>Ga0209643_1000239_pt1 | contig 128014 bp, 128 predicted proteins | sample AutmiccBRH37_all_FD_187383 | JGI IMG/M metagenome (GOLD analysis project Ga0209643, IMG submission 187383) | Deep subsurface microbial communities from Mt. Terri, Switzerland - Autotrophic microbial communities BRH/37_all (SPAdes) (version 2) | ecosystem: Environmental > Aquatic > Deep...
TGCGCAAGAAGTATGGCGAGACTGCCTGTTCCTGCTCCAATATCGAGGACAATATCGTTATTTTGAGGGGAAAGGAATTCGATAAGCTTGTTGCGCCAGAGCGTTTCACGTGTGGTTAGTGCAACGCCTAGATCATAAAGCGGTGTAAGCAGATGATGGCCTGCAGCTGGCGTATAGTTCTGATCCGGACTTTTTTGCTGGTTGGTCATTTGGGCTCTCCACCATCGACCTTCACGCGGGTCGGTGCGGGCCGCAGAGTGCGAAACGGTTCGGCAAGTTGCGCCAGATAGTCTGTCGGATAATCCGCGCGGCCGTCTATCCCGACCGCACCTGCCCGAATTTCGTTGCTGCTCCGAAAGCGCGCGGTGCCGAGCACGATGTCCCAAATCGTCAGGAACAATCCAAAATTGACATCGCCATGCTTTTCGGAGGCAAGATGGTGATGCCGATGCACGGGTGACACAGCCCAGAGAAACCTGAGCGGACCGACGCACATGTCAACATTCGAATGCTGCAAGTGAAGCTGGATTGCCACGGCGAATGCGCCAACTATTGCAATGTCTCCGGGAATACCGAGCAGCAGCCACGGAAGCGCTCCCGCCGAAATCTCAATCAACTGGTGTACTGGGTGTTTCAATAGACCATTGAAACCGTAAAGCCGTTGAACCGAATGATGGACAGCGTGAAAACGCCAAAGAAAAGCAAGACGATGGCTCGCAAAATGCGCGAGCGAGATACCTGCATCCAACAAGATGACCGCCAACATCAACTGCGCCCAGAATGGTAAGGCTGTGGGCCACAGCGAAGGCCATGGGACAAGACTCGCAAATAACGGCAGTATGAGCACCAGAACGATGATCGAAACCTCATTTACCACCGCATGGGCGATGTCCCGCGCGCTATCGTCATGAGCGCGATTCCAAACAGGTTCAAACGGCGCAATCCTCTCAGCCACGAGAGATGTTGCAATCGCTAAGAGTAACAGGACAATTAGCCACAGCGGAGAGTGATTCGACGTAATGACCCAGATGGCACCCCCCAGGAAACTAAGAAAATATGTGGGAGCATAGAATATTTTGAACAGGAACATGGGCAGAACTCCATCAAGTTGGAGCCTTTTTCTGGCATCAGTGAGATGCAAAGTCTTGAACGTTTCAACGGACGTATTCCGCGAATGATTGTTCTTCAGCGAACTATCGTTATGTCCAACGAACTAAGGCCTGCGGACGGTGTAACGCCGAACCATTCTACAAGGCGGCGTGTAAAATGCGCTTGATCGGCAAAATTTCCTGCGGCCGCAGCATCGGCCAGATTATATGATGTGCTCAGTGCATCGATAGCACGCTGCAGCTGAAGCCATTGAACGAGCTTTGTAGGCGGGACGCCAAAATCGTGGACAACTATTTCTCGCAAGCGCGATGCAGAGAGCCCCAAGACTTTTGCTAGCATGCGCGGCGAGGTGATCGCTTCATTGCCCAGAAGTGCGTTCGCCAATCTCCCGTCGATCGGACCAGCTTCATTTCGGCGGCTATATTTCATAGCCCACAGTTTAGCCTCCTCGGAGTTTTTGATTGCTACTAATTCCCGCGATTCATCGTTCAGCAGTCGCCTGAATTCGCGCCCAGCATCAAGGTCGAAAATTCCTTCCAACAGCGGGTCGAAATAAATCGTTCGGACGGCAGTTCCAACAGGTCCTATGCTGTGCCACATACTGGCAGGGATCAACATGGCCTCACCGCATGCTAGGTGAGACACCATGCTCCCTTGGATCTCCATTTCGTCGTCAATCGCAACGCTGATTTGATGGGCAATGTGCCGGTGCGGACGATTGTCACCGATCCGGGCATCAAGCCAGGCCCATCCAAGCCCAAGCGTCATCGCGCCAGACCAAGATGCAGCCACACGGTTCACCGTACGTCCATTGCTATCGATTACGCAAATATTCGCCACGGTGGAATCCACTCACGGGCAGCAACGTCGTCGTGCCATAGAATGAGCCATCCCGTATGAACAAATTTTCTCATTACGCGTATCACCCGAACAGCACCCTTTCGTCAAAGCCAAGTCCGATATAATCTATATCCGCCGTCTGAACAGCCATGCGCCTGAACTAAGCGTAGTGATGGCGATCAGCGCCATGGGCCAGCTATGATCAAAAATAACTGGCAGCGGCGCATCCTTGAGAAACACAGCTTTGCAAATAACGATGAAATGACGGATGGGATTGGTTTCTGCGATCCATTGGAGAAAATCCGGCATATTTTCCACTGGTGTTGCATAGCCAGAAATTAGAACAGCAGGCACCATATAAACAAACAAGCCGACGATAGCCTGTTGCTGCGTGGCAGCGAGAGAAGAGATAAACAGGCCGATACCGATGATGGAGGCCAGATAGATGATCATCGACAGATAAAGCAACACCAACGAACCTCTAACCGGAACCTCAAGAACAAGCGTCCCGAGGACCAACATGGCAGTGGCGCTTGTAATAGCGATAAGCAATGCTGGCGCAGTTTTCCCAATGAGTATCTCCAGCGGCTTGAGAGGAGATACCAGCAATTGTTCAAAAGTACCCATTTCGCGTTCTCGCGCAATCGTGAGAGCTGAGATCATAAATCCGACAATGGCGGTCATTACGGCGAAAAGGGAAGGAACTGCTGACCAAATTGGTTTTAGATTTGGGTTGAACCAGATGCGAGAGACTATTTTGGTTGGAGCGCTAAATCCGCGCTCTGCCAACCGTTCGCGATTATAGCTTTCCAATATCTGCGAAAGATAACCGATCAAAATCTGTGCTGTGTTGGAACGCCTGCCATCTAGAATAATTTGGATATTTGCCTCTTCGCCCGCCGCCAGTTGACGTGAGAAGTCTGGGCCAAACTGAACAACCATCGCTGCACTTTTGGATTCTATAGTGGAGATAATTTCAGCTGAACTTTGCAGATGCTCAATCTCGCTGAAGGTGTTAGAACCTTCCAGCCTGCCAATGAGTTCTCGCGATTCAACGCCCGTATCTTGATTATATATCGCAATCGGCACGTTGCTGACATCTTGTGTTATGGCAAAAGCATATATGAGCAACAAAAAGGGAGGGGAGAAGAGAACCACCCAGCGTGTTCTAGGATCGCGCGCGTTGGTCCACAATTCTTTGATGATTAGGGCCAAAATACGGTGCCACATCTGCCCTAATCCAGCGTCGTTCTTGTGACACGTGCCGTTATGGCAAAGATTAATACTGCAAAAAGCCCAAGACCAATGAGATCAGGCCCAATGACGGACCAGATATCGCCGGATAGAAACAAAGTTTGCAGGCTTGAAACGAAATAACGCGCCGGTACGGCATAACTGATCATGCGCAGGGCCCACGGCATGCTGTCAATTTCGAATACAAAGTTTGAAAAATAGAAAGCTGGAAGGAACGCGCTCAATATTGACACTTGGGCCGCTACCAGCTGATTGCGCGTTATGGTCGAAATCAAAAGCCCTTGGCCTAGCGAGCAAAGCATGAACACGGATGAGGTAAGAAGCAACAGCAAGAATGACCCCCGAAAGGGAACGTCGAAAACCAAAATTGCAGTTATCACCGACAAGATCATCGAGCCCAGTCCGAGCAGAAAATAGGGAATAATTTTTCCGATGATGAGTTCGGTAATGCCAATGGGCGTGGCCAATAATGCTTCCATGGTTCCCCGTTCCCATTCGCGTGCAACCACTAGCGCCGTCAACAATGCTCCTATCATCGTCAGCGTAATTGCCACCGACCCCGGGACAAGATAATTTTTGCTGGAGACTTCGGAATTATACCATATTCGGTGTTCAAGACTGACCAAAGGGGCCGTCAGCTGCTGACCGCTGCTGATAGTCACCTGTTCAAGCCAGTTCGCCCAGAGGAGCTGTACATAATTGTTAACAAGATAAGCGGTGTTGGGATCACTACCATCGACAATGACCTGTATCGGCGCAGTATCGGCGCGATAAACGATCCGCGCAAAATCTTCCCTTAGTATAATGATTCCGTTAAGACGACCGGCGACGAGATCTCGTTCGAAGAAGCGCCGATCATGGCTGGTTTCCACTTGGAAAAATCGTGAATTTTCTAGAGACGCCTTAAAACTTCCTGTTTCAGCCGTTGGTTGTTCGATCACTAAGCCAACATTAAACGATCGGGGGTCAAATGTTACGCCATATCCAAACAGAAACAACAGCAGAAGAGGTAATATAACCGCAATCATTATCGTGCTGGGATCCCGCAAAACTTGGAGAGTTTCCTTCCGGGTTAGCCCGACCATTCGTGTCACGGAGACTGGCAGAGGGAAAAGGCGGCCGCTCAAGTCCGTTCTCGCTGGCGATCGTCATTTTCCACTAACGCGATGAAAGCGTCTTCTAATGTTGGCTCTGGAATATCTTCTGAACGCGCACTCGCTTTCAGCTTATCGGGAGCGCCAGCAGCGATTATTCGTCCGCGATAAATTAGCGCCATGCGGTCGCAATATTCAGCTTCTTCCAAAAAATGTGTAGTTACAACGACTGTAACACCATTTCCGACCATCGCATTAATGTGTGACCAGAATTCCCGGCGCGTCAGGGGATCAACGCCGGACGTCGGTTCATCCAAAAACAACACATCAGGTTCGTGCAAGACGGCACATGCCAAAGCAAGTCGCTGTTTATAACCCAATGGCAACATGATTGCGTTTGTTTCCAAATAGGAAGCCAGGCCAAAAGTAGAGACGAGTGTTTCGATTGCCTCACGGCGCTTCTTCCCAGTCAGCCCATAGATTCCAGCGAAAAAGTCCATATTCTGACTGACACTCAGATCACCATATAACGAAAATTTCTGCGCCATATAACCTAACCTTGCCCGGGCTTTGCTCGGTGCCTTCTGCAAGTCCATACCGGCAACGCGTGCAAGACCTTCCGAGGGGCGTAAGAGACCGCATAGCATCTTGAAGGTGGTCGATTTTCCGGCTCCATTGGGTCCAATCAGACCATATATTTCTCCGCGTCTCACTTCAAAACTTATGTTGTCTGTGGCCGTAAAATCACCGAAACGGCGGGTTAATCCCATTGCTTCAACGGCAATTTCGTTTTGGTGTGCATTGGTCGATTGTAATTTCAAAAAGGGCGAGGGCTGTTTTTGGCCGCCGCCCATAAGGTCCATGAAAGCATCTTCAAAACGAGGCGGCGTGGAAGCCATAATTGCATCTTCGCCGGCCAATGAATCCGATGGTAAAGGGGTTAACGCTCCCTTTGCAGTAACGATACGAATATTTCTCCCCTGAATTACGCCGTCCAAAATAGCGGTTTTTTCCAGTGAGCGAGCGAGCACTAACCGTCTGTCGCCTTCTATGTTGCTTAATAGAAAGGTTCGTCCTCGAACCCGGTCCGTGAGTGCATCCGGTGGACCATCATATATAAGTTGTCCTTCATTGAGCAGCATGACCGAGGCACAGCGTTCCGCTTCGTCCAGATAGGCTGTACTCCAAATCACACCTATACCCTGATCGACCAATTCGTAGACCATTTGCCACAATTCCCGTCGGGATAAAGGATCGACACCAACACTTGGTTCGTCGAGCAACAGCAGGCGAGGCGTTTCGATCAAAGCACACGCAATCCCAAGCTTCTGTTTCATCCCCCCAGATAAGGCGCCCGCCAAGCGCTTGGTGAAGGGTTTCAGTCCAGTAAACTCCAACAGTCGCTCAAAGGTGGCAGCGCGCCGCGGCCCAGATACCGACCTCAAATCAGCGTACAGATTGAGATTTTCAAATACTGTCAGATCGTCATAGAGGCCAAAGCGCTGGGGCATATAGGCAACAACCTCGTGAACCGCGTTTGGCTCTTTCACAGGATCAAAGCCGCAAACTTCGAGTTCGCCTTCACTCGGCCGCAAAAGACCGGAAATGAGACGAAGGAGAGTTGTTTTCCCGGCACCATCCGGTCCAACCAGACCAGTCACTCTCCCCGGTTTAATTTGGCTCGTAAGATCAGAAATCGCCGGAACTTTGGTATTCTCAAATAGCTTCGAGAGGCCACTTATCGTAACGAGCGCTGTGTCGTGATTCACTGTCTGGCCGTGGGTTTTAGAATAACCGTGACGGGCATGCCCTGTTTGAGGCGTGAGCCGACATCTTCAACAATGATTCTGACACGATATACCAAACTCGTGCGCAGCTCTGGCGTTTCCACTGTTTTGGGCGTGAATTCAGCAACTGGGGAAATAAATCCGACTTTTCCGGTATATATTCCGCCGGAATCCGTTTTGACTTCCGCTTTCATTCCAGGTTTGACGCGGTCCAAGTCTGGCTCCGCCAAGAAGGCGCGCACCCAGACTGGCGAAACCAATGATACTGAAACTATCGTTTCGCCGGCTCCGATTATCGAACCGGGCTCTCTCACTCTTGTCAATACGCGTCCGTGTGATGGCGCAACGAGATTGGCATCTTTTAGGCGTCGTTCAGATAGGTTGAGCGCCGCCTGTTCCGCTTTTAGCGCAGCCTGGGCTCGTTCAATATCTTCGGAGCGAGGTCCTATGCGCGCCAATTTATATGCCTGTTCCGCAACCTCTTTTGCCGCAGCGGCGCGGTCTCTTTCGGTCTGGGCCGTTTCTAGGCCTTGCGGGGAGACAAAATCACGGTCCGCCAAAAACTGCTGCCGCTTCAAGGTATTCTCGGCAAGTGAGAGGGAGGCATTCGCTTCGGCTAGAATGGCAGCGGCTTGATCAATTTCCTGAGGACGGGTTCCCGTTTGCAGCGCCGCCAATTGCGCGGACTGACCGCGGACTCTGGCTTGCGACAAATTCACATCGTCCTCGTAATCCTGTGGTTCGAGAATGGCTATCAGCTCGCCAGCCTTAACAGTGTCACCTTCATCTACATTGACTGCACGAAGCCTGCCGGGAACTTTGAATGCCAGGTTAACTTGGCGCACGTCGACATTGCCATAGAGAACAATATGCCCATCAGTCTGGTGATCGTCCCGGAGTGTATAGTAAGTATAAGCCCCAAGTGTCAGTAGGATCACAAGAGCGGTTAACGCATATATGCGGTTTCTCGTTATCATGGTCTACAGTATTGAACTCCGGTGGGCATTTGATTGGTGGTAAATTTTGAATATATATTGGTGCACTTCAAAGTCATGCCGCAATGCTTCTTATCCGATACGGACCGTAGTATCACTTAAGAAAGCATAAGGCGGAATATCAAGATTTCGGGGCGCAGGACCGCGGCGAACGCGCCCAGACATATCGTAAAGCGATCCGTGGCAAGGACAAAACCAACCCCCATATTTCCCTCGAGCGTCCCCCTCTTTTTGCCCAAGAGGAATACACCCAAGATGGGTGCAAACACCTATCATGATCAGCCACTCGGATTTCTGAACCCGGGCGCGGTCGCTCGCTGGATCGATCAAGCCTGGATTGGCGTCATCTGCTTGTGCCCGGGCAATGATGGCCTCGGTGCGCCGGATAATGAATATCGGCTGATTGCGCCAGCTGACGGTTACTCGCTGCCCAGATTCAATTGACGAAAGATCAACTTCAATCGAGGAAACAGCCAATATGTCTGCCGATGGGTTCATACTGTCAACGAGAGGTATAGCCGATGCGGCAACCCCCACAGCGGCAAAAGATACTGGCGCAATATGGATAAAGTCTCTCCGCCTGATTCCGGCTGGATCTAAATCTATTTCTTTTTCAGCAATGCTCTCCATCACAGCCTCTTTGGATTATCCCCGGCATATTGATGCATCGCTAATGCGCCCTTGCCAACTTGATTCATGATCCATCCTGACCGACGGGAGCTGTCGCCGATTTACTGCCCCATCGCGGAATAAAACGAGGAACCTGCGCTGCATAGCTGCGGTAAACATCTCCGAGTTGTGATTCTACTTCGCGTTCTTCCTTAAGTGCGAGCCGCCAGTACATGATCAGCAATACGGGAAACATTGCGAGCGTCAGTAGGGTTGGCCATTGCAATAGAAATCCAATCATGATCATCGCAAAACCCACATATTGTGGATGTCTTATCCGCGCGTAGGGGCCTGTCTGCGCTAGTTCGCCGCTATGTTGTGCTTTGTAAAGAACCCGCCAAGCTGCGGAGAGCAAATAGAATCCGCCGCCGATGAAGACGAAACTCAACAGATGGAAAGGCCCAAAATGAGGATTGGCCTCCCATCCAAAAATTATCTCCAGCAAATGTCCGCTATCATGCGCGAACCAGTCGATATTGGGATAGTTGGATTGCAACCAGCCAGCGAGGAAGTAAATAGTCAATGGAAAGCCATACATTTCTGTAAAAAGAGCGATAATAAATGCGCTAAAGGCCCCAAAAGAGCGCCAATCTCGTTTTGAGCTGGGTTTGAAAAAACTAAACGCAAAGATGATGAAGATGGCCGAGTTGAAGACGACCAGAAACCATAGCCCGTAAGCAGACATATCCATCATTATTCCCCCACCTTGTCAGGGATAGACACTTGATCAGGATCGCCGCGATTGGCACCATGTCCACCATGTCCACCATGTCCACCATGTCCACCATGTCCACCATGTCCACCATGTCCACCATGTCCACCATGTCCACCATGCATGAAACTGTGCATGACAACACAGACAAGCAGCAGGCCGCCGAGCAGCAGATAGTCGCCTGGAATATGGGCTTGATGCTCAAAATACAGGGCAAAGGCCGCTATTGCCAAAAACCCATAGAATACAAATTTAGCGCGGGAGTTGGATGGATGCGATTCGGATGGCTTGTGTTGGTGTTGCATGATATCATACCTCCGTTTTCACAATCGCACGAGCACGGCGTTTTTTTTAAAAACCGACGCTATAAGATTGCTTATGGGAATAGACGTTAGAAAATGCGCTGCGTTACAGTCGACAGCTCAAATTCGCCAACTGTGGACAGACGAGACGATTGATATTCTTACTCGTCCGCCAGATATCTATACTGCGTCCCCCAGTCCATGCTCACACCAGACACATTGGCATGCAATATGATCACAGCTTGGGTCACGAAGCGGGCGGCGAAATTGCCGCCGTGCAAACGGAAATATGATTTTTGTCAGAACAGAGGGTTGATAGAGGCGGTGCAGTTTTGAAGAAGCGTTTGACCGGCTGATGGCATTCAGCGCCAGACGTGCTCCGCGATCACCAGCCGCGTTGTAGAGGAACCGGTTGCTGATGCCGGTTTTAAGCAATGGTAGGAGGTGCGCGCGCCACAGACGAGTATAATCAGAGCCTTCAATCAAACTCTGGGCCGCCAAAATACCCGAGCGCAGGGCGTAGCGCATTCCAAAACCTGCCAGCATATCCTGAAAACCGGCTTGTTCGCCAATCAGCGGATGGCCGCCTTGCATCGCTGTGTTGGGGATACGAAAATTTCCAAACCCACCGAACGCACGCGGAGACTTCATTTTTAGCCCGGTTTTGTCTTCCAAAAACTCTACAGAGCGCGCCACATGCATCGCTTGGTTCTTGAAGCCGCTGAACATGCAGCTTGCTAGAGTACCGCGGCCATTGTGGATCAGCAAATAAGCATAGCCATGAGGCGCAAGCCTGTTATCAAAAGCAACATGATTGCTGTCGGCCTGATCGGTTTCGAAAATATAGCCTGCTGCGATTGCGTCGGCTGATCGGGGTCCGATTGCGGAAACAGCGGGGCCTTTGATGATCGCTGCGCGGTCACCAAAACGAATGTCGGCGCCAACTGAAACAGCCTGATCGAGCAATCCTTGCTCAAGACTGCCCCTCTGACCACCACGCTGTACGAGATAGTATAGTGGACGATCACCGATTATCGGGTAATCTTTACCGCGATAATCATAGGCTGTACCTTGACAGACGGGGTGAGCGCTAAAACTTGTTTGGATACCTGCTTCGTTAAGTTCTTCCAACACATCCCGCTTGCCGCTCCAGTTTTCAATACCTTGGTAATCACCATGAAACCGACTGCCAACGGTCTTGTGCCATTCACGCACCACAACTTTGCGTCCGGCCCGCGCGAGCAGAATTGCACAAGCAAGACCTGCCGGGCCGGCACCGACAATAGCAATCGGATCGCTTCGTGATATCAAGCTGTTCAATGGAAGGTTCCCAGCCATGCCAGTAAATTTCTCCTTCGGTGGTCTAGCATAGGATCCATTTGATCTATGCGTGCACCGGTGCTGTATGGATACCCTCCAGACGGATCCGTTTCAGCAATAATGCATTTACGGCAACCAAGGCAGAACTGCCGGACATGGCAAGCGCTGCAACCTCCGGACTGATGATGAGAGGATAGAAAATACCGGCTGCCATCGGAAAAGCGATAACGTTATAGGCGACGGCCCAGAATAGATTCTGATGCATTTTCCGCAAAGTCGCGCGCGACAATTCAATTGCTCCCAAAACATCGTAAGGGTCACTTTTCATAAGGACAACATCGGCGCTCTCGATCGCAACGTCTGTACCGGCGCCAATCGCGAATCCGACGTCGGCCTGAGTAAGGGCAGGAGCATCATTTACGCCGTCGCCGACCATACCTACTCTTTTACCCTGATCCTGCAGTTCTTTAACCTTTTCGGCCTTTTGTCCCGGCAAAACGTCGGCCAGAACGGTGGTTATTCCAAGGCCAGAGGCAATACGTTCGGCCGTCGCCTGATTATCGCCGGTGAGCATGGCGACCTCAACGCCGCGTTTGCGCAGCATTTTGACCATCGCCGCTGCCGTAGGACGCGGTGCGTCTGAAATTGCAATCAAACCAGCAAGCGTTCCGCCTTTGGCAATGTGAACCACGGTCTGCCCGGCACCTTGTAACCGCGCTGCCTCGGCTTTCAGGTTGTTCATGGAGATATCACGTTCATCCATGAGCCTTCGATTGCCAAGAAGAATTTCTTCGCCATCGAGCTCAGCGCGCGCGCCTTTACCTTCGATATTTTCAAACGCTGCCAATTTTTGCTTTGGCAGGTCACCAGCGCGCTTCAATATGGCCTGCGCCAAGGGATGATCAGAACCTTGCTCGACGGTCGCCGCCATCGCAAGTACCTCATCAGCGGACACTTCAGAAGATGTGACAACCTCGACTACTTCTGGAGCACCCATCGTCAAAGTTCCGGTTTTGTCAAAGATGATGATGTCGAGTTTTGTGGCGTCTTCGAGAGCGCTGGCGTTTTTGAAAAGAATACCGTTCATCGCACCTAGGCCAGTGCCGACCATAACGGCCATAGGCGTTGCGAGTCCAAGTGCGTCAGGGCAGGCGATTACGAAGACAGTAATAGTCAATGTCAAAGCGAACAAAAGAGGCTGCCCGAGCCACCAAAACCAGACGGCAAAGGTTGCAAGGCCGACAACAATCGCGATCAATACCAGCCACTGGGAAGCTTTGTCGGCCAGTAGTTGGGATGGGGCCTTTGAATTTTGAGCTTCCTGAACCAGTTTTACGATTTGCGCCAGCGCGGTATCAGCGCCAACCTTGGTCGCACGATATTGGAAGCTGCCGCTTTTGTTAATCGTTGCGCCAAAGACATTATCTCCTGGCTTCTTGTTGACGGGCATGGATTCCCCGGTCAACATCGATTCATCGACAAGTGTTTCACCTTCCAGAATTTCTCCATCCACCGGGATTTTGTTACCTGGCCGAATGACCACCACGTCATCCTTGAGCACTTCGGCGGTTGATATTTCGATTTCCTTGCCGTCGCGCAATACGATGGCTTTCGGCGGCGCAAGGTCCATAAGCGAACGTATTGCGTTGGATGCGCCTGCGCGTGCCCGCATCTCGAGCCAGTGTCCAAGCAGAATGAATACTAATAGCACTGCTACTGCCTCAAAAAACTGTACTCCAGGGAAAAAAAATGTTGATCCGACGCTGAAAAAATATCCGGTGCCGACAGATAAGACGACAAGCACCGCCATATTAAGAACGCCGTTTCGAAGCGCGCGCCAGGCGGCGATGAAGAACGGCCAACTGGGATAGATTATGGCTGCGCTGCCAAGAAAAAATAGCCACAGATCCAGACGCAGTCCGAAAGGCGGGGAAGGCGGTGTAAAAAGTCCGCCCATTGGCGAATATATGAATATGGGAATCGCAAATACCAGCGCGATCCAGAACCGATTACGCATATCTTTTACCATGTCGGCCATGTCCATACCGCTCCCATGACCCATTTCATGCGCGGTATGATCGGTCGCGGCCTGCTTGTTTTTCACGCTCGATGCGGTGGCTTTTTTGCCATGACCGGCGTGTTTCGTATGACCAGCAGCGCTGGTCTTTGCTTGTTCTGTTTCGCATAGATGTTTTGGCAACAGTTCTCCGCTGCAGTGATAGCCGCATTCGGTAATTCTGGCCCTAATTGCTCCAAGCCTGATTTCGTGGTCATCAAAAGTGACGGTAGCACTGCCGCTGACATGGTTTACGGATGCTTTTTTTATTCCTGGTAGCTTGTTTAGTTGTTTTTCAACACCCATTGCGCTCAACGGCGAAATCAAACCAGAGACGTCAAGTACAGCAGTCCGCATTATGGTTCCCTTTTTGATTTTGAACAATTTTTGGTGGTCTATTGCCAAATTACAACGTGTTTTTAAATGCTAACCATTCTGAAGACCGCATTTGGGCAGATGGCACCCATCCCTGATCGTCGAACTGACAGTAAGATAGACGGATTGGGATGCGCTTCGTTACAGTCGTAAGATAGTTTAGCTCAATCTAGGGGGACTGTGTGGGTCGCATGTGGACAATCGCAATTGAGGAATCCATGCACGGGGCATGTTTCGCATGTTTCTTTCAATCGATCGCGCAGCGCGTGACGCGCGCGGTGCAGGCGTACCCGCAGATTATTTTCACTGATGCCCAAGGAGGCCGATACACTTTCGCGGGCTTCACCAACGATATCAATACGCCAGAGAATATCGGCATAATCGGATTTCAAGGTCGGGAGGAGCTGATACAGACAAATGCAAATCATGCGGTCTAATTCATGTTCCGCTTCCTCGCTATCCATCAGCTTCGTAAAATTTCCATGTTCACTTTCGATGATGCGTCTTTTGCTCTGGACACGATAATGATCGATCAGCGTAGAATGGAGTACTTTGCGCATCCAGCCCCTTAACTTTTCGCTATCGCGGACATCATCGATGCGGTCCAGAACCTTGACATAAAAATTCTGCAGCACGTCCGCCGCTTCGTCTCTATTTCCAAGCCTATATACTAGAAACCGCAAAAACTCCGCTTGGACTTCGGCCATGACTTGGTGCACGGAAAAGTCCTCCCCCGGTTCCCTATCTTCAGTTGACATATTTACTCCCGACTGGCCGCGCTTCGCGACTATTGTGGTTTATGGCCGCTTACGAACCGATAACAGACCCGATCGCCTTGCCAATGCCAAATTGTAACGAATCGGTGACGTTACCGTCATTCACACTGACCAACAGATTTCAATGAGAGCGATTAACACTGTTTTGGAATCGCAGACAGCAGAATGAGGACGGCAAATGTGGACATACCTTCTATCAAAGTTTCTTTCCCGTTTCATAAAAAATGGCAGCCTGCGTGTCACCTATCCGGACGGAAAAGAACGGCAATATGGCGAGGACAGCAAGGATATAATAGTCACAGAAATGCGCTCGCGCAGTCTGCCCAGAAAGCTGTTCCTCAATCCCGAACTCGTTTTGGGCGAGGCCTATATGGACGGTTCACTGACCGTCGCAAATGACGATATTTATGGATTGCTGGAGTTGTTGATCAGCAACCAAGCCTTGCAACATTCGAGCTGGTTTTCTCCAAAAATTGCCCTTTATCGGCGATTTTTTCGATATTTCGCTCAACATAATCCTCTCACCATCGCCCGTCGTAACGTGGCGCATCATTATGACCTTTCCAAGGAATTTTATCAGCTGTTCCTGGACGAAGACATGCAATATTCCTGCGCATATTTTACCGGTCCTGGTGACAGTCTGGAAACGGCACAGAAAAACAAGAAACATCATATTGCTGCCAAGCTAAGGCTCGAGCCGGATCACCGTGTATTGGATATTGGTTGTGGCTGGGGAGGACTGGGGCTCCATCTGGCAAGAGAGTACGGCGCTCATGTAACCGGGGTTACGCTGTCATGCGAGCAACACCAGGTAGCCCTAGAAAGGGGAAAAAAATCGCAAGCAGGCGGCCGCGCGGAATTTCGTTTGCAAGATTATCGGGAAGTTACCGAAGTCTTTGATCGTATAGTGTCTGTCGGTATGTTCGAGCATGTCGGCATACCGCATTATTCGGAGTTTTTTTCGAAATTGCATGACAGTCTCGCCGACGACGGCGTAGCGCTTCTACATTTTATCGGCAGAGCCGATGGTCCCGGCGCGACAAATTCATGGATTGCAAAATATATATTCCCTGGAGGCTATTCTCCGGCTCTTTCCGAAGTGATGGCCGCTGCTGAACGCTCGGGTCTGTATGTTACAGACGTAGAAGTCTGGCGACTCCACTATGCTGAAACACTGAAAGCCTGGCGCGATAGATTCGAACAAAAAATCGATGAGGTTCAAAGAATATATGATGAACGGTTCTGCCGTATGTGGCGTTTTTATCTGGTCGTCAGTGAACTGGCGTTCAGACAAAACGGACATGTGGTCTTTCAAGTTCAATTGGCAAAAAAGCAGGACGCCGTTCCACTTACGCGCGACTATCTGGTCCATTCGGAACCCCGAGACAGATATTCTGGAATCGCAGCATGACTGCGGTGCTTCGGTGGAAGTGACCGCTGAAGATTTAACATAGGTGTAACAAATCAGTGTCTGCCACGTCCATATAATTGAACCCAATAAAACCGTTTCCGACGTCGGAGAACACCTCTGGTTTGAGCAATCACAGTCTACGTAATCCCAACGGGAAATTTTGGAGTATTTCAGATGAACGATGCCGAAAATGACAAAGCGGACAAGGAGATTATCACGATGTATGCGCCGATCTTTCGGCAGAAGCTTACAAGGCTTGAAGAGCATGGATTGCGAGGTACCGCCGAGGCTGATCAATTGCGGGCCGTGCTATCCCGGATTGATCGGGCTCGGATCTGTGCCGAGCGCGAACCAACGATTGTCCCCAATGAACCTGCTCGTCACCAAGAACATCAAGCTGCCTGACGTCAATTGGGCATAACGGCCGCTGCTGAGCGTTATTATCCGGCAATGAAATTGACGAGATGAAGGTTCCGCAAAGCCGCTTGACCCAAAAGGAACAAACCAGTGTCGATGAGCAATGAAATTGAACTGAAGGGGGTATTCAATCTTGAGCAGCTTGAACAGATTAGAGGCCTCCCTGTCATAAAAGCGCTCGGAGTTGGCAAAGTGTTTTCCCGAGTTCTAACCACCAGTTATTTTGATACCCCCGATCATGCGCTGCACAAGCACGGCTATTCATTGCGTGTTCGCAAGGCTGGTAAGACTTACACCCAGTGCCTGAAACTGCAAAGCGAACCTCTGGGTGGCATCATAGGGAGAACAGAATGGGAGGCTGAAATACCGGATCAAATCCCTCAAATTGATCTGCTTGAAAATAAGAAAATCCGGGCCAAGATAAAGCGATTGGCGGCGGACAATCTACTGGCTGTTTTCCAATCCGTTGTTCGGCGGCAGTCCCGTAAGCTCAAATTTGATGATGGTACGACAGTGTCGATCGACATCGATGTCGGTGAAGTCACTGGGGGCGATGCAGTACAGCCAATTTGTGAATTCGAGCTTGAACTTTTGAGTGGTTCAGCCGCGCACATTTTTGAGCTTGCGGCAACTATTAACCAGACAGTCCCGTTCCGGATCAGTACTGTGAGCAAAGCAGCGCGCGGCTATTCATTGTTGTCAGGGGCGGGACCGCGAGCCCAAAAATGGCAAAAGTTTAGGTTGCCGAAGAATTGCACCGCAAAAAGGGCCTTTGCCTGCAACCTTCAACAGGCAATCAGTCATCTGCAAGCCAATGAAGCGGCAGCTTTGCAGAATGATGTGGAGGGAATCCATCAATTGCGGGTCGCCTTGCGGCGTTTACGAGCAGGTTTGGAGATTTTCCGGTCCAATATTGCGGAAGCTAAATATGAGTGGATCGTGAGAGAGGCAAAGTGGTTGAGGGACGAGCTATCGGGAGCACGGAGCTGGGATGTTTTTATCGATGAATTTGTGACACCGGTCGCCAAAGGTTCCAGCGTGACCATTGGATTTGAACTGCTTTTGTCGAGCGCAGATAAAGAAAGGGTTCCTCATCGTGAACGCGCTCGCAGCGCAGTCAATTCCGTGCGCTATACGGAATTTATTTTAGGACTTAGTACATGGCTTTTTGATGACAACCGGCGGGAGACGATCGCCTTACCGGAAGCAACGGACCTGTTAGCGCCGGTCATGAAATTTTGTACAAAGCAGCTTGAGAAGCAGAACAGAATTGTTCGAGCGAAATGTAGAAAGCTCGAACAAATGTCTGATCAAGAACGGCATAAGATGAGGTTAGCCGTTAAGAAATTACGCTACACCATAGATTTCTGTGCAAATATTTATCCCAAAAAGAAAGTTTCAAATTTTCAGAAAAGACTAAATCCTGTTCAAGCTGGGCTTGGCTATCTGAACGATGTTCTTGCTGCGGAACTCCTGGTTCAAAAATTGATTGGCGTTAAACCCGATCATATTTCTCCAACCGGGTTTTATGCTGCTGGTATTGTCATCGGATGGCACCAGCGCCAAGCCAAATTAGCCGCAATTCAGCTTTCCACAGATGTAAACCGGTTTCTCGAAACCAAAGCTTTCTGGAAATGAAAATGATTCCGGTACAGAATCGGAACGTGAGGGTAAGCGGGTTCAAGCCATATCGGCAAGAGGTTCGGCGATGACTGGCGTTATGGCTCTGGTCATCCTGAGTGTATTTATTGCTCTGTTGTTTGATTACTCGAACGGAATGCAGGATGCCGCCAACATGTTGGCGACGGCAATCGCCTCGCACGCAATGACCCCTGTACAGGCAATTATTCTGGTATCCTCTTTCACATTTCTCGGACCGATCATTGGAGGAACCGCAGTTGCCAATACCATCGGTAATTTCGTCGATGTTTCGGATCTGGCAAATAATATTTCCCTTACAGTCATATTATCAGGACTGGGTGGAGCGATTATCTGGAATTTACTGACATGGTGGTTTGGACTTCCCGTCTCGTCTTCCCAAGCGCTTGTCGGAGGTCTGGTAGGGGTAGTAATCGTCGCTGCTGGCCCCGACCATATTGTCTGGGGTTTTGAGGTGACTGACGGCTTCCATCTCAAGGGCGTCGCCAAAATATTGGGAGCCTTGTTTCTTTCGCCCATTTTTGGTTTTTTGCTGGGCGGTTTAATACACCGCATCATGGTTTTCGCGTTGCGGGCCGCCAGACCATCGGCGAATAAATATCTTCGCGCCTTTCAATGGCTAACAACCGCCGCTTTGGCCTTTTCTCATGGAACCAATGATGCCCAAAAAGGCATGGGTGTGATTGCCATGATCCTGGTCCTGGGCGGGATGAGCGGACAGTTCTATGTGCCATTTTGGGTTATTTTGGCGAGCGCAACAGCTATCACAATCGGTACACTGACAGGCGGCTGGCCTATTGTACGTACGCTGGGCTTTGGGATCTACAAAGTTAGGCCAATCCACGCCTTGGATGCACAATTAACATCAGCAGGTGTTATTTTTGCCGCATCTGTCGTTGGAGCGCCTGTTTCCACCACCCAAGTGGTCAGCACTGCGATTATGGGCCTCGGCGCATCAGAGCGCCCAAAATCGGTTCACTGGGGGACTGCAAAGCATATCTTCGGGACATGGTTGATCACGATGCCTGGCGCCGCGAGCGTTTCGGTCTCGATTTACGGATCGATTCAATTGGCTGGAAACATGTTGTGATGGGAAGACCGTATGTGGCCTGCTCCCAAAGCTGGGAAAGTAGTATTTCTCACCATGGGTCCAATGAGCCGCTGGTCAAGCCAGCGTCAGGCGCAGCATTCGGATGTTCCTCAAAACGGCTTGGAGGAATATAATTGAAGATGGTCAACGATGCTCCTCAAATTTCGCATCTGATGCTCTTTGGACAAAGCCTGGCTCTTGGCTTTTTGGTAGGGCTGGAGAGAGAGCGTCATGAAAATTCCATAGCGGGGCTGCGGACTTTCACATTAATAGCTCTTGCTGGTTCGCTGGGCGGCTACATCTGGATGCAAAGTGGTTCCCAAATCGGAGCATGGATGCTATTGATACTTGTCGCCGCCAGCCTGATGATCGCCCAAATGAAGTCCCGGGCGACGGAGCCAGACACCACGACGGTCGTGGCTGCCCTGATTACCTTCATATTGGGCTATATTTTGTGGCTTGGCCATCCAATATTGCCAGCCGCAATCGCCGTGACAATGACGGCATTGCTCTATTTCCGCAAAGAATTGCGAGAAGTACCGCAAAGACTGACCAAGCAGGAAATAATATCCTTTTTTCAGTTTGCAACAATCGCCGTTATCTTGTTGCCAATTTTACCCAGCAATAATTACGGCCCATACGAGGTATTCAACCCCTATCAAATCGGTTTGCTGGTGGTGCTCATCAGCGGCCTCAGCTTGTTGGGTTATCTGGCGCTTCGGGTTTTTGGTCATAAGTCGGGCATAGCAATTGCCGGGATTTTGGGCGGCATGGCATCAACGACGGCAACGACCCTCGTCTACGCCAAATATAGCAAGGCACAAAGCGGGTTCTCCGACATTGCCGCGACGATTATATTATTGTCCCACCTGGTTCAGCTCATACGTATTGGAGTTATCGTCGGAATACTGGAGTTTATGCTCATGCCCCTCATGCTGCCATGGCTGATAGGAGCTGCAGTGTTTGGCAGTCTATTCGTTTTGTGGTCGTATCACAGGATAGAAAACTCAATGGAGCCGCTACCGACAGTATCGACCCGAAACCCGGCAGAAATAGTCAGCGCGGCAATATTTGCGCTCAGCTTTGCCGGCATATTATTTCTTGTCGCCTGGATGAATGATGTGTTTGCCGATGCTGGAGTTTTCCTGGTGTCCTTTCTATCAGGCTTCACGGATACAGACGCCATAACAGTTTCAAATTTGAAACTCGTGTCCGATAATATCCTGGATCCCAACACTGCCGTTTATGCAATTATATTGGCCTTCCTCGCCAACCTGATTTTCAAGCTTGGGATAGTTTTTGTGATTGCGGACAAGAAGCTACGACGCCCCATCGTGACTGGTTACCTGGCATTGCTTTTTGGTATCTTGGCAGGAGTTCTGATCAATGCCTATTTTTGAACCGGATAAGCCATACAATTGGTCATATCGGATTAAGCGGGCTGGATGCCAGCGATATATGCAACCAGGATAACAGTCTCCGCCCACGACAGTAAAAACGCGATCCCGCACCAAATCTATCATTCACAAGATCAAAGATTGGACAGGCAATGCTATCAAAAACTGAGGTTCCGCAAACAAAGCCCGCTTCACGGTTTTCGAGGGTCATAAGCAGTGTGTTCCCGCAAACCCCTGACTTCTATTCAATGCTCAATGCTCAATGTGAAGTGGTTGTGCAGGCAATGGAAATGCTGGTGGCCTACATGCAAACGGGCGATGCTAAACGAGCAGACGATGTAAGAACGCTGGAGCACGAAGGCGATATTCTAAAAATTAGAAATATCGATGTCCTCAACCGCTCCTTTTCAACCCCGTTCGATCGTGAGGATATATATCGCGCCATCACCTCAATCGATGAGGGTCTGAATTATGCCAAGACGACCGTGCGAGAAATGGAAATTCTCGGGATAGAACCCGATAACCTAATGCTCGAAATGGCCAAACTCCTTCAAACGAGTGCGCGGGAGCTTCAGGGAGGGTTTGCTGCATTGAAAAAGCATTCTACAAAAGCCGAGCAAGGTGCCGCAGCTGTCCAAAAAGCCGAGCGACAGGTTGAAAAACTATATCGCAAAGCGATTTCTCAGCTGTTCGATGCCAAATATTATGGCGCTAACTCCCCGGCAGGACTATCCAATAATCAAGATGATTTTATGCATCTGTTGGATCCTTTGAAAGATACCGATTGCAGAGCAGCGGCTAGAGGCTTGGCTTATGTAATGGAAGTTTTGAAGCGGCGAGAAATCTACCGCCATTTGTCAAACGCGTCCGACCATTTCGCCCATGCCGGTGATATTCTGCACAACATAATTGTGAAAACGGCGTGACCATTTCTGCGAAAAGTGAGATGATTTTTGGAAAGGTGACAGCATGAGTGGAAAGAAGAAAAAGACCAAGGGATTCGGCGACAAGGACTACAAGGATTCTTTGCTCCGCTTGCAGTTGGAATTGGTCAAATTGCAGCGCCATTTGATCAAAAATGATCTCCAGATTTTGATTATTTTTGAAGGCCGGGATGCGGCAGGAAAGGATGGCGTTATCAAACGGATAACCCAACATCTAAGCCCGCGGGAAACGCGCGTCGTTGCTTTGGGGAAACCGTCGGACAGAGATCTCCGGTCCTGGTATTTCGAAAGATATGTGGTTCATCTTCCATCGAGTCAGGAAATGGTTTTGATGAATCGAAGCTGGTACAACCGGGCTGGCGTCGAACGCGTCATGGGCTATTGCAGCGAAGCTGAATATGAGAATTTTATGACATCGGTCGTCCCTTTCGAGCAGATGCTGATTGAGTCCGGGATGCAAATCTATAAATATTATCTGGATATCTCGAAAGACGAGCAGGAATGGCGCCTGCGCGATCGTCGGATCGATCCTTTGAAGCAGTGGAAAATCAGCCCGATAGATGAAGTTGCAATTGAACATTGGGACGATTATAGCGTCGCGCGCGATGCGATGTTCCGCCGGACCCATACTGACATATCACCATGGTATGTGGTCAAGGCGGATGATAAAAAAACAGCGCGATTGAATATTATTGGTCACCTGATGACACTCGTTGATTGTCCGGATAAGGATAAACATGCTGAGCAACCAGACCCAGAAATAGTGTTTCCGTTTGACGACAATTATCTGCACAATAAAATTATCGCAGCATGATAGCTATGGATTGTCGTAGTCGCGGTAGCTTCTGCCAAAACAGATTGCGGATTTTTCCGGGGACTCCAGTTCGATCATGAACATGTCTGTTGTTTTTCAGATCATCATTGTCATGTTTCTATGGGCAATCTGCTTTCCATTTATAAGTTGGGGAATTGAGTTCGCGCCGCATCTCACATTTGCTGCGCTTCGTGCGGTCCTGTCAGGTCTGGTGTTGATTGTGGTTGCGTTGGCTTTGCGCCAGCCATTGCCCAGAAATTGGCAGGATTGGAAAATGATAATTATTGTCGGGCTAGGTGCGACCAGCCTTGGTTTTTTGGGCATGTTTCACGCGGCTGAATTTGTATCGCCAGGTATCGCGACCGTTATCTCAAATGCGCAGCCTCTGCTTGCTGCAATTCTCGCTGCCTTTGTATTGCAGGAAAGGCTCTCTCGATCGGGTATTCTCGGCATGTTATTGGGCTTTGGCGGGATCATTTTTATAGCCCTGCCTGAATATCTTTTCGGTGCAAATCAAAGCTATGCAATTGGAGTGGCCTATATCATTCTCGCTGCTTTAGGCATCACATTCAGCAATGTCTGGATCAAGAAAATCGCAGGCTCTGTCGATGCATTGATGGCAATGGGTCTGCAGCTTCTTATCGGCAGTATACCGCTTGCAATCGCAGCTTCGGCTTTTGAAGAGCCGGCAGTTGTAGAATGGTCATCCCAGTTCTTACTGATACTCGGAATTCTCAGTATTCTTGGCACTTCACTGGTTTACTGGTTGTGGTTCTCGATTCTTGAAAAAATGACATTAAGCCGGGCCAACAGTTTCAGTTTTTTCATCCCAATTTTCGGCTTGGCACTAGGAGCTATTTTTTTCGGCGAAAATATCACCGTGTTTCAATGGATTGGCGTTATTCTGACGATCTCCGGTGTTTCAATGACCTTTTTGTTTGGATCGAACCAGAACCGTTCGGTCCCATGATCTGTGCAGCCGGGTGCGTAGCTATTCCGTTCCCGAATATCAAAACGGGGGTAAAATAGCGAATGTGGAAGTGTGGCAGATAATGATGGCAGAACGGGATCCGGGGTGTGCGGTCCCATGCAAGCTTGCCTTGGAAATCCCGCGATCATAGCCGTTTTAATGACCTTTGCACCGGTCGAAAACTTCCGACATGATATATCGGTGGTGATAAAACACGGCGGTGGTTCGTGTCGCTCCTATCCGGTCGTGCGCGACGTCCTGACATTCCTGCGCAGACCGAAAATAGCAATCAACGTTTTGGTCAAACTGCGTCCGGCTGGGACGATGATATAGAAGAGTCCATAGCCAGATGGATGGTTGAATATTAAACGGATAGAGCCGTTACAGCAACGGACTGACAAGCCGCGCAATATTTTCGATTAGCTTGACTGGCCATGCACGTTTGCCCCAATTTTCTGAAGCTAACCGGTCGCTCGCGGTAATATTTGTTTTTTGCACTGCATCCAGCATCGCCGCGACCTTGCCATCATATATTATGAGGCTGGCTTCGGCGTTTAACTGGAACGAACGAATGTCGATGTTAGTGGAGCCTATCACACAAATAAGGTCGTCGATCATGACGTGCTTTGCGTGAAGCAAACCGTCTCCAAATAGATAAATGGTAAGGCCTGCACGTAGCATCTGATCATAATATGAGCGCTGAGCAAGGCCGACCAACCAGCTGTCCGAAGCCTTTGAAAGTATAATATCTACTTTAACTCCACGCAAAACTGCTGTTTCCAGCGCCTCTACTAATGCAACGTCTGGAATGAAATATGGAGTAGTGATAACGATGCGCCGCCGGGCGCTATATATCAGGGCCACAACCAATCTACCTGCGCCGGCAACCGGAAAATCAGGTCCGCTAGGCAGCAGCTGTGCTACTGCTGTTCCCTTGCCATGACGATGCGGAAAATATATCGCGTCGTCCAGAACCTGCCCGGTTTCAAGATACCAGTCTGCTGCAAACACAGCTTGCATTTCAAGCACGACGGGGCCTGCAACATGCACAACAAGCTCCCGGTTGAACAAGCCGGGGGCATATTCTGCATCAATGATATTTTGTGAACCAATATAGCCAACAGACGCATCAATAATCGCAATTTTTCTGTGATTACGTAAATCTGCGCGGGCAGAACGTCGACGCCAAAAAGTCACCGGAAGTGCATGGGCAACCTGGACGCCCGCGTTCGTCAGACGATTGCGAATGGCACGCGCCCATCGGCGTGAACCCAAAGCGTCGATAAGAACCCTGCATTTGACACCCCGTTCGGTCGCTCTTATCAGCGCATCAATCACTTTTGATCCGGTGCGGTCATAGGCAAAAATATAGCTGAGAAGATGAACGTGATGATTGGCCCCATCAATATCCGAAATGATCTGCTCAACGACGCGATTATAATGTGATAGAAGATCAATTTTATTACCGCCCAGTATCGGAAACTGGCCCAAATTCTGGACCAATTTAGCAGCTGGAGCATATGCTTCGGGTAAAACTGGATGAGAGCAAAACTTAGAATGGCTGATTTCATCGGTTGCGTTTGCCAACAATTGACGAGCTTTCTCAAATCGCTTTAGCCGCCACCGTGGGTAGGTAGGTCGGCCAATCAACAAATAAATGATCAACGCCGGAATAGGGATAAAAAAAGCAACAAACAGCCAACCGCGTGCCGCTCCGGGAGACCGTCTTAGCGGGACGACAATCAGCATAATTATTCGGATCGTCCACTCAACCAAGACGTATCCAACGGCCAAAAACTCAATAATATCCTGACTCATTTGGCGGGTTCGAATTGCATTGCCATTTATCTTATCCGATTGAGAGGTTCGCGTGCCAATTTCCTGCAGATTTTTAGCTCATAAAGTTCTGGCTCACCTATGCCGGCAACATCGCTTGAGCGCCGGATCAACTTCAAGTCGCAAATCCCTCGTTCAGTTCTTCATCGCCAGGCCGATCTCCTTCATGCACCATTGTGGATTTCGCAACAACGGGTGATGGTCGCCATTTTCTAAAATCCGTAATTCCCAGCGCGGGCGATCGGACAACAAATTCCGAACTCCCGAAAGAGGAGCGGTTTTGTCTGTGCTTCCATGCAGACAGGAGACGCGGCATTCTGGGTCTAAACTGTCAGCATCAGCAAGTAGATCATGACCATATACGCCGTCCCATAAAGAAGAAGTGTAAGACCGCCAGGTGTGCCGGGTCAGGTCCTCCACCACTTCGGGTGGCATATCGCGCAGCACATAAGGGAGAAACCAGCGCAGGAGCCAACGCGTCGCTATACATGCGAGCGCTGCGAAGGCGATGTTGGTCGTAACATATCGCTCTGCCAGATGGCTTTCGCTAAAATATTTGATAGCGCCTTCTTTATCGCCGAAATAGGGAATGCTGATCAGGATCAGACGTTTTACCAAATGAGGAAATCGGGCACAAAAGGCTATTGCGACTATTGCCCCAAATGAATGTCCAACAATAGTTATTGCCTTCTGGCCTTGCACAGTCTGATAAAGTTCACGGACGTGGCGATCGACCGTATATTTAGTCCACGGTTTTGGGGATTTTCCATAGCCGAGCAGATCGACCAACAAGAGGCGGTGTTCAACCGCCAATGGGCCTATGCGCGATTTCCAGTAACGCGTCGAACCCGCGATGCCATGCAAGAAAACCATGGTTGCACCTTCGTCTCCGAGAATTTCGCTATAGAGCATAGTGCCCAGAACCTACATTGCAGAGCGGACGAGCTTGCCTACCGGATTTACCATTTCGCGGGATAATAACGCTGCATACCACTTTCATAAGATTTGCCTCCCAACATCGCTAAGATAGATTTAACAACCAGAAGATCAGGTAAAAAAGTGACGGACATCATCCGCGATTCAAATCAATTTCTGGCTGAGCTTCTGGTCTTGAAATGCCCTAATGAGATAAGAAAAGCGGAATTGAACTGTTCTGCAACATATGCCGGGTAACGCCGCCGAAGATCATTTCGCGTGTTCGCGAATGGCCATAGGCACCCATTACTATACATGAGGCTCCAATGTCGCGAGCTGCAGTTTCTAGAGTTTCCTCGATCGAAGTTTTTGTTGCCATTTCTCTCAGTTCGGTGTGAATTCCATGCCGAGACAAAAACACAGCTGCATCTGCTGCCGGAAATGCTGAGGATGCCTCATCAATCGCAACCAGATGAACTTTTGCGGCTCTGGATATCAGCGGCAAGCTATTTCGGAGCGCATTGGCCGCCTCTGCAGACCCGTTCCAGGCAATAACCATTGGTCCAGTGGGATTGAAGACTGGCGCATCATTAGGAATAGTCAAGACTGGAATGGGGACGTGAACGGACAGTTCGGTCGCCACGTGGCTCAGCTTTCCATCATCTCCTGGTCCGCTACCAACGATAACTATATCAGCCAGTCTTGCTGCCATGATTAGTTCGCCAACTAGATCGCCAGCGCGCACATACCAATCCCAAGAAACAGCTTCTTTCGAGAGCCTTGCTTCCATCTCTGTCCGAAGGTCTTTGGCTGCACCTTCGGCATCACGACGCATCAAATCATAAGTCATACCGGAGGCTTCACCTGCCCATAGGACGTAGGGTACCGGCAATATTTGTGCGCAGTTTAGATGAGCTTTTTGATCACGTGCGAGGGCCAAGGCCGCTTGCAAGCGGCCTTCCATGCCTGAATCGCCCATAATGGGCAGAAGAATGGTTTTCATAGTGGTCCTTTCATCAGGTCGCGACTGCGTGCCATAACGGAAACAATGACGGTCAAGCAGTCCGAACGTTACAGTTTTCGGTCCGTTCGGCCGATCGCGAGAAGCCGCTCAAAAGTGGGATGCAAGCACTGGGGCAGAAATTATATCTCAAGTTTTACCCCAATGTGCGCCAAAACATTGAGATCAAACTGTTCATCTGCAGTGTAACGAAATGGGCGAAGCCGCGTCTGTTTAAAATACCGCTGGAAATTAACTCCTGATAGCAATCGGCTTTCGCGTTGTTAATTTCTTGGGATCTGCAGACCGTGCAGGGATACTTTTGGACGCTAATTCGGCAGCCTTCTAAGCAGATGATAACACCGATTATTGGAGCGGAGAATATATATGGGTACGTTTGGATGGGGGGTGGCCGTGATTATGGTCATTATAGTCTCGTGGATATTCTACAAATATTTTACGCCAAAGGGTTGGCGCGAATGGGCAGGGGCAGGGCTGGTCCAAGCATTTATTATTGCACTATATGCCGAAATGTATGGCTTCCCGCTGACGGTCTACCTTGCCATCCGCTTTTTTGGCTTGGACAGAGAATATGTAAGTTACAGTTTCTGGTCGACATTGTTCAACTTCAGCGAAACTGGAATGCTTGTGGCAATGATCTTGGGCTATCTCGTCGCATTTTTTGGAATAGGGCTTTTCATCAAAGGCTGGCGGGAAGTTTATCGTGCCCGTCAAGAAGATCGCCTAGTTACGACCGGCCTCTACAAGTTTGTGCGACACCCGCAATATACCGGTCTTTTCATTGCCTTGTTCGGTGAAGGGATTATTCATTGGCCTACCATCTTCTCGATCAGCCTTTTCCCAGTCATAATGGTTGCTTACTATTTCCTCGCACGGAAGGAAGAGCGAGAAATGCTGCGCAAGTTTGGAGATGACTATCGCGTCTATCAAGCTAAGGTACCCATGTTCTTTCCGCGTTGGGGGCAGTGGAAAGCGATGAAGAAAAGTTCTCAAAACTCATAAAATGGCCAGCTAGTACTCCGAACAGCAGTAATGTCCCCTGTAGCCAATGGAATGAATATCCTCACGTCATCAATTGTGCTCACTTGCCATGCGGGCAAGGCACCGCGATACTCGACCGAATTTTGATTGATCTTCACAACTGACGTAAAATCAAGCTGTCCGGTCGATCAATGGCTTTTCTACAATATTAAGGGCTTCCTTCTTTCCAATCAGCCCGCGTGGTTTACCTGTGAGGCCATCAAAAAATATGTTTTCTCCTCTACTTCAATTGCTTCGGCAACAGGTCGGCCCAACAGCATACGGTAGCGCAATGAGCGAAGGGGCCCATCGATTTCCGCCGCTATGGCTCTGGGAGAAATGAGCCCGCTGATACTTCTAACTGGCTCCGCCTCGCGTGATACCAAATGTTCGCTCCGTACGGTTTCGATAGGTAAAATGCTCACGATAGAGCCGCTATCGAACAGGAGCAGCAATGGTGCGCCGATGATCAGGGCGAGCCATTTATGTAGTTTGCCCGCTTTGATGTGAATCTTGGTCGGCATCTATCCCCCAATAATTGCAGACTATAGTTTGATGTCGCGTCTTATTGAGCCTTTTTGGGAGCGCGCGAAGAAGAATGGTACCGCAGAATTTTCCAGTTATCGCCTTCACGAACTAGCACCGACGTCGCAATGCCGGTGCGCTCGATTTTACGATCATCGTGCAAAACTATCACATAGCCATAGGTCTCGGTTGCAAATGCGGTATTATCAACCTGAGTTAATGAGATTGTCGGCTGCGTGAAAGTAAAGCTTTTTACATGACCTAACTCGGGACCCAGATGACGTTCCAGATAATGGAGAAATGTTCCTTCAGCCTTACCGTTTTCGAATATTTGAGATTCTTCTGAAAACAGCGGCTTCATCTTTGAAACATCAAGCTTTTGAATGGCGTCCCGGTAGGCGGTCAGAACATTTTCTGGAGTAGATCGCGTTGAATATTGAGGATTCGCTTCTGTTGCGCCCGTCTTATTATAGATTTGGGTGTCGCTCGATTGCGCTGCGAGCGCACTGGCTGGTGCAAGAGCGAGCAAGATTGCATTGAAAATTATCATAGTTTTCCCTTTGGTTATTATTTCCGGTCCTTTAACAAAGCGCAGAGCCCTTCCAGCAGTTTCGCCAATTTTGGCTTCAACCTTATGCCTTTCATCGCTACCAAGCCGTCGATATATGATTGGAAGAATTGGAAACATGGCGATTATCAGAATCGCCAGCCAGTGATTCCGGAAACCAGTCATTAGAAAGAAGTTTCCCCTATTCATTCTTCCCCGTTCTTATTGGACGACTGATTTCCCCCTCCGCGCATAAACCGAAACATCGCAATGCAAGCTAGCAGCAAGAAGGCAAGGAGGAGATATACGCTGGGGATATGGGCCTGGTGTTGGTGAGCCATCAAATAGCCCCCAATGACGACAGCGCCGAGAAAAACGACAATATAGGTGAGCATTAACGCGATACGGCGGGGAGCCGTCTTGCTATTTTTCATCGAACTGTCCTTTGAACGGAACCACTTGAAATCCTGCTAGAACCAGAACCGTATGCCCACGACATAGTTGGTGACCGATGGGTCTTCGCCTGCAGCTATGGCAAAGTCGCGGCTCCCACCGAGTTTCCATTCCTGTTCAATGCCAATATAGGGGGCAAATTCGCGCGCAAATTCATAGCGCAGCCGCAACCCCACCTCCATTTTGTCTAGACCGGCACCGACACCTAGTACGGGGATATCTTGGGCTGCAAAATTGATTTCAGCGCGCGGTTGCAAAATCAGCCGCTGGGTGATTTTCTGGTCCAGCTCGCCCTCAATTCTTGCGGTTAGATCGCCCTTGTTGGATAGAAATAGCGCAGCGTCCACTTCGAAAAGATAGGGTGCCAGCCCTTGAATGCCAATCACCGCGTGAGTGCGTTCCGGGCCTGTCAGATCCTGCCTTATACCGGCCTGAAAATCGAAAAATGGCGCGATTCCCTTACTATACAGGGCCTGAACTTCTGCGTTTTCGATTGGCTCTCCAAAACTGCCCTCACCTTCACTCTTGAACCAGAGTTTATCGAGATCGCCGCCATAATAACCCTGTACATCCCAGAGATATCCGTCGCCGCCTTCCCGTGCCCGATACTCGACGCGATCACCCTGAAACCAGAGCACTGGTGTTCCGCTGACCTCGCGGGCGACGGCGGCGCGCGATGCAGCCATTGCCGCAGTGCCCACATATTGATCAGCAGCATATGCGGGGCCTTCAAACGCCTCGGGAGGGGGAGGGGCATTTACTGGCAGGTTTACGGACATATCATGACCAGCATGCGGATCCAGCCGCTCCGGTCGTTGGTTCATTTTGCCATGGTCCATTTGACTGTGATCCATCTGTTGACCACTCATGGAATCCATTTGCATTTCCTGGGATGCTTCCACTTCATCGACGCCATCATGCGGCAGGCCTTCATGATCCATTTCATCATGATTCAGGGGTACATCATTCTGCGCCGGTTTAGCCGCATCCATATTATGGCCTGCATGCGGATCGGCTTTATCGGTCATCGGCTGTTCAACAGGATCCGCCATAGCGGGCATATTATGACCGTCATGGCTTTGTGCGACCGCGATATTGGGCACTGTTGTGCTGGACAGCAAGAATGTGAAGATCAATTTCATGATTTTTCTCCATCCAGCGGACGCACGGTTACGACCTGAAACATCCCGTTGTGCATATGGTAGAGCAAGTGGCAGTGGAATGCCCAATCGCCCGGCTCATCGGCCGTCAGGTCGAATTGGGCACTGCCGCCTGGTTGCACGATCACCGTGTGTTTCAGCGGCTGGCGATCACTATTCGCGCCGTTTACCAGTTCAAAGAAATGCCCGTGCAAATGGATCGGATGCGCCATCATAGTATCGTTGACCAGCTTGACCCGGACGCGTTCGTTGAAAGCGAAGCGAATGGGATCATCTGTAACGGCGGAAAATTTCTTGCCATCAAAGGACCACATATAGCGCTCCATATTTCCTGTAAGATGGATTTCTTTGAGCCGGGTTGGGCGGCGCGTATCACTATTGGGTTTGGCCGCGACCAACTGCTTATAATTGAGGACGCGGTGATCGACTTTATCAAGCCCGATACCGGGATCACCCATCCGGTCGACAGGGTTCATCGCTACCATGTCAACGCCGGGACCGACCTTGACCGAAGGCGGCAATTTGGAAGTGTCGCGCATGTTCATGCCGCCTGACATATCCATATCGGCCATCGCCGCACCGCCGCCGCGGGCACCATGCGCGGAATGGTCCGTCCCACCTTCGCCGTGTCCGGACATGCCCATGTCAGCCATGGTGAGCAATGGCGGATCGCGAAGCGCAGGAATCGCCGCGCTCGCTCCCGGACGGCTCGCCAAGGTGGCGAGGCCCATGCCCGAACGGTCCATTGATTCAGCGACAATTGTATAGGCGTCGTTGCTCCCAGGCTCGACAATGACGTCATAAGTTTCGGCGTTGCCAATCTGGAATTCGTCTACTTGAACATGCTCGACGTTCTGCCCATCAGCGGAGATGACGGTCATTGGCAGGCCTGGAATACGGATATTGAAAAACGTCGCAGCAGCACCGTTGATAAAGCGCAGACGAACACGTTCGCCCTTTTTGAAGAGATATTCCAAACCATCTTCCGGGCCATGCCCGTTGAGAAGATAAGTATAGGTTGCGGCAGATATATCGCTGATGTCGGTCGGCATCATCCGCATTCTGGCCCACATTCGGCGTTCTTCTCCCGAAAGTGGATAGTCATCGGTCATCGTCCGTTGCTGATAATTGAAATAGCCCTCGCCCTTTTTGAGCTTTGCCATAATCGTGTGAGGATTCATTGGTGACCAATCTGACAGCATCACAACATAATCCCGGTCATATTCTACCGGCTCCGGTCCCTTTGGATCGATGATGATGGGCCCATAATGGCCCATTGGTTCCTGCAATGTATGAGCATGCCACCAATAGGTGCCGGCTTGTCGGATTGGGAATTCATAACGGAATGTCTTGCCTGGTTCGAGCGCGGTCATCGTTACGCCTGGCACACCATCCATTAAAAATGGAACGAGCAATCCGTGCCAGTGAATGGAGGTGCCTTCAGAACTATCATTGACCATGTCCACGACAAGATTCTGGCCTTCCTTGAGGCGCACCAAAGGGCCAGGGATAGTGCCGTTTACGGTAACAGCCGGTCCGCGCCTACTGCCGGTTGTAAACGTGGCATCGGCAACCGTCATATTCAAATGCTCCCCGGAAAGCACATCACTGCCTTTCCGGGCCAATGTTCCGTTTTTCGATCCACGAGCCCATGCCGGCATCGCTGCGGATAGTCCTGCAGCACCGCCAAGCGCCAAAGATGAAGCAATTAATTTTCTGCGGTCGAGGGAAAGCATAGATTATGTCCTGAATAGAGGGCTGTGTTCAAGCTCATTACGTGCCAAGATGCTTTATCCCTCAAAATTTTTAGCTGCATCCCGCAATTTGTTTCGCGCGCGGTAAACTCGCGATTCAACTGCCTTTTCCGAAATGCCTAGAAGAGCTGCTGTTTCAGCCTGACTGCGTTCATCAAAAGTCACCAAAACGAAAGGCTCTCTTAACGAATGGGGAAGGGTGGCTATTTTTTTTTCCATCAGAGAAAGTAACTGACGTGATTCCAGATCGGAAGATTGATCAGGCCTTTCGTCCGCTGTTTCTAATTCGTGCTCCCGACCGCCACCCAATTCGAAAAAGCGACGTACTTTGCGCCGTCTTAAATGATCGCGACATTTATTGAGCGTGATTCTGGTTAGCCAGGGAGCCAACTCGCGGCTCTGGTCAAATTGACTTATTTTGACCCATGCCGCAGCCATTGCCTCCTGGACGGCATCCTGCGCTTCGTCTGAATGATGCAAGCTTCTAAAAGCAATATTAAGCAGGCGCGGCCCATGCCGTTGGACCAACACTCCAAACGCTCGTCGATCGCCCTCGGCAGATTTGCTTGCAAGGACGTCGTCCTGTTCATCTGAAATTGGCTGATGCATTCCAGATTATACAGAGAATTTCATTGCTGATCAGCAGTAAGTGCATCGCTTACATGACGGTCAAATATGCTTTGCTGATCGGAGGTTAGTAGGGAACGCATCTCAAAAACATGGGCGATCGTTGCTTTTTGTACCTCTCCCATACGGCCATGCACATCCTCTACCGCCGACGCGACCTTAGGGCCAAATTCGTGTTCTTCCTCCATGGCGGTAGCAAGCCTGCCATTGGCCGCACGCAGCGATAGCTCCAAGGTATGGCGCTTTACCGCAAATTTATCCTCCATTGCCTCGAGGTCTTTCATCTGGGTTTCTGAAAGATCAAGTTCTTGATGAACAAACCCGTGAAGGCTGGAGCTTTCACCATTTTCCGCTGACCATTTATTGGCCGCCAAAGACCCTAGAAATCCAGCGGCCAGTGCCAGAAAAATCAGAAGCGCTATTCGAAAAGGCCCCATTCTCATGGTAATGTGTGCAGCAATGTGGCTGGTGAATAGTCCGGGCCATCGATCAAATAACTGGGACCGATGTTCGCCATGGCTTCATCGCCGCCACTCAAGACACCGACGCTTAGCGCCGCAACCAGCATGATTGCCGCCAAGCAATTGCGTCCCCTTGCAAGCTGTCTGCTTTCAATCTGGGATACACGGGACCAAATGCCAGCCTCAAAATCCGGACCCATATCAGGTACTCTATGATGGCTGAGTTCTTCGATTATTCTACTGTAGTGTTCAGTCATTCAGTTTTCCTTCCAAAACCGCCTTCCTGATTACCTTACGCGCGGCATGCTTAAAACCCTCAATAAAATTTGAGGGGTATGAAAGTGCGCTGCGTAATAGTCACATGGCAGCGGCGAAACAGACTACTAGATTTGGAGAATAATATGCACTGGCGTTCACTCGGTTTGGGACTGCTCCTAATTCTATCCCCGATTTCTGCAGCGCAGGCTCACGAGGCGCATCGCAATAATGAACCCGATCCTGTGGCCCAATCGATCGAACCCCGCGTTGCCGATGATGACATGCAGTCGATGCAATCTGAAGATATGCTGGATTCGCGTGCCGAACATGTCAATAATACCGCAGCTGACAAGGGCTTTGACCTTATTGATTTTCTGGGGCGTCTGCACCCCATGGCGGTGCATTTTCCAATTGCCCTTTTCCTGGTTGCCGCGTTGGCCGAGCTCATCATGATCATCAACCCGGCGGCAGGTGTTGGAAACTCGGTTCGGTTCCTTGTCTGGATTGGCGCCATCGGCGGCATTGTGGCTGCGATTCTGGGCTGGCTTGCAGGCGGCATCCGCTGGAGTGACCGCTCGGAGATTCTGGGACTTCACAGGTGGACAGGCACTGCCATTGCTATAACCGGCATATTGCTCGCTTTTTTGTCTAGCGCTCCGGCAGGCTCGGGCAAACGCACAATTTTCCGCGTCGGGCTTGCGGCCGTAGCGTTGGCAATATTGTTTCAAGGCTACTGGGGTGCAGAGATGTCGCTCGGCCCCAACCATATGGGAATGTAGAGGAATAGTTATGACCAAAAACTTATCTATTAAATCTTTACGCAAAGCAGCCGGTGGTATGACGCTCGCGTTGCTGGCAGCCTGCACAACAGCGGCAAGCGCTGCCCCAATCGTTATGTACCGGGATGCTGGCTGCGGTTGCTGTTTGAAGTGGGCGGATCATGCCGAGAAGGGCATGGACCGGACGATCACAGTACAAGACGAAGCCAATATGCGGGCGCGTAAAACCGCTTTGGGCGTTCCGCCGATGCTGGCTTCTTGTCATTCCGCTGTTATTGACGGCTATGTCATCGAGGGCCACGTCCCGGCAGCCGATATCAAGCGATTGCTCGAAACCCGTCCTGCAGGCGTAAAAGGGCTTGCCGTAGCAGGCATGCCAGTCGGGTCACCGGGCATGGTATATGAAAATCGTACACAAGCTTACCAAGTCATCGCCTTTGGCGCTGATGGGCAAAGTGTGTTCGCAAGCTATAATTGAGACGAACAACCCAGAAAGGAAATATAATGAATAAACTGACAGTTATTGCCAGCGCAATCGCTCTGGTATCAAGCGGTGCAGCATTGGCGCATCAACACAAAGCCGGCGCTTCGGAAGCGCAAAAATGTGAAATGATGAAGAACGGCAAGAAGATGCCAGGCATGATGCAAAAAGGCGCTGACGGCAAAATTACCTGCCAGATGATGGATCATTCGAAGATGGATCATAGCAAAATGGGCCATAGTCCGGCCAAAACAGAACCGGCCAAGCCGGAATAGTTAAACCCGCTTAGGGTCGCAGGATGGGTCCGGAGTTTTAAAACTATGATTTTAAGGCTTCGGGCCGGTTCTTATTTTCCCATTTTGCCAAACAGACTGACCAACTCAGCAATTTTTTCCTTTTGGTCAGCTTTGTTTCCTGATGTGAGGGCTTCTTCTACGCAATGATTAGTATGAATTTCCAATATTTTCATTTTTGTGGCGCGCAACGCGGCTTCCACGGCAGAAAATTGTTGGAGAATATCGATGCAATAACGACCGTCCTCCATCATTTTAGCGATACCGCGAACCTGACCTTCAATCCGATGCAACCGAGATATTTCTCGAGTAAATTTTCCTGTCATATTTTCCTTTTCCCTTATTTCAGTGGTGGTGCAATCAAAAGCTGCTTTCCAGATTCCATTTACCGCTCTTGACTATTAAACTATACCCCCCTATAGTATAAAGATCAATCCAAATGATTGGAGTGCAATATGTCCGATATCTCAACTGGAAAACAAATTTTGGTCTTGGGGTGGACTCTGAGTCTGTTCCTGCTCGTCAGCTATTTGATATGCATTGGTTTTGGTATTGTCGCACCTGATTGGGCGCACATGCATGAAGCTTGGGCGCCTTGGCTCCCTGGTTTTGAATGGTTGACATGGCTTGGCTTTCTCGCAGGTGCCGTCGGCAGTTTCACTTATGGCTGGTATATCGCGCTCTTCGTAATCCCGCTGAGACGCTTTTTCGAAAAACGCATTGGAAATTCCGCTAATGGCTGAGGTCACTACTCCCCCTCATGGCCTTTCAGGCCATGACCGCAGCCTGTCCGGCTCTTCAGAGCAAGTCACAGATCCCGTTTGCGGCATGTCTGTAGAGCCGGATAAAACCGAGCATCATGCACATCATGATGCTCAGGATTATCATTTTTGTTCTGCTGGATGCAAAACTAAATTTGTCGCAGATCCAAAACATTATTTATCAGGCGCACATCGGCAGATTGATGAGTCCATTCCTGTTGGGGCAATTTATACTTGTCCAATGCACCCTGAAATTAGGCAAGAGGGGCCCGGCTCATGCCCCATCTGCGGAATGGCGTTGGAGCCAGAAACTTTTTCTTTAGATAGCGGCCCAGACCCTGAATATATCGACATGCGCCGCCGTTTTTGGGTGAGCGCGCTATTTACTATTCCATTGTTTATCTTTGCCATGGGCGAATTGATCCCCGGCAATCCGTTTGAAGGCTGGCTTGATCCGCAGACCGGACAATGGCTGCAGCTTCTGCTTGCGAGCCCGGTCATATTGTGGGGTGCTTGGCCGTTCTTTGTTCGCGGGGTTCAATCTGTAAAAACAATGAACCTCAACATGTTCACGCTTATCGGGTTGGGCGTGGCTGTAGCCTACGGTTTCAGTGTTTTTGCTACTTTTTTTCCCAACATGTTCCCGGACGCTTTTCGTGGTCATGATGGCAATGTTGCGGTATATTTTGAAGCGGCGGCGGTCATTACGACGTTAGTTTTACTCGGCCAGGTTCTGGAACTCAAGGCGCGTGGACAAACGTCAAGCGCCTTGAGAGCGCTCCTTGAGCTCGCCCCGCCTATTGCGGTGCGGATCGATGATGACGGTTCGGAGGAAGATATCTCTCTGGATCGAGTGCAGTTGGGCGATCGCCTGCGCGTGCGCCCCGGAGACAAGATACCGGTGGATGGCACTATCGCTAGCGGCTCTAGTACTGTAGACCAATCGATGATTACCGGTGAGCCCATTCCGGTAAGCAAAGCCGAAGGTGATGAGGTGACGGGGGGGACGGTTAACCAGACCGGTAGCTTCGTGATGACCGCTGACAGAATTGGCAAAGACACATTACTGGCAAAAATCGTGCAAATGGTCGCAGAGGCACAGCGCAGCCGCGCTCCTATACAAAAGCTTGCCGACACCGTGGCAGGCCTCTTCGTGCCTGCGGTAGTTCTCATTGCATTCGCCACATTCATCATATGGGGTGTCTGGGGACCACATCCCGCGCTCTCCTATGCGTTGGTCAATGCTGTAGCGGTGCTCATCATCGCCTGTCCTTGCGCGCTTGGTCTTGCCACACCCATGTCAATCATGGTTGGCACCGGCAAAGGCGCCCAGAACGGTATATTGATCAAAAATGCCGAGGCACTGGAAACATTGGAGAAAATCGATACAATTGTCGTCGACAAAACCGGTACGCTGACGGAAGGCAAGCCAAAGCTGGTCTCCGTTGAATCACAAGCAGGCATGGATGCAAACGAAATGCTCGCATTGGTCGCAGCCATTGAAATGGCCAGTGAACATCCGCTAGCTGCTGCAATTGTCGCTGGCGCAAAAGACCGAGGCCTGTCTTTTGCAGCAGCGACCGACTTCCAATCGGTCACCGGCGAAGGTGTTGAGGCTATTGCCGGAAACAAGCGCGTGGCCATCGGCAACGAAAAGATGATGGAAAGGCTTGGTGCGGGTAGCGCTGATTTAATTGCCAAAGCGCAGGATGGACGGTCACAGGGCCAAACCGTGATGTTTGTGGCTGTGGAAGGCAAGGCTGCTGGCCTGATCGGAGTCGCCGATCCGATCAAGCCAACGACAATTGACGCGATAAAAGCGCTTCACAAGTCCAATATCCGTGTCGTGATGCTCACCGGCGATGCGGAAGCGACCGCTCAGGCGGTCGGGCGGCAGATTGGGATTGACGAAATCCATGCAAATGTTTCGCCTGAAGACAAGCACCGCGTGATCAGCGAGCTGCAAGCGGCGGGCAAGATGGTGGCGATGGCGGGCGATGGTATCAATGATGCGCCTGCACTGGCCAAAGCCGATGTCGGCATTGCCATGGGAACGGGCACCGATGTTGCGATGGAAAGCGCTGGCATCACTTTGGTCAAGGGTGATCTGGGCGGTATCGCCAAAGCGCGCCACCTCAGTCAACTCACCATGAGCAATATCCGGCAAAACCTCTTCTTTGCTTTCATCTATAATGGTTTGGGCGTTCCAGTCGCGGCAGGCATTCTCTATCCGTGGTTCGGGATATTGCTCAGTCCAATGATCGCGGCGGCAGCGATGAGTTTCTCCTCAGTGTCGGTTATCGGAAATGCGCTGCGCTTGCGCCGCCGGACTTTGTAACAGCTGATGGTAACCGAAAGCTACACTCCGCCACTCGGCTATAAAATCCTGACGCCCATCTACGATCTCGCTATCAGATATTTGACGCGGGAAAGCGCATGGCGTTCCGCACTGGTAAGGCAGATTAATCCGCTCCCAGGCGACAGGATATTGGATGTGGGATGCGGGACGGGGAGCCTGCTGGCTGCCTTGGCGGAGCAATGCCCGGAGGCCGACTTTGTTGGACTGGACCCGGATATTGAAGCGCTCGGCCGCGCGTCCGGTAAATTACGGGGCGCCAATATTCGCCTGCTTCCAGGTTTCCTGTCAAAAGAGGCCTTGCCCAAAGGCTGGCTGCCTACAAAAATAACATCCAGCCTGATGTTTCATCAGGTACCCCTTGAGAACAAGACCGAGATAGTCGACCTCATGCGCAGCTTGCTTGTGCCCGGCGGAGAACTGCATATCGCCGATTACGCCATGCAGAAATCACCGTTGATGCGTGCGGCGTTTCGACTGACGGTACAGCAGCTTGATGGTATGGAAGATACCCGGCATAATGCGGAGGGCATATTGGAGAGAATTTTGGTGGCTCCCGGATATTTGACCGAGAAAACATCGAGCTTTCCTACCGCAACCGGTTCTATCTCGCTATTCAAAGTAAAGTCGGTCGCTTCGTGAAATTTGACAAAGCGCCCGAGGTTCATATCGCCACATTCGGATTTTTCACGTCCTTCATTTGGGAAATCCTGCAAATGCCATTCTTTGATGTGGGATCGGCAGGCTATTGGGAGAGAACGCTGGCCTGTACTCGGACAACATTTGGAGACATAGGTATATTGCTGCTCGCCTACACGGTAGTTTCAATATTAGCGCAGAACCGGAACTGGATGCATTATCCAAAATACTGGATGATCGGTATCTATCTGCTGACCGGACTGGGAATTACGGTGATTATTGAAGGAATGGCCACCAGCGTGCCACGTGAATGGGGATGGGGCTGGCGATATAGCGAACTCATGCCTTTAGTACCCGGAACGAACATAGGCCTCGTTCCTGTCCTTATGTGGATATTCATCCCGTTGATCACGCTTTGGTTTGCAAGGCGTCAACCGCAGCCATAACTTCCGCACATCTCAAAGGCAAAAAATAGATGCAAAGCAGTTCTTATAACAAAAACAGTCTAACGCTTTCGGGTACAGTAGCCATGGGGACCGGTGTCATGATCGGTGCGGGAATTTTTGCACTGACGGGTCAGATTGCAGAATTATCCGGTCCACTCTTCCCGCTTGCCTTCCTGATGGGCGCCGTGATTAGCGGGTTTAGCGCCTATACCTATATCAAAGTATCCAATAACTATCCGTCAGCTGGCGGAATCGCGATGATCCTAAAGAAATCATATGGGCCATCGACCGTTACCGGCGCGGCTGCCTTGATGATGGCTTTCTCGATGATCATCAACGAGAGCCTGGTTGCGCGAACGTTTGGGACATATACGCTTCAATTGTTTGATATTGGCCACGACTCTGTTCTGGTTCCGATACTGGCCGTTGGTTTGATCATCTTTGCGTTTATAGTCAATATTGCTGGTAACAAGATTGTTGGCGGGATTTCGGCGGTCACAGCGTTACTTAAAGTTGGCGGCATATTGATTTTCTCACTTACGGTTCTTTGGGCAGCTGATTTTTCCTTTGAATTCGTCCAAAGCGCGCCGAGCGCAGGGGCTTCGCCCACAGGTTTCATTGCAGGGATTGCACTCGCCATATTGGCGTTTAAGGGATTTACGACAATCACCAACAGCGGTGGCGAAGTTGTCGATCCCAAGAAAAACGTTGGTCGCGCAATCATTATTTCTCTGGGCATCTGTCTGGTCGTCTATTTGACCGTAGCTCTCGCTGTAGGATCAACTTTGACGATAAGCGAAATCGCTGCTGCGAAAGATTATGCGCTGGCTGAAGCAGCCCGACCCGCCTTTGGTAATTATGGCCTCTGGTTCACGGTTGCCGTAGCGATCGTTGCAACAGCCTCCGGTCTACTCGCGAGCGTCTTTGCCGTGAGCCGAATGCTTGCAATGCTGACCGATATGAACCTCATTCCCCACCGGCATTTCGGAATGCCGGGCGGCATTCAAAAACACACTCTTGTATATACAGTGATAGCCGCTGGCCTGTTGGCCGCGTTTTTTGATCTGAGCAGAATCGCGTCTCTGGGTGCGATATTCTATCTGGTCATGGATATTGTGATTCATTGGGGCGTATATCGTTATCTGAGGGATGATGTGGGCGCAAAAGCTTGGATTTTGCTGGCGGCCATTGTTCTGGATTTAATCGTGCTTGCCGCGTTTTTAACCATGAAAGCATCCAGCGATCCCATGATCATTGTGATTTCCTTGGCCGGAATTGCAAGCTTCTTTGCATTCGAGAAATATTATCTCTCAAGTTTGCGCGATAATGACGAAACAAAAACGAATATGGAAGGACACTCCCATTGATCTGGGTAATCTTACTTGGGTTATCAATGTTTGGCATAACCGGGTTTGTCCATTTCCAGGTTATCCATCGGACACATCAATGGCTCAAATCAAAAAGTTTTGGCAAAACCCATAAATTGATCGTTGGGCTTTATGCAGCGGCCAGTGCACATATTTTGGAAGCAGGGTTATATGCCATCGCCTTTTTTGCCGGATCAGATGCTGGTTTAGGTGACTTCAAACCTTCGGATATCTCATTGATGGAAACATTCTATTTCTCCTTGGTAAATTATACATCCCTTGGCCTTGGAGATATTTATCCGACCGGGCATTTGCGATTTTTGGCAGGGATCGAGTCTCTGAATGGATTTTTGCTGATAAGCTGTTCTGCCTCGCTGATTTTCATTTTGATGACGGAAACAAACGCCAAGTCAGTATAATGCCAGAACCAAATCTCTTTCAGAAAGGCATTCCAGTATGGCTGATAAGAGTCCAAAAGATTAAGCTGTCCGTCGTCAGATAATTTGAGACTGATGGCGGTTTAAAATAGGCGAGTATTTGGTTCCATCTGGTTAGTTGATTTTAGGCGGCGATAATGAATAAACGAGGTCTTATGGTAAAGTGGCAAATTAGATGGATGTCCGTGGTTATCATACTCACCTGTTCCGCCGCTCAGGCGCAGCCGATCAGCTATGAACAGACACTGCGGCAAGCAAGGGTGGGGCAGCCCTTGCTTGAAGCGCGCGAACTGCAGGTTGACGCATTCCGTCAAACTGCAGAGGCGGCCGATGAACTGCCCGATCCTGTGTTGAAAGGGGGGATCGTGAATCTGCCCTTCACCGGCCCCGCGGCTTTTGATCTCGATCGCCAGCTTCCAAGTCAGATTCAGGTTGGAGTGGAACAGGCCATCCCCAATCTTGCCAAACGGCGTGCGAGAGCAGACATGGCCACATCGGACATCCGTGTGTCGGAAGCGCGGTTAGGGATGGCTAGTCGGGACGTGGTTCTGGCTGCTGGCCAGGCATGGATTTCGCTCAATTATGCACAGCAGCGGCAGATGGTGGCGCAAGGCGCGCTTGAGGATTTGGGCAAACTGGTGCCAGTGGCCCGCAGCGCAGTTGCGGCGGGATCGGCGCGCCCCGCCGAGAGCCTCGAGGTCCGTCGGGCTTTGCTTGATATAGATGATGCCAGCACCCGGATCGAAGCCGATCAGGAGGCTGCGCAGGCGCGGCTCGCCCGCTATATCCCCGGCGAAGGTGCCGTTGCGCTGGGGTCGGCCCCGTCCACTCAGGTCGATCCGGTGCGGTTGCGCGCCAATCTTGGACGGAATCCGGAAATTGTCGTAGCGAATGCTGCCGAAGGCCGTGCGACAGCGGCAATCGAACTGGCCCAAGCGGACAAACGGCCTGATTTTGGTGTAAATGCAAGCTTCGGACGGCGCAATCCCGATTTTGGTAATGTCGTTTCGGTCATGGGCTCGATCACACTGCCACTGTTCACGGGACGGCGGCAGGAACCGCGAATCGCAGCGGCCGAAGCGCAGGCCATGGCCGCTAGGGCGGAGCGTGAGGACGCATTGCGTGCGGTCACTGCACAATTCGAAGCCGACCTCGCCATGTGGCGCAGCGCGGTCCGTCAGTGGCAACGCGCGCGCGAAGGATTGCTGCCGCTGGCGCGCGATCGGGCTGATCTGGAAACCGCCAGCTTTGCTGCAGGCCGCGCTGATCTTATCGACGTCATTTCCGCCAGAACGGCCCTCGCGTTGCTCCAACTCGAAATTCTTGAACGAGAGGAAGCGGCCGTTCAGGCCGCAGCCAAGCTGCGCCTTACCTATTCGGAGGGAATGCCATGAACACAGCAATGAAATCGCTGTCTCCGCGGCAACGCACCTTTGCGGGGGCTGCAACCATTGCCTTGATCGGCTTGGTGGCTGGCTATGGCCTGTCCTTCCTCGGCGGCGAAGCGGACAAAGCGAACGGCACCGCCGCAGCTGGAGACGGCTGCGAGGAAGTGCTTTACTGGTATGATCCCATGGTGCCGGCCCAGCGGTTTGATAAGCCCGGCAAGTCGCCGTTCATGGATATGCAACTGGTCCCCAAATGCGCGGGGGACGGGGCGGCGCAGGCAGGGGTCAGCATCGATCCTTCGCTCGTGCAGAACCTCGGCATTCGCACAGCAGAGGCTGCAATCGGTGTGCTTGAAACCGAAACAACAGTGACCGGTACCATCGCCTATAACGCCCGCGAGATGTCGGAGGTGCAACCCCGATCAGGCGGTTTTGTCCAGCGAACCTATGGTCTTGCTCCGGACGATATCGTCCGGCGCGGCGCACCGCTGGTTGACCTGCTGATCCCGGAATGGGGCGGCGCGCAGCGCGAATATCTGGCCGTGGCCGCCACCGGCGATCAGGCGCTCACCCGCGCCGCCCGTCAGCGGTTGCAGCTGCTCGGGATGCCGGACAGCATGATCTCTGCAGTGGCCCGCAGCGGCAGCCCAAGGTCGGTCATCACCATCACAGCGCCCACTTCGGGCGCGGTCACCATGCTCGCGGTGCGGCCCGGCATGAGCGTGAGCAGCGGCCAGACTCTGGCCGAAATCACTGGCCTCAACCCGATCTGGCTGGAGGCGGCCATCCCTGAAATTCAGGCAGGTGACGTAAGGATCGGGCAGACCGTTCGCGCCACGCTGACCGCCTATCCCGGCGAGCTGTTCACGGGCCGGATCACGACGATCTTGCCAAGCGCGCAGGCGGAAAGCAGGACGCTGACCGTGCGGGCAGAGCTGCCCAATCCGAATCTCAAGCTGCGGCCGGGCATGTTTGCGAAGGTGTCGCTCTCGCCCGAGCACCGTGAGGCGGTGCTGATCGCGTCAGAAGCAGTCATCCGCACCGGAAAACGCACATTGGTGATGCTCGCGCAAGGCAAAGGCGGGTTCAGTCCTGCAGAAGTTCGCATAGGCCGCGAAACGAACGGCCAGACCGAGATACTCGCCGGTTTGGCACCGGGCGAGAAAGTGGTTGTATCGGGCCAGTTCCTGCTTGATTCCGAAGCCAGCCTTGGCGGCATTGATGTTCGTTCCATTGACGAAGCAGCGCAGGCGGCAAGCGGAAAAGACGCCGAAGATCAACAAAAGCCGCAAAGCCACAGTGCCACCGGTACGATCGAGAAAATCACCGCGCGCAGCGTCACCCTGCGTCATGGACCGGTGCCGGCGCTCGACTGGCTGGCGATGACCATGGCGTTCGCAATCGAAAAACCGGTTCAGTTGCGGGGTTTTAAACGCGGCGATGAAGTGACCTTCCGCTTCATTCAGTCCAACAGCGGACCACAGATTGTCTCGATCCGGAAGCGCGGCCAATGATCGCACGGATCATCGACGCATCCATTGCAAACCGGCTGTTCGTGATACTGGCCGCCATCGCGATCACGCTAGCCGGCATGTGGGCAGTGCGCACCACGCCGGTCGATGCCTTGCCGGATTTGTCCGACGTGCAGGTTGTCGTCCGCTCGAACTTTGCTGGTCAGGCACCGCAGATTGTGGAGGACCAGGTCACCTATCCGCTCTCGACAACCATGCTGTCGGTGCCCGGTGTGCAGACGGTTCGCGGCTATTCGATGTTCGGCGACAGCTTTGTTTACATCATCTTCGAAGACGGGACCGATCTCTACTGGGCGCGCTCGCGCGTGCTGGAATATCTCAGTCAGGTTCAGGACGATTTGCCTGACGGCGTGACCCCGGCGCTTGGTCCCGATGCGACCGGGGTAGGGTGGATTTACGAATATGCGCTGGTCGATCGCACCGGCGGCCATGATCTGGCGGGGCTGAGAAGTCTGCAGGACTGGTTCCTGCGCTATGAACTCAAGACCATTCCCGGCGTAGCCGAGGTCGCCAGTGTGGGCGGGATGGTGAAACAATATCAGATCATACTCGATCCCTACCGCATGGCTTCGCTCGGGGTGACGCATAGGGAAATTGTCAGCGCGGTCCAGTCGGCCAATCAGGAAACCGGCGGGTCGATTGTGGAGATGGGTGAGGCCGAATATATGGTACGCGCCTCGGGCTATTTCGGCAATCTGGAGGATTTTCGCCAAATACCGCTCAAGACGACATCTGGCGGGGTGCCCGTCACGCTGGGCGATGTGGCGCATATCCAGCTTGGGCCGGAACTGAGGCGCGGGATCGCCGAACTGAACGGGGAGGGCGAGGTTGCAGGCGGCATCATTGTGCTGCGCCAGGGGGCCGATGCGCGCACTGCCATATCATTGGTGGAAGCCAAGCTGGACGAATTGCGAGCCAGTCTGCCCGCGGGTGTCGAGGTGGTGACAACCTACGACCGCTCACAACTGATTGATGCATCGGTCAGCAACCTGACCACCAAGCTGATCGAGGAATTCATCATCGTCGGCATCATTTGCGCGTTGTTCCTGTGGCATGCGCGCTCGGCACTGGTGGCGATCATCACTTTGCCACTCGGGGTGCTGGCGGCGTTCATCGTCATGCGCTTTCAGGGGGTCAATGCGAATATCATGTCGCTGGGCGGAATTGCCATTGCCATTGGCGCGATGGTTGATGCAGCCATCGTGATGATCGAGAATGTCCATAAACATATCGAACGCTGGATGGATGAGAATCCTGATACTGCCATTTCAAGCAGTGAGCGGTGGCGGATTGTGGCGGAGGCTTCGAAGGAGGTTGGCCCCGCGCTGTTTTTCAGCTTGCTGATTATCACGCTTTCCTTTCTCCCGGTGTTCACCCTGCAGGCACAGGAGGGCAGGCTGTTCGCTCCGCTCGCTTTCACCAAGACCTATGCGATGGCGGCTGCTGCCATATTGTCGATCACTCTTGTCCCGGTGCTGATGGGCTGGCTGATCCGCGGGAATATCCCGCGCGAAGACAGTAATATTCTTAACCGATCCCTGACCCGCGCCTATCGTCCGGGCCTCGACTGGGTGATGCGGCACCCGAAGGCTACGCTGGTTATTGCAGCGCTTGTCTTTCTAACCGCTGTCATTCCCTTCTCGCGGTTGGGGGGCGAGTTTCTGCCGCCGCTGGACGAGGGCGATCTGCTCTACATGCCAAGCGCCTTGCCCGGCCTGTCGCCCGGACAGGCATCGCAGCTGCTTCAGCGAACCGACCGGCTGATCAAATCCGTGCCCGAGGTCGAAACCGTGTTCGGCAAAGCGGGCCGGGCGGATACCGCGACGGATCCGGCGCCGTTAACGATGCTCGAAACGACCATCCAGTTCAAGCCGCAGGAGCAATGGCGCGAAGGGATGACCGCCGACAAGCTGGTCGAGGAGCTCGACCGCGTGGTGCAGGTGCCGGGCCTAGCCAATGTCTGGGTGCCGCCGATCCGCAATCGCATCGACATGCTGGCGACCGGGATCAAGAGCCCGATCGGGGTCAAGGTGTCCGGCGAAAATCTGGCTGAACTGGAGCGTATTGCGCTGCAAGTGGAAAGCCTGGCCAAAAAAGTGCCCGGCGTCAGTTCGGCGCTCGCAGAGCGGCTGACGGGCGGGCGCTATATAGATGTCGATATCGACCGGATGGCGGCGGCGCGCTATGGTCTCAGTATAGCTGGTGTGCAGCAGATCGTTTCTGGCGCAATCGGCGGAGCGAATGTCGCCCGCACCGTAGAAGGACTCGCCCGTTATCCGATCAATGTCCGCTATCCGCGCGAGATTCGCGACAGCGTAGACGAATTGCGCAGACTGCCGCTTCTGACGCCAATGGGGCAGCAGATCACGCTCGGCACTGTCGCCAACATCGCGGTCAGCGATGGGCCGCCCATGCTAAAGAGCGAACAGGCGCGGCCAACCAGCTACGTCTATGTCGATGTGCGCGGACGCGATCTTGCCTCGGTAGTCGGGGACATCCAGCAAGCCGTTGCCAGCGAGATAGAACTCCCGCCGGGCGTCAGCCTGTCCTATGCCGGGCAATTCCAATATCTGACCCGCGCCTATGAACGGCTGCAGATCGTCGTTCCGGCCACGCTCGCGATCATCTTCCTGCTGCTCTACCTGATCTTCCGCAGGCTGGATGAAGCACTGCTGATCATGGGAACGCTGCCCTTCGCATTGACCGGCGGGTTCTGGCTGCTGTATCTGATGGGCTATAACCAGTCGGTGGCGACGGCGGTCGGGTTCATCGCGCTGGCCGGAGTGTCGGCTGAATTTGGTGTGGTGATGATGATCTATCTCAAGGCCGCGCTTGACCGGCACGCTAACGAGCTGCACGAGGGCGAGCACACAACAGAAAATGTCAGTGCCGCGATCCGCGATGGCGCGTTGCTGCGCGTGCGGCCCAAGGCGATGACCGTGGCGGTGATTCTTGCCGGTCTGTTCCCGATCCTGATCGGCACAGGCGCGGGCTCCGAAGTGATGAGCCGTATTGCAGCGCCGATGATTGGCGGCATGATTACCGCGCCGCTATTGTCCATGTTTGTATTACCCGCAGCCTATCTTTTGCTGCGGCGCCCCCGGGTTTCCAAGCCCAAAACAACTGAAGGAGAAGTAGAATGCGTAACCTAACCTGGCTGACTTTATTGGCAGTGCCGCTGTCCCTGACCGCTTGTGACAATGCGAATGACACCGAAATGCCAATGGAAAATGAAGAAATGCCGATGGCTGCAAGCGAAATGCCGATGGATGGCGAGAATAGGTCGATGACACAATCTGGAGCAACGCGAACAGGAAGCGGAGAAGGCACGGTCAAGGCCATCGACGCCCAAGCTGGCACGATCACGTTGGATCACGGACCTGTCCCAGCGATGGAATGGCCCGCCATGACCATGGCCTTCAATGCTGGCGCGGAAATCCGCGATCAGGTTGCGGTCGGGGATTCGATCACTTTCGAGTTTGAGGCGAGCGATGCGGGTAACCGGGTCACTTCGGTCAGCAAGAAGTAGACAGAAATGATCCGGGCGGCACTCAGCGCCCCCGGATTATTCTGTCGATGCCTGCAAGGTGCAGACAGCTTGTCTGGTAAGCGTCCGATTGCAGCGATGAGCCATATGATGTGATGAGGTAGAGGGCGTGCCGGAAATCCGCGTGCCGTTGCCGATTTTCGCCGATGGCATCTCTGTTGCGTTGATTTCGCGCTGGGATGGACGGACACCGGACCTTAGGGTCGAGATCACACCCAGCGACAGCAGGCTCGGCAATATCCCGCCTGCTGAAGCTGAGAACAACTATTACTCCATGTTGGACGAAACCGGCATGGCCGCTTAACTTAAACCAAATGGCCTCCGGCAATCCCGGGGTGGTTCAAACTAGTACTCGACAAAAATCTTGATTCCTAGAGCGATCAGAATGATGCCTCCTGCGACCTCGGCGTATTTTCCGATGCGCGAGCTTGCCATGCCGCCGATCATCACGCCCAAGCTTGACAGCAAAGCTGTGATTGTCCCGATAGCAATACAGGTCAGTAGAACCGGAAGCCCAAGTGCAGGCAAGGTGATGCCGGCAGCAAATGTGTCAATGCTGGTTGCTATCGCAGCTGTTCCCAACGCCCATCCCGAGAGGCTGGGCTCAGGAATGTTTTCGTTCCCGCCCCGTGCTTCCCAAAGCATTTTCAGCCCTAAACCGCTGAGCAGAATGAGAGCAATCCAGTGATCATAAGTGCTGATGTGCGAAACAAAGGCTATTCCAAGCGCCCAGCCGAGGAATGGCATGATGCCCTGCGCGACGCCAAAGGCCATTCCCGTCCGAGTGGCGTGAAATATGGAACTATGTCCTGCCGCACCTTGAGCAACCGCTACTGCGAAGGCGTCCATCGCCAAGCCTATAGCAAGAGCTAGAATGAGAAGCAGGTTTTCCATTCGATTCGCTTTGGCAGCCGCCTAAGCTGGATTCACTTCGACGGTGATATGAGAAAGAGCAGCGGTTTTGGTCAGCCTTTCACGATAATCTGCGGGAGATCTCTCACTTTCCGTGCTGACCGCTACAATAGCGGCATGGTGTCCCGGACCCAGTTGCCAGACATGCAGGTCGGTGATCTTGTCTCCAGCTTCCTCGATGATCGAGCGGATTTTTGCTGAGACTGGGTCGCCTGCCTGCCTGTAATCCAGCATCGTTGAGCCGGTATCGCGCATCAGACCCCATGACCAGCGCGCGATGACAAGCGAACCGACTATACCCATGAGCGGGTCAAGCCATATCCATCCGTAGATGCTACCGGCTATCAGCGCAATTATTGCCAATACCGATGTCAGGGCATCGGCAAGCACATGGAGATAAGCAGCGCGCAGATTTTGGTCCTGGCCATGATGTTCAGCATGATGGTCATGGTCATGGCTATGATCGTGATGATGGCTGTGCCCATGATGATGATCATGATCGTCGCGGAGCAACCACGCGCTGACCAAGTTCACAATTAGGCCAATCACGGCCACGAAAATTGCCTGAGGGAAACTGATCGGGATCGGATTTGCCAGTCTGACGAGACTTTCCCATCCTATCAGTAGCGCAACCAACGCCAGAACGATTGCACTGGCGAATGCTGCAAGGTCTCCCACTTTGCCGGTGCCAAACGTGAAGCGGGGGTTTTTGGCATTCCGGCGTGCATATAGATAGGCGAGCGCGGCGATCAGCATCGCAGCCGCATGAGTGGACATATGCCAGCCATCGGCAACCAGCGCCATCGAACCGTAAATGGTTCCAGCTATAATCTCGACAACCATCATCACGCTGGTCAGAGCGATAACGAACCAGGTCCGCCGCTCGTTGCGCTCATGATTTTGGCCGAGAAAAACGTGGTCATGTTCGTGACCGGCTTGCGTTTTACTGTCAGGAGCGGTCATTTCAAATATGTTCTGATAACCTGGATCAGATCAGCCGCGCCTTGAGCGCGCTCCTCATCAGTGTCCGTTTGAGGGTTCGAGACATGTTGGCGGACATGATCCTCGATCAGTTCCACGGTAAGCCCATTTACGGCCCCTCGGACCGAGGCGACGAGATTGAGGATCTCACCGCAAGGAGCCTTGTTTACCAAAGCCCGCTCAATGGCTTCTAGTTGTCCTTTAAGGCGGCTGACGCGGGACAGCAGTTTTTTGTCATCTGATGTATGAGACATAGCATAGGGGACTACCCTATATTATAAATATTGTACAGACATGATGGTCAGAATTTTTCAGTCGGTCGCCATCGCCCTGAGTGCGACGATAAATGGTAGAAAGTTATTGGTCCAAAAATACTATCCGGGTAACCAAATCTTTGGCTATTTCAGTCATCGGCTTGCATTCGCTGCATTGGGCCATGTCATCCAGTTAAGGGTGAGCCAGAGCGGGACTGGCAATCGTTGCCAATGCGGCAAGTGCAACGAGTATATTGCGCATTTATCATGTGCCTATTCTTTAAGTTCAAATTTCGAGAATTGCCCGGTAGCGGACACGGTGATGCTGACGGGGCCGTCGGTCCGGTTGCGCCAAAACCAACCATGCGTGCCATCAAAGGGAGCGCTAAATTTTCCGGTTGAGGAAGCTTTGGTCCCTTTGTCGTAGCTGGTATATTCGTCCGAGGCGGCTCCAAACACCTCACCATGCTGGTCATAATTGACGGCATTCTTGTTAGTTGCCCAGGTAAACTCAAACTCTTCACCCGCCTTCATTGTCGCTTTTACTTCCCGGCCTTCGCCCGGCTGCAAAGTAAGGGTCACCTTGCCGCTCTGAATCGCTGTGGACGCATCTCCTTCAGTCAACGCATTTCCTACGGGCGTGACAGTTTCAGCCGCGAAGGCTTCATTCTCGATCTGCTGCTCAGCCTGTTTGGTATCACCCATTGCCTTCAGCCCTAACGCGCTGCCAACACCGGTTGGGTCAATGCCATATTCGGCGGGAACTATGGTTGTCACTAGCAAGATTGTGGCAGTAACGGCGGCGAAGGCGGTGGCCTTGTTCAATTGGCGAACGGAAGGAAGCTCCGAACGAGTGGGTGTTCCAAATTCTGTCATGTTAGTCCTTTCAAGCGACATAATAGCCGGTGAGCTGGTATCCAAAGAGCATGAAGCCCGCGATCATCAAAGCGACATTGGCCGAGAATGCATGGCGGCCAAAGCTGGCGGTGCGGCGCCAATATCCCATCGCAATCAATATTGCGCCGAGCGCCAGGAATTGGCCGATTTCGACGCCGACGTTGAAGGATATCAGATTGATCAACAGGCCGTCTGGCGACAGCGAAAATTCCTGCAATTTCGTCGCAAGACCGAATCCGTGGAAGAAACCGAATATCAGGACCGCAGCCTTGGTATTGGGCTGAAAGCCGAACCAGCGTTGATATGCGCCCAGATTATCGAGCGCCTTGTAAACCACCGACAGCCCGATAATTGCGTCAACCGCATAAGAGCTGATATTCGTGCCGAGCAAAACGCCCGCAAGCAAGGTCGTGCTGTGGCCGATCGCGAACAGGGTCACATAGGCAGCGACATGCTTGATCCGGTAGAGGAAGAAGATAACGCCGAACAGGAACAGCAGATGGTCATAGCCAGTGACCATATGCTTGGCGCCCAGATAGAGAAACGCGATGATCTGCGGGCCGCTGGTTTGTTCGATGTAACCCCGATCGCCCTCTGCGACGCCGTGGGCATAGGCCGTGGTTGCGAAGGCCATGCACAATAGCAGGGCTACCAGGGCTCTGACCGAAAATTTAGATCCGGATGTTTTCATAAAATTCCTCATGTTGTTTGTTCTGCAGGCATATTCGTCTCTCTTCTTTCAGCGCGTCCGTGGATCAGCCTATACAATGCAGGCAGCACGATCAGCGTCAGGATGGTCGAGGAAATAATTCCTCCGATTACGACAGTGGCAAGCGGGCGTTGCACTTCCGATCCGGCTCCGACGTTCAGAGCCATCGGCACAAAGCCGAGCGATGCCACCAGCGCGGTCATCAGCACAGGGCGCAGACGGGTGAGGGCTCCTTCCCGAATGGCTTCTTCAAGCGCCATGCCGCGCTCCCGCAGATCGCGTATGAAGGACAGCATCACGACACCATTGAGCACCGCCACGCCCGACAAGGCGATGAAACCAACTCCTGCTGAAATTGACATCGGTATGTCGCGAAGCGCCAGGGCCGCTACGCCTCCGGTCAGCGCCAAGGGCACTCCGGAAAATACGATGGCCGCGTCTCGGGTCGAACGAAACAGCATGAACAACAAGCCAAAGATAAGCAGGAGCGCCATAGGCACGACAATCTGCAATCTTGTGGCTGCTGACTGAAGCTGTTCAAATGTCCCGCCATATTGAACATAATAGCTTTCCGGCAATTCGACATCGGTCTCGATCTTGGTTCGCAGTTCGGTGATGAACGACCCCAAGTCGCGGCCGCGAACATTGGCGGTGATGACGGCTCTGCGTTTGCCATTTTCCCGGCTGATCTGGTTGGGACCAACAGAAAGCTGGATATCGGCGACTTCCGACAAGGGCACGAATTCGCCGATAGCCCCGCGCGTAATCGGGATTGGCAGGCGCCCAAGCTGGTCGAGATCCGTGCGGGTGGTTTCGGGCAAGCGAACGACAACATCGAAGCGCCGGTCCCCTTCAAAAACCTGCCCCGCGTTGCGCCCGCCGGTGGCGGTCGCCACTGCATCCTGCACATCGCTGATATTGATGCCATAGCGCGCCAACAGTTCGCGGTGCGGTGTCACCGACAGAACGGGAAGCCCTGTTACCTGTTCCAGCTTTGTGTCTTGCGCGCCGGGAATCGACTCAACTATGCTTTCAATTTCCGCACCTGTTTCGAGCAGTTGATCAAGATCTTCCCCGAACAATTTTACCGCAACATCGGCGCGGACGCCCGCGATCAGTTCGTTGAGCCTCATTTGCACAGGCTGCGTAAATTCATAATTATTGCCCGGAATTTGCTGCACTGCTGCGTTCAGTTCCTCGACCAGCTTTTCGCGCGGCTTGCGCGGATCGGGCCAATCCTCGCGGTCTTTGAGTATGATGAAGTTATCGGCAACCGACGGCGGCACCGGATCGGTTGCCACATCGGCGGTCCCGATTTTGGCAAATACCCGCTCGACTTCTGGAAATTCGCTAATCCGTTTTTCCAGCGATCGTTGCATCTGGATCGCCTGACTCAGGCTGGTGCCAGGGATGCGCAGCGCGTGCATGGCAATGTCGCCTTCATCGAGATTCGGAATAAACTCCGACCCCAGACGCGTTGCGCCCCATCCGCTGACAGCAACCAGCAAGGCTGCCCCGGCAATCAGGATTTTGCCCTTGGGCATCGACCAGTCGAGCAAAGGCGCATAGCCTTTGCGCAGCCAAGCCATGACACGGTTCTCTTTCTCTTCAACCTTGCCGGTAACGAACATTGCAATAGCCGCAGGAACAAAGGTCAGCGACAGCAGCAGCGCTGCTGTAAGTGCAAGCATGACTGTTATTGCCATGGGGTGGAACGTTTTGCCTTCAATCCCGGTCAACGCGAAGATCGGCAAATAGACAACTGTGATGATGATAACGCCAAATATCGAAGGACGGATCACTTCGCTGCTGGCACGGGCAACCAGTTTGAAACGTTCCTCACGATCCAACAAACGTCCAGCTTTATGCTGTGCTTCCCCTAACCGTCGGAGGCAATTTTCGACAATGATAACAGCGCCATCGACGATCAAACCAAAATCGAGCGCGCCGAGGCTCATGAGGTTGGCGGAAACACGCCCCGCCGCCATGCCTGATAGCGTCATCAACATGGAAATCGGAATTACTGCTGCGGTAATCAGCGCAGCACGAACATTACCGAGCAGCAGAAACAGGATGACAATTACGAGCAGCGCGCCTTCGAGGAGGTTTGTCTCTACCGTCGCAATGGTCCGCTCGACCAATTCAGTCCGATCATAGAGCGGCACGGCCTGCACTCCAGCGGGAAGCGATCGGTTCACCTCCTCCAGCTTTTCTGCGGCAGCCTGAGCGACAATCCGCGGATTGCTGCCGGTGAGCATATAGACCGTGCCAAGCACAATCTCTTTGCCGTTTTCCGTTGCTGCGCCGTTGCGTAATTCGGAACCGATTACGACTTCGGCAATGTTGCCAACACGAATAGGGATCCCGCCGCGTTTTGCGACGATTATCTGCGATAGATCATCCTGATCTTCGACACGGCCCGGTATCCGGATTAAGACTTGCTCGCCCGCCCGCTCTACATAGCCTGCACCGGCATTGGCATTATTCGCTTCCAGCGCATCGACCACATCGGTCAGCGATATGCCCAGCGATGCCAGTTGCTCGGCATTAGGGGTCACATGATATTGTTTGGTGTAGCCGCCAACAGTGTTGATCTCGGCCACCCCTCGGACATTGCGCATTTGTGGGCGAACTACCCAGTCATGCAAGGTGCGTAAATCGGTCGGGGTCCACTCTGAACCATCGGATTTTCTTGCGCCATTTTTGGGCGTAACCGAATACATGAAAATCTCGCCAAGTCCGGTCGCGGTCGGTCCCATTTGCGGTTCGATGTTCGGTGGCAATTGTGACTTGGCCGCCTGAAGGCGCTCATTCACCAGCTGCCGCGCAAAATAGACATCGGTGCCGTCCTCAAAAACGACTGTTACCTGGCTCAGGCCGTAGCGCGAAACCGAACGAGTATAGTCCAGCTTCGGAATGCCTGCGAGCGCCGTTTCAATCGGATAGGTAACGCGCTGTTCTGCCTCGAGCGGAGAGAAACCCTCGGCCTCGGTGTTTATCTGCACCTGAACATTGGTGATGTCGGGCACAGCATCGATGGGCAGGCGCGTTGCGCTCCACACGCCAATCGCCATCAGTATTACTACAACGGCAAGCACAAGCCAGCGCTGCGCGATAGAGAAGCCTATTATTCTAGCGAGCATGGTTTGGTTTTCCATTAGTGATCGTGAGATGCGCCGGACTTTTCAATGTCCTGCCGAATGAGGAATGATCCTTTTGCGACATATTTGGTGCCGGGCTTGATCCCGCCCAGAACCTCAGTCCATTCAGAGGATTTGCGGCCAAGTTCGAGCATGCGCACTTCGTAAATTTCACCAAAATTGGCATAGACCACGGTGAAATCCCGAAACGGCTGCAAAGCCTCTGTGCGAACCGCCAGCGGCACTGTCACTGCATTCACCATCACACGTCCGTGCAGAGCAATGCCGGGACGCCAGCGTCCATCACGGTTCGGCAGACGCGCGCGAACCAGCGCCGTCCCTGCTGCCGAATTGCCTTCGGGCAAATAGCCTCCAAGAACCGAGTCAGCGACCGGCATGCCGTCGAGCGTTTCAATGATGACTTTCTGACCGGGGCGGATTGTGCCGAGGTCCCTTGGGAAAATATTGAAGACAACACTGGTGCTACTTGGGTCAGTGATGACATAAATTGGCTGGTCATAAGCAACATTTCCGACATTGGCATTGCGCTCTGCAACCACGCCACTGACAGGCGAATAGACCGGATAGATTTGCAGCGATTCACTCGATTCAATCCGCGCCAGCAACTGGCCCTTTTTGACGTAATCGCCGACTGCTTTTGTCACTTGCATCACTTTGCCCGGGAATTGCGCTCTGATTTCCGAGGTTGCTGCCGGGTCCAATTGGACGACGCCTTCTACTTCACGAATATCGCTGATCGATTGTGGTCCAACGGTTTCAATTTCAATCCCGCCATCTTTTGCGGCAGATGCGTTTATTTTCGTCTGACCTTCGGGACTGGAATATTTCCAGACATGGCGTTTCCCGCTGGCAGCGGCGACAACCTCAACATCAAAGCTATGGGGTTCAATCACTGCGCCCTGACCGACCAGATAATCTTTCTCCGGCTTGAATGCGAATTTTTCAACTTCACCATCCAACCGTTTAAGCGTTACCGTAAGCTTGACAGACTGCGGGTCTACAGGCTTGCCATCGCGTGTCGGATAGACACGAAATTCTGGTGGCACGCCGTCTTCAAAAACCGTCATTTCGACCGCGAAATCGCCGTCCCGAAGCATCTTGCCGCGATGAGGGCCTTTTTCTTCTTCGGCTGACTCGCCTTCGCCCGCTTCGCTCGGTGCATCTGTGCTACATGCGGCCATCGGCACAAGAAGCAATGCCGCCATCGCTGCACCAATTTTCCAGTTCGTCTTCATGGCTGTGAATATCCTTCATTGATTGCAGCAATAGACGCATCAAAGCGCCCGGTGAGCCGGTCTATTTCGGTTTGGAGATCGCGATATTCGATCATGGCGGTCAACCAGTTGTCCTGCGCCACGATGATCGCGTCGGCTGCATCTTGCATATCCCGGAAGCTGAAGCCGCCGCGATTATAACCCTCGCGCACCTGGGCCAAAGTCTTTGCAACGCGCGGATAAACTTCGGATTTGATTGCGTCCGCACGGCCGAGAGCACGGTCCGCTTCTGCTCCGAGGCTTGCCAGTCTTCGCAACCGCGCTAGCCGGTTGGCCTCTGCCGTCAGTTCAAGACGTAAGCGCTCGGCGCGCGCGCGTTCGATATTGCCTTGATTGCGATCAAAACGCCCCAGCGGTATGGTAATCCCGGCAACCAGCGCAATATCATTGGTTCCCTTGATAAAACGCGTGCCGCCGCTGACGGTATAGTCTTGGGTTTTGCGGGTCTGCTCCACTGTGACCGCCGCGCTTGCCCGCGCCACCCTGGCTTCTTCGAGTGCCTGGTCAGCCTCTGCCAGTTCGGTTGCCCGATCGCCGCCGAGTGCCAGTTCGCCGTCCACCACAAGATCATCGCCATCGCCGCCCCAAAAGGAAGCCAAGACATCACGCGCATTTCGCAATCTTTCCTGAGATTGTTCTAGCGCTATCCGGGCTCGCGCTACCCTGGCGGCAGCCCGGGTTTCTACAAATAGCGGGTCCTTATAACCGCGCACCCGCCGCAAGGCTTCGCTCTGCAAACCCTGTTCGATCGACAGCTGCTGCTTAGCGATGGCCTCGATCTGCTGGGCTATTAGAATATCCAGAAACGATCGCTGCACAGCGGCGGCCAGTTCCAGCCGGGTGACTTCGGCAGAGGCACTGGCCACACCGATTTCCCGTTCAGCCAGAGCAACGCGCGCCGCCCGTTTGCCGCCGCGTTCAATAGGTTGATTATAGGTGGCGGTAACCTCCGCACGGCGCAGCACGCTATAAGGGCCAGTGCCGACAAAATTTTCTGCTTCCACGGTAACCGATGGATTGGGACGAACGTCAGCTTGCGCCTTGCCAGCGCGGGCTGCTGCAATCGCAGCGTCCTCGGCGCGCAATAACGGCGCTGCCTCAAGCGCCTTTGCTACCGCTTCATCGAGTGAAACGGACTCCGCAAGACTGGCGGTGCCGGTCACTAGCAACGCACCCGCCAGAAGGGCGGCACGTGAATATCTCAACATTTATTGTAAACTCCTGATCCATAACAATTACAGCGCGCAGAAAACTACACGCTGCAGCTAATAGATCAGGCTAAAGGAGGCTCAATCGGTGGTTTCTGCTTCACAGACCGCATAAAAGCGGGAGCAGCCGCAAAGACCAAGCTGCGACCATCATGGTTAGTTGATTCAACCTTGGTGCCGCTTAAATGGTCTGCCGTCGGCGAAAAATGCTGATGCGTATCACCTTCCAGATCGCCGGTGTTTTCCTGATCAGCAAGCTGGGTGTGGAGCGCAATGTCCTGCTGCACAGCGGATATATTGCTATCTTCGTGATGATCAAAAGCAAGACTCGCAGCGTCGTGATCATGATGATGTTCAACCAATCCCGGACCAGCATGAACGCTCCCGAAAACAAGGGCGATAGCTATCAACATCAGGGAAAATCGACTGAACATCACGGTGCAGTAGCAATGGACCTGTTGAATCACAATGGATATTTGCGTGTGTGACGCGTTTTCACTTGCAGTCGTAGAAAAACGCAACCTACTCGTAACAAATGCTCGAAATCCTACGCAACAAGATCTACCGCAACCTTCTTTCGGCCCAGATTATTGCGCTAATCGGAACGGGACTAGCGACAATCGCGCTCGGTTTACTCGCTTTTGATCTGGCTGGCGGTAATGCCGGCGCTGTGCTCGGCACCGCGCTTGCCATCAAGATGGTCGCTTATATTTTTGTTGCTCCCATCGTCGGCGCCTATGCAGATCGGCTACCGCGAAGGGCGTTTCTGGTTGCAATGGACGCAGTGCGTGCGGGAGTTGCATTCATGTTGCCTTTTGTCGATCAGATCTGGCAAATCTATCTATTGATCTTCATTTTGCAATCGGCATCGGCGGCATTCACGCCAACCTTCCAAGCGACTATTCCCGACGTGTTGCCTGACGAGGATGACTACACAAAAGCACTTTCCTTCTCACGGCTCGCTTATGATCTGGAAAACCTGCTCAGCCCGATGCTGGCCGCCGCCTTGCTGTCCGTTATCAGCTTTCACTGGCTTTTTGCAGGGACCGGCATCGGTTTTATCGCGTCTGCACTGTTTGTCTTGTCGGTCACGTTACCGGCGACCAAGGCGATCACGCACACCGGAGGAATCTTCGCCAAGACCACTAGAGGTATGCGGATCTATTTGAAAACACCAAGGCTAAAAGGACTACTTGCACTAACTCTGGCTTCGGCAGCAGCAAGTGCAATGGTCATCGTCAACACCATCGTCATCGTTCGCGATCAGCTCGGTTTCGGAGATAAGGAGGTCGCGTTGACACTGGCAAGCTATGGTGCAGGCTCAATGCTCTCCGCGCTGCTACTTCCGCGCGTTCTTGGCCGGTTCAGTGACCGTAAGGTGATGATGACCGCCGCAACTGCGCTGTTTGGCGGTCTAGCTGCAATGGCGCTACTGACATCGATTTTGCAGCAATCAACCCATTATTGGCAAATATTACTCATGGGCTGGTTTATGCTCGGCATAGGCTATTCCGCTAGCGTCACGCCCTCGGGTCGCCTGTTGCGACGGTCAGCCTATGCCGAAGACCGCCCTGCTATTTTCGCGGCGCAATTTGCACTCAGTCACGGATGCTGGCTGATTGCCTATCCGATCGCCGGTCAAGTGGGCGCTACGTTCGGACAGACAGCGGCATTTGCCATATTGGCGTTTCTGGCGCTGTCCGGAATCATTGCAGCTTTTATTTTTTGGCCAGCGGGCGATCCCCAAATCGTCGCGCATAGTCACGATGATTTGCCGCCAGACCACCCTCATCTTCGCGAAGAGCATGCAGGACAAGCGTTCAGCGGTCACACCTATGTGATTGACGATCTGCACCCGCAATGGCCCAGAGGTTAGAGGTGCTAAATCTCCCTTCGATAAACAGAAGCCTCCAATTTTTCGAATGTGCGGCGCCGCAGGCTCAGTCATTGTCGGGGTAACCCGTAATTTGGAAAGCTGGAACGACCTGAATGAGGTCGCTCACCGGACCGGCTGGATATCTCTGGCTCAAGAGTTTCTTCCTGCTCACGGGTGGCTTTTTACTGTAACGATTGATAAGGAATTCGGAGCTCAATCCGACTTCGGTTCGAGGAGCGCCTGAAGATCTGGCGGGATTTTCATCTGGGTAAAGGCGCTGACATTTTCCCGACCCGTATTTCCGATCGGCAGTCGGCCGGTGAAGTTATCCGGCAGCACCAGCGCAAGCCGGACGATCTCATCGTCTGCCTCGCGCCAGTCGCTTAGCCGGAGGGCCATGTCCAGCATCTGCCAGTGGGACTGGCAATGCGGCCATAGCTTCATCTGAGCTAGGATATACGCTCGTTCGAGGTGGTGCCACGGCTGATCGATATCACCGGCATGTGCCGCAGTGTTTGCGGCACGATATTCTTCGGCAAGAATGGCTGGGATCTGCGAGGTAGAGGTGTTATCCCTCCGCCAATTCCCGGCGAGCCTGGACGAACACCTCGGCGCTACCCGAGATTGCGAGACCCGCCATGATGCCGGCGACGAGCAGGTCGGGCCATGCCTGTCCGGTGCCGAACACACCGACCGCAGCGCCGAGAACGGCGATGTTGCCGATCGCATCATTGCGCGAACAGATCCAGACCGAACGCATGTTCGCATCGCCGTTGCGGTAGCTGAATAGCATCAGCGCGACGATCACATTGACCAGCAGCGCCAGCGCTCCCACGAGACCTATAATCTCGGGCTCGGGGCTTGAGCCCACGATGAGGCCGTGGATCGCGTAACCGATCACCCACACGCCAAAAACAAGCATGGTTGCGGCCTTTAACAGTGCAGCTCTTGCTCGCCATGCTAGCGCTATTCCGGCAACACCGAGGCTGATCGCGTAGTTCGCCGCATCGCCGAGAAAGTCGAGTGCGTCGGCTTGGAGCGCGCGGGAATCAGCTGCGACGCCGCCGATGATCTCGAACACGAACATTGCGCCGTTCGCGATCAAGGCGATCCACAGTATCAGACGCCATCGCGGATTGTTGTGCACGCTCTGGTCAGCTTCGGGGGTCTGGCAGCAAGATTTGCCCATACCGCACTCCTTGAAAAGTTCGAGTCGCAATGACATATGCACATTGTAGCAACTACAAGGTCAAGCGATGCGTATCGGAGAATTAGCGAAGGCCACCGGCACCAAAGCGGAAACGATCCGATATTACGAGCGTGAGGGAATACTGCCAGTTGCCGACAGGACCGATAGCAACTATCGCGATTACTCCGACGAGCACTTGGCGGCCTTGACCTTCGTGCGGCGCGCGCGCCAGCTCGGCTTCAGCATGGCCCAGGTGCGCGAACTTCTCGCCCTCTCGGACCAAGACGACAAACCCTGCGAGGATGTCGACAAGTTCGTCCACCGCCAACTGGTCGAAGTGAAACGCAAGATTGCCGATCTGACGGCGCTGCACGAGGATATGGAACAGATGCTGCGGTCATGTCAGGCGGATCGCATCGGAGAGTGCCGCATCGTGGAGAGCTTGGCTCGTCCACTGCGTAGATAGGGTCCGGTAGGATAGTCTGCTTTCAGGCAACGGCACAATGACGGTCGATGTCCGGAATGAGAGCGTATTCTGTTGAAAAACTCGAAGTCGGCAGAACTGATGCTAAATTTCGGTAACAATGATTCACAATAACTCGATCGTAGGAATCATTGTTGCACTCAGAGCCTCATCCAAAACCAAATCTTGCTGGCAAAAAACGGTATCGGAGTTTTTCAACACAATCAGAGCGCTAAGCCGCCGTTCAAGGAGTAAATGAACAAAAGGTGCCTTACAGCACTACGGCCTCGACGGAGACATTCGTATTCCGTTCCTGTCTGCTATGTTGATGCTAGGTGCAGCCGATAATGAAGATCACAGCTATCTTGAGATTGTCGATGCTCTTCGTCAGTTCGGCTCGCAGCCCGAACGGGACTGTGCTCAGCTATGGCGGCGTATCGTATTCAACATCCTGATTTCCAATACCGACGACCACCTTCGCAATCACGGCTTCCTGTATGATGGGGCAGGGGGCTGGCGCTTGTCCCCGGCTTACGACATGAATCCGACGCCTCTGGATGTTAAGGCGCGCATCCTGAGTCTCGCCATCGACGAGGCTGATGACACCGCTTCGCTCGACGTGGCGCTTGGCATGGCGCGCCAGTGTGGTTTGAAGCAGCCCGCCGCCAAAGAAATTATCAGTGAAGTTCAAGCCGCTTTAGCGCAATGGCGCGCTTGCGCTGTGACCCACGGACTTAACGCCCGCGACATCGCACGCATGGCATCGGCATTCGAGCATGAAGCCGCCGCAGTGTGATTTTGCAGACTCTACTCGGTTAGAGTGAGCCAAAGCAGGATCTGCCTCTGGTCGGGCTGACCAAGAGCTCCCGCCAGATATTGTTGCGACGGGGATGAATCATCAACCGTTTTTGGGCAGAGGTATCTAGGTCTGCGAAAGTTGATCTAATAGCCTCAGTCGCGCCCCACCTTTTGTGGGATTCCCTTACACATGTCTTACACACTTACACAAAACCTTACACAAAATTGACTTGACCGAAAATTTATAATTTGTTATCAGATGGTTACGGTTGTCGCGTCCCACTCAAAATCGAGTTCCGCAAGGAGTGCCCGTTCGAGTCGGGCCAGGGGCACCATTTCCTGAAAATTCAAATAGTTGTGACTTAGTTGCAACGATATTCGGAATTCGCGAAATATTGCGAAGCAAGGCGGCGTTTGTCCGGCTTATCTGCTGGACTATTCCGGCAATTTATATGAGGGGCCGGGGCTTGGACGGGCTGTTCGGTTCCGCGCCAGCTAAATCCCTATTCATTTTACACCCACGGCGAAACGCCGGGCGCAGGAGAAACTAATGAAAATCGCAAAATTTTTGACCGCCACGGCGCTCGGTGGCGTCATTGCCGCTTGCCCGGTTCATGCGCAAGAAGCGCAAGGCGAAGAAACATTTGATGACAATGTCATCGTCGTTACGGCGTCCAAGCGCGAAACCTCATTGCAGGAAACCCCGATTTCGGTTTCCGTGACAACCGGCGAAACGCTCGAAAATGCGCAAATCCGTGATGTACTCGATCTGCAAACCGTCACGCCTTCGCTGCGTGTCAGCCAACTCCAGACTTCTTCTGCGTCGACATTCATCATTCGCGGTTTCGGCAATGGCGATAACAATTTTGGCATCGAACCGTCTGTTGGCGTATTCATTGACGGCGTATTCCGTTCGCGTTCGGCTGCGGCTCTGTCGGATCTGCCCAATGTTCAGCGCATCGAGGTGCTCAACGGTCCGCAGTCGACGCTGTTTGGCAAGAACGCGTCTGCCGGCGTGATTTCGGTGGTCACACGGGAACCGCAATTCGAATTTGGCGGGGCTGTGGAAGCCGTCTACGGCAATTTTAATAATGTCTTTCTCAAGGGCGATATTACCGGCCCGCTGACAGAGAATATCGCCTTTTCGATCGACGGCAGCTATAATCGCCGCGACGGCTACGCCAAGATTGTCAATTTGGACGAAGAGCAGAACAACCGGAACCGCTGGGCCGCTCGCGGTCAGCTTTTGATCGAGCCAACGGCGGATCTGAAAATTCGCGCGATTGCCGATTATTCGCGTATTGACGAGATTTGTTGTCAGGTGACAACGGTTGTTGCTGGACCGACCGCAGGAGCGATCCAGCTGCTCGGCGGCCAATTCTCGACAGACCGTTTCAGCTATGATGCGTATCTCAACCAGGTTCCGATCAACAAGGTCGACAATTACGGCGGCTCGCTTCAGGTCGATTACCAGGCGGGTGCACTTTCTTTCACCTCGATCTCTTCCTACCGGGAACTGAAGAACCTGTTCGTTTCGGACATCGACTACAGCAGCCTGGATATTGCGAATGAAACCCGCAACCAGAAGGTAAAGACGCTCACTCAGGAATTCCGCGTCGCATCGGACTTTGACGGTCCCTTGAACTTCCTGCTCGGCGGCTATTATTTCGACGAAAGCATCTCCCAGATCAGTCAGATCGAAAACGGTTCGCAAATCCGTGACTTCTTCGAAATACTGGCTGGCGGAAACCCGGCAGATATCATCGCGGGCAGACCAAGCATATTCAACGGAGTCGAAGCAGGTCTTGGCCTGCCACAGGAATCCATCTTTCGCACGCCGCTGCTCACATCCGAGCAGTTTTCGATGGATAACACCTCCTATTCGATCTTCGGCACGGTTGACTTCGAACCGGTCGATGGCCTCGTCATTACGGGTGGTTTCAACTACACTGACGACAAGAAGGACTTCGCACTTGCCCAGCAAAGCTTCGATCCTCTGGGTCAAATCAATCTGGTGGATGCGTTTATTGTCGGCGCAACCGGCGGCACTATAACGTCGCGCGCCCAGTTCCAGGCGCTTCCGGCGGCCAACCAGGCGGCTCTCCTTGCGGCGGCGACGTCAGCGCTAAACCCGCTGCTCGGCCTGTCTGCGTTCCAGTTTCAGCCGCCATTCCTGACCATTCCGAATGCGGTCGAAGACGGCAAGACCCGCGATGACAAGTTCACCTATCTGTTGCGCGCATCCTATCGGATATCAGACGAGGTCAATGTTTACGGCAGCTATGCAACGGGCTTTAAGGCTAGCTCGGTAAACCTGTCGCGCGACAGCCGGCCGTCCAGTGCCGATTTTGTTGCAGGCCCGGGCGGATCGACTTTCGCGGCGCCGTCCTCGCCAATCCTCGACGCCGGTCTGGCGCTGCCAAACCTGAGGAGCGGTTCGCGCTTTGCAGGGCCAGAAAATGCCACCGTCTATGAAGTTGGCATCAAAGGCCAGTGGGAAGGCTTCGGCTTCAACCTCGCCTTGTTCGACCAGACCATCAAGGGCTTCCAGAGCCTGGCCTTCACCGGCACCGGCTTTGCCTTGCAGAATGCGGGCCAGCAATCGGTCAGGGGCTTCGAGTTTGACAGCACCATCAGCCCGACCGAGGGATTGGTGTTCACATTTGCAATGACCTATCTTGATCCGCTGTTTGACGACTTCCCGGGTAGCGTTCTCGGCGACCTGAGCGGCGCAACCCCAGGCGGCATCCCCGAGTTCGCCATTTCGACGTCTGCAACCTATTCGCATGAATTTGGCGCCAGCGGAAATATGTTGATCACGCGGATTGATTACAGCCATGAAAGCAACACGCCGATCAACAATGGATTGCCGACTTTCAACGCTGCGTTGGGCAATACCCGGATATTTGATCGCGAGGTCAATCTGGTCAACGGTTCAATGACGCTGAAGCTTGAAAGCGGCCTCGAACTGGGTGCCTATGTTCGCAACCTGCTCAATGACCAGTTCATCACGACGGTGTTTGATGGCGTTGCTCAATCAGGGACGGTTTCCGGCTATCCGAGTGCGCCGCGCACTTATGGAGCTGTCGTCCGCTTCAAATTCTAGCCTTGAACTAAAATTACAAGATTGGGCCCTGCCGGGAAACTGGCAGGGTCTTTTTGTATCCATTTTGCATCAAATTTCCGGTCTGTGGTGCAAAAATGTAATGGTACGGTGCATTTTTTGTATTTCTGTCTGGACTTAATCGCGCGATTAGTTGACTAATCATGCATCGGGGGGAAGAGCAAAAGCATCTCTCTCTGATTGAATGAATGGGATTTGGGAGAGAGAAATGCGTAAATCGCTACTATTAGCCGCCACCGCTATATCTGCAATGTCCGTACCTGCCATGGCACAGGACAGGGAGGACGGTACCGTCGATGACAATGTCATTATCGTTACCGCACAACGTCAGGCGCAAAGCGTTCAGGACGTTCCAATTGCGGTTTCCGCATTTTCCCAGGAGGCGCTGGAGGCCCAGCAGATCGAGAACAGTTCCGATCTTCAGCTCACGTTGCCGAATATCACCTTTACCAAAACCAACTTCACCAGTTCCAGTTTCACGATCCGGGGCATCGGCGACCTTTGCGTCGGCGTCGCTTGTGATCAGGCAACTGCGATCCATTTGAACGATCAGCCGCTATTCTCCACGCGACTTTTCGAAACGGAATTTTTCGATCTCGAGCGGGTCGAAGTGCTGCGTGGTCCGCAAGGCACATTGTTCGGTCGCAACGCCACCGCAGGTGTGGTCAATGTCGTCACCGCCAAGCCGAGGATGGGCCAGTTCCAGGCTTCGGGTGATATCGAATATGGCAATTACAACGCCCTCAAGGTCAAGGGTATGGTCAACATTCCGATCGGTGACACCCTGGCGTTCCGGGGAGCCGGCATTTACGTGAAACGGGATGGCTATACCACCAATCTCAATGGCGGGCCCGATCTTGATGATCGTGAACTATATTCGGTCCGCGGCTCGCTGCGTTTCGAACCGACTCCGGACACGACAATTGACCTGTTCGCTTCCTATTTCCGCGAAGATGACAACCGGATGCGGATCCAGAAGCAATATTGCCAACGCGACCCGACAGGCATTCTGGGCTGCCTGAACAGCTCCCGCAATGCAGAATCGTTCAATGCGAACTCGACCTTCACGGCCGCCCTGTCTTCAAGGGAATTTCTTGCAACCCAGGGAATTCCGACCGGATTCGCGCTGGGCAGCCTCTACGGCCCCGATCAATATGCCGGCATTTCTGTTCCTGCCGATCCGCGAACGGTAAACACCGCGTTCACGCCGGAATATTTTACCAGCGAACTGACCTTCCAGGGCAAGATCGAGCATGATTTCGGCCCGATCAGCGCCCAGCTTTCCGGTACCTACCAGAAGGTGAAGCTCGACTCGCGGCAGGATTATAATAACAATATCGGTCGCCGGGATATCTATGCTCCGGCACTGAATACGCTGGCGGCGGCTGCTGCCGGCCTCATTCCCGGTCTTCCGTCGGCCTATTTTGCTCCAATTGCATCCGCGATCATTCCGAACGGGCCAAGCGGCGTATTATGTACGTCGGATACGGACACGATCGGACTCGGCTCCTTCGGGGGCAACAGCATTTGTGCGACCACGCCGCTCCAGTTTGACCGTTCGAACCAGGTCAACAGCAGCTGGTCGGCAGAAGCCATTGTCTCGAGTGATTTTGACGGACCGTTCAACTTTCTGGTGGGCGGTATCTATGCCGATTATCATCTGAGCGAAAACAGCTATTATGTGAATGCATTCGCCATCGACTATGTGACGGGTCTGCTGGGCAGCTTTACCTCGCTGGCCAATGGCTTGGCGCCATCGTTCCTCGGCACGCCCTATTTCCGCAACAATAGCGACGACCTGACGGTCAAGTCCTATGGCCTGTTTGGCGAAGTCTATTTCGACATCAGCGACAAGCTGAAACTGACCGGCGGTTTGCGGTACAATAATGACAAGAAAGACCTGCGAGCGCGTTCCACGCTTGCCAGTTTCCTTGTTCCTTACAGTCAGACGACAAACGCATTTGAATCGCCTTTCGTCGGATCTTTCGATGCGGATCCGGGAACTCCGGGCAACCAGATTTTCCAGAATCGCCAGGTCAAGTTCAATGAAATCACTGGCCGTGCGGTGCTCGACTACAAGATTACCGACGATAATCTGGTTTATGTGTCCTACGCTCGCGGATATAAGTCGGGTGGTATCAACCCACCACTGCAGCCGATTTTTGCCGTGCCGGAGGCATTTCTTCCAGAGCAGGTTGATGCTTTTGAAATTGGCTCAAAAAACACGTTTGGCGACGGCGCATTGCAACTCAACCTGACTGCCTTCTATTATAAATACAAGGATCTGCAGCTCAGCAAGATTGTGGCGCGGACTGCGGTCAACGAAAATGTCGATGCCGATATCTATGGTGCGGAAGTCGAAGCCATCATCCGGCCCGATCCGGACTGGATGATCAATATGGGATTCAGCTACCTGCATACCGAAGTGAAGGGCGACACGTTCAACAGCGACCCGCGTGACTTTGGCGGCAATCGTTCCGACGCCGTGATCATCAAGGACATCACCAATGCTTCGAATTGCGCGGTTGCATCCTCGTCCGGAAGCGCTGCTGGTGTGAATGCCTTCGTCAATACCATCAACACCGTCATAAATGCTGGTCTGGTACCCGGCCTGGCGGCGGGCGCTGGCCTGCAGCCAACCACGGCATTCCCGGCCAATGGCGGAATTGCTTCAACCGGTGCGTTCGGCATCTGCGGCGTTCTTCAGGCCGCTGCTGCCGGCGCTTTTGCAGGGGCAGGGATTGATCCGGCAGCCTTTGGCGGCATTGACTATTTCTCCGCCGGCATTCCCAAGAATATCAAGGGCAACCAGCTGCCACAGGCACCTCAGCTGAAATTCTCCGCTGGCGTGCAATATACGATGAACTTTGACAATGGCATGAGCATGGTCCCACGTGTTGACCTTGCCTATACCGGAGAAAGTTTCGGCAGTATTTTCAACGGCAATGTCAACCGGATCAAGGGTTATGCCCAGGCAAATGCCCAGATCCAGCTGAACGGCTCGGATGATCGTTGGTATGTCCGGGGTTTCATCCAGAATATATTCGACAGCAACGCCGAAACCGGACTCTATGTGACCGATCAGTCATCCGGTCTCTACACCAATGTCTTCACTCTGGAACCACGCCGCTACGGTATCGGTGCCGGCTTTAAATTCTAGTCAGTGGTTGAATGTTGAAATGGAAGCCCTGCCGGGAAACCGGCGGGGCTTTTTTTGTTGGCGGAGATGCCTTTTCGCAAAAGCATGGCCTGATCCGGATTTCAGATATTTTTCAAAATTGGCTCCCTTGTCCCGATCAGAGAAGCCATGAATTGATATGATCTGGAAGCTTCGGCGGACAGCCTTCTCTCCCAACGGTCGCTACTCCGCTGGCTTGCCAGCCGAAGCTCCCGTAGGGAGAGAAGGCTGGTGCCGAATATCCGACTCGAACGGATGACCTACCGCTTACAAGGCGGTTGCTCTACCAGCTGAGCTAATTCGGCGTGCACTGGATTTGCTGCGGGCTATTAGCGTCAAACCACGCCAAAGGTCCAGCCTTCTTTTTGCGCGATGGCTGCCGTCATGGCTGGCGGTTTCCAGAGCGCCGGTGTGGCCGCAACCCGCTTCATCCAGGCGGCAGTGATCAGGGCGTCGGTGCTATGATCGTCATAGCGCTGCAGCGTTGCCGGCAGCTCTGTGTCGAGCCGGGTCAACGCGGTTTCGAGCCCGGCCCGGTCGCGGACCTTGCTGCGCCCCTTGGGGAGGCCCGCCGCCAGCGCCGCCACCGTTGTATATATCTCGACAATGACCGGGCCGCGCCGGGGAATGGGGTCAAAGGGCCAGACCGGAATCGCGCCACCCAGCTGGTGCAGCAACCGCATCCCGGTGAGGCTGGATTTGCCGACCTGCGCCGCCCCGACCAGATTGAAGCAACTGGCGCTATTGGCCTGTCCGGTCGCGCGCTGATGGCGCTCGACTTCCCGCAGGCGCCCGATCCCGCGGCCAAACAGGTCGCCCACATGATCCCGGCCGTGACGAAAATGGCGGCCTGCCTCGGGGTGGTCGAGGAAGCTGCTGACGCCGAGATGCGGATCATCGCTGCACAGGGAATCGACAATGGCCCAGAGGGTTTTGGCATCGTCCGGGCTATGCTGCCATTGCGGAAAATAGGCATTCTTGTCCAGAAAGGGCAGGGACATAGACAGGTCAAAACCGATCAGGATGTCCTGTTCGGTTGCCGCCATCTGCGACAGCCACGCCAGTATGTCGGCGCGCGACCAGCGCGGTTCCGGAGACAGCAGGGACGGAGGGCCGTCTAGACCAATCATGGCGGCTGCGATGCCAGGCGGCCGTTCCGATCGGGCACCGGACCAATCGACGCAGGCAAAATGGGAGAAATGTCGCACAGTCGGTCTCTAGCCGATCATGTGGCGAAAATAAAAGAGCGGGCCATTCCGGACCCGCCCTTTTTTTCGAGAAATGGCCAGTGCCTATTTCTTGGCTGGCGGTTTCCGGACCGCCGGCTTCCGCGCAGCTGGCTTGCTGGCAGAAGGTGCTTTTGGCTTCGGCGGATTGGCGTACAGGTCCTCGAGCAGCTTGCCAGCCACGTGGCGCCCGCCCCAGCCGAAGGCCAGTGCCGCCGCTGCCGCACCGCCAATGACCAGTGCGGTAAAGGCCGTCTGCACGATGGCTTCCCCGACGCCCATGAACTGCAGGCCCATGAAGGTGAACAGGATGATCGTCGCATAGCGGACGATGGTTCCCGCCATGTTGCCTTCTGCGGCACCGCCGATAATTCTGGCCAGCAGGTTGCCGATCAGGAAACCGGCCAGGATCACCACGCTTCCGAATATGACACGGCCACCAAGTTCGAGAATTTGGTCCAGGATAGCTGTCAGCTCGGGAAAGCCGAGCAGGTGGGTCGCTGCAATCGCGGAAGCCAGCATGATCGCGATTTGTGCGATCCGGGCGACGATCGTCGTCAGTGACGTTGAAGCGGGCAGGATTTCCATCGCTGCCACGGATTGGTCAACGCCCAGCCCCGGCAGGACTTCGTAAATGATCTGAACCACGAACCGGCTGATCAGATAGCCGATCCCGAGGATGATTGCTGCGCCGAGAATATTCGGAATCGCTTCCAATATCATCCGCAGCATGTCGCTTGCCGGCCCGGATACGGTTTCGAGCTGCAGTGCTTCCAGCGCCAGAATCGCCACCGGAATGATGATCAGGACATAGGCAATCGTGCCGATTGTCTTGCTGATCGCCGAATTGCCAGTGACCGTATCGATGCCGCCGCGATTCGCCCATTTGTCCAGATCGACGGTCTGCAGGAATGTCACGACAAGGTCGCGAACGATCCGTGCCACGACGATGCCGATGAAGAATATGATCGCTGCACCGAGGAGATTGGGAATGAAGCCCATGATCGAGTTGAGCAGGGTCTGGATCGGAGCATCGACTCCGCCAAGTCCCAGAACGCGCAGTATGATGAGCAGGCCAAACAACCAGATCAGCAGGGAGACAATCTTGCCGAGCGCCTCTCCGACAGACGTGCCCGATGACGTGTCACGCTGCAGGAATTTTACGTTGTCGACTAGCTTGGCAAAGGTCCATTTGGCGGCCTTTGCAAGCACCCATGTACCGATGAGGATGAGCAGGGCAAGGCCCAGTTTTTCTCCCCATGCCATCATCAGCTCTGTGTCCAGAGCATAATTGCCTATTCGCATCCCATCCATATTGTTTCCCCTGTTTCGGTGGATATTGTTGAGACTTGATAGCATGTAATGCAGCGTATTGACAGGAATCAATATCGGCGGCGCCAAAAGGCCTTGGAAAAAGATAATGAAGACAGAGTTGTAACTAAATTTCCACAACAACCCGGCCGATAGCTTCGCGTCGCTCAAGCACCGCCAGCGCCTTTGCCGCGTCCGCAAGCGGGAAGCGGTGGGAGATATGCGGACGCATCACGCCCTGCGCCGCCAGTTCCTGCAACGCTGCGCCCTGCCGCCTGGCCAGTTCGGGGTCGCGGCGCGGGCTTTCGCCAGCGCGGACACCGATCAGGCTGTAGGTCTTGATCAGTGCATGATTGGCCGGAAAGGCGGGAATGACGCCGCTGGCAAAGCCGACAATGAGATATCTTCCGTTCCAGCCAATGGCGCGGGTCGCGGTCAGCGCCAGTTCCCCGCCCACCGGATCAAAAATGACATCCACGCCCTTTCCCCCGGTCATTTCCTTGACTTTGGTCGCCAGGTCCGGGTCCGAAGGATCCAGCAGATAGTCCGCCCCGGCCTGATCGATCGCCTGCAGCTTCTCTTCGTTTGAACCCGTGCCGATGACGGTCGCACCGATATGCTTGGCCATCTTGACGGCGGCCATGCCGACTCCACCGCTCGCGCCAAGCACAAGCAGGCTCTCGCCCGCTTGCAGATGGCCACGCTCGACCAGGGCATGCCATGCGGTCGACGCGGCTGTTTGCCAGCAGGCGCCCTCGCTGAAGGAGAGGGCCGGGGGCAGGGGAGCGACGGCCGCTTGCGGAACAACCCATTGTTCTGCCAGCGCCCCGCCCTTGCCGCCTGCCATGACCCGATCGCCGGGTTTGACGATATCCACATCGGACGCGACCTCGATCACCGCGCCGGCCGCTTCCAGACCCGGCACGAAGGGCGGTTCCGGGCGAAATTGATATTTGCCCTGGGTCATCAGCAGATCCGGGAAATTGAGCCCCGCAGCATGGACCCGGATCCGGACCTCGCCGCTTTTCAGCGGCAGAACATCGCGTTCGACCATCCGGATCGAGTCGGGGCCGGTGAGGGCGGTACAGGTGGCGGCGCGATAGGAGCCGGTCATGATCCGGTCGCTCGCACGATATCGCGCGTGAAGGCTTCGACATCAAAACGGTTCTCGCTGCTGTCATAACCGCGGCGGACAATGACCAGATCGAGCGAAGGGATGATCACCAGATATTGCCCGCGATTGCCGAAGCCGGCAAATGCGTCCTTCGGTATGCCCTCGGACCGGTTCATCAGCCAGAAGGTCGCACCGTAGCCGAATTTGCCGTCTTCCGGCTGCGGACCGGAGGGCGCGCTGACATATGCCCGCCAGTTCTCCGGCAACAGCCGCTCGCCGTTCCACATTCCGTTGTTGAGATAGAGCAGGCCCAGTCGACCCAGATCGCGGGCCGTCGTCCAGACCTGACTGGAAAGGATATAGCTGCCCTGCCAGTCGGTCTCGGCATAGGTGCGGGTCATGCCCAGTTTCTGGAAGAAGCCGTGAGGATCGAAATCATGCGCAGCGGGCATGGTGTTGCCGGTCATGTCCTTCCGGTCGCGATGGTGGGCCTGGCTCGCCAGGACCGCGAGCAGGATATCGTTATTGGCATAGCGAAAGCGGGTCCCCGGTCGGTAGAGCAATGGCCAGCTGGTCGCACGCTGGGCCACGCTCGCGCCGCCCATATAGACGGGATCTGTACGATTGCCCGCAGTGTCACTGGTAAGTCCGCTACTCATCCGCATCAGATTGTCGATGGTGAGCATGGCCCGAGGGTCGCCCGGTTGCTGCCATTCCGCTATCTTGGCAGGCGCGTGGATGTCGACCATCTGCTGCTGGACGGAATGGCCGACCAAGGTCCCGGCGATCGACTTGGCAACCGACCAGGTGCGCTGCGCCGTATGGAGATCATGACCGGCCTGGTATTTTTCCGCCCGGATTTTGCCCTTTTGCAGAACCAGAACCGCGCTGGTTTTGCCGCCATAGGCTTCCGGCTGAAAGGCGCGTTCCGCAGCAATCTTCAAGCTGTTGGAGCCGGCCGCTGGGTGCGCGACTGCGTTCAGGTCGCCCATTGGCCAGGCCTGATCATCCGCGAATATCCTGGTCTTCGCGGCACTCCCGGTACTCGCTCCGTCAAATCCGATGGGCATCGCGGTGCAGCCGGTCTTGTTGTTCCAGACGGCAATACGCGGCGGGGCATCATCGGCGAAACGGACACGGACCGCTCGTCCGGTTTCGTCCACCTCTTCCAATAGAGCAGGAACAATATCTGCAATCCGGTCGTAGATACCGCTCAGTTCGTCGGCCTTGATAGCGGCCAGAGACTTTCCGCCATTCCACAGCCCCGAGCAAATGAACTGGGCCTTGTAACCGGCAGCCAGAGCCCGGTCGTAGCGTGCCGCATCCTCTGTCTGGGCGAACGCGCTGCTCGAAAACAGCGCACCGATGGCCCAAATGCTAACCAGTCTTTTTCGCACGCAAATTCTCCCAATATTCCAGCCGTTCCCGGATCTTGTGTTCAAAACCCCGGTCTGCCGGCTGATAGAATCGTTCCGGTTCCATCTCTTCCGGCCAGTAATTGTCGCCGGAAAAGCCGTCATCGCTCTCATGGTCGTAACTATAGCCGGAACCATAGCCAATGTCTTTCATCAGCTTGGTCGGAGCGTTGAGGATATTCTGCGGCGGCATCAGCGAGCCGGTTTGCCGGGCCGACTTCCAGGCTTGTTTCTGGGCCTTGTAGGCGGCGTTGGATTTCGGTGCGGTTGCGCAATAGATACAGGCTTGGACGATCGCCAGTTCGCCTTCGGGACTGCCGAGAAATTCATAGGCATCCTTCGCTGCCAGCGCCTGGACCAGCGCTTGCGGATCGGCCAGGCCGATATCCTCGCTGGCAAAGCGAACGATCCGGCGCAGGACATAAAGTGGTTCCTCTCCCGCTACCAACATGCGCGCGAGATAGTAGAGCGCAGCCTGCGGGTCGGATCCGCGCAACGCCTTATGCAGGGCGGAAATCAGATTGTAATGGCCTTCGCGATCCTTGTCATAGACCGGCATCCGGCGGTGCAGGGTCTTTGCCAGTTCGGGCGGGTCCAGGGGCTTGACGATATCCAGCGAAAACAGCGTTTCGGCCTGGTTGAGCAGAAAGCGACCGTCGCCGTCGGCGCTGGCAATCAGCGCCTCTCTAGCGTCGGCGGTCAGGGGAAGGCCTTTCTCTTCGAGGCTTTCTGCGCGTTCCAGCAGCCGGCCCAGAGCATCGGCATCCAGACGGTTGAGGATCAGCACCTGGGTCCGGCTGAGCAGGGCGGCGTTCAGTTCGAAGGACGGGTTCTCGGTCGTCGCGCCGACCAGCACCACGGTGCCGCGCTCGACATAAGGCAGGAAGCTGTCCTGCTGCGACCGGTTGAAACGGTGAATCTCGTCCACGAACAGCAGGGTGGCCTTGCCGGACTGGAAGCGCATCTCGGCTTCGGCAAAGACCTTCTTGAGGTCGGCGACACCCGAAAAAACCGCCGATATCGCCTTGAAATGCAATTCGGTCTGATCAGCCAGCAACCGGGCAAGGCTGGTCTTGCCCGTACCCGGCGGTCCCCAGAGGATGATCGAGGACAGGCGTCCGGCGGCGACCATGCGGCCGATCGTGCCTTCGGGGCCGACCAGATGATCCTGGCCCACGATGTCGGTCAGCTGCCGGGGGCGCAACCGGTCGGCCAGTGGCGCATCGGGCGGATCGTGCGAACCCTCCGTCCGGTCCCCCTTGTCATCAAACAGGCCGGGCATCGCTAGCGAACGGCGGCTTGCTGGATCGGCCCATGACCCGACTGCCGGCGTCGGACCAGCCGGATGTAGGTCTGGGCAACGACATTGTTGATCTGGTCCCAGCTATAGTCTTCCGCCCGCCTTTCTCCGGCTGCGCCATGGGCATGGCGCAGGTCAAGATCCTCGCAATAGAGCTGCAGCACGTCGGCAAATCCCCGGACCGCTCCCGGCGCGACCAGTTTGCCGGATTCGTTGTTTTTCACGAGGCTCTGGCTGCCGGTCGCCTTGGCCGCCACGACCGGCAGGCCGCAGGCCATGGCTTCGAGTGTTACATTGCCGAATGTTTCGGTGATCGACGGGTTGAACAGCATGTCCATGCTTGCGACCGCGCGGCCGAGGTCACTGCCCTGCTGAAAGCCGGCAAAGATCGCGCCGGGCATCCGGTCTTCGAACCATTGTTGGGCGGGACCTTCCCCGATCACCAGCACCTTGTGGGCAATCTTGCGCCGGTTCAGCTCGTCGATCGCATCGGCAAAGACGTCCAGCCCCTTTTCCATCACCAGACGCCCAAGAAAGCCAATTGCCGGTACGTTGTCGGGGATACCCAGCGACTGACGCCATTGCAGGTCCCGGCGACCGGAATTAAAAATCTCGCGGTCAACGCCGCGGGACCAGATCCCGACATCATAGTTCATCCGCTGGTCGCGGAGCACCTGTGCCATCGATTCCGAGGGGGCAACCAGCGCGTCGCAGCGGCGGTACAGCCGCCGCAGAAGCGCTTCGATCACCGGTTCCAGAAAGGCCAGGTTATAGTAGCGGGGATAGGTTTCGAAACGGGTATGTACGGAGGCAAGGACCGGAATATTCTGGCGGCGCGCCCAGGACACCATCTTGTGTCCGACCCGGTCCGGGCTGGATATTTGCATGATATTGGGATTGAATCGTTCAAGGTCCCTTCTCACATCGCCCGAAATGCGTGTCGGAAAGCGATATTCACCGCGTCCGGGAAAGGCCACCGAGGGTACGCTGACGAGGTCACCCGTCGGCTCAAAAGCGGGGGTATCGGTGGTGGGCGAATAGACACGCACGGCTGCTCCCTGACGCAACAGATAGTCCACCAGCCGGTTGAGCGCCTGGTTGGCACCATCGCGCACGAAATTATAATTGCCGCTGTAGAGGGCAATGCGAAGGTCACTGATTTCCATGGAAATGCTTCAAGCATAGTCAGGGGACAATTGCCATTGTGAACTTGCTCCGCTAGCGGTCCGGAATGATCCGCACCCGGCTCGAACATCTGCTGACCGGCACGCCGCAACCCTTTCGCGAGGACGGCGAAACAAGTGCGATTGCCAAGGCCCCGGTCGATCAGCCGCTGATGCTCGGTTTCCTGGGACTGGAAGGGAATCAGGTCGCTGATCCCCTGCACCATGGCGGGCCGGACAAGGCGGTCCACCTCTATCCTGCGGAACATTATGCCTTCTGGCGGAAAAGATATCCCGATGTAGCGGTACTGGAACGGCCCGGAGCGTTTGGCGAGAATTTCAGCTGCGAGCATATGACCGAGTCACAGCTTTGTCTTGGCGATGTTTTTCGCGTCGGCGCAGCCTTGATCCAATGCAGCCATGCCCGGCAACCTTGCTGGAAACTCAATCATCGTTTTGGCAAATCCGATGTTCTGAAAACCATGGTCAGGTCCGGCAAGTCCGGGAGCTATTTCCGGGTGCTGCAGGAAGGCCGCGTGATGGCAGGGGACGAAATGATCCAGCAGGACCGTCCCCTTCCAGAATGGCCTCTGGAACGGCTATTCGGTCTGATCGTTGCCGGGCAGCACAAGGGTCATGGTGCCGAACTGAAAGCGCTTTCGAAAAATTCGATACTGGCCGAAAGCTGGCGGATCCAGGCGGCACAACTGGTAGAAACCTAACAGCTATTTGGTGTCTTTTGACGGTGGCGGTTGCAGCCGCAAGCGGGTCACGCGACGATCATCCGCTTCGGTAATTTCCAGAATCCAGCCGCTCGGATGTTCGAGCCGCTCCCCGACGGTGGGAATATGCCCCGCCAGCACAAAGGCCAGGCCGCCGATCGTATCGACATCCTCGTCAATTACTTCCAGTGCGGGGTCGATCATGTCGCCGACATCATCCAGCTCGGCGCGGGCATCGACTTCCCACATGCCATCGTCCAGCCTGACCAGCAGGGGGACCGGCTCATCATCATGCTCGTCCTCAATCTCGCCGGTGATTTCCTCGACAATATCCTCGATCGTGACCAGGCCTTCGGTGCCGTTATATTCATCGAAGATGATGGCGAGATGGATCCGGGTCGCGCGCATTTCTGCCAGCAGATCCAGCACGCCCATGGATTCCGGGACAAAGCGGGGCTGGCGGAGAAATGGCGTGATATCATCCGGAAAGGGACCGCCCTTGGCGAGGATCGCGAAAATATCCTTGATGTGAATCATGCCGATTATATTGTCGAGATTTCCGCGGTAAACGGGGATGCGGCTGTGTCCATGCTCGGAAAATATTTCGACGAATTCGCTGAACGGAGAGCTGACCTCGATGGCGATTATGTCCGCGCGGGGCACCGCGATATCATCGACCCGATGTTCGCTGAAATGCAGCATGTTGCGCAGCATTTCCAGTTCCAGCGACGAAATGTCCGCCTTGCCGTTGGAATCGGATTCCGCATCGCTTTCATGGTCATCGATGACTTCTTCGATCTGCGCACGCAGGCTATTGTCATCCGTGTTGCCGAACAGCAGAGCCTTCAGGCTCCGCCATATTCGCCCGGGCTCTTCCTCTTCCCTCGATTGGCTGCTGCTACGCACGGTGCTGGAGCCACTGTCATTGTCAACGTCGGTCATTCTGGTTCTTGATTACCTGCTCTTCGCTTGTTCTGCGTAAGGATTGGCAATGCCGAGGGTTGCCAATGCATTGATTTCGCAATTTTCCATCAACCCTGCATCGATTTCGTTTTCATGATCATATCCTAGCAAATGCAGCGACCCGTGCACAATCAAATGTGCAACATGATCGGAAAAGTCGACATGCTTGGCCGATGTCTCCGCTCGGCATGTCTCGTAGGCCAGAATGATATCCCCGAGCAATGCCTCGCCGTCGTCCGTATTGGCGAGAGTATCGAGCAGATCCGGCTGAATCTGCGGGAAGGACAGGACGTTGGTCGGCTTGTCCTTGCCGCGATAGGCCCTGTTCAGGGAATGGACCTCGCGGTCGTCCGAGAGCTTCACGCTTACCTCCAGGGCAAAATTGCGCGAGAGGAGATCGGCATGGGAAGAAGCGCCGATCGCTGCCTGGGCGGCTCGTTCGGCCAGCTCGGTCCAGTCGCTTTCATTCTCCCATTCGGAAGAGGCGGTCAGTTCAATCTGGAGCATCTTTGCCTTCATAGGCTTCGACGATCTTTCCGACCAGCGGATGGCGTACCACATCGCTCGCTCCAAACTGGACCATGCTGACCTGTTCGATATCCTTCAGCTTGGTGACCGCGTCCGCCAGTCCGGAAACGGCCTCCTTGGGCAAATCGACCTGCTTGGGGTCGCCGCAGATCACCATGCGGCTGTTCATGCCGAAACGGGTCAAGAACATCTTCATTTGCGCGGCAGTGGTATTCTGGGCCTCGTCAAGGATGACGAACGCATCGGACAAGGTGCGGCCGCGCATGAAGGCGATTGGCGCGATTTCTATTTCGCCGCTCTCGATCCGCCGTTCCACCTGTTCGGCGGGTAGCGTGTCATAAAGCGCGTCATACAAGGGACGAAGAAACGGATCGACCTTCTCTTTCAGGTCACCCGGCAAAAAACCGATCTTTTCGCCAGCTTCGACCGCCGGGCGAGACAGGATCAGCCTGTCGACGGAGCCGCTGATCAGCTGCGAAACGGCTTGCGCCACCGCCAGATAGGTTTTGCCCGTCCCCGCAGGGCCGAGCGCAAAAATTATGTCATCGCGGGCGAGCGCTTCCATATAATGCGCTTGCCTGACCGAGCGCGGGAAAATCGTTTTCTTGCGGGTCCGGATCATCACCTTCGGCGCATCCGCGACATCGTTCTTGCTGTCACCATCGCTGGCCGTGGACTGTTTCGCAACCTTGGCAATGCGGGGATCGGCGGCCATGGCGATGATCGCCTCGACCGCGCCATTGTCAATTTCCTGCCCCTGTTCCAGGCGGTTGTAGATGCCGGTCAACACATCGCGTGCCTGCGCGACAGCCTCTTCCTCGCCCTCGATCTTCAGCTTCGTGCCGCGCGCGGCAATATATACGCCGAGGCGGTTTTCGATCGCCACGATATTCCGGTCATATTCGCCGAACAGATCGCCCAAAATCTGGGGATCGTCAAATTCCAGATCCACCTTGATGAGCTTTCCCGTCGTTGCGGCTTTCGTTTTTTGGACCATCAGGCAGCAAGTCTTTCTTTGATTTGGCCGGTGAGACTGTTCGGGCCGGCCTGGGTGATTTCGATCTCGACCAGATCCCCGATTGCAAGATCGGGCGAAATGATATGCACGGATTGCAGCCAGGGAGTCTTGCCGATCAGCTGGCCGTCCAGCTTGCCCTGGCGTTCGAGCAGGATGTCGGTCTTGCGGCCAATGGCCTGCTGATTGAAGGCATATTGTTGCTCGTTCAGCAAGGCCTGCAAGCGCTGCAGCCGTTCATCCATCACTTCTGGTGGAATCTGATCGTCCATGGTCGCTGCGGGAGTGCCGGGACGCGGCGAATATTTGAACGAAAAGGCCTGCGAATAATGGGCTTCGCGGACAATCTGCAATGTCTCTTCGAAATCCTGGTCGCTTTCACCAGGGAAGCCGACGATGAAATCCCCCGAAAGCGCAATATCCGGCCGTACTTCGCGCATTTTTTCGAGAATGTCGAGATAGCTTCGGGCGCTATGCGAACGGTTCATGGCCTTGAGAATGCGGTCGCTGCCGGATTGCACGGGCAAATGCAGAAATGGCATCAGTTTGCCGATATCGCCATGCGCGGCAATCAGCCCTTCGGTCATGTCATTCGGGTGGCTGGTCATATAGCGGATGCGTTTCAGGTCCGGGATCCGGTCAAGAGCCCGGATCAGGCCATCCAGTCCCTGGCTCTGGCCCTTGTCATTCTCTCCGGCCCAGGCGTTGACATTCTGGCCGAGCAGCGTGATTTCGCGCGCGCCGCCATCGACCAGCGCCCGGGCTTCATCAATCAGATCGTTCCAGGGCCGGGAGATTTCGGCGCCCCTTGTATAGGGCACCACGCAATAGGTGCAGAATTTGTCGCACCCTTCCTGAACCGTCAGGAAAGCGGTGGGCCGGGCCTGTTTGCCGCGTGATGGCAGGATATCGAATTTCGAGACTGCGGGCATGTCGGTGTCGAGGGCCTTCTTGCCGGATTTTGCCAGTTCCATGAGTTCCGGCAGCCGGTGATAGGCTTGCGGTCCGACGACAATATCGACGCTCGGGGCCCGGCGGGAGATCTCCTGCCCCTCGGCCTGGGCAACGCAACCGGCCACGGCTATCATCGGGCTGCTGCCATCTTTTCTGCGCAATCGCCCGATATCCGAATAGACCTTGTCGACCGCCTTTTCGCGAATGTGACAGGTATTGAGGACAACCAGATCGGCGTCCTCGCCATTTCTGGCTGCGGTCATGCCCTGATCGACGAGCAATTCGGACATGCGCTCACCATCATAGACGTTCATCTGGCAACCAAAGGATTTGATGTGAAATTTTTTAAGATCGGCTTGAGTCATAGAGCGCGCCTATACAATGGCTTTGCCCCCCAGGGAAGCCGAAAGCGGTTCGGCGATCCGACGCCTGGCCTCTGCCGCAATATCTTTTCTGCCGGAATAATGGTCCGGATCGAAGGGTTCGAGAAAGTGGACCTCGACCACGAAACTGCTCCGCCGTGTCAGAATTCTCCAGGCATTGGAGGGTGCGCTTTCCTCCCCGGTCCAGCCAATTTCCCGGGCATTTTCACCGTAGTTCAAAAATATCGGCTGCACCAATATGCCCGGTGGAGGTGGCTCGAGCACTTTGAGCAGCGGTGCCTTGAAGGGAAGCAGGGTGGAACCGTCAGTCGTGGTGCCCTCCGGGAAAATCGTGATCGCCCAGGTTTCCTCCAGCGCCGCGCGCAACTGATTGATCTGTGCCGCTATGCCCATCCGGTCCGTTCGTGACACAAACACCGTGTCATTGAACCGGCAGAGCCAGCCGATGATCGGCCAATTCCCGATCTCCTCCTTGGAAACAAAGGCGGTCCCGCTGTGTCCGCCCAGAATGGCAATATCCACCCAGGAAATGTGATTGGATATGAAGAAGACATCCCGCCTGATCGGGGTGCCGACAATTTCCACGCGCGCGCCGCAGGCAAAGGCGGCGATCTTGAGAAATGTCCGTGGCCAGGGATTGGACAGTCTCAATAGCCGCCAGATATAGTAAAGCGGGATACAGACCAGCAGCGCCGATACCAGAAGGATCAGGCGCAGCGCGAATCTCAGATAACCCATTGGTGTCGCTCCATCCCATAGACGATATGCCATTGGCTTGAGGTCACGGGGGCGCGCATCCCGCTCGGGATGCGGCACGTCAGCTTTTTCTGGCGAGCGATACGCCATAGAGTTCCATGCGATGATCGACCAGCCGGTAGCCCAGTTTCTCGGCAATCTGCTTTTGCAGAGCTTCCAGTTCCGGATCGACAAATTCGATCACGCGACCGGTTTCCACATCGATCAGATGATCATGGTGGGCTTCGGGAACCGCTTCATAGCGCGCCCGGCCGTCGCCAAAATCGTGACGATCCAATATGCCTGCCTCTTCAAAAAGACGAACCGTCCGGTAGACCGTTGCAATCGAGATGCGGGAGTCGACCGCAGAGGCGCGTTCGTGCAGGGTCTCGACATCGGGATGATCTTCGGCATCGGAAATGACGCGCGCAATGACCCGACGCTGGTCGGTGATGCGGAGCCCTTTTTCCGCACATAATGCTTCAAGATCAATTTTTTGCGGCATGAAACCTTTCCGTTATGCTGGAGCGGACTCTATGCGGGGCGGCGGATATTGCAAAGGGAAAATTGCGGCAAAGGCGCCGCAATTTCCTGAATCCAATGCGATCCGAAATAAGTCTAGTTCTTTTTGCCCTTTTTCTTGCCAAGGCCGATTGCCTTGGCAAGTTGCCGGCGCTTTTCCGCATAGTTGGGAGCGACCATCGGATAATCGTTCGGCAACCCCCATTTTGCGCGATAATCTTCCGGTGTCATGCCATAGTGAGTCATGAGATGACGTTTCAGCATTTTCAGCTTCTTGCCATCTTCCAGGCAGACAACATAATCCGGCTTGATCGATGCCTTGATCGGAACCGCAGGTTCGGGACGGGCCTGTTCAGCCGCCTGGCCCGAGAGTGCGGCCAGGGCTCCATGAACACTGCTAATGATAAGCGGTAGATCAGATACCGCCACGCTATTGTTGCTGACGTGCGCAGCAACAATGTCTGAAGTGAGCGTAATTAACGTCTCATTCAGAGCAATTTCTTCCTCTGTCATATTCTAGTACCTCTATGCGACCATTATTTTTATATTGCATATTATGCGAGGGAGTATTTACACGATCTGGAAGTCTCTGCAACTAGCAAACCAATCAGCTATTGGTTTAAATGGACAATGTTGCCTTGTAAGTAACCGCGTCAAATTTCTCCATATTCGGGCCAGTATAATAGGCCCTCCGCAATCCGATCCGGCTGAAACCGAACTTCGCGTAGAGTTTTTCGGCAGGATTATCTGCCCTCATTTCAAGGAAAACCGATGCGACGTGATGTGCTTTCGCCGCTTTCAGCATATGGTCGAGCAACAAATATCCGATACCCTGGCCCTGGCATTCCGGAGCCACGGCAATCATCAGCAGTTCTTCCTCGTCAGCAGCCTGACGACTGATGACAAAACCACAGACCGTGTCCTGCCGGGCGGCGATTAGCAGTTTGGCGCTCGGCATGGACAGCATCGACCGGCACTGATGGTTGTTCCATCCTTCGCCATATGTCTTGGGAAACGCACGATCCATGACTTGCATGACGGCGTTCAGGTTGCTCAGATCTCCGGACCGTATTTCCGGCGGGCCAAGGCCATGATCATCCCATGGGCGCTGGCGACTCGCCATCGCTCAGACGGTTTTCGCTGGCTGGGCGTCTGGTTTGCGCCCGTAATTTGGTTTGGCAGGTAAATTTTTCATTTCACTGGCCACTAAAGAGATGTGCGCAGCATTTGGCAATATCGAAAAGTGCATATCGGCACCGGTCGCCTCGGCCAATTCTGCCGCAGCGGATCCCGCGATGACATCCGCTGTGACCTGACTTGCCGCCTGGTCCGGCGTTAGCGTCGCAAACGGTGCCATCGGCTCTCCAGTGGCAGAAAAATTCTGCAGAAAATATTCCCCGTGACCCGCGAGCATGGCGACGCAGACCGGACGCGCTATTTTCAGCTGACTTAGGGCCTGCGCGGCGACCAGCGAAAGGCAGCTATATCCGTGGATGTCGGCTTCCCAGGCCAGGGCCAGCGCCTTGGCAGCGGATATTCCGATGCGCACGCCGGTAAAGCTGCCCGGCCCGCAATTGACCAGAATTTTATCGGCTTTGCCGCGATCGGGAAGCTGCGCGATTGCCGGAATCAGTTTCTCGGCATGGCCACGACCAATCTCGGCATAGTCGGCAGCAATCAGCGCACCATCCTCGAACAGGGCAACCGAACAGGCGACGGTGGCTGTATCAATCGCGAGAAGGCGCTCGCCCATCAACCGGTCAGATCAGGCTGTTGAATTTGTCGAATTCCGGGCGAGGGCTGCGGTCGAAGATTGTCGACGGATCGCCATAGCCCAAGGTGGAGATGAAGTTCGATTTGACATGGGGCTGATCGGCAAAAAATTCCCTGTCGACGGCCTCATTGTCAAAGCCGGACATCGGCCCGGTGTCGAGGCCGAGCGCGCGGGCGGCCAGAATGAAATAGCCGCCCTGCAGCGAGCTGTTGCGCATCGCATGGACCTTGCGCGCCTCGGGATCACCCGCGAACCAGCTTTTTGCATCTGCGTGGGGAAATAGTTCGGGCAGATGCTCGTGAAAGTCCTGATCCATGCCGATGATGACAGCAACCGGCGCTTTGCGGATCTTGTCCTCATTGCCGGCCGACGACAGGTCGGCCAGGCGATCACGCGATTCCTGGCTATGACACCAGATCAGCCGGGCCGGCAGCATGTTTGCGCTGGTCGGACCCATTTTCATCAGGTTCCAGATGGCGTGAAGCTGCTGCACCGATACCGGCTTGTCATGATAGCCATTATAGGTGCGTGCTTCCAGAAACAGCTGATCCAGCGCAGCTTGATCCAGTGGAGAATTCATTGCTCTGCCCTTGTTTGGAGGAGGTTCAGGCGGCCCGGACTTCGGTAACCTCGGGAACATAATGTTTGAGGAGAGATTCAATGCCATGTTTCAGCGTTGCCGTGGATGACGGGCATCCGGCACAGGCACCCTGCATCTTGAGAAAGACCGTGCCCTTGTTGAAGCCGCGATAGATGATGTCGCCGCCGTCATTGGCGACCGCGGGACGCACCCTGGTTTCGATCAGTTCCTTGATCTGGGCAACGATATCCGCATCCTCCGGATCATCGTGCACTTCGTCCTCGGGTGGCACGACAATTTCGCCCGCGCTGCCCGGCTTGAAAAGGGGCAGTCCGGCAGAGAAATGATCAAGCAATATGCTCAGCACCTGCGGCTTCTGGTCGCTCCAGTCGGCACCGGGTCCGCATGTCACCGAGATAAAGTCCGAACCGAAGAAAACGCCTGTCACATCACCCAGCGTGAACAATGCCTCCGCGAGCGGCGATACTTCCGCATCCTCCGGCGACGCAAAGTCGCGGGTTCCGTCGGACATGACCGGCTGACCCAGAAGGAATTTCAGGGTCGACGGGTTTGGTGTTTTTTCGGTTTCAATCAGCATGCCTCTTATCTGGCGACTATCAGTCGTTCAATCAAGGGCTAAACACGTGACGCAGGAGCCGCGATCCAAGAATCTGCAGAATATTCACTGGTCAGTAAGAATGGGCCTGCTTATATCCGCTGCATGAAACCAACAATCATCCCGTTCATTCCCCGCTTGTCCTTCTTTCTGCTGCTCTTCAGCCTGCTGGCGATGCCCGGCATGGTTCTTGCGCAAGAGCCCGAAAGCGAGAGCGTTGTCCCGTGGCTCTACGAGAATAGCGACATCCCGGTCGATCGAAGCTGGACCTTTGGCGAACTGGACAATGGCCTCCGCTATGCGGTCAAGCGCAACGGCGTGCCCCCGGGGCAGGTGTCGATCCGCTTGCGGGTCGATGCCGGGTCGCTGATGGAGACCGAGGAAGAACAGGGTTTCGCCCATTTCATGGAGCATCTGACCTTTCGCGGCTCGACCCACGTGCCCGACGGGGAGGCAAAACGGGTCTGGCAGCGCCTCGGTGCCACGTTCGGCAGCGACAGCAATGCCGAAACCACGCCGACACAGACCGTCTACAAGCTGGATTTGCCCAATGCCAGCACGGCCAGCCTCGACGAGAGCCTGAAAATATTGTCGGGCATGGTGAGTTCCCCGGGGCTAAGCATCACCGCGGTCAATGCCGAGCGACCGGTGGTACTGGCAGAATTGCGCGAACGTGCCGGCCCTCAGACCATCGTGCAGAACGCCACCCGCGAGCTATTCTTTGCCGGACAACGGCTGGCCAACCGCGCGCCGATCGGGACGGCTGAAACGTTGAGCGCCGCGACCCCCCAGATGCTGCAGCTTTTCCATCAGCGCTGGTATCGTCCGGAGCATACGGTGATTGTAATCGCCGGCGATGGCGATCCGGCCATGTTCGAGGAAATGCTGAACAAGCATTTTGCGCAATGGCAAGGCCAGGGCGAAGCCGGCATCATTCCCGACTTCGGTCAACCGAAGGAGGTCGCCGATATCAGCCGGATAGTGATCGAACCGACTCTCCCTCGGTTCATTTCGATGGTTGTTGCCCGTCCGTGGGAACAGGTCGAAGATACGATCGTTTATAATCAGCAGATATTGATCGACCTGCTGGCGCTGCAGCTGATCAATCGCCGTCTGGAAGCGCGGGCGAGGGCAGGCGGAAGCTACCTGCAAGCAAGCGTCGGTCAGGATGATGTCAGCCGATCGATCGATGGCACCTTTATCAACATCGTCCCGCTCGGCGACGATTGGGAAGCCGCGCTGCAGGATGTCCGGGGGGTTATCGCCGATGCGACCGCCAGGGCTCCATCCGAAGCGGACATCACGCGCGAGCTTGCCGAATTTGATGCCGCTCTGGCAATTGGCGTGGAAAGCTACCAGACCGAGGCCGCGCGGAAACAGGCCGACAATATCATCAATGCGGTCGACATTCGCGAAACTGTGGCCACGCCTCAGGTGGCGCTTGATGTGTTCCGGGACATGCGGGACCTCTACACGCCCCAGCGATTGCTCGAGTCGACACGCAAGCTGTTTTCAGGCGTCTCCACGCGCGCTTTGCTGACATCGCCCGATGCGGTGGAGGAAGGAAAGGCCCGGCTGGCCACGGCGCTGCGAAGTACCGTGGATGCGGCCAGCAACGTCCGCGTCGCCCAGTCCGATATCGGATTTGATTCGCTGAAAAAAATCGGCAAGAAAGGAGCGGTCCGGTCATCCCGGAAAATTGAGCGTTTCGATGTGGAGCAGCTGGAGCTGACCAATGGTGTCCGGGTGCTGCTGTTTCTGAATACGGCCGAGCGCAACAAGATCATGGTCAATGCCCGTTTTGGCCGCGGTTATAGCGGCTTGTCTTCGCGTCAGGAAACGCTTGCATGGTCCGGTGCCTTGGCGCTGATGGCCAGCGGCGTGGGCGATCTCGGTCAGGAGGAACTGGACAAGATCACGACCGGTCGCCGGATCGGACTGGGATTCGACGTCGACAACGACGCGTTTGAAATTACCGCTGACACCAGGCCATCGGATCTGGAAGACCAGTTGCATCTGATCGCGGCGAAGCTGGAGTTTCCCCGCTGGGACGAAGCCCCAGTGGTTCGCAGCAAGGCCGCTGCCCTGATCGGCTATGACAGTTTTTCGGCTTCTCCGCAGGCCGTTCTGGAACGGGACCTTGAATGGCTTGTGCGCGGCAAGGATCCCCGCTGGAAGACACCCGACAAGGATGATTTCAGCGAGCTGACAGCCGGGAATTTCAAACAATTCTGGGAACCGATACTTGCCAGCGGGCCGATCGAGCTGATGCTGTTCGGTGATTTTGACCGGGATCAGGCGGTGGAATCGATCCTCAAGACCTTCGGGGCATTGAAAAGCCGCAAACCACGGACAGGTCCTGCAGATGCGAAATCTCCGCAATTTCCGGAACCGCGGGCCGGCCCGGAAATTCTGGTTCACAAAGGGGACGCGGAACGGGCGGCGGCGATGATCGCCTGGCCGACGGGCGGCGGTTTGGAAAATGTCAGGGAAAGCCGCAAGCTTGAGGTGTTGACGTCCATTTTCAACGACCGTCTGTTCGAAATCCTCCGGTCGCAGCAGGGCGCGAGCTACAGCCCGCAGGTGATCAACAGCTGGCCAGTCGAATTTCAGTCGGGCGGCTATATCGGCGCGCAAAGTCAGCTGACACCCGACAATATTGACCGCTTTTACAATGTTGTTGAAATGATTGCCAAGGATCTGCGGGAGAAACCCGTCAGCGCCGACGAGTTGCAGCGGGTGGTGGAACCGCTGCGTCAGCTGATTGCAAGAGCCAGCAGCGGCAACAGTTTCTGGATGAGCCAGATGGAAGGCGCGAGTTTCAATCCACAGAAATTCGTCGCCCTGCAAAGCCTGCTCAGCGACTATACGGTTATAACGCCCGAGGAAGTGCAGGCTCTGGCCGTCAAATATCTGGATGATGCAAAGAAATGGAAGCTGGTGGTCCTGCCCGAAGCGAGCCGTCTCGCCGCCAATGACAATGAAGCCGTGGAACAGCCGTCAAAGACCGCCGCCAGCAACTAGGTCCTGGCTCTGGATCGAGTCGACCAGCGCCAGGATCTGGTCGTTGCTGGGACGTTTCTTGTAATCACCGGAGACCGATTTCGCGAGGATCTTCCCAGTCTTGTCGATCAGGAACACCGAAGCATAAGGCACGCCGACAGCTCGACCCTCGGTATATTGCGGATCGCGCAATCCAAAGGCATTGATCACGGTCGATGGTTGGTCGGACAGCATCGCATATTGCAACATCTGGTTTTTCGAGAACCGGTCCTGCTGGTCAGGGCTGTCGTAGCTGAGACCATAGAGATTATAGCCCCGGTCCTTCAGCTCGCCGACAATCGCGTTGATCGATTTTAGCTGGGTCTGGCAATAGGGACACCATTCGACCGACCGGGTAAAAACCAGGACGGCAGGGCCGTTTTCGAGAATCGTTCCCAGGGTCGTTTCCCCGTTCCCGGTCAGAAGGGCGGCATCCCGCGGAGCCTGATCGCCAACCGCCAGTCCCGCATCGATGGTTTCCGCCTCGGTAAGGGGCGCAACAATCGTTTCTGGCTTGCTGTCTGCTTGTCCGGTGCCTTCGGAGCGAGGGTCGGAAGTCGGCGCCGAGCAGGCGGAGAGAGCCACCGCTGCAGCGGAAACCAAGGTCAAGGCCGTTCGTTTCATCATAGGATTGTTCCTGCTATCGCTGCAGGGCGTTCGCGGCTCAAACCTGTTTCGTTACAGCCTTGGAAAAATAATTGCTGGAACGTAACGATCACCCCGCAGACCCTGCCGGTCCTCACCGATAGCAGCTTATATCATCACAATACATATTTGGACAGGTCGGTATCCTTGGCCACCTCTGAAAGCTGCTTTTCCACATAGGCCTTGTCGATGCTGATTTCTTCACCTGTGCGGTCTTCCGCGGTGAAGCTGATTTCTTCCAGCAATTTTTCCATCACCGTCTGCAGCCTGCGCGCCCCGATATTCTCAACCGTCTCGTTCACATTTGCTGCAATTTCGGCCAGTTTCTTGATGGCGTCCGGAGTGATAGTGATCTTGACGTCTTCCGTGCCGAGCAGCGCAATATATTGTTCCGGCAAGTTGGCCTTGGTTTCGGTCAGGATGCGGACGAAGTCGGCTTCGGTCAGCGCCCGCAGCTCGACCCGGATCGGCAGGCGACCCTGCAGTTCGGGCAGCATGTCGCTGGGCTTGGAAATCGAAAAGGCCCCGGACGCGATGAACAGGATATGGTCGGTCTTCATCGGCCCATATTTCGTAGCGACCGTCGTTCCTTCGATCAGCGGCAGAAGGTCGCGCTGGACGCCCTCCCGGCTGACCGATCCGCCGCGCATGTCGCTGACGGCGATCTTGTCGATTTCATCGAGAAAGACAATACCGTTGGCCTCGGCGTCCATAATCGCGGCTCGCGAGATATCGTCATCGTCGAGTCGCTTGTCCGATTCTTCCTCGACCAGCTTGTCCCAGGCATCGGCAACCCGCATCTTGCGCCGCTTGAGTCGGTTCTGATTGAACGCCTTGCCCATCATGTCGGAGAGGTTGATCATGCCGACCTGGCCGCCCATGCCGGGAATGTCCATCGGCATATTCGGCGTGTCCTCGACTTCGATCTCGATTTCCGTGTCATTCATGTGATTGTCGACAACCCGCTGGCGAAAGCTTTCGCGAGTGGCTTCGCTGGCATTTTCGCCGCACAATACATCGAGCAGCCGTTTCATGGCGGCCTCGGCCGCAGCCTCGTGCACCGCCTGCCGTCGGCGTTCGCGTTCCAGGCGGACCGCCTCTTCGGCAAGATCGCGGGCGATCTGCTCGACATCCCGGCCGACATAGCCGACCTCGGTGAATTTGGTGGCTTCGACCTTGATAAAGGGGGCATCGGCCAGCTTTGCCAAGCGCCGTGAAATTTCGGTCTTGCCGCAGCCCGTGGGTCCGATCATCAGGATGTTCTTGGGCGTCACTTCCTCGCGCAGTTCAGCCGGCAGGCGCTGTCGGCGCCAGCGGTTGCGCAGCGCCACGGCAACGGCTCGCTTGGCATCCTGCTGGCCGATAATATGTTCGTCCAGCGCCTTGACAATGGCTTTGGGGGTCAGGTTTGCCTGCATGCTAAATTCTCTTCATCAATGGTAAATGGGGTCGACAGGAGCTAGGTGTCGCTGTCGAGCTGTTCGATCGTGACCTGATCATTGGTGTAGACACAGATTTCGGCAGCGATCTGCATGGCTTTTCTTGCCAGTTTCTCGGCGTCTTGCTCATAGTCCATCAGGGCGCGGGCGGCAGAGAGGGCGTAGTTTCCGCCAGACCCGATTGCTGCAATGCCTTCGGTCGGTTCGAGCACGTCGCCATTGCCGGTCAGGATGAGCGTCACATCCTTGTCCGCGACGATCATCAGCGCTTCCAGATTCCGTAGATATTTGTCGGTGCGCCAGTCCTTGGCCAGTTCCACGGCAGCACGCATCAGCTGGCCGCTGTGCCGCTCCAGTTTTCCCTCGAGTCTCTCAAACAGGGTGAATGCGTCGGCGGTAGCCCCGGCAAACCCCCCGATCACCGATCCGTCGTGAAGCTGCCGAACCTTGCGCGCATTCGGCTTCATCACGGTCTGACCCATGGAGACCTGGCCATCGCCGACAACGACGACCTTGCCATTTCTGCGGACGGATAGGATTGTGGTGCCATGCCATTGCTGCAGGCCATGTTGCTGATTTTCTGTCATGAAACGGGATATGGGTAATCGGGCGCTGATGTGCAACCAAAGGCTTTCCTGCTTGCTGTCATGATTGTGGTTTCCGCGCAAATTCCAGCGTTTCACCGAGCATAGAGCCAAAAAAAATGGCGGCCAAACTGGCCGCCATTCTGAATTCTGTTCCTGAAATAGATTCAGGGAGAGGTTGGGGTATCTTCGCTGCCGTCGGCTGCGATGATGATGCCGCCGATCACTGCTGCTGCTGCGAGGATTGCGATAATGATACCGGATCCACCTTCAACATTGTTTTCGCCTTCGACAGTTGCACTGGTCCGTGCAACGGAAGAAACAGGCTGTACAGCCTGTGCCAAGACGGGTGCGCTTACAAGCGATGCAGCTGCTGCCGCAGCCATTCCAATTTTACCGAAACGCATAATTTGCTCCTTCAGGGTTTCGCATTTCATTCAATACGTGCGATTCATTGGCATAACAGCCTGCTGAAATCAACTACGTTATTGTTTAAAACAGGAATATCGGCTTTCCGTTGCAAAGATCACACAGGTTTTTCTTCCGCCCGGAAAAGCGCACGGTTCCTTGGACCGATCGGCTTTCTGTCCTTTCCTCGACATGTCGTTCGGGAATTGCCGGTTTTCAGCGCTGTTCCAATTCAAGACGTTAACCATCGAACCAGATTTTGTGCTGGAAAATATGGCTAACAAATTGTTAACCAGTGCGCATGAACAGAGAAAGATTGAGACCAGTTGTTTTGCACGATCAAGGGACAGGACATCCCTTTCGTCAAAGCTTGCCGATGACATTCGTGCAGATGGCGAAAGAAGAACATGATTCGGATACCGCAGCGATGGCAAAAACGAGCGGGTTCGGCGATGATGCCAGCCTGTTCTTGCTGAGCTTTCTCGCTTTCTTTACAGCCTTTTATACCTTCATTTTCTGACCTGGCCGGTTCGGCGGCTCAATCGCAGGCGCGGTGCAGTTGCAGGCCCAGCCAGGCTGCCACAAGGCACATGGCCGCAACCAGCAAGAGCTGTGAGGTTGTGGAAACACCCAGCATGCTGAGCCCCAAAGCCACCAGTGCACCCACGACCATGCAGCCGGAATTGACGACATTGTTGGCCGCAATGGTTCGCGCGGTCTGGCTTATGTCGACGGTTGTGGTCAGAAAGGCGTATAAAGGCACGACAAACATGCCGCCGAAAATCGATACGCCGCCCAGCGTGCCCAGCAAGGCCCATGCGCCATCATGGACGATGAATGTCTCAAAAGTATAAAGCTGGCCCTCGGGCAAGCCCTGCCAGCTGCGGGATATGAAGTAGAGAATCAGTACGAACACACCCATTAGAATGACGCTGGCCGGAGCAAATCGCGCGGAGACTTCGCTTTTCAGCAGGCGGTTGACGAGAATCGAGCCAATCGCAATGCCCATCGAGAATACACCGAGAAACAGGCTGGCCACCTCCGGTGTGGCCGTGAGCACATTCTCCACCAGCGGCGGAAACTGGATGATCATGACCGATCCGATCGTCCAGAAAAAGCTGATGGCGATGATCGCCAGATAAAGCCTGCGGACATGCAGGGTCGCCGAGATCAGGCGAATCGACGAGCGGACAAAATTGAAGTCAATTTTCTCGACTTCCTTCTGCGCCGGGGCTGCAGGCATGAACTGCGCCGCGATGCGGCCGATCACAGCCACCAGAAAGACCGTGACAACCGCAATCTCGACGCCGTTACCGTCGCGGTCGATGATGATGCCCCCCAAAATCGTTCCGGCGAGGATAGCTATATAGGTACCGGCCTCCACCAGGCCGGTGCCGGCAAGAATTTCATCCTTCTCCAGATGCTGGGGAAGAACGGCATATTTGATCGGACCGAAAAAGGTTGATTGCAGACCCAGAAGAAACAGGGCGGTCAGCATGATCGGAATATTGTGGAGCCAGAGACCAATGCCGCCAATCACCGCAATGAATATCTCCAGCGTTTTGACGAAGCGGGTGATCCGTGCCTTGTCGTAATTGTCGGCCAATTGTCCCGCGAGAGACGAAAACAGGAAAAACGGCAGGATGAAGAGCCCGGAGGCGAGGGCGTTGAAGGCGAAATCCTCTGATTCACTCTCGTAAATGCCGTAAGTCACCAGGATGACCATCGAGAATTTGAAGAGATTGTCGTTAAATGCCCCGAGTAGCTGCGTCAGGAACAGGGGCAAAAACCGCCTCGTTCGCAGCAGATGCGCCGTATTTTGCATAAGGAGGAAATCTCTGTTCGAGGAGGAAAAGGAGTGTGGACTTATTCCTTAGCCCATTCAGCCTTCGCGTCAACTCGGCGGCGATGTCACCAACCGGTGGCCGCACGATGAATCTGGCCCCGATCGGCTGAATCAATTTTCATTTGCGGCAAATCCGTTTATGCGAAAGCCGCGATGCTGAATTTGCCCAACATATTAACACTCTCGCGGATATTTGCGGTGCCGATCCTGGTGTTTCTGCTCTGGCCAAATTTTGACAGCTCCGCTTTGCAGCCCTTGCCGATCGACTATTTGCTGGCCTTTGGACTCTATTGCATGATGGCGTTGACCGATTATTTCGACGGCTATCTCGCCCGAACCCAGGGGACCGTTTCGAAACTCGGGATATTTCTGGATCCGATTGCCGACAAAATCATGGTCGCCGCGGTAGTTTTGATGCTGATCTTCACCCGGGATATCAGCGGATGGCACACGATCGCCGCCATTGTCATCCTGTTGCGCGAGATCACGGTGTCCGGCCTGCGCGAATTTCTTGCGGGCTTGCAGGTCAGCGTACCGGTCTCCCAGCTGGCCAAATGGAAAACAGGCTTTCAGATGATTTCTCTCGGCGCATTGATACTGGCCGGTGGTTTGCCGCATTTCCCGGTTGTCCAAACCGTCGGCTTGTGGACGCTTTGGGCTGCTGCCATATTAACGTTGATCACCGGATGGGATTATCTGCGGGTCGGCCTGAAGCATATGGACTGATGTCGCGCTCGCTCAACATCATCTATTTCGCCTGGGTGCGGGAACGGCTTGGCATAGAGCAGGAACAGATTCCGCTCGGCGAGGGGATCGAGACGATCGACGATGTGTTGGCGATGCTGACCGACCGGGACCCGGCCTATGCAGAGATTTTTTCCGACATTGGCAAATTGCGCTTCGCTCTCGATCAGGATTACGGCCTTCCGTCATCGCCGATCGGATCGGCCCGGGAGCTGGCTATCTTCCCGCCAGTCACCGGCGGATGATAAGGATTGCGGTCGGACCGGACGATTTCGATATCGGCGCAGAAACCCAGCGGGTTGCCGGACAGGGCGGCGGCGCGATTGCCAGCTTTGTCGGTCAGGTCCGTGATGACGGCAATCTGGCTTCCCTCGAACTGGAACATTATCCGGCCATGACGGACAAGGCGCTCCGCGAAATTGCCGAAACGGCGCTGGCAGAATGGCCGCTCCATGCGGTGACGATCGTCCATCGCGTCGGCCAGCTGGCGGTCGGCGACAATATCGTGCTGGTGGTAACCGGGTCCGATCATCGCGGCGCGGCCATCGAATCCTGCTCGTTCATCATGGACAGGCTGAAGACCGTGGCACCGTTCTGGAAGAAGGAAACCCGTACCGACGGCGCTACGAAATGGATCGAAGAGCGGGCATCCGATGTCGCGGCGTCGGCCAAATGGAAAAAATAGGGGAGGCGGCTAGGAGACGGCGTCGGGCAAATGGGCTTTTGAAACCCAGTTTTGCGCGCCCTTCATGATGTCGGCCAATAACTGAAATTCGCTTCTCCGCGGGCTGTTCTTGCGCCAGACCAGAGCGATGTCGCGCGTGGCGCGGTCCGATTTCAGCGGCCTGGCCACTATATCCGTATAATTGAGGATGCCGCTGTCGATCGCCATTTTCGGCAGCAGGGTCAGGCCGAGACCATTGTCGACCATCTGCACCAGCGTGTGCAGCGATGTCCCCATCATCCGGGCGGACGCCCGCAGTTCGGGACGATTGCAGGCGGCCAGCGCGTGGTCCTTCAGGCAATGCCCGTCTTCCAGCAGCAAGAGCTGGGTCTCGTCGATATGCGCGGGGTCGACCTCGGATGGCGGATCGCGCGGATCATTTTTCGGGAAGGCGACGAATATCTCGTCGCTGAACAGGACCTCGGATTCGACATCGCCACAGGGAAAGGGCTGCGCCAGCAAGACGCAATCGGCATGGCCGTGATGCAGGGAATCGCAAGCCGCCTGGCTGGTTTCTTCCTTTAGATAGAGTTTCAGTTCTGGCCGTTCCTTGCGCAGCTGCGGGAGCAGGCGCGGCAACAGAAAGGGGGCGATGGTCGGAATGACGCTCATCCGGATATTGCCGGCCAGCGGCTTGCCTGCCGATCGCGCCATTTCGGAAAGCTCTTCTGCCTCACGCAGGATGCGATAGGATTTCTCCACCATCTGATTGCCGAGTTCGGTGAAACGGACCACCCTGCGGGTGCGTTCCACCAGCACGATATCCAGCAATGCTTCCAGTTCCTTGATCCCGGCCGACAATGTCGACTGGGTCACGAAGCAGGATTCGGCGGCCTTGCCGAAATGACCATGTTCTTTCAGCGCCACCAGATACTGCAGCTGTTTGAGCGTGGGGAGATAAGTCGACATTATCGAGACCTTCGATCAATAGTGATGTATTGATCTAATATAGTGATTATGGGTGATTTGCAAAGTATCATCCGATTTCGGTTGCAAAAAAAGACTGGAAATACGGTCTTATCGTGCCTAGTTTAAAGACTTAGCAAAATCCGGAGGGAATATATGTTTCGGGAACTGGGCGCTTATCTGGATTCCATCAAGGCGCGCGATCCGGCTCCGCGATCGCGCTGGGAAGTGCTGCTATATCCGGGCGTGCTGGCCCTCGGCCTGCATCGCCTGGCGCACTGGCTGTTCAAGGGGGAACTTTATTTCTTCGCTCGGCTCATCAACCACCTGGCGCGATTTCTGACCGCAATCGATATCCATCCCGGTGCCAAAATCGGCAGGCACCTGTTCATAGACCATGGCTTTACCGTGATCGGAGAAACCGCCGACATTGGCGATAATGTGACAATCTACCAGTGCGTGACCCTGGGCGGCACCAACCCGGCCAATGGCGTCGGCGGCAAGCGCCACCCGACGATCGAAGATGATGTCATACTGGGTTCGGGCGCGCAGGTGCTGGGTCCGATCACCGTCGGCAAGCGGGCAAGGGTCGGCGCCAATGCGGTTGTCACGCAAAATGTTCCGGAAGGCGCGACCATGGTCGGCGTCCGCGCTCGGCCGACATTGGTCGAGGCCAAGGACTATCAGAAGGAATTCGTTCCCTACGGCACGCCCTGCAGCGAGATTTTCGATCCATCGACGCAAAAACTGGAAATATTGCAGTGCGAAATGGAACAGTTGCAGAAACGGATTGCCGCTTTTGCGAAGGAGCGGAACGGGACCGAAGAGGAAATCGAGTCAAAGGGGCGTGACAGCGCCTGATGCGTTTTTCCGACTCCAACGTCTCGGCTTTTCCGCAACGAGGCGCACCCTCTCAGGTGGGATTTGAGCGGCGGGAACTGGACCGCATTCTCAACCTCTACGGGCGCATGGTCGCAGCGGGCCACTGGAAGGACTATGCGATGGACATGCGCCGCGATGTGGCGATATTCGCGGCCTTTCGCCGTGCGTCGGAAAGGCCGCAAATCCGGATCGAGAAACGTCCTGCCGAACGGAACCGCCAGGGCATGTGGTCCTTGCATGGAGAGCAGGGACAGATATTGAAGCGCGGTCACGATCTGTCGGGCGTGCTCGCTCCGGTAGAACGGAAACTGCTAAAACTGGTCAGCGAATAGGCGATCAGGGCCGACCCGGCTGGATTACTATTCCCGCAACCTAGTTTTCGGCGGCATCGGTGTCGAGCGCATAGCCTGCCGATCGCACGGTGCGGATGATGTCGGATCGCCCATTGGCATTGAGCGCCTTGCGCAACCGGCGGATATGGACATCGACCGTGCGCAGTTCGATATCGCTGTCCTGGCCCCAGACGCTGTCGAGCAACCGCTCGCGGGAAAAGACCCAGTTGGGATGTTCCAGAAAATGCCGAAGCAAGCGAAATTCGGTTGGTCCGAGCGGGATCGTGTCGCCGCCGCGTTTGACCTTGTGGCCGACCGTATCCATTTCCAGATCACCGAAGGTCAGTTTTTCTCCGGCCAGGGCAGGGCGTACGCGGCGGAGCACCGCCTTGACCCGGGCGATCAGTTCACGCGGACTGAACGGCTTGGTGATATAATCGTCGGCACCGGTCTCGAGGCCGCGGATCTTGTCCTCTTCCTCGCCCCGGGCGGTCAGCATGATGATCGGGATATTGGCCGTTTCCGAAGACCGGCGCAGGCGGCGGCAGACTTCGATTCCGGACAGGCTTTCCAGCATCCAGTCGAGCAATATTACATCGGGGCGATGTTCCTGCACCAGCAGCAGGGCTTCCTCGCCATCCGGTGTATGGATGACATCATATTCTTCTTTCTTGAAGTTCCAGGTCAGCAGTTCCGCCAGCGCGGCATCATCTTCGACCAGCAATAACTTGGCATTCACCATCAATTGGCCCCGTCATGTTGTGCGTCATCCTGCGGGGTCGTGGGATTCTCCCCCCGCGTGCGCTCGGGCATCGGTTCACCGGTCGCCGCAAAATAGACCATTTCCGCAACATTGGTCGCATGATCGCCGATCCGTTCCAGATTCTTGGCGATGAACAGCAGATGCGCTGCCTCGCCGATATCCTTCGGATTTTCGATCATATGGGTGATGACGGCGCGAAAGATGCTGTTGTAGAAATCGTCGACGATCTGGTCGCGGCGGTTCACTTCCATAGCCAGATCGGCATCGCGCCGGGCAAAGGCATCCAGCGAGTCCCGGACCAGTTCGCTGGCAATCTTGGACATCGAGGGGAGCAGCGAGATTGGCCGCAGCCGGTGGGTCTGGGTGACCAGCGGCACCCTTTTGGCGATATTCTTTGCATAATCGCCGATCCGTTCGACCACACCGGATATCTTGAACGTTGCGATCAGTTCGCGGAGATCATCGGCCATCGGTGCCCGCAACGCAATTGTCTGGAAGGTCAGTTCGTCGATCCTTTTCTCCAGATCGTCGATCAGCTTGTCTTCGCGGACAACTTCCGCGGCCAGTTCGAGATCGCTATTCTCCAGCGCCCGCATCGCCTTGGCGATCGCCTGTTCGCTGCGACCGCCGATTTCAGCCACCATGCCCCGCAATTCGTTGATATCGGAATCAAAGGCTTTGACGGTATGTTCTGTGCCACTATTGACCATGGTTGTTCCTAATCATTGCTAAGTCAGCCGTAGCGACCGGTGATATAATCCCGCGTCTTTTCTTCCCGCGGATTGGTGAAAATATCGGTCGTCTCGCCATATTCCACCAGAGTACCGAGATGGAAAAAGGCCGTTTTCTGTGAAACGCGCGCGGCTTGCTGCATATTGTGCGTCACGATGACAATAGCATATTTTCCGCGCAGTTCGTGAATCAGTTCCTCGATCTTGGCGGTTGCGATCGGATCAAGCGCCGAGCAGGGCTCGTCCATCAGGATCACCTCCGGATCGACGGCAATTGCACGGGCGATGCACAAGCGCTGCTGCTGGCCACCCGACAAGGCGGTGCCGCTGTCCTGCAACCGGTCCTTTACTTCGCCCCAGAGCCCGGCACGCTGCAAGGAGGATTCCACGATCTCGTCCAGATCTTCCTTGCCGGTCGCAAGGCCATGGATGCGCGGACCATAAGCGATATTGTCATAAATAGACTTGGGGAAGGGATTGGGTTTCTGGAACACCATGCCGACGCGGGCGCGCAACTGAACGACGTCCATTTGCGAAGCATAGATATCCTCGCCTTCCAGCTTGATTTCGCCGGTGACACGCGCAATCGGGATGGTGTCGTTCATCCGGTTCATGCAGCGCAGGAAGGTCGACTTGCCGCAACCGGACGGACCGATGAACGCGGTAACGCTGTCCATGTTCACGTCAATGGAGACATCGTTGATCGCCTGCTTGTCACCATAGAAAACATCGACATGGCGCGCCGTCATCTTCGGTGTTCCGCTTTTGGTGGTCGTGCCTGATTTGGCCGAATCTGTCATATCTACGCTTTCGCTCGGTTCGAGTAGTTTCTGATCTTCCTTCATCGCTCGCCTACCAGCGTGTTTCAAAACGATTGCGAAGATAAATGGCCAATGCATTCATGACCAGAAGGAACAATAATAGAACAATGATCGCCGCTGATGTTTTCTCGACAAAACCCCGGTCGACTTCATCGGACCACAGGAAAATCTGCACCGGCAATACGGTGGCTGGATCGGTAATGCCGCTCGGCGGCGTGGCGATGAAGGCGCGCATCCCGATCATCAGCAACGGAGCGGTTTCGCCCAGCGCCCGGGCCATGCCGATGATGGTTCCGGTCAATATTCCGGGCAGCGCAAGGGGCAATACATGGTGGAAAACCACCTGCAGCCGACTCGCGCCGATCCCCAGCGCCGCTTCGCGGATCGAGGGCGGGACCGATTTCACGGCGTTGCGGCCCGAAATGACAATCACCGGCATGGTCATAAGGGCCAGCGTCAGGCCACCGACCAGCGCCCCGGATCGGGGCATGCCGAAGAAATTCAGAAACACCGCCAGGCCGAGCAGGCCGAAGATGATGGAAGGCACGGCGGCCAGATTGTTGATCGACACCTCGATCAGGTCGGTCAACCGGTTCTTCGGCGCATATTCCTCGAGATAGAGCGCGGCCAGCACGCCGACCGGGAAGGCCAGCATCAAGGTGACGATCATGGTGATCAGCGAGCCCTTGAACGCGCCCCAGATGCCGACCTGCATCGGATCGGTGGCATCCGAATTGCTCAGGAAATTCCAGTTGAAGCCGGTGGAGAGAAGCTCCTGATATTGCCTCACTCTCTGTTCGGCCGCGGGAGTGCCCTCGTCCTTGTAGGCGACATCTATCGCCGACGTGACCGGCAGATATACGGTCGCTTTCCGTTCGACAATGTCCGGATCGTCGAGGATCTTGGCGCTGACGGCGGTCCACGCGCCGGAGGAGAACAGATTGGCCCCTTCTGCCCCATATTGGATTTCGATGCTGCTTTCGACAATCTCACGCAATCCCATGACCTGCAGATTGGCATCTGCATTCGGTCCTTCAAACTGGCTGGGGGAAGCACCGCTGGTGACCGCAGGAAAATCTATCTCGACCGGCATTTCCGTCTGCGTGAAGCCGCGGAAACCGTTCCCCACCATGACGATCAGCAGAAAGGCCAGAAAGCCGGCGGACAGCGCAATTGCCACTATTCCCAGGGCCTTGAAGCGACGCTCGGCCGCATAGCGCCCGGCGATGCGTTTCTGCATTTCTGCCCCTTGCCAGTCGGTCGGGCGACGGTTGGTGTCGGTGAGACTATTCATATGCTTCCCGATATTTCTTGACGACGCGCAAGGCGATCAGATTGAGCAGCAGCGTGACGATGAACAGAACGAGGCCCAGGGCAAAGGCAGCCAGGGTCTTGGGACTGTCAAACTCCTGGTCGCCGGTGAGCAGCTGCACGATCTGCGTGGTCACGGTTGTGACGCTGGAAAAGGGATTGGCGGTCATGTTGGCGGCGAGACCGGCGGCCATCACGACGATCATCGTTTCGCCGATCGCCCGGCTTACCGCCAGCAGCACGCCGCCGACGACGCCCGGCAAGGCGGCGGGGATCAGCACCTTCTTGATCGTTTCGCTGTGCGTGGCCCCCATCGCCAGCGACCCGTCCCGCATGGCGCTCGGCACCGCCGCAATACTGTCATCGGCCATGGACGAGACAAAGGGGATGATCATGATGCCCATGACGACGCCGGCTGCGAGCGCGGATTCGGACGAGGCGTTGGAAATGCCGATCGAGACAGCAAAGTCGCGCAGCGCCGGGGCCACGGTCAAGGCGGCGAAATAGCCGTAGACGACGGTTGGCACGCCGGCGAGCACTTCCAGTATCGGCTTCATCCAAGAACGAAATTTCGCTGGCGCATATTGGGTGAGATAGATCGCGCTCATCAGGCCGAGCGGGATGGCGACGATCATTGCGATAATCGCACCGATGAAAACGGTGCCCCAGAACAGGGGAATCGCGCCAAATCCGGTTTCGCCCCTGGGTCCGGCCACAGCCTTGGGATTCCATTCGGTACCGAACAGAAAATCGATCGGCGAAACCATGGAGAAAAACCGGGCGGTTTCAAAAACCAGCGAAAGGAAAATGCCGACGGTGGTAACAATCGCGATCAGCGATGCGAGCAGCAGCAGCAGCATCGTCACACGCTCGATCTTTGTCCGCGCCCGCAGCTCGGGCTTGATCTTGAGCCAGGCATAGACGCCGCACGCAAAAACCAGAAGCAGCGCCGCGACCGCACCGATCATCTGATAATAAGCGATGGCATCGCGATAGGGTTTGACCATCGACTGGGAAAGCGGGTTGAACGCATTGACCTGATTGCCATAGGCGATGGCGCGCGCTTCCGACAGGATTGCCGCCCGGGCAAAGCCGTCCTGAGGCAATTGAGCGGCGGCAGGACTGGTCAGCGCAGCGTCGGTAATCAGCGCCGGACTGACAAAGCTCCAGACGACCATGAAAAGGGTTGCCGGAACAATGGCCCACAGGGCGACATACCAGCCATGATAGCTGGGCAGGGAATGCAGCACCGAGCGAGAATTCTTGCCACGGGATTGCAGGCTGGCCGCCTTGAGGCGACCAAAGAACCAGGCCACCAGGCCCAGACCAATTACGAGAAAAAGGAGCGTCGTGCTTGTCACTATATCTGGTTCCGCCCGTGTTTCCGAATCATCTGCAAGGATCGCGCCGACAATGGCACGATCATTTGAGGTCGCTAAGCGCCAGTGGCGTCATATTCTGGGCGACCTCGGTCATATTTTCTCGCACATCGTCCGGCGAGGCAATCAACCCGGCTTTCACCAGATAGCCGTCGCTGCCGCCAGCCTTGAGAAATTCCAGCACATAATCCTTCAGCCCCGGTATCACGCCGATATGCTGCTTTTTTACGTAGACAAACAGGGGTCGTGCACCGGGATATTCTCCCGACGCAATCGCCTCGTATGTCGGGCTGACGCCGGAAACCGGAATGCCGCGTACGCTATCGAGATTTTCTTCCAGAAAGCTGTAGCCGAAAATGCCGACGCTATTGGGATTGGCCTTCAGCTTCTGGACGATCAGATTGTCATTCTCGCCCGCATCGATATAGGCGCCGTCCGCTCTGATCTCGTGGCAAATGGCTTCAAACTCGGCCTTGTTGCTGTCCTTCAGCGCTGCGGTCGCCGGATCGGTCACGCATCCCACTTCCATGATCAGTTCGGTCAGGGCGTCGCGGGTACCGGAAGTGGAAGGCGGTCCGTAAACGCTGATCGCGAATTTTGGCAGGGACGGATCGATATCGGACCAGTTTTTGGCACTGTTTTCCTTGCCGAACGGGCGTTCTGCTATGGCTTTGTAGATCTGCGCGGGGGTTAGGGAAAAGGAAGGACCATTATTGGCCTGGGCAATGGCAATCCCGTCGATGCCGATCTGCAATTCTACCACGTCTGTTACACCATTGTTCTGGCACATTTCCAGTTCGGAAGTCTTGATACGGCGCGACGCGTTCGCAATGTCTGGCGTGTCCGCTCCGACGCCCGAACAGAACAGGCTCATCCCGCTGCCCGTGCCGGTCGATTCCAATATCGGGGATGGCTGGGCACCGTTGATACTGAACTGCTCCGCCACGGCCTTGGCAAAGGGAAATACGGTAGAAGAGCCGACAATCCGGATTTCACTGCGGGTTCCGCCCTGACCGCCGGAAGCCTGATCCTGGCATGCGGAAATGGCAAGGCAGGCGGTCGCAAGTAAAGCGAGTCTTCTTAGCATGGAAAAGTCCCCAGTTGATCTGTGGCCCGCCCCGCGCAAAGTCTGCGAGGGGCTGTCTTCACAGGCGCTTCGGGCAGGCTTCTAGGGAGGGGCAATGTCCTGATCATTACAGTTCTGTTACAATTATGTGACAAGGGCTCAGGACAGGCTGCGCGGGGCACAGATTTCCTGGAAAAAGGGAATCATGCGGCATCAACCGTGCCGCCTCTCTGGCTGAAGGAATTGCTGACAATCGGCAGCATGACGGAAACCGTGGTACCGATGCCTACTTCGCTGCTGATTTCCATGCGCCCGCCATGCCGTTCGGTGATATGCTTGACAATGGCAAGGCCGAGACCCGTGCCGCCGATGGATTTGCTGCGCCCCTTGTCGACGCGATAAAAACGTTCCGTCAGTCTGGGAATATGTTCGGGTGCGATGCCGTCGCCCTGGTCGCGGATGGCAAGGCAAAGCATCGTTCCGGCCCTGTTGGGCGCCAGACTTATCGTCACCGGACTGCCTTTCTTTCCATATTTGAAGGCGTTGCTGAGCAAATTATTTACCACCTGAGCCAATTGCGCCCGATCGCCGTGGACCAAGGGGATCTTGGCCGGCAGATTGACCACTATTTCATTTTCCTTCTTGCCGCGGCTGTTGATGTAGAAATCGCGCGCTTCCTCGACCAGATCGCTCAGGTCAACCCGTTCCGACGGCAGTTCGAATTTTTCCGCTTCGATTCTTGAAAGCGACATCAGGTCCTCGACCAGACGCTGCATGCGATCGGCCTCGTCATACATTATTTTCAGGAAACGGGCGCGGGTCGCGTCATCCTTGCCAGCTTTCGGATCCTCGAGCGTCTCGAGAAACCCCTTGATCGCGGCCAGCGGCGTGCGCAGTTCGTGGCTGGCGTTGGCGACAAAATCGGTGCGCATTCTCTCCGCTGCATAGCGGCTGCTCCGGTCCGACAGCTGGACCAGTTTCAGGCCGTCCTGCAATGTGTTGATGCGAAGTTCCCATCGCTGGTCGGTGCTGCCGACACCCACGAGCAAAATCGGTTCGCCGCTATGCTGGGCGTCGGGGTTGGCCAGCCGGTCAGCGGCAGCGGGATGGCGAATCGCGATGCGCACGTCCTCGCCGACAATATGATTGCCCAGAACTTTGGCCGCTGCCGGATTGGCTGCCGCGACCTTGGCGTTGCGGACCAGCAATATCGGGTCCGTGATCGGGTTGATGATATCCTGGTAGGCTTCCGACCGGCCCTGATATAATATCCGCTTGCGCTGCCGCTCGAGCGCCGCCGGATCCGGCAGGGGCGGCGCAGGCCGGTCCTGGAGAATTATGAACAGAGCAATCGCTCCGCTGGCGGCGGCGACCAGGAACTGCTGTCCCGACTGCTGCAGCTGGCTCGCCAAAAGGGCACCGCCAAGGATAAGGGCCATGGCAACAAGCAAGCGAAAGGGGGAAACCGAGGTCATCTGTCCGATTCGGGCATTATCATGACGCCCATCTAGGCTCGGCAGTGCAGCATCGGCAATCGGAATATGGCGCGCCCCCGCTTCCTGAACGCGCTTATATAGGCCTTGTTAACGATTTTCCTGTCTATGTCCCGATTGTAGACGCAGATTCCGAAAGCAGACAGATTGCTCGCTTTTTACCGGATTTCTGCTTATGGGCGGATATGTGGAGCGAGGAAAACCATGGATAGAAACGCGATGACCGATCCCCATCCCTCTGACCCGTCAGCCAATTCTGGTGAGCCAAAAGGCGTAGTGACCCGCCGTCGTGCCCTGATCATGGGAGCCATCTCGGCTTCGGCTGTCGTCAGCATCAAGCCGGCCCTCGCTCAGACCGCCGGGTCCGTGCTCAACTGCGAAATCCCGGTCCCCGACAATAGTGCCATGGGCGGGCATATCGCTCCGGACGGCACGGTCGTTTCGGCCGACACCCCGGGCGCGTTTCCGGCAGCGGGACGCAATTTCACGGGCGAGGAAGTGCGTCAGGCGATGAACGGGCGGACGTTCCCCGGCACCTCTTATGACCAGTCGCAGGCCTATGTGAATTATATCAGGCGACTGCAGGCCGGCCAGTCAGGCTTCACCTGCTATGCCTCCCTGCAGATGCCGCGCTGATATTCCCAGCCAATTTTAACAATTGCCTGCTATCAAACCGGCATGTCCGAGCAGAATCGCAGGTAAACCGTCATGACCCAGAAATATCGGGCCGCGCCGCAGGATGATCTGATCTGGCATCCGCTGGACAGCATGACGTTGTTGTTTCATCGACCTTCCGGAATCACCCATATGCTCGCCGACCCTGCTCCTGCGATTCTGGAAGTCATGGCCGATTTGCCCCTGACGGCAGCCGAAATTGCTGTGCGTCTGACAGCGGCATTTGATCTTGACCCGAATCCGGAGACGGAAACTATCATCCGCGCCCGGCTGGCAGAGCTTTCCGACCTGGGATTGGTCGCCAGAGTTCCGGTCTGATGCAGGCAATGCACCAGATTCTGCTCAAGATCGGGCCTGCCGCTTTCCGCATCGCTTCAGCCTGGCGCCAGCCGCTGGAACAACTGGAGGCATTATATCGGGATTATCCCGCTCCCCCGGACGGTCTCGTCGATTTCACGGTTCGACTGGAGCCCGGGAAGCCATGGCGCCGCCATGTCCGACCGTCTGTGCATATCGGTGGCGACTTCTGGTTGCCGGACGCGGCACCCTTGCCGCTGTCACAGGGGTTGCTGGCGGGCGAAATGGGCATGAACCTGCAAATGGCGCTGGGCTGGCGGCGGCATCTGCTGCTCCACGCGAGCAGCGTTGAAAAGGACGGCCAGGCTCTGGTCATGACCGGGCTTTCCGGATCCGGAAAATCGACCCTCTCGGCGATGCTGGCCGAAAGAGGCTGGCGTTTCATGGGCGACGAATTCGCCCTGCTGAGCCTGGATACTGGTGACATCGTGCCATTTCCACGCCTGATCAGCCTGAAAAATAAGGCCATAGAGGCTATGCAGAAGGTTGCACCGGCTGACCGTTTCGGCCCGGAAATGACGGGTACCCCGAAAGGCGGCATCCGCCATCTGGTGCCGCCAAGGACCGCGATTGACCGTATGAATGAATCGGCGAAACCGGCATTGCTGCTGTTCCCGCGTTTTGGCCATGCGTCCGCGTTGCGGGACATGGGACAATCGGAAATATTCGTTCGCCTCACCCAGGCATCGACCAATTATGTTGCGCTGGGCGAGGCTGGCTTTCTCGCGCTTGTGCGATTTGTCGAGCGGGTCCCCGCCAAGGCGATGGACTATCAGTCGATTGAACAGGCCGAAGAGTTGATCGAAAGCCTGTGGAGCAAGCTGCCATGATGCGGGACGCGCGTCCCTTGGTCCGCGCTCTGCGGGAACCGGCAAGCGTCGAGACGCTGAACAAAAGCCAGTGGTCCGAACTGATCAGCATTGCGCGTGCGGAATCTTTGATCGGTTCGCTGGCCCACCGACTCAGGGATCTACCCGTGCCGGATCGCGCGCGTGCGGTCCTGCAGGATGCCATCGAAGCACATGACCTGGCGCGTCAGCAGGCTTTATGGGAAGCGGACTGTGCCCGCAGGGCATTGGCCGATTATCCGGGAAAGATCGTGCTGATGAAAGGCACCGCCTATGTTGCGGCTGATCTCGCTGCAGGAACGGGACGCAGCATCGGCGATCTCGATGTCATGGTGGCGCGGGATGACCTTCCGGTCGTCGAATCCGCGCTGCTCGATGCGGGATGGGAATGGGTCAAGCCCGATCCCTATGATGACCGATATTACCGTGACCATATGCACGAGCTGCCGCCGCTGATCCACCGCGAGCGCGACCGGATGATTGACGTGCATCACACGATATTGCCGCTGACTGCCCGTCCAGCCCCGAATGCCCAGGTGATTCTGGACAGCGCGGTAATGCTGGACAATGGCCTGCATGTCATGGCGCCGGCCGACATGGTTCTGCATTCGATTGCCCATCTGTTTGCCGATGGCGACCTTGCTGGCGGGTTGCGCAACCTTTGGGACATCAACCTGCTGGTGCGGCAGTTCGCGGGGGCTGATGAGGAATTCTGGATGGAACTCGATCGCGGCGCGCAAATCCACGGTCTGGTCAAGGAGATGCGGAGAGCGCTGCGTCTGGCCATACGGCTTTACGATACCCCGGCATCCGGATCTGCTGCCGGCAAGCCCGAATGGGCCGACCAGCTGTTTCTACGGCGCCTGCTCGCGCGCGACGGCTATGGGCGGGAGACGCGAAAACTGACACGCTTCGGATTCTACGTCCGCTCGCACTGGCTGCGCATGCCGCCGCTGATGCTTGCCCGGCATTTGTGGACCAAGTGGCGCAAGGGTGGAAAGCCTCCCAACTGAGCCCGCAAAATCGAGATAAACAGGCTGGCTTAAGCCACGTTTACATGGCATTAGCCGCTGCCAATGGCCGCTCAGGGCCACGACCGAACAACTTGCCGGAGTATCCCGATGATAGATCGCCCGCTAGCTGCAATCATCCTGGCCGCCGGCCAGGGCACGCGCATGAAGTCGGAGAAGCACAAGGTTCTGCACCCGATTGCCGGCAAGCCCATGCTCCACCATCTGCTGGATACCGTCGATTCGATCGGCGTCGAGCGCACCGTCATCGTCGTCGGCGCGCGGCGGGAGCAGATCGAGGCAAGCGTTGAAGGCCGCAATGTCGCGATCGCTGTCCAGGATGACCAGCTCGGCACCGGCCATGCCGTGTCGCAGGCGCATGATGCGCTGAAGGGCTTCGCCGGGGATGTGCTGATCCTGTACGGCGATGTCCCGATGGTCAGCGCGGACACGATGCGGGAGATGATCTACCGGTTGAACAATGGCTCCGACCCGCGCGCCGTCGTGCTGGGATTCCGCCCGGACGACGCCGGGGCTTATGGCCGGATCATCGCGGACGAGCAGGGCGAAATCGAGAAAATGGTCGAATACAAGGATGCGAGCGATGCCGAGCGCAGGGTCAACCTGTGCAACAGCGGCCTGATGGCGGCGCGCTCGACCGATCTGTTCATCCTGCTCGACCAGATCAGCAACGACAATGCCGCGGGGGAATATTATCTGCCGGATATCGTGATGCTGCCGGGCCAGAAAAGCGCCGTCATCGAAGTCGACGACCCCGCCGAGGTGGCGGGCGTCAACAGCCGGGCCGAACTCGCCGCCGTGGAAGGCGAATGGCAGCAGCGCCGGCGGACTCGAGCAATGGCGGATGGGGTCAGCCTGATCGCTCCGGAAACCGTCTGGTTTTCCCATGATACCGAAATAGCCTCCGACGTGTTAATCGAACCCAATGTCATTTTTGGGCCCGGAGTTTCGATTGCCAGCGGAGCGACGATATACGGCCACAGCCATATCGAAGGCGCCACCATAGGCGCCGATGCCAAAGTCGGTCCCTTTGCCCGACTCCGTCCCGGCGCGGTGATGGAGGAAGGTTCAAAGGTCGGCAATTTTGTCGAGATGAAGAAAAGTATCCTGGGCAAGGGCGCCAAGGCCAATCATCTGACCTATCTTGGCGATGCCGAAGTGGGCGAGGGTGCCAATATCGGCGCGGGCACGATCACCTGCAATTATGACGGCTATTTCAAATACAGGACGGTGATCGGCAAGGGCGCGTTCATCGGCTCGAACAGCGCACTGGTCGCGCCGGTTACCATCGGCAACGGCGCGATTGTTGGCGCGGGTGCCACGCTGACCAAGGATGTGGCTGCCGGCGATCTGGCGCTGGTGCGGGCGGAACAGGCCGTCAAGATCGGCTGGGCAACGAAATTCCGGACCACCATGCTGAAAAAGAAGGCGGCGGAAAAAACTGCATGAAGAGCGTGTCCTTGCCGTTTTCGCTTGCCATGGTCGCAGCGGCTTTGCAGCTGGCCGGATGCGATCGGCAGCCCGCTCCGCCTGCGTCGGAGCCGGAAGTGCAGTCGTCTGCTTCCCCGGAACGAGTGACGGCGGACAAAGCAGCCGGCCAGCGGGATCAGGCGAACCATGCTGCGCCGTCGACCGCCATCGGGCTTTGCGAACCGCGCGAGGAAATTATCTTCTCCTGTCGGCTGGAAAACGGGAAGACCGCATCCGTGTGCGGCACGGATAAAGAGACTGGCGCGGTGGTCGCCGAATATCGCTATGGCCATGCCGGGCAAAAGCCCGAACTGACATGGCCGGATGCCGATAGTGACCGCCTGTCATTTGCCTCGATTCCTTATTCCGGAGGCGGCGAAGCCCAGTTGCAGTTCCGGCGCGGAGACCATCAATATATTGTCTATAGCCGGGTGATCCGGACCAATTTCAAGCCCGGCGAACCCAATGATCCGGCGATGCAGGATGGCGTGATTGTTCAAAAGGGCGACAAGATCATCGCCCGCCATGCCTGTGCGGATGCCGACGTCCTGCCGATCGATTACCAGAAGGCCGGCCGATATGCGCAAAGCTTGGCCGACGGCATTGTTGAATTGGATTTTTGATCACAGTTTGCGAATTGACACGATATCACGATATGATATCAGTATATCATCATGACACGTATCCTTGCTGACCTTCCTGACGATGATATTGACAAGCTTGATGCCCTCGGTGCCAAGCAGAAGCGATCGCGCGCCTCTTTGTTACGCGAAGCGATAAGACTTTTTCTTGCCCAGAAAAGCGATGACCGAAGCTGGATTGATCGTGGATATGGTCTTTGGGCAGATCGTGACGATATTCCGGACGGGGTGGAATATCAGCGTGCCATGCGGGAAGATCGCACTTCCTATGAAGATATCTGATTAATGTCGGATCCTTTTTTCGACACCAACATATTGATCGACTGGTTGAAACGTCGGCCCCCCGCGCGTGCAGAAATATCACGCTATCGCCGCCACAGAATTAGCAGGATCGTCTGGACAGAGATATTGGCCGGAGAAGCTCTGGAGGATCGGAATATAGTCCAACAGGCGATATCGCCATTTGAAGTCATTGAAATTGATCAGCGAATTGCAACCGCCGCCGCTGATATTCGTCACCGAACGAAAATGAAGCTGCTGGATGCATATATCCTCGCCACTGCGCAGGTGAATGGTGCAATCTTGATTACTCGCAATATAAAAGATTTTCCGGCCAATATGCCGGGAATTCGCGTACCTTATACATTCTGAAGCGAAAGACCCGGAAACCATGTGCGGAATAATTGGAATTGTTGGCAAGGAAGCTGTCTCGGATCGTCTGGTCGACGGGCTGAAACGGATGGAATATCGCGGCTATGACAGCGCCGGGATCTGCACGATACACGAGGGCCGCTTGATTCGCCGCCGGGCCGAGGGCAAGCTTGCCAATCTGGTCGGGGTGCTGAAAGAGGACGATGCTGCCGGCAATATCGGTATCGCCCATACCCGCTGGGCCACGCATGGAGCGCCGACCACCAACAATGCGCATCCGCACGCCACAAAGGACGTGGCGCTGGTCCACAATGGCATTATCGAGAATTTCAAGAGCCTGCGCGAGCAATTGGGCAGCCGTGGGCGAATATTTGAAAGCGAAACCGATACCGAGGTCGTCGCCCATCTGATCAGCGAACAGATCGAGGCGGGCAAGTCGCCCGAGCAATCCGTGCAGGCGGTATTGCCGCTGTTGCGCGGAGCCTTTGCTCTCGCCATCGCCTTTCGTTCGCAGCCGGATATGTTGATCGGTGCACGGCTGGGATCGCCGCTGGTGGTCGGCTATGGCGATGGCGAGACCTATCTGGGGTCCGACGCTCTGGCGCTGGCACCGCTCACCCAGAAGATCGCCTATCTCGAAGAAGGCGACTGGGTTGTCATCACGCGCGACGGGGCGGCCATATTTGACAAGGAAAACAAAACCGTCGAGCGCGCCATAACGACGTCCGGCGTATCGGCCACGGCGATCGAAAAAGGCAATTATCGCCATTTCATGCAGAAGGAAATTTTCGAGCAGCCGACCGTCGTCGCCCAGACCTTGCAAAGCTATCTCAGGCCGCTCGAACAGCAGGTTGCATTGCCGCAGATGGATTTCGATCTGCGGGATATCAAACGGATCACCATCGTCGCCTGCGGCACCAGCTATTACGCCGGGATGGTAGCAAAATACTGGTTTGAAACCTTTGCCCGCGTGCCGGTCGATCTCGATTTCGCATCGGAATTCCGCTATCGCGATCCGGTGCTGGAGCACGGCGGTCTGGCCCTGTTTATCTCCCAGTCCGGCGAAACCGCCGATACACTGGCGGCGTTGCGGCACTCAAAGGAAAATGGCCAGAAGATTGCCGTCGTCGTCAATGTCCCGACCAGCAGCATGGCGCGCGAAGCCGATCTGCTGCTGCCGACTCACGCAGGTCCGGAAATCGGCGTCGCTTCGACCAAGGCCTTTTCCTGTCAGCTGGCGGTGCTGGCGGCGCTGGCGGCGCATCTCGCCGTGGTGAAGGGCAAAATGACCCGTGCGGAGGAACGCGAAGTGGTCAAGCATCTGACCGAAGCACCAGCCGCGCTCAATGCGGCATTGGACCATGACGAGGATATTGCCAACATGGCGCATCTGATCGCGCCGGCACGCGATGTACTCTATCTCGGCCGCGGCCCTGAATATCCTCTCGCACTGGAAGGCGCGCTGAAGCTGAAGGAAATCAGCTATATCCATGCCGAGGGCTATGCCTCCGGCGAGATGAAGCACGGTCCGATCGCCCTGATCGACGAAGCCGTCCCGGTCATCGTGCTGGCTCCGTCCGGACCGCTGTTCGAGAAAACCGTGTCCAACATGCAGGAAGTCATGGCCCGGGGCGGCAAGGTCGTGCTGATCTCCGACGCAAAAGGCCTGGCCGAAGCCGGCGACGGGTGCATGGCGACCATTGAAATGCCCAAGGTCCACCCGCTGATTGCGCCGCTTGTCTATGCCGTGCCGGTCCAGCTGCTGGCCTATCATGTTGCCGTCGCCAAGGGTACGGATGTCGATCAGCCGCGCAATCTGGCGAAATCGGTGACGGTGGAATAGTCATGGCGACCAACCCCTCGTTCGTTACCGTCGAGACCGCCAGCGGCAAGTTCCAGCAGACGGTCCGGGTCGGCAAGCATGTCTTTCTCGCCGACGAGCCGGAATCCTTCGGTGGCACGGATAGCGGCCCCTCGCCTTATGATTTGCTGCTCGCGGCCTTGGGCAGTTGCACGTCGATGACCATGAAAATGTATGCCGATCGCAAGGGCATCCCTCTTGAGGGCGTGCATGTTGAACTGGAACACAGCCGCGAACATGTCGAGGACTGCCGGACGTGCAATAATGAGGAAAAGCGGATCGATGTGATCGATCGCGCGATCACCCTGCGCGGCGACCTGACCAGGGAGCAGCGCCGGAAGCTTCTGGAAATAGCAGAAAAATGTCCGGTCCACCGAACGCTGGAAAACAGGATCGACATTCACACGACCGAGGTGCGGGATTAGGCCTGCCGGAGCAGGCCGCTGCATCGGGCGCGAGTGGAGCTTGCCAGTCAGGCAATAGTGGCGTAGCTTTTTTGCTTGAGCGGGGATTGACGATTGTCTGACAGAAAATTGGATATTTGGCTGGATGCCGGTCTGATTGACTCCGCGACAGCGCTGCGCATCCGGGAATATGAAGCGGACCGGTCGCGACCCTTGGGTCTGTGGTCGCTGATCGGGCTGGGCGCTCTCGCCATCGGTCTCGGCATCATTTCCCTGGTTGCGGCCAATTGGGACGAAATTCCGGGTTTGGTCCGTCTTTCCGTTCATGCCTTGCTGATCGCCGCTGTTTCCGGGGGAATCTACCTCCTGCAACCGCGCAATGGCTTTCTCGGCCTCTATCTGAAGGATGTCCTGCTGTTCATCCTCGCGATTCTCGGCGCCACCTTTTTCGGTCATCTGGGACAGGTCTATCAGACCAGCTCGCCTTTGTGGCAGCCCATGGCCATGTGGCTGCTGCTGTTCTCACCGCTGTTGCTGCTGGCGGGGCGCGGCTGGCTGATTTCCCTGCTCTGGATCGTGGCCCTCCTGGGTACCGGCATCGCGCATTGGCAATGGTATGCGCAACAAACCGGTGACCCGCCGGCGATCTATGTTGCGCTCATCTCCAGCTTGCCGGTTTTTGCGCTGCTCGCCGGCATTTTCCTCGGCAGCAGAAGCGCACGAGAGACCTTCTGGTCGCAGGTCGGGCAATTTGCCCTGGCCTCCTTTGTCGCCGGCGCGTCGCTGAAACTGATAGCGGATGGCGTGACCATTGGCGGACTTTTCGGATCCGAAGGGAAGGCGGGCGAAATAGCCGCTATGCATCTGGGATTATGGAGCGTGGCGGCCTTGCTTGCCTATCGTCTCAATCGCACCGCCACCGGGATCAGCATCGCGGCCATCCTGTTCGCTGCGGCCCTGACAAGCCTTGTCAGCAGCATCGCACAATCGACCGAGCCCCTCGTCAACGCCATATTCTTCATAGCTTTCTGGGCCGCAATCGGCTGGAGCGCGATCTATTCGGAATGGCGAAACGTGTTTCAGGTGGTTGTCGCGATCATCGCGCTTCGCCTCATCATTCTGAGCTTCGAGCTGGCATCCGATCTGTTGAGCAGCGGGCTGGGCCTGATACTGGCCGGGGCCATCACCATTGTCATTGCCATCCTTGCCTACCGCTTTTCCAGGGCCTTTGCCCCGGCCAGGCATCCCGCGGCCGGACAGACCCCTGACCCGAGCGATCCATGACCCGATATCAGCGCCTTTTCCTCCCGCTCGCACTGCTTCTGCCGATATTCGGTCTCGCCCTGATCTGGTTGCTGACGGAGAGACAGTCGCATCAGGGAACAGAGTGGGACGTGCCGATTGCCGGCTACGACCCGCGCGACTTGCTGCGCGGACATTATGTGCAGTTCCAGTACGACTGGCCGATGATGCAGGAGGACGACATTCCCATCTGGTCGGGATCCGGAAGCAATCTGTGTATCGTCGGTACCTCTCCCCATATCCAAAGGGTGGTAACGCGGGACCTGTTTCGCCCTGCTGCGGGAGCATCAGCGCCGGATTGCGATGCAGTCGCGAAAGTGAATCCATGGAGCGAGGAAGGGAATGATGGTCTGGTACGAGACCGCATATATGTTCCCCAGCAAGCCGCCCGGGAGTATCAGGCAAAGCTCGCGGATCCAGGATTGCAGGGCATCGTTCGCATCCGCATCAGCAACAGCGGTTTCATAACCCCGCTGTCCCTCGCTTTCCAGCCGCGGTCCGATGCCGAAGGCGGCCTCGAAGAACGGCCGTGAAATCCGCGATTGCCGGTGGCTGCCATTGCGGCGCGGTCCGCTTTGAAGCGACTGTTCAGAACGCTCCGGAGCTGCTCGACTGCAATTGTTCGATCTGCGCGCGGACCGGCTTTCTGCATCTGATCGTGCCGCACCGGAATTTCACATTGTCGAGCGGCGAGGATGATCTCACCAGCTACAAATTTGGCAGCGGGCAGGCGGAGCATCTGTTCTGCCGTCATTGCGGGGTGAAAAGCTTCTATCAGCCCAGATCGCATTCCGACAGCTGGAGCGTGAACTACCATTGTCTCCAGGACGGCCATGGGCTGCAGCCGACCATCGTAAAATTTGACGGTCAGAATTGGGAGGCAGCCAAGGCCGGCTTGGAACAGGCGATCGATAACGGAGCGCAAACAAAAACGGCCCGCTGAATTTTTCCAGCGAGCCGTTTCTGCGGGTATTCGGCCAATATTATTCAGTCGCTATCAGGCCAGATCAAAGCGGTCGGCATCCATGACCTTGGTCCATGCGGCGATGAAATCGTCGACAAACTTCTCCCCATGGCCATCTTCGGCATAGACTTCCGCGACCGCGCGCAGCTGCGAATTGGACCCGAAAACGAGGTCGGTTCGCGTTGCCCGCCATTTTTCGTCGCCCTTGAGGCGGCATTTGCCGATGAATTCCTCGTCGCCCGATTCGTCCACGACTTCCCAGACCGTGCCCATGTGCAGCAGATTGACAAAAAAGTCGTTGGTCAGCCGGCCGGGACGAGCGGTGAAGACGCCGTGCTTGCTGTTGCCGCTATTGGCACCCAACACCCGCATCCCGCCGACCAGCACGGTCATTTCCGGGATCGAAAGATTGAGCAGATTGGCACGGTCGACCAGCATATCCTCGGTCTTCACGCTGGCCTTGGTCTTCAGATAATTGCGGAAGCCGTCGGCAAAGGGCTCGAGCGGCTCGAAGCTTTCGGCATCGGTCTGCTCTTCCGTTGCATCACCGCGTCCGGTCGTGACCGGAACGCTGACATCGAATCCGGCGTCTTTTGCCGCCTTCTCGACCGCAGCGCTGCCCGCGATGACGATGGCATCGGCCATCGACAGCGAACCGCGCATCTCGTCGAGTTGCGACAACACTCTGGCCAATTCGTCGGGATCATTGACTTCCCAGTCCTTCTGCGGAGCGAGCCGGACGCGCGCGCCGTTGGCTCCGCCTCGATGATCGCTCTTGCGATAGGTGGAAGCAGAAGCCCAGGCTACCTTGACCAGTTCGGAGACCGAAAGGCCGCTGTCGAGCACTTTCGCCTTGAACGCGGTAACATCCCTGTCCGAGGCCTGGGTGCCGGCGGGAACGGGATCCTGCCAGATCATATCCTCGGCGGGCACTCCCGGGCCGAGATAACGGACCTTGGGACCCATGTCGCGGTGGGTCAGCTTGAACCAGGCGCGGGCAAAGGCATCGTCCAGAGCCGCCTGGTCGTCGCGGAAGCGTTCCGAAATCTTGCGATAGTCCGGATCCCGCTTCAGCGCCATGTCGGCGGTCGTCATCATCGTCGGGACCTTCTTGGACGGATCGCGCGCATCCGGCGCCATGTCCTCGGGGTCAGGGTTGATCGGCTGCCATTGCTTGGCGCCGGCCGGACTCTCGACCAGTTCATAGTCATATTTGAACAATAGCCGGAAATAGTCGCCGCCCCATTGCGTCGGGTTGGGCGTCCACGCGCCTTCCAGGCCGGAGGTGGTGATATGGCCCTCGCCGATCTGCTCGGGGTCGGTAGCCCAGCCAAAGCCCATCAGGTGCAGTTCGCCCGATTCCGGGTCACCGCTCAGCTGGTCGGGCGGTACCGCGCCGTGGCACTTGCCGAAGGCGTGGCCACCGGCGGTGAGCGCGACGGTTTCCTCGTCGTTCATCGCCATGCGGGAGAAGGTTTCCTTCATGTCGCGCGCCATGCCTTCGGCGTCGTGCGGATTGCCGCCCGGTCCTTCGGGATTGACGTAGATCAGGCCCATCTGGATCGCCGCGAGCGGGTTTTCCAGCGCCTTGCCCTCGTCGGGATTGATCCGCGTCGGCACACCTTCATTGACCCATTGCTCTTCGGAGCCCCAATAGACATCGATCTCGGGTTCGTAGACGTCCTTGCGGCCGCCGCCAAAGCCGAACACGGGTCCGCCCATCGACTCGATGGCGACGTTGCCGGTGAGCACGAAAAGATCCGCCCAGCTGATATGTTGGCCATATTTTTTCTTGATCGGCCAGAGCAGGCGCCGCGCCTTGTCGAGATTGCCGTTGTCCGGCCAGCTGTTGAGCGGGGCAAAGCGCTGCTGCCCGCTGGAAGCGCCGCCGCGGCCGTCGCCGGTGCGATAGGTGCCCGCGGCATGCCAGGCCATCCGGATGAAGAACGGGCCATAATGTCCGTAATCTGCCGGCCACCAGGGCTGGCTGTCGGTCATCAGCGCCTTCAGGTCCTCTTTCAGCGCTAGATAATCGAGTTCGTTGAAGGCTTTGACATAGTCGAAATCGGGACCCATCGGATCGGGCGAGGCGCCGCCCTGCGTGAGGATTTCGAGCTGCAGGGAATCGGGCCACCAGTCGCGGCTGGTGCGTCCGAGCAGGCTGCGGATGCCACCTTCAAAGCCCATGGGGCAACCTTCGGGGGATCCGGTTGTTTTCATGTCCATTGTAACATCTCCTTTGATGGTGCTGCTTCTCTGTGCATTTACCTTCGGCCCTTGTACCTTAAATTGGCGCCCGGCTTAAATGAATTATCCCTGTCTGACTGATCTGAATCCTCAATCACCTCCCGCACGCGGCACCGGCGGCTGCCTGCGCACCACGATTGACCCCCTCCGTGAAGCTGCATATAAGGGCTGCCCAATGCGAGAGGCGGCCAGTCGGGTCGCCTTTTCTGTTTTCCGCGAAAGGAAGCCGATCATGACGATTACCCCCTTGATGCCCGTATACCCGCGTTGTGGTTTTCGTCCGGTGCGCGGCGAGGGCGCCTGGCTGATTTCCGAGGACGGGTCGCGGGCGCTTGATTTTGCCAGCGGCATTGCGGTCAACCTGCTCGGCCACGGCCATCCCCATCTGACCCGGGCGATCCAGGACCAGGCCGCCACCCTGATGCATGTCTCCAATCTCTACGGCAGCCCGCAAGGCGAGAAATTCGCGCAGCGGCTGGTCGACACGACCTTTGCCGATACCGTATTTTTCACCAACAGTGGTGCCGAAGCCGTGGAGTGCGCGATCAAGACCGCGCGCGCCTATCACCAGTCCGCCGGCAGCCACCGGTTCGAGATCATCACCTTCAAGAACGCCTTCCATGGTCGGACGATGGCGACCATTTCGGCCTCCAACCAGGAAAAAATGCATCACGGCTTTTCGCCTCTGCTGGCCGGATTCAAATATGTCGATTTTGACGACCTGGAGGGAGCCAGGGCGGCGATCAGCGAGAAAACCGCTGCCTTCATGGTCGAGCCGATTCAGGGTGAGGGCGGGGTTCGGCCGGCCTCGCAGGAATTCATGCAGGGCCTGCGCGATCTCGCCGACGAACATGGCATCTTGCTGGTCCTCGACGAGGTGCAATGCGGCGTGGCGCGTACCGGATCGCTCTATGCACATGAGCTTTACGGCGTGAAGCCCGATATCATGGCGTCTGCCAAGGGTATCGGCGGCGGTTTCCCGCTGGGTGCCTGTCTGGCGACCGAAGAAGCGGCTCGCGGCATGGTGATCGGCACCCATGGTTCCACCTATGGCGGCAATCCGCTGGCGATGGCTGCTGGCAATGCGGTCTGGGATGTGGTCGCCAATGACGAATTTCTTGAAAATGTCCGGCTGACCGGTGACAAGCTGCGCGCCGCGATCGACCAGTTCATCGGCAATTATCCCGACCTGTTCAGCGGCGTGCGGGGCAGGGGCCTGATGCTCGGCATCATGATGAAACAGGAAACACGGTCCTTCGTTGCCCATTTGCGCGACAATCACGGCCTGCTGACCGTGGCTGCGGGCGACAATACCTTCCGGGTGCTGCCGCCGCTGAACATCGATGACAGCCATATCGCGACCTTCATCGAAAAGCTCTCCGCCGGCGCAGCCGATTATCAGGCGCCAGAAGCATGAGCCGGCATTTTCTCAATCTTGCCGATGCCGGCGGCGATGCCATCGCCGCCATGATTGCCGATGCGATCGATCGCAAGGCCGCGCGGTCCGGCTGGACCAAGGGCAAGCCGGATGCAGACAGACCGCTGGCGGACCACGTCCTGGCGATGATTTTCGAAAAGAGCAGCACCAGAACCCGGGTGTCCTTCGATATTGCCATCCGCCAGCTTGGCGGGACCAGTATCGTGATGGACAGCGGCTCGATGCAATTGGGTCGCGGCGAAACCGTGGCCGATACCGCAAGGGTGCTGTCGCGCATGGCCGATGCCATCATGATCCGGACCGACGATCATGCCAAGATCGAGGAAATGGCAGCCCATGCCAGCGTACCGGTGATCAACGGCCTGACCGACCTGTCGCATCCCTGCCAGATCGTCGCTGACCTGCTCACCCTGGTTGAACATGGCAAGGCGTTGCCCGGACTCGAAATTGCCTGGCTCGGCGATGGCAACAATGTGCTGAACAGCATTGTCGAAGCTGCCGGGCTGATGAAATTCAATGTCCGGATCGGCTGTCCGCAGGGCTATGATTCCGACCCGGAATTTGTCAGGGCGGCACAGTCTGCCGGTGCCAGTATCTCGATTCACCGGGATGAAAACGAAGCGGTCGCCGGAGCCGATGTCGTCGTCACCGATACCTGGGTCTCGATGGGACAGGAGCATGTCCACAACAAGCTGGCGGCCATGATGCCCTATCAGGTCAATGACGTGCTGATGGAACAGGCGAAGCCGGATGCCCTGTTCCTGCACTGCCTCCCCGCGCATCGCGGCGAGGAAGTGATGCCGTCGGTGATCGACGGGCCGCAATCGGTCGTCTGGGACGAGGCCGAGAATCGCATTCACGCGCAAAAATCCGTTCTGCGCTGGTGTTTCGGCCAGATTTGATGACCCCAATGGCTCTGACAGACAGCATATTGTCCTTTGCGATCCCGACGAAAAACTGTCGGGGGCGGGTGGTCCGTCTTGGCCCGGCCCTGGACGAGATTCTCGCCTCGCACGCATATCCGCCGATGATCCGCGACGTGCTGGCGGAGGCAGTTTGCCTGACTGCCATGCTCGGCGCGCTCCTCAAGGATGAAGGGTCCCAGTTGACCCTGCAGGCGCAGACCGAGAGCGGCGTCATCAATCTTCTCGCCTGCGACTACAAGGATGGCGCCCTGCGCGGCTATATCGACTTCGACCGGGAGCGGCTTGCCGCCCTTCCGGTCGAGCCCAGCCTGATGGCGCTGTTCGGCAAGGGCTATCTTGCCATCACCTTTGACCAGCCCGCAACGCAGGGGCGCAACCAGGGCATCGTCCCGCTCGAAGGGGCCAGTCTGGCGGAAGCGGTACAAAATTACTTTTTCCAGTCCGAGCAGATCCCGACGCTGATCCGGGTTGCTATCGACGGCTCTGCCGACCAGATTTCCGCAGGCGGCATCCTGGTGCAGCATCTTCCCCCCGGAGAGGAAGGGCGGGAACGGCTGCACGCGCAACTGGACCACCCGGAATGGGAACATGTCGCGATCATGGCTGGCACGGTGACGCCCGCAGAACTCACCGACACCACGCTGCCGCTGGAGGATATCCTGTGGCGCCTTTTCAGCGAGAGCGACGAAGTGAGAGTTTTGAGCGGTAAACCGTGCGTTAAGGGATGCCGCTGTAATGAAGTCCATATCCGGGACGTGATCGCACGCTTTCCGAAGGAAGATAAGGACGATATGGTTGATGACGAGGGAAATATTGCGATAGACTGCGCTTTTTGCAGCAAGACATTCCTGATTTCGGGTGCCAGCCTCAACAACTGAAATCGATCGAAATATGGCAATTAGCCAGCAAATGTCGAAAAAATCCTATCGATTGCCGCATTTTGTGCCAATATTGGCCATGTATGAAGTCCATAGAAGTTCACGGGTCCAACCACGCAAACAATATCACGGGAAATCATTATGAAAGGCTTGAAACTGATCAAAATCGTCAGCGCAACAGCCGCTCTCCTGTCCGGATTCGCGATGGCTGCGCCTGCACAAACTCCGTCCTTGACCGTATTGGACGGCCTGCTGCCGGGCGAGTGGACCCTGAAAGAACGCGGTGCGTCCGGTCCGGGACAGAAAGTCTGTCTCGGAAATCCCGAACTGTTGCTTCAGATCGAGCATCGCAACACGACCTGCTCGCGCTATGTGATTGAAAACGGACCAAGGAAACTGCGGGTCAGCTATAAATGCGGCAGTGCCGGTCAGGGCGTTACCGAAATCAAGCAGGAATCCAGCAGCCTGGTGCAGATTTATTCTCAGGGTATCCGCGACAATGCGCCCTTTTCCTTCAACCTGGAAGGTCGCCGCACCGGCAGCTGCTAGGCGCAACATGCGCGCAATGCTTGCACCACGCAGGCAAGGCGATTAGCGGGACGCATCATGAATTCCGAATCAGAATCAGCGATCATATTATTGTCCGGCGGGCTCGACTCTATGGTATCCGCGGCCCTGGCTGCGGAACAGGGCTATCGGCTGATTGCGCTGACCGTCGACTATAACCAGCGGCACAAGATCGAACTGCAATCGGCCGCGAAAATTGCCGGCCATCTGGACGTGGCCGAACATATCATCCTGCCGCTGGACCTGAGCCGCTTTGGCGGGTCGGCGCTGACCGCAGACATCGATGTCCCCAAGTCCGGCGTCGGCGACGATATTCCGGTGACCTATGTGCCGGCGCGCAATCTCATATTCCTCTCGCTCACGCTCGGACTGGCCGAAGCGAGGGAGGCGCGGGACATTTTCATCGGCGTCAATGCTCTCGACTATTCGGGCTACCCCGACTGCCGTCCGGAATTTATCCAAGGGTTCGAGCGACTGGCCGACCTGGCGACCAAGGCCGGTGACCAGGGCAGCGGCTTTCGGATCCACACGCCGCTGCAGCATATGACCAAGGCGGATATCGCCAGGGAAGCGATCCGGCTCGGCCTCGATCCCGCCTGGAGCTGGTCCTGCTACGATCCGGCGGACGGCGATCTGCCTTGCGGTCTCTGCGACAGCTGCCGCCTGCGGCAAAAGGGTTTCGAAGAGGCTGGCATAATCGACCCGACGCGATACGCGGCGTCATGAGCTATGCGGTCAAGGAAATATTCCTGACCCTGCAGGGCGAGGGGGTCCATGCCGGACGTCGGGCGGTTTTTGTGCGCTTTGCCGGATGCAATCTCTGGTCCGGGCTGGAACGGGATCGCGCCACCGCCATATGCCAATTCTGCGACACCGACTTCGTCGGCATGGATGGGGCAGGCGGCGGACGGTTCCCCACGGCTGCCGATCTCGCGCAAGCAGCGGCCGAAACCTGGGGCAGCGACCGCGAATCCCGCTTCGTCGTTCTGACCGGCGGTGAACCCATGCTGCAGGTCGATCCGGCGCTGATCGACGCCCTGCATGCCGAGGGCTTTTTCATCGCCATCGAATCGAACGGAACCCTGGCCGTGCCGCGCACGATTGACTGGATCTGCATCAGTCCCAAAGCGGAGAGCGAAACGGTGCAGCGTTCGGGCGATGAACTGAAACTTGTCTGGCCGCAGCAACATTGCGACTGGCAGTATATGCAGGATTGGGACTTCGCCAACCTGCTGTTGCAGCCAATGGACGCCCGCAGCGATGATGCCGCCAGCAAGGTGCATCTCGAACAGGCCATAGCCTTTGTACAGGCGCATCCGAAATGGCGCCTGTCGCTACAGACTCACAAGATTCTGGGCCTGGCCTGACTTCTTATTGTGCCGGCTCGGCAGTCTCTTCCCCGGGTGTTCCGGCAGTCTTCTTCTCGTCACCGGATGCGGCATCCTTTTTGTCATCCGATTTGGCGTCTTCTTCCTCGCCGGTGGCGTCAACTTGCTGGATCGTGTCCACATCCACCATTTCGTCGCTGATCGTGCCATCAATGACGTCGACATCGTCCATCCGGGTCTCGGTGACATTGTCCGAATCGGGTGCCTCGTTTCCGGAACAGGCAGCAATCGTCAGGGTGATCAAAGCCGCAGCGGCCATTCTGGAAATTCTGTTCATGTCTTTGTCCTCTTTTCGTCGATCCACTGTCGACCCTACATAGGCGGGGATGCGACCCGATCAATCGCTTTCAGGAAGCCCTCGGCGGTTTTTTGCAACGCCTCGTCAAATTGCTGCAGCGTGGCCGCGATCCCCAGTTGGGCCAGGCTGGTCACCGGATATTCGCTGATTCCGCAGGGGATGATGCCGCCGAAATGGCTCAGGTCCGGGTCGATATTGACCGAAAAGCCGTGCATCGTTACCCATTTGCGGATCCGGATACCAATCGCCCCGATTTTCGCTTCCTGCCCGTCTGGCGTGTCGCACCAGATGCCGACTCGGCCGTCCACCGCCCGTGCGTTGACACCAAATTCCGCGAGCGCCGCTATCACCCAGTCTTCCAGTGCATGAACAAAGCCGCGGACATCCGCATTGCGTTTCTTCAGGTTGAGCACGACATAGCCCACCCGCTGGCCCGGGCCGTGATAGGTATGCCGCCCTCCGCGCCCCGTTTTATAGACAGGAAAGGCCTGGCTCAGAAGTTCTGCGGGATCGGAGCTGGTGCCCGCGGTATAGAGCGGCGGGTGTTCGAGCAGCCAGATCAGTTCCTTCGCCTCGCCGGTCTGAACCGCCGCGTTGCGCCGTTCCATCTCTTCGAGCGCAGTGGGATATTCTACCTTTTCGGACGAGATCCGCCATTCGATATCATTGGAGCTGTTCATAGAAATTTCGTGCACTTTTGCACACCGGGTGGCAAGGGTTTGCAGATGAGCAACGGATCCGGAAATGAACCCATGAAGCTGAACTATATGCAGTGCTGGATTGGTGCGATGTCCCTTCTCGTCGCCAACAAGGAGGCGATATTGGCTATTGCCGGTGTCTTCATCTTTCTGCCGACCTTGTTGTTCGCGCAATTTGTCGTCCCGCCGGTTTTCAGTGGCGACGAGGATGGCAACGCAATGCTGGCGATCTATTCGGTCTATTTCAGCGAGAACAGCCTTTCGATCATGGCCTCCAATCTCGTAATCAGCTTCGGAAGTCTGGCGGTTTATCTTGCTCTGGCCCCGTCCCGCAACGGCACCGTCGCCGAAGACCTGGTCGCCGCGCTGAAACTATTCCTGATCTATCTGATCGCCAATCTAGCGATCGCCTTGATTGCCTTGCCGGGGTTCCTGCTGTTCATAATCCCCGGCCTCTACCTGACCGCCCGCTTCGTCCTGGTGCCGGTCGTGATCGTCGACCAGTGGGAACGCAATCCGATAGAAGCGGTCAGGAAAAGCTGGTCAGCGACCCGGAACAACGGTTTTTCGATTCTGCTGTTCATTCTGATCATAGCGGTAGTCGGCATGATCACGGTTGGCGTTCTGGAAGCGGTTACGGGCGTCATCACCGGTCTGGCGACAGGAGGGGCAGGCTGGCCGTTCATCGAAAACCTGGTGGCCGCATTGACGGGAACGGCTTTCCAGCTGGTCATTGCCGCTGTGATCACATCCATTTACATCGAACTGACGGGCAGGAAAGCCTCGGTCAGCGAGATTTTCAGCTGAGTATTGGCACATGGGGCGCGGCTGTTCTGGGCAAATGGCCGGTCAGCCGCGGATCCTTCATCTGGCCGGTCTGCTGCCTGAAAATCCGGAATCCGCAGCGCCGGTAGAAGGGCAGGGCGCGCGGCGAATCCTGCGTACAGGTGTGGAGCCAGACCCGGCTGATGCCGTCCCGCCAGGCCTGCTCGAGCGCCTGATTCATCATCCAGCGCCCGTGGCCCTTGCCGTTCTGCTCGGGAATCAGGCCGAAAAACGCAATTTCGCATTCGCCCGGCTGCCGGAAATCCAGTTCGATAAAACCGACCGGCTGTTCACCATCCCGAACGATCGAGATTTCAACCGCGGGATCGTGCAGGATGGCCTTGAGCTCATGCTCCTCCATCAATAGTCGCGATATCCAGAGCCACGGTTCCCCCACCCTTCGGAACAGCGCGCAATATTCGGCTGCGTCCGGATTCGCCCAGCGTTCCAGACACAGGCTTGAATTGGTGGTGGGCAGGGTCGGCCGCTCGGACATTTCCAGATGGGTCACGATCGTCGCGATCTGGCCCCCGGGAACGTCCTGAAGCGGCTCTGTCACATCCGTCAGACCCATTTGGCTTCGGGCGGGAGACTCATCAATATCGCATCGACATTGCCGCCGGTCTTGAGACCGAATGCCGTGCCCCGGTCATAGACCAGATTGAACTCGGCATATCGGCCGCGCCACTCCAGCTGCTGCTGCTTGTCTTCCGCGCTCCATTCCGTCGCCATCCGCTTGCGCACCAGTTTCGGGAATATATCCAGAAAGGCGCTCCCGACATCCTTGGTAAAGGCAAAATGGCGATCAAAATCGGATTCCTTGTTCAGCTCCATATGATCGTAGAAAATACCACCGACACCGCGGTGCACCTTGCGGTGGGGTATGTAGAAATAGTCATCCGCCCATTTCTTGAAGCGGGGATAATATTCGGGATTATGCGGCGCGCAGGCCGAACGGAAGCGCGCGTGGAAGGCCTCGGTATCCTCTTCATAGGGGATTGCCGGATTGAGATCGGCACCGCCGCCAAACCAGCGCTTGGTGGTGCACAGGAAACGGGTGTTCATATGCACGTTCGGAACATGGGGATTGGCCATATGCGCGACCAGGCTGATGCCGGTGGCGAAAAAGCTCGGATCCTCTTCCGCGCCGTTGATCTGGCCCTGGAATTCTTCACTGAACGTGCCGTCGACGGTCGAGATATTCACGCCGACCTTTTCAAAAATCTTGCCCTTCATCAGGCCCTGGACACCGCCGCCGCCGGGGCTGCCGTCGGGATTTTGCCGGTCCCAGGGAATATAGTCGAATCTGGCATCGCTGCCCGCTTCCGCTTCGATCTTCTCGAATTCCGCACAGATATCGTCGCGCAATTGCTTGAACCAGGTCTGGGCCGTCTGCTGCTGATCATCCAATTGTTTCGTCATGCCGGAAATTGTCCTGTTTGCCTAAGTGCTTCGCCCAGTGCCATGCCAGCGGATACGGCCAGATTCAAGCTGCGCATGCCGGGCGTCATCGGGATGGTGATACGGCCATCGCATTGCTCCTGTACAGTCAGGGGAACTCCTGACCCTTCCGATCCGAACAACAGAATATCATTGTCACGATAGGCGAATCCATAATGCGGTTCCTCTGCCTTGCTGGAGAGCAATATGATCCGGGCCTCGCGGGAATCAACGGTCGCGCAGAATGCATCCCAGTCGGCGTGACGCGTATATCGGACATGGTCGAAATAATCCATTCCGGCCCGTTTCAGGCTGCGGTCACTGAACGGGAATCCACAGGGTTCGATGATATCAACCGCTACGTTCAGGCACGCACAAGTCCTTAATATCGTTCCCAAATTTCCCGCAATCTCGGGCTGATACAATGCTATCCTCATGCAGGGATCACCATGCGCGACAAGTGAATGTTTGGTCAATCGAAAATTCCCTGTTGGCAAACCCTATCCTTCGCGGCTATCAGGCGCGCAAATCACTGCCGGTTCAAGCTGTTGCAAAACAGCATCATACGTTCGGGCGGTCGGGGGTCATAACTATTCTATAGGGCTTGTTTGCATGGCAACGGTTGAAACAGCTGATACGGCAGTCGCAGAAGAAAGCGGCGTTCGCCGCCGGGATTTTATCAATATCGCAGCGGTGAGCTTCGCTGGCGCCGGAGCGGTGGCGACGGTCTTCCCGCTCGTCAACCAGATGAATCCGAGCGCCGACGTGCTCGCCCTCGCATCGGTCGATGTCGATGTTTCGGCGATCGAACGGGGCCAGGCGATCAAGATCTTGTGGCGCAAGCAGCCGGTCTTTATCCGCAATCTGACCGAAGCCGAAATCAGTGCAGCCAATGCGGTCGATATCGCTGCCCTGCGCGATCCGCAAACATTGGCGGAACGGACCGCCATCGGCAAGGAAAACTGGCTGGTCACCATGGGTGTCTGCACCCATCTCGGCTGTGTCCCGCTGGGTGCGGCCGAAGGCGAAAACCAGGGTGAATTCGGCGGATATTTCTGCCCCTGCCATGGTTCGCATTATGATACCGCTGCCCGCATCCGCAAGGGCCCGGCTCCCAGAAACCTGGACGTGCCGGAATATGAATTTCTATCAGATACCGTCGTGAAAATCGGCTAAAGGGCAGAAGAAAATGAGCTTTCCTTGGGCAAAACAATATACGCCAACCACCGAATTCGGTCAGTGGATGGACGAAAAACTTCCCGTTCCGCGCCTCGTCTACAACAGTCTTGGTGCCGGTTATCCAACCCCGCGCAACCTGAACTACATGTGGAACTTCGGTTCGCTGGCCGGCATTTTTCTGGTTGTGCAGATCATCACCGGTGTCATCCTGGCGATGCATTATGCGGCCAATGCGAATATTGCCTTTGACTCGGTCGAACATATCATGCGCGACGTGAACAGCGGCTGGATGATCCGCTATGCCCATGCCAATGGTGCCAGCTTCTTCTTCATCGCCATCTATCTTCATATCGGACGCGGCCTATTCTACGGCTCCTACAAGGCGCCGCGCGAAATGATCTGGTTGCTCGGCGTGGTCATCTATCTGCTCGCCATGGCGACCGCGTTCATGGGTTATGTATTGCCCTGGGGCCAGATGAGCTTCTGGGGGGCCAAAGTGATTACTGGTCTGTTCGAGGCGATTCCGCTGATCGGCAAGCCAATCCAGGAACTGCTTCTCGGTGGCTTTGCTCCTGACAATGCCGCCCTCAACCGTTTCTTCTCGCTTCATTATCTGCTGCCGTTCGTTATTGCGGGCGTGATCATCATGCACATCTGGGCCCTGCACATTCCGGGCTCGAACAACCCCACCGGCGTCGATGTGAAGGGTCCGCAGGACACGGTTCCGTTCCACCCTTATTATACCGCCAAGGACGGCTGGACGCTCGGCGTTGCGCTGATCTTCTTCTCCATCCTGGTGTTCTTCCTGCCCAATGCGCTTGGCCATGCCGACAATTATATCCCGGCCAACCCGCTTTCCACTCCCGCGCACATCGTTCCGGAATGGTATTTCTGGCCCTGGTACGCGATCCTGCGCGCCTTCACCTTCGATTTCCTGTTCATTCCGGCGAAGCTGCTCGGCGTCCTGGCGATGTTCTCCGCCATCCTCGTCTGGTTCTTCCTGCCCTGGCTGGACAGGTCGCCGGTCCGCTCGGGCATCTTCCGGCCCAAGTTCAAGATATTCTTCGGCATTCTGGTCGTCGACGTGCTGATCCTGGGATATTGTGGCGGTGCGCCGGCTGAGGAGCCATTCGTGATGATCAGCCAGTTGGCGTCAGCTTATTATTTTGCGCACTTCCTGATCGTGTTGCCGCTGTTGTCGCGGTTGGAAAAGCCCGAGCCTTTGCCGAACAGCATAACCGAATCGGTAACCGGCAAGCCACTCAAAACTGCCAGCTAAGAATTAGGGACCTGTCGCAATGGTAAGAATTATCGGAATCTTGATTGGCCTGTTCTTTTCAGGCTGGCTCCTGGTCTCATTTGGAATGGGTGCAGTGGAATATGCCACCAACCCTCCGGTGAAACCGGTGGAATATGCATTCCACAAGGCACCGAAGGACGTGGCTTTCCCGTCCGACGGACCGCTGGGCAAATTCGACAACCAGCAGCTGCAACGCGGCTTCCAGATCTACAAGGAAGTCTGTGCGGCCTGCCATTCGCTGCGCCTGGTTGCCTTCCGCAATCTGGAGGAAATCGGCTACAACGAAGCCGAAGTGAAGGCAATTGCTGCCAATTGGGCAATCGGCGTTCCGGACGCGGATCCGAATACGGGCGAAATGACCACCCGTCCCGGGCTGGCTGCGGACAAGTTCCCCATGCCGTTCGCCAATGATATTGCTGCGCGTGCCGCGAACAACAACGCGATCCCGCCAGACCTTTCCTTGATGATGAAGGCCCGTGAAGGCGGAGCGGATTATATCTATTCGCTGCTGACCGGCTATACTGATCCGCCAGCCAATCTCCCCGAAGCCGCCCAGCCGGGACCGGGACTGCACTACAATCCCTATTTCGCGAACCTGAACCTCGCCATGGCGCCACCGCTCGGAGTCGAGGACCAGGTAAGCTATTCCGATGGCACCAAGGCCAGCATCGACCAGATGGCCAAGGATGTATCCGCTTTCCTGATCTGGACCGCAGAACCCAAGCTGGAGGCGCGCCATCAGGCTGGCTGGGCGGTTCTCGCCTTCCTACTGATCGCGACGATCCTAGCCTATCTGTCCTACCGGACAATCTGGGCAGATGTGAAGGCGGAGAAGAAAAAGAAAGCGGAATAGACCGGCTCCATTTTTGCAAACCAATAAAAAGCCCGCTTCTCGCGGGCTTTTTTGCGTCCGCCCGCGGTCTAACGGGAGAGGGAGGAGTCGATCGCTGTCTTCCATCCGGCCAATCTGGCGACCCTGATCCGGGGATCGATATCCGGCTGGTAGATGTCCATATCCGAAATCATCACCGAGGCGGACTCCAGGTTCGGATATATCCCAGTGCCTACCGCAGCCAGCATCGCGGCGCCCAATGCGGTGGTCTCGAAAAACTCGGGGCGCTCGACCCTGATATCGAGAATATCCGCCAGATCCTGCACCATCCAGTCATTGGCGACCATCCCGCCATCGATCCGCAAATTCTGCCAGTCGACGCCGTCGGCGGAAAAGGCGGTTTTCAGATCGTGGCATTGATAGGCCATGGATTCCAGCGCGGCCCTGGCGATATGCGCCTTCTTGGACGAAAAGCTCAGTCCGAAAATGCTCGCGGTGGCATCGGCGCGCCAGTGCGGTGCACCAAGCCCGGCAAGCGCCGGAACCAGATAGACGCCGCCATTGTCGGAAACCGACCGCGCCAGTTCCTCGCTTTCGCCGGCAAATTCCAGCAGCCCGATATCATCGCGCAGCCATTGTATCAGGCTGCCCGCGACAAAGACCGAACCTTCCAGCGCATAGATGCGCTGGCCCGCATGCTGATAGAGAATCGTCGACAGCAAGCGGTTGTCCGACCGCGGAGCGGTCTCGCCGCTGTTGGTCAGGATGAAGGCACCGGTGCCGAAGGTCGCCTTGGTTTCGCCGACGGACAGGCAGGCCTGGCCGATGGTGGCGGCCTGCTGGTCCCCGGCAGAGCCACTGATCGCGATGGCGCTGCCGAAAAGATTTGTTGCGGTCTCGCCGATTTCTCCGGCGCAATCGACGATCCGGGGCAGGGTCTTTTTCGGGATATCGAACATCGCCAGCAGTTCGTCGTCCCAGTCATCGCCATCGAGCGCCATCAGCATCGTTCTGCTGGCGTTGCTGGCGTCAGTCACATGCTGGCCGCCGGTCAGCCGGTAGATCAGATAGGATTCGATCGTGCCGAACGCCAGATTGTCGCCCGCTCCGCGCACTTCGGGGCAGTTTTCCAGCATCCAGCCTATCTTGCTGCCGGAAAAATAGGGATCGAGCAGCAATCCGGTCCTGGCCTGGACCATCGGCTCCAGCCCCTTGGCTTTCAGCATCTCGCATTTTTCCGCGGTTCGCCGGTCCTGCCAGACGATCGCCTTGGCCAGCGGCTCGCCGCTGCGCTTGTCCCAGGCGACGACGGTCTCGCGCTGGTTGGTGATGCCGATCGCCGCAATCTTGTCGGCCCCGCCGGCTTGTTCGATCATTTTCTGGGAGCAGCGCAGGGTCTTGTCCCAGATTTCCGCGGCATCATGCTCGACCAGGCCCGGTTCCGGATAATATTGCCGCAACGCCTCCTGTTGTGACCCGTGCAGCTTGCCGTGCCGGTCGAACAGCATCGCCCGGGTCGAGGTCGTGCCCTCGTCGATCACCAGTATATTCTGCGCCATGTTCCTGCTCTCGTCCGGTTCCTGTCCTGTCGGATCACGCTATAAGCTCGCCTCCAAAAGGCAAGCGAAAGCCGTCCATATTGCATTGCAGCATTGCGCAAATCGCCGGACCCTTTATGACGGCGACCATGTATGATCTGGCAATAATCGGCGGCGGCATCAATGGCGTCGGAATTGCG
>Ga0209643_1000240_pt1 | contig 127945 bp, 108 predicted proteins | sample AutmiccBRH37_all_FD_187383 | JGI IMG/M metagenome (GOLD analysis project Ga0209643, IMG submission 187383) | Deep subsurface microbial communities from Mt. Terri, Switzerland - Autotrophic microbial communities BRH/37_all (SPAdes) (version 2) | ecosystem: Environmental > Aquatic > Deep...
GCGGCGGGCTTTGGGCAGCCCAAAACCTTGCCGGCCCTGACAGCGCGCCGGGTGCGCCTGTGTGGCGTGGCATGGTGGTAAGATCGGGTTGTCGAGGGTGTGCGGGCGTCCGCCGGTTCAAATCAGAGCCGGGCCCGCCTGAAAAATCCCCGGCAAGGGCCGGCGCCGCAGAGAGATCGAAGTCGCGGGGCAAAAACCGCCGAACGGGGCGCCTTTGGGTGTCATTTGTTTTTAATCTTACGCGGCAGCCGGAGGCGCCCCGTCCGCTCAAGTCTGACTTGGGCACTAGGAATTGGAGCGAACCGGAGGGCATGAGGCCCGGCCGGGGTTTTTGGCTGGGCAAGACGGCTGCCCCAGGTCGATCTCCCCCTCAAGGGGAGAGATCGCCCGCCAGCCTCGACAACGGCCGCATCGCACCAGAGTCCAGCGCACTGGTAATTTCGGGCGGTTTCCGCCATATAAGCCGCAGGCATCGAGGAATGGTCAAATGACGGACATGGTCGAATTCGCGAAGATGAACGGGCTTGGCAACAAGATCCTGGTCGTCGACATGCGCGGCCGCAAGGACAAGGTGACGCCTGAGGCCGCGATCGCGCTCGCCGCCGATCCGATGACCGCCTTCGACCAGATCATGGCGATCCACGATCCGAAGGTCGAAGGCACCGATGCCTGGATCGACATCATCAATTGCGACGGCACGCTCGCCCAGGCCTGCGGCAACGGCACGCGCTGCGTCGTGCAGGCGCTGTCGGCCGAAACCGGCCGCAAGACCTTCACCTTCCAGACCGTCGCCGGCATCCTCAACGCCATCGAACACGAGGACGGCCTGATCTCGGTCGACATGGGCAAGCCCGTCTTCGAATGGAACCGCATTCCGCTTTCGGAAGAGTTCCACGACACCAGCCGCATCGAGCTGCAGATCGGCCCGATCGACGCGCCGATCCTGCATTCGCCCTCGGTCGCCTCGATGGGCAATCCGCACGCCATCTTCTGGGTCGACCGCGACCCGATGGACTACGAACTGGAACGCTTCGGACCGCTCCTGGAGAACCATCCGATGTTCCCGGAACGGGCCAATATCACGCTCGCCCAGGTGACCGGCAAGGACCGCCTGCGCACCCGCACCTGGGAACGCGGCGCCGGGCTGACGCTCGCCTGCGGCTCGGCCGCCTGCGCCGCGGGCGTCTCGGCGGCCCGCACCGGGCGCACCGGTCGCAAGGTGACGATCGACGTCGCCTCGAGCCCGAGCCGCCAGCCGCTCACCATCGAATGGCGCGAGCACAATGACCGCGTCGTCATGACCGGCCCCGCCGAATGGGAATGGTCCGGCCGGCTCGACCCGGCCACCGGCGCCTTCGAGCGCGATCCGGCCACCGAGGCTGGAGCCCAGGCTTCGTGAGCGGCATCGACGTCATCACCTTCGGCTGCCGGCTCAACACCTACGAGTCCGAAGTGATGAAGGCCGAGGCGGCCAAGGCCGGCCTCGACGACGCCATTCTCGTCAACACCTGCGCCGTGACCGGCGAGGCCGTGCGCCAGGCCCGCCAGGCGATCCGCCGCGCAAGGCGCGAGAATCCCAAGACCCGCATCATCGTCACCGGCTGTGCCGCCCAGACCGATGCGGCGGGCTTTGCCGCCATGCCGGAGGTCGATGCCGTGCTCGGCAACGAGGAGAAGCTGAAGGCCGAGAACTATCGGGCCCTTCCCGATTTCGGTGTCGAAGCGGACGAGAAGCTGCGCGTCAACGACATCATGAGCGTGACCGAAACCGCCCCGCAGCTGGTCGGCCACATCGACGGCCATGTGCGCGCCTTCCTGCAGGTGCAGAACGGCTGCGACCACCGCTGCACCTTCTGCATCATCCCGTTTGGCCGCGGCAATTCCCGCTCCGTGCCGATGGGTGCCGTCGTCGAGCAGGCCCGCAAACTGGTCGAGAACGGCTACCGCGAAGTGGTGCTGACCGGCGTCGACGCCACCAGTTACGGCGCCGACCTGCCAGGCCAGCCGACGCTCGGCCTGCTCGCCAAGACGCTGCTGAAGCAGATCCCGGAGATCGCCCGGCTGCGCCTCTCCTCGATCGACGGCATCGAGGCCGACCGCCATCTGTTCGACCTGATCGCCGACGAACCGCGCTTCATGCCGCACCTGCACCTGTCGCTGCAGCATGGTGACGACATGATCCTGAAGCGCATGAAGCGCCGCCATTCGCGCGCCGACGCGCTGGCCTTCGCCGAACAGGTCCGGCGCCTGCGTCCGCAGATCAGTTTCGGCGCAGACATGATCGCCGGCTTCCCGACCGAGACCGAGGCCATGGCGGAGAATTCCGCAAGCCTCGCCGACGCGATCGGCATCGCCCAGCTGCATGTCTTCCCCTACAGCCCGCGCCCAGGCACGCCGGCCGCCCGCATGCCGCAGCTCGACCGCCGCCTCGTCAAGGACCGCGCCGCCCGGCTGCGCCAGACCGCGGAGCGGCTGCAGGCGCGCCATCTGGCGTCCATGGTCGGCACGCGCCAGACCATCCTTGTCGAAATGACCGGGATGGCCCATACGGAAAACTTCACCCTCGTCGCGGCACCGGACCTTATCCCCCGCAGCCTCGTTACGGTGACGATCACCGGCCAGAACGGCCGGCATCTCGACATGCAACCGGCGACCGCCTCGGCCGCCTGACAGAACGGACAACAGCTTCATGGCGCTCGGCTTCATCAAGAAAGTCTTCACCTTCGGCAAGGACAAGCCGTCGGCCGACAAGCCGACGGAGGCGGAAGACTTCGCCAGCCTGGTCGACGCTGCCGAACGGGTCGATGCCGGAGAGACGATCGAGGCGCTGCCGGAAGCGGCCGATCCGATCGCCGCCGAAGTGATCGACACCGCCGGCGGCCCGGCGGCCGATGAAGCAGGCACCGAGGTCACCCCCCCTGGCCTGCCGGCCATCCCCCCCACAGGTGGGGGGACTGACGCGCGGAACGCGCCCGCCTCTTCGGTCAAGCCCTCGATCCCGGAAGGGACGCCCCATTCCGCCAACCCCTCGTCCATCGCGTCTGAGGAACACGCGACGTCAGCCCCAGCGGTCCCCCCACCTGTGGGGGGGACGGCCGGCAGGCCAGGGGGGGAAAGCAACGCGTCGGCAGATCGAGCGGCAGGGGATGAACGCTCCGGCGACCCGCTCGCAGCGCACACCGCCCAGAACCCTATCGAGCCCTCGTCACAGCCCGACGTCGCCCTGCCCAAGGGCTTCGCCACCACCACGTCACTGCCCGCACCGGCGCCGGAAGTGCCGGCCGTCAAGCTCTCCTGGTTCCAGCGCCTGCGCCAGGGCCTGGCCCGCACATCCTCGCAGCTCACCGGCCAGATCGCAGCACTCTTCACCAAGCGCAAGCTCGACGAGGACACGCTGGAAGAGCTGGAGGACCTGCTGATCCAGGCCGATCTCGGCGTCGAGACCGCCATGCGCGTCACCGGCACCCTGTCGTCGGAACGCTACGGCAAGGACGTGACCGGAGAGGATGTCTCGCGCATCATGGCGGCCGAGATCACCAAGGTGCTGAAGCCGGTGGCTAAGCCGCTGGCGCTCGACCTCTCCCACAAGCCACACGTCATCCTCGTCGTCGGCGTCAACGGCACCGGCAAGACCACCACCATCGGCAAGCTCGCCGCCAAGCTCTCCGGCTCCGGCCTGAAGGTCATGCTGGCCGCCGGCGACACCTTCCGCGCCGCGGCGATCGAACAGCTGAAGATCTGGGCCGACCGCACCGGCTCGACCTTCCTCGGCACCAAGCTCGGCGCCGACGCCGCCGGCCTTGCCTATGACGCCTTCGAGAAGGCCCGGGCGGAAAAATCGGACGTGCTGATTATCGACACCGCCGGGCGCCTGCAGAACAAGACGGAACTGATGGCAGAGCTGGAGAAGATCGTCCGCGTGCTCGGCAAGCTCGATCCGGATGCGCCGCATACCGTGCTGCAGACGCTCGATGCGACCACCGGGCAGAATGCCATGAACCAGGTTGAGATCTTCCGCAATGTCGCCGGCGTCAACGGCCTGATCATGACCAAGCTGGACGGCACGGCGCGCGGCGGCATCCTCGTCGCCATCGCCGCCAGGCACAAGCTGCCGGTCTATTTCATCGGAGTGGGCGAAGGCGTGGACGACCTCGAACCCTTCGAGGCCGAGGACTTTGCCGCCGCCATCGCCGGCATTCCCCACTGAACCGGACGCCGGGCCGCACAACGGATCTGAAAGACGTAAGCCATGAGCAATTTCGAAAGCGATACCAAGCCGACCGCCGAAGAGCGCCACCATCCCATGCTGAAGATGGCGCTGGAGATCGGGCCGCTCATGGTCTTCTTCTTCGGCAATCTGCGCGGCGAGTGGCTGGCCAAGACCTTCCCGGCGCTGACGGCCGTCGGCGGGCCGCTCCTGATCGCCACCGCCCTCTTCATGGTGGCAACCGTCGTGTCGCTCATCGTCTCGAAGATCGTCTTCAAGCACCTGCCGATCATGCCCTTCGTCTCGGGCATCGTCGTCATGGTGTTCGGCTCGCTGTCGATCTGGCTGCAGGACGAGACCTTCATCAAGATGAAGCCGACCATCGTCAACACGCTGTTCGGCGTCGTGCTGCTCGGCGGCCTGTTCTTCGGCAAGTCCTTGCTCGGCTACGTCTTCAACGCCGCCTTCCAGCTGGACGCCGAGGGCTGGAAGAAGCTGACGCTCCGCTGGGGCATCTTCTTCCTGTTCCTCGCCGTGCTGAACGAAGTCGTCTGGCGCAATTTCTCCGACGCTGTCTGGGTCAATTTCAAGGTCTGGGGCACGATGCCGATCACCATCCTGTTCACGCTCGCCCAGATGCCGCTGATCATGCGCCATTCGCTGGACACCGGGACGGAGACGAAAGACGGGGGCAAGGCCGAATGAGCGATGGTCCCGTGACCCTTGCCGCCGACGACCGCGCCACGCGCTTCTGGCTCGCCGCAGCCGCCGCCTTCCTCATCGTGCAGATCATCACGCTGGCGCTGATGGGCCGCATTCCGATCTGCGAATGCGGCTATGTCAGGCTGTTTGAGCCCGGCGTCAACACGGCCGGCAATTCGCAGCACATTTCCGACTGGTACACGCCGTCGCACATCATCCACGGCTTCCTGTTCTACTGGCTGGCGATCGTCGCCCTGCCCCGCGCCTCGTTCGGCGCCCGATTGACACTCGCCGTCGTCGTCGAGGCGGCCTGGGAACTCCTGGAAAATTCGCCGATCATCATCGACCGCTACCGCACCGCGACCATGGCGATCGGCTATCAGGGCGACAGCATCCTCAATTCGGCGATGGACACGGTGGCCATGGTCCTCGGCTTCCTCTTCGCCGCCCGCGCCCCGGTCTGGCTGACGGTCGTACTCGCCATCGGCTTCGAGGTCGCAACCGCGATCGTCATCCGCGACAACCTGACGCTCAATGTGCTGATGCTGGTCTGGCCGGTCGAAGCGGTCAAGGCTTGGCAGGCGGCGCTGTAAGCCTTACGCAATCACGACCCTGCGAGTGCCTTTTCGATCGCCGGATAAAGACCGGTCTCGAGTGATTGCGGATCGAAGGGGCCGACCTTCTTGTAGAGGATCGTGCCGTCGCTCGCGACGAGATAGCTTTCCGGAATGCCGTAGACGCCCCAGTCGATGGCCGCTTTGCCGTTCGGATCGACGCCGATCGCGGCATAGGGATTGCCGAGTTCGCCGAGGAACCGCAGCGCGTTGTCGTTTTTGTCCTTGTAGTTGATGCCGACGACGTTAAGCCGCGGATCCTTGGACAGGTCTTTGAGGATCGGGTGCTCCTGCCGGCACGGCACGCACCAGGAGGCGAAGACATTCACCAGCGTCAGCTTGCCGGCGATCGCCTCGGAGGTGAGGGCCGGCGTGTTCGACCCGTCGAGCCCGGCCATGGCAAGAGCCGGCGCCTTCGTGCCGATCAGTGCCGAGGGGATGGCCGAAACGTCGCGGCCGTTGACGTCCTGGTCATAGAGCATCTTGCCGGCGACGCCGGCAAAGATGGCGAACAAGGCGAGCGGGATGATGGCCACGAGATAGCGGCCGATACCGCGTCGGTCGCCGGGCTTTGATTCGATCTCGCTCATTCGGACGCCTCGGATGCCGTTCCGGCAGCGGCACCGGCCGAACGGCGGCGGATGCCCGCCGCATCGAGTGCCTTCAATTCCGCCTTGCGTGCCCGACCGTCGAGCCAGACCCAGGCGATCAGGGCAAGGATGATCAGTGCGCTGACGCCATAGGAGAGATAGATGTAGAAGGCGTGGCTCATGGCGAAACCTCCCGGCCGGCCATGCGCGCCGCCATGCGGCGCTGCGTTGCGATCCGGCGGCGCCAGATCTCGTTGCGCATCGCCATCAGGTGCAGGGTGAAAAACAGGAAGGTAAACGCGATGGCCATCACCAGCAGCGGCCAGAGGAATTCCGGGTCGATGGTCGGGCCGTCCATGCGGATAACGCTCGCCGGCTGATGCAGCGTGTTCCACCACTCGACCGAGAACTTGATGATCGGGATGTTGACGAAGCCGACAAGGATCAGCACGGCGCTGAGACGGGCGGCCTTCGAGGCATCGTCCATGGCGCGGTTGAGCGCGATCAGGCCGAGATACATGAGGAAGAGCACGAAGACCGAGGTGAGCCGCGCATCCCAGACCCACCAGGTGCCCCACATCGGCTTACCCCAGAGCGAACCGGTTATCAGCGAGATCAGGGTGAAGGCGGCGCCAAGCGGGGCCGCCGCCTTGTGGCTGACATCGGCCAGCGGATGGCGCCACACCAGCGTGCCGATCGCCGAGATCGCCATGACCGAATAGCACATCATCGCCAGCCAGGCCGCCGGCACATGCACATACATGATCCGTACCGTATCGCCCTGCTGGTAGTCGCCTTCGGTGGTAAAGCTCATATAGAGACCGACGGCGAAAAGCAGCGCCGTCAGGCCCGCGAGCCACGGCAGGATGCGCCCGGACAGCGCCAGAAACCGGGTCGGATTGGCGAGTTCGCTGAACTTTGACAGGGCAAGATTCATAGTATTCATGGAATGCTTCTAACCTGAGAGGCGGCGAACTGCAATTGATCCCGGTCAATCCGAGGCGCTGCGCAGCGCCAGTGCGGCGGCAAGCGGGCCGATGACGGCGAAAAACAGCGTGATGGCGATGAGAAACAGGAAGGGCGGCAGAAATGGGGCGGGATCCTCGACCGCCGCATAGGACGCACTGACGCCGAAGATCAGCACCGGAATGGCCAGCGGCAATACGAGGATCGAGACCAGAAGCCCTCCACGCGGCAAGGCGACCGCGACGGCAGCCCCCGCCGCCCCGATGAAGGTGATCGCCGGTGAACCGACGAAAAGGGTCAACATCACGGCGCCGATCGCCAACTCGTTCATGTTCATGAACAGGCCGAGCAGCGGCGAGGCGATGACCAGCGGCAGGCTGGTCGCCACCCAATGGGCCAGGCACTTGACGAAGACGGTCAGCACCAGCGGCGTCTCCTGCATCAGGATGAGGTCCAGCGACCCATCGTCGCGTTCGGCCTGGAACAACCGGTCGAGTCCGAGAAGGGCGGCCAGCAGCGCGCCGATCCAGACGATCGCCGGCCCAATGCGCGATAGAAGGTTGAGATCCGGCCCGACGCCGAAGGGAATGACGGCGACCACCGTCATGAAGAACAGCACCCCGATCAGCGCCCCGCCGCCGGCGCGCACGGAGAGCTTCAGGTCGCGGAGGAAGAGGGCGATCATGCGTAATGTCTCATCATTTGAGTAAAAGTCCCCTCCCCAACCCCTCCCCACAAGGGGAAGGGGCTAATCCGCGGCAGCCGTTTCGATGCGATAAACCGATATCGCTGCTGGGTCGTTGGTTTCGGACGGAGGCGGCGACGCAAACCGAGTCCCTCCCCCTTGTGGGGAGGGGTTGGGGAGGGGAAATCACCAAGTGTGAAAGTGGGAAGGAGAAGAACGTGGCGGGAAACGGCCAGCCTCATCATGCCATTTCCCCCGTCTCGCGATACTCGAACCCCTTCATCACCAGGGTCTTCGCATCCTTGAGACCGAGCGGCTGGTGGGTGGCGGCGATCGCGATGCCACCATTGGCCAGGTGCTCGTGCACCAGTCCGGCGAACATCTGGTCGGCGCTGGCGTCGAGCGCGGCGGTCGGCTCGTCGAGGATCCAGACCGGGCGATGGGCGACGAGCAGCTTGGCCATGGCGAATCGGCGCTGCTGGCCGGCCGAGAGATAGCCGAAGGGAAGATGGGTAATCCCGCCCAGGCCGACAGCATCGGCCGCCGCCTCGATCGAGCGGCTGGCCCCACCCTTCGTGTCGCCGAGAAAATCCCGCCAGAAGGCCAGGTTCTCGATGACCGTCAGTTCCTGCTTCATGGCGTTGCGATGACCGAGATAGTGGCTGACTTCGCGGGCCGGCCGGGTCTCGCGGCCGTCGCGGAATACGGCTTCCACACGGCCTGTTTCCGGCCGAAGCAGGCCGGCGACCACGCGCAGCAGCGTCGACTTGCCCGACCCGTTCCGGCCCGTCAGCACCATTGCCTCTCCGGCCGCCAACTGAAAGGAAACATTAACGAAAATCAGGTCTTCACCGCGTTTGGCGGCGAGGTTTTCGGCTACGAGCCGCATGGTTTGAACCTTCCGGCGATGCCCTCATCGCCCTTCCAAAAAATTGTCCGAATTCGCCATTCGTTGGTCTGGCACCTTTCTTAGAAATTATCTATAAGACCTGCAACCACGCCAGCGGTCGGCGTGAACATCATCCTTGTGCCGAACCTGGGGTTGCAACAGCATCATCCACGTGCGGACAGCGGAAATGACCGTACCCGCATCCTGATGTGCATGAAGTGCATAGGCGTCCGCACGACAAGTGTAGGCTATCAGAATAAGCGGGGCTTTATCCGTGTCCAAATCCATCGACAGCTTCAATTGCCGTTCGACGCTTACCGTCAACGGTAAGGACTATGTCTATTACAGCCTTCCCAAGGCCGAGGCCAACGGCCTGACGGGCGTATCGAAGCTTCCCTATTCGATGAAGGTTCTGCTCGAGAATCTGCTGCGCAACGAAGACGGCCGTTCGGTCACCAGGAAGGACATCGAGGCGATTGCCGCCTGGCTCGTCGACAAGGGCACGGCCGAAGCCGAAATCGCCTACCGCCCGGCCCGCGTGCTGATGCAGGACTTCACCGGCGTTCCCGCCGTCGTCGACCTCGCCGCCATGCGTGACGGCATCAAGGCACTCGGTGGCGATCCGGAGAAGATCAACCCGCTGGTTCCCGTCGACCTCGTCATCGACCACTCGGTCATCGTCGACGAATTCGGCACGCCGACCGCCTTTGCCCGCAACGTCGAGCTCGAATACGAGCGCAACGGCGAGCGCTACCGCTTCCTGAAATGGGGCCAGCAGGCGTTCAAGAACTTCCGCGTCGTTCCCCCGGGCACCGGCATCTGTCACCAGGTCAACCTCGAATATCTCGGCCAGACCGTCTGGACCAAGGAAGAGGACGGCGAAACCGTTGCCTATCCCGACACCTGCGTCGGCACCGACAGCCACACGACCATGATCAACGGCCTCGGCGTTCTGGGCTGGGGCGTCGGCGGCATCGAAGCCGAAGCCGCCATGCTTGGCCAGCCGGTCTCCATGCTTTTGCCGGAAGTCATCGGCTTCAAGCTGACCGGCAAGGTCAAGGAAGGCGTCACCGCGACCGACCTGGTGCTGACCGTCGTGCAGATGCTGCGCAAGAAGGGCGTCGTGTCGAAGTTCGTCGAATTCTTCGGCCCCGGCCTCGATTCGATGTCGCTCGCCGACCGCGCCACCATCGGCAACATGGGTCCGGAATATGGCGCGACCTGCGGCTTCTTCCCGGTCGATGGCGAAACCATCAACTACCTGACCATGTCGGGCCGCACCAAGGACCGCATCGCGCTGGTTGAAGCCTATTCGAAGGCCCAGGGCATGTGGCGTGACAATGACGGCGCCGAACTCGTCTTCACCGACACGCTCGAGCTTGACCTCGGCGACGTCGTGCCGTCGATGGCCGGCCCGAAGCGTCCGGAAGGCCGCCTGCCGCTCGAAACGATCGCTTCCAACTTCGCGGTCGCGCTTGAGAACGACTACAAGAAGCCGGGCCAGCTGACGAACCGCTATGCGGTCGAAGGCGAGAACTTCGACATCGGCCATGGCGACGTGGCGATCGCCGCGATCACGTCCTGCACCAACACGTCGAACCCGAGCGTGCTGATCGCTGCCGGCCTTCTCGCCCGCAACGCGGTTGCCAAGGGGCTCAAGTCCAAGCCGTGGGTGAAGACCTCGCTTGCACCGGGATCCCAAGTCGTCGGCGAATATCTCGCCAAGTCGGGCCTGCAGAAGGACCTCGACGCGCTCGGCTTCAACCTCGTCGGCTTCGGCTGCACCACCTGCATCGGCAATTCCGGCCCGCTGCCGGCACCGATCTCTAAGACGATCAACGACAAGGGCCTGATCACCGCGGGCGTTCTGTCGGGCAACCGCAACTTCGAAGGCCGCATCTCGCCGGACGTCCAGGCCAACTACCTGGCTTCCCCGCCGCTCGTCGTCGCCTATGCGCTCGCCGGCACCGTCCAGAAGGACCTGACCACCGAACCGGTCGGCGAAGACCAGAACGGCAACCCGGTCTTTCTCAAGGACATCTGGCCGACTTCGCACGAGATCCAGGAATTCATCCTGAAATACGTCACCCGCGAACTGTACGAATCGAAGTATGCCGACGTGTTCAAGGGCGACGCCAACTGGCAGGCCGTGCAGATCCCGGCAGGCCAGACCTATGCCTGGGACGACAAGTCGACCTATGTGCAGAACCCGCCCTACTTCGTCGGCATGGGCAAGACCGGCGCCGGCGTGACGAACATCGTCAACGCCCGCGTGCTCGGCCTGTTCGGCGACAAGATCACCACCGACCACATTTCGCCGGCCGGTTCGATCAAGGCCGCTTCCCCGGCCGGGGCCTACCTGTTGGAGAACGGCGTCGGTGTCGCCGACTTCAACCAGTACGGCACGCGTCGTGGCAACCACGAAGTGATGATGCGCGGCACCTTCGCCAACATTCGCATCCGCAACCACATGCTCGGCCCGAACGGCAAGGAAGGTGGCTACACCATCCACTATCCGTCCAAGGAAGAGATGTCGATCTACGACGCCGCCATGAAGTACAAGGCCGAGGGCACCCCGCTGGTCATCTTCGCCGGCGTCGAATACGGCAATGGTTCGTCGCGTGACTGGGCCGCCAAGGGCACCAACCTCTTGGGCGTTCGCGCCGTCATCGCCCAGTCCTTCGAGCGTATCCACCGCTCGAACCTGGTCGGCATGGGCGTCATCCCCTTCTGCTTCGAGGAAGGCACCACCTGGGCCTCGCTCAACCTCAAGGGCGACGAGACCGTGACGATCGAAGGCCTCGACGGCGAGATCAAGCCGCGCGAGAAGAAGATCGCCAAGATCACCTATGCCGACGGTTCGGTGAAGGAGATCCCGCTGATCTGCCGCATCGATACGCTGGACGAGGTGACTTACGTCAACAACGGCGGCATCCTGCAGACCGTTCTGCGCGATCTCGCGGCCTGAGACCGCGACGCTTTCAACACGACCGCCGGGCGACCAGCCCGGCGGTTTTTTTGTGGGGCAGCGCCGACTGCCGTTGACGCGCGCCTCACCCCATCGTGACTTTGACCGGCCACGGTACCGGGTTATTGCTGTGGGCGAGTTGGAAAAACGACCCGATGCGGGTGCCCCATGGCGCCTCCGGGAAGCATTGAACGGGTTTGTGCCATGATCTTCAGGATCGCCTCCTGCCTGGCTGTCTGCTGCACGCTCGCCGTCGCGTCCGCCGCGCGCGCCGACGATGCGGCGGTGCCCAAGGGCGTGGTGGAGCTCTTCACCTCCCAGGGCTGCAGCTCATGCCCCCCGGCCGACGCGGCCTTGCAGAAGCTGGCCCGCAAGGGCGACGTCGTGGCCCTCTCCTATCACGTCGACTACTGGAACTATCTCGGCTGGGCCGACACGCTGGCAACGCCGGAGAACACCGCCCGACAATATGCCTATGCGCGCAGCCTCGGCCGCAGCGGGGTCTACACCCCACAGGCGGTGGTCAATGGTCGCGACCACCTGAAGGGCACGGATGCGGAGATGATCGAGGGCAGGCTGGACGGGTTACGGGCGCGCGGACATGGCCTGACCGTACCGATCCATGCCGGTCGCAAGGGGGACGAGATAGAGATCAGCATCGGCGCCGGTGACGGCAAGGCCGACGTGGTGGTCGTCTACTTCCGCCAACAGCAGACCGTCGAGGTGCTCAAGGGCGAGAACATGGGCAAGACGATCAGCTATTGGAACAGCGTCATCGACGTTCAGACCGTGGCCATGTGGGACGGGGCAGCCCTCGAACTCGTCCTGCCGGCCAAGATGATCGGTTCCGAGGGGGCAGACGGATGCGCCGTCTTGCTGCAATCCAGCGGCCCCCACGGCGAGCCGGCAGCAATCCGCGGAGCGGCGTTGCTGACGACTGAGCCTAGATCCTAGAAAGCTTGGCGGGCCCGGCCTAAAGCATTGGGGGGCTGGGGGTAAGGGGTCAATGCACCAGACCGGACCCTCTTGGCGTGCTAGACGCCAACACCGGCAATCTCTTCCTCAAATTGGGCGCTGTTTTGTCCAAAATGCGGCGTGTGAGGAGAATCGCCGACTGCAACCCTAACTGGTTTGCACCGCACGGTTTTTCCTTGCTGGCACCATTGCTTGATGAGTATCAAGTTCACTCTCTGTTCTTGCCAAATCGGACATTGTCGTGCAAACCGGATGGCAGAACGAGCAGGGACATCGCCCGCGCATGACCGCATCGCATCTCGATACGCTGAACGACAGGCAACGCACGGCCGTGGTGCACGGCATCGAACCGGAGGCTGCCGGCGGAGACGGGCCGCTGCTGATCATCGCCGGTGCCGGTTCCGGCAAGACCAATACGCTTGCCCACCGGGTCGCGCATCTGATCCTCAACGGCGCCGATCCGCGCCGCATCCTGCTGATGACCTTTTCGCGCCGCGCCGCATCCGAGATGAGCCGGCGCGTCGAGCGGATCTGCCGCAAGGTACTGGGCAATGATGCCGCGGTCCTGACCGATGCCCTGACCTGGGCCGGCACCTTTCACGGCATCGGCGCCCGCATCCTGCGCGACTATGCCTATGAGATCGGCCTCGACCCCGCCTTCACCATCCACGACCGGGAAGATTCCGCCGACCTGATGAACCTGATGCGGCACGATCTCGGCCTGTCGAAGTTGGAAAGCCGGTTTCCTACCAAGGGCACCTGCCTCGCCATCTATTCCCGCGCGGTGAATTCCGAGACGTCCCTCACCGAAGTGTTGAAAACCGCCTATCCCTGGTGCGGCACCTGGGAGAAGGAACTGAAGGCGCTGTTTGCCGCCTATGTCGCGGCCAAGCAGGCGCAGAACGTGCTCGATTACGACGACCTGCTGCTCTACTGGGCACAGACGGTGAGCGACCCGGAGCTTGCCGCCGAGATCGGCGGCAGGTTCGACCATGTGCTGGTCGACGAATACCAGGACACCAACCGGCTGCAGTCGTCGATCCTGACGGCGATGAAGCCGGGCGGGCGGGGGCTGACCGTGGTCGGCGACGACGCGCAGTCGATCTATTCTTTCCGCGCCGCAACGATCCGCAACATTCTCGACTTTCCGGCAAGCTTCGACCCGCCGGCCGACATCGTCACGCTCGACCGCAACTACCGCTCGACCCAGCCGATCCTCGCCGCCGCCAATGGCGTGATCGACCTTGCCCGCGAGCGCTTCACCAAGAATCTGTGGACCGAACGCCAGTCCGAGGACCGGCCCCGGCTGGTCAGCGTGCGCGACGAGGCCGAACAGGCCAATTACATCGTCGAGCAGATCCTGGAGAACCGCGAGCGCGGCCTGATGCTGAAGGACCAGGCCGTGTTGTTTCGCACGTCGAGCCATTCCGGCCCGCTGGAAATCGAACTCACGCGGCGCAACATCCCCTTCGTCAAGTTCGGCGGGCTGAAATTCCTCGACGCGGCGCATGTGAAGGATCTGCTGGCGGCGCTGCGTTTTGCCCAGAACCCGCGCGACAAGGTGGCCGGCTTCCGGCTGATGCAGCTCCTGCCGGGAATTGGTCCACAAACGGCGTCAAAGATCCTCGATGCGATCGCTACCGACCCGCATCCGCTGGCAGCGCTCGCCGAAATCCCGACGCCGCCGCGCACCGGTGAGGACTGGGGCCGATTCGTCGACATGTTGAGCGCAATGGGCAAGGGTCAGGCCGGTTGGCCGGGCGAGATCGAGATCGCCAGGCTATGGTACGAGCCGCATCTCGACCGCATTCACGAGGATGCCGACACCCGCAAGGCCGACCTCGTGCAGCTCGGCCAGATCGCCTCTGGCTACGGCTCGCGCGAACGGTTCCTGACCGAACTGACGCTCGATCCGCCGGACGCCACCAGCGACCAGGCCGGCGTGCCGCTCCTCGACGAGGATTATCTGATCCTCTCGACCATCCATTCGGCCAAGGGCCAGGAATGGAAATCGGTCTTCGTGCTGAACTGCGTCGACGGCTGCATTCCTTCGGATCTTGCGGTCGGCACCACGGCGGAGATCGAGGAGGAACGGCGATTGCTCTATGTGGCGATGACGCGAGCCAAGGACAGCCTGCATCTCACGGTGCCGCAGCGCTTCTTCACCCACGGGCAGAACGCGCAAGGGGACCGGCATGTCTATGCGGCGCGCACCCGCTTCATCCCGGCGACGCTGCTGCAATTCTTCGAATCATCCGCGTGGCCGGTGGCCCAGCCGAGCGCGCCGGGCACGCGGGACGCGCGGCAGATCCGGCTCGATGTCGGGGCGCGCATGCGTGGCATGTGGAGTTGAATGGTTTGCCATCAACAAGCTGAGGCGGTCGAGGCCCTCGGAGGATGGACGCCCCGGGGCGGTCGTCAGGCCGATACGGCGGCATCATAGGCGGCGACCGTGCGCTTTGCCTTTTCCGCCACCGCTACCGCGCTGTCACCCGGCTTGTAAAGGCTGGAGCCGAGGCCGAAACAGCTGACGCCAACCTTGAGATAGGCGGCGAAATCGACATCCGACACGCCGCCGACCGCACCGATCGGCAGGCCCGGCGGCAGGATGGCGCGGATGGCGGCGATACCCTGCGGCCCGAGCGCGCTGGCGGGGAAAAACTTGAGCGCCGCCGCTCCGGACCTGGCGGCCAGCAGTGCCTCGGTCGCCGTGAAGACGCCGGGCATGGTGACCATGCCGTGCTCGACCGCGCGGCGAATGACCGCCGGCTCGACATTGGGCGTCACCAGCAGATTGCCGCCGACACTGTTCAGCCGGTCGACCTGCGGGACCTCCAGCACCGTCCCGGCGCCGATCAGGCAGGAGGCGGGCGCGAGACGCCGTGCCTTCTCGATCGAGGCGAACGGTTCCGGCGAGTTGAGCGGAACCTCGATCGCCTCGAATCCGGCTTCGACGAGAACATCGACCACGCCTTCGATCTCCTCGGGCCGGATGCCACGCAGAATGGCAACCAAATTGCGCTTGAGGTTCGGCCAGGCGATGGCGGGGGTGGTCATGCTGCGATCTCCGGGAAGCGCTGGGGATAGAGAGCTCGTGCCGCGGCAAACAGGCCCTTGCGGACCAGTTCGCCACCATCGAGCGATATGGTCTCGACGCCGGCGAGCGAAAGGGCTGCGGCATAGAGCTCTGTCAACGCACCGCTGCCGATCAGCTGAACGCTTTGGCCCGGGCCCAGACGGGGCCGCATGGCGGCGATTTCCGCGCCAAGCAGCAGGCCGGACAGGCGCGAAGCCGCGCTGGCCTCGTCGGCGCCGGTAAGCAGGCCCCGGGCGCGGATCGAAAACAGGCGTGTGGTGAGGCTGAAGTCAGGATCGAGCGCTTCCTCGACCGCCTCGCCGAAGGCCGGATGGCCGGCGGATGCCCGGCCCTCGCCGACCGACAGGCGCAGGATCGATTGCCGGCTGATAATCTGGAAGAGCTCGCCGGTCATGACCGTGCTGAAACGGCTGATTCGCCCTTCCTCCAGAGACACCCATTTGGAATGCGTGCCCGGCAGGCAGAAAAGCGCATCAGTGAGACCATTCGAAACGGCGCCGAGAAGCTGCGTCTCCTCGCCGCGCATCACGTCTTCAGCACCAGCGGTGCGCTGGCAAACGCCGGGTAGGATCCTGACGTCGCGCCCCGTTCCGGGCGCCGCGACGGCCTGACGAGGAAGCTCCATCAGGCCGGCCGGTGTCTCGGCATAGGGCGCCTCGATCCAGCCGGCGCGCGCGCCCGCCATGCCGGCGACGACCGCCGGCAGATCGGGAGTGGCGCCGAGCGCGGCAAGATGGCTTTCCAGAACGCCGGCGAAACGGTCCGGCGAAAGCGTCCCCATGCCTTCCGGCGATTGCCGTTCCCCGAGCACGCCCGCCTCGGCATCGACCAGCCAGACGCGCAGATTGCTCGTTCCCCAGTCGACCAGGGCCACCGCGGCTTGCGTGCTCATCCTGGAACGTCCCTTAGCGCAGGTCTTCCGGAAGCAGGGCGACCGGGATGTCCTGGTAGCAGACCGGCCGCAGGAAGCGGCGGATCGCCATCGTGCCGACAGAGGTCGCGCCGAAATTCGTCGAAGCCGGGTAAGGACCGCCATGGACCATCGCATCGGCCACTTCCACACCGGTCGGGAAACCGTTGGCGAGAAGGCGGCCGGCCTTGCGCTCGAGAATCGGCAGGAGCTTGGCGCCGAGCGCCTCGTCACCGGCCTCGAGATGGAGCGAAGCCGTCAGCTGACCTTCGAGGCTGCGGGCGACGGCCAGCATCTCGTCGGTGTCGGTCACGGTGACGATCATGCCGAGCGGGCCGAACACTTCCTCACCGAGCGCATGATTGGCGAGCCACTCCTTGCCTGTCGTGGCGAAGAGGTAAGGCGTCGCATTGCGCAGGTCGCAGGTCGAGGTCAGAACCGAGCGAACGCCTTCGACGGAAGCGATCTTCGTGGCGCCCTTGCGATAGGCCTCGGCAATGCCCTCGGTCAGCATGGTCTGCGGGGCGACCGCCGAAAGCGCCTGTTCGGCGGCCTTGGTGAAGGCATTGGCGGTCTCGCCTTCGATTACAACGACGATGCCCGGATTGGTGCAGAACTGGCCGGCGCCCATGGTGAGCGAACCGACCCAGCCCTTGGCAATCGCTTCGCCGCGCGCAGCCATGGCCTGCGGCAGCAGGAACATCGGATTGACCGAACCAAGTTCGCCGAAGAAGGGAATGGGCTCGGGGCGCTTGGCACAGAGGTCGAACAGGGCGCGGCCGCCACCGAGCGAGCCGGTAAAGCCGATCGCCTTGATCAGCGGATGCTGAACCAGCGCGGTGCCGACCTCGCGGTTTCCGCCCTGGACGAGCGAGAACACGCCGGGATGGACGCCGCAACGCTTGATGGCGGCATCAATGGCGGCAGCGACGATCTCGGCCGTGCCGGGATGGGCCTCGTGACCCTTGACCACGACGGGGCAACCGGCAGCCAGCGCCGATGCCGTGTCGCCGCCGGCCGTGGAGAAGGCGAGCGGGAAGTTGGAGGCGCCGAACACACCGACCGGGCCGATCGGCCGCTGCATCAGCTTGAGGTCGGGACGCGGCAGCGGCTGGCGATCCGGCAGCGCTGCTTCATGGCGGCGGTCGAGATAATCGCCCTTGAGGATATGCGTTGCGAACAGCCGCAACTGGCCAACGGTCCGGCCACGCTCGCCGACGAGGCGGGCCTTGGGAAGGCCGGTCTCGCCGGAGCCGATTTCGGTGATGTCGTCACCGCGTGCGTCGATCTCCTCGGCAATGGCCTCGAGAAAGGCGGCGCGCTCGGCACGGCTGGAATAGCCATAGGTTTCGAAGGCCTCTTCCGCGGCGCGCACGGCCTCGTCCACCAGGGCGGCCGAACCGAAGGAGAAATTCCGCACCGGACCTTCCGCAGGCGAGGAGGAGAAGGTCTCGCTGCCCGCCACCCAGCGGCCAGCGATCAGGTGCTTCCCGGTAAATTCATAAGCCATGGCAATCATCCCTTTAATCGATCAGTCTTCGAAGGCCTCGACCTCGAGGCGCTCTGCGCACAGGAAGGCGTCCGCCACCAGCCGCAGCGGCTGGAAATCGACGTCGCTTTGGCGCGCCCGGATGAGCGCGGCGAACCGCTCGTAGATACCGGCATATTCCCGGTCGGGTCCAGCCGAGTTTTCAATGCCGTCGATAAACAGTTCGGCACCGCCCTTGGAAAGCCGCAGCACCCCCTGGTCGGTTTCGACCGTGATGTCCCAGGTCTGCGGGCCTTCCTGGCGCCAGTCGAACACGGCGGAAACCGGCGCATCGGACAGGGTGCGCATGGCGATGTCGGCGGCGATCGGCTGTTTGCGATTGGCCGGGAAGGAGAGGCTCGCCTTTTCGACAAGAACCCGGCCGGGTACGATCTCGGTCAGGATCGACAGCGCATTGATGCCGGGATCGAAGACGCCGAAGCCGCCGGGTTCCCAGATCCAGGCCTGACCGGGATGCCAGCGGCGGACGTCTTCCTTCCAGACGATGGATATGGAGCGTATTGCCTTGTCGGCAAGCCAGGCCTTGGCCGGCGCGACGCCGAGGGCAAAGCGCGAATGCCAGGTGGCAAAGAGCGTGACGCCGGCCTCGCGGGCGAGATCGGCGAGCGCTTCCGCCTCGCCGAGCGTGGTTGCCGGCGGCTTTTCCATCAGGACGTCATGACCGGCGGCGATCGCCTTGCGGGCCATGTCGAAGCGAACTTCCGGCGGCGTGCAGAGCGAAACGGCGCGGATGCCCGACCGCGTGGCGAGGAATCCATCGAACTCCGTATGGTTGTCGATACCTTCGACCTTGCCGTGACGGCTCACCGCCGCCTTCAGATCGAAATCGCTCCCCTCGGCGATCGACGGGATATGCTGGTCGCGGGCAATCTTTCCGATACCGACGAGAGCGATCGAAATGCGGTCTTGCATGGCCGTTTTCCTAGTGCGAATCCTTGCCGACGGCCGAACCGCGACAACCCTTGAGGAAGTCGAAATCGGCACCGGTATCGGCTCCCTCGACGTGTTCGTGGAACATGCGGGCATAACCGCTGGCCGGCGGCTCGACCGGCGGGCGCCAGGCCGCAAGCCGGCGCTGCAGTTCCTCGTCGGGAATGTCGAGATGGATGCGGCGATTGGCGACGTCGACCTCGATCATGTCACCGTTCCTGACCACGGCGAGCGGACCGCCGACGGCGGCTTCCGGCGAGGTGTGCAGCAGAACCGTGCCATAGGCCGTACCGGACATGCGGGCATCGGAAATGCGGACCATGTCGGTGATGCCCTTGCGCAGCACCTTGGGCGGCAGGCCCATATTGCCGACCTCGGCCATGCCCGGATAACCCTTGGGACCGCAATATTTCATGACCATCACGCAAGTCTCGTCGATGTCGAGGCTCTCGTCGTTGATCTTCGCCTTGTAGTCGTCGATATCCTCGAACACCACGGCACGGCCGCGATGCTGCATCAGGTGCGGCGATGCGGCGGAAGGTTTCAGCACGCAGCCCTTCGGCGCCAGGTTGCCCTTGAGCACGGCAATGCCGCCCTGCTGGGTGAGGGCGCGCTCGACCGGACGGATGACGTCGTCGTTCCAATTGCGAACGTCCTTGACCTCGTCCCAGATTGGTCCGCCGGAAACGGTGAGCACGTCCTTGTTGAGCTTGCCGGCCTCGCCGAGCATCCTCAGGACCACCGGCAGGCCGCCGGCATAGAAGAACTCTTCCATCAGATACTCGCCCGACGGCATGAGATTGACCACGGTCGGCACGTCGCGGCCACAGCGGTCCCAGTCGGCGAGCGTCAGGTCGACACCGATGCGGCCGGCGATGGCCAGAAGGTGGACGACCGCATTGGTCGAGCCGCCGATCGCGCCATTGGTGCGGATGGCATTCTCAAAGGCCGCCTTGGTGAGGATGTCGGAAGGCTTCAGGTCATCCTTGACCATCTGCACGATGCGACGTCCGGTCAACTGCGACATGGCGCGGCGACGGCTGTCGACGGCCGGGATCGCGGCATTGCCGGACAGCGTCATGCCGAGCGATTCCATCATAGAGGCCATGGTCGAGGCGGTGCCCATGGTGTTGCAGGTACCGGTCGATCGCGACATCGAGGCCTCGGCCTCGAGGAATTCGTCCTGGGTCATCTCGCCGGCCTTGACGGCTTCCGAGAACTTCCACAGATGCGTGCCGGAACCGACGCGTTCGCCGCGGAAATAACCGTTCAGCATCGGCCCACCGGAGACCATGATGGTCGGCAGGTCGACGGAGGCAGCGCCCATCAGCAGCGAGGGCGTGGTCTTGTCGCAGCCGACCAGCAGCACGACGCCGTCGATCGGCTGTCCGCGGATCGCTTCCTCGACCGCGAGCGCGGCAAGGTTGCGATACATCATCGCAGTCGGGCGATAGGTGTTTTCCGAGGCGGAGAAAACCGGCACCTCGACCGGGAAGCCGCCGGCTTCCCACACCCCCGCCTTCACCTTTTCGGCGAGTTCGCGCAGGTGACCATTGCACGGGGTCAGATCCGACCAGGTGTTCATGATGCCGATGACCGGGCGCCCGTCGAACAGGTCGTGCGGGTGACCCTGGTTCTTCAGCCAGCCGCGATGGTAGATATTGTCGCGGGTATTGCCGCCGAACCATTCCTGGGATCTAAGCTTGCGGGGCCAAATTGCCGGTTTGAAAGCGCTCATGGCTGTTCTCTGTCTCTTTGCTGGTGGCGTGGCGCCGCGCACGGCGTCCGTATTCAGAGCATGGTTACGTCAGGATTTCCGGCGGCGGCGCGCGCCAGCGGGTTCTTGAGCGGCAGGCCGAACGCACCCGCCTGGACCTCGAACACATCACCGTCCTCGGCCTTGATGCCATCGGCGAACGACAGCGTCGCCGTGCCGAACATGTGCACATGCAGATCGCCCGGCTGGCGGAAGAGATCATACTTGAAATGGTGGTATTCGAGATTGGCGATCGTGTGGGACATATTGTCCTCGCCCGAGAGGAAGGGCTTTTCCCAGATCACCTTGTCCCCGCGCAGGATGCGCGAGGTGCCCTCGATATGCGCCGGCAGCGCGCCGACGAGCATTTCCGGGCCGAACGATGCCGGGCGCAGCTTGGAATGCGCGAGGTAGAGATAGTTGATCTTCTCGGTGACGTGATCGGAAAACTCGTTGGCGATGGAAAAGCCGAGGCGGAACGGCGTGCCATCCTTGCCGATCAGGTAGAAGCCGGCGATTTCCGGCTCTTCGCCGCCGTCCAGCGCGAAGGAAGGCGATACGAGCGGAGAGCCCGACGCGACCGCATTGACGCCGGTGCCCTTGTAGAACCACTCGGGCTGAACGCCTCGCTCGCCGGCCTTCGGCTTGCCACCCTCGAGGCCCATGCGGAACATCTTCATCGAGTCGCTCATGCCGACGGTATCGGCATGCATGCTGTCGCGGGTCGAGGCCGAGCCGGTATGGGTGAGCCCCGTGCCGGTCAGGAACATGTGGGCCGCATCGGGATGACGGACCGGGCAATCGAGCTTGTCGGCGGCCGCAAGGGCCGGCAGATCGACGAGTTCACCCTCGCCCCGGCTGGCGATGCAATCGGCCAGCGTGGTGCCGGCGGCAATCGCCGCCTTGGCCAGTTCATAGGTGGAGGCGAAACCCGGCACGAGGCGCGCAGATTCCCCCTGGCGGCAAATGACGCCACCATCCTTCAATTGCGACAGGTACATGTCTCTTACCTCAGACTGCTTTGTTCTTGTTGTAGACGTCGAAGAAGACGGCGGCGAGCAGCACCAGACCCTTGATCAGTTGCTGATAGTCGATGCCGATGCCCATGATCGACATGCCGTTGTTCATCACGCCCATGATGAAGGCGCCGATGACCGCACCGATAATGCGGCCGACCCCACCCGAGGCCGAGGCGCCGCCGATGAAGCAGGCGGCGATGACATCGAGTTCGAAGCCGACGCCGGCCTTCGGCGTCGCCGAATTGAGGCGGGCGGCGATGATCATGCCGGCAAGGGCGGCAAGCACGCCCATGTTGACGAAGGTGTAGAAGGTCAGCCGCTCGGTGTTGATGCCGGAAAGCTTGGCCGCCTTTTCGTTGCCGCCCATCGCATAGATGCGCCGGCCGATGGTCGAACGGGTGGTGACGAAGGTGTAGAAGGCGATCAGCACGCCCATGACGACGAGCACGTTCGGCAGGCCGCGATAGGTCGACAGCTGGAAGCCGAGGAAGACGGCGACGACGCTGATGACCGCCATCTGGCCGGCGAAGAAGACGAAGGGTTCGTTCGGGGTGCCGTGCTGCTCGTTTAGGCGGCGGTTCTTCAGGCCCGAATAGATCGCCCAGCCGACCAACGCCAGAACGGCGAGCAGCGCCACGTAGTTCTTGACGACGCTCGTGGCCGGATCGGTGAACGACAGGAAGTCCGGGATGAAGCCGGTCGACAGCAGCTGGAATTCCTTGGGGAACGGGCCGATCGGCCGGCCCTCGAGCACCACATAGGTGAGGCCGCGGAAGACCAGCATGCCGGCGAGCGTGACGATGAAGGACGGGATCTTCTGGTAGGCGACCCAGTAGCCCTGGGCGGCCCCCATGGCGGCGCCGATGATGAGACAAAGCGGCACGACGAGCGAGAAGTGCCAGCCCCATTTGACCAGCATGATCGCCGATATGCCGCCGATGAAGGCAACGATCGAGCCGACCGACAGGTCGATATGCCCGGCCACGATGATCAGCAGCATGCCGAGCGCCATGATGATGATGAACGAGTTCTGCAGCACCAGATTGGTGATGTTGACCGGCTTGAACAGGACGCCGCCGGTCAGGAACTGGAACAGCAGCATGATGACGACGAGCGCCAGCAGCAGGCCGTATTCGCGAATATTCTTGCGCAGATAGTCGCTGACGGAAACTTTCGGGGTTTCGGTGCGGGTGTCGATTGCCATTAGTGTTTCTCCCCCGAGCGCATGATGGCACGCATGATGGATTCCTGGCTCGCCTCGCCCTTGGAAAGCTCAGCGACGATCCGGCCTTCGTTCATGACGTAGATCCGGTCACAGGTCCCGAGCAGCTCGGGCATTTCCGACGAGATCATCAGAATGCCCTTACCCTCTGCGGCCAGCTGGTTGATGATGGTATAGATTTCGAATTTCGCCCCGACGTCGATGCCGCGCGTCGGCTCGTCGAGGATCAGCACTTGCGGATCGGTGAACAGCCATTTCGACAGCACCACCTTCTGCTGGTTGCCGCCGGAGAGATTGACGGTTTCCTGGTAGATCGAATGGGAGCGGATGCGGAGCTTGGAGCGATAGTCGGCCGCGACGCGGGCCTCCTTGCGCTCGTCGATGAAGCCGTTGTTCGACACGCCGTCGAGATTGGCGAGCGTGGTATTGTGCATGATGTTGTTGTTGAGCACGAGGCCGAGATGCTTTCGGTCCTCGGTGACGTAGGCAAGGCCGGCACCGATCGCCTTGGGGATGGTGCTGACGTCGACCGGCTTGCCGTGCATGAACACCTGGCCGGAAATCTTGTGACCCCAGGACTTGCCGAACAGGCTCATCGCGGTTTCGGTACGCCCGGCGCCCATCAGGCCGGCAATGCCGACCACTTCGCCGGCGCGCACGGTGAAGTTCACGTCATGCAGGAACTGTCGGTCGCGGTGGTTCTGGTGGAAGACGTTCCAGTTCTTCACCTCCAGCAGGGTCTCGCCGATCTTCGGGTCGCGCGGCGGATAGCGGTCTTCCATCGCCCGGCCGACCATGCCGCTGATGATGCGGTCCTCGGTGATCTCCTGGGTATGACAGTCAAGCGTCTCGACGGCTCCGCCATCGCGCAGGATGGTGATCTGGTCGGCCACCTTGCGGATTTCGTTGAGCTTGTGGGAAATGATGATCGAGGTCATGCCCTGCTTGCGGAATTCCATCAACAGGTTGAGCAGGGCATCGGAATCGGTCTCGTTGAGCGAGGCGGTCGGTTCGTCGAGGATCAGCAGCCGAACCTTCTTGGAAAGCGCCTTGGCGATTTCCACCAGCTGCTGCTTGCCCACCCCGATGTCGGTGATCAGCGTCGAGGGCGCGTCCTTCAGGCCGACTTTCGCCAGAAGTTCCTGCGTGCGGGCGAAGGTCGCCGGCCAGTTGATAACGCCATTGCTGGCGATCTCGTTGCCGAGAAAAATGTTCTCGGCGATCGACAGGAGCGGCACCAGCGCCAGCTCCTGGTGAATGATGATGATGCCGAGCTCTTCGCTGTCGGAAATGGTGGAGAAGCGGCGGACTTCATTGTCGAAGTGGATCTCACCCTCGTAGGTGCCGGCGGGATAGACCCCGGAAAGCACCTTCATCAGCGTCGACTTGCCGGCGCCGTTTTCGCCGACCAGCGCGTGGATCTCGCCTTCGCGCACCTTGAAACTGACATTGTCCAGGGCCTTAACGCCCGGAAACGTCTTGGTGATGCCGCGCATCTCGAGAATGATCTTGTCCATGTGCAGAATTCCGGCGCGGCGCAGCGACACGATCGTCAAGCCGGCGGCGCAAGCTCCCTAAATGCTACGGGAAAAGGGGTCCGCGACGGATCGCGGACCCGGGTCAATCAGAGATCAGTTGTCGATCTGCTCGGCGGTGTAGTAGCCGGAGGAAACCATGACGTCCTTGATGTTGGACTTGTCCACGGCGACCGGCTTGAGCAGGTGGGACGGAACGACCTTGACACCATTGTTGTAGGTCTTGGTGTCGGTCACTTCCGGCTCCTTGCCTTCCATCACGGCATCGACCATCGATACGGCAACCTTGGCAAGCTCGCGGGTATCCTTGAACACGGTCGAATACTGCTCGTCGGCGAGGATCGACTTGACCGAGGGGAGCTCGGCATCCTGACCGGTTACGACCGGCATTGCCATGTCGCCCGAGCCGTAGCCGACGCCCTTGAGGGCCGAGAGAATACCGATCGACAGGCCGTCATAGGGCGACAAAACGCCATGGACCTTGTCTTCGGTATAGGTAGAGGACAGCAGGTTTTCCATGCGGGCCTGGGCGACAGTGCCGTCCCAGCGCAGGGTGCCGACCTGTTCCATGCCCTGCTGGCCGGACTTCACGACGATTTCGCCACTGTCGATCATCGGCTGCAGGATAGACATGGCGCCATCATAGAAGAAGAAGGCGTTGTTGTCGTCCGGCGAGCCGCCGAACAGCTCGACATTCCACGGCTTGGTATCGCCGAACTTTGCCTTGAGGCCTTCGACGAGGCTGGTGGCCTGGAGGACGCCGACCTGGAAATTGTCGAAGGTGGCATAGTAGTCGACATTGCCCGAGTCACGGATCAGACGGTCATAGGCGATGACCTTGACGCCGGCATCGGCGGCCTTCTGCAGGATGTCCGACAGCGTGGTGCCGTCGATGGCGCCGATCACGAGGACCTTGGCACCCTTGGTGACCATGTTCTCGATCTGGGCAAGCTGGTTCGGGATATCGTCATCGGCAAACTGCAGGTCGGGCTCGTAGCCGGCGTCCTTGAACAGCTTTTCCATGGTCTCGCCATCCGAGATCCAGCGCGTCGACGTCTTGGTCGGCATGGAAATACCGACAACGCCCTTCGTTTCCGCAATTGCCTGCGACGCGAACACCGAAATGCCCAGCGCGACAGACGCAATAAGAGTGGTGATTTTCTTCACGGAATTCCTCCCTGGCTGATCGTCCGGCTCCAGCTCCGTCTGGCAACCGTACAGTGCAAGAACCGGCGACGACACGAGGCCCGCCTGATCCGAGCGGAGTCATAGCGCTTCGGATATACCGTTCAAATGATTAGTTTGACTTTCTGCATACCGTAAGTGATATGTCCCTATGTCCGAGAAACTCGCCAACCGCCTCCTGCCCAAGCATTTCAGCCTGATTCGCGCCATTGCCGACTATGGTCAGCTGAGCCTGGCAGCGAATGCGCTGTCGATCACCCAGCCGGCCGCATCGCGCATGCTGGCCGAGATCGAGCGCCATGTCGGGGCGCCGATCTTCGTGCGCACGCCCAAAGGCATGGAGGCGACGGCGATCGGCTGCGCGCTGGCTCGGCGGGCGGAGAACCTGCTGGAGGAGATCCGCGAGGCGGCGCGCGAGGTCGATGCCATCCGCCGCGGCCTGACGGGAACGGTCAGGGTCGGCGCCGTCACCGGCGGCGCCGTCGGATTTGTCGTGCCGGCCATCCAGGCCTTGAAGGCCGAGGCCGAGACCGCCGATGTCCATGTCGAGGTTGCCCCCAGCGATGCGCTGATCGCCGAGCTTCTCGCCGGCCAGCTCGACTTCGTCCTCGGGCGCATTCCGGCAAGGATCGACGCACGCCAATTCACCATCAGCGGCGTGCTGACCGAGGAGGTGGACCTGCTGATCCACCAGAGCCATCCGCTGGCCAATGCCGAGAGACTGACGATGGCCGATCTCGTTCACTTTCCTTGGGTGATGCAGGCGCCGGGCGCGCCGGTGCGGCAGGCGCTGGAATCCGTCTTCATCGCGCAGGGCGCGCCGATCCCGTCGAACATCGTCAACACTACCTCGCTGCTGGTGATGATCGCCATGCTCGCCGCATCGAACGCGATCGCTCCCATGTCGCGCGAGGTCTCCGACCTGCTCTGTCGCCACACCACGGGCTCGGGCCTTCTGCCGCTCGACATTCGCGAGCCGATCCGCGTCGCGCCCTACCACCTGATCAGCCTGACGACGCGGCGAATGACGCCGGTCGCGCAGCGTATGCGCGATCTCGTGATCGCCGAGTTCGACAACCGTGGCCGCAGCTAAAACCCGAGACTTGCAATTTCGACTCCATGAGGCAGACTGTCATCCGTCCGTCACGAAGGCGAGGTCTTGACACTTCCATGAGCGATCAGTCGGAGAGAGGAGCCGAAGAGAGCGGCAATCGCGACGCAGGTACCGCCGCCGTCGTCGACATTCATCAATATCGCCAGTCCCGCGACCCGCTGCCTGTCACCTTCCATCGCCGCGAACTGGATGCGATATTGTGGATCTACGGCCGCATGGTCGGCGAAGGCGTGTGGCGCGACTATGCCATCGACCATCTGAAGGACAGGGCCGTCTTCTCCGTGTTCAAGCGCGCCGGCGAATACCCGCTCTACAGGATCGAGAAGGACCCGAAGCTCGCCGCCAAACAGGGCGCCTTCTCGGTGATCGGCGCCGATGGCAGGATTCTCAAGCGCGGGCATGAGCTGAAACAAGTGCTGAAGGTCTTCGACAGGACGCTCAAGCTCGTCGACTAGCGGCTATCTCTGTTTTCATGCGTCTTTTCAGAAAAACGGCGTCCACGTGTCCGAGGCAAACTCAGGCTCTCAACCCGCAAAGAGCGTGCCCGGATAGCGCGTCGGATCTGGATCGCTCGTGTCGCCATCGCCGAGCGCGATCTGCATGAAGGCGGTATCCAGCCATTGGCCGAGCTTGAATCCGGTCCCGGTCAATGTTCCTGCAGGACGGAAACCGCAGGCCCGATGAACGGCGATCGAGGCAAGGCTGGCCCCACCGATCACGGCGACCATCTGCCGGAAGCCGAGAGCGGTGGCGCGCTGAACCAGGGCCTCGAGCAGCAGCTTGCCGATGCCACGACCGCGAGCCTTCGCAGCGATGTAGATCGAATCCTCGACCAGCCAGCGATAGGCCGGACGTGTCCGGAACGCGGAGACATAGGCATAGCCAAGCACCGTGCCCGTCGGATCGACGGCAACGATGTAGGGATAGCCCTGGCGCGTCGTCGCTTCGAACCGCGCCATCATCTCGACCTCGTCGGGCGCAACGAGTTCGTAGCTGGCCGTCCCCGTGAGGACCGCCTCGGCATAAATGCGTGTGATGGCGGCAAGATCGGCCGCAGCGGCGTCGCGAAGCGTGACTGTCATGGGAATACCGGGCGGAAATGCATGGCTCAATCTTCCACAGCATCATCAGCACTTCAAGCCATCGAAATCGGCGCACGACCGGCATTGAAAAAAGAGCCCGGCGCGTTGGCGCCGGGCTCTCCGATTGCTCTTCCATAAGGTCAGAGCGACCTTAGGCGTTGATGTCGTTGTCCTTGGTTTCCCGCAGGAAGATCATGCCCACGACGAAGGAGAAGCCGGCGATGATGATCGGATACCACAGACCGTAGTAGATATCACCCTTGGCGGCGCTCATTGCGAAGGCCGTTGCAGGAAGAAGACCACCGAACCAGCCGTTGCCGATATGATAAGGCAGCGACATGCCGGTGTAGCGGATGCGGGTCGGGAACATCTCGACGAGCATGGCGGCGATCGGGCCGTAGACCATGGTGACGTAGATCATCAATACGGTCAGGACACCGATGACACCAACCCAGCTGACCTTGGCGGGATCCGCGACCATCTTGAACGCACCGCCATTGGCGATCGTGTAGACGGCCATTTCGGGAGCGGCTGCGGCTTCTTCGGCCGTCAGCAGCTTGTCCTTGACCAGATCGGCGGTCGGAACCGTTGCCTTTTCGCCGGCGCGGATGGCGGCGGCATCAAGGGCGAGTTCCGGGTTTGCGGCGACGAAGGCATCAAGCTTGCTGTCCGGAACCTTGACGGCGGCGCGAACCAGCGGATAGCCATTGGTCTGCAGGGCAAGGTTGATGCCCTTCTGCATCGTCGCATCCAGAGCCTTGGCCTGATCCGCCGACTTGACGGCGTCATAGCTCTCGATCGTCGCGTCACCGATCTTGATCGTGGCAACGGAGCCGGCCGGGCCAGCGACGACATCATAAGGAACCGAGTTCCTGGTCAGCGTCGAGGTGGCAATGTCGCACGAGGTCGTGAACTTGGCCGTACCCGTCGGGTTGAACTGGAAGGTGCAATCCTTCGGATCGGAGGTGACTGTTGCGCGGATGTTTTCCTGCGCTGCGAACAGGGCCGGGTTACCGAACTGGGTCATGGCCTTGAAGAGCGGGAAATAGGTCAGAACGGCGAGAAGCAGGCCGGCCATGATGATCGGCTTGCGGCCGATCTTGTCGGACAGCCAACCGAAGACGACGAAGAACAGGGTACCGATCGCAAGCGCGATGGCGACCATGATATTGGCGTCCTGCGGATCGACCTTCAGGACGTTCTGCAGGAAGAACAGGGCGTAGAACTGGCCGGAGTACCAGACCACGGCCTGACCGGCGACGGCGCCGAGCAGGGCGAGGATGGCGACCTTGGCGTTCTTCCACTGGCCGAAGGCTTCGGAAATCGGCGCCTTGGAACGGGTGCCTTCTTCCTTCATCTTCGTGAAGGCCGGGGATTCGTTCATCTTCAGGCGGATCCAGACCGAGACGGCCAGGAGCAGCGCGGAGAGAAGGAACGGAATGCGCCAGCCCCAGGCAGCGAATGCTTCGCGGCCCATGGCGGTCTGGATGCCGAGAATGATGAGCAGCGAGAGGAACAGGCCAAGCGTTGCAGTGGTCTGGATCCACGACGTGTAGAAACCACGACGACCATGCGGCGCATGTTCAGCAACATAGGTTGCCGCACCGCCGTATTCACCGCCGAGCGCCAGGCCCTGCAGCATGCGCAGCACGATCAGGATGACCGGAGCGGCGATACCAATGGTGGCAGAGCCGGGCAGCAGGCCGACCAGGAAGGTCGAGGCGCCCATGATCAGGATGGTGATGAGGAAGGTGTACTTACGACCGACCATGTCGCCGAGGCGGCCGAACACCAGCGCGCCGAACGGGCGAACGAGGAAGCCGGCAGCGAATGCCAGCAGCGTGAAGATGTTCCGGGTTGCTTCCGGATACTGCGAGAAGAAGGTCGCGCCGATATAGAGCGCCAGTGAACCGTAAAGATAAAAATCGTACCACTCGAAAACCGTGCCGAGCGACGAGGCAAAGATGACCTTGCGCTCCTCGGCAGTCATGCCCCGCGGCGAGCCGCTGACGGCTGCGACATTTGCCATTGTTATTCCTCCACAAGATTACGTTCCCCGCCGACCGCCGACCCACCACTCCTCCGGGTCGCTTTGTCGCGGTTACGGGTTGTTTACAAACTGGCAGAAAACGGCGGAAATCAAGAGAGATGCTTTGGGCTTATGACTTAAGTCTAAGGCAACGGTTTCCCATGGTCGCAAATAGGCCGGCGCGACGGATTCGGCGTGTCTTTTTGCGACATATCCACCCTGACGCAAGGCGGTCGGGGCAAGCCGACCGCCCTGGAACAGGAACCGGCTATCCGGACCGCCCGTCAGGATGAAAGCCCGCCTTGTGCTTGACTCTGGCAAAAAACCTCTTAATAGCTCGGCGGGAATAGGGATTCGCTCATGTATTCTTTCTGCTCGCACATCGCAGACGGATTGAGCCTGGCGCACGGCGCCGGGATGGACGGACGTATCTCGGTTTCATTCACGACCACAGCCAAAACGACGACGAAAACCGTCTGACGTCTCTGGCCCCCGCTCTCTCCCCGGCACGGCCGGGGACAAGGAAGGCGCGCTTTGCAGCGCGGCTCCCCCCTCACCACCCGAGGAGAGACAGAAAGAGAGCAATTTAATGGGTTTCAAGATCGCAATCGTAGGCGCCACCGGCAATGTCGGGCGCGAAATGCTCAATATCCTCTCCGAACGCGGGTTTCCGGCCGACGAAGTGGTGGCGCTCGCCTCGGCCCGTTCGCAGGGCACCGAAGTCTCCTTCGGCGACAAGGTTCTGAAGGTACAGAACCTCGAGAACTACGATTTCTCCGATACCGACATTTGCCTGATGTCCGCCGGCGGCACGATCTCGCAGAAGTGGTCGCCGAAGATCGGCGCCCAGGGCTGCGTCGTGATCGACAACTCGTCCGCCTGGCGCTACGACGCCGACGTTCCGCTGATCGTTCCGGAAGTGAACCCGGACGCTATCGTCGACTTCAAGAAGCGCAACATCATCGCCAATCCGAATTGCTCGACCGCCCAGCTCGTCGTCGCGCTGAAGCCGCTGCATGACTTCGCCAAAATCAAGCGCATCGTCGTGTCGACCTATCAGTCGGTGTCCGGCGCCGGCAAGGAAGGCATGGACGAGCTGTTTACCCAGACGCGCGCCGTCTTCGTCGCCGACCCGATCGAGGCGAAGAAGTTCACCAAGCGCATCGCCTTCAACGTCATCCCGCACATCGACGTGTTCATGGAAGACGGCTACACGAAGGAAGAGTGGAAGGTTCTCGCCGAGACCAAGAAGATGCTCGACCCGAAGATCAAGGTGACCTGCACCGCGGTGCGCGTTCCCGTCTTCATCGGCCATTCGGAATCGGTCAATATCGAGTTCGAGAACGAAATCACCGCCGACCAGGCACGCGACATCCTGCGCGAGGCGCCGGGCTGCCTTGTCATCGACAAGCACGAGAACGGCGGCTATATCACCCCGATCGAATGCGCCGGCGAGGACGCGACCTTCATCTCGCGCATCCGCGAGGATGCAACCGTCGAGAACGGCCTCAACATGTGGATCGTCTCCGACAACCTGCGCAAGGGCGCGGCTCTCAACGCCGTTCAGATCGGCGAACTGCTGATCAATCGCGGTCTCATCAAGGCCAAGAAGGCCGCCTGACAGGACCAATGCCGGCTCCTCGCCCCGAAGGCGCGGGGAGCCGGCTCAAGGATCATCATTTCGTGATCGGCAATGCGGCGAAAGCAGCGCCGAAACTGTAGAACCCGGCGTGACAGAATCAGCTGTCGCTGGCATGTTACGATCAAGTCAAATCGCAAGAATACGAGGCAATACATGCGACTGTCCAAGTTCCTGTCGGCGGCGTTTCTGTCGGCGGCCATGTTTTCGACCGTAGGCGGCGCCGCCCATGCGGCGCAATGCGGCAATTCGTCTGCCGGTTTCGAAGCCTGGAAGCAGGAATTCAAGTCGGAGGCAGCCCGCGGCGGCGTCAGCCCGAAGCTCCTCGACAAGGTGATGGCCAACGTATCCTACAGCAATGCCACGATCCGCGCCGATCGCGGTCAGAAGAGCTTCAAGCTGTCCTTCGACCAGTTCATGCAGAAACGCGGCGGCGCCACGATCATCTCCCGCGGCAAGAGCATGAAGAAGGGCAATGCGGCCCTGTTCGCCAGGATCGAAAAGCGCTACGGCGTGCCGGCGGGACCGCTGATCGCGATCTGGGGCATGGAAAGCGGTTTCGGCTCCTTCATGGGCAAGGAACACATCCTCTCGGCCGCAGCGACGCTGGCCTATGACTGCCGCCGTTCGGCATTCTTCACCGACCAGTTCTACGCCGCCCTGCAGCTCGTCGGCAATGGTTCACTGTCGATGTCGGCGCGGGGCGCAGCCCATGGCGAGATCGGCCAGACGCAGTTTCTCCCGCGCAACGTGGTGCGCTACGGAGCAGATGGCGATGGCGACGGCAAGATCGACCTCGTGAGCTCGCGCGCCGATGCGTTGGCCTCGACCGCCAACTTCCTGCGTGGCCACGGCTGGCAGGCCGGTGGCGGCTACCAGCCCGGCCAGGCGAACTACGGTGCGCTCCAGCAGTGGAACGCCGCAACCGTGTACCAGCAGGCGATCGCCCATATCGGCGCACGTATCGACGGCGAGTAAGGAAGGCCGCTCGGGCCTTCCAATCGGCCCGCCGAACATCATGACAAGATCCCACGGGGAATCTAGAACGCACGGATAAAGTCCGGGAAGCGAGAAATGTACTTCGCCATCGCCCGGCTTATCGTCTCGAGCAAGGGGGATCGTGACCGATCTCACCCGACGAGAGCTTATCCTTCGAGGCGAACGAAGTCCCGGCTATCCGGATCCATCACCCAGAGCTCGCCATTGGCAATGTCGAACCAGGCGCCATGGATCTGGAGCTTGCCGCGCTCCTCGAGAATCTTCACGCAAGGGAAGGTGCGCAGATTGGCGATGGAATTGCGGATGGAGATGCGCTCCAGCGCGGTCTGCCGCTCGGTCGCGGTCATCACCGAATTGCCCTGGATCTGTTCGGCGGCGGTGCTGACCAGCCCCATCCACTTGCCGATGAAATCACCCGGCGAAAGCGGCTCGGCATTGGGATCGAGCGCGGCGCGGATGCCGCCGCAGCGGCCGTGACCCATCACGATGATGTCTTTTACCCGCAGGGCTTGGACCGCGAATTCCAGTGCCGCCGATGTGGAGTGGTATTGTCCATCCGGCTCGTAGGGCGGCACCATGTTGGCGACATTGCGCACGACGAACAATTCGCCTGGACCGGCATCGAAGATCGTCTCGGGGGCGGCGCGGCTGTCGCAGCAGGCGACGACGAGGGTATGCGGCTTCTGTCCCTGGTCAGCCAGAACGCGATAGCGTTCTCGCTCGTCGACATAGCGGCCGCTCATGAAGTTGCGATAACCGTTCAGCAGGGACGTTGGGAAGCGCTTCATGGCTTTCCGATTAGCGCGAGCCGGCGCCGATGGCAACAGCTTCGCGCAAGCTTCAGACACAAACCGGCAATGCACGCCACGCTCAGCTGCGCCTCGGCCGCTGGGCGGGGTGCAGAAGATGGCGCATCTGCACCATGGCCATCGGCGTGGAGAGGCTGGAGGCGTCGCTTTCGAGCGTCAGCTCGTCGCCGCCACGCTTGGCGGTGCGCGCGAGGATTTCGAAGACGCTGGCCGTGGTCAGTTGCAGGGCCCGCTCCTCCGGCACGCCCGCCAGCAGGCGCGCCAGGAACAGGGCCGAGGTCAGGTCGCCCAATCCGTTGGGCGGATTGTCGATCAAGCGATGCTCGGCGAGCAGGGCGTGTTTTCCACTGAGATACAGATTGCCGGTGCCGCCTGCCATCATCGGTACGGCCGACGTGACCAGCATGCGCGACGGGCCGAGCGACAGGGCCGCCTCCATGATCTCCGCATTGGTCGACAGCCTGGCACCGACCAGCCATTCGAGTTCGTAGCGATTGGGCGTGGCGACTGAGGCAAGCGGGATCAACGCATCGCGGATCGCCACCGCCGTCTCCTCGCCGAGATAGAGACCGCCGACATCGCCCATGACCGGATCGCAGACATAGAGCAGGTCGGGATCCCGCGCCCGCAGGGCCCGGACCAGCCGTGCGACCGCTCGCGGCTGCGCGGCATTGCCGAAATAGCCGCTCAAGACCGCCTTGACCTCGCCGAGCCACGGCGCGCCAATGAGATCATCGATCGCGTGATCGAATTCGCTCTCGCCAAAGGTGAGCCGGGTCGATGGTCCGTGGCCGGGATGCCAGGGAAGCACGACGGTCGGCAGGGCCCAAACGGGAAAGCCGAGGCTTTCAAGCGCAAAGACGGCAGCCCTGTTGCCGACCGAACCACGCACGACGTGACTCGAAATGACGATGACCGCGCCGGGTGCCTGCTCTGCCATGACTACCTATCCCTCCTGGTGCCGCCGTTGATCGGGCAAAAGGCCCGCGACCGTCAATCACGGCCTGCAAGTTATCGCCTATCCCAATGCCGGAAATTTCCATAGGAATCGAGAAGCCATCTATGTCTTGGTAAGGTCTTTTGTTGTACAAACGTGCAACATGCGAATGACATTGGAGGGAGTGAACAATGGTCGCGAGCAAGAAGTCCCGGCGGGAGCAGCAGTTCGAAAGCGCACGCCACATCGCAGCGGCCGCCGGCGAAACCTTTGTCGACCCGGGAATTCTCTTCGGCCGTGCCAGCAATGACGATCTCGACCTCTACACCCCGGACATGCTGGCCGTCTCGGCCATTCGCGCGGCAGCGGACCTTGCCGCCTGGGACGGCGAGGCTCCCCGCATTGCGATCGAGACGGCAACCAAGGTGACCCTGGACGGCGCTCCCGTCAGCATCCTGTCGATCGTCGACCGCAACAAGGCCTTTCTCTATGATTCGGTGATGGGCGAGGTGACCAGCCTCTACCGCGACATTTCCATGGCGGTCCATCCCATCCTGACGCTGGCTGAAGGCGGAGAGGTAAGCCTCTCCACACCGGAAGACGAGGCAGCCGGCGCCACAAGGGTGAGCTACATGCAGATCCACCTGGCGCCACTCAGCCCGGAACAGGCGAGGGCGCTGGAGCAGCGTCTTTCCGGCGTGCTTGCCGCGGTCAAGCTGGCCTTTACCGGCTGGAAGCCGATGCTTGCCCTGCTCGATTCGGCGATGCAGGAACTGTCGACGACCGTCGCCGGCCGCCGCAAGGCTGATCGCGACGAGGCCCTCGCCTTTCTCGACTGGCTGCGCAAGGACAACTTCACCTTCCTCGGCATGCGCGAATACATCTATTCCGGCGAAGGCGCGAACGCCAAGGTCGAGCGCAGCCTCGGCCAGGGACTGGGCATCCTCTCCGACCCGGACGTTCTGGTATTGCGCCAAGGCAAGGATGCGGTGACCACGACGCCGGAAATTCTCGCTTTCCTGCAGGGCCCGGACTTCCTCATCGTCACCAAAGCCAACGTCAAATCGGTGGTCCACCGGCGCGCCTACATGGATTATGTCGGCATCAAGCGCTTCGGACCCGACGGCAAGGTGATCGGCGAATTGCGCATCGTCGGCCTGTTCACGGCAACGGCCTATACGCGCTCGGTCAACCAGATCCCCCTCCTGCGCGCCAAGGTCGACAAGGTCATCAGCCATTTCGACTTCGACCCGCAGAGCCATTCCGGCCGCATCCTCGAGAACACCCTGGAATCCTATCCACGCGACGACCTGTTCCAGATCGATACCGAGCTTCTGGCCAAATTCTGCGAACAGATCAACGATCTCGCCGAACGGCCGCGCGTGCGCGTCCTGCCGCGCATCGATCAGTTCGACCGCTTCGTGTCGCTGATCGTCTATGTGCCGCGCGAAGATTACAACTCGATCGTCCGCGAAAAGATCGGCAACTATTTCAAGACCGTCTATGACGGACATGTCTCGGCCTATTACCCGGCTTTCCCGGAGGGCGGAGTGGCCCGCGTCCACATCATCATCGGACGTTCCGAGGGCAAGACGCCGCGCATCGCGCAGGCCAAGCTGGAGGAGGCGGTCCGCAAGATCACGGCCCGCTGGGACGACCGTTTTGCCGCACTGGCCGGCAGCGACGCGCCGAGGCTTTCCGTCACCCAGGCCTTCCAGGAGGCCTTCACCGCCGAAGAAGCGGTCGAGGACCTGCGCCATGTGAAGGCTTGCCGCGACGGCGCGCCGATCTCCATCGCCTTCCATGAGGTCGAGGGCGAGGATCACCCGCTGCTCTATCTCAAGATTTTCCATGCCGGCGCTCACCTACCGCTCTCGCGCCGCGTCCCGCTGCTCGAAAACCTGGGCTTCAACGTCATCAGCGAACGCACTTTCGACATCGGCCTTGACGAGGGAACGGATCAGGAAGGGCTCGTCGTGCTGCACGACATGGAACTGCAGGTTCAGAGCGGCCGCGGCTTCGACATCGCCTCGCAGGGCGAACTGATCGAGGAAGCCTTCGTCCTGGCGTTCACCGGCATGCTCGACAATGACGCATTCAACCGCCTGGTCATGACCGCCGGCCTGACCGCCCGCCAGGCAAACGTGCTGCGCGCCTATGCAGCCCATCTGCGCCAGTGCGGTTTCGTCTATTCGCCGCGCCATATCGCCGATACGCTCTTCAAGCATCCCGCCATCGCCGCAGGCATTCTGGGCCTGTTCGAGCTGACCTTCGATCCGAAGCTTTCCGACAAGGCGCGCCAGCGCAGGAAGCAGGAAGCGCGCGGCGAACTCGAGGCCGCGCTCGCATCGGTGCCGAGTCTCGACGAAGACCGGATCCTGCGCCGATACGTCAATTCGGTCGATGCAACCCTGCGCACCAACTATTTCCAGCCGGCTTATGCCACCGGCCATCGTCCGATGCTGGCCTTCAAGTTCGACCCGCAGCGCCTCGAGGGCCTGCCGGAGCCCAAGCCCTTCCGCGAGATCTTCGTCTACGGGGTCGAGGTCGAAGGCGTTCACCTTCGCTTCGGCAAGGTCGCCCGCGGCGGCCTGCGCTGGTCGGACCGCGCCCAGGACTATCGCACCGAGGTGCTTGGCCTCGTCAAGGCACAGCAGGTGAAGAACGCGGTGATCGTGCCGGTCGGCGCCAAGGGCGGCTTCTTCCCCAAGCAGCTGCCGGTCGGCGGCAGCCGCGATGCCTGGCTTTCCGCCGGGACCGAAGCCTACAAGACCTATGTGACGACGATGCTGTCGATCACCGACAACATCGTCGGCGGCAATGTCGTGCCGCCAACCGACACCGTCCGTCTCGACGAGGACGATCCCTATTTCGTCGTCGCCGCCGACAAGGGCACGGCCACCTTCTCCGACACCGCCAACGGCCTGGCGCAGGCCGCCGGCTTCTGGCTGGATGACGCCTTTGCCTCCGGTGGATCGGCGGGCTACGACCACAAGAAGATGGGCATCACCGCAAGGGGTGCCTGGGAAGCGGTCAAGCGCCACTTCCGCGAGATGAACATCGACATCCAGACGACGCCTTTTACCGTCGCCGGCGTCGGCGACATGTCGGGCGACGTATTCGGCAACGGCATGCTGCTGTCGGAGAAGATCCGTCTCGTCGCTGCTTTCGACCATCGTGACATCTTCATTGATCCCGATCCGGACACATCCGCCTCCTTTGCCGAGCGCAAGCGCATGTTCGCCCTGCCGCGCTCGAGCTGGCAGGACTATGACAGGAAGCTCCTCTCCAAGGGCGGAATGATCATTTCCCGGACCGAGAAATCGGTCACGCTGACGCCCGAGGCAGCCGCCGCGATCGGTCTCGACAAGACGGTGGCGACGCCGTTCGACATCATGAACGCCATCCTGAAGGCGCCGGTCGATCTTCTCTGGTTCGGCGGCATCGGCACCTACATCAAGGCACCCGACGAGGCGGACGCAGAAGTCGGTGACCGCGCCAATGACGCCATCCGTGTCACTGGTGGGGAGGTGCGTGCCAAGGTGATCGGCGAGGGCGCCAATCTCGGCGTCACCCAGAAGGGGCGCATCGCCTATGCGCTTGCCGGAGGCCGCCTGAATTCGGACGCGATCGACAATTCGGCCGGTGTCAATTCCTCCGACGTCGAGGTCAACATCAAGATCGCCTTTTCCTCGGCTCTCACCGAAAAGCGGTTGACCCGCGACAAGCGTGACAAGCTGCTCGCCGAGATGACCGACGAAGTGGCCTCGCTGGTCCTGCGCAACAATTACCTCCAGACGCTGGCGATCTCGCTGATCGAGCGAAAGGGCACCGCCAATCGCGAAGAGCTCGGCCGCCTGATGACCTACCTGGAAGAGCTCGGTCGGCTGAACCGCAAGGTCGAGGTTTTGCCGGACGACGCCACGCTTTCGGAGCGCTATGCGTCGGGCAAGCCGCTGACGCGGCCCGAGATCGGCGTTCTGCTCTCCTATGCCAAGATCGTGCTGTTCGATCAGCTGGTCGCTTCCGACCTTCCGGACGATCCCTATTGCGAGAGCGCCCTCACCCACTATTTCCCCGCCAAGATGCGCAAGACGTTTGCGGCCGACATTGCCGGGCATCGCCTCCACCGCGAGATCATCGCGACCGTACTGGCGAACCACGCGATCAACCGCGGCGGTCCCGGCTTCATCGCGGCAATCGGCGATGCGACAGGCGCCCTGCCGCCGCAGATCGTCAAGGCGGCGCTCATCACCCGCGACGGCCTGGGGCTTCCGGCCATCTGGGACAAGATCGACGCGCTGGATGCGAAGATACCCGGCGAGGCGCAAAACAGGCTGCATGCCATTGCCGCCCGCGTCTATGCCGGAACGACGCGCCTCTTGGTCGAGACGGGCATGGCCTCAGGCGACCTTTCCGAGGCCCTGGCACGGCTCAAGTCTGCCGTAAAGGCGTCGAAGCAGGCCTTCGGCACAACCCTTCCGGCCCATCTGAAGACCATGCTCCAGCATGAGATCGGCGAACTGGTCGAGGCGGGCGCGCCTGCCGATCTGGCCGAGGAGGTGGTCGGACTGTTGACACTGGTGCTGGTGCCCGAAGTGATGCAGATCGCGGCGCGCACGCAGGCACCATTGGCAAGGGTGGTGGAGGGTTACTTCGCCGTCTCCGACGTCTTCCGCATCGACCGGATTCTGGTCGCCGGCAGCCGGATCGTCAGCAATGATCACTATGAAAGCCTCGCTCTCGCCCGCAGCCTCGACCAGATCGCCGCGGCACGCCGCAATATCGTCGTCTCGGCGTTCACCCGCCATGGCGCGGATAAACAGCCGGTCGAGGCGTGGCTCTCGGCGGCGCGGCAAAGGGTCGAGCGCCTCGGCGGCGAGCTGGCCGCGCTGAGCGAAACCAGCGACACCAGCCTGGCCAAGATCACCGTGGCGGCCGGCCTGCTGAGTGACCTTGCGAACGACGGGACAAGATGACAGTCTCCGCCCCGAGATAGCGGGGAAGGGACGACCTGTGACGGACTTGGCAGATGCGGCGGGTGACCGTCGCCGAAGTGGAATCTACAGTCGTGGCGTGGTGGGCTGGATGCTGTTCGACTGGGCAGCCCAGCCCTTCTTCACGGTGATCACCACCTTCATCTTTGGCCCCTACTTCGTCTCGCGCATGACCAGTGATCCGATCGCCGCCCAGGCGACCTGGAGCAACATGGCGACGATCTCTTCGGTCATCATCGCCGTGCTGTCGCCCATACTGGGCTCGATCGCCGACGAATCCGGCTCACGAAAGCCGTGGATCGCCTTTTTCGCGGCGATCAAGATCGCCGCCCTCTGCCTGCTGTGGACTGCGGCACCCGGCTCCTCGGTCGCCTTCATCGTCCTGCTCATGGTTCTCGCCACGACATCCGCGGAATTCTCGATCGTGTTCAACGATTCGATGATGACCCGGCTCATCGGCCAGAAGGACGTGGGCCGCGTGTCCAATATCGCCTGGGGCATGGGCTATCTCGGTGGCATGATCGTGCTCATCAGCGTCGTGCTGTTCATCGCCGCGAGCCCGGAAACCGGCAAGACCATCCTCGGCACCACGCCGCTGTTCGGGCTCGATCCGGCGAAGGGCGAGGATGCCCGCATCACCGGGCCGATCTCGGCTCTCTGGTATCTGGTCTTCATCCTGCCCATGTTCTTCTTCACGCCGGATGCGACCCGCGGCAAGCCGCTGACCACGGCGGTACGCTCCGGTCTCGCAGAGCTCGGCAGCACGCTCAGGGAACTGAAGCACAAGCCTGGCGTTTTCCGCTTTCTCGTCGGGCGCATGATCTATCAGGACGGCGTCAACGGCCTCTTGACGCTGGGCGGCATCTTCGCCGCGGCGATGTTCGGTTGGCATACGATGGAAATCGGCATTTACGGGATCATCCTCAACGTCATCGCCATTTTCGGATGCGTGGCGGCAAGTTCGCTCGACCGCTGGCTCGGTTCGAAATTCGTCGTGGTGCTGGCGCTGCTGCTACTGCTGGCCGCCACGCTGGGCATGGTCTCTACAGGGCCGGACTTTACCCTGTTTGGCCTGATCGACCTACCGATCGGATCCACCGACGGCCTGTTCTCCACCCCGGCCGAAAAGGCTTATATCCTCTATGGCCTGCTGATCGGCGTTTCCTTCGGACCCGTGCAGGCCTCCTCGCGCTCCTATCTGGCGCGCAGCGTCAGCCCGGCGGAAGCCGGGCGCTATTTCGGCATCTACGCACTCTCCGGCCGCGCCACCAGCTTCATGGCGACGCTGTCCTTTTCGCTGCTCACCTACTGGACGGGATCGGCGCGCATCGGCATGGCGAGCCTGATCGTCTTCCTGCTGGGCGGCCTGCTGATCCTGCTGAGGACGCCGTATCCCGCCGCCCATCCGGCAAGACCGCTCGAGCCATGAGAAAAGGCCCGGTTTCCCGGGCCTTTGCTGGATAGTCGATAAACTCCGCGATCAGTGGCGGAAGTGGCGGATGCCGGTGAAGACCATCGCCACATTATGTTCGTCGGCAGCGGCGATGACTTCGGCGTCGCGCATCGACCCGCCGGGCTGGATGACGGCGGTGGCACCGGCGGCGATTGCCGCGAGCAGGCCGTCGGCGAAGGGATAGAAGGCTTCCGAGGCAACCGCCGAGCCCTTGGTCAGCGGTTCGGCCAGACCCAGCGCCTTGGCGGCATCCTCGGCCTTCAGCGCCGCGATGCGCGCGGAATCGACGCGGCTCATCTGGCCGGCACCGATGCCGGCCGTCTGGCCGTCCTTGGCGTAAATCACGGCGTTCGACTTGACGTGCTTGGCGATCTTGAAGGCGAACTTCATGTCTTCCAGCTCGGTCGGGGTCGGCGCGCGCTTGGTGACGACCTTGAGCTCGAGATCCTCGACCATGACATTGTCGCGCGACTGGACGAGCAGGCCGCCGGAAACCGTCTTGGCGACGATGCCGCGGGCGCGCGGATCGGGAAGAGCCCCGGTGGTCAGAAGACGCAGGTTCGGCTTGGCGGCAATGATCGCCTTGGCTTCGTCGCTGACGGAGGGAGCAATGATCACCTCGGTGAACAGCTTGACGATTTCTTCCGCCGTTGCCGCATCGAGCATCTGGTTGAGCGCGATGATGCCGCCGAAGGCCGAGGTCGAATCACAGGCCAGTGCCCGCTTGTAGGCCTCCACCAGGCTCGGGCCGGTGGCCACGCCGCAAGGGTTGGCGTGCTTGATGATCGCGCAGGCCGGGCCGTTTTCGGCCGGGAATTCGGCAACCAGCTCGAAGGCCGCGTCGGTGTCGTTGATATTGTTGTAGGAAAGCTGCTTGCCCTGCAGAAGGGTCGCGGTGGCAACTCCCGGCCGCTGGTCGCCGGTGACATAGAAGCCGGCGCTCTGGTGCGGGTTTTCGCCATAGCGCATGGCTTCCTTCAGCGAGCCGCCGATGGCGCGATACTGCGGCATTTCGATCGACAGGGCCTCGGCGAACCAGTTGGAGATGACGGCGTCATAGGCTGCCGTGCGGGCAAAGGCCTTGGCGGCGAACTGCTGGCGCAGCGCGTAGGTGGTCTGGCAATCGTCGGCTTTCAGCGCGTCGAGCAGGGCCGGGTAGTCGGACGGATCGGTCAGCACGGTGACATAGGCATGGTTCTTGGCTGAGGCACGGATCATCGCCGGGCCGCCGATGTCGATGTTCTCCACCGTCGTCGGATAGTCGCCGCCGGCGGCGCGGACTTCCTCGAAGGGATAGAGATTGATGACCGCAAGATCGATGCTCTCGATGCCGTGCTGGCGCATTGCGGCGACATGGTCTTCGTCGTCACGGATCGCCAGCAGGCCGCCATGCACGTTCGGATGCAACGTCTTGACGCGGCCGTCCATGATTTCGGGGAAGCCCGTGATTTCGGAGACGTCGGTGACCGGCAGACCCGCCCCAGCGATCGCCTTGTGCGTACCGCCGGTGGACAGCAGGCGAACGCCCATGGCGCTGAGCGCCTGCGCCAGTTCCACGATGCCGCTCTTGTCGGAGACCGACAGCAGGGCGGTGCGGATTTTCACGCGGTCGGGAACGGGGATTTTCTTGGATGCGACGGCCATGGTTCTGCTCCGATCTGATCTGCCGCGCCGCTTGAGATGGGAGATCGCGAGCGCGATGCCGCCGCCTAGCACAGCTGACCGGAGGATGGAACCATTCTATGCGTGATGGGCGAGAAACCAGCGTATTTCCGGGCCCTGGAAGGCCAGTTCCAGCTGTTGCGAAGGCCGCACCCCGGAGGCATCGGCGAAGAAGACGTCCTCGCCGATCGCAAGCTCCCCCGCAGGAATGGAAAACGTCCAGCTCTCGCCGTCCTGGGCCAGCAGCCGCACCCGGCGCTCATCGATCCGCTCGAGCGTGATTGCCGGATGAATGTGGAAGCGAGCAATCGCCGGTTCCGCCGGGGCTTCGGTGCACGGCGTGCCATCCGGCTTGAGGAACCGGTCGCGCCCGGCGATCTTGTTGCCCGCTTCATTCACGCGGATCTCGCGCTCGTGCAGCAGGCCGAACTTGCTCAGATAGCCGTCATGGCTCGCGCACAGGCGGTCACTCGCATCGGGTCCGGTCTGGCGCGAAACATCGACCTTCGACACGCCGGCGACCATGACCGGTCCGAGATAATCGGAAGTGGAGAACCTCGCTGAGGAGGCCGTACCGATGCACACGGTCGAATGGGCGGCCGTGGTGCGCGCCAATTGCCTGAGCTTTTCGCCGGCAAAGCGCGGCAAGCCGCTGTTGATGATGAAACGATGGCGTCCGGAGGAAAGCTCGAACGACAGGCAACCGGCATGGGCGGTTCGTGACAGTTCGGCGGAAATCGGCAGACCGGTATCGACCAGCAGAACCGTACCGCCCGCCGCCATGCGATGATACTGCGAATGGGGCAGGGCCTTGAACGGCTGGCCGGCCGTCTCGTCATAGCGCAGCACGGACATCAGGTCGTTGGCGAGCGTCGAGCTCGCCCCGTTGAACAGGGCGAGATCGCCACTCTGATGACGGAAGAAGCGAATGGCCGGATACATGCGGTCGATCGCCGGGATCAGCTTCACCGGAACATCGTGGCCGAGATTGATATAGGTCTGCCGCAGGGGCAGCAGATCGAAGAGCAGGTCGACGGCGGCTTGCGGATTGCGCGACACATGCCCGCCATCGGGAAGGATCTGCCGATCGATCTCACGATCGAGTTCGCGCGCGGCCCGCCGGATTGCCGAGCCCCGCGCCTCCATCGAGATCGAGGCCATGGCAAGCGCAATGCGCAGCCTGAGACGCGGAAGTCCTGCCGGAGCGTATCGCGCACAGCGACGAAGATAGCGGACCTGGAAGGAAAGACTGCCGAGAAAGCGCCGGTAGAAACCGCTTTCGGCATCCTGAAGCACGACGGTCGAATGGGAAAGCCAGGCGATGATCCGCTGGGCGATCACATCGACTTCCCAGGCCACCCCGTCTATCCGCGAACCATGCAGCTCGATCCAGTCGTCGACCAGTGCCCGGGCATTGGCGCAGGCAGCACTGCTCTTGTCGGAACGGATGTGGCGCAGCCAGGAAAAGGCGTGCAGCCGGACGGCGAAGTGATAGGAGGGCAGTTCCAGCAGAAACGGTGACTGGCTTCCCGCATCGAGAACCCGCCCGGCCAGCGGGAAGCGACCCTGGTAGATTTCTTCCGCGACGAAGGGATCGATGGCGCGCAGATCGGTCGGGGCAACGATCAGACGGGGCGACACCGCGCCCGGCAGTCCGACCGCCAGCGCCCGTGGCGGCGCCAGGCTGCGAAGCACCCGTCGGCACGTCTCCGCGAGATAGAGATAGACCAGCCTCTGGCGTTGCGTCAGTCGCATCGTCTTTCCAAGCCGTGACGCTGGAACCGATCCGGGGTGGACACCACGCATGGCCGTCCCGTCCCGATCCGCCCCATCGTCCGCCTCTTTGTTCGGATCCTGTCCGTCAACCTGTCGTCGCAGCACCTGCCCGACGAGCCGACGACCGCGCATTCCCTCAAAGTCTAACAATTCTGGTGAAATTTCCGTTAAATTTTAGCGATGACGCAAGCATAAAAGCCGTCAAGGCCACCGTCTTCGGCCAGCATGGCCGGGGTCGTGCGGATTTCGCCGCGCGGGGTGATGGCCTGTTCGAGACCGGGCCAGTCGGAAGCCTTCGTCTCGACGCGCCGAAAATCCGGACAATCGGCGAGCACCCGGGCCACCATGTCCTCGCCTTCGAGCGGGTCCAGCGAGCAGTTGGAAAAGACCACCACCCCGCCCGACCCGACCAGCGTCAGGGCATGGCGCAACAGGCGTTCCTGGAGCTCCGCCAGCTTCGCGATATCAGCCGGCCCCTTGGTCCACGGCACGTCCGGATGGCGACGCATGGTACCGGTCGAGGAACAGGGCGCATCGAGCAGAACCGCATCGAAAGCTTGCCCGGGGCGAAAGTCGAGCAGGCTGGCCAGCACGCAATCGGCTTTCAAGCCGAGACGAGCCAGATTACCCTCGAGCCTTTTCAGACGCGACTGTGATTGCTCGACCGCGGTCACTTCGGCGCCCAGGGCAATAAGCTGGGCGGTCTTGCCGCCGGGCGCCGCGCACAGATCGGCGACGCGTTTGCCACGAATGTCGCCAAACAGCCTAGCCGGGATCGCCGCTGCCGCGTCCTGGACCCACCATGCGCCTTCGTCGAACCCGTCGAGCGCCGGGATGGCGCCGCGGAACTTTTCCAGCCGCACGCTGCCGGTCGGCAGCACCCTGCCGTTCAGCTTCTCGGCCCAGAGCGCAGCATCCTGCTTGACCGTCAGGTCGATGGCCGCCGGTTGCAGCTGGGCTTCGGCGATGGCGAGCGCTGTTTCGCGCCCGTAGATAGTCGTCAGTCGCTCGAGGAACCAGGTCGGGAGGCAGGGAAGCGAGGCAACGCTTGCAAGAAGCGCATCCTTCTCGCGGCCGATCCGGCGCAGCAGTGCATTGACCAGCTTGGCGAAACGGCGATTGCGCGGATCCCGGTTTGCCTGTTCGACGGCGAGATCGACGGCCGAATGATCCGGAACATCGAGATAGAGCATCTGCGCGGCCGCGATGATCAACAGGTGCTTGAGCGAACGGGCGCCCTCCGGCAGCGGCGTATCGAGCAGGCTGTCGAGGATCGCCTCGATGCGGGGAAGGTGCCTGAGCGCGCTGTGCAGGATGGCCCGCACCAGCGCACGGTCGGCTTCGGAGAGATCGCGAACCGCAGGGTTGCCATGTTCGGCATCCAGCATGCCGTCGAGCGATGTCTTCTTGTCGAGCACCGCGCCGAGGATCTTGGTCGCGGCAATGCGCGCATCGAGCCCGGCCTTTTCGGCGAGGTCAGTCCGCCGAGCCGAACCTGCAGGTCGTCCGGCTTCGAAATTCTTTGATTTTCCGCGCGATTTCTCGTCGTTCAAGACCATGGACCTTTGGGTGGTTCGGAGCCGCCGCGACCCCACCCGGTGTTCGGGACGGAACGCGCCTTACGTGGCGCATTAGCAGTGCGTTCCGGCCGCGTCGATCCCCCAGTTGCGCTTTCCTGCATGTCGAGCAGGGCGGCGATCCGGTTTTCCGTGTTCGGATGCGTGGAAAACAAGTTGTCCATGCGGTGACCGGAGAGCGGATTGATGATGAACATATGGGCCGTGGCCGGATTGCGCTCGGCGTCGTCGTTTTCGATATGCGAGGCATCACCGGCGATCTTCGCCAGAGCGGAGGCCAGCCAGCGGGGATTACCGCAGATCTCGGCACCGCGCCGGTCGGCGGCATATTCCCGGGTCCGGCTGATCGCCATCTGCACCAGCATGGCCGCCAGCGGCGCGACGATCATGGCGATCAGCACGCCGACGAAGCCGAGCGGATTGTTGCGGTCGTCGCGATTGCCGCCGAAGAGGAAGGCGAAGTTCGACAGCATGGAGATCGCGCCGGCAAGAGTCGCCGTCACCGTCATGGTCAGCGTATCACGATTTTCGACATGCGCCAGTTCATGCGCCATGACGCCGGCCACTTCCTCCGGCGTGAGACGCTGGAGAAGGCCTGTGGAGGCGGCGACGGCCGCGTTCTGCGGATTGCGACCGGTGGCAAACGCATTCGGTTGCGGGTTGTCGAAGACATAGACCCGCGGCATGGGCAGCCCCGCATTGGCCGACAGATCGCGGACCATGCGATAGAATTCTGGCGCGCTGCTCTCGTCGACCTCCTGCGCATGATAGGCGGACAACACCATCCGGTCGGAGTTCCAGTAGGAAAAGAAGTTCATGCCGGCGGCGACGACGAAGGCGATCAGCATGCCCGTCTGGCCGCCGATCAGGTAGCCGACCCCCATGAACAGGGCCGTCATGAAGGCGAGCAGCATGGCGGTACGCATCATATTCATCGCTTCTCTCCGTCGGCAGGAACAATTCACGGCTTGGTTGGCGCGCCGGACTGCACTAGATGTAAATTGCCCCAGCCAAGTTTCAATGATCGCCGGAATGAATCGGACATGAGCGCAAACGCCGACAACGACAATCTACGGACCGCACCGGACCAGCCAGACACCGGACAGCCGCCGCGCAAGCCGCTGACCGAAGCAGCCAAGCGTGCCCTGGCCGAGGCGGAGGAACGCCGGAGGGCCGAGCAGAAGGCGGAGCCCGCGCCGGAAATCGGCGGACGCGGCGGCGCCGATCCGGCACGCTTCGGCGACTGGGAGATCAAGGGTCGGGCGATCGACTTCTGATCTGAATAAAAGCCTATTGATAAGCGCCCATGATAGGAATATGTTCCACTCATGCGCAATCGTCATCCGTCTCTCGCCACATCTATCCTGCTCGCCGTGCTGATCACGATCCATTTCGTGCGCCATGGCGAGGCCGCCGAGAAGATCGCCGGTCCGGTCACCGCCGAACTGATCCGGGTGATCGACGGCGACACGGTGCTGGTCAGCGCCATGCCCTGGCCCGACCATCATCTGAAGACCTATGTTCGTTTGCGGGGGATCGATGCGCCGGAGCTGAAATCGCGCTGCCCGGCCGTCCGTAGCGCGGCACTGGAGGCCCAGTCGATCCTCACCGAGTTGTTGAAAGCCTCGCCCGTTGTCGCGCTCACCGAGATTTCTGGCGACAAGTATTACGGGCGCGTCGTCGCGGCGCTCACCCTTGCCGACGGAAGCGATCCGGCCGCCGCCCTGCTCTCCGCCGGCCTGGTCAATCCCTACCGGGGCGGGCGAAAGAAGACTGCTACCTGCTCCTGAACGCGGCCCGGCACAAGCACTTGCTGTCGCTGATCGGGGACACGACTGTTGAGGCTTGAAACGGCAAAGGCCCCTCCGAACGAACGGAGAGGCCTTCTGGTTTGCCGTGGCAGGAGCGTCAGGCGATCTTGTTCTGCCGGTTGGCGATCAGGTCGTCGACAACGCCCGGATCGGCCAGGGTCGAAGTGTCGCCCAGCGCGCCGAAATCGTCCTCGGCGATCTTGCGCAGGATACGGCGCATGATCTTGCCGGAGCGGGTCTTCGGCAGGCCGGGTGCGAACTGGATCTTGTCCGGCGTCGCGATCGGCCCGATCTCCGAGCGCACATGCTTGATCAGTTCCTGGCGAAGGGCTTCGTCGCCTTCGTGCTCCGCCATCAGGGTAACGTAGCAGTAAATGCCCTGGCCCTTGATGGCATGCGGATAGCCGACGACCGCAGCCTCCGAGACGAAATGGTGCGATACGAGCGCCGATTCCACCTCAGCCGTGCCGAGGCGGTGGCCCGAGACGTTGAGCACGTCGTCGACGCGGCCGGTGATCCAGTAATAGCCGTCCTCGTCGCGCCGGCAGCCGTCACCGGTGAAATATTTCCCCTTATAGGTGGAGAAATAGGTCTCGGCGAAGCGATGGTGATCGCCATAGATCGAGCGCGCCTGACCCGGCCAGCTGTCGGTGATGCAGAGATTGCCGTCGGTGGCGCCCTCGAGCACATTGCCCTCGTTGTCGACCAGCTGCGGCTTGACGCCGAAGAAGGGCAGGGTGGCCGAACCGGGCTTGAGATCGGTCGCGCCCGGCAGCGGCGAAATCAGGATACCGCCGGTTTCGGTCTGCCACCAGGTATCGACGATCGGCGACTTCTGCTCGCCGACGACGTTGTAGTACCATTCCCAGGCTTCCGGATTGATCGGCTCGCCGACCGAGCCGAGCAGGCGCAGCGAGGAGCGCGACGAGCGCTTGACGAACTGGTCGCCCGCCCCCATCAGCGAGCGGATCGCGGTCGGCGCGGTATAGAAGATATTGACCTTGTGCTTGTCGATGACTTCCCAGAAGCGACCCTGGTCGGGGAAGTTCGGAACGCCCTCGAACATCAGGGTGGTGGCGCAATTGGCGAGCGGCCCGTAGACGATGTAGGAGTGGCCGGTGACCCAGCCCACGTCCGCGGTGCACCAGTAGATTTCGCCGTCCTTGTAGTCGAAGACATATTCGTGCGTCATCGAGGCGTAGACGAGATAGCCGCCGGTGGTGTGAACCACGCCCTTCGGCTTGCCGGTCGAGCCCGAGGTGTAGAGGATGAACAGCGGATCTTCCGCCTTCATCTTGACCGGCGGGCAGTCCGGCTTCGCCTTGGCGGTTTCCTCGTGGTACCAGAGGTCGCGGCCCGGCGCCCAGCCGATCTTGCCACCGGTGCGGCGCACGACGAGAACCTTGTTGACGATCACATACTGCTTCGCGGCGATGTCGATCGCGGTATCGGTGTTTTCCTTGAGCGGTACCGGCTTGCCGCCGCGCAGGCCCTCGTCGCAGGTGATGACGAAGGTCGATTCGCAGTCGACGATGCGGCCGGCGAGCGCGTCCGGAGAGAAGCCGCCGAACACCACCGAATGGATTGCGCCGATGCGGGCGCAGGCCAGCATGGCATAGGCCGCTTCCGGGATCATCGGCATGTAGATGGTGACGCGGTCGCCCTTCTTGACGCCCTGGTCCTTCAGCACATTCGCCAGGCGGCAGACGTTGTCGTAGAGCTGGTTGTAGGTGATCTTCTTGTCGATGTAGGGGTTGTCACCTTCCCAGATGATCGCGGTGCGTTCGCCATGGGTCTTCAGGTGCCGGTCGATGCAATTGTAGGAGACGTTGGTGAGGCCGTCCTCATACCACTTGATCGACACCTTGCCCTTGAAATTGGTGTTCTTCACCTTGGTATAGGGCTTGAACCAGTCGATCCGCTTGCCATGCTTGTCCCAGAATTTTTCCGGGTTTTCGATGCTCTCTTCGTACCACCGCTGGTACTTGTCCTTGTCGATCAGGGCACGGCTTTTCGCCGATTTGAGCACCGGATAGATCTTGGCTGACATGAACACCTCCTCATGTTGACGCGCCAACTATTCTTCAGGCCGCAGGCACTCCTCCCGAGACCCCTGTGCGTCATTCATAGCAGCTAAAGAGGCTACAGCAATTAGACAAAGGTCATTCGCAAGCAGGTGAATTGCATTCGTCGCCTTTTGGAGATATATAGCCGTTGATTTCCGGAAATTGTGGTTGAGACCCACGGCCCGCGGCTCCCGGCGCGGACGCAGAGAAGGATTGTTTCCATGGCTCAGACATTGCTCATGCCGAAGGCGACGGCCGTATGGCTGGTCGACAACACCGCGCTGTCATTCGACCAGATCGCGCAGTTCTGCAAGCTTCATCCGCTCGAGGTGAAGGCGATCGCAGACGGCGAAGCAGCGCAGGGCATCAAGGGTCTCGATCCGATCGCCACCGGCCAGCTTTCGCGCGATGAAATCGCCAGGGCCGAGAAAGACGTCAACTACAAGCTGAAGCTCTCCGAGCCGAAGGTTCGCGTTCCCGACAGCAAGCGCCGCGGCCCGCGTTACACGCCCGTCTCCAAGCGGCAGGATCGCCCCAACGCCATTCTATGGCTGGTGCGCAACCATCCGGAACTGAAGGATGCGCAGATTTCGCGCCTCGTCGGCACGACCAAGTCGACGATCGAGCAGATCCGCGACCGTACCCACTGGAACTCCACCAACCTGACGCCGATGGATCCGGTGACGCTCGGCCTGTGCAGCCAGATCGATCTCGACATGGAAGTGGAAAAGGCCTCCAAGGGCCGTCCGCTGCCGACCGCCGCCGAGCTCGGCGCCACGCTCCAGGCCGCCAGCGAGACCGAGAACCTCGGCTTCAGCTACGAGCGCGAGGAAGAAAAGGAAATCGACGCCAACGCCGTCTTCGCCAAGCTCAAGTCACTGAAGTCGGATCGTACCGAAGACGAAGACGACGATCGCTTCTGATCCACGGATCGCATCCAAAAATTAAGCCCCGGTCAGTTCATCGCTGACCGGGGCTATTTCTTGCGCAGCGTTTACTTGGCCATGCCGTGCTGTTTCAAGACAGCCGTGATCTCGTCGAGAATCGCCGGATCATCGATCGTCGCCGGCATTTTCCACGGCATGCCGTCGGCGATCTTCTGCATCGTGCCGCGCAGGATCTTGCCGGAGCGGGTCTTCGGCAGTCGCTCGACCTTCATCACGTTCTTGAAGGCGGCAACCGGGCCGATCTCGTCGCGGACCAGCTGCACGATCTCGCGCTCGATCACCTTGAAGTCGCGGTTGACGTTGTGCTTCAGCACCAGGAAGCCGCAGGGGATCTGGCCCTTCAACTCATCGGCGATGCCGATGACGGCGCATTCGGCGACATCCGGATGCATCGCGCAGACTTCCTCCATCGCCCCTGTCGACAGACGGTGACCGGCGCAGTTGATGATGTCGTCGGTGCGCGCCATGACGTAGACATAGCCATCCTCGTCGACAAGGCCGGCATCGGCCGTCTTGTAGTAGCCCGGGAACTCTTCGAGGCAGGACGAACGAAACCGCTCATCGGCATTCCAGAACGTGACCAGGCAGCCGGGCGGAAGCGGCAGCTTGACGACGATGTTGCCGAGCGTGCCGCGTGGCACCGGATGACCGGCGTCGTCCAGCACATCGATCGCATAGCCGGGCATGGCGACGGCCGGCGAGCCGTACTTGACCGGAAGCAGGCCGAGACCGGCGGGGTTCGCGGCCACCGGCCAGCCCGTTTCCGTCTGCCACCAATGGTCGATGACCGGGACATCGAGGATCTTCTCCGCCCATTTGATGGTTTCGGTATCGGCGCGCTCACCGGCGAGGAAGAGCGCACGCAGGCCGGAAGTGTCGTGCTTGCGGGCAAACTCACCGTCCGGATCGTCGCGGCGGATGGCGCGGAAGGCGGTCGGCGCGGTGAACAGCACCTTGACGTCATGGTCGGCGACGACGCGCCAGAACGTACCGGCATCCGGTGTTCCGACCGGCTTGCCCTCGAACAGGATCGTGGTGTTGCCGGACAGCAGCGGGCCATAGACGATATAGGAATGGCCGACGACCCAGCCGATGTCGGACGCCGCCCAGAAGACCTCGCCCGGCTTCACGCCGTAGATGTTTTCCATCGTCCAGGCGAGCGCGACCATATGACCGCCATTGTCGCGAACGACGCCCTTCGGCTGGCCGGTCGTGCCCGACGTGTAGAGGATATAGAGCGGATCCGTTGCCGCGACGGGCTCACAGGAGACCTGGGTACCATTGACCTTCTCGACCTCGACAGCCTTGGCGAGATCGACGTCGCCGTGCTCGTAGCGAAGCGCAGCGTGATGCTGGTCGCGCTGGAACACAAAGGAATATTCCGGCTTGACCTGGGCCATGTCGATGGCGTGGTCGAGAAGCGGCTTGTAGGGAACGACACGTCCGGGTTCCAAGCCGCAGCTGGCGCTGATCACCGCCTTGGCATTGCAGTCGTCGATGCGGGTCGCAAGCTCATGCGCGGCGAAACCGCCGAACACCACGGAGTGGATCGCGCCGATGCGGGCGCAGGCGAGCATGGAAAACACCGCTTCCGGGATCATCGGCATGTAGATGATCACGCGATCACCCTTGCCGATTCCATGGTTCTTCAAGACCGCCGCGACCGCCTGCACCTCGGCGAGCACTTCGTCATAAGTGAAGCTCTGTTTTGCCCCGGTCATCGGGCTGTCGTAGATGATCGCCTTCTGCGAACCACGGCCGGCGGCAATCTGACGATCGAGACAGTTGTGGCAAGTATTGGTCTCGGCGCCCGGGAACCAACGACCGTAAACACCGGCCGCCACATCAAATACCTTGTCGGCGGGCTTGAACCAGTCGAGCCTTTCCGCCTGGGCCTGCCAGAATCCCTCGGGGTCGCCCATCCATGAGTGATAGGTTTCCAGATACTTCCCCTGCATGAATTCCTCCCGATGCGACGCAAGACATCTGCGTATTTTGCCGCAATAGTAAGGAGCAGGCCTGCATCTGGAAAGTAGACGAAAGCGGTATACCCGCAGCAGTTGCGGGTGTTCGCGAGACGATTGGTCGTCAGTCCGCGCTCAGCGCGCCCCGAAGATCGCCGATCCGACCCGGACACTCGTCGCGCCGAAGCCGATCGCCGTTTCGAAATCGCCGGACATGCCCATCGACAGTTTCTCGACACCATTCTCCGCAGCGAGCTTGGCCAGCAAGGCGAAATGCGGCCCCGGATATTCATCGGCCGGGGGGATGCACATGAGACCCTCGATCGGAAGGCCGATCTCGTCTCGGCACAGCGAGAGGAAGGCGGGGACATCGTCGGGGGCTATCCCGGCCTTCTGCGGTTCCATGCCGGTGTTCACCTGCACGTAGAGACGTAAGCTGCGGCCCTGTCGCTTCATCTCCTCAGCAAGCGCGCGGGCAATTTTCTCACGATCAACGGTTTCGATCACGTCGAACAGCGCGACTGCGTCGGCAGCCTTGTTCGACTGCAACGGACCGATCAGATGCAATTCGATGCCGTCGGTCTCCTGCCTGAGACCCGGCCATTTTCCTAGTGCTTCCTGGACGCGGTTCTCGCCGAAGACGCGTTGTCCGGCAGAAATCACCGGGCGGATCTGATCGGCGTCGAACGTCTTGGAAACGGCGACCAGCTGAACGGAATCCGGCTTACGTTCGGCTTCGACGGTCGCCTTTTTCACCCTTGAGCGGATATCGGCCAGTCTCTGTTCAATCGTCATCATCATACTCGTCCGGATTCTAGCATCTAAACCCATCATCGCTCCGGTCCCGGCCACCAGACGGGCGCCGAAGCGATGCTCTCTCCATGGCTTGTAGCAGCGACCGGCAAATCGCCGCAATGGCTGCAAAACTTGACGCTTGGCCGGTTTCGTGGTGAAGGTCGGCGCATCCTTCCTAGCTATTCCGGAAATGCGAAATATGGCCACCGAACGTTACAATCCGCGCGACGCCGAGCCCCGCTGGCAGGCGAAATGGTCCGAAGCAGGCGTCTTCGTTACCGATAACAACGACAAGCGCGAAAAGTATTACGTCCTCGAGATGTTCCCCTATCCGTCGGGCCGCATCCATATGGGCCATGTCCGCAACTATGCCATGGGCGACGTGGTTGCGCGCTACAAGCGCGCCCGCGGCTATAATGTCCTGCACCCCATGGGCTGGGACGCCTTCGGCATGCCGGCGGAAAACGCCGCCATGCAGAACAAGGTTCATCCGAAGGAGTGGACCTACCAGAACATCGCCACCATGCGGGGCCAGCTGAAATCGATGGGCCTGTCGCTCGACTGGTCGCGTGAGTTCGCCACCTGCGACGTCGAATACTACCACCGTCAGCAGTACCTCTTCCTCGACATGATGGAGAAGGGCCTGGTCTATCGCAAGCAGTCCAAGGTCAACTGGGACCCGGTCGACCATACGGTGCTTGCCAACGAACAGGTCATCGAAGGGCGCGGCTGGCGTTCCGGCGCGCTCGTCGAACAGCGCGAGCTGACCCAATGGTTCTTCAGGATCACCGACTTCAGCCAGGACCTGCTCGACGCGCTGGATACGCTCGACCAGTGGCCGGAAAAAGTGCGCCTGATGCAGAAGAACTGGATCGGCCGCTCGGAAGGCCTGACCTTGCGCTGGGAGATCGCAGGTTCGGCACCGGCCGGTCATTCCGAGGTCACCGTCTACACCACCCGTCCCGACACCCTGTTCGGCGCCTCCTTCCTGGCAATCGCCGCCGATCATCCGCTAGCCAAGGCGGTTGCGGAAGACAATGCCGAAATCGCCGCCTTCTGCGACGAATGCCGTCGCGCGGGCACGTCGCTGGCCGCGCTGGAAACGGCCGAGAAGAGAGGCATGGACACCGGCGTCAAGGTTCGCCATCCCTTCGACGCGTCGTGGGAACTGCCGGTCTATGTCGCCAATTTCGTCCTGATGGACTACGGCACCGGCGCGATCTTCGGCTGCCCGTCGGGCGACCAGCGCGACCTCGATTTCGCCCGCAAATATGACCTTCCGGTGGTGCCGGTGGTCATGCCGAAGGACGGCGACGCAGCGACCTTTACGGTCGGTGACACCGCCTATGACGGCGACGGCGTGATGATCAATTCGCGGTTCCTCGATGGACTGGACACGGAAGAGGCCTTCATGGTCGTCGCGGACCGGCTCTCTCGGACCATGCTCGGCAATGCGCCGCAGGGAGAACGCAAGGTGCAGTTCCGCCTGCGCGACTGGGGTATTTCGCGCCAGCGCTACTGGGGCTGCCCGATCCCGGTCATCCATTGCGAGGCTTGTGGCGTCGTGCCGGTGCCGAAAAAGGATCTTCCGGTCGAGCTGCCGGACGACGTGACCTTCGACGTGCCCGGCAATCCGCTGGATCGCCACGCGACCTGGCGCCATGTCGCCTGCCCGCAATGCGGCAAGGATGCGCGCCGTGAAACCGACACCATGGATACCTTCGTCGATTCCAGCTGGTATTTCGCCCGCTTCACCGCGCCGCGCGAGGATATGCCGACGGTTCCGGCGATCGCCGACCACTGGCTGCCGGTCGACCAGTATATCGGCGGCATCGAGCATGCGATCCTGCACCTGCTCTACTCGCGCTTCTTTACCCGCGCCATGCGCGAGACCGGCCATGTCAACCTCAGCGAACCGTTCAAGGGCCTGTTCACCCAGGGCATGGTTGTGCACGAGACCTACAAGCTCGGTTCCGGCGCCCACGGACAATGGGTCGCGCCGGCCGACATCCGCATCGAGGAAGTCGATGGCGCGCGACGCGCCGTGCTGCTCGAGACCGGTGAGGAAGTGACGATCGGCTCGATCGAGAAGATGTCGAAGTCGAAGAAGAACGTCGTCGACCCGGATGACATCATCGCCTCTTACGGCGCCGACACCGCCCGGTTCTTCGTCCTGTCCGACTCGCCACCCGATCGCGACGTGATCTGGTCGGAAGCCGGCGTCGAGGGCGCGCATCGTTTCGTCCAACGCGTCTGGCGGCTGATTTCCGAAGCGTCCGAGGCAATGTCCTCGGTTGCTGCGAATCCGGCTAAAGAGGGTGCAGCCCTCGCCGTTTCCCAGGCTGCGCATCGCACGCTGGCCGCCGTGCAGGGCGATTACGACAAGCTCGCCTTCAACAAGGCGGTTGCCCGCATCTACGAACTCGTCAATGCGCTCGCCGGCCCGCTGACCGAAGTCGCCAATGGCAAGGCCGATGCGCCCATGATTGCTGCCGTGAAGAACGCGACGGAGATCCTGGTGCAGCTGATCAGCCCGATGACGCCGCATCTGGCGGAGGAATGCTGGCGCGTCCTCGGCCGCGAAGGACTGGTGGCCACGGCGACTTGGCCCGCATTCGATCCGGACCTGCTGCAGCTTGACGAAGTCGTTCTGCCGGTTCAGATCAACGGCAAGAAGCGCGCTGAATTGACAATCGGCCGCGACGCGGACCAAGATGCGGTAAAGGAAGCGGTTCTCGCACTCGACACCGTGAAATCGGCCCTGAACGGGCAGGCTCCGAAGAAGATCATCGTCGTTCCGTTGAGGATTGTGAACATTGTCGTCTGACCCCTTCCGCGTTCCGGCTCGCCGGACCAGCCTGCTGATCTGCCTCGGCCTTTCGATGCTGCTGGCTTCGTGCCAGGTGCGCCCTCTCTATGACGACACGGCAGCGACCCGCGAGAACCTCGGCGCCATCGCCTATTCGGACGCCGATGATCGGGTCGAACTGGAGGTTCGCAACCAGTTGATCTTCATGACCGGGGGAGGGGCGGGTGAACCCGCAGCGCCGCAGTATAGGGTAGACCTCAAGGTCGAGTCCGATTTGACCGGCGTCATGCTCGAGCAGTCGTCCGATACCGCCAGGGCCGGGCGAGTCACGGTCTCGGCCGACTACACGCTGGAACGGGTTTCGGACAATACCGTGCTGAAGGCCGGTCATCGCCAGGTGGTATCCCTGGTCGACTTCCCCGCCCAGGAATTTGCCAAGCTGAGGGCAGTGCGCGATGCCGAGAACCGCGCGGCGCGCGAACTTGCCGAACTGATCCGCGCCGATCTCGCCATGGTTCTCGGGCGCTGAGGGCGCCCGGACCATGGTCGAGGTCAAATCCCACGAATTCGAAGGCTTTCTGCAGAAGTCGGTCAAGTTCTACCGGATCTTTGTGATCTATGGGCCGGACCGCGGCCTGGTGGCGGAACGGGCGGCCCAGATCGCCGCAGCGACAGGGATCGACCTGGGCGACAGTTTCGCGCTGACACGGCTCGATGTCGGCGACATCACCTCCGATCCGGGGCGGCTGATGGACGAGGTCAACGCCCTCGGCCTCTTCGGGGGAGACAAGGTGGTGTGGGTTCGCGGCGCGGCCAATGAAAAGGCTCTGGTCGACGGATTGCAGATCATCGCCGAAACGCCGCCTGAGAGCTGCACGGTGATCATCGAGGCGGGAGACCTGAAAAAGGGTTCCGCGCTGCGCAAGGTGGCCGAGCCGGCGCGGACCGTGGCGATTGTCCCCTGCTATCAGGACGACGCCAAGGCACTGAATGCCCTGATCGATTCAGAACTCTCCGCCGCTGGCCAGCGGATCACCCCGGCGGCACGGCAATTACTGGCGGAATCACTGGGCGGCGACCGCATCGCGTCGCGCAACGAGATCCGTAAGCTTCTGCTCTATTGCCTGCATGAACCGATGATCGACGAATCTCACGTTATGGAAATCATCGGCGATGCCAGCGCAATCTCCACCGATGAAGTGGTCGACGCCGTTTTGTCCGGCGAACCGGATGCCTTCCTGCACGCCATACAGAAAATCGTCACGTCCAAGACGCCCGTCTTCCTGGTGCTGCAATCCTGCATGCGGCAGTTCCAGCAGCTGGAACTGATGCGCATCGAAATGGAAGAACGCCAGCAGCAGGCCGGCCAGGTCATGCAATCGCATGGACGCGGCATTCACTTCCGCCGCAAGCCGATCATCGAGCGCGCATTGCGCAACTGGACGTCGAAGGATCTGGGCCGCGAGGCAAGCCGCATCCAGGCGACCATCCTGCAGAGCCGCCAGAAAGCGGCCCTGGAGGACAATCTGGCCATGCAGACGCTGCTGTCCTCCACGCTGCAATCGGCGCGACGCAACCGTCGCGCCTGACTGCGTCAGCCCCGGCCCTCGAGAAGGCGGCAGATCTCTTCCAGCTGCTCCAGGCTCTGATAGGTGATCTTGATCTGACCGCCGCTGCCCTTGTGATTGATGGCGACCGCCAGCCCCAAGCGATCCGTCAAGCTGCGCTCGAGCGCCACGGTATCCGAATCCTTCGGCTCGCGGGGCTCCGCAGGAGGGGCATTCTGCGCCTTGATATGGGTCTGGGCGAGCTTTTCAGCATCCCGCACCGAAAGGCCCTTCGCGGCAATGGTTTTGGCCAGGGTCACGGGATCCGGCGTCGAAACAAGCGCCCGGGCATGGCCTGCCGACAGGCTGCCCTCCGCCAGCATGTCGCGCACCGGTTCGGGCAGCTTCAGCAGGCGAAGGCTATTGGCGACGTGGCTGCGGCTCTTGCCGATGATCTCTCCGAGATCGTTCTGGGTGTAACCATGCTCGGCGATCAGCTGTTCGTAGCCGAGCGCCTCTTCGAGCGGGTTGAGGTCGGCGCGCTGGACGTTTTCCACGATCGCCAATTCGAGCGCGGTACGATCGTCCACGTCGCGAACGATCACGGGGATCTCGACCAGCCCGGCGAGCTGCGCCGCACGCCAGCGTCGTTCGCCGGCTATGATTTCAAACCGATCCTTGTCGCGTGTCCGCACCACGACCGGCTGGACGATGCCGTGTTGGCGAATGGAGCCGGCAAGGTCCTGCAACTCCGCCTCATCGAAATAACGACGGGGGTTCTTCGGGTTGCGAGCGACGAATTCGATCGGCACCGAACGGTCAGGATTGACGCTCGGACGGCTGTCACCGACCGGCAGCGGCTGGTCCATCTCGCCGATCAGGGCAGCCAGTCCCCGGCCGAGGCGCCGCTTGGAAAGATCGTCACTCATATATTATACTCCATAACAACCAACGCCGGCCACTACGCTGCCTTGCGTTGTCTTTCGCGCTGAATAACCTCCGAGGCCAGCTGCAAATAGGCTTGGCTGCCGGCACATTTCAGATCGTAGAGGATGGCCGGCTTGCCATAGGACGGCGCCTCGGAAACACGGACATTGCGGGGGATCAGCGTCGTATAGACCTTGTCCCCCAGATGCATCCGCACGTCGCTGACGACCTGTTGAGCCAGATTGTTGCGTGCATCGAACATGGTCAGCACGATCCCCTGGATATCGATGGACGGATTGACCGTCTGACGCACCTGGTTGATCGTTTCGAGCAGTTGGCTGAGCCCCTCCAAGGCAAAGAATTCGCATTGTAATGGCACCAGAACCGAATGGGCCGCCGCCATGGCATTCATCGTCAGCAGATTGAAGGAGGGCGGGCAATCGACCAGTACATAGCTGTAGCGGCGCGCTTCTTCGGTATTGAGCGCCTTCTTGAGCCGGAAGACACGATCCGGCTGTTGGGCGATCTCCATTTCGAAACCGAGCAAATCAAGCGTCGAGGGGACGATAGCCAGGTTGGGCACGGCCGTATCCAGCGCCGCTTCACTGACCGAATGGGTCCCGACCAAGACATCATAGGAGGACAGCTTGCGATCCCGACGATCGATACCCAAACCCGTGCTGGCATTGCCCTGCGGGTCAAGGTCGACGATCAGAACGCGCTCGCCGATCGCCGCGAGCGCCGTGGCCAGATTGATCGCGGTCGTCGTCTTGCCGACGCCACCCTTCTGGTTCGCAATGGTGATGATCCGATTTTTCTCGAGAGTCATTCCGCACCTGCCGCTGGTTGACTAAGGCGCCGGATTTTCGCCAGCTCCAGAATGACGGAGTCAGGCTCGATGGCACTCTGGTGTACTATCAGATCGAAGCCCCACCGACCACGGGCTTTCTCGATTTCCTGCTGGTAATCCCGACCTTTGTGGAAGTAGCAGCGGAGCAAAGGATTACGTACCGCCCATGGTTCCGCAAGCTCGATCAAATGGTCGAGTTCAGCCAGCGCCCTGGCGGAAATGGCATCGCAATCTGGCAGTTTCGTTTGCGCATCCTCGATCCGAATGGCGTGAACGGCGCCCCGCGCACCCGTCTCGGTGATCGCCATCCGAAGGAAACTGGCCTTCTTATGGTTGCTCTCCACCATGTCGACCCAACCAGCACCTCCTTCCGCCAGCAGTATTGCGGTGATGACACCTGGGAAACCGCCGCCGCTTCCGAGGTCGATCCAATGTTTCGGTCCCGGAGCAATCTTGAAGATCTGCGCGCTGTCGGCAATGTGTCGTTCCCAGAGATTATCCTTGGTGGACGGTGCGACGAGGTTGATCGTTCGCGCCCACTTCTGGAAAAGACTCGTAAAACGATCGAAGCGATCGAGCGTTTCACGTGAAACGTTTACACCGAGGACCTCCATGAAATTCTTCTCTTTCATCATCCCGCCCTGCGCATCGGCTCAGCTTTCCGCAGGCAAGCGATCAACAACGAAACCGCGGCCGGCGTCATGCCGTTGATCTTCTTCGCCTGAGCGACCGACCACGGGCGGGTGGCAGTCAATTTATGCTTGAGCTCGTTCGACAGCCCGGGGAGTTCCGAATAGTCAAAATCCGCAGGAATACGACGGTCTTCCTCGCTCATCACGTCACTAATATCGGCGGTTTGTCGAACGATGTAATTCGAATAGAGAGCATCAATCGAAACGCCCGCTGCGATCTGGTCCGGGACATCGCTGAGATGCGGCCATATGCGACACAGGTCTGACCAGCCAAGGTCCGGATAGGAGAGCAGCTCACGCGCAGTGCGCCGTTTGCCATCCTGATTCACGGAAATGCCGGCACTCAGCGCCCCGACGGGCGTAACAGTTAGCTCCTCGAGTTCCGCATACCTCGATATCCGCTGCGAAGCATAATTGCTGAATCGCTCGGCTCGTGCGCTTCCCACGCAACCAAGCTCTATGCCGAAGGGAGTCAGGCGCATATCCGCATTGTCGGCACGCAGGGAAAGCCTATATTCGGCCCGCGACGTGAACATGCGATAGGGCTCGGTCACCCCCGCACTCGTCAAATCATCGATCATCACGCCGATATACGACTGTGTTCTGCTGAACACGACCCCGTCCTCACCACTAGCGAGCCGAGCGGCATTGATCCCCGCAACCAGGCCCTGAGCTGCGGCCTCTTCATAGCCGGTCGTTCCATTGATTTGCCCAGCCAAGAAGAGGCCCGGGACCTTCTTCACTTCGAGCGTGGGCTGGAGTTCCCGAGGATCCACATAGTCATACTCGATCGCGTAGCCGAATTGCAGGATCTGCACATCCTCTAGTCCGGGTATGGAACGAATATACGCCTCCTGCACCTCTTCAGGAAGAGAAGTGGAAATTCCGTTGGGATAGACAGTATCGTCATCCAATCCCTCGGGCTCGAGGAAGATTTGATGCCCATCCCTATCGCCGAAACGCATGATCTTATCTTCGATGGAAGGACAGTAGCGCGGCCCTATACCTTCGATCTGACCGGAATACATGGCCGAAAGGTGAATATTATCCCGGATAATCTTGTGCGTTTCTTCTGTCGTCCGCGTTATACCACAGCTGATCTGCGGGGTATCAATCCGATCGGTCATGAAGGAAAATGGTATCGGGTCCGAATCGGCTTCTTGCCGCTCAAGGCTATCCCAGTGGATCGTCTTGCCATCCAGCCGAGCCGGCGTACCGGTCTTCAGTCGCCCCATTCTCAGTTGGGCCGCCTCAAGTCCAGCACTGAGACCAAGCGACGGAGCTTCCCCGATTCGACCAGCCGGGATCTTCCGATCACCGATGTGAATAAGGCCACGCAAGAAAGTGCCGCTGGTCAGAACCGCAGCGCGACAGGCAAATTCCCGTCCATCTGCCAGGGTCAAGGCACACACGGCGCCGCTCTTGCCGACAGAGAAGGATGCGACATCACCCTCGATGATCTGGAGGTTGTCCAACTCCGCCAGGGCCGCCTGAACCGCCAGACGATAGAGCTTGCGGTCGGCTTGCGTGCGAGGACCCCAGACTGCCGGGCCCTTGCGCCGGTTCAGCATGCGGAACTGGATGCCGCCGAGATCCGCGCACCGACCCATGATGCCATCCAACGCATCGATCTCCCGCACCAGATGGCCCTTGCCCAGGCCACCGATCGCCGGATTGCACGACATGGCACCGATGGTATCCGCGCGATGCGTCAGCAAGGCAACATTCGCGCCCATGCGAGCGGCAGCAGCGGCCGCCTCCGTCCCGGCATGGCCACCACCAATGACGAGCACATCAAAGCTCTTGTCTGTCATCTCAGTCCTCAACCGTTAATCAAGACTTCCAAAGCGTCCAGCGCATTGGTCCTGTTTCACGTGAATCACTTGCCGACGCAGAATTCGGAAAAGATCTTTCCGAGCAACATTTCCACATCGATGCGACCGGTTATCCGCGCCAGGGCGTCTGACGCCCGCCGAAGATGCTCAGCGCGCATCTCAAGGCCCAGATGGGTATCGGCAATCGCCCGACGAACCTCATCAAGCGCCTCGTTAAGTTGCTGTCCATGCCTCAGGCGACCGGGAATCGCAAGGGAAAACGCCCCCACCCTCGCCTCGACGTGGGATAGGACCTTCTGCTTAATGTCCTCAATCCCCAACCCCGATGCGCTGGAAACCAGAATATCGCCATTTGGTTTCATATCCGAATCAATCAGCAGATCACATTTGGTGAGAACCCGGATCACCGGCAATCCGGCGGGCACTTCGACGAAATCAACAAGCTCCGAACCATCGCTCAACGAAAGCACCAGATCCGCTTCCTCCATCTTGGCCAAGGCCCGACGGATTCCTTCACGCTCTACCGGCTCGGCAGTCTCGCGAAGACCGGCCGTGTCATAGAAGTGAACCGCAAACCCGCCTATATCGAGCTCGATATGCAGGATATCGCGCGTTGTCCCTTCATACTCCGTCACGATAGCCACATCGCGTCCAGCCAAAGCATTGAGAAGGCTGGATTTTCCCGCGTTCGGGCGTCCCGCGATCACCACCTTGAAGCCGTCGCGGATAATCTCTCCGGTCTTCAGGTTCGCCAGCGCCCGCTCGAGTTCCGCGGCAAAGTCGTGCATATCGGCCCAGACGCGTTCCGATACCGACCCTGGGATATCCCCTTCGTCGGAGAAATCCAGCTCCGCCTCGATCATCGCACGGGCCTCGACGAGCTTCGCCCGCCATGCCTCATACACCGCAGACAGGCCGCCGCTGCTTTGTTCGACGGCAAGACGCCGTTGCATCTCCGTATCGGCCGCCAGAAGGTCCGAGAGGCCTTCGATCTCGACGAGATCCAGTTTGCCGTGTTCGAAGGCGCGTCGGGAAAATTCTCCGGCCTCGGCCATCCGACAATTGTCAAAGGAACCCAGTTCCTCGAGCACGATACGGATCAGCGCACGACCACCGTGTAGATGAAGCTCGAGGCAATCCTCGCCGGTAAACGAATGCGGGGCCGGAAACCACAGCACCAGAGCCTGGTCGAGCATGAGACCGTTGCGGGAACGAATCGAACGAAGGGCTGCCTGGCGAGGCTCAGGCAATTTGCCCGCCAGTTCCTGGCATATCGCGCCGGCCATTGACCCACTGATGCGCACGATCGCCACGCCTGAGGGCAGGGCGCCGGACGACAGAGCAAAGATTGTTTCGCGGACAGTCATGCGCATGACGATCGACCTCATATCCCATCGCGGAGTTCGATACGGAAGCGAATCGAGCGGCAGTGTGAACCGCCGCTCGCCGAATACTTATCAATGGCCCGACGGAGTGCCGACTCAGGTGTTCATCGAGTCGAAGAAGTCGCCATTGTTCTTGGTCTGCTTGAGCTTGTCGATGAGGAACTCGATCGCATCGGTCGTGCCCATGGGAGCCAGGATGCGACGCAGCACAAAGATCTTTTGCAGATCCTGACGCGGCACGAGCAGGTCTTCCTTGCGGGTACCGGATTTCAGAATATCCATCGCCGGGAAGATGCGCTTGTCGGCGACCTTGCGGTCGAGCACGATTTCCGAGTTACCGGTACCCTTGAACTCTTCGAAGATGACTTCGTCCATGCGGCTGCCGGTATCGATCAGCGCCGTCGCGATGATCGTCAGCGAGCCGCCTTCCTCGATGTTACGAGCTGCACCGAAGAAGCGCTTGGGGCGCTGCAGGGCGTTGGCGTCGACACCGCCAGTGAGGACCTTGCCGGACGACGGCACGACGGTGTTGTAGGCGCGGCCAAGGCGCGTGATCGAGTCGAGCAGGATGACCACGTCGCGGCCGTGTTCGACCAGGCGCTTGGCCTTCTCGATCACCATCTCGGCCACCTGCACGTGGCGCACGGCAGGCTCGTCGAAGGTCGAGGAAACGACTTCACCGCGCACGGAGCGCTGCATGTCAGTCACTTCTTCCGGGCGCTCGTCGATCAGCAGGACGATGAGATAACATTCCGGATGATTGGCCGTGATGGAATGGGCGATGTTCTGCAGGAGAACGGTCTTACCGGTACGGGGCGGCGCGACGATCAGTCCGCGCTGGCCCTTGCCGAGCGGCGCGACCAGGTCGATGACTCGGGCAGACAGATCCTTTGACGTCGGAACGTCGAGTTCCATCTTGAAGCGCTCGTTCGGGTAGAGCGGCGTCAGATTGTCGAAATGAACCTTGTGGCGGATCTTTTCCGGGTCCTCGAAATTGATCGTGTTGACCTTCAACAGGGCGAAATAGCGCTCACCCTCCTTCGGTCCACGGATCGGCCCCTCGACGGTATCGCCCGTCTTCAGGGAGAAGCGGCGGATCTGCGAGGGCGAAATGTAGATGTCGTCCGGACCCGGCAGGTAGTTGGCATTGGCCGAGCGAAGGAAACCGAAGCCATCCTGAAGGACCTCGACGACGCCTTCGCCGATGATCTCCACATCCTGGGCAGCCAGCATCTTGAGAATCGCGAACATCAATTCCTGTTTGCGCATCGTGCTGGCGTTCTCGACTTCCAGCGATTCGGCAAAGGTCAGGAGATCGGTAGGCGACTTGCTCTTGAGTTCTTGTAGCTTCATTTCAGCCATGAAGATGGACCACGTTCTTCTGATTATTTTTTAAGGGGATGGCGAGCCGGTTGAATTCGGTACGATCGCGAGGGCCGCAAATGACAGAATGTTACGCAAGCCGAGAAGATGAGATTGCGCGAAAATAGCGATTCAGCCTTTTGCCCGCAAGCGAAAAGCAAAATCAGTCGAAAATAATGGCTGATGCCGAAGACGGACCGTCTCAGAACGGCTTGACGACGACGAGAATGACGATCGCGATCATCAGCAGCGTCGGAACTTCATTCATCAGCCGCCAGAAGCGGGCATTGCCGACATAGTCGCCGCGGCCAAACGCCTTCACCGATTTGGCAAAGTACCCGTGCACGCCGGAAAGCACAAACACAGCCGCCAGCTTGGCATGCAGCCAGCCGCCCTGGAACTGGTAAACACTCCAGGCGATGTAGAGGCCCAGTATCCAGGAAACGACCATGGCAGGATTCATGATCACCTTCATCAGCCGTTCCTCCATGATGCTGAAGGTGCGAGCCTGATCCGAATCCGGCTTGCAATCGCCGTGGTAGATGAACAGACGCGGCATGTAGAGCATGCCGGCCATCCACGAGATGATGGCAATCACATGCAGCGCCTTGATCCAGGGATAGGCCGCATCGTCGCCGAACACCACGATTGCAAGGGCGATGGCCCCGAAGAACACCAGCGCTGTTGCCGCCTTTATGGCCGCTCTCCGTCCGGGTGCCGCATCCGTCTGCCGTTCCATGATCCTAATCCTTCATGCCGCGCACGCGCCTGACAAGGGCCGTCACGTTTTCCGGATCCGCCTGGGGCGTAATGCCGTGGCCGAGATTGAAGATCAGCGGACCATGCCCGAGTTTGTCCAGGATTCGATCAATCCCTTCCTCGAGCGCCCGACCGCCCGCGACGACGCGCATCGGATCGAGATTGCCCTGCACCGGTCCGTCCTTCTGCAGCTCCTGTGCAAAACTCAACGGTACCGTCCAATCGAGCCCGATGGCATCGGCACCGGTCTTCTGCCGATAATCTTTCAACAACAGGCCGGCTCCCTTGGCGAAGGCGATGACCCGAGCGCCGGGTCGCTGCGCCTTGACCGAAGCAATGATCCGCGCCATCGGCCGCGTGCAATATCTGTCGAACTCTTCCTCCCCCAGCACCCCGGCCCAGGAATCGAAGATCTGGACGGCATCCGCGCCGGCATCGATCTGGGCGACCAGATAGGTCGCGGACATGTCGGCCAGCAAATCGAGGAGATAGTCGAACGCTTCCGGATCACGATAGGCGAACAGGCGGGCAGGGGCCTGGTCGGGTGTGCCGTGTCCGGCAATCATGTAAGTGGCCACAGTCCAGGGCGCGCCACAGAAGCCGAGCAGCGTCGTCTCGCCCGGCAGTTCCCGACGCAGCCGCCGCACCGTTTCGATCACCGGTTCCAGATGTGCCATGAAACCATCGGCCGCCAGATTGCGAATGCCGTCCGCATCGATCGGGTCCATCTGCGGCCCGTGTCCTTCCGTGAAACGCACATTGCGCTTCAAGGCATCGGGAATGACGAGAATGTCCGAAAACAGGATCGCCGCATCGAAGCCATAGCGCCGGATAGGCTGGAGCGTCACCTCGACGGCAAAGTCGGGCGTGTAGCAGAGATCGAGAAAGCTTCCGGCCTCCGCGCGGGTCTTGCGATATTCCGGAAGGTAGCGTCCCGCCTGCCGCATCAACCAGATCGGCGGTGGGGTCACTGTCCTGCCATTCAGAACTTCGAGAATCTTGCGTTCGCTACCGTTCAAGGCGCCTGCCCTCTTAAAAAAGAAAAGATAATTGAATCTTCTTCTATTTCTAAGAGTCTGTGGCTATCAAGGATTAAAGCTGTTCCACAGACAAACCGGAGCTTTGCCTCAGCTCCCAAGGGATTAGGACGAATCTCAGCCGTTTGGCGGAGGAGTTGGGTAAAAACCGATAAAATTCATAAAATACAATGGTTTCTTTAGGCCTGACCAAAACGGCATCCTGTGGATAAAGGTTGAACAAGTCGGGACAGATGCGGCGTCTTACCACAATCCACAGGTGCCTCTGAAATCCTCCCGCCGGGCAAGGGGTGTGGACAAGTCGGCACTTTTCCCCTTGCCCGGCCATGCCCGGCACCGCTACCTCTGTTTGTCCCGACTTATCAACAGGCGATCGAGAAGAACGTGGAGAACCGGAAAAATTTCTTTCATCTCCATCTGATTTCTGACTCCACGGGAGAGACTCTCATATCGGCTGGCCGTGCCGCGGCGGCGCAATTCAAGGCGTCCAACGCCATCGAGCATGTTTATCCCCTGATCCGCTCCAAGCGACAGCTTCTGCCGGTTCTTCAGGCCATCGACGAGGAGCCGGGGATTGTCCTCTATACGATCGTCGATCCGGACCTATGCAATCTCTTGGAGACCACCTGCCGGGAAATGGGTGTGCCGAGCGTCAACGTGCTCGCGCCGGTGATCGAGAAGTTCCAGACCTATCTCGGAGCACCTTCGCGCGGACGGGTGGGCGCGCAACATGTGCTGAATGCCGAATATTTCGCCCGGATCGAAGCGCTGAACTTCACCATGGACCACGATGACGGCCAATCCGCCGAGGATTACGACGCCGCCGATGTGGTCATCATCGGTATCAGCCGGACTTCGAAGACGCCGACGAGCATCTATCTGGCGAACCGGGGCATCAAGACGGCGAATATCCCGATCGTCGTCGGAGTGCCGCTACCGGACAGCCTGATGCGCGCCACGAGGCCGCTGATCGTGGGATTGATCGCAACCTCCGACCGCATTTCCCAAGTGCGGGAAAACCGGGAACTGGGTGTGACGCCAGGCTATGACCGCAGCGATTACATCGATCGCGCGACCATTGCCGAGGAACTGAAATATGCTCGCATGCTCTGCGCCCGCAACAATTGGCCGATCATCGACGTCACCCGGCGCTCGATCGAGGAGACGGCAGCCGCCATCGTTGCCCTTCGATTGAAGCTGCGTTAAGCCGATTCAGCGGATAGTCTTTCAGGAATGCTGTGCCATGACCGATACACTGGTTCTCGCCTCCGCGAGCCCGTCTCGCCGGAAGCTGATGGAAAATGCCGGACTGGTTTTTAAAGCGGTTGCGGCCAATGTCGACGAACGCGCGATAGAGCAGGAGCTTCTCCCCAGGGCCCTCGGGCCTGGCGACTTGGCAATTGAGCTTGCGGCGGCAAAGGCACTGGAGGTCAGCCGTCGTTTTCCAGCCGCCCTGGTCATCGGCTGCGACCAGACCATGTCGCTTGGAGAGCGGGTCTTCCACAAGCCTGCGGACCGCGCCGAAGCGAGATCGACCCTTTCCGCCCTGCGCGGCAGGGAGCACCGGTTGAACAGCGGTATCGTGCTTGTGCGCGAGGGCAGGGAGCTGTGGCGTCACCTGTCGACAGCAGACCTTAGCATGCGCACGTTCTCCGACGCCTTTCTCGAAAGCTATCTGGATCGCTGCGGAGAGAAGGTGATGGAGAGTGTCGGCTGCTACCAGCTGGAGGGGATCGGAATCCAGCTATTCAATTCGATAACCGGCGACTACTTCACCATTCTCGGCCTGCCGCTGCTTCCGCTGCTGGGGGAGCTGCGCGCCCTGGGAGAGCTTGATGGCTGATTCACGTGAAACAGTTAACCATCACGCCTTCGTCGTTGGTTTCCCCATCAAGCATTCCCGCTCTCCACTGATCCACGGTCATTGGCTGAAGACACTCGGCATCGCCGGCAGTTACGAAAAGATCGAGGTAGCACCGGAGGACTTTGCAGGCTTTGTCGCCAATCTTAAGAGTGGCGCGCTTGGTCTCTGCGGCGGCAATGTCACCATACCGCACAAGGAATCGGCCTATCGGCTCGCCGATGCAACAGATGCGCTGACCGATGAACTCGGAGCTGCCAACACCCTCTGGCTCGAGGACGGCAGGCTAAAGGCGACCAATACGGACGGCATTGGTTTTCTGGCCAATCTCGACGACCGCCGTCCGGGATGGGATCGCGCCGCCAAACGAGCAATCGTCCTGGGTGCGGGCGGCGCGAGCCGGGCTGTCATCCAGGCGCTGCGGGAACGCGGCTTCCGGGAGATCCATGTGGTCAATCGCTCGCTAGACCGGGCTTTGGAACTTGCTGACCGCTTCGGCCCGCGGGTGCATGGGCACCGGATGGACGCTTGCGCCGAGGTCATGCAAGGAGCCGACTTCTTCGTCAATACGACATCACTGGGCATGGCGGGGTCGCCGGCGCCGGCACTGCCCTTTAGCACCTTGGCGCCGAACGCTGTCGTGACGGATATCGTCTATGTGCCGCTGAAGACCGACTTCCTCGCCCAGGCCGAGCGGGTCGGTCTGGCGACCGTCGACGGCCTGGGCATGCTGTTGCACCAGGCCGTGCCGGGTTTTGAAAAGTGGTTCGGTCAGCGGCCGGTCGTCGACCAGTCGCTCCGCGATCTGATCATTGCCGATCTCAAGGAGCATCCATGATCGTCGTCGGTCTCACAGGATCGATCGGCATGGGCAAGTCGACGACGGCGGGCCTGTTTGCCGAGCAGGGCATAGCCGTGAACGATGCGGACATCGTGGTCCACGAGCTCTATCGCGAAGAAGCCGTGGAGCCGATTGGCCGGCTCTTTCCCGACGCCGTCACGACAGGGGTGGTCGATCGAAGCGTGTTGGCCGAAAATCTGGCAAAGAATCCGGCTAAGTTCAAAGAACTCGAAGCGATCGTCCATCCGCTGGTGCGCAAGCGGGAAGAGCGCTTTCTCGCCGAGCAGCGGGCGGCCGGCGCGGACATGGTGGTGCTGGATATACCGCTGCTGTTTGAAACCGCCGGCGCGGATCGGGTCGATGTGATCGTTGTCGTCAGCTGTGATGCGGACATTCAGCGTCGGCGCGTGCTCGAAAGGCCGGGAATGACCCCGGAAAAATTCGAAATGATCTTGTCGCGCCAGCTGCCTGATGCTGAGAAGCGACGGCGCGCCGATTTCGTCATCGATACAGGTCACGGGATAGAGGCGGCACGCCAGCGGGTCGTGGAAGTGGTGGCGGAGATACGGGCGGGAAAGGGAAGAAAATCGGATGCGTGAGATCGTCTTTGACACGGAAACCACGGGCCTCGAATTCAAGAACGACCGGGTGATCGAAATTGGCGGGATCGAACTGCTGAACCATTTCCCGACCGGCCGCAGTTTCCATGTCTACATCAACCCGGGCGACCGACGGGTGCATCCCGACGCGCTTGCGGTGCACGGCATCACCGACGAGTTCCTCAAGGACAAGCCGACCTTCGATCAGATTGTCGACGAGATGCTGGAGTTCTTCGACGGGGCACGGTGGGTCGCCCACAACGCCACCTTCGACATGAGCTTCATCAATGCCGAATTCGAGCGGCTGCGCCGGCCGCCGGTGCCGGGCGAACTGGTCGTCGATACGTTGGCGCTTGCGCGCCGCAAGCACCCGATGGGACCGAACTCGCTCGATGCGCTCTGCCGGCGCTACGGCATCGACAATTCGCACCGCACCAAGCACGGCGCGCTGCTCGACTCCGAACTGCTGGCCGAAGTCTATATCGAGATGCTCGGCGGGCGCCAGGCGGCCTTCGGTCTGATGCCGGTGGAAGAGGGTCGCGCCCGAGGCGGAGAGGAGATCGAGGTGATCGATGTCAGCTATGAGCGACCGCGCGCCCTGCCGCCCCGTATTTCCGCCAGTGAGCGGGAGGGCCACGTCGCCCTGGTCGCCCGCCTCGGAGAAAAGGCGATCTGGGCCAAATATAACTGACCTAGCGGCCAGCAAAAAGGCCCGGACAAGCCGGGCCTCCTGGACTTGCTGCCTGATCCTTGAGGATCAGTTCGGTACGGCCTGAACCTTGGCCCGGGTCTGTTCTTCGGCGACGCGCTGGGCGAACATTTGGGCGAAATCGATCGGATCGATCAGCAGCGGCGGGAAGCCGCCATTGCGGGTCGCGTCGGCGATGATCTGGCGGGCGAACGGGAAGAGCAGGCGCGGGCACTCGATGAAGAGGACCGGCAGCATGTGTTCCTGGGGGAAGCCGGTGACGCGGAATACGCCGCCATAGACGAGCTCGGCCGCGAACAGAACCTTGTCGCCGTCCTTGGCTTCAGCGTTGAGCGCGAGCACGACGTCGAAATCGGAATCCGACAGAGGATTGGCGTTGACATTGACGTTGATGTTGATCGCCGGGGCCTTGTCGCGCGCTTGCAGCGAACGCGGCGCGCCGGGATTTTCAAAGGAAAGATCCTTGATGTACTGGGCAAGAATATTGAGGGAAGGGCTTGCAGTTCCCTGATCGTCGTTGGCCATAGGGCGTTCCTCGCGGCTGGATTTGGTGACGCCATCTAACATTTCACCACCGGCCTTACAACCCTCGAGCAGCCGGGCTGGGAGCGTGTCTCAGTCCTTCCGCTCGTCATCGACGGACCAGGGTGAAGACCGATTCGGATCGTGGCGGTAGTCCCTCTCGTCCAGGTCAATCACCGTGGATCGCGGTGAAGTCTCTCCTTTGGTCGAGGACCGATAGGTGAAGCGGCTTTCACGCATGACCGTCACATGCGGCCTCACCAGCGACCAGGCGAAATCACGTATAAAAGGCAAGAAAAGCAGGATGCCGACGATGTCGGTCAAGAAGCCGGGGATGATCAGCAGGAAGGCAGCGATGACGATCATCGCGCCGTGCACGATCTCGCGCGCCGGGTTCCGTCCGTCCTGGCTCTCCGTCTGCAGGCGCCGCAAGATCCCGGCACCCTGGACCCGTAGCAAGGCAAGCCCGACGATGCCCGAAAGCACCGTCAAGCCGACGGTCGCCAGGACACCGACATATTTGCCGACAATGACGAAGGCGGCGATCTCGGCGAGCGGCAGAAGAAGTAGGATCGCCAACGGCATGCGCATGAAGTTGCTCCGGTTCGAATTCGCAGCTGGCGGATAAAGCCAGGAAAGGGACGTATCGGCATTTCAAAGAAAGCCGATTGGCTATTTGAATGATCCGCATTCGCAGACTATATGGGTGACACGACCGAGAATTTAAACAAGGCCGACCGATTGCCATGGGCTCCAACGATTTCGTCACTCTCTTCTTTCTGGTTGCCGCTGTTCTGATCTTCCTGCAGCTGCGCAGCGTGCTGGGTCGTCGGACAGGCAATGAAAAGCCCCCTTTCGATCCCTATAGCCCCCGTGATCTGGCGAAGGGGCCGGGAAGCGATGATGGCAAGGTGGTGACGTTGCCGAAGCGCGACGAGGCCGGCGGCGATGAGCGCTTTGCCGCCATCGATGCCTTTGCCAAGCCCGGTACCGCACTCAACACGTCGCTGCGCGAGCTCACCCAGCACGATCCGAACTTCAATCCGAAGGAATTTCTCAACGGCGCCCGCATGGCCTACGAGATGATCGTGATGGCCTTCGCCGACGGTGATCGCAAGACCCTGAAGAACCTATTGTCGCGTGACGTCTTCGAGGGTTTCGAGGCGGTGATCGCCGATCGCGAATCCCGCGGTGAGGTTGTGAAGTCGACCTTCGTCGGCATCGAGAAGGCGGAAATCACCCAGGCCGCGGTGCGCGACAATGAGGAGCAGATCACCGTCCGCATCATTTGCCAGCTGATCACCGCAACCTATGACAAGGCCGGAACGCTGATCGACGGTGACGCGGAACAGGTGACCGAAGTCAACGACCTGTGGACCTTCGCCCGCGATATCCGTTCGCGCGATCCGAACTGGAAGCTGGTTGCAACCGAAGCGGACGCGTGAGGCCGGACAGCATGGATTTCGTTTTCCGGCCGGTCGGCTTTGATGCTTTGCCCGGCTGGACCGAGGACGATCCGACCGCCCTGTTTGCGGCACTTCATGCCTGCCGCGAACACATTCTCAATGTCAAACCTTATCGTACGGGCGAAAGCGGCTTGTCGTCCGAGGATCTCATGCCTCTGCTGGACGCCGCGGAAAACCTTCATCCGGCCACAGCAGCCGATGCCCGTGCATTCTTCGAAGCCGAGTGCCGTGCCTTCCGCGTCGAGCTCAAGGATGGTGCGCGCGGGTTCGTCACCGCTTTCTACGAGCCGGATGTCGAGGTATCGGCCGAGCCCGGCGAAACCTATCGCTATCCCTTCTATCGCCGGCCGGATGATCTGATCGATCTGGACGATACCAACCGTCCCGCGGATTTCGACAAGAGCTATGCCTTTGGCCGCAAGACGGGGAGCGGAATCACCGCCTATCCCGATCGACGCGCGATCGACCAGGGTTTCCTTGAGGGCAGGGGTTTGGAGATCGCCTGGGCGAAGTCGAAGGTCGATGTCTTCTTCGCCCATGTCCAGGGCGCCGCGCGGCTGCGATTTGCCGACGGCTCGTTGAAGCGCATCACCTTTGCTGCGAAGGCCGGCCATCCCTTCTCGGCGATCGGCCGGCTGCTGGTCGATCGGGGCGAAATCCCGATGGCCGAGATATCCATGCAGACGATCCGCGCCTGGCTGGCTGCGCATCCCGACGAGGTGGATGAGCTGCTCTGGCAGAACCGATCCTACATCTTCTTTCGCGAAGTGGAGGTCGGGGATAGAAGGCTCGGGCCGGTCGCCGCGGCCAAGGTGCCGTTGATCCCCGGGCGCTCGCTCGCCGTCGATCGGCGGATCCACAGCTTCGGTTATCCCTTCTTCATCCATGCGCCGGGCCTGACCAGGCTCGACCAGGGGCGCCCCTTCGCCCGGCTGATGCTGGCGCTCGAGACCGGTTCGGCGATTGTCGGCCCGGCCCGCGGCGACATTTTCACCGGCTCCGGCGACGGGGCCGGCGAACTGGCGGGCGCGGTGCGCGATGCCGCCGATTTCTATATACTGGTTCCGAAGCAGGCGGCATCGAGGTTCGGCTAGTGGCGAGCAGAGGCAAACTGAGCGCGGAAGATCGCATCCTGTGGGGCAAGGTGGCACGCTCGACGCGTCCGATGCCGGATCGCCTCGAGGACCTTCTCGCCTTCGAGGAGGAACTGGCCGAACCTGTCGCACAACCCGGCACGGCACGGTCGGTCGGAACGGTCGTGGACACGGGGACCTATGTCGAGCCGCAAAAGAAGCCGGGCGGGATTCATCATCCGCTGGAGAAACCGGTCAAGCGCAAGCTGTCGCGCGGGCACCTCGCGCTCGAAGCCCGCATCGACCTGCACGGCCTGATCCAGAGCGAGGCTCACGGCATCCTTCTCGATTTCCTGATCCGGGCGCACGAGCGCGGCTTGCGCCATGTCCTGGTCATCACCGGCAAGGGCAGTTCGCTTGGCAGTGATGGCGCCCTCAAACGCGCGGTTCCGCTGTGGTTCTCCAAGGCGGAATTCCGCTTCCTCATTTCATCCTATGAATCGGCCGCCCGCCAGCACGGCGGTGAGGGTGCGCTTTACGTTCGCCTGTCGCGCGGCGCGGGAGAGCGGCGATGACCCCGTTCGGCGAGGCCATGCGTCGTCTTCGCGAAAGGAAAGGCGTGTCGCAGAAAGAGATGGCCGCCGCCATCGGCGTTTCGCCGGCCTATCTTTCCGCCCTGGAACACGGCCGGCGGGGCCGCCCGAATTTCGATTTCCTGCAGCGTGTCGCCGGTTACTTCAATATCATATGGGACGAAGCGGAGGAACTCTTCATGATTGCCGACGCGTCGGACCCGCGCGTGGTGATCGACACCTGCGGCATGCCCGCGGAATACACCGCATTGGCCAACGAATTGTCGCGGAAGATTCGCGTCCTTTCGCCGGATGTGGTAAGAGATTTGAGAATTCTACTCGAAGGAGCGGAAAAGTCCGCCTGACGGTGTGACAAACGCCGCTATCCACGGGATTTCCCTGTCCTGCCTTTGGAACTTGCCCCAAAACTCCTATAGTCGATGCGCTTGAAGCTGCTGATTCGAGGATCGGCCCTTTTGGACCTATGACTGGAAAGATTACCGAATGACCGACACACCGATCACCGAGAATGAAGCGCCGGCCGAATATGGCGCTGATTCGATCAAGGTGCTGAAGGGGCTGGATGCTGTCCGCAAGCGCCCCGGCATGTATATCGGTGACACGGACGACGGTTCCGGGCTCCATCACATGGTCTACGAAGTCGTCGACAACGCAATCGACGAGGCGTTGGCCGGCCATGCCGACATCGTCACGGTTACGCTGAATGCCGATGGAACGGTCACGGTGACCGATAATGGCCGAGGCATTCCGACGGATATCCACACCGGCGAGGGCGTCTCCGCAGCCGAGGTCATCATGACCCAGCTCCATGCCGGCGGCAAGTTCGACCAGAACTCCTACAAGGTCTCGGGAGGCCTGCACGGTGTCGGCGTTTCGGTGGTCAATGCGCTTTCCGTCAAGCTCAAGCTGAAAATCCGCCGCGCCGGCAAGATCTGCGAGATGAGCTTCACCCATGGTGTGCCCGACGCGCCGCTCGCGGTGACCGGCGAGTATGAAGGCCGTTCGGGCACCGAAGTCACCTTCCTGCCGAGCCCGGAAACCTTCACCAATATCGAATTCGACTATGGCACCCTCGAACACCGGCTGCGCGAACTCGCTTTCCTCAATTCCGGCGTTCGCATCCTTCTGACCGACAAGCGTCATTCCGACATTCGCCAGGAAGAGATGGTCTATGACGGTGGCCTGGAAGCCTTCGTCGTCTATCTCGACCGGGCAAAGAAGCCGCTGGTGGAAAAACCGGTATCGATCCGCGGCGAGAAGGACGGCATCACCGTCGAAGTCGCCATGTGGTGGAATGACAGCTATCACGAGAACATGCTGTGCTTCACCAACAACATTCCGCAGCGTGACGGCGGCACCCACATGGCCGGCTTCCGCGCGGCCCTGACCCGCCAGATCACCTCTTATGCCGACAGTTCGGGCATTACCAAGAAGGAAAAGGTCAGCCTCACCGGCGACGATTGCCGCGAAGGTCTGACGGCCGTTCTCTCGGTCAAGGTTCCGGATCCGAAGTTTTCGTCCCAGACCAAGGACAAGCTCGTCTCGTCCGAAGTTCGCCCCGTCGTCGAAAGCCTGGTGAACGAGGCGCTCAGCACCTGGCTGGAGGAGCATCCGTCGGATGCCAAGATCCTCGTCGGCAAGGTGGTCGAGGCTGCAGCCGCCCGCGAAGCGGCCCGACGCGCCCGCGAACTGACGCGGCGCAAGGGCGTTCTCGATATCGCCTCGCTGCCCGGCAAGCTCGCCGACTGCTCCGAGCGCGACCCGTCCAAGTCCGAACTCTTCCTCGTCGAGGGCGACTCGGCAGGCGGTTCGGCGAAGCAGGGACGTTCGCGTGAAACCCAGGCCATCCTGCCGCTGCGCGGCAAGATCCTCAATGTCGAGCGCGCCCGCTTCGACCGCATGCTGTCGAGCCAGGAAATCGGCACGCTGATCACCGCGCTCGGCACCTCGATCGGCAAGGACGAATTCAACGCCGACAAGCTGCGCTATCACAAGATCATCATCATGACGGACGCAGACGTCGACGGCGCCCACATCCGCACCCTGTTGCTGACCTTTTTCTTCCGGCAGATGCCGGAGCTGATCGAACGTGGCCATATCTACATCGCCCAGCCGCCGCTTTATAAGGTCGCGCGTGGAAAGTCGGTGCAGTATCTCAAGGACGAGAAGGCGCTCGAGGACTATCTGATCTCGATGGGCCTGGAGGATACCACGCTCAACCTCGGCAATGGCGAAGTCCGTGCCGGCCACGATCTGCGCGAAGTCATCCAGGACGCGCTGCGCCTTCGCTCGCTGATCGAGAACCTGCATTCGCGCTATAATCGCAACGTCATCGAGCAGGCGGCAATTTCCGGCGCGCTCAATCCCGAACTGACCGACAACCGCGACCGGGCCGAAGCGACCGCTGCCGATGTCGCCAAGCGGCTGGATCTCATCGCCGAGGAGACCGAACGCGGCTGGACGGGCCATGTCACGGAAGAGGGCGGACTGCGCTTCGAACGCATGGTGCGCGGCGTCAAGGAAACTGCAAATCTCGACAATGCCCTGATCGGTTCAGCCGACGCCCGCCATATCGACCAGCTCGCGACGCGTCTCCAGGAGATCTACGGCATCCCGCCCCTCCTGCAGCGCAAGGACGGCAAGACCGAGATTTCGGGACCGCGCGCGCTCCTCGCATCGATCTTCGCGGTCGGTCGCAAGGGACTGACGATGCAGCGTTACAAAGGTCTCGGGGAAATGAACGCCGAGCAGTTGTGGGAAACGACGCTCGATCCGAATGTCCGCTCTCTGTTGCAGGTCAGGGTCAACGACGCGACCGACGCCGACGGATTGTTCTCTCGTCTGATGGGCGACGAAGTCGAGCCTCGCCGCGAGTTCATCCAGGAAAACGCCCTGAGCGTCGCCAACCTCGACATCTAGCAAATGTTCACGTGAATCCGGCTAAAGAGTGATTCACGTGAAACACTTGGTTAATGCGCGGTGATTATCCGCGCGGAAAGCAGCCGGCAAAGGCGATATCGGCGAGTTTCTTTCGGCCGTTCGGCACCTCGCGCGCCTTGAGGTCGTCCGGCAAGGCGTCCGGATCGGCGTGCCTGCCGATGGCGACGGCGGCTTCCGCCCGGAAGCCGGCCGGTGCGCCGAGCACTTCGATCGCCCGCTCGAAGTCGACGCCGCCCATGGCATGGGCGAGGTAGCCCAAGTGCAGCGCCTGCAGCGACAGCATGGCCCAGGCGGCGCCCGTGTCGAAGCTGTGGCTGCGCAGGGGCCTCGGCTCTGAACCGTCATTCCTCCGGCTCAAGGTGTCGGAAAACAGGAAGACCAGTGCCGAGGCGGATCTTGCCCAGACCTGGTTCGTTTCGTTCAGCAAACCGACGAATGGCTCCCAGTCCGCAGAAGTGTTCAGCGCATAGACGAAACGCCACGGTTGGTAGTTGCTGGCGGAGGGTGCCCAACGTGCCGCCTCGAGCATGGTCAGCAGGTGTTTCTCATCCATCGCTTCGCCAGTAAAGGCGCGCGGCGACCAGCGGTCGAGGAACAAGGGTTCTATATCGAACTCGGACGTGCGGCTGTTGCTCATGGTCATAAGGCAGATCTACTCCGGAGGGAAGAGGGCAGGGGCTGGTGATCGCAAAGGTGATCGCCCTGATAAATATAGGCCAATCCTCCACCTGCAAGGGCCGCGGACGGGCCATGCGGCCCAGCCTTATCCGAACATTGACCAGTTTCGCCGGTGGAACTTTAACCTCCGGGTGCAATTATTGGCACAATAACCTCCGCTGCCTTCCCCAGAAAGCAGGAGAGGGACAGCGAACAAAGCAGTTCCTAATTAACCAAACTCTGCTAGTTTTACAGATCGATGACACACCGCGTCACAGCGGAAACCAAAGGCGGCGAGATTTCATGTTCTACCAGCTCTATGAAATGAACCATGCGGCAATGGCTCCGTTCCGGGCCACGGCCGACGCCATGCGGCTCGCCTACCGCCACCCGTTCAATCCGCTGTCTCATACCGTCGTCGGGCGAACCCTCGCCGCAGGCTTCGAAGTCTTCGAGCGCGTGACCCGGCGCTACGGCAAACCGGAATTCGGCCTGCTCACGACCACCGTGAACGGCCAGACGGTGACCGTCAGCGAGGAGATCGTCTGGCAGAAACCCTTCTGCAACCTGATCCATTTCCGCCGGGATCTGCCGGCCGGTGCTGAACCCGGCCCGCGCATCCTGATCGTCGCGCCGATGTCCGGCCACTATGCGACGCTTCTGCGCGGCACCGTCGAAGCGCTCATGCAAGGGGCGGACGTCTACATCACCGACTGGATCGACGCCCGCATGGTGCCAGTCACCGACGGCGGCTTCGATCTCGATGACTATATCGATTACGTGATCGAGATGATCCACCACCTCGGTGCCGACACCCATGTCGTTGCGGTCTGCCAGCCGTCCGTACCGGTTCTCGCCGCGGTGGCCGTCATGGAGGCCAATGGCGACCCGCTTTACCCGTCGTCGATGACGCTGATGGGCGGTCCGATCGACACCCGCAGCAATCCCACTGCGGTCAACGAACTGGCCCAGAACAAGCCGCTCGACTGGTTCAAGGACAATGTCATCATGAACGTTCCCTGGCCGCAGCCGGGCTTCATGCGGGCAGTCTATCCCGGCTTCCTGCAATTGTCCGGCTTCATGTCGATGAACCTTGACCGGCACATGATCGCCCACAAGGACTTCTACATGCACCTCGTCAAGAATGACGGGGATTCCGCCGAGAAGCACCGCGACTTCTATGACGAATACCTGGCCGTGATGGACCTGACCGCCGAGTTCTACCTGCAGACGGTCGATACCGTGTTCATCAAGCATTCGCTGCCGAAGGGCGAGATGCTGCATCGCGGCAAGCTGGTCGATACCAAGGCGATCCGCAATGTTGCATTGCTGACGGTGGAGGGCGAGAACGACGACATTTCCGGCGTCGGCCAGACCCGCGCAGCCCAGACCATCTGCCCCAATATTCCCGACGACAAGCGCATGCATTATTTGCAGCCGGATGTCGGTCACTACGGGGTCTTCAACGGTTCGCGATTCCGCAAGGAGATCGCCCCCCGCATCATCGCCTTTGCCACCCAGCAGTCGCGTGGCGCAAAGCAAAGCCCGGTACGACGCGTGATCAAGGGCGGCAAGTCTGCCTGAATATCCACGTTTTTCGTGAGGCTTTCAGTATATTAGCCGATTGCGAAAACGCTCTCCTTGAACCCGAGGGGGGCGTTTCCCACATCGTTTTCATCGGCGGCATATCGCCCCCGACGAAAGCGAGGGTAATCGATGATGAACCAGTCAGCATTGCTTCGACCGGATTGGACGCCGGCGACCGTTGCCTTGATGGTGCTCGGCTTCATGGTGTTCTGGCCGCTCGGCCTGGCCATGCTGGCCTATATTGTCTTTGGCGACCGTTTCCGCTCTTTCAAGCAGAACGCCAACCAGACGGCCGACGGCCTGTTCAGCAAGTGCCGCAGCGGCGGTTTCCGTAGCACGCATTTCTCGACCGGCAATTCGGCCTTTGACGATTGGCGCAAGGTCGAACTCGACCGCCTCGAAGAAGAGCGTCGCAAGCTCGACGAGATGCGCGCCGACTTCGACCGCTATGTGCGCGAATTGCGTCGCGCCAAGGATCAGGAAGAATTCGACCGCTTCATGCGGGAACGCTCCGCCGAACGTCGCAACGGCGATGACGCGGCCTCCGGCGCCTCCGGCGTCTGACCTGACCGCAAGAGAACAATCGGCCGGCACCATGGTGTGCCGGCTTCTTCATGCGCGATACCGGCGAATCGGCTAAGACGAGACCCATGTTTTCCTTCCTTCAGAAGCCTGTCCGTGCAAAGGCACCGGCCACCTCGAGCCGACTGCTCGACGTGAGCGGTCGCGAGATGCCGCTGGTGATCCGCAGCAATCCCCGCGCCACGCGCATCACGCTGCGCATCGAGCCGGGCGGACGGGGCCTGAAGATGACCGTTCCGCCGGGCCTGCGGGAACGCGAGATCGCCGACTTCCTCGAGCGCCATCGCGGCTGGCTGGAAGTCAAGCTGGCGAAGTTTTCGTCCGATACCCGCCTGGCGGACGGCGGCGAAATCCTGCTGCGGGGCGTGCCCCACCGCATCATCCATTCCGGCCGGTTGCGCGGACTGACCGAGGCGATCGATTCCGAGATCGGCCCGGTGCTGAGTGTCAGCGGCATGGAGGAGCATCTCGGCCGGCGCATCGGCGACTTTCTCAAGAAGGAAGCACGGTGCGATCTCGAGAAACTGGTCAGCGGCCATTCAAGGGCGGTCGGCAAGCCCTTCAAGTCCCTGACCATGAAAGACACCCGCAGCCGTTGGGGCTCCTGTTCCTGGGACGGCAAACTGAGTTTCTCCTGGCGCATCGTCATGGCCCCGCCGCCGGTGATCGACTATCTTGCCGCGCATGAGGTCGCCCACCTGAGGGAAATGAACCATGGGCCGGCATTCTGGGCGCTCTGCCGCGATCTCTGCCCGCATATGGACACCGCGAAAGCCTGGCTGAAGCGACACGGCACCCGGCTGCACGCCATCGACTTCGATTGAAGTCGTCGGGGCGAACCGACCCCGTCGCAAATTGGCTCGACTCTTTTGCGTTTTCGTGCGACTTCCGCAGCCATGAGACCCGATATCAAGATCTGCGGATTGAAGACGCCGGAAGCGGTCGATCGTGCCGTCGAACGGGGCGCGACGCATGTCGGCTTCATTTTCTTCGGCAAGAGCCCGCGCAACATCGAGCCCGACCTCGCCGGCGTGCTGGCCGACCGGGTGAGGGGACGCGCCAAGATCGTCGCCGTCACCGTCGATGCCGACAATGACGACCTCGACGAGATCATCGCGCTCGTGCGGCCGGACATCCTGCAGTTTCATGGCGCGGAGAGCCCCGAGCGGGTGCTGACCGTCAAGGCCGTCACTGGATTGCCGGTGATGAAGGCATTTTCCATCCGCGAACCCGATGACCTGAAGCGCATCGAGCCCTATATCGGCATTGCGGATCGTTTCCTGTTCGACGCCAAGCCGCCGGTGGGTTCCGATCTGCCGGGCGGAAACGGGGTTTCCTTCGACTGGCGGGTCTTGCGGACGCTTGACCCGAACGTCGACTACATGCTTTCCGGAGGCCTCAACAGGGACAATATTGCCGATGCGCTTCGGGAGACCGGGGCGCGCGGCATTGATGTGTCGTCCGGCGTGGAGAGTGCACCGGGCGTCAAGGATCTGGACAAGATGGACGAGTTTTTCGCGGCAGTCGAACGGGCTTCGGTTCGCGAGCCGGTTTCAGGGAGCGCACAGTGAACGAGACACCGAGACCCAATTCCTTCCGTGAAGGACCTGACGAGGACGGCCTGTTCGGCATTTTCGGTGGGCGCTTCGTCGCCGAGACCCTGATGCCGCTCATCCTCGACCTGCAGGCCGAGTGGGAAAAGGCAAAGACGGATGAGGCCTTCCAGGCCGAGCTTGCGCACCTCAACACGCATTATACCGGTCGTCCGAGCCCGCTCTATTTCGCCGAGCGTCTGACGGAAGAACTGGGCGGCGCGAAGATCTACTTCAAGCGCGACGAGCTGAACCACACCGGCAGCCACAAGATCAACAACTGCCTTGGCCAGATCCTGCTCGCCAAGCGCATGGGCAAGACCCGCATCATCGCCGAAACCGGCGCCGGCCAGCATGGCGTCGCCTCGGCGACGGTTGCCGCCCGCTTCGGCATTCCCTGCGTCGTCTATATGGGCGCGACCGATGTCGAGCGCCAGGCGCCGAACGTCTTCCGCATGAAGCTGCTGGGCGCCGAGGTCAAGCCGGTCACGGCCGGTCACGGCACGCTGAAGGATGCGATGAACGAGGCGCTGCGCGACTGGGTGACCAATGTCGACGACACCTACTACATGATCGGCACCGCCGCCGGTCCGCACCCCTATCCGGAAATGGTCCGCGACTTCCAGTCGGTCATCGGACGCGAAACCCGCGAACAGATGATGGCGGCCGAGGGCCGGTTGCCGGACATGCTGGTGGCTGCCGTGGGCGGCGGGTCCAACGCCATCGGCCTGTTCCATCCCTTCCTCGACGATACATCGGTCAAGATCGTCGGCGTCGAAGCCGGCGGCAAGGGCCTTGACGGCGAAGAGCATTGCGCCTCGCTCACGGCCGGCTCGCCCGGCGTCCTGCACGGCAACCGCACCTATCTGCTGCAGGACGAGGACGGCCAGATCAAGGAAGGCCATTCGATCTCGGCCGGCCTCGACTATCCGGGTATCGGTCCGGAGCATTCCTGGTTGAAGGACCAGGGCCGCGTCGAATATGTGCCGATCATGGATACCGAGGCGCTGGCCGCCTTCCAGATGCTGACCCGTACCGAGGGCATCATTCCCGCGCTCGAGCCGAGCCATGCGCTCGCCGAAGTCATCAAGCGCGCGCCGAAGATGGACAAGGACCAGATCATCGTCATGAATCTCTGCGGCCGCGGCGACAAGGACATCTTCACCGTCGGCAAGATTCTCGGAATGGGGCTCTGACATGACTGCTCGTATGGACAAGAAATTCGCCGAACTGAAAGCCGCGGGCCGGCCGGCGCTCGTCACCTATTTCATGGGCGGCGATCCGGACTATGAGACCTCGCTGGAAATCATGAAGGCGCTTCCTGGCGCCGGCGCCGATGTCATCGAACTCGGCGCACCGTTTTCCGATCCGATGGCCGATGGCCCGGCAATTCAGCTGGCCGGCCAGCGCGCCCTGAAGGGCGGCCAGACGATGAAGAAGACGCTGCAGATGGCCCGCGAATTCCGCAAGGGCGACGACACGACCCCCATCGTCATCATGGGATACTACAACCCGGTCTACGTCTACGGCGTCGAACGTTTTCTCGATGACGCGCTGGAAGCCGGTATCGACGGCCTGATCATCGTCGACCTGCCCGCCGAAATGGACAATGAGCTGTGCATCCCGGCACGCAAGCGGGATATCAACTTCATCCGTCTGACGACGCCCACGACCGATGACAAGCGCCTTCCCAAGGTGCTGACCAACACGTCGGGTTTCGTCTACTACGTATCGATGACCGGCATCACCGGTTCGGCGCTGCCCGATCCGTCGAAGATCGCCGGCGCCGTCGGCCGCATCAAGAGCCAGACCGATCTGCCGGTCTGCGTCGGCTTCGGCGTCAAGACCGCCGAACATGCCCGCCTGATCGGCGCCAATGCCGACGGCGTCGTCGTTGGCACCGCAATCGTCAATCAGGTGGCAACCTCGCTCGACAAGGATGGCCGTGCCTCCGCCGCTACGGTGCAGTCGGTTGCCACCTTCGTGCGCGGTTTGTCGGCCGGCGTTCATGCCGCCCGCCTTGCCGCCGCCGAATAGTCTTCCCATATGGCCTGGGACAGTCAGGAGTTAGTCAAGTGAACTGGATTACCAATTACGTGCGGCCGCGGATCAATTCCATGCTGGGCCGCCGCGAGGTTCCCGACAATCTTTGGATCAAGTGCCCCGAAACCGGCGAGATGGTCTTCCACAAGGATCTCGAAGAGAACAAGTGGGTGATCCCGGCCTCGGGCTATCACATGAAGATGCCGGCCAAGGCCCGTTTGGTCGATCTTTTCGATGACGGTCATTTCGAGGCCCTGACGCAGCCGAAGGTGGCGCAGGATCCGCTGAAGTTCCGTGATTCGAAGAAATATGCCGACCGCCTTAAGGACAGCCGGGTGAAGACCGATCAGGAAGACACGATCCTGGCCGGTGTCGGCACGGTCGAGGGCGTCAAGCTCGTCGCCGTCGTGCACGAATTCAACTTCATGGGCGGCTCGCTCGGCATCGCCGCGGGCGAGGCGATCGTCAAGGCGTTTGAACGCGCGCTCGCCGAGAAGTGCCCGCTGTTGATGTTCCCCGCTTCGGGCGGCGCGCGCATGCAGGAAGGCATCCTGTCGCTGATGCAGCTGCCGCGCACCACGGTCGCGGTCGACATGCTGAAGGAAGCGGGCCTTCCGTACATCGTCGTTCTGACCAACCCGACCACCGGTGGCGTGACGGCATCCTATGCCATGCTGGGTGACCTGCACATCGCCGAGCCGGGTGCGGAAATCTGCTTCGCCGGCAAGCGGGTGATCGAGCAGACGATCCGCGAAAAACTGCCGGAAGGCTTCCAGACCTCCGAATACCTGCTGGAACACGGCATGATCGACATGGTGGCCAAGCGTCACGAGATCCCGTCGCTCTTGGCGCGGGTGCTGAAGATCATGCTGAAGCGTCCGGCGGCGGTCGGCGAACTCGTGCCGGCTGCAAAGGCCGAACCGCAGAAGGTTTCGGCCTGAGCCGGAATCTTTCTGCCGATCGAGGCGAAGCAGCGGAATTTTCAAACATGGCCGAGCCCGCCTTCAGCAAGGCAGAACAGGTAATCGACGAGCTTCTGGGCTTGCACCCCAAGGGCTTCGATCTCTCCCTCACGCGTATTCGCCGGCTGCTGGAACTGCTCGGCAATCCGCAGGACAGGTTGCCGCCGGTCATCCATGTGGCCGGCACCAATGGCAAGGGTTCGGTCACGGCCTTCTGCCGGGCGCTTCTCGAAGCCAAGGGCCTTTCCGTCCACGTCCACACCTCGCCGCATCTGGTGCGCTGGCATGAACGCTATCGGATCGGCGTCAAGGGCGGGCCAGGCCAGTTCGTCGATGATGAGCTTTTTGCCGATGCGCTGAAACGGGTCGCGGCTGCCAATGGCGGCCAGCAGATCACCGTGTTCGAGATCCTGACGGCGGTCACTTTCCTGCTCTTTTCCGAGCAGCCGGCCGACGTGGCGATCATCGAGGTCGGCCTTGGTGGGCGTTTCGACGCCACCAATGTCATTGCGGCGCCGGCCGTTTCGGTCATCATGCCGATCTCGCTCGACCACCAGCCCTATCTCGGTGACCGGGTCGAACTGATCGCCGCCGAAAAGGCGGGGATCATGAAGCGCGGGCTTCCCGTCGTGATCGGACAGCAGGAATATGAGTCGGCGCGCGATGTTCTCGTGACCACGGCCGAGCGGCTGGGCTGCCCGCTAGCGGTCTTCGGTCAGGACTATGGCGCGCACGAGGAGTTTGGCCGGCTTGTCTACCAGGACGAATTCGGCCTGATGGACCTTCCCTTGCCGCGCCTTCCGGGTCGACACCAGTATGGCAATGCCGCCGCCGCCATCCGCGCCGTCAAGGCCGCCGGCTTCGAGGTTTCGCCGGCCATGGCGGAAATGGCGATGATCTCCGTCGAATGGCCGGGTCGACTGCAGCGGCTGACCGAGGGCCGATTGGTGGCCGAAGCGCCTCTCGGCGCTGAAATCTGGGTCGACGGCGGCCACAATCCCGGTGCCGGCGAGGTGATTGCCGAAGCGATGGCCGGTTTCGAGGAGCGCCAGTCGCGACCGCTTTACCTGATCACCGGCATGATCAACACCAAGGATCCGGTCGGCTATTTCCGTGCCTTCGCCGACATAGCCCAGGACGTCTTCACCGTGCCGATCCGTGGGACGGATGCGGCGCTCGACCCCGTCGCTCTGGCCCATGCGGCCTTTGATGCGGGTCTTGTGGCGGCGCCGATGGCTTCGGTTGCCGATGCGCTTCGCGAGATCGTCGAGCGGGTCGATCCCGCCGCCCCGCCGCCGCGCATCCTGATCGGCGGCTCGCTCTATCTCGTCGGCAATGTGCTGGCCGACAATGGTACGCCTCCCAAATGAAAAAAGCCGGGGCGAGCCCGGCTTTCTTGCATGACGATGAGCCCGCAGATCAGGCGGCGCTGGAAATCCAGCTCGACAGGGCGGTCTTCGGCGCTGCGCCGACCTTGATGTCGGCCACTTCGCCACCCTTGAACATGGCAAGGGTCGGGATCGAGCGCACGCCGAACTTGGCGGCGATTTCCGGATTTTCGTCGATGTTGACCTTTACGATCTTCACCTTGCCGGCAAGCTCGTTGGAGATCTCCTCCAGGCTCGGACCGATCATCTTGCAGGGGCCGCACCATTCGGCCCAGAAATCCACGACCACGGGTTCCGCCGAATCGAGAACTTCAGCCTGAAAATTGGAATTGTCGACTTTTACCGTAGCCATGGGCTGCTCCTTTGCCGGTATCGATTTGTAACCAGATATGTGATGTCTCGCCGCGGAATTTCAATATGCGGTATCTCACGATGGCTTGAGCGCGGCAAGGGACTGCGACAGCGTGTCATCGTCCAGGGTGATCACGGTCCCGGTTTCGGTGTAGACCAGAAGGCAGTCGAAGCCATGCTCGGGATAGAGCGGCCGGAGGATTTCGCGATAGATGGCGAGCTGCGCGCGATGGGAGAGTGGAGCCTCGGCGGGACTGCGAGGGGGGGAGCGGTTGGTCTTGTAATCCACCAGGACCACCCGGCCGGCCACGACAGCCATTCGGTCGATCCGCCCGGACACGGCGCGCTCTTCGCCGTTCAGCACGAAGCTGCCCATGACCGAGACCTCGGCTTGCCCATCATCCGAGAAGACCGAACGAAGATCGGGATTGTCCAGCACCGCCATGATTGTCCGCACCAGCGTGTCGCGCTCTGAAGCCGGCCAGAAACGGGCTGCCCGCGCCGCATAGCGCCGCGCGGCGGCCTCGCGCTCGGCCGGGGGAAGTTGTGGCAGCATTTGCAGCATGCGGTGTACGAGACGGCCTTTCTGCAGGGCAATGCCGGCCGGCTCCCGCCCACTGAACAACGGCGATGTCACGAGCGCATCATCGGCTTCGTCGATGACCAGGGCGCCCGCGCCGGAAGGGCTGAGCGGGCGTGGCAGGCCTGGGCTGGCCGCAAGCGGACGGAGCAATTCGTCGGGCAAGGCCTCCTCCGGCCGATCGGCAAGCACCTCCGTTTCGCTTTCGAATTCCCGCGCGGCCTCGGGCAGCCTCCATGCCAGTCCTTCCCAGGCTCCGTCCGGACTGGAATATTCGACCGGCCGACAGAAATCCGTCTTGTCGCGCAGAGCATCGGCGATCATCTGGTGCCAGACCTCGCCCGGATCGTTCACGCCGCGATAACCGCAGACGATCAGTCGGTCGGCGGCTCGTGTCATGGCGACGTAGAGTAGTCGGCGATACTCCTCTTCCGCCATCTGCCGGCGTCGTTCGACATCGGCGTCGATCAGGGTATTGGAGAGCGTCTTGTTTGGTACCCAGACCGGAAGCGGTGAGATGCCATGTCCGCCCTCGATCAGGCGGAACTTGGCGAGATGGGTCTGATTGAAGGGCTTGCCGCCGCCATCGATGAGAAAGACGATCGGCGCCTCGAGCCCCTTCGAGGCGTGGACGGTCATGATCCGGACCTCGTCGCGGTCCTTGTCCTGCTCGCGCTTGACCTCGGGCGCTTCCGTTTCCAGCGTTGAGATGAAGGCCTGCAAGCCGGGCAGGCCGGCGGTCTCGAAGGCCAGGGCAAAGCTCAGGAATTCGTCGAGAATATCGCTCACTTCGGAGCCCAGGCGGGCAAGATAGTCCCGCCTTCCCCCATGAACGCCCAGTACGCGCGCATAGAAATCATGAACGGGCAGGGATCGCGACAGGGCCAGGAAGGCTTCCAGTCGCATGACGGTCTCGCCCCAGCGTCCAGGTGCATCGGCTGCAATATTGCGCATGTGCGCCCAGAGACCACAATCCGCCGGCCGATGGGCGGCGAGGTCGAACAGATCCTCCTCGCCATGGTTGAACAGCGGGCTCTTCAGCAAGGCGGCAAGCGAAAGATCGTCCGCCGGCAGGAGAACGAAACGGCCGAGCGCCAGCAGATCCTGCACGGCGATATGCGAGGTCAGCTTCAGTCGGTCGGCACCGGCAACCGGGATATTGTTGCGCCGCTTCAGCGCGCGGGTGAGGGCATTGACGAAATTGTCGCGCTTACGAACGAGAACGAGGATGTCACCGGCCCGGATCGGGCGCCGCTTGCCCTTCTCGATGATGGTTTCCTTGCCGAGCAACTGCTCGATCGTAAAGGCGATGCGCCGCGCGAGGATCGCCGATGGCGCACTTTCCGGGGTCGCGTCGAAGGGTGCCGTCCAGTCCTCGGACGTATCGGACTTCTCCGCCACGATCATGCTCCACAAGTCGACCGCACCGGGATGGCCGATCCGGCTCGACATATGGACCACGCTGTCGCCACCGGCGCTCAGTCCTCGGGCGTTGCCGGCAACGGAAAAGACCTGGTCGACGGCCGACAGCACGGTCAAGGTCGAACGGAAGGAAAGCGGCAGGCGCACAGGGCTGAATACCTGGCTTCCGGCAGCCACGGCGCGGGCGGTCGACTTCGCCTCCTCGGAAAAGCGTTCGGGCCTGGCGCCCTGGAAGGAATAGATCGACTGCTTTTCGTCGCCGACGGCAAAGAAAGTGCGTGTCAGGCTGCGGGCGCTTTCGCCGGAGAAGAAATCCTCCCGCAACGAACGGATGACCGACCATTGAACGGGGCTGGTATCTTGGGCTTCGTCGACGAGGATATGATCAATGCCCTGGTCCAGTTTGTAGTGGACCCAGGGACCGACATCGCTGCGCAACAGAAGCTCCGCCGTGCGAACGATCAGGTCCTCGAAGTCGAGCTGGCTGCGCTTTTTCTTCAATTCCTCGTAGTCTTCGTCCAGACGCCCGGCCAGCGTCAAGGCGGCCATTATCGCCTGGTACATGCGAAAGATGCGCCGGCGATCCTGAAAGGCGGCCACATGCTCGCGCGCTGCGACGATCGCCTCGTAAAGCTGCGGGTTCGCCGTGGTCATGGCCGTTGCGATCAGCGACCTGTCCGCCTTCGGCTTTCCTCCCTTGGTGAAGAACGCTGCCTCGACGATACCAAGCCGCTTGCGCGCATCGGGCTCGTGCGCGGCGCTCTCCAGGAGGTCCGCAACCTCCCGAACCGTCTGGTTCCCGTCTTTTGACCTCGCCAGCAGGATATAGGCGGTCAGCGCGGCTCCACTGAGTGAGGGTAGGGGCCAGACCTGCCCGATCAGACCGTCTTCCGTGGTGCCATCGGCGATATCCAGCCCCCGGCGCAGCAGGACGTCCACCCCGCCGGCCGTCTCCGCTGCCTTGACGAAGGCGCGAACGGCATGGCGGTTGGCGACGAGATCGCCCAGCAACGTTTCAAGCCCGCTTTCATCGGCGATGCTGAGCACCTGGGAAAAGGCCTCTGCCAGCACTGCATCGTCCTCCGACGAAGTGGCGGTCAAAAGCGAGCGGCGGGCTTCCGCCAAAACCGCATGGGCGGCCCGGTCGTCGAGAACGGTGAAATGGCCGGCGACATTGGCTTCCAGCGGGAACTGATGCAGCAGCGCCTCGCAGAAGGCGTGAATGGTCTGGATCTTCAAGCCGCCGGGGGTTTCCAGCGCGCGGGCAAAGAGCCGCCGGGCCTCGGCCAGCTTGAGGCGATCCGGCTGTCGCTGCTCGATTGCGTAAAGTCGCCTGGCCAGTTCTTCGTCCGACAGCGTCGCCCATTCCGCCAGCCGCGAGAAAACGCGGTTCGACATTTCCGAGGCGGCGGCCTTGGTATAGGTCAGGCAGAGGATCGAGGACGGCCTTGCGCCGGCAAGCAACAGGCGGATGACCCGCTGGGTCAGAACATGGGTTTTTCCCGATCCGGCATTGGCCGAAACCCAGGCCGATCTCGCCGGGTCGGAGGCCACGGCCTGCTGCAGGCTGGTCCAGTCGAGCCAGACGGCCGGATCATCGCCGGATGGCAGTGCTGCCTCGTCATTCGTCATTGCCCGGCTCCTCGGTATCGGCCGTCGACCATTCCGCCACGCGCGCCAGATGGTCGTATTCTCCGCCGAAGTCGTTCTGCTGCGCGGGGATCAGGCGCGAGACATAGCCGCGTTCGCCGCTTCGCAGCGCCTCGACGAATCGCGCAAGTTCCTCGACGGACTGCTCGGCAAGCTCGACCGCCGACTTCTTGTTGTCGCCGCGACCGGAAAGCTCGTTGTTGACGGGATCGACAATCAGGCTGTCTGCGGGTTTAAGGCGGACATAGAGAAGATTGTCCGGCGTCAACCGGCCTGCGTCGCGGAAGGCGCCGGCCTGGAGTGCCGCAGCTTCCAGTGCCAGTTGCGGGTCGAGCAGGCTGCGGGCCTGCGGGGGAGTGGGGCTAAGGCCTGTCTTATAGTCGATGATATCGGCGTGATGCGCGCCCTTGACGTCGATCCGATCCGCGACGCCGGACAAGGTAATGCCGTTGGCAAGCTCGATCCGGCCGCGCGCCTCGGTGAAGGTCTTGCGGATCTCGGGCCGACGGTCGCGTTCCCATTCGATGAAGGCACGCCCGACGCTGGCGAAACGCTGTCGCCAGACGATGTCGATATGGATCGGCAAGCGTTCGGCGTCAAACAGCTCGTCAACGATCCGCTGCATGGCGGCGGGCGCTTGCGCGCTTGCCGGATCGTGGCCCTCGCTGACGAAGCGCTCGATGATCTTGTGATAAAGCGTGCCGCGCTCCGCCGCGCCCGGATCCTGGTTAAATCCATCGACAGGGTCGAGCTTGAGGATGCGTCGCGCATACAGTGCGTAGGGATCGCGGCGGAACCGCCCTACCTCGCTGAAGGAGAATTGTGTCGGTTGCAGTTCGGCCGGCGGCTTCGGGGCCGGGCGTTGCGCCGGCGCCTGTGGTGCGGCCCGGTCGAGAAGCGCGGCATAGTGCCGGTAGAGGTCGCCCCTCGTTTTCAATTGCCGTTCCAGATCGCTGCCGGAGAGGGCTAGCAGCCTTTGCAGCCAACGCGAGGCGACCGTCGGGGCCGAGCCCTGGCGAAGGGCGCGCGAATAGACCAGGCGACGCGTGCCGCTTGCCATCTCGAAATCATGCGCCAGCTGGCCGATCCGCCGTTCGGGCGGTTCCAGCCCGATCTCGGTCTTCATCATGCGCGACAGGAAAGGGTTGTTGGTGGTCTGTCCCGGCCAGGAGCCCTCGTTGAGTCCGCCGATCACCAGCATGTCGACGCTTTGAAGACGCGCCTCGAGCGTGCCGAAGACGAAGACGCGCGGATGACGCATGGCGCGCGGCTTCACGGCCGAACTTGCGGTCAGGGCACCGAAGATGTCGATCCATTGGGGGCCGTCGGCGATGATCTCACCGTCGGTTGCGATGATTTCGCCAAGCTGGCTCGCCAGTGTTTCGCCGGCCTCGTCGGACCAGAGGGCCGAGAGATCGCCGCGTTCGTCGCCGCAGACGGCTTCGAGGACCCGGCCGGTCCGCTCCGCCCATTGGCCAAGCGGCAGCTTGTCGGTCAGAGTTCGGCCATCGGCGACGCGGACAAGAACGCCCACCAGCGGCTCCACGGCCCTGGCGATCCGCTCGGCGAGGTCGCGGGCCGCCTCGATGGACGCCGGGGCCAAGGAAAGGCGCCACTGCGGCGCGTGGCGGTCGCCCCGATGCTCTGCCAGCCTCTTGTCGAACAGCGCGGCAAGCGTGGCGAGATCAACCGGCTGGATGCCGCCGCGAAGGGCGACCAGTTCCAGGGCATCGGCCGCCTCGCGGTAAAGCGTGGGGTCCATGCCGAAGCGGGCGAGGGGATGTTTGAGAACCGAAACGAGCGGCACCGGATCGCCGGGCCGCAGCGTTGCCTCCAGAAGCAGCTGGGTGAGGATGCCCTGCTGCGTTGCGCTGAACGGCGTGCCGGCGGAATCGTCGGCGAGAATGCCGAAACGGGCAAGCTCGGCCGTGACCCGGCGGGCCAGCGCGCGGTCCGGTGTGATCAGCGCCACCCGGCTTTCGCCGCCGGCAGCCCCCGGATGCTCGAGGCCAAGGCGAAGTGCTACGGCGATCGCCATGGCTTCCTCGCGCTCGTTGGCTGCCTCGATCAGCGCCACCTCGGAGAAGGCCTGGTGAATCCGGGTCTCGCCGAAGGCGTGGCGCCAGGCCTGCCAGCCGTCGGTGGCGCCGGCCGGCGCCAGCGCGCGTGACAGGATTTCGGCGCGATCGGCCAGCACGGGATCCGCCTTTCCCAGCGGCTCCACCTCCAGGCGGTCCAGTTGCAGCTGCCGGAGCAGTCGGTGGAGGCCGTATTGCGGGTGGCCGCGGCTGGCCGGATCGGCCGGTCTTCCAGCTTCCGGCTCGAGCCCGACCTTCAACCAGTCCTCGGGCGGCATGCTGGTGTCGAGTCCGGGCAGGACGATCACGCCATCGGGACGTGCGGCAATGGCGGCGATCAGTTCGGCAGCGGCGGGTATCGATCCGGTCGAGCCGGCGACAATCACCGGATGACCCGGTTCGAGCCGGGCGATACGCTGGGCTTCCGCCCTCAAGCCGGCATCGCGATGGCGCGCGGGCGACGAGCGCGCCAGTTCTTCCAGGCGTGCCGGCCAGAAAGCGGTCGCGATCTTCAGGAACTCGACGGTCAACTGCCACCAGGAGGCGAAGTCGCGCACGTCGAGCTTGACGAGATCGGCCCAGTCGCAGCCTTCGGTCTCGACCGCGTCGATCAGTTCGGCGAGCGCGCGTGCCAGCCAGACGGCATCGGCGGGGCTTGCCGGCGCGACAAGAGGGGTATCGGCATGAATGCTGCGGACGATGGCCGGCAACTGGTTTCGCCAGGCCAGGATCAGGCGCGCCAGTTCCAGCAGCATGACGGTACTGCTGACCGGCGGTGCAAGATCGATGAGCGCGGGTTGGTCGGCTTCGAAATAGCCGCTGTCCTCATCCGTTTCGCCGAGCGGTCGGATGACGGGGAGGATGGCCGAGCGCCCGCCCAGCAGTTCGACGAACTCGGCGCGCAGCACACGTGCCGCGCGGCGCGTGGGAACGAGGATCGTCACCTTGGCGAGCGATAGCGGATCGGCGGGATCGTAGCGCCAGTCCGGTGCGAGCGTGCCGTCGAGCAGTCGCTCGGCCAGCAGCTTGAGGAAGGGAAGCCCCGCCGGTATCGTCAGGACACGCGGTCGATGCGTCCCCGCCATCATCAGGCTCCCTTACCGCTGGCATTTCCGAAACGCCGGATGGTCTCTTCCGCCTCGCCGATCGCCTCCGGCGTACCGACGGTCAGCCATTGGCCGGCCATCTCGACGCCGTAGAGCCGTCCGCGGGCGATGGCCCGGTCGAAATAGATGTTGAGGTTGAAGGCATCCTGGGGGGCGTCGTCGAACAGTTCCGGCAGAAGTGCGATCGCGCCGGCATAGACGACCGGAATGGGATCGCCGTCCGCATAACGCTTGAGCCTACCATCTGCACCAAGCGAGAAATCCTTCTTGCCGTTGTGCCCTGTGGTCCGCTCAAGCGGCACGCAGAGCAGGACCATGTCCATGCGCGCCGGATCGAAGATATCGGCAAGATGCTCGAGATTGGTTTTGCCCCCGGGCTTCTCTCCGATCCAGAACAGGTCGGCATTCATCACGAAGGCCGGCGAACGGTTGAGCAGTTTCAACCCCTTGACCAGTCCACCGCCGGAATTCATCAGCTCTGCGCGCTCGTCGGAAATGAGGATTTCCAGCCCGCGATAGCCGGTGAGATGGGCTTCCATCTGTTCGGCGAAATGGTGCACATTGACCACGACCCGGTCGACACCGGCGGCGACCAGCGTATCGAGCACATAGTCGATCATCGGCTTGCCGGCGATCCTAACAAGCGGCTTCGGCATGCTATTGGTAATCGGCCGCATCCGGGTGCCGAGCCCGGCTGCGAGTACCATCGCGTTGGTGATCTTCATCGTGCCTTGGGAAGTGATTCGGTTTCGCCGATTCCAACCCTTGCGCACCAGTCGCGCAAGGGGGCAAGCGCCTCATGCTCGAAGGCGACCGATAGATGCCACAGCGTCCGGTCCATGTGCTTCATGTAGCCCGGCTTGTGGTCGCGTTTCATCAGGCGAACCCAGAGCCCGTTGAGCTTGCAGGCGCGCTGCGCCGACATGATGGCCCAGGCCTTGCGGAAGTCCGCCTCGTTGAAACCGGCCTCGCTGCGGCGAAGCGCCAGATAATCGACCATCAACTGGTCGACAAGGTCGCGTTCGACGGTGACACGGGCGTCCTGGACGATCGACACCAGGTCATAGGCCGAGGGACCGATCATCGCATCTTGGAAGTCGATCAGACCGATCCGCTGGATACCCTGCTGCTCGCCCCGCCAGATGATGTTCGGCGAGTGGAAATCGCGTAAGACCAGTGTCTTTTCGGCGGAGGCAAGCTGGTCGATCAGTTCGTCCCAGATCGCCAGATACTCGGCTCGTTCCGCCGGCGTTGCCGGGGCACCGTCCCGCTTCCACGGCAGGTGCCAGTCGATCAGCAGTTCGGCCTCCATTTTCATGGCGGTGCGATCATAGTCCGGAACGTGGTGTGCGCGACCGGCTTCGATCTGGATGTCCCGCTCGAAGCGGGTGGCATGGAGGGCGGCCAGGCAGGCGACGCTGGCGCGATAGCGCTCGGGGATCGGCTTGCCGTCTTCGTCGAGAACGGTTGCCGGGCCGAAATCCTCGATCAACAGCAGGCCGGCCTCGCAATCCCGTTCAAAGATCTCAGGCGCGGCAAATCCGCGTTCACGCAACGCCTGGTCGATGGCGACGAAGGGATAGACGTCTTCGGCGAGATGGACGATCTGGGAATAGGGCTTGCCGTCGCGGATCGGCGGGCCGTCGGGCTGGCGAGGCGCGTCCATCAGGATGCGCCGGGTGCCGCCGTCCGCCGGATAGATGTATTCATAGGCGCGGGTCGAGGCATCGCCGGTCAGATGCCGGCGCCGGGCGCCGGTGTAGCCATGCGCGTCAAGGAAGCGACGGATCGAAAGCACGCGTTCGATCCGGGCGATCTTCGACGCGGGTGCGGTGATCGTCACCTGGCGCCCGCCGCCGACATCGAAGCCGAAGGCAATGTCGATGCGCTTTGCCGGCAGGCTGGTTCCCGCCTTGTCGGGCCATTCGACCAGACAGACACCATTGTCGAGCGCATCGGCAAAGCCGATTTCTTCGAGCTCGGCGGGATCGGCGAGACGGTAGAGATCGAAATGCGCCACGGAGATACGCAGGTCGTAATTCTGCACCAGCGTGAAGGTCGGGCTCGGCACTTCGAGATAGTCGTCGTCGGCCATCGCCCGCAGCAGGGCTCGTGACAGCGTCGACTTGCCGGCGCCGAGATCACCCCAAAGCGCCACGCAGTCGCCTGGCTTCACCACCAGAGCCAGCTCCTCGCCGAGACGAATGGTATCCGCCTCGGTCGCAAGGGTCAGGGAGAGGCTCGATGGCGTGTCGGTCATTCGGCGGCGGCGATGGCTTGCGGTTCGACGATCGCGGAGGGAATGCGGCAGGAGACGGTCGTGCCCCGACCCGGTTCGCTGTCGATCGAAACGGTGCCGTTGTGCAGGTTGACAAAGCTCTCGACGATGGAAAGGCCGAGACCGGCGCCGCTGCGCTTTCCGCTCTTGCCGTTGGTCGAGAAGCGGTTGAACACGGTTGCCAGCATGTCCTTCGACATGCCGCAGCCGTTGTCGTGAACCGTGAAGACGAAATCCGCATCCTCGCGCCAGCACTTCAGCTCGATGGCCGAGCCTTCCGGTGCGAAATTCACCGCATTGGTCAGGATCTTGATGAGGATCTGCTTCAGCCGCTGCTGGTCGGCCACGATATGGCCGAGATGGGCGGCAGCGGCGATCTCGAGCGAGACATTGCTCTCCTGCAGCCGATCGGTCATCTGCATCGAGACGTCGTCAAGCAGGTCGGTGAGATCGATATCGGCATAATCGAGCCGCATGATGCCGGCATCGACGGTCGCCAGGTCGAGAATGTCGTTGACGATCGTCAGCAGCACCGACGAAGAGGTGGAGATGTGGTCGATATATTCCGACTGGCGCTCGTTAAGAGGACCGATCGCCGGCGTCTTCAACAGGTCGGTGAAGCCGATGATGTTGGTCAGCGGCGAGCGCAGTTCGTAGGAGACGTGCTGGACGAAGTCGTTCTTCAGCTCGTCGGCCTTGCGCAGCGCCTCGTTCTTTTCCTTGAGCGCCCGTTCGGCGAGAACGCTGTCGGTCTTGTTGACGAAGGTCAGCATCGTCTGGGCGTTCGGCAGCGGCGTGACCGCGTAGTCGAGAACCAGGCGGGAATAGAGTTCCAGCGTGCCCTGGCTCGACGGCCTTTCGTCCTCGAAGCTGGTAATCATCTTGGCGAAGGCCTTCCAGCCGTCCGCGCCGTCATAGGAAGGCGCGCAGGCGGCTTCGATCGCCTTGATATGCGTGCCCTGTTTCGAATCCGCCTCGGTGATCCCCCAAAGCGCACGGAAGGCCGGGTTGGACAGCTCGATTCGACCGTCCGGACCGAACACCGCCACACCTTCCGACAGGTGGTCGATCGTTTCGCCGCGAACCCGGAGCAGCGTGTTGTAGCGGCTTTCAAGTTCGAACTGCGCCGTGACGTTCTCGAATACCCAGGTTGCGCCACCTTGCGGATGGGCCGAGGCGATGATGCGCAGCGTCTGGCCGTTGGGCAGATGCCACAGGTCGGTCTGGGTCTCGAGCGAGCGGTAGACAGAGAGCGTATTCTCCTTCCACGCCTTCCAGCTCAGTTGTTCCGGCAGTTTGCGTGCCGAACGCAGCCGATCCAGCAGTTCGCCGTGATCGGGCCGCGATTCGAGGAATAGCGGCTCGAGGTCCCAGAGCTTCTGGAACGGCTGATTGAAGAATTGCAGGCGCCGATCGCGGTCGAAGATGGCAACGGGCGCTTCGAGGTGCTCAAGCGTCTCGGCATGGCTCTTCAAGGTGCGCGCCAGTTCCTCGCGCAGCGCTTCCTCGCCGCTGACGTCGACGGCCATCCCGCAGGAACCCGATGGCTCGCGGATGTCGACGACATCAAAGAAGGTCCGCTTGCCGCGGACCGCGGTCGATACGACGTCATGGAATGGAGATTCGGGCGTCGCCGCGGCCTTGATCTTTTCTCGCGTGAGCGTGTTGAGAATCTCGCGGCCCTCGCGAACGGCCTGATCGGGGGATCCCGCCTCGACCGCTTCGCTGTAGGCGTGATTCACCCAGGTCAGGTGGCCCTCGGCATCCCGCCGCCAGACGGGCTGCTCGATCGCGTCCAGCAAGGATTCGAAGGTCGCAATGGAGTTTCTCAGGCGATTGCGCTCGATCTTAAGTTCCGCGAGCTCGGCCCGCAGATTGTTGAGAGCGACGAAACGGGCGAAGGCCCGGCCGCCCGAGAGGCGGCCCTGGACCTCGATGACTTCGCCTCGATGCGTCTCGGCGATCACGTCAAAACTCTCGGCGCTGTGGCGCAGGGCCTCGATCGCCTTTTCCAGTTCGCTCGCCGAGGCCGGCTTCAGCCAGCGCCCGAAGGCCAGGAATTCGCTGTCGGTCTGCGGCGCACCGGTTTCGGCCGGCAACTGGCCGAGAAATTCGGGCTTGCCGTTCTGTCCGTCCCAGATGACGATCCGGCGGTTCTTGTCGGCGATCAGGGCCTGGTAGCGGGAAATGCGCTGGTTGGCGTCGGAAAGTGCCGAGCGCATCTCGGCGCCTTCGGCCTCGAGCCGACCGCGCTGCCTTATCAGCCAGCCAGCAGAAAGCATCGCCGCCGACAGAATACCCAGCACGAGCGCATAGCCGACCATTTCGACCGAGGTGAACAGTTTCTCCGCCGGAGGAATGCTGGACTTGGTCTGTGCCAGCGTGGGTGCGAAAAGCGCAGTCAGGATCGTTCCGCCCATGCAGGCCGTCCACAACCGCCGCATGAGACCGCGTTCGGAACGCGACCGAGGCCCCTCACCGACGAAGGTGCTTTTCGCACGGGTATCCTTGCCCGGATCAGAAGCTCGGGGATCGATAACCCCTGCCTTGTCCCGATGGATCGGGCCGCTCTTTTTTACCGACATCCTCGGTCTGTCTCCGTCCTATGTGCCGCATCGTCGACAAGACATCCCATTTCGTCGACGCACCTGCCGGGAGCGCCACGAATCAAGTCCTAAAACAATACTGCCTAAGGGAATCTGCGGGAAGGGTCGGGCCCAAAAAAGAAGTCGCAGCCTTTGTCAAGGCCGCGACTACTAGATTTGGTAGATATCCAGAAGAATATCAATAGCGGTAGTGGTCAGCCTTGAACGGACCGGCCGGCGTTACGCCGATATAGGCGGCCTGTTCTTCCGACAGCTCGGTGAGCTTCACGCCGAGCTTTTCGAGATGCAGGCGCGCGACCTTCTCGTCGAGATGCTTGGGCAGGACATAGACCTGATTCTGGTACTGGCCCTGCTTCGTGTAGAGCTCGATCTGTGCCAGGACCTGGTTGGTGAACGAGGCCGACATCACGAAGGAAGGATGACCGGTAGCATTGCCGAGGTTGAGCAGCCGCCCCTCGGACAAAAGGATCATGCGATTGCCCTTCGGGAACTCGATCATGTCCACCTGCGGCTTGACATTGGTCCACTTCAGATTGCGAAGCGCCGCGACCTGGATCTCGTTGTCGAAGTGGCCGATATTGCCGACGATCGCCATGTCCTTCATCTCGCGCATGTGCTCGATGCGGATGACGTCCTTGTTGCCGGTCGTGGTGATGAAGATGTCGGCCGAGGCGACGACGTCTTCCAGTGTCACGACCTCGAAGCCGTCCATGGCGGCCTGAAGCGCGCAGATCGGATCGACTTCCGTCACCTTGACGCGGGCACCGGCGCCGCGCAGCGAAGCGGCCGAGCCCTTGCCGACGTCGCCATAGCCGCAGACGACGGCGACCTTGCCGGCCATCATCACGTCCGTGCCGCGGCGAATGCCGTCGACCAGCGATTCCTTGCAGCCGTATTTGTTGTCGAACTTCGACTTGGTGACGGAATCGTTGACGTTGATGGCGGGGAAGGGGAGAAGGCCCTTCTTGCTCAATTCATAGAGGCGATGAACGCCGGTCGTGGTTTCTTCGGTCACACCCTTGATGGCGTCGCGCTGCCTGGTGAACCAGCCCGGCGACGCTTGGAGACGCTTCTTGATCTGGGCGACGAGGATTTCTTCTTCTTCCGATCCCGGATTGGAAAGGACGTCCTCGCCCGCTTCGGCACGGGCGCCGAGCAGGATATACATGGTGGCGTCCCCGCCGTCGTCGAGGATCATGTTGGAAACGCCGCCGTCGCGCCACTGGAAGATCTGGTCGGTATACTGCCAGTAGTCCTCGAGCGTTTCGCCCTTGACGGCGTAGACCGGGATGCCGGCGGCAGCAATGGCGGCAGCGGCATGGTCCTGGGTCGAGAAGATGTTGCACGATGCCCAGCGGACCTCGGCACCGAGCGCGACCAGCGTCTCGATCAGGACGGCGGTCTGGATCGTCATGTGCAGCGAACCGGTGATGCGGGCGCCCTTCAGAGGCTGGCTTGCGCCGAATTCCGAGCGGCAGGACATGAGCCCTGGCATTTCCGTCTCGGCAATGGCGATTTCCTTGCGGCCGAATTCGGCAAGGCCAATGTCTGCGACGATATAGTCGTTGTGTGCGGTCATGAAGCGCTCCCGGCTAGGATGACGGCGCAGGCCCGGTTCCGCATCGAACGAAAGGCAAGCACCATGCGTGACCCCTCTGCAAAAGACGGGTTTCTGATCCGGATTTAGCAGGGATCGCCGAGGAAGGCAAGGAGACATAAAGAAGTCTTTATGTCTTTATATGGTTGGGTAAAGACTATATTTCCTCGCCGAACTTGTCGGCGACCAGGGCATCCAGTGCATCGAGAACCTCATCGGCCTGATTGCCTGTGGCGGTCACCAGGATGGAGCATCCCGGGCTCGCGGCCAGCATCATCAGCCCCATGATGGAAGTGCCGCCGACCGTCGTGCCATCCTTGGTCACGTGGACGGTCGCGTCGAAACTGCTGACAGCCTGGACGAATTTCGCCGACGCGCGGGCATGCAGACCGCGCTTGTTGATGATGAGGAGTTCCCGGGAATGCGGCATGAAAGGCCTTTGGAAAGATCACTTGCCGCTGAGAACGCGGCTGGCGACATTGATATACTTGCGTCCGGCATCGGATGCGTCCGCCAGAGCTTTCTCCATGTTGTTGTCGCCGCGGACCCCGGCGAGCTTGATCAGCATGGGCAGATTGACGCCGGCGATGACTTCGATCCGGCCGGTGTTCATCACGGAGATGGCGAGGTTGGAGGGCGTGCCGCCAAACATGTCGGTCAAAATAATCACGCCATGGCCGTCGTCGGAACGCATGACCGCGTCCAGAATGTCCTGGCGTCGCTGATCCATGTCGTCATCCGGGCCGATGCAAACCGTTTCGATGAATTTCTGCGGGCCAACGACATGCTCTACCGCATGCTGAAATTCCTCAGCCAGCTTGCCATGGGTGACAAGCACAAGTCCGATCATTCTTCTATTACCCCTTGCCTGCGCAGACAGATGGCGGAGATAACGCAACGCAGGTACTTCGTCCATCGGTGGGCCGCCATCTTGGCGATGAAAATCCGAAGTTCAAGCCCAAACTATATCCACCTGTGCCGGGTGGAGCGTAATTTAGGATGAGATCAAGGCATCTATGAAGGTAAAGGGCAAGCGAAGGTCGGTCGGAACATAAAGCGCCGGCAGGGATATATCGCCGCAAAGGGTAACCCCCGGCTTTCTGGGGGGCAATCGCTCCGCGTTCTGTCGCTCGACGGGAAGAACGGCATAGTGAAGCACGGCCCTGGGAATGCTGACGATCCTCGCTATGCCGCCGTGACGCAGTTCGATCATGTCGCGGATCGTGGCCGGTCGTGACGCCACGACATGCGTGCCGAAGCGGGAAATGAAGACCTGGTCATCCGCCACCAGCGCCGCGAAGTGACCATGCAGACGGGCCTCGGCAAGGCAATCAAAGGCGAGCTGGGATTTCCCCGATCCGGAAGGGCCGAGAAAGACAAGTCCGGTCGTGCCGACGACGATCGCCGTAGCGTGGATATTGGCGCCCTGCGGGCTCACGTCGCTGCCTCGACCGGCAGCGAAAGTATGAAGCGGGCGCCGAGAATGCGGCCGCTTGCCGGCTCGATGATGTTCTCGGCCTTCAAGGTGCCGCCATGCGCTTCGGCGATCTGCCGGCTGATGGACAGGCCGAGCCCGGAATTCTGGCCGAAACTCTCGCCTTCCGGGCGGTCCGTATAGAAACGCTCGAAGATCCGGTCGATGTCTTCGGCCTGGATGCCGGGTCCATTGTCCTCGATCACGATCAGGCAGCGTCCGCGCGTCCGCGAGAGCTTGACCGTGATCTTGCCGCCGACCTCCGGCACGAATGAGCGGGCGTTCTCGATCAGATTGGTGATGATCTGGCCGAGCCGCAGATCGTGGCCGGGCACGATGAAGCGCGCCTTCGCCCCCGGTTTCTGGTCGATGATGTAGTCGAGCTCGACGGGCTTCTTGGTGCTGCGGATCTGCCGTGACACATCGACCAGACTCGACAACAGCACTTCAAGGTCCACCGGATGGGCGTCGCTGCGTGCCAGTTCCGCATCCAGGCGCGAGGCGTCGGAAATGTCGCTGATCAACCGGTCGAGGCGGCGCACGTCGTGCTGGATCACATCCATCAGCCGCTGCCGCGACTGGTCGTTCTTGGCGAGCGGCAAGGTTTCGACGGCGCTGCGCAGCGAGGTAAGGGGGTTCTTCAACTCGTGGCTGACGTCGGCGGCGAAGCTTTCGATCGCGTCGATACGGTCGTAGAGCGCATTGGTCATTTCGCGCAAGGCCACCGAAAGATTGCCGATCTCGTCCTGGCGCGCGGAGAAATCCGGAATCTCCTCCCGCTCCTTGGCGCCGCGACGGACCCGGATGGCGGCTGCCGCCAGCCGCCGCAGCGGATTGGCGATGGTGGACGACAGAAGCAGGGAAACGACGATGTTGACCAGGGCCGCAACGCCGAAGACGCGCAGGATGGCCAGCCGTTCGGCATGAACGATCTTGTCGATGTCGCCGGCCTGGGTGGAGAGAAGCAGGACGCCGAGCACGGCACGGAAGCGCTGCACCGGAACCGCGACGGAGACGATTAGTTCGCTCTGGTCGGTGACCCGCACCACGGCGCCGCGCACGCCGGTCAGCGCATTCATCACTTCCGGATAGATCGACCCGTCGCCGCCAGGGGCTTCCTTGTAGACCGGCAGGTTCGATGGCTGCAGGGCCATGTTGAAGATCCGGGCGATCCAGTCGGTGAGGCTCGACGTCTCGTTCTCGACAGGTGGGAGGTCGAAGCGCAGGACCTGGCCGCGCGAATAGAGATGACGCGAATCAAGCAGCAGGTTGGCATCGGCGTCGAACAGGCGGGCACGGGTGCGGGTCGGCGAGATCAGCCGACGCAAGACCGGCGCGACCCGCTCCGGATTGATCGGGAATTCGAGATCCTCGTCGTTCGGTACCGGCGTGATGCTCTGGCCGGCCTGCAGCTCCAGAAGCTTCTGCGGATCGATGGTGATCGAATTGGTGTCGACCGAGGCGGATGCCGAAATCGCGCCGGCAATGATCTCGCCCTGGGTCAGCAGGCTCTCGACGCGCGCATCGATCAGGCCCTCGCGGAACTGGTTGAGATACATGATGCCGCCGACCAGCACGATCAGGGCTGCGAGGTTGAAGAAGACGATGCGCCGGGTCAGGCTGGAGAACAGCGCATGGCCGAAGATCCGGCGCACGAGCGTGAAGGGATGAACCGGAAAACGGCGCTGTTCGGTCAGGCTGTCCAGTTCATCGATCGCCCCTTCGGAATCGTGCTTGACCAATCTCTACCCTTTTGCCCGCCCGGCCTGTTTTCGGTGGCTCCGGCGCCTACGCCGCTTCGCGGAAGCGGTAGCCCACTCCGTAGAGCGTTTCAATCATGTCGAAGTCGGTGTCGACCATCTTGAACTTCTTGCGCAGGCGCTTGATGTGGCTATCGATGGTGCGGTCGTCGACATAGACCTGCTCGTCATAGGCGGCATCCATCAGGGCATCGCGGCTCTTCACCACGCCCGGCCGTTGCGCCAGAGACTGCAGGATGAGAAACTCGGTGACGGTGAGCGTCACCGGATCACCCTTCCAGGTGCAGGTGTGGCGTTCCTGGTCCATGACCAGCTGGCCGCGCTCCAGTGTGCGGGCCTGCTGCTCGGCGCTGGTCTTGGCGTTGCCGCCGGCGGCCAGATTTTCCCGGCTCGCTGCGCGCCGCAGGATCGCCTTCACCCGCTCGACCAGCAGGCGTTGGGAAAACGGCTTGGTGATGAAGTCGTCGGCGCCCATCTTCAAACCGAACAACTCGTCGATTTCCTCGTCCTTGGAGGTCAGGAAGATCACGGGTATGTCGGATTTCTGGCGAAGCCGGCGCAACAGCTCCATTCCGTCCATGCGCGGCATCTTGATGTCGAAGATCGCGAGTTGGGGCGGACGTGCAAGCAAACCATCGAGCGCCGAGGCACCGTCGGTATAGGTCTCTACCTTGTATCCCTCGGCTTCGAGCGCGATCGATACGGAAGTGAGAATATTGCGGTCGTCGTCAACGAGCGCGATCGTCTGCATGGTATTGGTCTCCGTCATCATGAAGCGCGGCTCCTGGTAAAGTCCCAGCCCAGGGTTTTGCGACGTTAGGATGCGCTTAATGGGGATAAAGGTGGAACAAATTGTGGCAAAGATAAAGGGGTGCGACACTGACGTCGCGCAAATGAGCTGCATTTGCCTCTCCCCGACAACCAAAAGGCACCCGTGCAAACCGATTTAAAAATCCATATTTCTATTTAAATCGATTAAATATTTGAAATTATTGAATGTTTTTAGGTTTGCTTATTGCGTTTTGAAAACTCGGACACTAGTTTCCCGGAAATTCAACCTCACTTCCCATTGTAAAGGATGCGCGCTCATGGAGGAGCTTGGTGTAAATAATCCCCTCGTTGGGGTCGCGGCGATCGGTTTGGGGGATGCGGCTCGCGTCTACTACAATTTCCGTGAGCGTGACCTTTATGAAGAGGCGATTCGCCGCAACGAGGCCGTGCTGACCGCCGATGGTGCGCTCTGCGCCGTGACCGGCCAGCACACCGGGCGTTCGGCCAAGGACAAGTTCATCGTCCGCGACGTTCATACCGATGGCGAAATCTGGTGGGACAACAACAAGCCCATGTCGCCCGAGCATTTCGGCATCCTGCACAAGGATATGCTGGCCCATGCGGCCGGCCGGGACCTGTTCGTCCAGGACCTGATCGGTGGCGCCGATGCCGAGAACGAGCTGCCGACCCGTGTCGTCACCGAGCTTGCCTGGCATTCGCTGTTCATCCGTAACCTGCTGATCCGTCCGGAGCGTTCGGCGCTTCACGACTTCCAGCCCAAGCTGACCATCATCAACCTGCCGAGCTTCCGCGCCGATCCGGCCCGCCACGGCTGCCGTACGGAAACGGTCATCGCCTGCGACTTCACCAACGGCATCGTTCTGATCGGCGGCACGTCCTACGCCGGCGAAATGAAGAAGTCTGTCTTCACGGCACTCAATTACATGCTGCCGCCCAAGGGTGTCATGCCGATGCACTGCTCGGCCAATGTCGGCCCGAAGGGTGACGCGGCCGTCTTCTTCGGCCTTTCCGGTACCGGTAAGACCACGCTTTCGGCCGACCCGAAGCGCACGCTGATCGGCGACGACGAGCATGGTTGGGGCGAACACGGCATTTTCAACTTCGAAGGCGGCTGCTACGCCAAGACCATCCGCCTGTCGGCCGAAGCCGAGCCGGAAATCTACGCGACCACCAAGCGCTTCGGCACCGTGCTCGAGAACGTCGTCCTTGATGAAGCCGGCGTGCCCGACTTCAACGACGCCTCGCGCACCGAAAACACCCGTTGCGCCTATCCGCTGCACTTCATCCCGAACGCCTCGGACACCGGCCGTGCCGGCCATCCGAAGACGATCATCATGCTGACCGCCGATGCCTTCGGTGTTCTGCCGCCGATCGCCCGCCTGACCCCGGAACAGGCCATGTACCACTTCCTGTCCGGCTACACTGCCAAGGTCGCCGGCACCGAAAAGGGCGTGACCGAGCCGGAAGCCACCTTCTCGACCTGCTTCGGCGCCCCCTTCATGCCGCGTCATCCGGCCGAGTACGGCAATCTGCTGCGCGCCCTGATCGCCGAGCACAATGTCGATTGCTGGCTGGTCAATACCGGCTGGACCGGTGGGGCCTATGGCGTCGGCCATCGCATGCCGATCAAGGCGACGCGCGCCTTGCTGACCGGTGCGCTGAGCGGCGAGTTGAAGAAGGCCGAGACGCGCATCGACCCGAGCTTCGGCTTTGCCGTCCCGGTCGCCGTCGACGGCGTCGATGCCAAGATCCTCGATCCGCGTTCGACCTGGTCGGACGGCGAGGCCTATGACGCGCAGGCGAAGAAGCTGGTGGCGATGTTCATCACCAACTTCGCCAAGTTCGAGGATCACGTCGACCACACGGTCCGCGCCGCTGCCCCGAGCGTCAACATCGCTGCCGAATAAACCGGCAGCCATGGCTTTATTGAACCCGGCGGAACCACCCGCCGGGTTTTCCTGTTTTCTGCGGCGCTCGAATGTGAAATAGAGCAGGCGGAGACCGAGCATGGCCAGCGAAGCGCTTTTCATCAACAACCGCATTACCCTCGCCGGCTGGGAACTGACCGAGCAATTCGTGCTGGCCGGAGGGCCGGGCGGACAGAATGTCAACAAGGTCTCGACCGCGGTTCAGTTGTTCTTCAACATTTCCGGATCGCCCTCCCTGTCGGAGAGAGTGAAAGAGAACGCGATCAAGCTTGCCGGACGGCGTGCCTCGAAGGAAGGCGTGCTGATGATCGAGGCGAATCGTTTCCGCAGCCAGGAGCGCAACCGCGAGGATGCCCGCGAGCGCCTGAAGGAACTGATCCTCGCCGCCGCCGCGCCGCCCCCGCCGCCGCGCAAGAAAACCAAACCGACCAAGGGCTCGGTCGAGCGCCGGCTGAAGGAAAAGTCGGGCCGCTCGGAGGTCAAGAAAATGCGCGGCAGGCCGGCCGGAGACTAAATTAACTTGCCATTCGACGAAGGGAACCTAGTCTCTCCATGACCGTTTCTCGTGGCGAGCAACGTCGACCGGAGGGAGAAATCATGGGTTTTTTCGATTTTATCAAGAATGCAGGCAAGAAGCTTGGCATCGGTGACGAGGACGAAGCCCCGGATGTCGAGGCTGTGAAGAAGGAACTCGCCTCCCACAATCTGGGAACCGAAAAGGTGGAAGTGGCCGTCATCGACGACAAGGTGGTGCTGAAGGGAACCGTCAAGGACCAGTCCGCCTTCGAAAAAGCGGTCATCGCGGTTGGCAATACCCTTGGCATTTCAAAGGTCGAGGCCGATGAGCTGCAGATCGCCGACTCCCCGTCTTCGGCACCGGTCGCGGCCAAGGCGCCGGTTTTCTATACCGTCAAAAAAGGCGACAATCTGTGGAAGATCGCAGAGGCCCAGTACGGCAAGGGCAAGGGCGCCAAGCACACGGTCATCTTCGAGGCGAACAAGCCCATGCTGACGGATCCCGACAAGATCTATCCGGGCCAGGTCCTGCGTATCCCCGAATTGGCCGCATGATATTCATTGAAGGCGGCGGTCGAAGGGCCGCCGTTCGTCCATGCCTGAAAAAGAAAAGCGCAGTCTGCCCGAAGGGCTGAGCTACCACCCCGATTTCCTTGATCGCGCCGCCCAGGAGCAACTGGTCGCGTCCATCCGCGAGATCGTCGCCGAGGCGCCGCTCTTTGTGCCTGCCCTGCCCCGCACCGGCAAGGAAATGTCGGTGCGGATGACCAATTGCGGTCCACTCGGCTGGGTCACGGACAAGGAACGTGGCTACCGCTACCAGCCTTCTCATCCGGTCACGGGCAAGCCATGGCCGGCCATTCCCGCCATGCTGCTCGACATCTGGAACCGGCTTGCCGGCTCAGCCAAGCCGCCCGAGGCGTGCCTGGTCAATTTCTATGACGACAGCGCCCGAATGGGCCTTCATCAGGATCGCGACGAGAAGGATCTCGAGGCGCCGGTCTTGTCCGTCTCTCTCGGCAACACCTGCCTCTTTCGTGTCGGCGGTACCGATCGCAAGGACCCGACCATGTCGTTGAAGCTCAGGAGCGGCGATGTCTTCGTGATCGGAGGACCCGGGCGGCTCTGCTTCCATGGGGTCGATCGGATCTATCCATCGACCTCGACGCTGCTCAAGAACGGCGGTCGAATCAACCTGACTTTGAGACGGGTCAATCCCTGATCTCGATAATGAATCCAGCAAAGATAGCGGGCTATTGAGTAAACTGCCGGCTATATATCGCCTACAGTTTTCTCAGCGCAACCTGCTCGACCAGATGGTTGTCGCCTTTGCGCAGGATGAGGTCGGCGCGCGGGCGGGTCGGCAGGATGTTTTCCCTGAGGTTCTTCAGGTTGGTGTTCTTCCACAGACCTTCGGCAATCTCCAGCGCCTCTTCCTCGCTGATCGTGGCATAACGATGGAAGTAGGAATTCGGGTCGCGGAAGGCCGTCTGTCGGAGCTTCATGAAGCGATCGACATACCAGCGGTGGATGAGTTTCTCCTCGGCATCGATATAGATCGAGAAGTCGAAGAAGTCCGAGACGATGGGCACGATCTTGCCATCGGCCGGCAGATCGCGCGATTGCAGCACGTTGATGCCCTCGAAGATCAGGATGTCGGGCCGGTCTATGACCTTGTACTCGTTGGGCAGGACGTCATAGGTCAGGTGCGAATAGCCCGGCGCCTTGACGTTGGGCAGGCCCGCCTTGATCGCGGAGAGGAAGCGCAGCAGCGCGCCGATGTCGTAGCTCTCGGGAAAGCCCTTGCGGTTCAGGATATTGTGCCGGACCAGATGGGCGTTCGGATAGAGAAAGCCGTCGGTGGTCACCAGATCGACCTTCGGGCTCGATGGCCAGCGGGCCAGGAGTTCCTTCAGGATACGCGCCGTGGTCGATTTGCCGACCGCGACCGAACCCGCGATACCGATGACGAAGGGTGTCTTGGAAACGCCCGCCGTGCTGAGGAATCGGCTGCGCTGCTGGAACAGCAGCTGCGAGGATTCCACATGGGCGGAAAGCAGGCGCGACAAGGACAGATAGATGCGCCGAACCTCGTCGAGGTCGATCGGGTCATCGATCGAACGCAGGCGTTTCAGTTCGTCGGCGGTCAGCGTCAGCGGGGTGTCGGCGCGGAAATGGGACCACTCTTCCGAGGTGAAGAACAGATAGGGCGAATAGCCATTCTCCTGGAAGTGGTCGAGCATCTCTGGCGTCTCGGCGTCCCGCGTCGCTATGGTCATGGATCCTGCCGGCTGGCTTTCTCGCTCAAGCCCGTCTGGGCCGTGCGCCGTTGAAGCTCGTCGAGCACGGCTTTAAGTGGGATGTCGGCGATTTTCAATACGACCATCAGGTGATAGAGGAGGTCGGCGCTCTCGTAGACGAGGTTGTCGCGGTCGTCCTTGATTGCTGCGATCACCGTTTCGACCGCCTCTTCGCCAAGCTTCTTGGCCGCTTTCGACTGTCCCCCCGCGACAAGCTTTGCCGTCCACGATTCGTCGGGCCTGGCCTGCGCACGCTGTGCGACGATCCGTTCGAGGTCGAGAAGAGAGAATTCGCTCATTGTCACGCCTTTCGCTCGGTTCAATCGAGCCGCATGGCGATGCCGTGCTGCGCCATGTAGTGTTTGGCCTCGGCGATCGAATAGGTGCCGAAGTGGAAGATCGAGGCGGCGAGCACGGCGGTCGCATGTCCGTCCCTGATGCCGGCGACCAGATCGTCGAGATTGCCGACCCCGCCCGAGGCGATGACCGGAACGCGCACGGCATCGGCAATGGTTCGCGTCAGCTCGAGGTCGTAGCCGATCTTCGTCCCGTCCCGGTCCATCGAGGTGACCAGCAATTCGCCGGCGCCGCGCTCGACCATCTTCTTGGCGAACTCGACCGCATCGATGCCGGTCGGGGTGCGGCCGCCATGGGTGTAGATCTCCCAGGCGCTGACATTGTCGCCGCCGGCTTCCTGCTTGCGCCTCTGCTTGGCATCGATCGACACGACGATGCACTGGTCACCGAACTTGTCGGCCGCCTCGGCAATGAAATCCGGATTGTTCACCGCGGCCGAATTGATCGCCACCTTGTCGGCGCCGCACAGCAGCAGCTTGCGAATATCGGCGATCGTGCGGACGCCGCCGCCGACGGTGAGCGGCATGAAACACTGGTCTGCCGTCTGGGCCACGACCTCGAAGATCGTGTCGCGATTGTCGGAGGAGGCGGTGATGTCGAGGAAACAGAGTTCGTCGGCACCGGCGGCGTCATAGGCCTTGGCCGCCTCGACCGGGTCGCCCGCGTCGATCAGGTCGACGAAGTTGACGCCCTTGACGACACGGCCGTCCTTGACGTCCAGGCAGGGAATGACACGGGCTTTCAGCGTCATGGTCTATCCTCGTTCAGGCGCGGGCGGCGCGGATCAGCGCCAGGGCTTCGGCCGGGTCGATGCGGCCGTCATAGAGCGCGCGGCCGGTAATCGCGCCCTCGAGCTTGGCCGCGTCCGGCCGGAGCATCCGGCGAATGTCGTCCATCGAGGCAAGTCCGCCCGAGGCGATCACGGGAATGGAGACGGCGTCTGCCAGCGACAGGGTCGATTCCCAATTAATGCCGGTCAGGATGCCGTCACGATCAATATCGGTATAGATGATCGCCGATACACCCGCCCCTTCGAATTTTTTCGCAAGCTCGATCACGCCAAGCTCCGAGGCCTCCGCCCAGCCTTCGACCGCCACCTTGCCGCCTTTGGCATCGATGCCGACCGCGATCTTGCCGGGGAAACGCTTGCAGGCCTCGATCACCAGCGCCGGATCGCGCACGGCGACGGTGCCGAGGATGACGCGCGAAAGCCCACGCTCGAGCCAGTTCTCGATATGCTCGAGGCTGCGGATGCCGCCGCCGAGCTGCACCGGGTTCCTGGTCGCCTTCAGGATCGCGTCGACGGCGGCCCCGTTGACGCTCGTCCCGGCAAAGGCGCCGTTCAGGTCCACCACATGCAGCCATTCGAAACCCTGGTCCTCGAATGCCTTCGCCTGGGCGCCGGGATCGGTGTTGTAGACGGTGGCCTGTTCCATGTCGCCCAGCTTGAGCCGCACGCACTGGCCGTCCTTGAGGTCGATGGCTGGAAAAAGGATCATGCGGAGTGTCCGATACTGAAGGAGACTTACGGTTGCCAGGAAAGGAAATTGGCGATCAGCCTGAGGCCGAGCGTCTGGCTCTTTTCCGGATGGAACTGCGCGCCGGCCACGTTGTCGCGACCGACAAAGGCCGTCATCGGCCCGCCATAGTCGGTGGTGGCGATCACGTCATCCGGATTTTCCGCGGCGAGGTGGTAGGAGTGGACGAAATAAGCATGCAAGCCGTCCGGCCCCGTCTTTATTCCATCGAACAGTGGATGCGGCTGGTGCAGGTCGAGCGTGTTCCAGCCGATCTGCGGGATCTTCAGGGTCGGATCGTTCGGCGTCATTTCGACTACGTCGCCCTTGATCCAGCCGAAGCCGGGTGTGATCGTCTTTTCCAGCCCGCGGCTCGACATCAACTGCATGCCGACGCAGATGCCGAAGAAGGGACGTGCCTTCTTCTCGACGACGTCGACGATCGCCTCGTGCATGCCAGGAACAGCGTCGAGCCCCCGGCGGCAGTCGGCATAGGCGCCCACACCCGGCAGCACGATGCGGTCGGCGCTTGCCACGCGATCCGCCTTGTCGGTCAGCTCGATGACCGCGTCGACGCCGCTTTCGCGCGCCGCGCGTTCGAAGGCTTTTGTTGCCGAGCGGAGATTTCCGGATCCATAATCGATGATCGCCACACGCATCGTGGAACGTCCTTTTCCTGAGTGCGACGCCGTGAGGCCGAGGCCCCGGCACGCCGCAAAGCGATGATCAAGCTGCTTCCACCGTTTCCGGTCGGACAGGCCTCAGACGAGGGTGCCCTTGGTCGAGGGAACGCGGCTGGCCTGGCGCGGATCGATTTCGACGGCTGTCCGCAGGGCCCGAGCCACGGCCTTGAAGCAGGTCTCGGCGATATGGTGGTTGTTGGCGCCATAGTGGTTGAGGATATGCAGGGTGATCCCGGCATTCTGGGCCAGTGCCTGGAAGAACTCGCGCACCAGCTCGGTGTCGAAGGTGCCGATCTTCGGCGCGCTGAAGGCAACGTTCCAGACGAGGAAGGGCCGGCCCGAGACGTCGATCGCCGCCTTGGTCATCGTTTCGTCCATGGCAAGGTCGATCGAGGCATAACGAGTGATGCCGCGCCGGTCGCCGAGTGCCTTGGAGATTGCCTGGCCGATGGCGATGCCGGTATCCTCGACCGTGTGGTGATCGTCGATGTGCAGGTCGCCCTTGACGTCGATCTCCATGTCGATGAGCGAATGTCGCGAAAGCTGGTCGAGCATATGATCGAAGAAGCCGACGCCCGTGGAAATCTTGGCCGCGCCGGTGCCGTCGAGATTGACGGAAACCGAAACGGAGGTTTCGTTGGTCTTGCGGGAAATGCTTCCCGTGCGACGGATCATTGTTTCGCCCATCAGGGTTCGCTCCATGCCTTGGTCTGGGGTTCCTTATCAGGCGGTCGGTTAAATATCCAGCAAAAGCAGGCCTCGTTTTGCCGCGATGCGTCACAAGATTGCATTCGCGCGAGGCCAACTTACATAGGGTTCAACCGAACGATTTCGCGTTCCCAATCGAACGCCCGGCAGACGGGCCAACAGGTGCGTAGATGACAACGATTATTACTGTGCGGAAGGGCGGAAAGGTCATCATGGCGGGCGACGGCCAGGTGAGCCTCGGCCAGACCGTGATGAAGGGCAATGCCCGCAAGGTCCGCCGGATCGGCAAGGGTGACGTGATCTCCGGTTTCGCCGGCGCGACCGCCGATGCCTTCACGCTGCTGGAGCGCCTGGAAAAGAAGCTGGAGCAATATCCCGGCCAGCTGATGCGCGCTGCCGTTGAACTCGCCAAGGACTGGCGGACCGACAAGTATCTGCGCAACCTCGAGGCCATGATGCTGGTCGCCGACAAGACCATCACGCTTGCCATCACCGGCAATGGCGACGTGCTCGAACCCGAGCATGGCGCGATGGCAATCGGCTCCGGTGGGAATTATGCCCTGGCGGCTGCCCGCGCCCTGATGGACAGCGAAAAGTCGGCAGAAGAGATCGCCCGCCGGGCCATGGCGATCGCCGCCGAGATCTGCGTCTATACCAACGACAATATCGTGGTCGAGTCGCTCGACAGCGACAACTGATCCTCTTTCCTCCGACCATTGGAACAAGCGATATGACGACTTTTTCTCCCCGCGAGATCGTATCCGAACTCGACCGCTTCATCATCGGACAGCACGAGGCGAAACGTGCCGTGGCGATCGCGCTGCGCAACCGCTGGCGCCGCCAGCAGCTCGACGAGGACCTGCGCGACGAGGTGATGCCGAAGAACATCCTGATGATCGGCCCGACCGGCGTCGGCAAGACGGAGATTTCCCGCCGCCTTGCCAAGCTTGCCGGCGCGCCCTTCATCAAGGTCGAGGCGACGAAGTTCACCGAGGTCGGCTATGTCGGCCGCGACGTGGAACAGATCATCCGTGATCTCGTCGAGGTTGGCATCGGCCTGGTGCGCGAAAAGAAGCGCGCCGAAGTCCAGGCCAAGGCCCATGCCGGCGCCGAGGAACGCGTCCTCGACGCGCTGGTCGGCTCGACGGCGTCCCCGGCCACCCGTGACAGCTTCCGCAAGAAGCTTAGGGCCGGCGAGATGGACGATAAGGAAATCGACATCGAGATCGCCGACAGCGGCAGCGGCATGCCCGGCTTCGAGGTTCCCGGCATGCCGGGCGCCAATGTCGGCATCCTCAACCTGTCGGAAATGTTCGGCAAGGCGATGGGCAACCGCACCAAGAAGGTGCGCACCACGGTCAAGGCCTCCTATGCCGACCTGATCCGTGACGAGTCCGACAAGTTGATCGATAATGAAGTGATCCAGCGCGAGGCGGTCCGCTCGGCCGAGAACGACGGCATCGTCTTTCTCGACGAAATCGACAAGATCGCCGCGCGGGAAGGCGGCATGGGGGCGGGCGTTTCGCGCGAAGGCGTGCAGCGCGACCTGCTGCCGCTGGTCGAAGGCACCACCGTGTCGACCAAGTACGGGCCGGTGAAGACGGACCATATCCTCTTCATCGCCTCAGGCGCCTTCCACGTGTCGAAGCCTTCGGACCTGCTGCCGGAACTGCAGGGCCGCCTGCCGATCCGCGTCGAATTGAAGCCGCTCACCAAGGAGGACTTCCGCCGCATCCTGACAGAGACCGAGGCGAGCCTCATTCGCCAGTACAAGGCGCTGATGGCGACCGAGGAACTCGATCTCGACTTCACCGAAGACGCGATCGATGCGCTAGCCGATGTCGCGGTCAAGCTCAACACCTCGGTCGAGAACATCGGTGCGCGCCGTCTGCAGACCGTGATGGAACGCGTGCTGGACGATATCTCGTTCAACGCACCCGACCGGGGCGGTTCGAAGGTGATGATCGACCAGGCCTATGTCGCCGAGCATGTCGGCGAGATCGCCGCCGACGCCGACCTGTCGCGCTATATCCTTTAGCGCAAGGCAAAATATGCGGGTTCCGCCGAAGGAATGCCGCAAATGTGACGCAGGGCAAGGTCGACAAACACGGCCTTGCTTCTATATGGGTGGCGCCGGAAGACAATCTGTCCATTGAAAACTTGGGGTGAAGGTATCGTGGGTCGACTTACTCGGGCAATCTTTCTGGCGCTGCTCGTTCTTGCGCCGGCAGGTTTGAACGCCGGCCCGCTCCGTGTTGTGCCCGAAGGCAACCGCAATGCCGAGCAGCCGCCGATCCCCGGGGCTTCGGTGCGGCGCACCCAGGCCGGCAAGACGACCTTCGACCTGAAATACGAGAAGGTGCGTGATCTTCTGGCGAGCGACGACCGGCTGCGCTCGAAGATCAGGAAGACCGCGGCGGCCTACGGCATCGATCCGATCCACATGGTCGGCGCCATCGTCGGTGAGCATACCTTCAACGTCGATGCCTATGACAGCCTGCAGAGTTATTACGTCAAGGCGGCGGCCTATGCCGGCAACAGCTTCCGATTCGCCTATGACGGCGAAGGCATCGCCGATTTCGTCGCCCGACCGGAATTTTCCCCATGCGCGGCGATGAAGGATTCCTACAAGCTATGGTCCTGCCGCGAAGACGTCTGGGAGGCCAAGTTCCGTGGCCGCAGCGTCGGCGGCAAGGCTTTTCCCAACAACCGATTCAGTGCGGTGTTCTTCCAGCCCTTCTATGCCGGCCAGACCTTCGGCCTCGGGCAGATCAACCCCCTGACGGCGCTGATGCTCTCGGATCTGGTGTCGCAGAAATCGGGCGTTGCCAAGCTGGACGAGAACGATGCGGCCGGCGTCTACAAGGCGATCATGGAGCCCGACATTTCGCTGGCCTTCATGGCGGGCGTGCTGCGCAAGGCGATCGACGACTACCGAACGGTCGCCGGCATGGACATTTCCAAGAATCCCGGCGTAACCGCGACGCTGTTCAACGTCGGCAACTCGCTGCAGCGAGCGAGAGCGCTTGCCGCCCGCAATGCTGGCGCCGCTTCGCCCGTCTGGCCGCAGGAAAACTACTATGGGTGGTTGGTCAACGACCGCCTGAGTGAACTCGAGGCGCTGTTCTAGCCCACTTCCGGGCTGAGCGCGCCACCGCGGAGCGGAACCATGGCAGTTGTCGACAGCCCCAACCTTTTCGAGCCGCCCGCGCCCGTTCCGCGCCCTCATCCCCCGTCACGGCTGGAGATCATTCGCACTGTCCTGCGCAACCCGCTCGAGCTGTGGGGCGTGCCTTCCTATACACTGCCGTGGATCGAGACCCGGTTCTTCGGCCGCACCACCGTGATCGTCAACGATCCCGATCTGATCCGCCACGTGCTCGTCGACAATACCTCAAACTACGTGATGGACGAAGTCCGGCAACTGGTCCTTCGTCCGATCCTGCGTGATGGGCTGCTCACCGCCGAGGGCGGGGTGTGGAAGCGTTCGCGAAAGGCCATGGCGCCCGTCTTCACCCCGCGCCACGCGCGCGGCTTTGCCCGCCAGATGCTGGAGAAGAGCGAGGAATTCTCAGCGCGCTACGCGACGGACGATCCGCAAGGGACGGTGCGCGACATCGCCGCCGACATGACCGGGCTCACCTATCTCATCCTCTCCGAGACGCTGTTTTCCGGCGAGATTGCCACGGATGGCGACGACGTCGCCGGGGATGTCGATGCGCTGTTGCACCACATGGGGCGGATCGATCCGCTCGACATGCTGGCGGCTCCGGGGTGGATTCCCCGGCTCGCCCGATTGCGGGGTCGTCACGTGCTGCGCAAGTTCCGTGCGCTGGTCCGGACGACCATGGAAAAACGCAAGGCGGCGATAGCGCGGGACTCGCAATCCGCACCGCGCGATTTCCTCACCCTGCTGCTCGAGGTGGAGGGGCCGCAGGGCCTGACGACCGAGGAGGTCGAGGACAATATCCTGACCTTCATCGGCGCCGGCCATGAGACCACCGCCCGGGCGCTCGCCTGGACCCTCTTCTGCGTCGCCAATTGCCCCGACATCCGCGATCGCATGGAGGTCGAAATCGACGCCGTGCTCGACAGCGGTGCGGATCCGGTCGACTGGCTGGAGCGCATGCCACTCGTGCGCGCCGCCTTCGAGGAGGCCCTGAGGCTCTATCCGCCGGCCCCGTCGATCAACCGCCAGGCCGTTGCGGACGACCGCTTCGAGGCGCCCGATGGAACCGCGCTCGATATCCGCAAGGGCGCGACGATCCTCATCATGCCCTGGACGCTGCACCGGCATGAACTCTACTGGGAAAACCCGCGCGCCTTCGACCCGAGCCGCTTCCTGCCGGAAAACCGCGAAAGGATCGGCCGCTTTCAATATCTGCCGTTCGGTGCCGGGGCACGGGTCTGCATCGGAGCAACCTTCGCCCTGCAGGAGGCCGTGATCGCGCTCGCCGTCCTGATGCGGCGCTATCGCTTCGACATGACCGCCGAGACCAGGCCCTGGCCGGTGCAGAAGCTGACGGTGCAGCCGGCCGGCGGCCTGCCGATGCGGGTCACCGTGCGGGCTGCGGTTTCGCGGCCATGATTTGCCGTTTGTCAGCTATTGCCGCCCGGTTTCTCCATGCGATAACAGCGTGATCCGTGTTGGTGAAATCCTGAAAGACCGAGGCAGCTGGCGTGACACTCCATTATCTGTTGGGCATCGATACCGGCGGCACCTATACCGACGCGGTGCTCTACAGCGAGACACAAGGCATCCTCGCCAAGGCCAAGGCGCTGACCACGCGCCATGATCTTGCGATCGGTATCGCGGAAGCGCTCGAAAAGGTCATCGATACCTCCGGCGTCTCCGTCGAGGCGATCGGTCTGGTGTCTCTGTCGACGACGCTGGCGACAAACGCGCTCGTCGAAGGGCAGGGCGGACGCGCCGGCCTCATCATGATCGGCTTCGGGCCCGAAGACCTGAAGCGCGACGGCCTCGCCGATGCGCTCGGAGCCGATCCCGTCATCTATCTCTCCGGCGGTCATGATGTGCACGGCATTGAGACGCCGCTCGACCTCGCGCCGCTTGAGGCGGCCCTTCCGGAGCTGCGTGAGACCGTCTCGTCCTTCGCCATTGCCGGCTATTTCGCCGTGCGCAATCCGGCCCATGAGAACAGGGTCCGCGACTTCATCCGCGATCATTGTTCCCTGCCGGTGACCTGCAGCCACGAGCTGTCGTCCAAGCTCGGCGGTCCGCGCCGGGCGCTGACCACTTTGCTCAATGCGCGTCTGGTGTCGATGATCGACCGGCTTGTCGGCGCCTGCGAGGACTTCCTCACAAGGCGCGGCATCGACGCGCCGCTGATGGTCGTGCGCGGAGACGGTGCCCTGATATCGGCGGCTGAGGCTCGGCTGCGGCCGATCGAGACCATCCTGTCGGGCCCCGCGGCAAGCCTGGTCGGCGCCCGTCATCTGACCGGGCTTGCCGATGCCGTCGTCTCCGACATCGGCGGTACGACAACGGATGTGGCGATCCTCGAGGGCGGACGCCCACGGCTTGATGCGGACGGTGCCGTGGTCGGCGGATATCGCACGATGGTCGAGGCGGTGGCCATGCGCACCTATGGGCTCGGCGGTGATTCGGAGGTGAGGATCGATGATCGCAGCATGAATGCGCGGATCGAGCTCGGACCGCGCCGATTGGTGCCGCTAAGTCTTGCGGCCACGCTGCATGGCCGGCCGGTCATCGACATTCTCGAACGGCAGCTGCGCGCGGCCCACACGGGCCGCCATGACGGGCGCCTTGCGGTCCGCACCGGCGTGCCGGATCATCTGGCCGCCGGTCTGGCGGCGCAGGAAGCGGCACTGTTTGCCCGCATCGGATCGGAGCCCATGGCGCTCGATCAATTGATGACGGCAACGTCGCAGCTGGCGACGCTCGATCGGCTGGTGGCGCGCGGGCTCGTGCATATCTGCGGCATCACGCCCTCGGACGCCATGCATGTTCTTGGCCGTCAGGGCCAGTGGGATCGGGAGGCGGCCGAACTCGCCCTGCGGCTTGCCATGCGCCGCAAGAATGGGGCCGGCCAGCCGATCGCGGCCTCGCCGGAGGATCTTGCCCGACGCATCGTCGACCGGCTGACGCGCCAGTCGGCGGAGGTCATCCTCTCCGCGGTCCTTCCCGAGGCTGGCCTGGCCGATGTCGATCCCGCCCGCTCGCTGCTGATCGACCACGCGCTGCGGCGGGAGGCCGGCATGGTGCGCTTCGCCCTGTCGCTTGACCGTCCACTGGTCGGGCTCGGGGCCTCGGCCCCGGTCTACTATCCGGCAATCGGCGACATGCTGTCGGTGGCCTGCGAAGTCCCGGCGGACGCGGATGTCGCCAATGCGGTCGGCGCTGTGGTGGGGCGGGTCCGCGCCACCGTCACCGTCTTCGTCACGTCGCCGGAGGATGGCGTCTTCATACTGTCGGGCGCCGGAGACGGCCGGCGATTCACCGACGAGGAAAAGGCCTTCGAGGCCGCGCGTGAAAGGGCCAGCGAAGCCGCGCTGGAACACGCCCGGCAGAATGGCTCCGTCGATGCGGTGCTGGCCCTCGCCGAGGAAATCGATGCGCCCGAGATCGACGGCAGCCGCAAGCTCGTCGAAGCGCGCTTCATCGCCACGGCGAGCGGCAGGCCGCGTCTGGCGCACGGGGAATAGTTTCCAATCCGGCACAAATCTTTGTAATTTGTGCTCGATTGACAATGAATCAGAACAGATCAAAGTCTCACCACGAAAGCTACAGCCAGATTTGCGAGGAGACAGGGCCATGAGCCGGATCGAAAGCCACGGACTTTCCATCGACACCGAACTTCACCAGTTCCTGATCGACAAGGCATTGCCGGGAACCGGGGTCGACCCGGAGACATACTTGAAGGGCTTGTCGGCCATCGTGCACGACCTCGCGCCGAAGAACCGGACGCTTTTGGCCAAGCGCGACGAGATGCAGGCAAAGATCGACGCCTGGCACAAGCAGAATGGCGCGCCGATCGACATGGATGCCTATGAAGCATTTCTGCGCGAGATCGGCTATCTCCTGCCGGAAGGCGGCGAGGTCAAGGTTTCCACCTCCAATGTCGATGCCGAGATCACCCGGATCGCCGGGCCGCAGCTCGTCGTTCCGGTCATGAACGCACGCTATGCTCTGAACGCCGCCAATGCCCGTTGGGGTTCGCTCTACGACGCGCTCTACGGCACGGATGCGATCGCCGAGACAGACGGCGCCGAAAAGGGCAAGGGCTACAATCCCGTGCGCGGCGCCAAGGTCATCGCCTGGGGTCGGCAGCTGCTGGATGATTCGGCACCGCTTGCCGCCGGTAGCTGGAGCCATGCCGCCGGCCTGTCGATCCAGGACGGGGCGCTGTTCGTCACGCTGTCCGACGGCGGCGTGACCGGTCTCTCCGACCCGGCGCAGCTTGCCGGCTATCGCGGCGCTGCCGACAAGCCCGAAGCGGTCCTGCTGATCAAGAACAACCTGCACACCGAGATCGTCATCGATGCGAATGGTATGATCGGCAAGAGTGATCCGGCACACATCAACGACATCTGGCTCGAATCGGCGATCACGACGATCATGGACTGCGAGGATTCGGTCGCCGCCGTCGACGCCGAAGACAAGGTCGTCGTCTATGGCAACTGGCTCGGCCTGATGAAGGGCGACCTGACCGAAGAGGTCTCGAAGGGCGGCAAGACGTTTACCCGCGCGCTGAACGCCGACCGCGCATATACGAAGCCGGATGGTACGACCCTCACGCTGCACGGCCGATCACTGATGCTGGTGCGCAATGTCGGCCACCTGATGACCAATCCGGCAATCCTCGACCGGGACGGCAATGAGGTGCCGGAAGGCATCATGGACGCCGCGGTCACCGCGCTGATCGCCCTGCACGACATCGGCCCGAACGCCCGCCGGGCCAATTCGCGCAGCGGTTCGATGTATGTGGTCAAGCCGAAGATGCACGGTCCGGAAGAGGTCGCCTTCGCCTGCGAGATCTTCTCGCGCGTCGAGGCCCTGATCGGCATGGCGCCGAACACCATCAAGATGGGCATCATGGACGAGGAGCGCCGCACGACGGTCAACCTCAAGGAATGCATCCGTGCCGCCAAGGAACGCGTCGTGTTCATCAATACCGGCTTCCTCGACCGCACCGGCGACGAGATCCATACCTCGATGGAAGCCGGCCCGATGATTCGCAAGGGCGACATGAAACAGGCAGCCTGGATCGCGGCCTATGAGAACTGGAATGTCGACATCGGTCTCGAATGTGGCCTGTCCGGTCATGCCCAGATCGGCAAGGGCATGTGGGCCATGCCGGACCTGATGGCGGCCATGCTGGAGCAGAAGATCGCCCATCCGAAGGCAGGTGCCAACACCGCCTGGGTTCCGTCACCGACCGCCGCAACCCTGCATGCCACGCATTATCACCGCGTCAATGTCGCGGACGTCCAGGCGGGCCTGAAGAGCCGCCCGCGCGCCAATCTGCGCGATATCCTTTCGGTGCCGGTGGCCATCCGCCCGAACTGGACGCCGGAAGAAATCCAGCGCGAACTCGACAACAATGCCCAGGGTATTCTCGGCTATGTCGTCCGCTGGGTCGACCAGGGCGTCGGCTGCTCCAAGGTGCCCGACATCAACAATGTCGGCCTGATGGAAGACCGCGCCACGCTGCGCATCTCGGCCCAGCACATGGCGAACTGGCTGCACCACGGCGTCGTCACCGAGACGCAGATTGTCGAGACGATGAAGCGCATGGCTGTCGTCGTCGATGACCAGAACGCCGGTGATCCGGCCTATCACCCGATGGCCGGCAATTTCGACGGCTCGATCGCCTTCCAGGCGGCGCTCGACCTGGTGCTGAAGGGGCGCGAACAGCCGAACGGCTATACCGAGCCGGTTCTGCATCGCCGCCGCCTCGAACTGAAGGCTAGCCTCGCGGGCTGAGCCGAGCGAAAAGAGAGAAACAAACAAGGCCGCCGGATCGCTCCGGCGGCCTTCTTGATGGAAAATGTCCGCGTGCTTACTGCTGGACGACGACCTTGGCGCCCTTGCCCGGACGGACGCGGCTGTAGAGGTCGATGATGTCCTGGTTCATCAGGCGGATGCAGCCCGACGAGGCGGCGGTGCCGATCGAGGCCCATTCCGGCGTGCCGTGCAGGCGGAACAGCGTGTCCTGACCCTTTTCGTTGAACAGATAGAGGGCGCGCGCGCCGAGCGGATTGCGCAGGCCGGGGCCCATGCCGTTTTCAACATACTGGGCGACGTCCGGCTTGCGGGCCGCCATTTCCTTCGGCGGATGCCAGGTCGGCCATTCCTGCTTCCAGGCGATATAGGCCTCGCCCTGCCAGGCAAAGCCCTGTTTGCCGACGCCGATGCCGTAGCGCACAGCCTTGCCGTTCGGCAGAACGTAGTAAAGGAAGCGCTCCCGCGTGTTGACGACCACCGTGCCCGGCCGTTCCTTGGTCGAGTAGGAGACGATCTGGCGATGGAATTTCGAATTGACCTTGTTGATCGGGATCGCCGGAAGCGTGTAACCGGCGTCGGTGACAGCCCCGTAGGAATCGGTGAAGATCTTGGCGGTTGTGGTTTCGGCCTTTCCGGGCGTGCCGGATGCGGTATCGGTCGTGGTCGTGCATCCGGTGAGGCCGATCGTCGCGACGAGGCCGAACACAGTCAAAGCATTGCGGAGGCGCATGGGAAAAACTCGTTTATTCGGGCTGGGAGATGGTGATCTCGACCATCTTTGATTATGGTTTATTTTTGATTAAAAGCGCCTTGGCAAGTGGCGGGCAGCCGCCCGGTTACTTCGGCGCTGCAAAATGACCGCACATGGTTTTTTTGCAACATGCGGATCGGCTTTCCTGGGCGCAATTCATGACCATACTTTCCATCGCGGTAAACAATCCGTTAATCGATGGTCGCCAGTCCGAGCGGGCCATGCTGGTGCGCCGCGGCGTCCAGGTCCTGCTCAACGACATGCGGCTCGCCGTGTTGCCGGAACTGGCGCTTGCCAACGGCCGGCGTGCCGATCTGGTCGGTCTGTCGGAAAAGGGCGAGATCTGGATCATCGAGATCAAATCCTCGATCGAGGATTTTCGTGTCGACCGCAAATGGCCGGATTACCGCGCCTATTGCGACCGGCTGTTCTTCGCCACGCATCCGGACGTGCCGCTCGACATCTTTCCGGAGGATTGCGGCCTGCTGCTTTCGGATGGATACGGCGCTCATCTGCTGCGCGAGGCGCCGGAACACAAGCTGCCGCCGGCGACCCGCAAGTCCGTGACGCTCGATTTTTCCCGCAGCGCCGCCCAGCGGCTGATGATGGCCGAGTGGGCCGTCCGTTCGACGGCCCGGGACTGATCGTTATTTCGGCGCGCGCTTGGCGAGAATGCGCTGCAGGGTCCTGCGGTGCATGTTGAGCCGGCGCGCCGTCTCGGACACGTTGCGGTCGCAGCTTTCGAATACCCGCTGGATATGCTCCCAGCGGACTCGGTCGGCCGACATCGGATTTTCCGGCACTTCGGCCTTCTCGCCCGGACGCTGGGTCAGCGCCAGGAAGATCTCGTCGGCATCGGCGGGCTTCGCCAGATAGTCGAGCGCCCCGAGCTTCACGGCGGTCACCGCCGTGGCGATATTGCCGTAGCCGGTCAAAACGACGATATGTGTATCGCTGCCATTCTGGCGGATCACCTCGATGACATCGAGTCCGTTGCCGTCACCCAGCCTGAGATCGATCACCGCATATTTCGGTGGTGCCGCCTTCGCCTTGGCAATGCCTTCCGCGACAGAAGCCGCCGTCTCCACGGCAAAGCCGCGCGATTCCATGGCCCGCGCCAGTCGACGGAGAAAAGGTACGTCGTCGTCGACGATCAGCAGCGTCGGATTGGGACCCAATGGGCTGTCGCCGGTTGCGGCCGGGAGGTCGGACGGAGTGTGTTCTGTCATGACTGAGCATTCCTGCAGGGCAATCTTGAGCGTCAATGTGTGGTTATGGCCAGTATTGGGCAGGCGGTAAAGTCATTTTGCCATGATCAGGCCTGCATTCGATGGCGAGGCCAGACGATCTCGACCCTGGCACCCGGTTGATCCGGGCCGCGGTTTTCGAAGCGCAGCCGTGCCCCGGAGCGCTCGAGCAGGGTCTTGGCGATGAACAGGCCGAGCCCGAGGCCCCCCGCCTGGTCATCCCGCTGGCGGGTGGTGACATAAGGTTCGCCGATCCTCTGCAACACGTCCGGCGCATAGCCTTCGCCATCGTCCTCGATGGTGATCGCCACTTTCGAAACGTCATGCTCGACCGTGACGGTGACCTTTTCGCGGGCGAAGTCGACGGCGTTCTCGACGAGATTTCCGAGTCCATGCAGAATGCCTGCATTGCGAATGCCGACCGGCTCGGTGGCGCGTTGCGATTTCTCGACGAGTTCGATCCTGATGCCGAATTCGCGATGCGGCGCCAGCACCTCTTCGATGAGCGAGGAGAGCGGCAATCTGCGCATATGCTCCTCGCCCTCGGAGGGCAGGGTGGCGATGCGCTTCAGGATGTCCCGGCAGCGCTCGCTCTGGCTGCGCAGCAATTGCACGTCCTCGCCGAAACGCTCGTCCTGGCCGAGTTCGCGCTCCATTTCCTTGGCCACCAGGCTGATCGTGGCAAGCGGCGTTCCAAGTTCGTGCGCCGCCGCCGCGGCAAGCCCGTCCAGCTGTGATAGGTGCTTTTCCCGCTGCAGGACCAGCTCGGTTGCCGACAGCGCATCGGCCAGCAGCGTCGCCTCCTGCGAAACGCGATAGGCGTAGAAGGCGGCAAAGGCCATCATCGAGGTGATGGCGAACCACACGCCCACCTGCATCACCGGCTGCAGCGTCGGCGCATCGCCCCCGTACCAGGGAAGCGGATAGGGCGAGAACGGCAGCGCCGAAATCAGCAGCATGGCGAGCGCAAAAAGCGCCAGCGCATGCCGGAGGGGCTGCGAGGCAAAGGAGATGATGACCGGCACGCAGATCAGCGGAGCGAACGGATTGGCAAGTCCCCCGGTGATGAACAGCATGGCGCCCAGTTGCAAGAGGTCGAGGCCGAGCACCGCGAAGGCGGCACTCGGATCCAGCCGGTAGGTCGGCGGAAAGCGGACGGAGAGCAGGAAGTTGGCCGCCGCCAAGACGCCGATCAATACCGCGCAGGTGAGGAGCGGCAGCGGAAAATTGAGCCCGAATGCCACGATGAGCACGGTTGCGCCTTGACCCGCCACGGCAAGCCAGCGCAGCCGCACCAATGTCTGCAGGCGCAGCCTGCGGCTCGATGGTCCGAACGGGATTGCCGTGTCCGGTATGGTCATTCCTTCAGCCTCCTCGTTACTGTCGCGTCAGGTGCCGCGCGGCTTGGCGCGGGTCGTCGGCAAGGCGTGGGCCGGATCCTCCGGCCACGGATGTTTCGGATAGCGTCCCCGCATCTCGGCCCGAACGTCCTTCCACGAGCCCGCCCAGAAGCCGGGCAAGTCCCGCGTCGTCTGGATGGGCCTGTGCGCCGGCGAGGTCAACTCCAGCACCAGCGGCAATTTGCCCCCGCCGATCGCCGGATGGGTCTTGAGACCGAACAGTTCCTGCACGCGGATCGCCAGCACGGGTTCCGTTCCGTCATAGCGGATCGGATGGTTCTGGCCCGTGGGCGCGGTGAAATGGGTGGGTGCCAGCCGGTCGAGTTCGCGCTGCAGACCATGGGGAATGAGCGAAGCGAGGCCATCGGACAGCGCGCCGGGCGAAAGGTTGTCGAAGCCGCGCGCATTCGTCTGAAAGGGTGTGAACCAGCTGTCGAGAGAATCGAGCAGAGCAGCATCCGACATGTCCGGCCAGGGCTCGCCGATCGTGCGGTGAAGAAAACCGACCCGCTGGCGCAGCTGCTCGGCGGCCTTGGAAAAGGGCAGGGCGCCGATCCCGACCTGCCGCACACCCTCGGCGAGTGCCGCGGCCGCGGCCGGGCCTGTCGGTCGCGCCAGCGGCGTTTCATCGAGCACGATGGCACCGAGACGGGTGATCCGCCGCGCGCGCACCTGCCGGCTTGCAAGGTCGAAGAAGCACTCGTCGCGGCGCTGGAGGGCATCGGGAAGCGTGACCTCGATCTGCCCGCGATCGATCTCGGCGGCCGCAAGCACGCGGCCCTGTGCCGCGCGGCCGGTCAGGTCGGCGATCACCAGCAAGTCGGCGCCCGCCAGCCGCTCAGTCTCCGGGATTTCGGCACCGCGGCCATTGGCCATCACGAAGCGGCCTCGCCCGCCGCGCCTGAGCGCGATCCGGTCGGGATAGGCATGCAGCAGCAATTGCCCGGCGGTCCGGGAGCCGGCGGTCAGAGAGGATGTCGACGCCTTCGCTTGAGCAAAGCCAGAGGCGAGCCGCTCGGCGAGCTTTCGGGCCGAAACGGCGCGGTCGCCGCGATCCTGGCGGAAACGGCGCAGCCGCTCGTCGATGTCGATCCCGGTGCCGCCAAGCCCCTGTTCGGTCAAGAGCACGGCGATCTCGGCCGCTGGCCTGGCTGCCCCCTCGTCGGCACCGGCCAGCACCATGGCGGAAAGCCGGACAGGCAGGCCGAGGTCACGCATGCGGCGGCCCTTCGCGGTCATCGCGCCGGATGGGTCCAGCGCCCCGATCAGCCGAAGCAGCGCACGCGCCTCGTTCCACGCGGCGGCCGGAGGTGGATCGATGAACGACAGGCCTTTTGGATCGAGCACGCCCCAATGCGCCATGTCGAGGACCAGGTTGGACAAGTCGCCGGACAGCATCTCCGGCGGGGTAAAGGCCGGCAATGCCGCGGTCTGGCCCGCGTGCCAGAGGCGAATGGCGATGCCGGGCTCGGTTCTCCCCGCACGCCCGGCCCGCTGGTCGGCCGAAGCGCGAGACACCCGAACCGTCTCCAGGCGGGTGATCCCGGTCGATGGCTCGAAGACCGGCAGGCGCTGCAGCCCGCTGTCGATCACCACACGAACGCCGTCGATCGTGATCGATGTCTCGGCGATCGAGGTGGCGAGTACGACCTTGCGATGTCCCGCCGGCGCCGGGCGGATGGCCGCATCCTGCTCACTCTGGCTGAGATTGCCGTAGAGCGGCGCGATCAAGGTACCAGTGTCGAGACGACCTTCGAGCCGCTCGGCGACACGGCGGATTTCCGCCTGCCCGGGCAGGAAGGCGAGGATCGATCCGCTCTCGGTCGCATGCGCCTGCAGGATGGCCGATGTCACCGTATCCTCGATGCGCTCGCCGGCCGGCCGGTCGCGATAGCGGATGTCGATCGGAAAACTCCGCCCCTCGCTGCGAATGATCGGCGGATCGCCGAGCAAGGCCGCGATCCGGTCGATGTCGAGCGTCGCCGACATGACCAGGATGCGCAGGTCCGGCCGCAAGGCCGATTGCGCGTCGAGCGCCAGCGCCAGGCCGAAGTCGGCGTCGAGCGAGCGCTCGTGGAATTCGTCGAACAGCACGGCGGCAATGCCGGGCAGTTCCGGATCCTCGAGGATCATCCGGGCAAAGACGCCCTCGGTGACCACCTCGATGCGCGTCCGCGACGACACGCGGTTGTCGAGACGCATGCGATAGCCCACCGTCTCGCCGACGGTCTCCCCAAGCAGGCTCGCCATACGGCCGGCCGCCGCGCGCGCGGCGAGCCGCCGCGGCTCCAGCAGGATGATCCGGCCGTCGCCGCGCCAGGGCTCATTAAGGAGCCTGAGCGGCACGATCGTCGTCTTGCCGGCGCCGGGCGGGGCCGACAGGATCGCCCGATTCGTCTCCGCGAGCGCCGTGACGATCGCCGGCAGGCTTTCGCTGACGGGCAGATGGGGAAGGAGGGGCGGCATCACGTTTCCTGGCGGGCGAACGGCTCCATCACGGTCTCGTAGGCGAGGATCGCGCCGGCCAGGTCCTCGAGCGCGGCCCCGACCGACTTGAACAGGGTGATCTCTCCACCGTCCGAACGCCCCTTGTGGCGGCCCGCGACGAGATCGAAGAGATCGGCCTTGATGTCGGCCTCGCTGATCACCCCTGCCTTGAGCGGCTGCAGGATGTCGCCGGCCTCGCCGAGTGCGCCGTCTCGCGTGTCGACGACGATCGTGGCGCGCCGCACCGCCTCGTCATCGCTCTCGCGCATGCTCGGCTTGAACGCGCCGATCAGGTCGAGATGGGCGCCGGGCTTCAGCCAGGCGCCGTGGATGAGCGGAACGCTCGACAGCGTCGCGCAGGAGATGATGTCCGCGGTCCGCGCCGTGCCCTCGAGATCGGTGCAGGCGACCGCGTCGAACCCGAGCGCGCGCGCCTCTTCCGCGCTCTTCTCCGCATTGGCCGGATTGCGGCCCCAGACAGAGACGCGGGTGATCGGGCGCACGGCCGCATGCGCCTGCATGAGATTGAGTGAGAGACGGCCGGTCCCGACCACCAGCAGATGCGAGGCATCGTCCCGCGCCAGATAGCGGGCGGCAAGCGCCGAGGTGGCGGCGGTCCGCCGCGCCGTGAGCTCCCCGCCATCGACCACGGCGAGCATCTTGCCGGTCTTGCCGGATGACAGGATATAGCTGCCGTGGATTGCCGGCAGGCCGCGCGTATGATTGTCGGGAAAAACAGAGACGAGCTTCACGCCAATATAGTCGCCCGGAACCCAGGCCGGCATCAGCAGCAGCGTGGCATCCGCCTCGCCGGGCACGGCGACCTCATGATGATGGCGAACCGGCATCACGCAATGGCTGCGGAACATCCGCTCGATTGCGTCAATGAGATCGGCCCATTTGAGGGCCTCGGCGGTTTCGGTTTCGTGCAACACCAGCATGCTCGTCTCCTTGTCGAATGCGTGCCGACACTAGCAAGAGCGCGCCGCCGTTCAAGCGCCAATCGCCGCCATGCCGAGACGTCGCTGCCGACGCCGGCCGGCAAGGCTACCGTGGGCGCAGGATCCGGAGGATTTCGGCATCGCGGCGCGCGCCGCGATAGCCACTGGCCGAATTTACCGTTTGATTTCATGGCGTTGAATGTTTTTTTGAAAAACTGCGAAGAGCGCTGTTGACTTGTTTCTGGGGGTGAGTTTATAACCCCGCTCACTGAACGAGGGCGGCGGCGCTGCTGGCGACGAAGTCTTTCGTTCATGAGAAATCTTCTGGAAATTGGCTGAGATGCTGATGGGTT
>Ga0209643_1000241_pt1 | contig 127899 bp, 103 predicted proteins | sample AutmiccBRH37_all_FD_187383 | JGI IMG/M metagenome (GOLD analysis project Ga0209643, IMG submission 187383) | Deep subsurface microbial communities from Mt. Terri, Switzerland - Autotrophic microbial communities BRH/37_all (SPAdes) (version 2) | ecosystem: Environmental > Aquatic > Deep...
CCCGCCAGCGGGCCCCTCGCCATTTCCGCCGACGTCAGGTTGCCTGCTTCAGGCGGCCGAAACCCGACTCGAGGTCGGCGATGAGATCGCCGACATCTTCCAGGCCCGCGTGGATACGCAGCGTCGGACCTTCCGGTGCCCAGGCCGTCGCCGTTCGGTAGGGCCGCGCATCGGTCGGCAGGATCAGGCTCTCGTAGCCGCCCCAACTCGCCCCCATCCCATAGAGCTCGAGGCCGTCCAGCATCGCCGCGACGGCCGTGTCGGACACCGGCTTCAGCACGACCCCGAAGAGGCCGGAGGCGCCCAGGAAGTCGCGCTTCCAGATCGCGTGCCCGGGATCTTCCGGCAGGGCGGGATAGAGGACGCGAGACACTTCCGGCCGGGTCTGCAGCCACTGCGCCATCTTCAGCGCCGTCGCCTGATGCTGGCGCAGCCGCACGGCCATGGTGCGAAGGCCGCGTGTCGCGAGATAGACGTCGTCCGGTCCGGCGCAGGCGCCGAGCGTATCGAACGAATCGCGGACCGCGTCGAAGCTCTCCTCGTTCGCCGTCACCACGCCGATCATCGCGTCGGAATGCCCGACGATGTACTTGGTGCCCGCGTGGATCGAGACGTCGACGCCGTGCTCGTACGGCTTGAAGAAGAGTGGCGTCGCCCAGGTGTTGTCGATCAGGACCTTCACGCCGCGCGGCCGCACCGCAGCCGACATCGCCGGGACGTCCTGCATGTCGAAGGTCTGCGAGCCGGGAGCCTCCAGGTAGAGGACCTTCGTGTTGTCGCGGACGAGCTCGGCAACGCCGGCGCCGATCGTGGGATCGAAGAAGGTCGTCTCGATGCCCATGCGCTTCAGGAAGGTGTTGGCGAAGCGCCGCGCCGGGCCGTAGACGCAGTCGACCATCAGGACGTGGTCGCCGGTCTGGAGGAAGGCGAGCAGCGCCGTGGTCACCGCGGCGAGGCCGGACGGTGTCACGACGGTGCCGTGCGCACCTTCCAGTTCGGCGACGGCATCCTCCAGGGTGAAGACCGTCGGGGTGCCGCGCCGGCCGTAGCGCGGGTCGCGCAGGCCCTTCGGCGCCTTCAGGTCCGCGACCGTCGGATTGAGGATCGTCGAGGCGCGGAAGACCGGCGTGTTGACGACGCCGAAGTGCCGTTCCGGGTGACGCCCGGAATGCGTGATGATCGTGTCGTCCTTCATCGCCGGTGGTGGCCTTCCGCTACAGTGGGTTTCGAGGGCACGGCACGAGGCGTGCGTGTGGTCTAGGAGGAGGTCTCGACCGGCACGTCCGGGCGACCGCCCCACTCGCTCCACGAGCCGTCATAGACCGCGACGTCGTCGCGGCCGATCAGGTAGAGGCCGAGCGCGAGCACCGCCGCCGTGACGCCGGATCCGCAGGTCGTGACGATCGGACGGCCGAGGTCGATGCCGGCGTCGCGAAACAGCCGCTCCAGTTCCTCCGCCGGCTTGAAGCTGCGGTCGGCCTGGAACAGCTCCGTCGAGGGCAGGTTGCAGCTGCCGGGTACGTGGCCGCTGCGCAGGCCCGCGCGGGGTTCGGGATCGGTGCCGCGGAAGCGGCCGCGGCTGCGCGCGTCCAGCACCTGTTCGCGGCGCGCGTCGATGTTGTCGCGGACCTGATCGAGGCTGCGCACCAGGCCGGCGTCGAGCGTCGCGGCATAGGTTTCGGGCGGGTATTTTGCCGGGTCCGCGGAGAGCGGGCGCGCTTCGGCCTTCCACTTCGGCAGGCCGCCGTCGAGGACGGCCACATGCTGGTGGCCGAAGGCGCGAAAGGTCCACCAGACGCGCGCGGCACCCGTCGTGCCGATCGTGTCGTAGACGACGACCTTGTGGCCGTTGCCGATGCCGAGCCTGCCGACGGCCTCAGCGAAGGTCGCCGCGTCGGGCAGCATATGCGGCAGGTCGGTCGCCTGGTCGGCGATGCCGTCGATGTCGAAGAAGGCAGCGCCGGGGATGTGCTCGGCGTCGTATTCCGGGCGCGGCTTGCGGCCCGTTGTCGGCAGGTGATGGCTGGCGTCGATGATCCGCACGTTCGGATCGTCGAGGTGGTCGGCGAGCCATGCCGTGGAGACGAGCGCTTCGGGTTTCGCGTAGGCCATCGGTCACTCCGCCAGGGCGATGTTGATCCGCCGGTTGTGGCGGCCCTTGTTCTCGATCTTGCCGACCGTGATCGTTCCGATCTCGCCGGTGCGGGCGACGTGGGTGCCGCCGCAGGGCTGCAGGTCGATGCCGGCAATCTCGACCAGACGGACCTTGCCGCTGCCGCTGGGCGGCTTCACGCGCATGGTGCGCACCAGTTCGGGCTGGGCCTCCAGCTCGGCATCGGTGATCCAGCGGATCGTTACGGCCGCGTCGGCGGCGACGAGGCGCGCCAGCTCGGCGGCGACCGCCTCCTTGTCGAGGGCGGTGTCCTGCAGGTCGAAGTCCAGCCGGCCGCGGCCGTCGCCGATCTGGCCCCCCGTTACGCCGCCCGGGATGACGGCGCAGAGCAGGTGCAGCGCGGTGTGGACGCGCATGTGGCGGAAGCGGCGCTCCCAGTCCAGTTCGGCCGTGACGGTGTCGCCCGGCGCCGGCAGCGGGGCGCCGTCGGGCACGAGATGGAGGATGTCGCCGCTGTCGCGATCGTAGACGGTGCCGATGACGGCGCAGCCGCCGTTGCCGAAGGCCAGACGGCCCACATCGCCCGGCTGGCCGCCGCCGGTCGCGTAGAAGACGGTCCTGTCCAGGCGGATGCCGTCGGGCCCGGCGCCGGTCACCGTCGCGGTGCAGCGCTGCGCATAGGCATCGTCGCGAAAGACCAGTTCCATCGGCACCTCAAGGCTCGGACGCCGCGTCACTATAAGGAGGTGGGCGGCGGCATCAAGGCGGCGGGCGGCCGGATGCGATCAGCCGTCGCGGGAGCGGGCGAGGATGGCGCGCGGACCGACTTTCAGGTCGATCTCCGTGGTCCGGCTCGGCGGCATCTGGACCAGGTCGCGCCACTTCGCCGTTGCCGGGTCGCGATAGGCCGCCACGATCCCCAGCCAGCGGTCGCTGGGGTCCAGCGTGCGCGTCAGGGTTTCGGTCTGGCCGGGATAGATCGTGAACTCCACCGTTCCGACCAGGTCGGGGCCGAGCGTCTTCTCGTCGGCGCCCTCGACCAGTTCGTCGAATTGCGCCTGCTGGAATCCCTCGGCCTTCCGCAGCCTGAAAAGCCGGACGACCACCGGTTCCGACTTGCCCTCGCGGTCCGGATTCAGAACCGGCGCCGAGGTGATCACGAACCGCGCCGTGGTCGGCGGCGGCACGTTCGGTTCCGGGGAACGTCCGGCACACGCTCCCGCGAGCAGCAGGACGGCGACGGCGGCAGACTGGATCGCGCGCAATTCATACTCCGGATCGAATGGAAGCGCGGACCTTAGCGGAGGCCATCGCCGGAAGCCACCGGAGCGAATCGGGCCCGTGTGCGACTGCAATCCCGGGTGGTGGCGGCCGTGGCCGTGACGGCGCGCGCGACCGCTCCGTGGCGGACTGAGGATATATCTGGATTCACAACTGTTTAAGCAGAAATTGCGTCGCGTTAACCATAAGTGCATGGGAAATTGGTATAAAATGGTTGAAAAAGGATTAATGCGAAGGCTATCGTCGGCGTCCAGGAGGCGCGGGGGACAACTACATCTGATCCGTTACGGGCCGAGCGGGCACGAGGCGTGCGGCACCCGGGGGCAATAAGGCCCCGGCCCGACACGGTCGACGTGCGTCACGCCGGCTGCTTCTGGAGTCGAACGATTCCGGGAACGGGATCCCTTGCCCTTCGATCGGGGCCGCATGAGGCGGCCCTGGAGCGCACAGATGCGGAGGGGTCGGGGTATGGCTGATCTTTATGTCGTCACGGAAGGCGCGAACAACGTCGATTCCTTCGAGACGATACAGGCAGCGCTGGATGCCGCGGGAGCATCCGGGGACGTCATTCACATCGTCGCCGGGTCCTTCTCCGGAAACCTGACCATCGACAAGAGCGTCACGATCGTCGGCGCGCAGATGGGCAACGCGGCGTCTTCGACCGTGCCGCGCGCCGGCGGCGAGACCGTCATCACGGACGGCCAGTGGACCGTCACCGCCGCCGGCGTGACGATCGACGGCCTCACCTTCCAGCGCGACACCGCCGGCAGCGCGATCGTCGCGCAGGCGGACGCGATCCTGATCGCCAACAGCATTCTGACCGGCGCCGGAGCCGAGGGGGCCCCCGTGACGCGCGGCATAGAGACGGTCGGCGGCGCGGCGAACGTGACGGTGACCGGCAACGCGATCGCCGACTTCGTCACGGGCATCTATGTCAATCCGACCTCCGGCCTTCTGACCATCCAGAACAATCTGATCCAGGCGAACTGGGCCGGCATCGGGTCGGACGGGATGGGCGGCACGACCATCGCCAACAACAGCTTCGTCGGCAATGTCGGCGAGGGCATCGGCGCATCGAGCACGGCAGCCGGGAACAGCGTCACCGGCAACAGCTTCGAGCTTCTGCCCGGCACGAACGCGGTCAACAACTATGGCGGCGAAACGATCGACGCGTCGGCCAACTGGGTCGGCAGCGACGATCTCCGCGCGGTGCAGGCCGTCTTCTCCGGCGGCGTGACGATCGCCAGCTTCACGGCCAGCGGCACGGACAGCGCGGCGGCGGCCGGCTTCCAGCCGGATCCCGCGGCGCTGGTCAACGTGATCTACGACCTGCCCGGCAACAGCAACACCCCCGCCGGGACGGCCGGGAACGACTGGTTCGTCAGCGCCGGCGGCAACGATACGATGGCCGGCGGTGCCGGAACCGACACCTATGACGGCAGCGCCAACAGCGACGGCATCTTCGTCGACCTGGCCTTCACGCCGACGAGCGGCATCGCGTTCGGCGGCGTCCAGACCGGTACCGACACGCTGACGTCGATCGAGAACGTCGCGGGCGGCGCCGGCGACGACACGATCTATGGCGACGCCGGCGACAACATGATCTTCGCCAGCGCCGGCAACGACCTGATCGACGGCCGCGGCGGCAGCGACACCTACAATGCCGGCCACCTGACGGCGGGCAGCAACATCACGATCGACCTCGACGCGGAATCCGGTTCGGCGAACAACGGCGCCGCCGTCGGCAACGACCAGCTGATGAACATCGAAAACGCCATCGCGGGTGCCGGTAACGACACGCTGATCGGTACGGACAGTGCCAACGTGCTCGTCGGCGGCGCTGGCGACGACACCATCACCGGCGGCGGCGGCGCCGACACGATCGATGCCGGCGCGGGCGCCGACACCGTCGTGTTCGGCGGCGACTACGCCGATTTCACGATCACCCGGGACGCGTCCACCGGCGACCTGCTCGTGGCGGGAGCCGACGGGACCACGCGCGTCTCCGGTGCGGAGACGCTGACGTTCGACGACCTTGAGGTGCACGTCGTCGGCGGCAGCAGCGAGACCGCGACGATCCAGGCCGGCGTGACGGCGGCGGTCGACGGCGACGTGGTGCTGGTGGCGCCGGGCACCTATGCCGAGAACGTCGCGATCGCGGGAAAGTCGATCAGCCTGATCTCCATGGACGGCCGGGACGCGACCACCATCCAGGGCGCGGCGGGCAGCGGCCTGCTCGGCACGATCGACGTCTCGGGGGCGACGGACGGGCTGACGATCGGCGGTGCCGGCGCCGGATTCACGATCGTCGGCTACGACGTGACGACGCCCGGCATCGAGCATGCGGCCCTCTACATCCGCAACTCCGCGACGGGGCACGCGAACCTCACGGTCGCCGGCAACGACATCCGCGCAGACGGCGAAGGCGGTCTGCTGGCCGAGTACAACGCCAACATCGACGGCATGACCGTCGCCGGCAACGTCTTCTCGGGCAAGACCTTCACGGGCGAGACGCTGCCCGAACAGACCTGGGGCGGCGGCTATTTCAGCACGCAGTTCACCGAGCAGAACCTGCCGCGGCAGCTGGTGGCGATCGGCGGCGGTGCCGGCGTCACCAACACGCAGAACGTCACGTTCACCGACAACGAGGTGACGGGCACGGCGGGCGCCCTCGACGGTGCGAACGTCGCGCGTGGCAACAATCTCGTCACCATCGATGTCGTCGGCGGGACGATCGACGGCAACAGCTTCACCGGCTTCACGTATGCGGCCGGCCTGCGTTCGCGCGGTCCGGATACCGAGATCAGCAACAACAGTTTCGACAACAGCGGGGCTGGCTTCACGAACGGCGTGTTCGTGCAGAACGCCGATCCGAACGCGACCTATGCCGGCAACGTCTTCATCGGCGGCGATGCGGACGCCGACGTCTGGTCCGGCACGCCGGGCAGCGACGTCATGTCGGGCGGCGACGGCGAAGACGCCTTCGTCGTGACGGCCGCCGACTTCGACGGCGACCAGATCGACGGCGGTGACGGCCAGGACACGCTGGTCGTCAGCGGCGGCGGCACGTTCGACATGAACGACGGCACCGTCACGAACGTCGAGGCGGTGCTGCTGACGTCTCCGACCGCCTTCACCGCCGACGATACGGCCGGCCTGGCGATTACCGGCAGCGCGGGCGCCGACACGGTCGTCCTGGGCGCGGGAGGTCAGGCGGCCGACGCGGGCGCGGGCGCCGACGGCATCGTCAGCGGCGCCGGCGCGGACACGATCGAGGGCGGCGCCGGTCAGGACATCGTGACCGTCGCCGACGGCTTCACCATCGACAAGCTGAGCTTCGCCGACGGCGAATGGACGCTCACGACCGCCGACGGTGTCGATACGCTGACCGGCGTCGAGGCGGTGCAGTTCAACGACGCGCTGGTCTGGCTGGCCGACGGCACGGTGCGCACCGCACAGGATGCGGTGGCCGACGCGGGCGCCGGCGACACGGTGCTGATGGCCTCGGGCGTCCACACCGGCACGCTGACGATCGACAAGTCGCTGACCCTGCTGGGCTACGGCGACGAATCCACGGTCCTGACCGGTCCCGGCAACGCGGGCTACGGCATCACCGTCGCGGCCGACGACGTGACGGTCCGTGGGATCGGTGCGACCGGATACAATCGCGGCATGTTCGTCGACACCGCGATCGAGAACCTGCTGCTCGACGGAGTGTCCTTCTCCGGCAGCGGCGGCGGCGTGGTGAACACCAGCCCCGCGGGCCTTTGGGTCACCGGAAACGGCGGCATCGACGGACTGACGGTCACCGACAGCCACTTCGACGACAACCCCTTCGGCTGGTACTTCGAGGCCGCGGTCGGCGGTCCGACGGTTACCGACGTGAACGTCTCCAATTCGACGTTCAACGGCAACGCCGCCAAGGGCATTTACGCCGAAAAGTTGAGCAACGCGATCTTCGACAGCATCCAGGTCGTGAACAGCGGCAACCTGGAGACCACCGCGACGTTCCTCAGGGGCGTCCTGGGCGGCATCGACATCAACCTGAAGTACGGCAGCTACGAGGACATCACGATCCAGAACTCGCTGTTCGAGGATTCTGGGCGGTTCTTCGACCTGCGTAACGGGGTCAACTATACCGCGGCGCTGGCGATCAAGGCACGGGACGACGGCCCGACCTACGGTGCCAATCCCGCGACGCTCGACGGCGTCACGGTGACCGGCAACAGCTTCGTCAACACCGGCAGCTACGCGACCCGCACGGAACTCGCCATTCGCTTCGGGGAGACGGGGCAGACGAACCTCGGGCCGACGAACGTCGTCGTCACCGGCAACACGTTCACCGACATCGACGTGGTCTTCGCCGACGCGACGCAGCAGGATCTGCTGCTCGACGCGATTCTGGCGGCGAACACGGTCACCGGCAGCGACAGCGCGGTCATCGCCAGCGACCTCGCAGACGACATCATCGTCGGCAGCGACATCGCCAACGACATCTCCGGCGGGACTGGCGACGACCTGCTGGTCGGCGGCGGCGGCGACGACGTGCTCACCGGCGGCGCCGGTGCGGACGAGGTGCGCGGCGGCACCGGCAACGACACCTACGTCGTCGACGACGCCGGCGACACGGTCGTCGAGGCGGCGGACGAAGGTACCGACACGGTGGTCGCCTCGGTCGACCACACGCTGGCGGCGAACGTCGAGAATCTGACGCTCGCGGAGATCGCCTCGAACGTCGAGGACTTCGGCGACTTCACGACGGGGCCGCTGACCAACGGCGAGAACGGCTGGAACAAGCCCGGCCAGGCGCAGCCCGAGATCGTCGACATCGGCGGTGCCGAGGGCAACGTCGTGCTCGTCACCAACGATCCCGGCTCCAGCGACTTCGGCGGCCCGTACACCCCGGCCCTGGCCGCGACCGCCGGGGAGCTGTCGACGACGGCGGACGCCCAGTCGATGAGCTTCTCGCTGCGCTTCCGGCCGGTCCAGGAGACGGCCGACGGCTCGCGCATCGAGATCGATTTCGGCAACGAGGCGGGCACCGACCGCAACAACGCGCTGATCATCGAGCATACCGGCGTCGAGGGCACCGGCCTGCGCATCGCCGTCAGCGAGCCGGGCACCACGGTCGACTCCTGGTCGAACGACAGCGGTGTGCTCTACGACTTCGACTTCGCGACGGGCTATCGCACGCTGGCGGCGGACATCGACCCCACGGCCTTCCACACGCTGTCGGCGCGCGTCGTCTTCGGAGACGGACAGAACGACGACGTCATCGAGATCTTCCTCGACGGCGAGATGATCGGCACCTCGACGACGTTCGAGAACTATCGCGACTTCCATCTGGGCCAGGACCACGATACGGCCGCCGAGGCGAACCAGGTGAGCCGCGTGTTCTTCCGCGCGGCGGGCGGGCAGAACAATCCGTTCCCGGCCGACGGCGCCGGCGGCAACCGCCAGGGCTTCTACTTCGACGACGTCGCCTATCAGGTGTTCGACGACCTGAACGGCACCGGAAACGAACTCGGCAACGTCATCACCGGCAACAGCGGCGACAATGTCCTCACAGGTCTCGCCGGCAACGACACGCTGATCGGCGGCGAAGGCCACGACACGCTGGTCGGCGGTGCCGACGACGACACGATCGACGCCGGCGCCGGCAACGACACCGTGACCTACGCGGCCGGCGACGGCCAGGATTCCGTCGACGGCGGCACCGGGTCCGACACCCTGGGCGTGACGGGCAGCGCCGCGGCCGACACGGTCGACGTTTCGGCTGCCAGCGGCAGCTTCGGCATGGCGGTGAACGGGGCCGCGACCGCCGTGACCGGCATCGAGACGCTGGACATCGCGACCGGCGACGGCGACGACACCGTCACTCTCGATGGCGATCTCGCGGCTGCGGGCCTGGCGAAGATCTCGGTCACCGGCGGGGAAGGCGCCGACGCGCTGGACGCGGGCGACGCGAGCGGCGCTTCGGTGATGCTCGACGGCGGGGCCGGCGACGACACGCTGACCGGCGGTGCCGGGGACGACCTGCTGGTCGGCGGCGCCGGCCAGGACACGGTGGCGGGCGGCGACGGGGCGGACACGCTCCTGCTCTCGGGCGACCGTGCGGACTACGCGATCACCGACAACGAGGACGGCACATTCACGGTCGTCGGCACCGACGGCACCGACACCGTCCAGGACGACGTCGAGACGCTTCAGTTCACGGGCGAGGGCGGCAGCGTCGCCCTCGACGGCCGCGTCGAACTGCTGAAGGCGGGCGCCGTCTTCCAGACCTACGACACGATCGCCGACGCCATGGCTGACGCCGCGACGGGCGACGAACTGGTGCTCGATGCCGGCGTCTACGACGAGAATGTCAGCATCGGCATCGGCGTCACGATCCGCGGCGCCAACGACGGCATCGCGGGCAGCGGCGCGCGCGGCGCCGAATCCGTCATCACCGGCACGATCGTGATCAACTCCGCCGACGACGTCACCATCGACGGCGTGAAGGTGCTGGACGAGACCGCGTGGACCAACAGCATCGGCGACAACCGCGTCGCACTGTCGGTCGGTGGCGCCGGGACGCACGAGATCGTCAACTCGGTCTTCGAACGCACGCCGACCAGCACGGTCAACCCGAACCCGGGGGCCTTCGTCGGCTCCGGCAGCGCGCAGACGCATCGCGGCATCGTGCTTTCGACCGGCGTGACGGCGAACGTCGAGGGCAACCTGTTCACCGGCGGCAACGAGTATGTCTACGCTGGCGATACATGGCGCAGCGCCATCTACTCGAACGGCGGCAACCAGTCGATCGTCGGCAACGTCTTCGAGAACAGCCGTTCGGCGATCAACGCCGACAGCTTCACCGCCGCCGTGACGATCGACGGCAACAGCTTCGTGAACAGCGGGACGGGCATCGCGGTCGGCGTGACCGTGCCGAACCCCGTCGACAACATCACGAACAACACGTTCAGCAACGTCGACACCGAGTTCAACTTCCGCAACCTGACGAGCGCGGTCGATTTCGACCTCTCCGCGACCGGCAACGGCGCGACGGACGACCGCGGGCTCGCCATTCCGGAAGGATCGCTCCTCGTCCTGGGCGGCACCGGGGCGGACGACTTCACCGGCACGGCAGGCGACGACTGGCTGGTCGCGAACGACATCGGCGGCACGGACGCCGGCGGTTCGCTCTACGGCTTGGCCGGTGACGACGTTCTCGTCGGCGGCAGTGCGGCCGACTATCTGGACGGCGGCGAGGGGAACGACATCGTGTCCGGCGGCGGCGGCGACGACACGATCGTCGCGACGGCGGCGGGCTTCGCCTCAGACATGATCGACGGCGGCGCCGGAACCGATACGTTGCTCGTCGAGGGCGGCGGCACGCTGAACATGGCGGATGCCACGATCGGCGGCATCGAGGGCGTCGAACTTGCGGTCGCGACCGACTTCACCGCCGACGACACGGCGGGCCTGTCGATCGCGGCCAGCGAAGGCGACGATACGATCCAGCTCGGCGACGGCGGCCAGACTGCGGCGGGTAACGGCGGCAGCGACGTCATCAGCGGCGGCGCGGGCAACGACGTCCTCTCCGGCGGTGCCGACGACGACACGCTGGCGGGCGGCGCAGGCGGCGACGACGTCGCCGACTATGACGGGGCGCGCAGCGCCTACACGATCACCAAGACTGGAGAGGGGACCTTCCAGGTTTCCCATGCAGGCGGCGACGGCACCGATACGCTGACCGGGATCGAGAGCGTCCGCTTCTCCGACAGCGCCATCAAGTTCGAACTCGACGCGAACAGCCCGAACTTCACGGGGGCGCGCGAGCGCTTCTCGGAAGGGTTCGAGGACGGCAGCGCCGGCTGGGTTGACGGTACGGACTACGGTGCGGTTGAGGTCGTCGGAACCGGCACGGACGGCATCACCTCGTTCGACGGCACGTCGCACGCGATCTTCACCGAAACCGCGAGCGGTCCGTTCACCCGTTTCCAGGGCTACACCAACACCTGGACCGGCGCGTGGAAGACCAGCACGGCCGTCTATCTCGACACCGACTGGGCAGCGGGCGAAGGCTTCGAATATTCCGTAGCGGCCACGGGCAGCGACGGCGCGCATCAGCGCGACTTCGTCTTCAGCGTGACCAAGGACACCAGCACCGGGACGCTGCTCGTCGGCGGCAGCAACAACGCCTCGGCGGCCCCGCGCGAGAATCTGGAGACACAGAACAACTACGCGGTGGGCGCCTCCGGCTGGTACGTCTTCGAGCACCGCTTCTATGAGAACGCCGACGGCAACCTGGCCGTGGCGATGAACCTCTACGACGCGGCGGGCAACTGGCTGTTCACCGAGGTGCGTGAGAGCGCCCAGGACGTGATCGCCACCGAGGTCGGCGGCAACCGCTACGGCTGGTTCACCGGCATCGACGTGGCCGGCGGCATCGCCGTCGACCAGACCATCCTGGAGACGATCGACACCAATCCGGTGCTGCTGAAGAACACGCTGGGTGCGGTGGTTTCGACGCACGAGACGATCACCGACGCCATTGCGGCGGCGAGCGAAGACTTCCGGATCGAGATCGCGGGCGACTACCCTGCCGAGGGCCCGATCCTGGTCACCGTGGAGGGCCTGACCATCGCTGCGGACGCGGGCGTGACGGTCGGTCCGATCACCCTCGACGACGGGATCGTCGCGGTGACCCTGGACGGCGACGCGCCGCTCTCCGTCGTCGGCAACGCCGCGGACAACATCATCACCGGCAATGACGGCGCCAACCTGATCGACGGCGGCGCCGGGGCCGACACCATGGCCGGCGGCGCGGGCGACGACGCCTATATGGTCGACGATGCCGGCGACGCCGTGGTCGAGTCCCCAGGCGAGGGTATGGATACGGTCCAGGCGAGCGTCGACCACACCCTGGCGGCGAACGTCGAGACCCTGACCCTGACCGGCTCGGGCGACATCGACGGCACCGGCAACGACGCGGCCAATACGCTCACCGGCAACGACGGCGACAACGTCCTGGAGGGCCTCGCCGGCGACGACGCCATCGACGGCGGCGCGGGCACCGACACGGCGAGCTATGCCGCCGATACGGACGGCGTCGTGGTCGACCTCGGCGCCGGAACGGCGAGCGGCGTCGGCACCGATACGCTGACCGGGATCGAGAACGTCACCGGCGGCGCCGGCGCGGACGACATCACGGGCGACGCGGGTGCCAACGTCCTCGCGGGCGGCGACGGCGACGACATCCTCACGGGCGCCGGCGGCGACGACACGCTCGTCGGCGGTGCCGGCGAGGACATGGCGGTCGTCACCGACGCCTTCGACATCGCCGCATTCGGCTACGACGGCGGCAGCGGCACCTGGACGGTGACCGGAACCGGGGGGACGGACACGCTCGACGGGATCGAGGCGGTGACCTTCGGCGACGCGACGGTCTGGCTCGCCGACGGCGGCAACATGTCGATCCAGGCGGCGATCGACGCCGCGACCGGCGGCGATACCATCCTGGTGGCACCGGGCGCCCATACCGGCGGCATCCTGATCGACAAGAGCGTGACGCTGCTGGCACTCGAAGGGCCGGCCGCGACCACGGTCACCGGGCCGGCCGCGGCGAACGCCTCGGCGATGCGCATCCAGCCGGGCGTCACCGGTGTCGTGATCGGCGACGATGCCGGCCACGGCTTCACCCTGGCGGCGGGCGCCGGCGGCGGTGCGGCCCTCTACGTGGCGCAGGGCGCATCGGCGGTGTCGGTGCAGGGCAGCACGCTCACCGCGTCCGGCAACAACGCGCTGCTGACCGAGGGCGGCGTCTCGTCGCTCAGCTTCGTCGGCAACACCTTCGACGGCACGGCGACGCAGCTGGCCTACGTCAACGGCGCGACCAGTGTCGGGCTCGCTTCGACAGGGGTCGACTTCATCGGCAATTTCTTCTCCGGCAGTGCGCCCACCGGCCCGCTGCTCGGCCTCGAATCCGAAGGCGGCACCCTCAGCGGCAACGTCTTCGACGGCAGCAGTGAATGGGCAGCCCTGGAACTGTGGGGCAGCGGCAACGCGCTGACCGGCAGCGAGGGTGAGAACCTGTTCGACGCCTTCAGCGGTGCGACGACCATCCGCACCCCGCTCGCCTTCGACATGAACGACACGCCGACGGCGGCCAGCCTGCGGCTCGAAGGCACCGGCGCGGTGTCCGTCACGGGCAACGGTCTGGACAACGCGATCACCGGCAACAGCGGCGCCAACGAGATCGACGGCGGTGCCGGCGACGACACGATCGACGGCGCCGGTGGTGCCGACACCATCGCCTACACCGTCGGCGAGGGTCAGGACGCCGTCGACGGCGGCAGCGGTACCGACACGCTCGCCGTCTCCGGGACGGCGGGTGCCGAGACCTTCACGGTCACGGCGGGTGCCGGCGGTTTCACGGTCGATGCCGGCGGCGACGCCGGGGCGGAGGTCGACGCGACCAGCGTCGAGATCCTGGAGGTCGAGACCGGCGACGGCGGCGACTCGGTGACGCTGACCGGTGATTTCGCGGCCGCGGGCGTCGAGACGATCGCGGTCACCGGCGGTGCCGGCGGCGATACGATCGACGGCAGCGCCGTGGTCGGCGCCGACCTGATGATCACCGGTGGAGACGGCGACGACACCATCACCGGCGGCGCCGGAAACGACACGGCCGTCTTCGCAGGCAATGCCGCCGACCACACCGTCACCAACCTCGGCGGCGGCACCTATCAGATCGTCGGGGCCGACGGCACCGACACGGTGACGGGCGTCGAGGCCCTGCAGTTCGCCGACGAGACGGTCGGCCTGGGCGGTTCGGTCGACCTGATCCGCGGCGGCTCGGTCATCGCCACCTACGAGACGATTCAGGCGGCGATCGACGCGAGTGCGGGTGGCGACACCGTCTTCGCGACGGCCGGCACCTATACCGAGACCCTGACCCTGGACAAGGCGATCACCCTGTCCGGCGAGGCCGGCACGGTGGTCCAGAGCGGCACCCCCGGCAGCGGCAACGGCATCACCGTGACCGCCAGCGCCGCCTCGATCGAGGGGCTGACGGTCCAGGGCTTCGCAAACGGCATCCACGTGAACAGCGCGGTCGACGGCCTGTCGCTCGACGGCGTCACGGCGACCGGCAACGGCAACGGCTTCAACGTCCACAACGCCGCCGTGCTGACCAACCTGTCGCTCACAGACACGGCGCTCGATGCCAACGCTTCGGTCGGCATGCGGGTGGCGACCACCGGCTCGATCGACGGGATGACGGTCACCGGCGGCTCGATGGACGGCAACGTCCAGGGCTTCGTCGCCTACCAGGCGAACGACGGCCTCTCGACCGTCACCGACGTCACCTTCAACGGCACCACCTTCAGCGAGAACCTGCGCAAGGGCATCTACGTCGAGAAGCTGGACGACGCGACCTTCGACGGCATCACCGTCGAGAACAGCGGCACCGACGGTGGCTATTCGTCGAACAACGGCATCGACATCAACCTGAAGTTCGCCGACTACGGCGACATCCGGATCCTCAATTCCACGCTGACCGGATCCGGTGTCGACGGCACCGGGACGGGCGAGGCCATCTACGTGTCGGCCCGCGGATATCCGGGAGACTCGGGCAGCTACACGGCCAAGCCGGCGAGCATCACCGGTCTCGTCATCCAGAACACGCTGATCGCGGCGGCCGGCGCGCTGGCCCTGACGGTCGGCAACGTCGACGGGGTCGACCTGCTCGGCAATACCGGCGTCACCGGCGACGTGCTGGTCTTCCTCTCCGGCGAGATCGAATTGTCCGGCAACGGCATCGACGGCGACGTCACCTTCGCTTACGACGACGCGGACGCGGTGGAGCAGCCGGTCCTGATCGGCAACACGGTCACCGGCGAGGTCATCGCGATCGACGCCCGCGACATCGTGGCGGCGGAGGGCGTCGACCGGATCATCCTGGAGGACGGCGGTACCGACCCGAACCCAGACGCCACCGGCAACGCCACGGCGAATACGATCGTCGGCAACGGCGGCGCCAACGTCCTGGCGGGCCTCGCCGGGGACGACACGCTGCAGGGCGGCGACGGCGACGACACGCTGGAGGGCGGCAGCGGCAACGACGCGATCGACGGCGGCGCCGGCGACGACCTCGTGCTCTACACGGTCGGCGACGGAATCGACACGGTCGACGGCGGCACCGGTACCGACACGCTGTCGGTATCCGGAACGGCGGCGGCGGAGAGCTTCACCGTCGAGGCGGACAGCGCCAACGCGCGCTTCCTGGTCGATGTCGGCAACGACGGCAGCGACGACCTGACCGCGACGAGCATCGAGAACCTGACGATCGCCACCGGCGACGGCGGGGGCACGGTCACCCTCACCGGCGGCTTCGCCGGGACAGGGCCGGCAGGCATCGACGTCACCGGCGGGACCGGTGCCGACACCATGAACGCCAGTGCCGCAACCGACGTCGCCGTCACCTTCGACGGTGCCGGGGGCAACGACGTGCTGACCGGTTCCGCGGGCGTCGACACGCTCGGCGGCGGCGAGGGCGACGACACCATCGCCGGCGGCCTGGGTGCGGACGCGCTCTCCGGCGGCGCGGACACCGACAACTTCAACGTGACCATCGCGGACTATGTCGCGGGAGAAACGATCGACGGCGGCAGCGGCACCGACACGGTGACGGTGTCCGGAACCGGGACGTTCGACATGAACGTCGGCAGCATCGCCGCGGTGGAGCGGGTCCAGCTGTCCGCGGGTACCGCACTGGTCACCAACGCGACGGCCGGGCTCGCGGTCTTCGGCACGGCCGGCGCGGATACCGTGCAGCTCGGCGCCGGTGGGCAGAGCGCCACGATGCTGGCCGGCAACGACGCGGTGAACGGCGGCAGCGGCGGCGACACGATCGACGGCGGCGACGGCAACGACACGGTCGAGGCCGGAGCCGGCAACGACACGGTCACCGGCGGCATCGGAGACGATCACGTGATCGGCGGTGCGGGCGACGACCTCTACGACGGCGGGACTGGCATCGACCTGATCAACTACCGCAACGCCACCCAGTCCGTGACGGTCGATCTGGCGAACAATGTCGGCGCGGGCGTCGAAATCGGCGTCGATCAGCTGATCGGGTTCGAGAATGTCCGCGGCGGCGACGGCAAGGACACGATCTCGGGCAACGACGCGGCCAACCGGATCTTCGCCAGTGCCGGCGGCGACGTCATGGACGGCAAGGCCGGCGTCGACATGTACGACGCCTCGGTCCAGACCCAGGCGGTGTTCGTCAACCTGTCGACCGGCACCGGCAACGGTTCCAGCATCGGCGCGATAACGCTGGCCGGAATCGAGAACGTCACCGGTGGCACTGGGAACGACACGCTGGTCGGCGACAACGGCAACAACACCTTCTGGGGCGGTACCGGCAACGACTCGCTGCAGGGCGGTGGCGGCAACGACATCCTTCAGGGCAATGCCGGCGCCGATACGATGGTCGGGGGCATCGGAAACGACACCTATTACGTGAACGAGGTGGGCGATCGGGTGACCGAACTGGCGGGCCAGGGAACCGATACCGTGCAGACCGATATCTCGCTCGGGCTGGCGGCCAACGTCGAGAACATGCTGCTGCTCGGCACGGGCAACATCGACGGCTACGGCAACGGCGGGGCGAACACCATCACCGGACAGGGCGGCGACAACCTGCTGGTGGGGCGCGGCGGCAGCGACGGACTCGTCGGTCTCGGCGGCGACGACTGGCTGCAGGGCGACGGGGGTCTGTACTTCGACGGCTCCGCGACCTCGGCGGTGGAGATCCGCGACGTCGCCGACATGGCGTCCACTGCCTTCAGCATCGAGGTCGATGTCCGGACGACCGATACGACCAAGACCCACGCGATCTTCTCGTATGCCACCGGCGGATACCCGAACGACAACGACATCCTGATCTTCAACCAGCAGAACGTGCAGGTCTGGATCGGCAACGTCGCCGTTTCGACCGGCCTCAACATCGCGGACGGCGCGGATCATCGCCTGACGGTGACGTGGCAGAGCGCATCCGGCGACCTGCGCGTCTATGACAACGGCACGCAGGTCTTCGCCGCGACCCACCAGGCGGGCTACACCCTCGCGGCCGGTGGCATGATCGTCCTGGGCCAGGAACAGGACATCGAGGGCGGCCTGTACAGCGCCGCCCAGGCATTCCGGGGCGACATGTACGGCATGCGCTTCTGGGACAGGGCGCTGTCGGCCACCGAGGCGGCGCGTACGGCCGTGATCGATCCTGCCGAGGCCGGTCTGGTTGCCGACCTGCGCCTGATCGACGGGGCGGGAAGGACGACGACCGACGCGACGGGCAAGCACACCGTGGACCTGGTCGGTTCCGTCGCCTGGATCGCTGCGGCAGACCTGATGAAAGGCGGTATCGGCAACGACACCTACGTGGTCGATCACGCGAGCGATCAGGTTCTGGAGGGCGTCGGGGCCGGTATGGACACCGTGCGCGCGGCGATCGACTGGACCCTCGGTGCGAACCTGGAGAACCTGACCCTCATCGGCGATGCGGACCTCACCGGTACCGGCACTTCCGGCAACAACGTCCTGACCGGCAATGCCGGCGACAATCACCTGATCGGCGACGACGGGCAGGACGCGCTGGCCGGCGGCGACGGCGACGACCTGCTCGACGGCGGAGCGAACATCGACAGTTTCGACGGCGGGTCGGGCTTCGACACCGTCACCTACGCCTTCGCCCCATCGACGGCGCCGGTCGACGTCGATCTCGCTCGCGGCGACATGCGCTTCGTCGGCTCCGCCACCGCATTGGAGAGCATCGTCGATGTCGAGGCCGTCATCGGCGGTGCCGGTCACGACCGTCTCTATGGCGATAGCCTCGCCAACAGGCTGGATGGCGGTACGGGCAACGATCAGCTCTACGGCCGTGGGGGCGACGATATCCTGGACGGCGGCGACGGCGTCGACTCCTTGTTCGGCGGTGACGGCGACGATTGGATGTCCGGCGGAACAGGCGCCGACTCGTTCGACGGCGGCGATGGCACTGACACGGTTTCCTATGCCTTCGCCAACGCGACATCTCCCGTCATCGTCGACCTCGCAGCGGGGATCATGCGCTTCCCGAGCAGCCCGACGCCGATCGAGAGCGTGATCAACGTCGAAAACGTGATCGGCGGTGGCGGCCACGATCAGCTCTTCGGCGACGGCGGTGCCAACCAGCTCGACGGCAGTGCCGGCAACGACACGCTGGAAGGTCGCGGCGGCGACGACCGGCTCGACGGCGGCGACGGCGTCGACATATTGCGCGGCGGCGATGGCGACGACTGGCTGTCGGGCGGAGTCGGCGCGGACACGTTCGATGGTGGAGCGGGCAACGACACGGTGTCCTACGCGTTCGCCACGCCCGGCGTCGTTCTCAACATCGACCTGGCCCTGGGCGCCATGCAGTTCGGGCCGGCCGGTCCGCTGGTGGAGGCCTTCGCCAGCATCGAGAATGTGGAGGGTGGCCAGTGGGCCGACACCATCCTCGGCGACGGCGGTGCCAACATCCTCGACGGCCGCGAGGGTGACGACGTCATCAACGGGCGCGGTGGCGATGATCTGCTGACGGGCGGCAGCGGCAACGATCGCTTCGTCTTCACCGCCGCTCCGGGCAGCGACACGATCACCGACTTCACCGCCGGGGCCGGTACCGACGACTGGATCGACCTCGCCGGGATCGCGATGCTGAACAGCTTCGCCGATATCCTGGCCAACTCGACCCAGGTGGGCGCCGACACGGTGATCGACATGGGCAGCGGCGATACGCTGACGCTCCTCGACGTCACCCGCACCACCCTCCATCAGGACGACTTCGTCTTCTGACGCGGGGCTTTACGCCCGACGCAGAACGCCCGGCCGATCGGCCGGGCGTTCTTGCGTTCGGCGGTGCCGCTGTGGGGGCGGCTACTCGTTGCGCGGGGCGTAGCGGGCGTAGCGCACGTCGGCGGTCAGTTTGTGGGCGAGCATGCCTTCGGCTTCGCAGATGCGGGCCATGACGGGGGCGATCCTGCGGCTCGCCTCCGGCGTCAGGCGCTGCCAGGTCAAGGTCTTCAGGTACTTGCCGACCCAGAGGCCGCCGGTGTAGCGGGCGGCGCGGCCGGTCGGCAGGGTGTGGTTGGTGCCGACGCCCTTGTCGCCATAGGCGACCGTGCTCTCCTCGCCGACGAACAGGCTGCCGTAATTGCGCAGATGCTCGCGGTACCAGTCGTCGCGGCCGGTCAGCACCTCCAGATGCTCCGGCGCATAGGCGTCGGAGACGGCGACCGCCTCCTCGTGGCTGTCGACCAGGACGATCTCGCCGTTGTTCGCCCAGGCCTTGCCCGCGACCGCCGCGGTCGGCAGCGTCTCCAGCTGGCGGTCCATCTCCTTCGCCACGGCCTCGCCGAGCGCGCGCGAGGTGGTGACCAGCCAGACCGGGCTGTCCGGCCCGTGCTCCGCCTGGCCGAGCAGGTCTGTCGCCACCAGCGCGGGGTCGGCGGTCTCGTCGGCGATGACCAGGATCTCGGTCGGCCCGGCGAGCAGGTCGATGCCGACGATGCCGAACAGCTGGCGCTTCGCCTCGGCGACATAGGGATTTCCCGGGCCGACGATCATGTCGACGGGCGCGATGCCGACGCAGCCGTGCGCCATCGCCGCCAGCGCCTGGACGCCGCCGATGTCGTAGATCGCGTGCGCGCCGGCGGCATGGAAGGCGTAGAGCGTGTAGGGGTACATGCCGTCGGCGTCGCGCGGCGGGGCGCAGCCGACGATGTGCTCGACCCCGGCCACTGCCGCGGTGCCGACGCTCATCATGGCACCCGCAACCAGCGGATACTTTCCGCCCGGCACGTAGCAGCCGACGCGCTGTACCGGCACGTGGCGATGGCCGAGGATGACCCCCGGCTCCGTTTCGATCTCCAGGTCCTGCATCGTCTCGCGCTGGTGCCGGGCGAAGGTCTGTACCTGGCGCAGGGCGTAGGCGTAGTCCTCCTTGAAGCTCTCCGGGATGCGCTGGGCGACGTCGCGGATGCGGTCCTCGGAGACGCGGAAGCCGTCGGCCTGCCACTTGTCGAGGTCGCGCGCATAGCGCCGCACCGCCTCGTCGCGGTTGCGCTCGATGTCGTCGAGCATCCGCCGGACGGTCTCCTCCACCTGGCGGCGGTCGAATGCGGCGGCTTCGCCGGAGCGTTTCAGATAGGTCGGCATCGTTCCTCGCAGTCTCTCGTTTCGACGAGAGTAGCATGGGTCGACGATAACGCGGGCGGGCGCCGACATGGGTTTGTCCGGACCGCGGGCCGGCTGTAGGCTGGTCCGAGAGAACGCGAGGGCCGGAGGAAGCGATGAAGCTGCTGTGGTTCCACCTGATGCCGTACACCGAGTTGCCGGACGACTTCCGCGAGACGAATCCGAGCGTCTGGGTCGACATCAGCAGCCGCAACTTCGATCCGCGCCGCGCCCACGCCATGTACAACGACTTCATGGACGAACTGGAGTTCGCGGCCGACTGCGGCTTCGACGCGATCTGCGTCAACGAGCACCATTCCAACGGCTACGGCATCATGCCTTCGCCCAACCTGATCGCGTCGACGCTCGCGCGGCGCACCACCGACACGGCGATCTGCGTGATGGGCAACAGCCTGGCGCTCTACAACCCGCCGACCCGGGTGGCGGAGGAGTTCGCCATGCTGGACTGCATCTCGGGCGGTCGCCTGATCGCCGGCTTCCCGGTCGGCACGCCGATGGACACCTGTTACGCGTACGGCCAGAATCCCAGCATGCTGCGCGCCCGCTACCTGGAGGCGCACGACCTGGTCATGCGTGCCTGGACCGAGCCGGAGCCCTTCACCTTCAACGGCCGCTTCAACCAGCAGCGCTACGTCAACATCTGGCCGCGCCCGGTGCAGCAGCCGCACCCGCCGGTCTGGGTGCCGGGCGGCGGCTCGGTCGAGACGTGGCACTGGTGCGCCGAGATGGACTATGTCTACTCGTACCTCTCCTACTACGGCTACAAGGCCGGCGAGGCGACGATGAAGGGCTTCTGGGCCGAGATGGAACGGCTCGGCAAGGACCGGAATCCGTATCGCGCCGGCTTCCTGCAGTTCGTCGGCGTCGCCGAGACGCACGAGGAGGCGCTGAAGCTCTACAAGGAGCCGGCCGAGTATTTCTACGACCGCTGCCTGCACGTCGACAGCCGCTTCGCGACGCCGCCCGGCTACACGACCGAGGCGACCATCCGCGCCGGGATCGAGAGCCAGGTCGGCAAGGCGAGCGCCCAGTTCGGCGCCGAGGTGCAGAAGGTCCGCAAGAACGCCCGCAGCTTCGACGACATCCTTGAGGCCGGCTACGTCATCGTCGGCACGCCGGACGAGGTGGCGGCCAAGCTGCGCGAGGTGGCGGTCAATCTGCACGTCGGCCACCTCATGCTGCTGCTGCAGTTCGGCAACATGAGCAAGCAGCTGACCATTCACAACACGAAGCTCTTCGCCGAGCAGGTGATGCCGCAGCTGAAGGACCTGTTCGAGGAATGGGAGGACCGCTGGTGGCCGAACCCGATGCCGGCGGCCGAGCGGACGCTGCCGCAGGCCTTCACGCCGCGCGCCGCCGTGTGACGTGCCGGACATGACCGATCCGACCACCGACACCATCGACGTGAACGGCAGCCCCTGCCGCGTCTGGCGCAAGGGCGGCGGTGCGCCGCTGTTCTACCTGCCGGGTTTCGGCGGGCTGCCGAAATGGACGCCGTTCCTGGACCGGTTGGCCGAGACGCGCACCGTGGTGGCGCCGTCGCTGCCGGGCTATCCCGGCGGCCTCGGCCACGACCGGCTGGACAACCTGCTCGACTGGATCGTCGCGACCCGCGACCTGCTCGGCGGTGCCGGGCTGGAGGCGGGCGATCTCGTCGCCTCCTCGGTGACCGGCGCGCTGGCGCTGGAGGTCGCGGCGCTGTGGCCGGGCATGGTGCGCCGGCTGGTCCTGACCGCACCCTTCGGCCTCTACGACAATGCCGAGCCGACAGCGGACATCTGGGCGCAGAAGCCCCAGGACGTGCCGTCCGTGCTCTGCGCCGATCCGGAACGCTGGACCTGGCTAAAGGCGGCGCCCGAGGGCGCGAACTCGGTCGAATGGCCGATCGAGCAGACCCGCGCCGCCGAGGCCGCCGCCCGGTACCTCTGGCCGCTCGGCCGCACCGGCGTCGAACGGCGGCTGCATCTGGTCCGCTGCCCGACGCTGCTGCTGTGGGGAGCGGAGGACCGCATCATCCCCTTCGGTTACGCCGCGCGGTTCCAGGCGGCGATCGCCGGCCCCGTCACGATCCGGCGGATCGAAGGCGCAGGGCATCTGGCCGAACTCGACCGGCCCGAAGCGATGGCAGCTGCGATCGCGACGTTTCTCGCATGAGCGCCGCGCCTCACAGGTGTTCGACGGCGAGACGGCCGTGCCATTTCGCGTTCAGGTAGTCCACGACCAGCCGTCGGTGGCAGTGGTGCGGCGTCGCCTCCGAGCAGAGGAGGCAGGTGCCGTCGAATGCGTCGGGGGCGAGCGTCGTTTCGATGCGGCGGGACTGCATGAGGTCGAGAAACTGCCGCTCATAGAGCCGCCAGTCGCCCTTGCGCTTCTTGAAGGCGTCCAGGATGTCGGCGGTGGGCGCCAGAAGAGGCTCGTGAACATAGTCGATGCCGCCGAGGCTCTTCAGGAACCAGGCGAGGTCGTCCGCTTTCGCGAAGCCCGCGAGCTGCGAGGTGTTGTGCAGGCGGACGTCCATGACGCGCCGGACGCCGGCGGCCCGGAGGCGTCCGAAGAAGTGCGCCGCGCTGGACTTCGTGAAGCCGATCGTCGTGACTCGCAAGAGATCCATTCTGTCGGGCTCCAACCGCTTAATGAGCCTATTCCAGGTGGGATAGGTGCAGGGCACGGCTTGGTCGTGGGCGGATCGCCATGCTAAATCCCGCGACTGAATTTTTCATCGAGGATCGGCCATGCGCTCGGACTTCCTGCGCACCATCAGCGAACGCGGTTTCGTGCATCAGTGCACGGATGAGGAGGCGCTCGACGCGCGCGCGGCGAAGGGGCCGATCACGGCCTATATCGGCTTCGACTGCACCGGCGACAGCCTGCATGTCGGCCACCTCGTCTCCATCATGATGCTGCGCTGGCTGCAGCGGACCGGCCACAAGCCGATCGTCCTGATGGGCGGCGGCACGACGAAGGTCGGCGATCCGTCGGGCAAGGACGAGACGCGAAAGCTGCTCACCGACGACGACATCGCCGCCAACATGGCCGGCATCAAGCGGGCGTTCGAGCCGTTCCTGACCTTCGGCGAGGGACCGACCGACGCGGTGATGGTGAACAACGCGGACTGGCTGGACCGGCTGGCCTACATCCCGTTCCTGCGCGACTACGGCCGGCATTTCTCGGTCAACCGGATGCTGTCGATGGACAGCGTGCGCCTGCGCCTGGAGCGCGAGCAGCCGCTGACCTTCCTGGAGTTCAACTACATGGTCCTGCAGTCCTACGACTTCGTCGAACTGGCGAAGCGCCACGGTTGCGTGCTGCAGATGGGCGGCTCCGACCAGTGGGGGAACATCGTCAGCGGCGTCGAACTCGGCCGCCGGGTCGGCGGGCTGGAACTGATCGGCCTGACGACGCCGCTGCTCACCACCGCCTCGGGCGCCAAGATGGGCAAGACCGCCCAGGGCGCGGTCTGGCTGAACGAGGAGCGGCTGCCGAGCTGGGACTACTGGCAGTTCTGGCGCAACACCGACGACGCCGACGTCGGCCGCTTCCTGCGCCTGTTCACCGAGCTGCCGCTCGACGAGATCGGCCGGCTGGAGGCGCTGCAGGGGCAGGAGATCAACGAGGCGAAGAAGGTGCTCGCCACCGAGGCGACGCGCATGGCGCGCGGTGCGGCGGCGGCCGAGGCGGCGGCGGAGACGGCGCGCCGCACCTTCGAGGAGGGTGCGCTCGCCGAGAGCCTGCCGACCGTCGAGGTGCCGCGGGCCGACCTGGAGAAGGGGATACCGGCGTTCGAGCTGATGCGCCGCGCCGATCTCGCCGCGAGCAACGGCGAGGCGCGCCGCCTGATCCGCGGCGGCGGCGGACGGATCAACGACGCACCGTTCGCGGCCGAGGATCAGGCCGTGACGCTGGCCGACATGACCGCGGACGGGGTGGTGAAGCTGTCGGCGGGGCGCAAGCGCCACGTGCTGGTGCGCGCGGTGTAGGATTGGAGCGCGGGGGAGAGTGCGTTAGCGCCTGTCGGTCACCTTCCCGGACGCGGCGCGTCAGCGCCGCGAGCCGGGACCCGGAGCGCGCGCTGGGAACGCGGCGCTCGGAACTCCGGGTTCGGCGGCGGCGCTGGGTCCCGGATCTGCGCGCTGTCGCGCTTGTCCGGGAAAGTATTCAAGGGATGTTCGATCGTCCCTTCAGCCCGAGGCCGCCGCGGCGGCTTCCTCGGCGATGATCTCGCTGCGGCGCTTCTTGACGCTGGCGGACTTGAGCTGACCGCAGGCGGCGAGGATGTCGCGGCCGCGCGGGGTACGGACGGGGCTGGAATAGCCGCCGTTGGCGACGATGTCGCTGAACCGCTTGATCCGGTCCGGCGTCGAGCATTCGTACGGCGCGCCGGGCCACGGGTTGAAGGGGATGAGGTTCACCTTCGCCGGCACGTCCTTCAGCAGAGCGATCAGCGCACGCGCGTCGGCGTCCGAATCGTTCACGCCCCGCAGCATCACATATTCGAAGGTGATGCGCCGGGCATTGTGGACGCCGGGATAGGTCCGGCAGGCCTCCATCAGCTCGGCGATCGGGTATTTCCGGTTCAACGGCACGAGTTCGTCGCGAACCTCGTCGGTGACGGCGTGCAGCGAGATGGCGAGGTTGCAGCCGATCTCCTCGCCGCAGCGTCGGATCATCGGGACGACGCCCGAGGTCGACAGGGTGATGCGCCGGCGGGAGAGAGCGAGCCCCTCCTTGTCGAGCATGATCTGCAGCGCCGCCTTGACGTTGTCGAAATTGTAGAGCGGCTCGCCCATGCCCATCAGCACGATGTTGGTGATGGCGCGGTCGGCCTCTGCCGACGGCCAGTCGTCGAGATGGTCGCGCGCCAGCATGACCTGCTGCACGATTTCCGCCGCACCCAGGTTGCGCACGAGGCGCTGGGTGCCGGTGTGGCAGAAGCGGCAGGTCAGGGTGCAGCCGACCTGCGAGGAGACGCAGAGCGTGCCGCGTTCCTCCTGCGGGATGTGGACCGTCTCGATCTCCTGCCGGTCGGGAAAGCGCAGCAGCCATTTGCGCGTCCCGTCGTTGGAGAGCTGCGCCGTCGCCACCTCGGGCCGGTCAACGGTGTAGTTTGCCTCGAGCAGGGCGCGCACCGGCTTCGACAGGGTGGTCATGTCGGGGAAGCTGCGCCCGCCACGATGGTACAGCCAGTGCCAGACCTGACGCAGGCGGAAGCCGTCGATGCCGTGCGGCGCCAGTTCGGCAGCCAGCTCCTCACGGGTCAGGCCGATCAGGTTTCGGCGCACGGGCATCGCAGGAACGGCGGCGCCCGTGACGTCGGCAGCGGCGGCAGCGGTCTGGGGCACGGCGGCGGCCTCGACGTTCATGCTCAGCCCTTCTTGCAGACGCGGGTGATCGCCTCGTAGGCCTTGGTGAAGCCCATCAGCGAATAGGTGTCGACCGTCTTGGTGCCGCGGTTCGAGACCGCGGTCACCACCATTTCGGTGCCGCGACGCATCGCGGCGACCATCCGCGCATCCTCGGCGGTGCGCAGCCATGCCGTGTCGCCGCGGGCGAACATCTCGAAGGTCTCGCTGCCGATCCTGGCGCGCGGCGTGCCGTCGCCCTGATACTCGTAGCCGGCGACGATGCTGACCTCGCCGACGACATCGTCGGCGACGCGATGAGTCACCAGGGCGAACACTTCGCCGCGGCGGTCATACTCGCCCTCGCTGCTGGTCGGCTTGCTGGCGATGTAGCAGGCGGGGGAACCTTCCACCGTATAGGTGTATGCCGCCCACGCGCCGAAATCCCCGACGAACTTCGCCTCCTGGGCGTCGGCCGGAGCGGCGAATGCAGGGGACAGGGCGGCAAGGACGAGGAAGGCTGTGGCGTGTCGGCGCATGTTCCACGGGCTCTTCGGTCGGGAAGCCCACAGATATGGGTTCCCGGCCGTTACGCCAACCCTCCGTGGAACGGCGGCCGGCCCGGATGGGGGCCTATCCGGGCCGGCCTGGGGCGCCGGTCAGGGCAACCAGGGCTGCTTGCGGTATTCACGCACCGCATCGGCGCGGGTCATGCCGATGTCGCGCAGCATGCGATCGTCGAGTTCCATGAGATGGACGCGCTGCTTCGATCGCTCCTGCCAGTCGAGCACGCGCTCGAAGAGGCGGACGATGCCGAAACCCGAAGCAGCCGGTCTGAAGATGCCGGCCGCACCCTTTGTCATTCCGTTGACCGATGACATGGCGACGACCTTTGTGGTGGATTAGCGAAGTTGATCCGGGCGGCGGCGTCTCTGCCGCCGTCGCTCCGGCTCGGCTATAGGAATGACGCCGCGGGGCGGCTCGCTCAAACGACGTTTTCTCATCGTCCGCATGAGCCGTATTGATCCGAGGAAGTGTCCATGCGCCTGCCACCGCTGAATGCCCTGCGCGTCTTCGAGGCGGCCGCGCGGCACCTCTCCTTCACCCGGGCGGCGGCGGAACTCCACGTCACGCAGGCGGCGGTCAGCCACCAGATCAAGCTGCTCGAGGACGATCTCGGCGTGCCGCTGTTCCGGCGCATGCACCGTGCGCTGCTTCTGACCGACGAGGGACAGCAGCTGCTCCCGTCGGTGCGGGCGGCATTCGACGAACTGTCGACGGCGACGCGGCGACTGCGGGCGGGGGAGCGCGAGGGCATCCTGACCGTCAGCGTCATCCCTTCCTTCGCCGCCTGCTGGCTGGTGCCGCGAATCGGACGTTTCCGCGAGGTCCATCCGGAGATCGACCTGCGCATCGCGGCATCCATACAGGTGACGGATTTCGCCCGCGAGGATGTCGACGTCGGGTTGCGCTACGGCATCGGCCGCTATCCCGAGCTGAACACCTGCCTGCTGATGCGCGAGGAGTATTTCCCCGTCTGCAACCCGGCACTGCTCGGCGGTGCGCATCCGCTCTACACCCCCTGCGACCTGCGCCACCACGTGCTGCTGCACGACGAGCATTTCCCGCACGAGCCGAACCCGGGCTGGCGCGACTGGCTGCACGCGGCGGGCGCCACGCAGGTCAATGCCGAGCGGGGGCCGCGCTTCGGCGATGCCGCGATGATGGTCCAGGCGGCGATCGCCGGGCAGGGCGTGGCGATGGGCCGGACAGCCCTGGTCATGGACGCGATGGCGCAGGGGCTGCTGGTGCGGCCGTTCGACCTGATCCTGCCGGGGAGCTATGGCTACTGGATCGTCTGTCCGCCTGCGAGCGCCGACAAGCCGAAGATCAAGGCGTTCCGGGAGTGGCTGCTGGCCGAGGCCGCGGCGGGGCTGGCGCAGGGGGCGGCGGGGCAGGGCTGACCGGCCCCTTCCGGGCGGACGTTACCGGCGGGCGGCGGCCCTGCCGACCTCCATCAGCACCCGCGCGCAGATCGCGCGGTCGGGATAGCCGGTGGTCTTGCAATCGATCTCCGCCTGGGCGAGGCGGTCGAGCGCCGCCGCCAGCCAGGGCTCCGGCCAGCGCTTGGCCTGGGCCTGGAACTCGTTGGTCTGCTTCCAGAACACCTTTGGCTTCAGCATGCCCGCCGCCTGGGGTAGCGCCATGCCCTTGGCGATACGCGCCGCCGTGACATGAAGGCGACGGAAGTGCTCGGACGCCGCGCGGAGGATGCGAATGGGACTTTCCCCGGCGGCGTAGGCACGGTCGAGCGACTGGAGCAGGCGGTCCATATCGCCCGAGCCGGTGGCGAAGGCGACGTCCTGCAGCGAGAGATCGGCCGCGTCGCCGACGCTGGCCTCGACGTCCGCGACGGTCGCGGTCCCGCCGGCGCCGACATAGAGCGCCAGCTTCTCGACCTCGTTGCGCGTCATGATTCGGTCGCCGCCGAGGCGGGCGGCCAGCACCTCCAGCGCGTCCTGCTCGATCCTTACCTTGGCCGCGGACAGCGTCCGGGCGATGAAACCCTCGAGTTGGTCGCCCTCCTCGACGTAGCAGGCGATCGCCGCCGCGATCTTGGCGTCCTCGAAGAGCTTGCGCAGGGCCGAGCGGGCCGGCAGGTCCGACGCCTCGGCGACGACGAGGGCATCGCCCATGGGATCGTCCAGGAATCGCTCGAAGGCGGTCGTCTCGCCGTCGCCGACGCCGCGGATCCGGACGACGCGGCGGCCGCCGCCGAAGGCGATCGACGCCGCCTCGTCGGCGAGCCATGCCGGGTCGGCACGCAGCGCCGCGCCGGTGGTCTCGGCGACACGGAAGGGATCGCGGAGATCGGGGACGACACCGCGTGCCAGTGCGGCGGCGCGCTCGCGTACCAGTCCGTCGTCGGGGCCGAAGAGCAGCACGGCCCGGATGGCGGGGTCGGGCCGGGCGACGAAGGCTTCGGCCCGGGCGGGCTGTATCTTCATCGCGGCGCCCCGTTCAGCGTGCGGTGCCCGAGCCGGCGCCGTGGCGTTCGAAATAGATGGCGAGGCGGGTGCGGAGCTCTTCGGCGAGCCGCCGGAGCGCCGCATCGCGGGCATCCTCTTCGCCGGCACGGGTGGCGACGTCGGAGGCGACGACGTTGTAGCTGTTCACCGCGCGCGCCTGCCCGCTGGTCAGGACGGCGCCGCCGTTCAGGTCGGTCAGGACGTAGCTCGCCCACATGCTGACGTCGCGGCGCGTGGCGGTCTCGTCGCGGCGGATGGCGACGTCCGCGGTGTCGCTCCGCAGTTTCACCTGGAGCCCATAGCGCGCCGGGCCGCCGGTCCCGCGCGGGTCGAGCAGCAGTTCCAGATGCGTGCGGAGTTGCTGGCCCGGCCGGTCCGGGATGTTCCCGACCTCGACCGCCGCGAGCTCAGAGGACACGCCGCTGCCGCCGTCGCTCGTGCCGTACAGCGGCTTGAACCCGCAGGCCGGCAGCGCGAGGGCGAGCAGCAGGACCGCGGCCCGCGCAACGCGCATGCGCCTAGGCGACGACATTGACGACCTTGTTCGGCACGACGATCACCTTGCGCGGCGCGCGGCCTTCGAGGAGCTTCTCGACCGCGGGGAGCGCCAGGGCGGCCGCCTCGGCCTCGTCCTTCCCGGCATCGCGCGGCAGGGCGATCGTGCCGCGTAGCTTGCCGTTCACCTGGACCGCCAGGGTGATCTCGTCGTCCACCGTCAGCGCGGCGTCGGCTTCCGGCCACGGCGTGGCGACCAGGGGCGTCTCGTGGCCCAGCTGCAGCCAGAGCTCCTCGGCGAGGTGCGGCGTGATCGGCGCGATCAGCCGGACGACCGCCTCGATGCCTTCGCGCAGGACGGCGCCGGCACCGGGCTCGGTGCTGCCGTCCAGCGGGGCGACCGCATTGGTCAGTTCGCGGATGCGGGCGACCGCCTTGTTGAAGTGGAAGCGGTCCAGGTCGTCGGTGACGCCGGCGATGCCCTTGTGGATCGCCTTGCGGGCGTCGAGCAGCGCTGCGGACAGGTCGGCGGGGGGCGGCGTACCGGGGCCGGGGAGGGCGGCCTGCGGCTCGTTGACCAGGCGCCAGAGCCGGTTGAGGTAGCGCCAGGCGCCGTCGGCGCCGGCCTCGGTCCATTCGAGGTCGCGATCTGGCGGGCTGTCCGACATCATGAAGAGGCGGGCGGTGTCGGCGCCGTAGCTCTCGATGATGTTCTCGGGATCGACGACGTTCTTGCGCGACTTCGACATCTTCTCCGAGCGGCCGACCGTAACCGGCGTGCCGTCGTCGATGCGGACGACCGTGCCGTCGGCCCTGCGGTCCACCTCCTGGGGCAGCAGCCACTTGCCGTCCGGGGCGCGATAGGTCTCGTGGCAGACCATGCCCTGGGTGAAGAGGCCGGCGAACGGCTCGGCGAGGTCGAGATGGCCGCAGTCGCGCAGGGCGCGGGTGAAGAACCGCGAGTAGAGCAGGTGCAGCACCGCATGCTCGACGCCGCCGATATACTGGTCGACGGCCATCCAGTACTGCACCGCTTCGCGGTCGAACATGCCGTCGTCGTGCGGCGAGCAGAAGCGCAGGAAATACCAGGACGATTCGAAAAAGGTGTCGAATGTGTCCGTCTCGCGCTCGGCCGCAGCACCGCATGTCGGGCAGGCGACGTGCTTCCAGGTCGGGTGCCGGTCGAGGGGGTTGCCGGGTGCGTCGAAGGTAACGTCCTCGGGCAGCGTGACGGGCAGCTGGTCGCGCGGCACCGGGACCGTGCCGCAGGCCGGGCAGTGGATGACGGGGATCGGGCAGCCCCAGTAGCGCTGGCGCGAGACGCCCCAGTCGCGCAGGCGGTAGACCGTGGTGCGCTCACCCGCCTTCAGCGATTCGAGCCGCTCGCCGACGGCGCGCTTGGCGTCGGGCACCGACATGCCGTCGAGGAAGCGCGAATTGAACAGGCTACCGTCGCCGGTATAGGCCTCGGTGCCGATCGTGAAACTCGCCGGGTCGGCGCCGGGCGGCAGGACGACCGGCGTCACCGCGCGGCCGTACTTGCGGGCGAAGTCCAGGTCGCGCTGGTCGTGGGCCGGGCAGCCGAAGATGGCGCCGGTCCCGTATTCCATCAGGACGAAGTTCGCGACGTAGACCGGCAGCTCGATGGTCTCGTCGAGCGGGTGGACGGCGCGCAGGCCGGTGTCGAAGCCCTTCTTCTCGGCGGTCTCGATCGCCGCCTCGCTGGTGCCGATGCGGCGGCAGTCGGCGATGAAGTCGGTCAGTTCCGGGTTGCCGGCGGCGAGTTCCGCGGCGAGCGGGTGGTCGGCGGAGATCGCGCAGAACGAGGCGCCGAACAGCGTATCGGGCCTGGTCGTGTAGACTTCCAGCGTGTCGTCGCGGCCCTTCAGCGGAAAGCGGACACGCGCACCGTCGGAGCGACCGATCCAGTTCTCCTGCATCAGCCGAACCCTGTCGGGCCAGCGGTCGAGGGTCTTCAGCGATTCGAGCAGTTCGTCGCCATAGGCGGTGATGCGCAGAAACCACTGCGCCAGCTTGCGCCGCTCGACCGGGGCGCCGGAGCGCCAGCCGCGGCCGTCGATGACCTGCTCGTTGGCGAGCACGGTGTTCTCGACCGGGTCCCAGTTGACCCAGGACTCGCGCTTGTAGGCGAGGCCCTTGTCGAGGAAATCCAGGAACATCGCCTGTTCGTGCCGGTAGTATTCCGGCTCGCAGGTCGCGATCTCGCGGCTCCAGTCGTAGGAGAGGCCCATGGACTGGAGCTGGCGGCGCATGGTCGCGATGTTCTCGCGCGTCCACTTGCCGGGGTGGACCTTCGCTTCGAAGGCGGCGTTCTCCGCCGGCAGGCCGAAGGCGTCCCAGCCCATCGGGTGGAGCACGTTGAATCCACGTGCCGTCTTGTAGCGCGCCACCACGTCGCCGAGGGTGAAGTTGCGGACGTGGCCCATGTGGATGCGCCCCGAGGGGTAGGGGAACATCTCCAGGACGTAGTATTTCGGGCGCTCGGGGTTGGCCTTGGCCGCGAAGGCGCCGCGCGCCTCCCAGGCGGCCTGCCAGCGCGATTCGACGACCTTGGCATTATAGCGGGACATGCGACCCCTCCGCGGGCCCGGCGCAGTTGAAATTCACGAAACCGTCGGCCGGTTGCCGCGAACCGCGTCGCCGGCCCCCGCTGTTCTAACGAAAGTGGCGCGGCGCGCGAAGCGATCCGCGTACGAACGCCGCCCGGGCGACCGTCACTGCCGGCCGGCCACGCGCAGTTCGCGGGCACGGGCGAGAATGCTGTTCTCGAGTTCGGTCGCGAGCTTGGTGTCGACTTCGGCATTGACCCAGTCCGGGCCGCTGCGCCGCTGCTTGAACAGCGCCACCCGGACACCGTCGGCACGGAGCTGCCGGTCGAGAATGTAGACGGTGGCCTTGAACCGTTCGTCCGGCGCTTCGGGCGGCGCATACCAGTCGGTGATGATCACGCCGCCGAAGGGATCGGCCGAGGCGAGAGGCATGAAGGCGACCGTATCGAGCGACGCACGCCAGAGATAGGCGTTGACGCCGATCCCGCTGCCGCCACCGCCCTCCGCATCCCGGCTGCGGTTGCCGCCGCCGAAGAGATTGATCCCGCCTTCACCAAAGAGGCCTTGGGGCTCGCCATACTCGGGGTTGTTCGCGCCCGAGGTCGTGCGGCCCTTGTCGGGGTAGCGCTGCTCGACCTTCGCGTCGGAGGCGCAGCCCGCAGCGAGCCCGGTCAATACCGCCACGGCGGCGAGATGAGTGAGTGTCCGACGCATATGCTGTTCTTCCGATCCTCGTTCGCCTCAATCCCCCGAATCCGGAGGCCCCCGAAGCCGGGCGAATATAGGGAGAGGTCGGGGCGATGTTAACAGCGGTCGCTGCCGGGGGGCGGCAGAGCGGCCGCCACAGTGCTTGTGGCAATGAGGCCACAGTGTCCGATTTAAAGCACAAGTGCCTTTCTGACGGCTTTGTCACCGGCGGTCCGATGGATAGGATCCGTCCTGCTTGTACAGACCTTCTGCCGGCCGGTCGTTTCGGTCGGGAGCCGGCAGGCAGAGCGGCGACGGACCTGAGGGGCGTCGGCGCGTGTGTGGATCCGAAAGGAGAACGATAGTGAGAAAGACCCTTCTTGCCACCACCGCGCTGGCGGCGGCGACCGGCATGGCGGCGATTGCCAGCCCCGCGAGCGCTGCTGAGCGCCTTTCGCTCGGTGTGCACGGCTACTTCCAGGCCTATTTCGGTTACCTCGAGGCCGACAACGACGGCGACCGCCGCAACGTCGACTTCTTCCGCGAGGCCGAAGTCCACTTCCGCGGCGAAGTCGCGCTCGACAACGGCATGAAGGTCGGTGTCGACGTGCAGCTCGAAGCCGAGACCTGCGGCGACCAGATCGACGAATCCTACCTCTACTTCCAGGGCGACTTCGGTAAGGTCGTTCTCGGCTCCGAGAACTCGGCCGCCTACCTGATGTCCTACGGTGCGCCGGCCGCCGACGCCAACTTCGACGGCGCCGATCCGAACTACAGCCCGTACGGTGTCGGCTTCGCGTATGCGCCGAACATCACCAGCGACTCCGACAAGATCACCTACTTCACGCCGCGCTTCGCCGGCTTCGGCTTCGGTATCTCCTGGACGCCGGACAACACCGAGGACGGTGGCGCTGGTTCGACGGTTCCCGCGGTCGACAACAATATCGGTGCCCAGGAAGACGTCATCGAAATGGGCCTGAACTACGAGAACAAGTTCGGCGATTTCGGTGTCCTGGCCGGTTTGACGTACAGCTTCGGTAACCTCGAAGCGAACAACGCTGCCGGTGACTTCGACGATCGGTCGAACTGGACGGCGGGTCTGAATCTGTCCTTCGCAGGATTCACCGTCGGCGGCGGCTATTTCACGGACAACCAGGGTCTTGATGGCAGCCAGGACCGCGACGTCTGGGCGGCCGGCCTCGCGTGGGCCAATGGTCCGCTGCGCCTCGGCGCTTCGGTCGCCATGCAGGAAGACGACAGCGCTGCCGACAACGATGTCGACCGCTACACGATCGGCGCGCAGTACGTCTACGCCCCGGGCATGCAGCTCCGTGCGACGGCGCTGTACTACGACACTCAGACCGGCAACCCGAACGACTTCGACGACGCGATCGTCGCCGTCGTCGGTACGGTCATCAGCTTCTGATCTCGCCGGCCCGGCGAAAGCCGGGCCGCGTCGGATTGGGGGGGAGGGGGAGCGGGCCTTGCGGCCCGCTCTTTTCTTTTGCGGAGCGCGGGCGTCTGGCCCACCCCTTCGCCCCGGTGCCGCATCGCTCCGATGGAAGAAAAGGGGCGGGTGAGACGCCCGCGCTCCGTCAGAAGGCGCGCTTGATCCGGCCCCAATCGTCGATAGCATCCTCCTGTCCGGGCACGATCTGGATCGTGAACTGCCCATAGCCTGCCGCGCGCAGCGCCTCGACGCGCTGCTTCAGCGCACCTTCCTCGGCGGTGAAGCTGGTCGAGCGGATGAGATCCGCCGTGACGAATCGCCGTTCCTCGGGCTTGACGAACATCAGATGCCCGCGATGGTTCTGCAGGTAGGGTGCGTCCTTGGGCTCGAAACGCTTGGCCACTTCGACATAGCCGGCGACGGCATCGGCGAGCGGCCCGGCAACGGGGGTGCTGTTCGGAAGTCCCGATAGCGCCTCGTCGGCTGCACGGTGCAGGATGACCGCGGCGCGCGGCCCGGCCTGTGCCATGGCGCGCTCCGAATCGGCCGGCTCGCCGTCCTTCAGGACGCAACCCAGGGCGAATGCGGTGGCCGAGAGATCGCCGGTATCGCGGCCGGCGGCGGCCCAACTCTGCCGCATGCCTTCCAGTCCGGTGATCGCCGTGTCGACGTCGCCGATGAAGTTCAGCCAGCCGGCGCCGAGCTTCGCCGCCAATGCGCGCCCCTTCGGGCCGTAGGCGGAGACGTGCAGCGCCACCGGATCGCGGGTGTTGATCAGGCCGATCTCGGGGTTGAGGAAGCGGATCTTGCGTCGCCGGCCCTCGAAGGTGGCCTCGACCGTCTCGTCACGCAGAAGCGCCATGACGACACGGATATACTCCTCCATCTCGGCCAGCTTGATCGCGCCGAGACCCATCGCCCGCCGTCCCGTGAAGCCCGTGCCGACGCCGAAGTCGATCCGGCCGGGTGCAAGCTGGTTCAGCGAGGCGAAGGCGTTCGCCGCGACCGGGGCGATGCGGTTGGACGGAATGAGGACGCCGGTGCCGAGACGGATTCTGCTGGTCTTCATCGCCGCCGCACCCATGGCGACGAAGCAGTCCGCGCTGAGCATCTGCGTGTCGTAGAACCAGGCGTGGGTAAAGCCGAGTTCCTCGGCGCGCTGGACGACCTTCCACGAGTCGGCCGCCGTGGCGACCGCGATGCCGAAATCCATCCGGGTGCTCCCTCGAATCGTTGGTTGCACCCATAGTGTCACCGGCCGGCGGCGCCGGTCCAGGCGAGCGCCGCCGTCGCGGCGCCGCCATCGGCCCTCAGTTCAGCGGCTTGCCGAGCCGGCCGGCGAGATCCTGTACGAACTGCCACGCGACACGGCCCGAGCGACCGCCGCGCGTCATGGACCATTCGTTCGCCTCACGCCGCAGCTCCTCGTCCGAGATCGCGAGGCCGTAGCGCGCACAGTAGCCGGAGACCATCGAGAGATAGGTGTCGTGGTCACAGGTGTGGAAACCGAGCCACAGGCCGAAGCGGTCGGACAGCGAAACCTTCTCCTCGACCGCTTCGCCGGGGTTGATCGCGGTGGCGCGCTCGTTCTCGATCATGTCGCGCGGCATCAGGTGCCGCCGGTTCGACGTGGCGTAGAAGATCACGTTGGCCGGCCGACCCTCGAGCCCGCCTTCCAGAACCGCCTTCAGCGACTTGTAGCTGGCGTCGCCGCCGTCGAAGGACAGGTCGTCGCAGAACAGGACCCAGCGCCGATCGGTCTCGCGCAGGATGTGCAGCAGGTCGGGAAGGGTGGCGAGGTCCTCGCGGTGGATCTCGACGAGGGCGAGGGCCCCCGGCGTCTCCTGGTTCACCTGGGCATGCGCTGCCTTGACGAGCGAACTCTTGCCCATCCCGCGCGCCCCCCAGAGGAGGGCGTTGTTGGCCGGCAGGCCCTGGGCGAAGCGCCGCGTGTTGTCGAGCAGGGTCTCGCGGACATGGTCGACGCCGCGCAGCAGGCCGATCTCGACCCGGCTGACCTTCGGCACCGGCTCCAGGCGGCCGCCCGGATGCCAGATGAAGGCGTCGGCCGAGGTGACCACGGTTGCGGCGGGCGGCGGCGGTGCGAGCCGCTCCAGCGCATCGGCGATCCGCTGGAGCGTGGGGAGGAGATCCGAATCGGGCACGGGGCGTGACTTCCTGCGGGAAAATCGGGGGCGGACCCTAGCACAGCAGGAGGCGGGATCAATCGGGGCCACGGCCCGCAGTGCCGGTCGGCCGCCACGCCATCCTTGACGCCGCGCGTCCGGCCCGCCGGAATGGGGCATCCATGCGGAGGACGCGATTTGAGCGACAAGAACGCAAACACCTACCCGATCGAACTGACGGCGCCGGATATTTCTCCCTACCGGCAGGGGAATATCGGCACCGACTATGTCCACACCTTCGATTCGGGCCGGCCGGGGCCGCACGTCATGGTCTGCGCCTTGACCCACGGCAACGAGATCTGCGGCGCGATCGCCGTGGATTTCCTCTTCCGCCAGGGAATCCGGCCGCCGCAGGGCAAGCTGACGCTCGCGTTCGTCAATCCGGAGGCGCATGCCCGCTGGGATCCGACCAATCCGAACGCCTCGCGCTTCGTCCAGGAGGATATCAACCGCGTCTGGACGGAGGACCAGTTGGACGGGCCGCGCGACACCGCGGACCTGCGGCGAGCGCGCACGCTGCGGCCGCTCTTCCATGAGGTGGACTATCTGCTCGACCTGCACTCCATGGGAACGCGGCACGAGCCGGTGACGCTCTGCTACGGCCTGCAGAAGGAGCGGGACCTGGCGCGGAAGGTCGGATATCCGGCGGCGATCGCCTGCGGGCCCGTGTTCGCGCCGGGGCGGCGGATCATCGAATACGCGCCGTTCAACGAGGCGTCTAACGGCCGGGCGGCATTGTTGGTGGAGTGCGGCCAGCATTGGGAGAAGGCGGCGGGCGAGGTGGCGCTCGACACCGCACTCTATTTCCTCAAGGCGCTGGATGTGGTCGACGCGGATTTCGCCCAGCAGCACCTGACGGTGAAGCAGCCGCCGCGCCAGCGGATGATGGACGTGACGGACGGCATCGCCGCGCAGACCGACTCGTTCCGCTTCGCCGAGAACTTCATCGGGTTCGAGCATTTCCCGAAGGCGGGCGCGCTGGTCGCCACCGACGACGGCCGCGAGATCCGGACGCCCTATGACGACTGCATCCTGCTGATGCCGAACCACCGTGCCCGCAAGGGGCAGCGCGCGGTCCGGTTCACCAAGCTCGTCGAGGGCTGAAGGTCAGCGCGGCCAGTTGCGCAGCGCCATGAAGCCGCCGTCGACGGGGATGAGCGCCCCGGTCACCCAGCGCGACTCGTCGCTGGCGAGATAGACGGCGGCCCAGCCGATGTCCCAGCCGGTGCCCTCGGTCTGCAGCGGCACGCCGCGGCGCCGGCGGTCGCGAGCGGCCTCGTCATAGTGGCCGACCATCGGCGTGAACACGGTGCCGACGATGATGCAGTTGCAGCGGATGCCCTCGGTCGCATAGTCGGCGGCGACCGACAGGGTGAGGCCGTGCAGGCCGGCCTTGGTCGTCGTGTAGGCGACGGCACCGGTCTCGCGCATCAGGCCGGTGGCACCGGCGATCGACGAGATGTTGATGATCGATCCGCCGCCGCGCTTGCGCATTTCGGGCAGGCAGGCGCGGATGCAGAGCAGGGTGCCGGTGAGGTTCACCTGGAACATCTCGTTCCACTGCTCGAGCGAGGCGGTCTCCGCAGTCCCCGGACCGCCGATCCCGACATTGTTGTGCAGGATGTCGACGCCGCCGAACCGCTCGGTCGCGAAGGCGGCCATGGCGTCGGCGGTGCCGGTCTCGCTGACGTCGCCGGCGAACACGGCGGCCTCGCCGCCTTCGGCCGCGATTCGGTCGGCGAGCGCCCGGCCGCGCTCGGCGCTGCGGTTGACCAGCACGACCTTGGCCCCCTCGCGGGCGAACAGCAGTGCCGCCGCCGTTCCGTTGCCGATGCCCTCGCCGCGCGGCGCCGCACCGGTCACGATCGCCACCTTGCCCGCCAGCCGACCTTCAGCCGCCATCGTCCCGCTCCTGCTCGTCCCGAATCGCGGCGATCCTGGCCGAGGAGGGCGCCGAGGGCAATGCGGGCACGATGAGCGCAGTGGGTTCGAGAAGATCGGGGGGTAGAAATGCGTGACGGCCGGCGTTGGGGGGGGAACGCCGGCCGTCACAGGAGCGGGACTCTCCCGAAAGAGAGGTTCACGTGGTTCGACGGTATCGCCCGCGCCCCGCTCCCGTATTCACATCAAACACCCCGATCGTGGCGGCAATGTGGCCTGCGGCGAGAAAAATGCCGATGGCCCTGTCGCGGACGCGGCCTTCAATCTTGCACGGCACACGTGCATTAGAGGATAAGGCAATCGGAATGCCGCTTCGAACTGCGTCCGGATTTCAGCGAATCCCGCGGCGCGAGCGGAAGGGCATTTTGAGGCCAGCGAGCCAACTCCCCAGACGGCGGACGGACTCGAACCACGGCAGGTCCGCTCCTGTCGCACGCAACCCATGCGCGAGTTTCGCGCCGCCAGGATGTCTTTCAATGAAGAAGTGTTTGGTCGCTGTCCTATTGTTCGTCGTGGCTGGCTGTTCGACCTACACGCCTCAGCGCTACAGCATCTCCGCGGACAACAACGTCGCACTGAAGGCGCTTAATGTCGGAAACGTCAATGTCGGCCCCTTCACCGGCCCCGTGGGCTTCGACCCGGGCTGCCGCGCGGCGGGCCCGATCGGCCTCCCGGACGGCATGACCTTCGAAGGCTATGTCCAGAAGGCCCTAATGGACGAACTCAAGGTGGCGGGAATGTTTGACGCGGCAACTCCGCGCGTGACGTTGTCCGGTGCCGTCGAATCCCTGGCCTTTTCTTCGATGACTGGACTGACCGGAGGAACGTGGGATATCACCTTGCGGGTGACCTCATCGAACGGTCGGTCGGTCGTCGTCTCGGAACATTACGCGTTCCGAAGTGGGTTCGTTGCCGACACGGCATGCAAGCAGACGGCGGAGGCGTACTACCCGGCCGTTCAGAACTTGATCAACAAGCTGGTCACGCATCCGCAGTTCCGCGATCTCATCACAGCGTGACCCATCGTATCGTAGCATAATCGAGACGGCCCGATCTCTGCATAGGACGTCGTCCGTCTGCGGGGACTTCCTAGTATGGCTCTTGTTTACGCCGTCGTCGTGATCGGCGCCGTCATCGGTGGCTTCATCCAGGGCCTCTCGGGGTTCGCATTCGCCCTGGTGGCGATGTCTATCTGGGCGTGGGTGCTGGATCCCGCGGTGGCGGCCGTGCTGGTCGTGTTCGGCGCCACGACCGGGCAGGTGATGGGCGCCATTTCGACACGCCTGCGCTTCGACGCGCGGCGTGCGGCGCCTTATCTCATCGGGGGGTTGATCGGCATTCCGATCGGGGTGCGGGTGCTGCCCTATCTCGATCCCCACACGTTCAAGTTCGGGCTGGGAACATTCCTGGTCCTCTGGTGCCCGACGATGCTGACCATCCGCAGCCTGCCGCGGGTCACCGCGGGCGGGCGGGCGGCGGACGGCGTGATCGGCGTGATGGGCGGCATCATGGGCGGAATCGGCGGCGTGAGCGGCCCGATTCCGACGCTGTGGATCACCATGCGCGGCTACGGCAAGGACATCGAACGCGCGCTCATCCAGACGTTCAATCTCGCGATCCTGTCCTGCACGCTGGCGGTCTACACGGCGTCGGGCCTCGTCACCGCGGATCTGCTGCCGCTATTCGGCGTGGTCGCCGCCGCCGTGCTGATTCCGTCCTGGCTCGGCGCGCGGCTCTACAAGGGCATCGCGGATGTCGCTTTCCGCAGGATCGTGCTCTGCCTGCTGGCCGTCTCGGGGGTGATGCTGATCGCCTCTTCGGTCGGGCAGGTGATCGGCTGGAACTGAGGCGGCGGCCGTCGAGCCAGCCGTGCGGTTTCGCGCCCTTCCAACCGCCGATGAGGCGGGCCATATTCTGCGCCGTCGGTATCTTCGGCGGAGATCTCGCCGGTTCGGCCGGCGGGGTATGGAGGATCGGATGATCGCCAGCGGTCTTGGAACACCGGACGCCAAGGGAGCGACGCAACTCGCGATCCTGGGCGTCGTCTGCCGGGCGCCGGCGCTCGGCATGGAGATCGTGTCGCTGGTCAAGCACATCGTCGGGCGCGCATGGCAGCCGACATCGGATGTGATCGCGATGAACCTGGACGAACTGCTGAACCGCGGACTCATCGAGAAGGAAGGGGCGGGGCGAGGCTGGGACACCACGCGCTACGCGATCACCGACACAGGTCAGACGCTGCTGCACGAACTGCTGCTGCGCCCGATGCAGGGTACGTCGGGCCAACTCGATCCGAATACCGTTGCCCTGAAGGTGTGCTTTCTCGACCTGCTGTCCCGACAGGAGCAGGAGACACAACTCGACGGAGTGATCGCGAGCTACGGCACGGAGATCGCCCATCTGCGCGAGGCGATTCGCCGATGCGCATGCGACTGGCCCTACGTGCCCGGCTGGATGGAGCTCGAACTCCGGCGCCTGGAGGCGGAGCGCGACTGGTTCGCCGACATCAGGGCCGGTTCCACCGCGCGCGCGCCGGTCACTGCGGCTGCCGGCGCCTGATCAGGGAAAGGCGCAGTCGTCTGCGGTGACGTAGACGAAGCCGCGCGGGTCGCCTGCGGCGATGGTAAAGCGGTATTCCCGCTTGTTCTGAACGACGGAGTGGGTCAGCGGCAGGATCCCGGACACCTCCGACGTCCGTCCTCCGAGCTGGATGAACCGGATCGTGACGGGCTTGGCCGGATCGTAATAGCCGTGCGGGCTGCCGCTCGGACCGATCGCCGACTGGCCCTCGCCGGTGATCCGGATGGTTCCGTCGGCGAAGGCGATCGTGTCGTTGCCACCGCTGGAGTTCGCCGTCGGGAGGATGAAGCGGCGCGTATCCGGTCGGCCGGCGCAATTGTCCTTGGCGTCGGTGGCGCCGATGACGAAGGCCAGCCGGTCCGCGGACACGCCCTGTGCGATGCGCTGCTGGGCGAGCTGGAAAATCTCCTTGGCCTGCCCGGTGGGGACGTCCTGGCGGTAGCGGGTCTGCCATTCCGCCTCGCGCTGACGGGCCGCCTCGATCCCTGCGGCGAGTGCTTCGCGCTCCTGGCGGATATCGACCAGCGCCGCGGTGAGCCGGTCGATCTCGGTCCGCAGCTCGCGTACTTCGCGCTCGGCGAGGAATGCGCCGGTCCTATAGGCCCAGAAGCCCAGGACGGCGAAGACCGCGAGCATGAAGACCCACTTGATGATCGCCAGACGGCGCCGCCTGCGCTGCCGCAGCCGGCTTTCGTGGAGACCCAGGGTCATCAGACGGCCAACTCCCTCCGCGCCGTTCGAGTGCGCGCCCACCTTTGGCGGAGGGCGGCGCAGGTGTCAACATCGTGAACCGCAGAATCGTGCGGTGCGCGACCGTCAGCTGTTGCCCTTGCGTGCGCTGGCCAGCATGTCCCGCAGCGTGCTGCGGCTCACGGCGCCGGGGGTGATTCCGTTGCGGGTGATGAATGCCGGGGTTCCACGGATGTTCAGCGCGTCGGCCAGTTCCATGTTCCGGCGCAGCGTCGCGTCGACATCCGGGTGCTGCATGTCCGCACGCAGCTTCTCCATGTCGAGACCTTCGCCCTCGGCGATCGCGTAGATCGCCTCCGCGTCGAGTTCGCCGCGGTGGTTCATGAGCGCGTCGTGGACCTGGGCGTAGCGGTCCTGCATCTTCGCAGCCAGCGCGACGCGAGAGGCGATGATCGACTCGGGGCCGAGGATCGGGAACTCCTTCATCACGATCCGGACCTTCGGGTCCTCCTCGATGAGGGCGTTGATCTCGGGCGTCATCCGCTTGCAGTAGCCGCAGCGATAGTCGAAGAACTCGACCAGGGTCACGTCGCCCTGGGGGTTGCCGATGACCGGGTCGGTCTCGATGCCGCCGATCTCGTCCCACATCGCGGCGATGCTCTCGTTGCGCTTCTCCGCCTCGAGTTGCTCCTCGCGCGCCTGAAACGCGCGGATCGCATCGATCACGAGATCCGGCTTCTCCGCGAGATAGGCCTGGACGATGCCGCGTACGTCCGCCTCGGTGAGTGCGGGCGGCGTCGGCTCGGGGGCTGGCGTCGTCAGCCACGTCGCGCCGACGGCGCCTCCGAGCGCGACGAGGGCTCCCCCCAGGAATGCGACGGCTGTAACGACGCGCATAGACGCGAACTCCTCGATTGTCATGGGCCGGCATGTTGTGGACCGGCGGTGGCGGGCTATTGGCCCGCTTCGGCGATGGCGGTTTTGATCGGCGGTCTCGCTATTTCGGCCGCCGATCGGCGGCGCGCTTCAGATCGTCGGCGCGGAGCCATTGCGGCGACCCTTCGGGCAGGGTGCGCCGCGCCCGTTCCGCCTGAAAGCGTGCCTCCTCGCGCGCCCCACGCAGCATGGCGGATTCCGCGAGCGCGAGCGAGGCATTCGGGATGTCGCCGTTGCGGCCATAGGCGATGCCCAGCAGGCGCCAAGCGCCGGCGTTCTGCGGCTCGAGCCGGACGACCTCGCCCAACTGCCGTTCCGCCTCCTCGAACCGCGCGCTGTCGCCCAATTCGATGAGCGCCCGCGACAGTTCGAGCCGTATCAGCGCGGAATCGGGCCGGAGCTGTGCCGCCCGCTCGTAGGACGGCACCGCCTCGGCGGCGCGCCCGTTCTCGAACAGCATCTGGCCGCGCAGTTCGTGGAAATAGGGGTCGTTCGGATGCTCGGCGATCAGGGCGTCGATCTCCGGGACGGCCTGCTTCAGGTCCGCGGCGCGATAGTGGGCGATCGCGCGTGCGTACCGCGCTGCCAACGACGTGTCGCTCGCCGGGTACTTTCGCAGGGTCGTCGTCGGCGCATTGAGGAAGCCGTCCAGCTTGGCGATCATGCGCGCATGATAGCCGTAGAAGGCTTCGGGGTACCGCGCGTCGCGGTAGGGGGAGCGGACGGCGTGTTCCCTGGCGGAGGCGACGCGCTCCCGCGTGATCGGATGGCTGCGGAGGTACGGGTCCTGCATCGTGCTCGACAGGAGTTCCTGGTCTGCCAGCACCCCGAGAAACTCCACGAGCCCCTGCGACGACCATTGCGTCTGATCGAGGAAGCGCAGCGCGGCATGGTCCGCCGCCGACTCCTGGGCGCGGCTGTACTGCAGGAAATTGCGCATCGCCATGCTGGTGCCGCCGGCGGCGATCGCGGTGCCGAGGCCGCCCTCGCCGCTCGCCACCGCGGCGGCGGCGCCTAACACCGCCGCCAGCACCGACTGAATCGACGCGTTCTCCATCTCGTCGCGCACGCGGACCAGATGGCCGCCGGCGATGTGGCCGGTTTCATGGGCGATCACGCCGATGAGCTGGCCGGGCTCGCTGGTCCGCTGGATGAGCCCCGTGTTGAGAAAGAGGTTCAACCCGCCTGCGACGAAGGCGTTGAGGCTCGCGTCATTGACGAGATGGATGTCGACATCGTTCGGCGCGAGACCGGCTGCCTCGAAGATTGGCGTCGCATAGGTGCGAATGATAGTTTCGATCTCGGCGTCGCGGACCAGCCCCACCCTCTGCTGGGCCTGCGCCGTCCCGCTGAAGCCGACCAACAGGGCCGCCAGAAGGGCCGCCCTCATCAGAGAATGGATGCGTTTGAGCAAGAGCCCCTTCCCGTCGGTACACGCCGCACGGTCGGTCCACACGCTAGGTAAGGGCCGGTCCAGGGTCCGTCAATGCAGCCTCGCCGCGCTGGCCCTGCTGCTGTCCGGGTGTGCCGCCGCCAACATGGGCGGCGAGGACGAGATCCCCTTCGCCGGCGTCGCCGCCGACGAGCCACGCGCCGCCCAAGTCGCGCGCAACGTGCTCGCCCAGGGCGGCAGCGCCGCCGACGCCGCAGTTGCGCTCTATTTCGCGCTGACGGTCACGCGACCCTCGCAGGCGAGCCTCGGCGCCGGCGGGACCTGCCTGGCCTGGGACGCGCGCGATCCCACCATCAGGGCGATCAACTTCAAGCAGCCGCCATCGGCGACCGGACAGCCGGAGGTGGCTCCGCCGGGCGCGCCCCGCGCCATGGCGGTGCTGCACGGGCTGCACGGCCGCCAGCGATGGAGCCAAGTGGTGGCGCCGGCGGAGGCGCTGGCGCGCTTCGGCCACCGCGTCTCGCGTGCCTTCGCCACCGATCTCGCCGAAGCCGACCCGCGCCTGTTCGCTTCGGGCGGCATGGGCGTGTTCGCGCCCGGCGGGCAGGTGCTGGGCGAGGGGGCCGAACTGGTGCAGCCCGACCTCGCGGCGACGCTCACGACAATCCGGACGGACGGGGCGACCGCACTGCACGACGGTCCCGTCGCCGACCGGCTGCTGTCGGGAATCGCCCGGTTCGGCGGGAGGCTCGACCGGACGGAACTGGCGTCCTTCGCACCGCGCGTCGACGAGCCCATCGTGAAGCGTCTGGGATCGACGCGGGTGGCGTTCACGCCCTGGTTCGAGACCCAGGGCCCCTATCAGGCGCTGCTGTGGGAAGCGATGGCGCGCCGGAGCTTCAGCGGGACGGGCGAAGGCGAACGGCCGCACCTCGTGGCGGAGGCCGCCGGCCGGGCGCACGGCGCCTTGGCGGCGGCGATGGCTTCCAGCGAGCCGGTGGCCGGATGGGCCAGCGAAAGCCAGGCGGCCGAGCTGATGGCCGGATACCGGCCGGACCGGCACACGGCGCCGTCCGCCGCGGTAGCCGCGAGCCGTCGGGGCGGTCCGGCCGGGACCGGGTTCGTCGTAGCCGACGGGCGGGGCGGCGGTGTCGCCTGCGGCCTGACCATGGGGCGCCCGTTCGGCGCGGGCCGCGTCGCCGAAGGGACGGGCGTCATCCCGGCGATCCGCTCGGACGCGGCAGTCGACGACGATGCCCTTTCGCCGATGCTCGCGATGAATCCGAACTCGAACGTCCTCTTCTTCCTGGGTGCCGGTTCCGGGCCAGGTGCCGCCACCGCCATCGTGGAGGTCGCCGCGCGCGTTCTTGCCGCCGAACAGCCGCTGGGCGACGCGATGGCTGCGGCGCGGGTCGAGCATCGCGGCGTGCCGGACGCGACATTCGTCGAGCCGGCGGCCGTCGATGCGGTGCGGACGGGGCTCGAGGGGCGCGGCCATCGCGTCGAGCGGTTGCCGGCACCGTCGGTGCTGAATGCGGTGTCGTGCCCGGAAGGCCTGCCGCGCAGTCCGGACAGTTGCGTCCTGGCGGCCGACAAGCGCGGCTTCGGACTCGACGCCGTCGTGAGGCGGTAGGCGATGGCCCTGAAGATCGCGCGGCGCGGCGGCGTCGACCCCTTCATCGTCATGGAGGTCATGCGTGCCGCGAACGAGCGCGTCGCCGCCGGCGGCGACGTGTTCCACATGGAAGTCGGACAGCCGAGTAGCGGGGCGCCGCAGGGCGCCATCGCCGCCCTGAAGTCGGCGCTCGACTCTGGCCCGCTCGGCTATACCGAGGCGATGGGGACGCCCGCCCTGCGCCGGCGCATCGCGCGGCATTATGCCGACGTTTACGGGGTTTCGGTGCCGTGGGAGCGTATCGCGGCGACCACCGGATCGTCGGCCGCATTCCTGCTCTCCTTCCTTGCCGCCTTCGACCCGGGCGACAGGGTGGTTCTGACCGACCCCAGCTATCCCTGCTACCGCAACATCCTCGGCGCGCTGGGCATCGAGGTGGTGCATGTCCCGGTCGGGCCGGGCACGCGCTTCCAGCCGACGCCGGCTGTGCTGGACAGCATTGGCGGCGAGATCGCGGGGCTGGTAGTGGCGAGCCCCTCCAATCCGACGGGCTCGATGATCCGGCCCGCCGAACTGGCCGACCTGACGCGCTACTGCGACGGCCGCGGAATCCGCCTGATCTCGGACGAGATCTATCACGGCATCACTTACGGCACCGAGGCGGCCACGGCTCTCGCCACCACCGGCGATGCAATCGTCATCAACAGCTTCTCGAAATATTTCTCGATGACCGGCTGGCGGATCGGCTGGATGGTGCTGCCCGACTCCATGGTCGAGACGGTCGAGCGGCTGTCGCAGAACCTCTTCATCTCGCCGCCGAGCCTGGCCCAGGTCGGCGCGCTGGCGGCTTTCGAGTGCAGTGCCGAACTCGATGCGAACGTGGCGCGCTACGCGCGCAACCGGGACATCCTGCTGGAGGCCCTGCCGAAGGCCGGAATCGGCAGCTTCGCGCCGCCCGACGGGGCGTTCTATCTCTATGCCGACATCGGCCACCTGACGAACGACAGCCGGGCCTTCTGTGCGCGCATGCTCGCGGAGACGGGCGTGGCGGCGACTCCGGGAATCGATTTCGACGGCGGCCGCGGGGCGCGGTTCATGCGCTTCTCTTTCGCCGGGGCGACGGAGGACATGGCCGAGGCCGCCCGGCGGATCGGCGACTGGCTGCGTTAGAGCGTCGCCCACCATCGCAGAGCCGGGGGAGCGATCCCATATCACTCCGCATGAACGGAGCGAATGACATGCGGAAGCAGACGGACTGGGGCCTCGTCGCCGGCAAGGCGGTCGGCTTCGTGATCTTGGGCGTGATCGGTATCGGCGCAGCCTTCCTGCTGGCCGGCTTCACGCTCTTCGCGCTCGTCTTCCTCGCCGGGCTGGCGACACTCGGTGCGCTGGGCTTCGTCGTGGCGGCGGTGACGGGGCGCCTGCGCGGGAGCAGCCGGCGCGACAGCCTGATCATCGACGCCGACTACAGCGTGATCGACGACCGCCGCCCGCGGCAGCACCGGTGACAGGCTCCGCCGCTCCCGCTCAGAGCGGGTGGCGGACGGAATAGCCGTTGTTCGAGAGGACGCACTGGCGGGCCGTCCGGCGGCCGGTGTCGACGACGATGGGCGCGCGCAGGTTGACCGTCATAGTGCGCTTGCCGCCCTCGGAGCGCACTGTCACGATCAGCAGGAATGCTGCGTCCTCCGCCCGTGCGCCGAGCATCGCGCAGGCCTCGTCGCGATCGGCGGGCGCGATCGGCCCGTCCTCCGCCATCGGCAGCACGATGAAGGAGACCGACGGGTCCTCCATCGACTGCAGGATCATGAAGCGCGCGAGCCGGGCGTTCGGGATCGGCGCTAGCGCGAAGTCGTGCAGACTGTCGAAGCCGAGGATTCCGCCCGGAATGCGCAGGATGCCCGCATCGTCGACCGAGACGGGGCCGAACGGCGTGGTGATCTCCATGCGTTGCATCTCCGTGCTTGCCATGGGGAAGCCGGCGGGAGGCGGCGCTGCGAGGGGCGAGGTTGCTGTCATGAGCTGCATGCCTGTTTGTCCCGATGATGCCTTCGAGGAACGAAGGAGCGGTTAACGGAGGAAGTCGACGAGGGAGACGCTCTGCAGCCGCGCCAGCGAGGCGTAGGAGGCTTCCAGCGTCGCCTGATGGCTGCTCAGCCGCGTGACGGCCTCGGTGACGTCGACATTCTCGATGTCGCCGATGGCGCCTTCGGCATAGAGCAGGAACTCGTCGTGCTGGTTGTTGGCCAGTTCGAGGGTCGAACGGCTGCTGCCGATGCGGCTGCGGACGTCCGGGATGGCGGAGATGGCCTCGTTGGCGAGGTCGAGCGCCTCGTTGAGCCGGGTGCGGGCCGCGTCGATGTCGCTGGTGTCGATCGTCGCGACGATCTGCAGTGCCTGCACGAGCTTGTCGAACCCAGCCCCGTCGGCGGTGACGCCGTAGCGCAGGCTCGATGATTCGCCGGTTCTCACCGTGATCGTCTCATCGTCGCCCGCGTAATAGAGTTCGCTGGCGGTGCCGGTGAACACGCCGTCGTCGGGGAGCGTCGAGAAGTCGACGGGCGGCGTGTCGGTGCGGCTGCCGGCGAAGAGATAGCGGCCGTCGAGCTGGGTGTTCAGGTAGTTCGCGACCTGCCCGAGCATCGCGGCACCTTCCTCGTTGAGCGCCAGCGCAGTGGCGTTCTCGTCCTGGGTGGCATTGACGAGGAGCGTGCGCAGGTTGGTGGCGACGTCCATAGCGCCGGCGACGCTGGTCTCCATCTTCTGGAGCCGCATGTCCGCGACCTTGTTGCCCGCCATGTACTGGGTGACGCGCGCGTGCTCGGACTTCAGGCTGAGCAGCCGCGCCGAGTCCTGCGCGATACCCATGTAGCGCTCGGACTTCTTCCCGGTCGAGACCTGCACCTGCGCATCCATGATGCGGCTCTGCGTCTGCTGGAGCAGGGCGAGCGACAGGTTCTGCGACGAGAGGTTCGCGACGCGGTTCATGGCTCAGATCCTCAACGCAGGTTGTTCAGGAGATCGAGCATCTCCGAGACGACGCTGATGACGCGGGCGGATGCGGCATAGGCGTTCTGGGCGGCGACGAGGTTCGCCATCTCCTCGTCGACGCTCACGCCGCTGACGCTCGCCGCCCGGTTCGAGAGGTCGGCCTGCACCGCCAGCTGATAGTCCATGCGGTTCGAGGCGCCTGCGGCCTGCTGGGCGTTCGACGAGATGATCTGGGTCGCATACTCCGCGACGGTGCCAGAGAAGGCGGGCAGGCCGCCGATGGATCCGAACGCCACCTTCGTGTCGAGCGCCGCCGCGATCCCGGCCAGCGTGTCGGTGGCTCCCGTCGTGAGGCCGACCGTCACGCCGGCCTGCGGCGCCGGGGTCACGCCGGTCTCGAGCCGGCCGCGGGCGACTGCGGAGGGATTCTCGACGATGTCCTCGCGGACGGCGATCATGCCGGACAGTCCGGTGCGCGGGTCGCTGGGCGACCGGCCGGGCGTCACGAACATGTCGTTCAGCCCGAGGAAGTTCGACAGGCCGCGATACTCGCGCGTTGCGCCGTCGACGGTGTGCGTCACCGTCGCGTCGGTCGCGGTGCCGGCGAGATCGACCACCGATACGCCGAGGCCGCTGGCGGCCGTCAGCGAGAAGCCACCGCCATCGACGGCGGTCGCGGTGACCGAGCCCCCGAGCTGGCCGTTCACCGCGTCGCGCAGCTGGGCGATCGTGTAGCTGCCTGCGGGCAGGTCGGTATAGGCCTGGATCACGCCCGCTTCGTCGACGGCCGCGATGCGCACCGGCGAGGAGATCGTGATCTGCTCGGCATCCACGTCGGCGAAAGTGCGGGTGCCCTCGAGTTCGGCGGGCGCGGGGATGGCGGTGCCGCGGTTGTGGGCGAGGTTGACCTGGTCGCGGACCTTCTCGGCCAGCGCATCCATCTGCGACTGCAGCCCGGGCAGCGTCTTGTCGCGCAGTTCGACCAGCGCGGTCAGCTTACCAGACTGCAGCGAAGCGCCGACCGGCTTGCCGTCGAGCATGATGGCGTCGAAGGTCGTGTCGACCCCTACGGCGCTCGCCGGGGCGTAGGAGAGCAGGTGAGCGGAGCCGTCGACCAGAGGCTTGCCGCTCTTGGTGTAGAGGACGACTTCGCCGCTCTCGCGGGTGAAGGATTGCACGTCGACATATTCGGCGGCGGCGGCAAGGGCCGCATCGCGCTTGTCGAGAAGTTCGTTCGGGCTCTCGCCGAGCGCCTGGCGATGGACGATCTGCTTGTTGAGGTCGGCGATCATCTGCAGCTGCTCGTTGACCGCCTTTACGCCCTGGTCGATGTCGCGTTCGACATCCTGGCGCATCGACTGGATCGAACCGCTGGCGTCGGTCATGGCCAGGGCGAAGCTCTGTGCCGCCTGGACCAGGTTCAGCCGCTGCGCCGCACTCTCGGGTTCGTTGGCCAGCGCCCCGATGCTGGTCGCGAGTTCGGTCAGGCGCGACGTCAGCGAGGTGTCGTTCGCGAGCGACCCGAACATGTCCTGGGTGCGCGAGAGATAGTCGCTGCGTACCGTCTCGGCGCCGACCGCCGCGTTCTGGGTCCTGATCTCACGGACGAGAAAGTCGTCGACGGTGCGGCTGATGGCTGCCGTGCCGACGCCGCTGCCCACGCCTGCGGTCGTCAGGGCCTCGCGATGCAGGACCTGGCGCGAATATCCCACCGTGCTCGCGTTCGCGACGTTCTGCGACGCGACTTCGATCGCCTTCTGATTGACCCGAAGGCCGGTCAGTGCGGTACCGAGCGTGACGTTGAGCGACATGGGAGCGCTTCCGCGGTCGGTCGGCGGTCAGGACGGGATCAGAGACGCTGATCGACGGCGATCGACACCGCCTCGCGGCGCGCCAGCGTCGCCGGGCGGAGCGTCTCGGCATAGCCGCGGGTGCGCGCCTTCTCGGCGGTCGCGGCCCTCACGACCGTCTCCATCAGGCGGTTGTTGACATCGCGCGCGGCGGCGATGGCTATGGCGTTCTGGCCGGCTGCCCGCTGCAGGCGCTTCGTCGCCTCGACCAGTTCCTCGCGCAGTGCCGGGACGACGCTGGCATAGAGGGCCGGCTGGCGCCGGAGGTCGGCCATGGTGGACGCATAGGCGTCGACCAACTGACCCTTCTCGGTCTGCAGTGCCGCCACACCCAGGATGCGGCCCTGCTTCAGCATCTCCGCCTCGCGACCCATCAGGTCGACCAGACGGCTGGTCACGACGATCAGTTCGCCGACGATGCCCTTGTTGCTCATGTGCTGCTTCCTTCCTGCATCTTGAGGATCTGCTGCATGACCTGACTGGCCACGCCGATGCCGCCACTCTTGGCGATGGCGCGGCCGTATTCTTCGTTGAGCATCGAGCGGTACATGTCGCCCGCCTGCCCGCCGCCGAACATCGCGTCTTCCTTGATGCCGGCGAACATGTGCGAAACCATCTGGCTGACGAAGACTGCCTCGAAGTCCTGCGCCGACTTGCGGGCCGCCTCGGGGGTCGCGTCGGCGGCGGTGCCCGGCATCTTCGGCTGCGAGAGGCGGAGCGAGGCGATGTCGCCGGCGAAGGTCGCGTCCATCAGATCACCTCGATCTCGGCCTGCAGTGCGCCGGCGGCCTTGATGGTCTGGAGGATCGTGATCATGTCGCGCGGCCCGATGCCGAGGGCGTTGAGGCCGTCCACCAGTTCCTGCAGGCTGACGCCCTCGTTCAGGACGGTGAGCTTGCGGTCCGCGTCCTCGTCGACCTGGACGTCTGTGCGCGGCACGATGGCCGTCTGACCCTGCCCGAAGGGCTGAGGCTGCGAAACCTGCGGCGTCTCTGTGATGCGGATCGTCAGGTTGCCCTGGGCGATGGCGACGGTGCTGATCCGCACGTTTTCGCCCATGACGATGATTCCCGAGCGCTCGTCGATCACCACCTTGGCCACCTGGTCCGGCGTCACGCGGAGCTGCTCGACCATCGTCAGCATCTCGACGTTGCGACCGCGGTACTGGGGCGGAATGGTGAGCTGCACCGTGCCCGGGTCGAGCGGCAGGGCGATGTCGCCGCCGAAGGCCGCGTTGATCGCCTGGCCGATGCGCTGGGCCGTGGTGAAGTCGGGGTTGCGCAGCGCCAGCTTCAGCGATGTCAGTTCTTGGAGGTCGAAGTCGAGCTCACGCTCGATGATCGCGCCGTTTGAGATGCGTCCGCTGGTCGGAACGCCCTTGCTGACCGAGCCCGCGGCGCCCTTGGCCTCGAAGCCGCTCACGGCCACCTGGCCCTGGGCGACGGCATAGACCTCGCTGTCCGCGCCGAGCAGGGGTGTGACCAGAAGCGTGCCGCCGAGGAGGCTGGACGCGTCGCCGAGGGCGCTGACGTTGACGTCGATGCGGCTGCCCTGGCGGGAGAAGGGGGGCAGCACGGCGGTGACCATCACCGCGGCGATGTTCTTGGCGTCGAGCGAGTTGTCGCGGGTATTGACGCCGAGACGCGCCAGCATGCCGATCAGCGTCTCCTTGGTGAACACCGCATTCTTCAGACGGTCCCCCGACCCCTTGAGGCCGACCACCAGGCCGTAGCCGACGAGCATGTTGTCCCGCACGCCCTCGACATCGGCGATGTCCTTGATGCGCGACTGCGCCGTCGCTGGGGACAGCGGGGCCACCAGCACGGCGAACGCCAGCGCCAGCCGCAGCACCGCACCGAGGACGGTGCGGGTGGAGGATGGGTGGGTCATGTTCGACGAGGGGGCCATTCGGCAATCCTGGACGCATCGGGTCATGTGACGACGACCCGAGTGCGATTGCCGTGCCAGCGGAAAAACGGCTGAATTCCGCCACTCCCAGCGGCGGCGAACATGCCGCCCGGCAGAAACTACCTGCCCACTCGGAACATGCTGCCGTGCTTAACCCGAGATTAACCGCGGGGGCGCAACTTGACGGCATGGCGAACCCGATCCACGCTCAGCGCTCATGAAGATCGAGTCCAGCGCTCCGACGACCGCGGTCCACAACAGGGCCGGCCGCCCCGGCGAGCAGCGCTCGTCGGGCAGCTTCGCGACGCATCTCGGCACCTCTGCGCCACGCAGTGCGGCCGGTGCGTCGCCGGTCAGCCCGCTGGGAGCGCTGCTCGCGCTTCAGGAAGTCGACGACCCGCTCACGGGGAAGCGCCGCGCCCGCGAGCGCGGCCGTCGCCTGCTCGACACCCTCGACGAGGTTCGCGTCGGGCTTCTGACGGGAACCCTGCCGAAGGCGGTGCTGGGTGAACTCGCCCGCCTGGTGGCCGAGGCACGCGAGTCGATCGACGACCCCGGCCTGCAGAGCGTCCTCGACGACATCGACCTTCGGGCACAGGTGGAACTCGCGAAGCTGCAGATGCAGGCATAAAGGCTTAATCGGGCAGCGTTTTCCTGCTTCTTTATCGTCGTTGACCGGACCACCGCCGTCCCTATACTCCCGGCCGAAAAAGCCACTGCCGGATCGGTAGGGAGTCGGAGATGCGGGTAACCCTTCCCCACGACTACAAACCTTCGGATGCGGAGCCGTTCATGAACGCGCTCCAGCAGGAATATTTCAGGCAGAAGCTGCTGCGTTGGCGCGATCAGCTCGTTCGCGAATCGACCGAGACCCTCAGCCATCTGCAGCAGGAGAGCCTGAACGAGCCCGATATAACCGACCGCGCTTCCCTGGAGACGGACAGGGCGCTCGAACTCAGGACGAGAGACCGGGCGCGCAAGCTGATCTCCAAGATCGACGAGGCACTGAAGCGAATCGAGGACGGTTCCTACGGCTTCTGCGAGGAGACCGCCCAGCCGATCGGGCTGAAGCGGCTCGAAGCGCGGCCGATCGCCACGCTCAGCATCGAGGCGCAGGAACGCCACGAGCGCCAGGAGCGGCAGTACCGCGACGATTGAGGACGGAGAGGGTCGGCAGCGCCGGCCCTTTTTTCGTCAGCCTTGGATCGAGAAGCCGCCGTCGACCGGAATCGCCGTGCCGGTGACGAAGTCCGATGCCGGCGACGCCAGGAACACCGCGATGCCGGCATGGTCCTCCGGCAGGCCCCAGCGGCCGGCCGGCGTGCGGTCGAGCACCCGCTGGTGCAGGCCGTCGACGTCTTCGCGCGCCCGGCGCGTGAGGGCGGTGTCGATCCACCCGGGCAGGACCGAGTTCACCTGGATGTTGTCCTTGGCCCATGCGGCGGCCAGCGCCTTGGTGAGTTGGACGATGCCGCCCTTGCTGGATGCGTAGGGCGCGGCGAAGGATGCGCCGAAGATCGACATCATCGACCCGATGTTGATGATCTTGCCGCCGCCGGCCGCGAGCATGGCCGGGTAGGCCGCCTGGGCGCAGACGAAGGCGCTGGTGAGGTTCGTCTGCAGGACGGTGTGCCACTCCTCCAGCGAATATTCCTGCGGCTGCTTGCGGATGTTGGTGCCGGCATTGTTCACGAGGATGTCGAGGCGGCCGAAGCGCTCGGTCGCGGCGTCGATCATCGCCCGGCAGGATTCAGGCTTCAGCACGTCGACCTCGACGGCGACGGCCTTGCCGCCAGCCTGCTCGATCTCGCGCACCGCCCCGGCGCTCTTTTCGCGATCGCGGCCGGCGACGAGGATGATGGCCCCGGCGTCGGCCATGCCGCGCGCCATCCCGAGGCCGATGCCGCCGTTTCCGCCCGTGACGATCGCCACGCGCCCGGTGAGGTCGAAGAGTTTCATGTGGGCGTCTCCCGGTTGATCGACCGCCGCGGCCGTTGCAGGCTCGACTGTGCCGGCATCGCAGCCGGCAGGCAACGCCCCTGCTCGGCAGGCGGGCGTGCAGGAGAGGAAGGGCATCTTGGGCAGACCGCCGCCACCCGCGCCGCCGGCAGAGTTCCGCGCCGCGTTCGACGCGTTCCGGGCCGGCCGGTTCGAACAAGCCGAACGGCTCTGCCGCGCAATGCTCCCGACATGGCCGCGCGAGGCCGCCGTCCGGCGTCTGCTGGCAATGGCGTGTCAGGCCGGCGGGAACGCGAAGGAGGCCCGTCGCGAGTTCGCCGCTGCGACGGAACTGGCGCCGAAAGACGCCGACGCCTGGGCCGACTTCGGACAGTGCCTGTTGCAGGGCGGTGAGATCGATGCGGCCATGGCGAGCCTGCGCCGCGCGCTCGACCTGATGCCGCAGCACGTGGTGGCCCGCCACAGTCTGGGCTTGGCACTGGCGTCTCGCGGCGACCTCGCAGAGGCGGAGGTATCGTTTCGGCAGGCGGTCGACGCGGAGCCCGGGCTCGGCGGAGCGTGGCATCATCTGGCGCAGATCGTCTTCGAGACCGATCCGGCCGCCGCGGAGAAGTTGATGGACCGGGCCGTGCGGCTGATGCCCGGCTACGGGCCCTCGGGCATGCATCATGCGGCCCTTTTGACGGAACTGGGCCGGGTGGACGAGGCGCGGCGCGTGTCGGCGGCGACGCTGGCGCGGGATCCGCGGCAGGCCGGCACGGTCGAGAGCCACGCCTACCTCCGAGAGAAGGCCGCGGACGCGCCGCGCTTCGGCAGCAGGTTCTCGCTGCTGGACCATGCCCTGGCACAGGCGCCGGCGGGCGGCGCGTTTCTGGAGTTCGGCGTCCGCTGGGGGGTGTCCGCGCGTTATCTGGCGCATCGGGTCGATCATCTGCACGGCTTCGATTCCTTGCAGGGGCTTCCCGAGGAATGGGTCGCCGGCGAAGGGGCCGGCGCCTACAGCACCGCCGGGACCACACCGCCTTTGCCGGCCAACGTCACGCTGCATCCAGGCTGGTTCGAGGAGACGCTGCCGCGGTTCCTGGGGGAGGTCACCGGACCCGTCTCCTTCATTCACGTCGACTGCGACATCTACAGTTCGACGCGCACCGTCCTGGAAGGACTCGCGGGCCGGCTGCTGCCCGGCGCCGTGATCGTCTTCGACGAGTATCACTCCTATCCGGGATGGCGCGACCACGAGTACCGCGCCTTTCAGGAGTTCGTGGCCGACCGGCCCGTGACCTATCGATATCTCGGCTGGACGCTGTTCGGCCGGCAGGCGGCGGTCCGACTGGACGGGTAGATTCCGAGGGCGCATTGCAGTTTGCAACGCACTTCGCGGGGCCGGGCGGGCCGGAGGCCGTGCGGGATTGGCTAAATTTCTTCGGAAATGGCGGATTTCTGCGGCTTACGCTGCCGGCGGCCGCCCGAGCGCTTTGGTATTAAGGCATGGCACGCCGGTTGCGTTCTGGGGGTACGAGCCCACCGAACGCAAGTAGCGAGGGATATCATGCCTGCAGCCGTCCATCAGACCATCCGCCCGGTGGCCCACATGCCCGTTCCGATGCGGGCGCAGGCGGAAGAGCGCGTGGCGATCGCCCTGGTCGGCGGCGACATGCTGTTCCGCGAGGGCCTGAAGCGGCTGTTCGCCGACACCAGCGTCGAGGTGGTCGCCGACGCGGCGGCACCGGTCGAGACCCTGGGTCGGATGGGGCGGGCGCCGCAGGTCATCGTTCTGCTCGACGCGCCGGGTACCGGCATGCGCGCCTGGGCATGGATGGAAGAAGTGGCCCGCCGCTGGCCGGACGTCTCCGCCGTCGTCCTGTCGAGCCGCGCCGAACCAGGCGACATGATCCAGGCGCTGGAGAGCGGCATCGGTGGCTACCTGCTGACCGACATGTCGCCGGCGGCGCTGGCCCAGGCCATCGGCCTGGTCGCGCTCGGCGAGAACGTCTTTCCGACGCGCCTCTCCGCCAGCCTGTCGATCGGCGGCCGCATGGGGGCGTCGACACCGCGCAAGGCGACCCTGACGCCGCGCGAGGTCGACATCCTGCACGGCCTGCTCGAAGGCAAGTCGAACAAGCTGATCGCGCGCTCGCTCGGCACGACCGACGCGACGGTCAAGGCACAGCTCCGCCACCTGCTGCGCAAGATCGGCGTCGAGAACAGGACCCAGGCGGCACTCTGGGCGCGCGAGCACGGACTGGTCGAGCAGGCCCACTGAAACTTGCCGTCGGCCGAAGCTCGTAGGCCGGGGTTCGCCCCGGCCGGCCGCCGATGTTGAAAGACCGTCCGCCCGGCACTATGACTCCGTCGAGAGGCGTGGTTCAGCGCCGTACCCGACGGGAAGGCAGGCCGACATGAAGGGCGACGCCCAGGTCATCAAGCACCTGAATACGATCCTCACCAACGAACTGACCGCGATCAACCAGTATTTCCTGCATGCGCGCATGCTGAAGAACTGGGGCTTCGAGAAGCTCGGCGAGAAGACTTACGAAGAGTCGATCGACGAGATGAAGCACGCCGACAAGCTGATCGAGCGTATCCTTTTCCTCGAAGGGCTGCCGAACCTGCAGGAGCTGAACAAGCTCATGATCGGCGAGGATGTCCGCGAGGTCCTGGAGTGCGACCTGAAGGTCGAGCAGAAGGCCATTCCGGACCTTCGCGCGGCGATCGCCCACTGCGAGACGGTGGCCGACTACGTGACGCGGGACCTGTTCAAGGAAATCCTCGCGGACGAGGAGCATCACGTCGACTTCCTCGAGACCCAGCTCGATCTGATCAAGCGGATCGGATACGAGAACTACCAGCAGCTGCAGGTCTGATGGGCTTCGGCGGCCGTCGATCCGGTCGCCGGCGCAGGCGTGCGACCGGATCGCATCTTGCGGCGGGCGCCCGGGCGGCCTAGACCGACGCCATGAGCGACGGACGGCGCATACGCATCCAGTGGCGGCGTGAGGGATTTGGCCTGCGAGCGGCCGTGTTCGGTCTTGCCGCGCTGTTTTCGATTCCCATCGTCGCGGTGCTGGCGAACCTGTTCCTCCCTGGGAAGGGGACATGGGCGCATCTCGCCGACACGGTCCTGGCCGAGTATGTGCGCAACACCGCCATCCTGGCCGTCGGCGCCGGCACCGGCGTCGCCGTGGTCGGCACGGGGGCGGCCTGGCTGGTGACGATGTACCGGTTCCCGGGACGCCGCGTCCTCGAATGGGCGCTGATCCTGCCGCTCGCGGTGCCCGCCTACGTCCTCGCCTATGTCTACACCGACTTTCTCCAGGCGGCGGGACCGCTGCAGTCGCTGATCCGCGACGTGACCGGCTTGCGAACCCGCGACTACTGGTTCCCGGAGGTGCGGTCGCTGGGCGGCGCCGTCACGATGCTCGTGCTGGTCTACTATCCCTATGTCTACCTGATCGCGCGTGCGGCCTTCCTTGAGCAGTGCGTCTGCGTGCTGGAGGTCAGCCGGACGCTGGGCTGCAGCGGCTGGGAGAGTCTGCGCCGGGTGGCGCTGCCGCTGGCGCGGCCGGCCATCGCCGCCGGCTCGGCATTGGCGCTCATGGAGACGCTCGCCGATTTCGGCACCGTCTCCTATTTCGGCGTGAACACCTTTACCACCGGCATCTACCGGACCTGGTACTCGCTCGGCGACCCGGTCGCCGCGGCGCAGTTGTCGGCGGCGCTGCTGGGGTTCGTCGCGCTGGTGCTGCTGTTCGAGCGGGTGAACCGCGGCGAGGCGCGTTTCCACCAGACGAGCATCCGCTATCGGCCGCTGCCGGCGAACGTGCTCACCGGCGCCCGTGCCTGGACCGCGACGCTGGTCTGCGCACTGCCCGTGCTGCTCGGTTTCGTGCTGCCGGGCATCCTGCTGCTGCACCTGTCGCTCATCGACGGCGATGCGCAGTTCGGTCCGCGCTACCTGGCGCTGGTGGGCAACAGCGTGACGCTGGCCACCGTTACGGCCTGTCTCGCCGTGCCGCTGTCGCTGCTGCTGGCCTACGGCGTGCGGCGCTACCGTTCCGCCTCGGTGACGACGGCGGTGCGGGTGGCGGGCCTGGGCTATGCCGTGCCGGGCTCGGTCATCGCCGTCGGCACGCTCATTCCGTTCGCGATGTTCGACAACACGGTCGACGCCTGGATGCGATCCACGTTCGGCATTTCCACGGGGCTGCTGCTTACCGGGACGATCGCCGGCGTCGTCTTCGCCTGTCTGGTGCGGTTCCTGGCGGTGTCGCTCCAGACCGTGGAGGCGAGCCTGACCAAGATCTCGCCATCGATCGACGCCGCCGCCCGGTCGCTCGGCTCCGGCACGCTGCGCACCGCCCTGACGGTCCACGCGCCGATCATGGGCGGAAGCCTGCTGACGGCGTGGCTGATCGTCTTCGTCGACACGATGAAGGAACTGCCGGCGACCCTGCTGCTGCGGCCGTTCAACTTCGACACGCTCGCCGTGCAGGCCTATCACCTCGCCAAGGACGAGCGTCTCGCCGAGGCCTCCACCGCCGCCCTGGCCATCGTCGTGGTCGGCCTGGTTCCCGTCCTGCTGCTGTCCCGCTCCATCGCCCGCGCCCGCCCTGGCCTGGGCAGCGAGGGGGCGGAGGACGACGCGGTCGAGATCATCGAGGGCGTCGCCAGCCAGCGGCCCTGATCCGGCCGTTCTGAGACGAGCCTGTCTTCCGATCGTCACGCGCCTGTCAGGCGGCACGGCTAACGTGCCCGCGCCGTCGGGCTGCGCCCGGCTCTTTACGCCAGCGACGAATCGGAGCCGCGAATGTCGATCACACTGACCCACACCGGACGCTACGCCACCGGGATATTCGACGAGAGCGCCGCCGAGATCGTGGCGCACGACCCGCTCACGCAGCGTCTGTTCGTCGTCAACGGTGCGGCACGGACGATCGACGTCCTGCAGTTGGACGGTGCCGGCGATCCCGTCCTGCTGACTCAGATCGAGGTCGGTCACGTCAACAGCGTCGCCGTCTCCAACGGGGTCGTCGCGGCGGCCGTGCAGGGCGAAGAAGACGACGGCCGCGGACGGGTGGTCCTGATGGACACCGACGGTGCGCTGCTCGGCGAGGTCGAGGTGGGCGTCCTGCCGGACGCGCTGACCTTCTCGCCGGACGGCACGAAGATCGTCGTCTCCAACGAGGGCGAGTTCACCGACGAGGTCGATCCGCCCGGATCGATCAGCATCATCGATCTGTCCACCGGTCCGGGCAGCGCCACCGTGGTGGAAGTCGACTTCACGGCCTTCGACGGCCAGGAGGACGCCCTGCGCGAGAAGGGCGTGCGCCTGTTCCCCGGCAAGACGGCCTCGCAGAGCCTCGAGCCCGAATATGCGGCGATCAGCGCCGACGGCACGCGGGCCATGGTGACGCTGCAGGAGAACAACGCGGTCGCGATCATCGACCTGGAGACGGCGGAGATCGTCGACATCGTCGGCCTCGGCCTCAAGGACCACAGCCTGGAGGGGCAGGGACTCGACCCGAGCGACCGCGACGGCGGCGTGAACATCGCCCAGGTCCCCGTCTTCGGCATGTATATGCCGGACGGCATCGCATCGTTCGAGAGCAACGGGCAGACCTATTTCATCATTGCCAACGAGGGCGACGCCCGCGGCGAGGAGGTCCGGATCGAGGATCTGGTCCTCGATCCGACCGTGTATCCGGATGCCGAGGCGCTGCAGCAGGACGAGACGCTGGGCCGGCTCGAAGCCTCGTCGCCCGACGGCGATATCGACGGTGACGGCGACATCGACCAGATCCACGTCTATGGCGGCCGGTCGTTCTCGATCCTGAACGGCGACGGCATGGTCGTCTTCGACTCCGGCGACGATTTCGAGCAGATCCTGGCGGCGCAACTGCCGGAGGCGTTCAACGCCAACAACGACGACAACGACTCGATCGACAGCCGCAGCGATGCCAAGGGGCCGGAGCCCGAGGGCGTCACCATCGGCGTGATCGGTCCGGAGACCTACGCCTTCATCGGGCTCGAGCGCGCCGGCGGCGTGATGGTCTACAGGATCTCCGATCCCACGGCCCCCGAATTCGTCCAGTACATCAACAACCGCGACTTCACCGTCGACGCCGAGAGTGCGGCGGCGGGCGACCTCGGTCCCGAGGGACTGGCGTTCATTTCGGCCGACGACAGTCCGACCGGAAAGCCGATGCTGGTGACCGGCAACGAGGTGAGCGGCACGACGTCGGTCTTCGAGATCGACGTCACGCCGACGATCTCCGAGATCCAGGGGGCCGGCCATCAGTCCGGCTATGCCGGTATGACGGTCACGACCGGCGGCATCGTGACGGCGCTGGAGAGCAACGGCTTCTATCTGCAGGATCCGACCGGCGACGGCGACGTCGCCACCTCCGACGCGGTCTTCGTCTTCACCGGCAGCGGCAATGTGACCACCGCGGTCGGCGATGCGGTGACCCTGACCGGAACCGTGCAGGAGTATTTCCCAGGGGGTGCCGCGACGGGCAACCTGTCGACCACCCAGATCGGGGCGTTGACGGACCTTTCCATCGATTCGCGCGGCAACGCCCTGCCGGAGGCCGCCATCATCGGCGACGGCGGACGGGTGCCGCCGACGGAGGTCATCGACGACGACGGGCTGGCCGTCTTCGACCCCGGGAACGACGGCATCGACTTCTACGAGTCGCTGGAGGGGATGCGCGTCACGGTGAATGACGCGGTCGCCGTCTCGGCGACCAACCGCTTCGGCGAGATCTTCGCCTTGGCCGACGAGGGTGAGGGTGCCACCGGGCGGAACGACCGCGGCGGGATCACCCTGGCGCCCGACGACGCGAACCCCGAGCGGATCCAGATCCAGTTCGACGACGACGTGCTGCGCAACTTCGACCAGACCGTCGATGTCGGCGCGCGCCTCGGCGACGTCACCGGCGTCGTCGACTACAACTTCGGCAACTTTGAAGTGAAAGTCACCCAGGCCTTCCCGATCCTGGCGCCCAGCGCGCTGGAGCGCGAGACGACGGCGCTCACGCCGACCGAGAACGGCCTGACGATCGCCACCTACAACGTCCTGAACCTGTCGCCGCAGGACACGGCGCAGCTCGCGGCGCTGGGCGCGCAGATCGCGACGAACCTCGGCGGCCCCGACATCATCGGCGTGCAGGAGATCCAGGACGCCAGCGGCGAAGTCGACGACGGCACGGTCTCAGGCGCGGCGACGCTGCAGGCGCTCGCCGACGCCATCGCCGCGGCCGGCGGCCCGGCCTACGCCTTCGCCGAGGTGGCGCCCGCCGACGGCGCGAGCGGCGGCGTTCCCGGCGGCAACATTCGTAACGCCTTCCTCTACAACGCCGACCGCGTCGATCTGGTCGAGGGGTCGGTGACCGCGCTGGGCACGGGCGAAGCCGCCTTCGCGGACACCCGCCAGCCGTTGCAGGCGCAGTTCCTGTTCAACGGCGAGACGGTCACGGTCATCAACAACCACTTCCCGTCCAAGTCCGGCAGCACGCCGCTGTTCGGTGCGGAGCAGCCGCCGGTCGACGGCGGTGCCGACCAGCGGCTCGCCCAGGCCGAGTTCCTGAAGGCGCATATCTCTGCGCTCGAAACGGCCGACACGGACGCCAAGGTCGTGTTCCTCGGCGACCTCAACGACTTCCAGTTTTCCGAGGCCGTCCAGACCCTGCAGGGCGAAGGCGCGGATCAGGTCCTGTTCGACCGGCTCGACACGCTCGAAGGCGACGCGACCTACACCTACAATTTCGAGGGCAACGCCCAGGTCCTCGACCACCTGCTGTTCAACGAGGCCCTGCGGGACACGGCCGAGATCGACATCGTGCATGCCAATGTGGACTTCGCCGATCAGGCCAGCGACCACGAGGCGATCGTGGCGCGGGTCGAGATCGAGCCCGCCGCGTCGGCCGAATACCAGCTGCAGATCCTGCACGCCTCGGACCTGGAGGGTGGCGTCGAGGCGATCGGCCGCGCGGCCAACTTCGCCGCGCTCGCCGACCTGTTCGAGGACGAGTACGCCAACTCGGTGACGATCTCCGCCGGGGACAACTACATACCGGGTCCGTTCTTCGTCGCTGCCGCCGATCCGAGCGTCCAGAGCGTTCTGAACGAGGTCTACAACGACCTCTACGACACCGACATCTTCACCGGCCTGGGCGTAGGCAGCGGCCGCGTCGACGTCTCGATCATGAACGTGATCGGTTTCGACGCATCGGCCTTCGGCAACCACGAGTTCGACGCCGGTACGAGCGCCGTTGCCGAGATCATCGGCGCGTCCGGCAGCCCGGATGCGATCTCCTGGCTCGGCGCCCAGTTCCCGTATCTCTCCGCGAACCTGGACTTCTCGGGTAGCAACCTGGCCGGACTTCTGACCGACGACATCCTCTCTTCGGAGGCCTTCCGGGCGGACCCGACCGACATCCCGGGCAGTTTCGTCACGCCGAAGATCGCGCCGGCGACGATCATCGAGGAGAACGGCGAGATGATCGGCGTCGTCGGTGCGACGACGCCGCTGCTGGAGAGCATTTCCTCGCCGGGCGCCGTCGCGGTGCGCGAGCCGGGTGCGGGGACGAACGACATGGCGGCACTCGCCGCCATCCTGCAGCCGACGATCGACGCGCTGCTGGGACAGGGGGTCGACAAGATCATCCTCACCAGCCACCTGCAGCAGATCGCGCTGGAGCAGGAACTGGCCGGGCTGCTGCACGGCGTCGACATCATCCTGGCCGGCGGCTCCGACACGCTGCTGGCCGACGAGACGGACGTGCTGCGCGAGGGCGATACGGCGGACGGCGACTATCCGCTGGTCACGACCGACGCGGACGGCAACACGACGCTGATCGTCTCCACCGACGGCGAATACTCCTATCTCGGCCGCCTCGTCGTGACCTTCGACGCCGAGGGCAACGTCCTGGCGGACAGCCTGGACGAGACGGTCAACGGCGCCTATGCCAGCACCGAAGCGGTGGTCGCCGCGGCTTGGGGCGAGGCCGATCCGTTCGCCGAGAACTCCAAGGGAGAACTGGTGCAGCGGCTGGTCGATGCCGTCGACGAGGTCGTGACGGTGAAGGACGGCAACGTCCTCGGGCTGACCGACGTCTATCTCGACGGTCGACGTGAATCGGTCCGTACCGAGGAAACGAACCTCGGCAACCTCTCGGCCGATGCGAACCTCGCCGAGGCGCGCAAGGTCGACGCCGAGGTCATGGTGTCGATCAAGAACGGCGGCGGCATCCGGGCCGGGATCGGCGAAGTCGACAGCGAGACCGGCGAACTGGTCGCGCCGGCCGACGGCGAGGTCTCGCAACTCGACATCGAGAACGCGCTGCGCTTCAACAACAGCCTGTCGATCGTCACCATCACGGCCGCGACGCTGCTCGCGGTCATGGAGCACGCCTTCGCCGGCGTCGCACCGGGTTCCACCCCCGGTGCCTTCCCGCAGATCGGCGGCATGGAGGTCAGCTTCGATCCGTCGGCCGCGGCGGGCGATCGCGTCCGGTCGCTGGCGGTCGTCGACGAGGACGGTTTGCCGGTCGACATCATCGTCGAGAACGGTGAGGTCGTCGGCGACGCTTCGCGGGAGATCAAGGTCGTCACCCTCGGCTTCCTGGCGGACGGCGGCGACGGCTATCCGTTCCCCGACGGGACGCTGGGCCGGATCGACCTGGGCGCGGACAACCTCGCGGAGGGCGAGGCCGACTTCGCGACGGCGGGGACGGAGCAGGACGCACTCGCGGAGTACATGCTGGCCAATCATGCCGAAGTGCCCTATGCCGCCGAAGAGACATCGCCCGAGCAGGACGAGCGGATCCAGAATCTCGCCGTGCGCGAGGATACGGTGCTGGAGGGCGGCGATCCCGATCCGGATCCCGACATGGTCCTGGTCGGCGGCTGGGCGGACGACACGTTGGTCGGCGGCTCCGGCAACGACCGCATCTCCGGCGGCTTCGGTGACGACAATCTCGACGGGGGCGCCGGTGACGACGTGGTCGATGGCGGCTTCGGCGACGATGGCATGCTGGGCGGTCTCGGCAACGACCGGATGAAGGGCGGCTTCGGCAATGACGATGTCGACGGCGGCGGCGGCGACGACGTGATCCACGGCGAGTTCGGCGACGACGTCCTTTCGGGCGGTGCCGGTCGTGACATGATCGACGGCGGCTTCGGCGACGACCGGATCGTGGGTGGCGGGGGGCGCGACACGCTGCTCGGCGACTTCGGGCGCGATGTCGTCTCCGGTGGTGGCGGCGACGATAGGATCCAGGGCGGTTTCGGCGACGACCGTCTTGCGGGGAATGCCGGCGACGACGAGATCGATGGCGGCTTCGGCAACGACCGGCTGGCCGGCGGCGAAGGCGACGACGTCCTCGAAGGCGGTTTCGGCAACGACGCCTTCGTTTTCGAAACGAGCTTCGGCCTCGACCGGGTCATGGATTTCGGCCGCGGCCGCGACACGATCCGGTTCGAGGACGGCTTATTCGGCGACTTCGCCGCGGTGACCGCGTCGGGCAGTCAGGTCGGCAGCGACGTTCTGCTGTCGTTCGATGCGGACAACGTCATTACGCTGGTCGGTGTGGATCTCGCCAGCCTGCGCAGCGACGATTTCAGCTTCGCCTGATCGGAGAGGGGCGCCGTTCGTCGCGGCGCCCCGTTCCGCAAAGGCGTTGCAGATCCACGTGTCGCTTGCGAGTGATAACGATTCTCATTAATGTGGGCTCGTTCGTACCGGAGATGCCCGCATGATCGAACAGTGCCGCTTTGTCGAGTCCCCCGGCGACCCCGCAAGGCGGCGGATCGCCGAACTGACCGATGCCGAACAGCTGATGGTCTGGGCATTCCGAAGCTGGGCCTTCGCGCACCATGCTTCGCGCAGCGTGGAACGCGACATCCAGCGCGGCTGCGGCCGCGAGGAGGGCGAGCGCGTGACGGTTGCCATCCGCTCGATCCTGGTGCTGATCGCGCTCTACGGCCGCCGGCCCCTGCGGCTTGGGCCGCCCGGCTGGCCCGGCGTGACCACCGACGAAATCCGTCTGCTGCAGCTCTATGCGGCCGGTCAGCGCGGTTCGGCCGATGCGGTTCGGGCGCACCTCGCCTGGATGCTACGCCCGGTCCACACCGCGCACCCGGAGATCGCCGTCGCCCACGCGGCGGCCATCCTGGGACGCTCCGGCTTCCACCTGCCGTGGCGCTGCGAAGAGGCGGAGCCGATCGCGCGGCGCGCCGCGTCCCGGCAGCCTGCCACTTACGGCGAGCGACTGCGCCTCTGCGACTGAGGGCCGTAGCGCGCGCGGAGCAGGGCGCGGAAGGCGGCCGCTGCCGGGGAATCGGAGCGGCCGCGCAGGGACACGATGCCAATCTCGCGCGTCACGGCATTGCCGGCGATCGGCAGGACGGCGCAGCCCGAGGTGTCGAGCTTCCCTTCGAGCACACGTGGCACGAAGGTGACACCGAATCCCGCTTCCGCCATCGCGACGAGGGTGGAGAAGGTGTTGGCCTCGTGGCCCACCGACAGCGTCAGCCCCTGCGCGTCGAAGGCTGCCTCCACCGTGTCGCGCAGGCCGGCGCCGCGCGGCGAGCAGACGACGGACCATTGCGCGAGGTCCTCCAGTAAGACCGCGGAGCGCCCGGCCAGCGGATGGTTCCGCGCCACGACGGCCACGCAGGGATCCTCGAACAGCGGTTCGAAGTCGAAGGGATCCCGCGGCATCGGCCCCGACATCAGGCCGATCGCGGCGCTGCCCTGTTCCACCGCCTCGAAGGTTCGGCGGGTCAGCACCTCGACCATTTCGACGGCGACGCCGGGGTAGGCATCGCGGAAGGCGGCCATCGTCGACGGCAGGATCGTCCCGGCGATCGACGGAATGGCGGCGACGGCGATCCGGCCCCGCGCCAGTCCCGCTTCCTCGCGCAGCTCGTCCGCCAGATGTTCCAGCTCTCCCAGGGCGCGCGCCGCCGCATGGAGCAGGCGCTCACCGGCGGGCGTCAGCGACACCGACCGCGTGGTACGGTTGAACAGGTCGACGCGCAGATGCTCCTCCAGCTGGCGAACGCGCGCGCTGACCGCCGGCTGCGACAGATTCAGGCGTTCCGCCGCGGCCCGGAAGCTGCGGGATTCGGCGACCGCGATGAAGGCGGCGACCTGGGGCAGGCTGAAATTGATCACCTGGTTCGATCAATCGTTTCGATATTTCGAATTGTGTTACGGATGCCGTCCTGGTGCAACTGTCCGCACATCCGCCGGGGTCTAAAGTGACCGCCGAGCGGTATCGGACAACTGCACAGGCGACGCCCCATGAAGTTCGGCATCTTCTACGAGCATCAGCTCCCCCGGCCGTGGGAGGCGCGCAGCGAATATCAGCTGTTCCAGGATTCGCTCGCCCAGATCGAACTCGCCGACAAGCTCGGCTATGACTATGCTTGGGAGGTCGAGCATCACTTCCTCGAGGAGTATTCGCACTCCTCGGCGCCGGAAGTGTTCCTGGGCGCCGCCAGCCAGCGGACCAAGAACATCCGGCTCGGCCACGGCATCATCCAGCTGACGACGAACCAGCCGCATCGGGTGGCGGAGCGCGTTTCGACGCTCGACCTGCTGTCGGGCGGGCGTGTCGAGTTCGGCATGGGCGAGGGCGCCGGGCCGGCCGAGCTCCACCCCTTCAACATCCGCGTGCGCGACAAGCGCGATCGCTGGGAGGAGGCGGTGAAGGCCATCATCCCGATGTTCACGAAGGACAGCTGGGAGTTCCACGGCCAGTATTACGATTTTCCGGCCCGCAACGTCGTGCCGAAGCCGTTCCAGAAGCCGCACCCGCCGCTGTGGGTCGCCTGCTCGAACATCCAGACCATCACGCAGGCCGGCGCCTGGGGCATGGGCGCGCTGGGCTTCAGCTTCGTCTCGCCGGACGCGGCCAAGGCCTGGGTGCACCGCTACTACAACACGCTCCTGCACCGCCAGAACCGGCTGGCCGACTACCAGGCCAATCCGAACATCGCCATCGTCAACGGGTTCATGTGCGCCGAGACGGACGAGGAGGCGCTGGAGAAGGCGTCGGGCTGGACCTTCTTCATCTTCGCGCTGTCGCGTTACGGCCGGAAGGGCATCGACGCACCGGGCGAGAGCGACCTGTGGGCCGAGTACCAGGAGTGGCGCCACACCGAGAAGGCGCAGCAGGCGCTGCGCAACGGCCTGATCGGATCGCCGGAGACCATCCGAAAGCGGCTGCGGATGTTCGCCGACGCGCATGTGGACCAGGTCATCCTGCTGAACCAGGCGGGCAAGACCAGCCACAAGGACATCTGCGACAGCCTGACGATGTTCGCCGAGGAGGTGATGCCCGAGTTCCATGCCATGGAACCGGCGCATCAGGCCTGGAAGCAGGAGGTCCTGGCGGAGCGGCTCAAGCTCGAGGAACTCTCGACCGAGGGCTACGACCTCTATGCGCACCAGAACGAGGACATCGTGCGCATGACGCCGGAGCAGTTGAAGGCGATGATGGCGGAGAAGGAGCGGGCGAAGGTCGCCGCCGGCGGGGACTGACCCATAGACGAAGGTCGCCGGGACGGCCGCGTGGCCGTCCCGGCCTGTCTTTACCAGTTACTTCCAGCCGGCCTGGTCGAGCAGCTTCTGCGCCTGTGCCTGGTTGCGGCCATAGGCGCTGACGTTCACCGGGTCCTGCTTGAAGTCGTGGCCCAGGTCGGCGACCACCTCGGCCGGCTTCACCGTTTCGACCACCGGATACTCGTAGTTGCCGACGGCGAAGTATTGCTGGGCCTTGTCACTGGCCAGATACTCCAGGAACTTGACGGCATTCTCCTTGTTCGGCGCGTGCTTCAGCACGCCGGCGCCGGAGATGTTGACGTGGGTGCCGCGGTCGTCCTGGTTCGGGAAGACGACGCCCATGGCCTTGACCACGTCCTGGTCGGCCGACTTGTCCGACGTCATCAGCCGGATGAAATAATAGTGGTTGGCGACCGCGATGCCGCACTCGCCCGCGGCGGCGGCCCTGATCTGGTCGGTGTCGCCGCCCTTCGGTGCGCGCGCCATGTTGGCGACGACGCCCTTGGCCCACTCCAGCGCCTTCTCCTCGCCGTGCGCCTCGATCATCGAGGCCATCAGCGACAGGTTGTACATGTTGGAGCTGGAGCGGATGCAGATCTCGCCCTTGTACTTCGGATCGGCGAGCGCCTCGTAGGTCTTCGGCGGATCCTTCATCTCCGCCTTGTTGAAGAAGATCAGCCGGGCGCGTTTCGAGAAGCCGAAATATTCGCCGTCGGGATGGCGCAGCGAGGCCGGGATCCGCTTCGTCAGCGTTTCCGAGGAGGTCTCGGCGAAGATGCCCTTCTCCTCGGCGCGCCAGAGCCGTCCGGCGTCGACGGTGACGAGGATGTCGGCCGGGCTGTTGCGCCCCTCGGCCTCGATCCGCGAGATCAGCTTGTCGCTGTCGTCCTCGATCCGATTGATCTTGATGCCGGTGGCTTCGGTGAAGCCGTTATAGAGCTGCTCGTCGGTCTGATAATGCCGTGCCGAATAGATGTTGACCTCGGCGGCGGAAGCGATGGCCGCCGTACCGGCGAGCAGCGTCGCGGCGAGCGTGATCGTCGTGGAGCGTTTCAGGGTCTTCATGGCCCATCCTCTGCGGCGTCGTTGCGAATGAGAAAGCGTCGCAGTGGCAACATAACGGACCCAGCCTCCCACGCAAGATCACGGTTTTCTGATCATCGGACCCGGTGCCGGTCGACCGCGTCGAGGTCGAACGTGAAGCCGAGGCCCGGGCGGTCCGGCACGGCGACATGGCCGTCCTCGACCGTGATCCGTTCGCGATAGAGACGGGCCGTCCAGGGCATGAACTCCAGCCACGTGGCATTACCGAACGCACCCAGCAGGCACAGGCTCTGCTCGGTGAAGAGGTGGTTGGAGATCGCGATGTCGTGCGCGGCGGCGAGGTGGGCCACCTTCACGAACTCGGTGACCCCGCCGACGCGGCCGAGGTCGGCCATCCAGATGTCGGCGGCGCCGGCCTCCAGCATGCTGCGGAAGCCGTAGCGCGTCGCCTCTGTCTCGCCGCTGGCGATGGGGGTGTCGAGCGCGGCCGCCACGCGGGCGGAGCCGTGATAGTCGTACGGCGCCACCGGCTCCTCGAACCAGGTGAGGTCGAAGTCTTCCAGCCTGCGGCCGAGGCGAATCGCATGGTCGGCGGTGAAGCCGCGGCTGGCGTCGCACATCAGCGAGACGTCCGGGCCGATCGCCCGTCGCACGGCGGCGACCCGCTCGACATCCTCCTCGACGTGCGTCTTGCCGACGCGCATTTTCACGCCCCGGAAACCCTCGGCGACGTAGCCGGCCGCCTCGGCGGCGAGTTCGTCCGGCGTGGCGGAGAGCCAAAGGCCGGCGCTGCAATAGACCGGCACGCGGTTGCGGGCGGCGCCGAGCAGGTGGGCGACGGACTGGCCGAGGGCCTTGCCCTTGGCGTCCCAGAGGGCGGTGTCGATCGCGGCGAGGCCGAAGACGGTCACGCCCTTGTGGCCGAGGAAATAGAGTTCCTTCCACAGCCGCTCCCAGATCCGCTCGGCGTAGCGCACGTCCTCGCCGACGACCGCGGACTTCAGGCTCTGCACCATCGTCTCCAGCACCTCGATCCGCCGGCCGCCGAGGGTGAAGAGGAAACTCTCGCCGGTCACGCCGGCATCGGTGTCGACGAACACCAGGACGCAGCCGACGCGGTCGTTGCTGACGCCGCTGGAATTGCGCGTCGGCCGGGGCAGGGGGACCTCGACGACGATCGTGCGCAGGTCGGTGACGCGCATCTGGCATTCCTTTCGGGCGGGTTCGCGTCGGCGATGCTACGCGCCCCCGTCGTGCAGGGAAACGGGAGGGCCTTGCCTGATGCGGGCGGCTGCCGCCATGTTGCGGCGAAGAGGACGCCGCCCGGCAGGAGAGACGCATGGCCGAAGACCACGCCAAGGATTGCGACTGGAACGCGATGAGCGACGAGGACTTCCGCATGGAAGTTCGGCGCTGGATCGAGGCCGAGTATCCGCCGGAGAAGCGGTTCCCGAAGCACCGCATGACCTATCCGGAGATCAAGGACTGGTTCGACAGGCTGTCGGCCAAGGGCTGGATCGCCCCCGGCTGGCCGCGCGAGTACGGCGGCATGGGCCTCGATCCGTCGAAGCTGATCATCTATGTCGAGGAATACGAGCGGCACGGCTGCGCCCGTATTCCGGACCATGCGCTGCAGATGTGCGGTCCGCTGCTGATCCGCTACGGCACCGAGGAGCAGAAGCGCTACTTCCTGCCGAAGATCCTGAGCGGCGAGCACATCTGGTGCCAGGGCTATTCCGAGCCCAATGCCGGGTCGGACCTCGCCAGCCTGCGGACCGAAGCGGTCGCCGACGGCGACGACTATGTCGTCAACGGCCAGAAGATCTGGACAACGCTTGCGCATTCGGCGAACTGGACCTTCTGCCTCGTGCGGACCGACAAGACGGCGCGCAAGCCGCAGGAGGGCATCAGCTTCCTGCTGATCGACATGTCGACGCCGGGCGTCACGGTCCGGCCGATCCCGAACATCAAGGGCGACGTCGAATTCTGCGAGATGTTCTTCGACGACGTGCGGGTGCCGAAGAAGAACCTGGTCGGCGAGCCGAACAAGGGCTGGACCATGGCCAAGGCGCTGCTCGGGTTCGAGCGGCTTTTCCTGGGCAATCCGCGCATGCCGGAATATGCGCTGAACCGCCTGCGCGACCTGGGCGAGAAGACGGGGCGGTTCGAGGATGCCGCCTTCGTCGACCGCTTCACGCAGTTCCGGCTGGACGTCTACGACCTGAACTCGGCGTTCGAGCATTTCGCGGGCATCCTGCGCGCGGGCGGCGAACTGGGGGCCGACGTATCGGTGCTGAAGCTCTGGGCCACCGAGACCTACCAGCGCATCACCGAATACATAGTGGAAGTCGCCGGGGACCACGGCATCCAGCGCGAGGACGTGGTGATCGGCAACACCAGCGTCGACGTGATGGCGCAGTTCATCGAGTCGCGCCCGGCGACGATCTATGGCGGATCGAATGAGATCCAGCGCAACATCATCGCCAAGCAGGTGCTCCGGCTTCCCGGCTGAGCCGGGCTTACGCCCGTCTTTACCGGCCGTAGAGGGCGCCGGCCTACTGTCCCGCGATAAAAACCAACAGGGGGTGGACGGTGCGATCCGAGGTGGAAGCGCAGTCGGTGGCGGCGGCCCGGTCGCCGGACTGGCTGGATCCGGACCTTCGCTGGGCGGAGACGCTCTGGCACGCCCGCAAGGGCGTTGCGGACTTGCCGACGAAGTCGCAGATCGATCCGCTCGACGTTCCGCCGCGCTGCCTCGACCTGGCGTTCCTGTTCGAACTGCGCGACGACGCGTGGTACGCGAGGCTGATCGGCACCGGCTATTTCGCGCTCTACGGCTATGACGTGACTGGCATGCGGGTGTCGGACTTCATCCGCGCCACGGGCACAGGCCCGCGCGTCCTGGCCGACTATGAACGGGCCCGCTCCAGCAGGCTGCCCGTGTTCTCGCAGTCGGTCCTGAACTGGCGGCCCACAGGGGCGCAGCTGCCCTATCACCGGGTCGTGCTGCCCTTCACCGGAAACCCTCCCGACGATGGGATGGTGCGGTATCTCTTCGGGTTCACCAAGCTGCTCGGCAACCGTTTCTGAGCCGGCCGAGGCGGCTCAGCGGACGCCGCCCGCCGCGCGCAGGGCAGCGATGCGGGCGTCGTCGCAGCCGAGCACCTCGCGCAGGACCTCGTCCGTATGCTCGCCGAGCAGCGGCGCGGGCCCCGCACGCCGCACCGGCGTCCCGGACAGCTTCATCGGCGAGGCGACCGTGCGGAAGCTGCCGGCCGGATGCTCGACCTCCTGAATCATGTCGCGCGCCGCCGGCTCCGGAGCGGCGAGCGCCTCCGTCAGGGTGCGGACGCTGCCGGCGGGGACGCCCGATGCGCGGCAGCGCTCGATCCAGTGGTCGCGCGGCCGGCGCGAGAACAGATCCTTCAGCACCTCGTCCAGCTCCGCCTTGTGCGCCCGGCGGTCCTTGTTGGTGCGGAAGCGTGCATCCTCGGCCATGTCGGGCCGTTCCAGCACGTCGGTGCAGAGGCGCCGGAACTGCCGGTCGTTGCCGACCAGCAGGTTCAGCAGGCCGTCGGCACAGGGATAGACGCCGGTCGGGATGACCAGGAAAGAGCTGTTGCCGCTGCGCGGCGGGTTCTCGCCCGTCAGGAGGGCGCCCTGCGAGAGGAAGCCGCTGACGGCGACGACGGTGTCGAGCAGCGCCATGTCCACATGCTGGCCGCGGCCGGTCACCTCCCGGGCGCGCAGCGCGGCCAGGACGGCCATCCCGGCGTGAAGGCCCGTCAGCGTGTCGGCCAGCGAGGCGCCGGTGCGGACGGGGTCGGCCTCGGGCTGCCCGGTCAGGTACATGAGGCCGCCTTCGCCCTGGGCGATCTGGTCGTAGCCGACGTTCATGCGATAGGGCGTGTCGTGGCCGTAGCCGGAGATCGAGCAGTAGACCAGGCGCGGATTGGCCTTCGACAGGGCGGCGTAGTCCAGGCCGTGCCGCTCCATGACGTCGACGCGGAAATTCTGGACCAGGATGTCGCACTTTGCCGCGAGTTCGCGGCAGAGGTCGCGGCCGGCCTCGGTGCCGAGGTCGACCGTGATGCTCTTCTTGTGGCGGTTGATCGCGAGGAAGTAGGCGCTCTCGCTGCCGAGGCCGGGCGGGTTCCAGGCGCGGCTGTCGTCGCCGCCGTCGGGATTCTCGACCTTGATCACCTCTGCGCCCAGGTCGGCCAGCATCATGGTGAGGTAGGGGCCGGCGAGCACGCGGGTGAAGTCGAGCACGCGGATGCCCGTCAGCGGATGCGGCAGGGTCGCCGCGGCCTCGTCGGTCATTTCACGATTCCCTGTGCCTTGAGGCCGTCGACCCGTGCCGCGTCGTAGCCGAGCCAGTCGCCGAGCGCCGCGGCGGTATGCTGGCCGAGCGTCGGCGCCGCCATCGGATCGCGTACCGGCGTTCCGTCCATGCGGATCGGGCTGCGCAGGCAGGGCACCGTCCCGGCGGTCGGGTGCGGGATCGAGACGTAACGCTCGCGCTCCTTGACCTCGGGCGACTCGCAGGCTTCCGCGATGGTGCGGATCGGGCCCGCGGGGGCGCCGGCTGCGCGCATCCGCGCCACCCAGTTGTCGCGGGTGTCGCTGGCGAAGATCTCGTTCAAGGTGCGGTCGACCAGATCGCGGTTGGCGACGCGCGCGCTGTTGGTGAGGAAGTGCGGGTCGGCGGCGATGTCGGGCCGGTTCACCACATCGACGATGAACTTCTTCCAGACCCGTTCGCCTGCGAGCGTCATCTGGAACGGCCCGTCGGAGGCTTCGTAGACCCCGACGGGGTTGGCGGCGGGGCTGCCGTTGCCCCAGCGCATCGGCGTCTTGCCGTCGATGAGGTACGCCATGCCGAAGTGGAAGCTCATGGCGCAGGCCGTGTCGAACAGCGCCACGTCGACATACTGGCCCTCGCCGGTGCGGCTGCGGTGGAAGAGGGCGGCCAGGGTCGCCTGGGCGGCGCCGAGGCCGGTGGTGACGTCGATCATCGGGATGCCGGTGCGGGTGGGCTCGCCGTCGGGGCGGCCGGTGATCGACATGAAGCCGCTCTCGGCCTGGGCGACAGGGTCGTAGCCGGCGCGCCTGGCGAAGTCGCCGTCGCGGCCGTAGCCCGACATGGCGCAGTAGACCAGCGACGGGTTGACCGACTTGAGGCTCTCATAGTCGAGGCCGAACTTCTTCATGACGCCGGCGGAGAAATTCTCCAGCACGACATCCGCCTCCGCGGCGAGGTCGCGTGCGAGCGCCTGACCCTCGGGCTTCGACAGGTCGAGCGCGAGGCTACGCTTGTTGCGGTTGTAGGCGAGATAGAAGGCGCCCTCGCCGCCGACGCGCGGACCGGCATAGCCGCGGGCGTCGTCGCCGGTCTCCGGATGCTCGATCTTCAGCACGTCAGCGCCCAGGTCGCCCAGCGTCATGGCGCAGTGCGGGCCGGCGATGACGCGGGTGAAGTCGAGGACCTTGAGGCCGGAGAGCGGGTGGGGCAGGTCGGTTCCCCGCTTCGCATCCGGTGCCGCCGGGACAGGGGCGGCCAGCCATTCCTTCTCGATCGCCGCGCCGTGCTGGTTCAGCTCCGGCGCGCCCACCGGCTCGCGCAGGGGCGTGCCGTAGAGGCGCAGCGGGCTGCGCACGTTGGGCACGTCGCCCAGCGTCTCGTGCGGGATTCGGCCGACGATGCCACGCGTCTCCGCCTCGGCGGAGGTGTAGGCCTCGGGGATGGTGCGGATAGCACCGACCGGCACGCCGGCGGCGCGCATCTGCTCGATCCAGTGCTGGCGCGGCTGCGTCGCGAAGATCGCGTTGAGGAGAGCGCAGAGTTCGGTGTTGTTGGCGACGCGCGCCGCGTTCGTGGCGAAGCGCGGATCGTTGAGCAGATCGGGACGGTTCAGCAGTTCGCCCGCCAGCCGGCGCCAGGGCCGCTCGCCGCCAATCGTCAGGAAGAAGGGCCCGTCGGCGCCTTGGAACACGCCGATCGGCGAGGCGAGGATGCTGCCGTTGCCGGCGCGCTGCGGACATTCGCCGTCGAGCAGGTAGCTCTGCGATGCGTGCAGCGTCATGGCGAAGCCAGTGTCGAACAGCGGCACCTCGACATACTGGCCGCGGCCGGTGGTCTCGCGCGCGATCAGGGCGGCGATGGCCGCCTGGACGGCGGTCATGCCGGTGGTCACGTCGATCATCGGCACGCCAGTGCGCAGCGGCGGCAGGTCGGGGTCGCCCGTCATCGACATGAAGCCGCTCTCGGCCTGGACGACGGGATCGTAGCCGGCGCGCGCCTTGAACGGCCCGGTCCGGCCGTAGGCGGAGACCGAGAGATAGACGAGGCGCGGGTTGGACGGCGCGAGATCGGCGTAGCCCAGGCCGTACTTCTCCATCAGGCCGGTGCGGAAATTCTCGATCACCAGGTCGGCGCGCTCGGTCAGCGCCTTCGCCTTGGCGAGGTCCTCGGCCTTGTTGAGGTCGAGCGCGATGCTGCGTTTGTTTCGGTTGTAGCAGATGAAGGCCGGCGACAGGCCCTTATACTCCGGCGGCCGGTAGCCGCGGGTGTCGTCGCCGCCGTCCGGGTTCTCGATCTTCACCACGTCGGCGCCGAGGTCGGCGAGGGTCATCGCGCAGAGCGGGCCGGCGATGACGCGCGAGAAGTCGGCGACGCGGATGCCGTGGAGAGGGGGGAGGGGACGGTCGGTCATCGGAGGCCTTCAGGAATACGATACGGGGTCGTGACGATGGCGTTTCAGCCGACGATGCCGCGTTCGCGCAAGCGCGTAATCGTCGCGGCGTCGTATCCTGCGGCGGCGAGCACCTCGTCCGTGTGCTGGCCGAGGAGGGGCGGTGCCTGGAGGTCGGCGGTGGGCGTGCCGGAGAGCTTGAGCGGGGAGGCGAGCATCGAGATCGTGCCGGCGGTCGGATGCTCGACCTCGCGGACCATGCCGCGATAGCGGATCTCCGGCGCCTCCAGCGCTTCGCCGACGGCGCGCACCGAGCCGGCGGGAACGCCGGCGGCGCGCATCCTGGCGATCCAGTTCTCGCGCGTGTCGGTCAGGAACGTCACCGTCAGCAGGTCGCGCACCGCCTGACGGTTCTGCAGGCGGCCGGGGTTGGTGGCGAAGCGCGGATCCTCGAGCAGGTCGGGCCGGTCGAGCACGTCCTTGCAGAAGCGTTCCCACTGGCGGGCGTTGCCGATGACGATGTTGATCAGGCCGTCGGCACACTGGAAGGTTCCGAAGGGCTCGAGGAAGGGATGGCGGTTGCCGAGGCGCTGCGGCTGCTGGCCGGTGACCAGGTAGTTCTGCGCGAGGTTGGCCGTGACCGCGACGGCGCTGTCGACGAGCGCCAAGTCGATGTGCTGGCCCAGACCGTCGCGCTCACGCGCGAAGAGGGCGCCCATGATCGCCTGGGTCGCGAACATGCCGGTGAAGATGTCGGCATAGGAGGCGCCGCTGCGCATCGGCTCGCCGTCGGGCTCGCCGGTGATCGACATCATGCCGCTCTCGGCCTGGGCGACGGGGTCGTAGCCGGCGACCATCTTCAGCGGGCTGTCGTGGCCGTAGCCGGAGATCGAGCAGTAGATCAGGCGCGGGTTCTCTTTCGACAGGCTCGCATAGTCGATCCCCTGCCGCTCCATCACGTCGGGACGGTAGTTCTCGATGACCACGTCCACCTGTGCGGCGAGGCGGCGGACGATCGCCTGCCCCTCGGGCTTTGTGATGTCGAGGGCCAGGCTCTTCTTGTTGCGGTTGACGAAGAGGAAGTAGGAGGCCTCGCCGCCGACCTCCGGCGGCTTGTACTGCCGGGTGTCGTCGCCGCCCTTCGGGTTCTCGACCTTGATGACCTCGGCGCCCAGGTCGGCGAGGTTCAGCGTCGACCACGGACCCGCCAGGACGCGGGTGAAGTCGAGCACGCGGACGCCGGCGAGCGGCGGCGGCCGGCGGCCGGAAGAGGTCTGATCGGTCATGTCGCTGCTGCTGCCGAGGATGGGGCGGGGCGAAGGGCGGTGCCGGAAATGTCCGGATAATGACCGCTGCCGCCGCCCTTGGAAAGATCCCCGCTATTCGCCGGGCGCCACGGCCGGCCGACGGGCGCGGGCGGCGCTCCAGCGATCGCCGACCAGCGCCATGACCACGGTGATCGTCATGAAACAGACGGCGGCGCCGAACAGCCAGCGCGGCTCGCCCTGGTCGAGGATCCAGCCGAACAGCATCGGCCCGATGGCGCCGCCGACGTTGAAGCCGGTCGACACGATGCCGAAGGTCCGGCCGGCGGCACCCGGCGGCGCCGCGGCGCGCACCAGCATGTCGCGCGACGGGGCGATCAGGCCGGAGAAGAAGCCGGCGAGGCCCATGACGGGGATCAGCACGAAGGCCGGCAGGTCCAGGGTCGCGACCATCAGAATCAGCAGCGCGGCGACGCTGAAGCTGCCCGCGGCGACATCGCCGTGCCGGCGCGTGCGGTCGGCCAGCCAGCCGCCGGCGAGAACGCCGAAGGCGCTCGACGCGAGAAAGGCGGTGAGCGCGACGTTGGCGGTGGTGAAGGCGATGCCGTAGCCGTCGACCAGGGCGGAGACGGAAAAGTTGTTGATGCCGCCGTTCGACAGGCTGAGCAGCATGAAGAAGCCGGTCAGCATCAGCACGGTGGGCGTGAACACCGAGACGCCGGCGCCCTTCGTGCCATCGGCAGCCGCGTTCTTCGCCGGGGCGGCCGCGGGCGCGGTCTGCGGCGGCGAGGCCAGGGCCAGCGCACCCGCCGCGGCCAGTCCGACGGCGCCGGCGAAGATCAGCGCGGCCGACAGGCCGCCGGTCGCGGCGATCACGAGCAGGACGGGCGGTGCGATGGCGCCGCCGACGAAACCCGAGAAGGTGTGGATCGAGAAGGCACGGCCGACCCGCGGCGAACCGATTCCGGCCGACAGGATGGCGTAGTCGCAGGGGTGATAGACGCTGTTCGCCAGCCCCGCGATGGCCGCCGCCACCAGCAGCCAAGCATAGACCGGAAACAGGCCGAGCGAAACGAAGGCGAGGCTGCCGAGGCAGAGACCGGCGATCAGCACCCGGCGCGGGCCGATCCTGTCGACCAGGAACCCCATCGGCGCCTGCGTCAGCCCGGAGATCACGTTGAAGATCGTCAGCGCCAGCCCGAGTTCGACGAAGCCGACGCCCATCGTGTCGCGCAGCAGGGGGAAGAGCGGCGGCAGGACCAAAATATGGAAATGGCTGATCAGATGGGCCGTCGAGATCAGGCCGAGCGTGCGGCGCTCGGCGGATCGCACGGCCGCGTCTGTCCTTCCATCGGCGGAGGCCGCGATTGTCATGCTCGCGCTCGTCCTCTTCGGGCGTTCCCGGGAAGCTAGCCCATTCCCCGAGTGTCCGCCACGCTGTGGCTGAAACCTTCCAACCTCGTCAGGAACCTGGATTGCTTTTGCGGTCCTAACTGAATAGCGTCGGGGGGCTACCACCTTCTACGCGAGGCACCAGCAATGATCGGGAGAGAGCCGCCTGCCGCCGAATCGGAACGGCCCGGTGACGCCTCGTTGAAAACCTGGACGACCCCGGAAATCACCTGCCTCGCCGCTCAAGACGCGGACGTTGCGCCCGCGTCCAGTGAAGACGGCGGCGCTTTAGTCAGCTAGCACCGTCGTTGCACGTCCCTGTCTCGCTTACGGGTTCCGCCGGCGCCCCTTTGACAGCGGCGCGCCGGTCCCGGACAGTATGTCCGTACCAACGAACCAAGTGAGGACTCGAGACATGGGCATGCTGGACGGTCGCGTGGCGATCTGCACGGGCGCTGGGCGCGGCGTCGGCGCCGAAGTCGCCAAGATGATGGCGGCGAACGGCGCCAAGGTGCTGGTCAACGATCCCGGTGTCAGCGGCGAGGGCGAGGGGGCCGATAACACCCCGGCGCAGCAGATCGTCGATCAGATCAAGGCGGCCGGCGGCGAGGCAGTGGCGAACTTCGGATCGGTCACCAGCTACGAGGACTGCCTCGGCATGGTCGAGCAGGCCCGCGACGAACTCGGCGGTGCCCACATCCTGTTCAATCCGGCCGGCATCCTGCGCGACCGCATGTTCCACAAGATGTCGCCCGACGACTGGCAGGCCGTCATCGACGTCCATCTGACCGGACACTTCAACGTGTGCCGCGCGGCGATCAACCTGTTCCGCGATCAGGAATACGGCCGCATCGTCATGGTGTCGTCGACGTCCGGCCTGCTCGGCAACATCGGCCAGGCGAACTACGGCGCCGCGAAGATGGGCATCGTGGCGCTCGCGCGGATCCTGGCGATGGAGAACGGCTCGAAGAACATCACGGCCAACGTCATCGCGCCGTCCGCCGACACGCGCATGACCCGCTCGGTACCGACGCCGAAGGATCCGCAGGCCGCCGCGATCCGCGAGGAGCGTCTGCGCCGCAGCCGCGCCGACGCTATCGCCCCGCTGTGCACGTTCCTGGCGTCGGAGCAGGCCGGCTACGTCAACGGCCAAGTCTTCCACCAGCGGGCGGCCGAACTGTCGCTCTACAGCCTGCCGCGGCCGATCCGCATGGTCCACCACAACGGCGGCTGGACTCCGGAATTGATCGCCGAGGTGGCGATGCCGTCGCTCTCGACCTCCTTCATGGATGTCGGCGACTCGCGGAAGATGCACCCCGGGATGCCGATGGACTGATCGACGACGGCAACAGAGAGGGGGTGCCGTGGGGTGCTCCCCATCCTTGGGAGGAAGGCCGATGATCTACGAATTGCGGGTCTACGAGTGCGTCCCCGGCCGGCTGCCGGCCCTGCTGAAGCGTTTCGAGACGATCACGCTGAAGATCTGGGAGCGGCACGGCATCAGACAGGCCGGCTTCTGGACGGTGCTGGTCGGCGAATCGAACCAGACCCTCTATTATCTGCTGGCGTGGGATTCGCTGGCGGATCGCGAGACGAAGTGGAACGCCTTCGCGGCCGATCCGGAGTGGCTGAAGAAGCGGGCCGAGACTGAAGCCGACGGTGCCATTGTCGCCAAGGTCAGCAACCAGTTCCTGCAGCCGACCGCTTTCTCGTCGGTGAAGTAGACCGAGAGGCCATCCGGCCGCAGCGACGCGGCCGGATGTTTCAGCCCAGTAGCCAGACCGCGACGGTGATGCCCACGACGATGGCGAGGACGAAGGCCGCGGTCATGAACCGGCGTTCCGGCGGCTGCAGTTCCTCTTCCCGCTCGATGGCGGCCTCGGCGCTGTCGGCGTCGACATGGCGCTCCGTCATTCGGGCCCGCTTACGGTCCTCGATCTGGTCGTGCATCGGTTACCCCGCCGGCGCAGCGGCGCCGTCCATCGCGACACCGTCAGACAAACGCCCCAGCGGGCTCCGGGTTCGCGTCGCCCGCGCAGGGCGTCAGTCGACCCAGGTCACGACCTCGTCGACGGCGGCGCGCGTGGTGCGGTAGCCGTTGACCGGATGGCTGGTGTCGGGAAAGCCGAAGGAGATGCCGCAAACCATCAGCCGGTCATCGGGAATGCCGAAATGGGCGCGCACGAACGGCGAGAAGCGGGCGAGCGAACCCTGTGCGATCGTCCCAACGCCCATGGCCTGCGCGGCCAGCATGAAGCTCGCGACATAGCCGCCGCAGTCGACGGCGCCGTAGACGTCCAGCAACGCATCCGTGGTGACGATGGCGACGTGCGGCGCGCCGAACAGCCGGAAATTCTCCATCGCCTGCCGATCGGAGCCGTCGCGGTCGCCCTTCATGATACCGAGCTGGCGGTAGAGGGCGAGGCCGCTCTCCTTGCGCCGCGTCGCATAGACGCCGCGATACTCGCGCGGGCGCGGCAGGTCGGACTGGTCTGGCGCATCGCTGGCGGCGTGCGCGTACATCGCCTCGCGAAAGCGCTCGGTCCCCTCGCCGCTGGTGATCACCACCTGCCACGGCTGACCGTTCCGCCACGAGGCGGTGCGCTGGGCGATTTCCATGATGCGCGTGATCGTCTCGCGCGGCACCGGCTGGGGCAGGAACGCGCGGCAGCTGTGGCGCGCGGTCATCAGGCGTTCGAGGGCCACGACATCGGCCTCGGTCGCCGCGAACGGCTCGACGGTTCGGGGATCGGTCATCGCATCCTGCTGATCGTTGGTGCCGTCGTCGGCATCCGCCGCCGCGACTGGGTCCGCCAAGCGGACGCGCGACCATTTCCGATGCGCGGACGATGCGAAAAGCTTGGTGACCCCGACGGGACTCGAACCCGTGTTACCGACGTGAGAGGCCGGTGTCCTGGACCGCTAGACGACGGGGCCATAAGCGGCGCGCACATTGGCAGAAACGTCCGTGACGATCAAGCTTTCGCCGACGGCCGGACGATTTTGGTGCTGCGTGCCGGCTGCTTTGTGGGCAGCGGTCGCCTATCTGGGGGCTGCAGGGGCAATTGCAATCGCACCCGCAGATTTTCCCGAGGATAAGTCGAAGAGTTCGATCCGCGTGGTTCCGTCGGGCATTTCGACGGTGACCGCGAGCATGCCGTCGCCGGGAGCCGCGCCGATCACGCGTCCGCCGGCGGGCAGCGTCAGGGTGCGCTCGCTGATGCGGGCGGTGGTCGCGCCGCCCAGCCGCTGCGCGATCACCATCGCGAGCGTGATGACGCCGACCACGATCAGCAAACCCATCACCACGACGAGAACCTTCAGTGCACGCACGCCGTCATCCTATGGCTGGCGATCCGCATCCGGACGATCAATCGAGACGATCAACTACCATGTATCCTCACCACATGGGACCGGGGACGGAGACGAGACGATGACGACGGCGGAGGTGACGGTGGGCTCCGCGGCCGAACGGCTGGACCGGGCGCTGGTCGAGGCGATGCCCGGATTGTCGCGAAGTCGCCTCCAGGTCCTCCTGCGGAGCGGTTCGGTCCAGGGCGAAGCCGGTATCGAGACGGATCCCAGCCGCCGTGTCCGGGCGGGCGAGCGGTTCGTGGTGACGATCCCGCCGCCCGAGCCCGCCGATCCGCAGGGACAGGACATTCCCCTCGATGTCGTCTTCGAGGACGACGACCTGATCGTCATCGACAAGCCTGCGGGCATGGTGGTCCACCCCGCGCCCGGGAGCCGCGATGAAACGCTGGTGAACGCCCTCATCGCGCGGTGCGGCGAGAGCCTCTCCGGTATCGGCGGCGTGCGCCGCCCGGGCATCGTCCATCGCCTCGACAAGGACACGAGCGGCCTGCTCGTGGTGGCGAAGAACGACCTGGCGCATGCGGCGCTGTCGGCGCAGTTCGCTGCGCGGACCGTCCGGCGCGTCTATCGGGCGGCGGTCTGGGGCCTGCCCGAGCCAGCGAACGGCCGGATCGAAGGAAACATCGGCCGCAGCACGCGCGACCGCAAGAAGATGGCGGTCCTGCGCACCGGCGGCCGCCCCGCAGCCACCCGCTACAGGGTGTTGCGCAGCTTCGGGCGGCTGGCGGCCGAGATCGAATGCCGGCTCGAGACGGGGCGGACGCACCAGATCCGCGTACACCTCACGAGCCGTGGACACCCACTGATCGGCGATCCCGTCTACGGGGGCGGCGGGCGGGGCGGCCAGGATCCGCGGGCCGTCGCGGCCCGTGCTTTCCCGCGTCAGGCGCTGCATGCTGCGACCCTCGGATTCGCCCATCCGCGCACGGGGGAACCGCTCGACTTCCGGTCGCCCGTGCCGGCCGATCTGGCGGGGTTGCTGGCGGTGCTGGCGGCGGATGACGCCGAGGATTGAGCCGGCGCGAGGAAACAAAGTAACGTTCCGTGGGTTTCTTTCGGGCACACGCCATCTATGCGGAGGCGTGCCCGGAGCCGCCGCCCGTCCGTCGATCGGAATCGTGCCATGGCCAACACTTCGCCCGTTCCCGCCAACCTTCCCGCCGTCGGAAGCGAAGGCAACCTCTCGCGCTACCTCCAGGAAATCCGGAAGTTTCCGATGCTGGAGCCGGAGGAGGAGTACATGCTGGCCAAGCGCTGGCGCGAGCACGGCGACAGCGAGGCCGCCCATCGGCTCGTGACCAGCCATCTGCGACTCGTCGCGAAGATCGCGATGGGCTACCGCGGTTACGGCCTGCCGCTCTCGGAACTGATCTCCGAGGGCAATGTCGGGATGATGCAGGCGGTGAAGCGCTTCGAACCCGAGCGCGGCTTCCGTCTCGCCACCTATGCGATGTGGTGGATCCGCGCCGCCATCCAGGAATACATCCTGCATTCGTGGTCGCTGGTGAAGATGGGTACCACCGCGGCGCAGAAGAAGCTCTTCTTCAACCTGCGGAAGCTCAAGGGACAGCTCAAGGCGGTGGAGGAAGGCGACCTCACGCCGGAGAACGTTCGCAAGATCTCCGAGACACTGAGCGTGCCGGAGGACGACGTCGTCCAGATGAACCGACGCATGTCGAGTCCGGACCATTCGCTGAACGCACCGTTGCGCGCCGACAGCGAGGGCGAGTGGCAGGACTGGCTCGTCGACGAGAGCGAGAGCCAGGAGACGCGGCTGGGGGAGAGCCAGGAACTGTCGCGCCGGCGCGAGATGCTGAAAGGTGCGATGGAGCAGCTCAACGAGCGCGAGCGCTTCATCCTGAACGAGCGCAGGCTGAAGGATTCGCCGTCGACGCTGGAGGATCTGAGCCAGCATTACGGCATCTCCCGCGAACGCGTCCGCCAGATCGAGGTCCGGGCCTTCGAGAAGCTGCAGAAGGCGATCAAGAATGCGGCATTGCGGGAGAAGATGGACGCCGTCGCCGCGCGGCCGGGGAAGACCGCTTAGAGTACCGTGTCGGTAGTCTCGGGCGACACATGGCGCGGGCCGGAAATCTCGTGTCCCCACTCGTCCGTCAGCTTGCGACGGAAGCGCCGCAATTCCGCCACGCGTTGGCGGCGCCGAAACCGGTCGGCGGCCTGGATGACGGGCGGGATCGTCAGGAACAGTCCCCAGCCGATGGCCGCCGAGCCATACATCCCCACCCATACCGACGGCTGGGACAGATAGCGGGGCAGGCGCGCGGTTTCGGCGCCGCCAAGGGTGAAGAAGTAGACGGCAAGCCCGACCCCCGCGAGGTTGAGCGCCCCAACCGCCGTCGCAATGCCGCGGCGCTCGGGTGCTTCGGCGATCCACGCGAGGATCGTCGGCATGACGCCGATGAAGATGAGAAGCGCCGCCGGCGGCATGAGAACGGTGAGAAGCAGGAAGCACCCCGCCAGCACCGTCATGCCCGCGGTCTTCAGGCGACCGCGGTAGCCTCCCGCCGGGGGGCGTGAAGCCGCCCCACGCGGTAGGGCCGCGCGCTGCACGGCCGGTCGTTGGGCCGGTGTGCGCCGGGACGCCGGCGAGGTCCTGGGAGCTGGAGCGGCCATGCCTAAAGCGCCTGGAGTGCGAGTACGAGCACGACGACGGAGAAGCCGGCGAAGCTCGATACTGCGACGGCGATCTCGCGGCCCCGGTTGGCGGCCCGGCGTTCCATCACGTCGGCCTCGGCGCGGAGCCGCGCCATCTCGGCGCCTGCAGCGGCGAACAGATGCCGCGCGCGGTCGAAGCCCTGCCTGTCTTCGTCCCAGGTGCTCTGGGCGTCGAGCGGGGCCAAGAGCTCGATCAACTGTCCAGACTCGCGCGCGGCTGCCAGACGTCCCGCGATCTGCTTGCGAAGCGCGCGATTGTGCAGACGGGCCGGCAGGGGCGCGATGCGGGCCGCCATCCAGTTTGAGAGCAGAGGAAGCGGCTCCCGGCCGGCCATGATCTGTGCGGCGGCGAGCAGGCGCAGTTCGAGAACGGCGCGTTCCCCGGCGAGGGGCTGCCGGCTGCCGAGATTGGCGATCCGCTGCCGGCCGAGCGACATGCGGTGCGCGATGAATGCGGCGCCGTGCGCATCGAGCGGCGAGTTTCGGAAATCGGCTGTTCGCGCGAGATGCTCCAGCTGACGCAGGAACATCGGTAGGTCGAGGACGTAGGCCGACCGCATCGCTGGCGAGAGACAGGGAAGGTCGGGAACCAGTTCGTAGGCGCAGCGCTCCAGCCCCGCACCGAAGCCGGCCTGTGTCGCGAATTGAAGGGCGTCGCCCCGGCTGCTGCCGGCGGATGCCCATGCCACACCGTAGGCGTCGGAGAGCAGGCCGGACCGAATGATCCCGATGAGATCCGTGCGGTTCCGGTCGTCGATGAGGATCGACGCCAGGAACGTGCCGAACCCGTCCGGCATGACCGTGACACTGCCATAGCGCAGAGGGCCGTCTGGATCGATCACCTTGGCGACGCGCGCCGCCATGATCGCATCACTGTCGGGGCCCGTCGCGGCGAAGCGCTGCGCGGATCGCACGAGGGTATCGACGGCTTGGGCAGCGCCGGCGTCGCGCAGGCCGTTGCGCAGCCAGTCGGCAAGCGCGCCGGAGCGTACGATGGCCAAGCCGGCGCGGGGGTTCCCGACGATCGCCGCCGCCGCCGACGGTCTGGTGCGATAATGCTCCTGCCCGATGCGCAGGCTTTTTCCCTGTGTGCCAGCACCGGCGGCGGCATGATGCGGTATGCGCTCCTGGCGCAACCAGGTTTCTACCTCGTCCAGGCCCCAACGCTGCTCCTCGTCGTCGTTGAGGAGGCCGCGCAGCATCGGCATCAGCTCCGGCGGCGGGGCCTCGGCACTCAGCACCGCACTCGCCGATCCGAAATCCAGCCTCCGCTGCGTCAGCACCTTGCCCGGAACGTCCTTCCAGGCGGATCCGCGGCAGGTCAGCTCCAGGACCGTGATGCCCAACGCATAGAGGTCTTCGCTGGCGGAGCCCTCGGCGCGCCCCATCGGATCGGCGGCACCGTTCGGCCGAGTCTCGTGCGCGACCGACTGGTCGGATCCCGGCGGAGCCGAGAAGCACTCGCCCAGGATCACCGAACTGCGACGCGCGTCCGCCCAGAACAGATTGTCCGCGCGGATCGAACGGTGCGCGATTCCCAGCGATGCGAGGTGGCGGAGGGCGCGAGTAACCGGCCAGATGACGCGCTGCACCGTCTCCTGGACGGAAAGGCGCTCGTCCCCGAGGGCGACCCGACCACCTTCGGGCACCTCACAGACAGCCACGATCGCACGTCGACCGAGCGGCGGCCAATCGACCACACTGCAATCGAGGACACGCAGGACGCCATGCGGCTGGTTCACCGCCAGCGACCGGAGCACCCTGATCCGGGGCAACAGGGATTCGAAGACCAAGGCGAACAGCTGTCCCTCGGATGCGCCATCCTGACGGACCGCGAACGCCTGGGCCGTCGGCGACGCCAGCGCGGGCAGCAGTTCGCCGGAAAGCAGCGCATAGCCGGAGCGTGTGACGACGGGCGCCGCCGCCTTGTCCGGCTTCGCGTCGTTCTCGGCCGCCGTGTGTTCGCGGGACTCACCCGCCATCTCCGCCTCGCTGGGCATCGCCGTGCACCCGACAGGATCGGCATGTTTGCGTAAGATCCTGTTAACGGGGCGGAACTTGTTCGCACTGGCCGTGTGCTCCATAGTGCGGGAGCCGCCAAACGAGACTTGCCAGCCCTTGCCTGCCGCCCCCCAATATCAGTGCCGGATCGGCGGATGAGGTTCGCAGCCTGCAGTCCGGCCGCGGTGATGTTCTTCGGCATTGCGCTGGGGCTGGCCCCGGTGCCCGCGGCTACGGCAGCGCCGTGGATCGATCCGGGGGACCGAAACCTGCGCAGCGACATCGAGCTGCTGGAGGCGTGGCGGGTGGTTCCCGGACCGGTTACGACGTGGCCCATTCCGTGGGCGCAGTTCGCCGGCGCCATGACTCGTCCAGTTCGTAGCGGCCTGCCACCCCACGTCGCCGCGGCGCTAGAGCGGGTGCGCGAGCGCTATCTCGCCGAGACCGAAACCGAACGGTGGCGCGCGACGGTCAGCGTCTCCGCCTCGAACGCGCCGGCGCTGGTGCGCGGCTTCGAACAGCAGGCGCGCGACGAATGGGATGCGACGGCGCAGGCCGAATATATGTGGCCGTCGACGGCGGTGCGGCTCAGCATCGGCGGACAGTCGGAGGCGGATTTCAGCGACGATGAACTGCGTCTGGACGGAAGCTATGTCGCGCACGAGACCCACGACTGGCTGCTCTATGGCGGGCTGACGGATCAGTGGTGGGGGCCGGGCTGGAACAGCAGCCTGATCCTGTCGAACAGCGCCCGGCCGTTTCCGCGCGTAGGCGTCATGCGAAACGACCCGAAAGGCTCCGAGCTACCGGTGCTGCGCTGGCTCGGGCCGTGGCAGGCCAACGTCTTCGTCGGCGTCCTTGAGGAGCGGGATCGAGCGGTGAAGGATCCGCTGATCGCTGGGATGCGGCTTTCCGTCAATCCGCTGCCCGGACTCGAACTCGCGGCGTCGCGAACCTTCCAGATCTGCGGCGAAGACCGATCCTGCAGTGCCGGCACCTGGTTCGACGCCGTCACCGGACGGGACAATACCGGCGGCGCGAGCGACCCGTCGAACCAACTCGCGGGCCTCGACGCCCGCTATGCCGGCCATATCGGAAGCTTGGCATATGCCGGGTATGCGCAGTATATCGGAGACGACGAGGCCGGGGGTTTCCCTAGCCGCGCCACCGGATTGGTCGGGATGTCGCTCGCCGGTGCGGCCGGCGCGGGCGGGGCTCACTGGCGCTTTGTCACGGAATATTCCGATACGGCCGCCAGCGTGCTCAATTCGGACAAGAGATACGACCTGACCTACAACCACTTCATCTACAGGACCGGCTATCGCTATCGCGGGCGGCCGATCGCCCATGCGTTGGACAACGACACGCGTCTGCTTTCGGCGATCGGAATTCTCACCGACGATCGCGGGTGGATCTATCGCGGCGCCTACCATCATGCAGACCTGAATCGCGATGGCAGCCCCGGTGGCAACGCGGTGAGTGCTACGGCCGAGGACATCGACGTGTTCGAACTCGGCCTTGAGGTACCACTCGACCGGTCGTCGCTGGCGTTCGGCCTTCGTTACCAGACGGATCAGCCCGATACTCCGGGCGACCGTGACTCGCTCTTCGCCGTCGACGCCCGATGGCTCTACCGACCCTGACGCAAAAGCCGGGACCCAGCATGCGCATCATCAGAAATCTCGCCGCGCTCGCCGCCATCGCATCCCTCGGCGGCTGCGCGACGGGTCAGGGCCTCATGACGGACCTCGGCTTCGGCGGCGGCGCCGCGGAAAGCCGCGGTTCCAGCAACGTGCAGGCGGTATGGCGGGACGAAGTGAGGGTGACAGTGGAGGGGCAGATCAGTCTGGTAGCGGTAGATCCCAACCAATGCCATTTGCTCACCGTGCCCGGCGAGGACCCTTATGCCCTGGTGGGGACTTTGGGCGGGGTGGTGGAAGGTGAGCGCGTCGAGGTTACCGGCCAACTCGCCGCATGGTCGACCTGCGACACCTATCGCACGCTCCGAATCAACCGCATCCGTCGCCTGCAACCGGTATCCTGATATCGCAGTTGTGTACGCGAAGGGGCCGTTGAGCGCGTAACTTCAGCGGCCGCATCGGTCGGACCCACACCGGCACCGGCGCTGGCGGCGACAGCGGGATTCTGAATACGATACAAAGCACCGGGGGCAAGTAGACAGCGCGGTTACGGTGCAGTGCTCGGAGCAGGGTTGTGCCGCTCGCGGTGATGTCGAACCGCCGACGTCTTCGCTCCAGAAACACCGATGCCCGGCGCGGTAGCCCGCGTCGGGCATCGTGCATGCCAGTCTCCTAGTTGCGGCTGATGACCGCGATCGAGGCGGCGCTCACCGCCAGCTGGCTGAATATCTGTGTTACGGTGGTCGCGAACTCGCGCATCCGGAACGGCGCAATGTCGCGCGGCACCACGATCCACGACCCAGGCAGGATCTCGTCGTTCGACGAGCCCCAGACCGAGAAGTTGATGCGCGAGGCGGAGCCGTTGGGCCGGATGATGAAGGCGTTCGAGAGGTCAGCGTCGTCCGTCACACCGCCTGCCGCCTCCAGGTATTCGCTGACGCTGGTCGTCGTGGAGAACTGCTGTGCGCCCGGATTGAAAACTTCTCCCGAGATGAACACGGACAAAGGCCGCCGCGGGATCGTGATCTGATCGCCCCCCTCAAGGGTGACGTCGAATTCCGGTCGCTGCTGAAGCACGATCGGATTCAACTCGACGACCATTCGGCCAAGAGCATCGGTGCTTTGAAGCTTGCCGAGCAGATCGGTGATCACGTCGATCTGCTGAGGCGTCAGCTGCTCGTTGGTCTTGCTGGCTGGTTCCGACATGCGTCCGATCAGTGCGCGGTGAAACTCGCTTACGGCTCGGCTGCGAGCTTGCGCCTCGGACTGCCGGACGGCTGCGCGCGTAAACACCGCGCCGGTAGGGTAGGCCAGCGGCTGCAGACCTCCGGCACGCTGAATCAATGAGCTGAGCTTTTCACCGCGCACAATTCCGTAGCGCCCTGGGCGCTTCACCTCCCCACGGATCTCTACTAGCCCAATTTCCTGTTGCGAGATGAGCGGGTTGATGAGAACGACCGTGCCCGCGCTCACGCTGATCGCACTCGGTGCGATCAGGCGAAGGTCATGAAGCTGCCGCTCCACTTCCATTTCGTTCCGATCAGGGGCGAGGACGAAGCGGGTAATCTCGACGGCACCCATGTCGGCGCGTGCGGCGACGCCGCCGGCTGCCGAAAGGACTTTGTCGAGGGACAGTTCGCCGACGATCGGATAGCGGCCGGGCACGACGACCTGTCCCAGCAGTTCGACCGATGCGTCGGCGAGCAGGCGCCCCAAGGTCTCGGGCGCCAACGTGCCCGGTTCGCTCGGCTGCTCCGCCGCCTGATCACCGGAGGGTACGGCCCCCGCCGATGACGTGTCGATCGTTCCTAAGCGGCTGAGTGCCGCGCCGGACGGGCCTGTCAACACGGCTGATTGGCCGGATTGTCCAGAAGACTGGCCAAATTGGCCCGGTACCGAGCTGGGGCCCTGACCGGTGCCGCCTGGGGAGCCGATTGCGCCTCCGGCCTGCTGCTGTGCCTGCGACGGCCCCGGGCCGCCCTGACCGAGGGGGCCCATCCGCCCGCCCGGCACGATTGGCCCGGCGGTACCCGCTGGTCCAGTCGGGTTGCCGGTGCCGGTCCCCGCCTGTCCCTGAGCCGGGGATGCATCTCCTGCCGACGCAGGCGGTGCCTGGCCGCCGCCCTGGACGAGTTGCTGTATTTCCTGGAAGCCGAAAATCCGGACGACGTCTCGGCTCGCAAGTGGAATGGGATCGCCGCCCGACATGGCGCTCGCGGGCGAGAACGGGATGACTTCCCGCATGAAAGTGTCAGGGTTCCGCCGCAGGATGAGGCCGTAGAGGAGATACGGGTCCAGCTTGAACTGAGTCTGATCGCCGATCAGGTCTTTAACGGTGGGGGCGGAAGCCAGACTTCTGGTTCCCGGAAACCGCACGTGTCCGACCAACTGGACGCGGTCCTCGTCAATCTCGACCACGTCGGCCACGGCGGCACTCCGCCTCACCGTGGGACGCTCGGCTGGCCGCCTCACGCCAGACGCCCTCTCCGCCGCCAACCGGTTCAGTTCAGCCGTGGCGCCGACCGCCTGGACGGAACTTTGGCGTCCGCCGGAAAGGGCTCTCGCCAAGGCCATCACTTGGTCGATGCCATCGGGTGCCGCGACGGGATAGGCACCAGGATTCAGGACGTTTCCGAGCACGACAATGGAGTTCTGCAGGGCGAATGTCAGCAGCCGCGGGTTCTGGTCGAAAATCGCGGGGCATGCCTTTCCGGCCTTGCTTTGATCGACGGCGGCGAGGCGAGGCCCCACCAGTTTCTGCAGGGCGGTCGAAAATTGACCGGAAGCAAGATCCGAGTTGGGGTTTGCAAGGACCCAGCGCGTAAGGAAGTCAATTCCCGCGCACCCGCCTCGTGAAGGCTGCCCCGACAGCGCCGCCGCTACGTCGGCCGACGCCAAGTATCTGATATCGTCCAGACCGAAGATGAAAACTTTGTCATTGCTGGACAGCCGGATGTCACGTCGACCGGTAACAGCTGCACCAAGATCGATCTTGTCGAAGCGGCTCGCGCGTGTCTGTGGGTCGGTCGTCTCTATCACCGCGAAGGGGAGATAGGGATCCGGCAGCAAGCCCTCATATCCGCGAACCAGCGCTCGAACCGACCCAGCGCTGGACAACGGGTACGGGCCCGGAAGCCTCGCGTGACCTGCGAGCGACACCGTCCCGACCGTAACGTCGGTTGCCGTCTCTACAAAGAGGATTTCGCCGCTGCCGATTGGCTGACCTGACGGTCGGTCGAGGCTGACCAAACGTTCGGTGCCGTCCGGCAAGACACGCAGCACTGCATACCGGTAACGTCCACGGACTCCAACGCCACCGCCCATTTCGACGAGGCCGCTGGTCGTGATGGACTCAGAGCCAGGCGCCAACTCGTAGATTCCCGGCCGCTTCGCCTGTCCTGACAATCCGACCGTGGTGCCGATCACCGGCACATAAATGCGGTCGCCGTTCGTCAGGGAGAGGGTACCTGTGTCGGAGCGGCCGAATACGAAGTCGTAGAGATCGACAGGAATGTTCGTGCCTTCCCGGATGATCCTCACGCCGCGCAGGCTGCCGGTCTTCTTCATGCCCCCCGCTAGGCGCAGCGCGTCGATCAATGAAGCCTGGCTACTGAGCGTGAGAACGCCCGGATTGGTGACCTCGCCGGTCATCGTAACGCTGATTTCGCGCACCTGGCCGAGCGACACGAAGACTTCTGTGCCGAGCATGCGTTGGGCGGCTTCACGTTTGAGCGCCGCCTTGAATTCACCGAACGAGATGCCCGCGACCGGTATCGGCGGAAACTCGGGGAGTACAACCGCCCCTTCCCGGTCGACCTGTACCATGTCGGTCCGGTTGGTCCGGCCTCGCATATGCACCACGACCTGGTCGCCGACGCCGAGGATGTAACCGTCCTGTGCAGCTCCCACCTCTCGGAACGTCACGCCGGCGTCGGGTCCGAAGACTTCGTAGCCGATCTGCTCCATGGGGCGGCCGGCACGCCGACTATACTGCTCCTCAAGAAGCGAAGGCTGGGCGGCGGCTGCCGGACTGGCGCGGACCGAGCGCGGCTCCCGCTCCTCCGGCTCCAGCGTCGGCGGCGGCGCATTGCCGGAGCCCGCCCGAAGCTGTTGCTGGATGTCGGGGGGAAGGTCGTTGATGCTGAAGCCACCGGGAAGCGACGGAATGCCGCTCTGAGTCTGAGCCAGGGCGGGCGCCGCCGCCCCCATCATCAGGATGAAGGCGACGCTGCGCGCGAAAGTGACGGGGCGCTTGGCCAGCTGCATAAAGGGTTCCTGTCGCTCGCGATGTGTCTTCGAGGCCGGGGCCAACGACGGTTTTACGCGAACGCCGCCATGTTCGCCACCGCCGCGAGCGCAGGAGCATGGCCATTGCCGCGGGATGTGACACGCGCAACGCACGGCCTTCCCACCAGGCGGCAAACCGCCGAATATCCGGAAAAGCCATCGATGAGGGGAACGCCAGTGCTGATCGACGCCAAGAGACTGGAACGGCTGGTCGCGGACATTTTCGCGCGCGCGGGCTGTTCCGCCGCCGAGGCCGAGCGGATCGGCCGTTACCTCGTCTCCGCGAATCTGGTCGGGCACGACAGTCACGGCGTGGTGCGGGTGCCGCGCTACGTGCAGCAGCTGCTCACCGGTGCCGTGGTCGCCGACCGCACCGTGAAGGTCGTGAAGGATTCGCCGGTGATGGCGGTGCTCGACGGCCAATACGGCTTCGGCCAGACGGTGGCGCCCCAGGCGGTGCGGATCGGCATCGAGAAGGCGGCGGCCAGCGGGCTGTCGATCGTCTCGCTGCGCCATGCCGGGCATGTCGGCCGGGTCGGCGACTGGGCCGAGATGGCGGCCGAGGCGGGGCAGGTCTCGGTGCATTTCGTCAATGCCGCGGGAAGCGTGCTGGTGGCGCCCTTCGGCGGCGTCGACAAGCGCTTCTCGACCGCGCCCTTCTGCGTCGGCGTGCCGCGCAAGGGGGACACGCCGCTGATCCTCGACTTCGCGACCTCGGTGGTGGCCGAGGGCAAGGTGCTGGTGGCTGCGAAGGGAGGCAAGCCGGTGCCGCCGGGCGCGCTGATCGAGCCGGACGGGCGGCTCACGAACGACCCGGCGACGCTCTACGGCGACGCCGGGCCGGACGCGCCACCCGACAAGCGCGAGAACCGCGGCGCCATCCGCGCGATGGGCGAGCACAAGGGGTCCGGGCTGGCGCTGATGTGCGAGCTGCTGGGCGGGGCGTTCACCGGCAACGGCACGGCCGGCCCATCGCCGCGGCAGTTCTCGAACGGCATGCTGTCGATCTACATGACGGTCGAGTTCTTTGACACCGACGGCTTCTTTGGGGAGGAGATGCGGACCTATCTCGAATTCGTGCAGGGCGCCCGGCCGGCGGAGCCGGGCGGCGAGGTGCTGCTGCCGGGCGAGACGGAGGACCGCTACCGCCGCACGCGGCTGGCGGAAGGCGTGCCGCTTCCGGACGATGCATGGCGCGGCATCGCCGCGACGGCGCGCGAACTCGGCGTGCCGCAGGCGGACATCGACGGCGCCGCCGTCTGACCGGACCCGCGACCGGGCTGGCGGATCCGGCCGGCATGCGTTTCACTGTGCGGCAGGTCCCGTGGGAGGCGTCTCGTGCCGCTCCTTTGCCGCCTCGTCGTCGTCTCGCTGCTCGCGACCTTCCTCGCGGCCGCCGCCGGCCCGGCGTCTGCGAGCGACCTGCCGGTCGACATCGAGCTCGTCCTCGCGGTGGACGTGTCGGGCAGCATCGATCCGGAGGAGGCTGCGCTGCAGCGGCGCGGCTATGTCGAGGCGCTGACGCATCCCGATGTCGTGAAGGCCGTCCGTGGCGGCCCCTTCGGCCGGATCGCGGTGACCTACATGGAATGGGCCGGCGAGCATCATCAGCGGATCGTCGTCGCGTGGCGGCTGATCGAAGACGGCGGCTCGGCGGCCGACTTCGCGGTGGAACTCCAGGCACAGCCGCAACACGCCGAGCGGTGGACGTCCATTTCGGCGGCGATCGACCTATCCTCCGACCTGTTTGAGTGCAACGGCTTCGAAGGCCTGCGACGGGTGATCGACGTGTCCGGCGACGGCTACAACAACAGTGGCCGCCCCGTCGGCGCGGCCCGCGACGAGGCGGTGGCGCGCGGCATAACGATCAACGGGCTGCCGATCCTGAACGGCCGCCCGGGTCCCGGGGGCTGGCCCGGCGCTACCGACCTCGACGCCTATTACGAGGCGAACGTCATCGGTGGCGCCGGCGCCTTCATCGTACCGGCCGCGGATTTCGACGCCTTCGCCACGGCCATTCGCACCAAGCTGGTGCGTGAGATCGCAGACCTGCCCGGTGCGGGCGCAGCCGAGGGCGAGATGCTCCGCTAGGCGCGCGAGCGCGCGGCGCGGAGGAAGGTGCGCAGCGCGCGGTGGAAGGGCTCGGGCGTCTCCAGCTGCGGCATGTGGCCCGCCTGCTCGACGATCTCCGTGACCGTGCCGCGGACGATCATGTCGAGCAAAGTCCCGGCCTCGGGCGGCGCGATCGGGTCGAGATCGCCGTAGAGCAGCAGCAGTGGCGCATGGACGGACTTGAGCTGTTCGGCCAGGTTTGCGCCGGCCAGCATCTGGCATGCGCGCCCGAAGCCGATCGGCGCCATACTGGCGGCCATGGCCGCGACATGCGCTCGTACCGGCGGTTCGCAACCGCGTGGCAGCGCCGTGTCGGCGTAGGTGAGGCCGAAGGCGGCGGGATCGCGTACAAGATCCTGGAGCCAACCCAGCATGCGCGCCGCCTCGGCGCCGCCGATCTTCGCCTGCGCGCCGACCAGCGCCAGCGCACCCACGGCGGTCCCGCGCTTCGCGGCGAAACTCGTGGCGACCACCGCCCCGAGACCGGCGCCGACCACGGCCGCCCGATCGATCTTGAGGTGGGCCAGCAGCGCGCCGAGGGCGTCGGCATAGTCGGCTGCGGCCGGTTCGCGCTGAGGTAGCAGCGCCGATCCGCCGAAGCCGGGGCAGTCCCAGGCGACGACGCGATAATCCTTGGCCAAGCCGCCGAACTGCGGTGCCCAAGCCGTCGAGTCTGCGCAGATGTCGTGCAGCAGGACGATCGCCGGCCCGCGGCCCGCCTCGCGCCAAGCGAGCGAACGTCCGTCGACGACCGTGGTCGATAGCTCAGGTGACGTCATGACCACACGTTCAGCGCCGCGACAGGAAATCCGATACCGCGTCGTTATAGGATGCAACCGCCTCTGCATAGGGGGCGTGGCCGGCGCCTGCGATCGTCACGCGACGGGCACCCGGAATCAGCGCCGCCAGCCGATCGGCCTCGGCGACGGGAGCGATCCTGTCCTCTGCACCGGCTATGACCAGTACCGGCAGGGAGAGGTCCCGCAGCAGGTGGCGATTGTCCGACCGGCCCAGCATCCGCGCCGCCGCCGCGAACCCCGGCAGGCGCGCGGTGGCCGCGACGGCGGCAAGGCGGTCGCGCACGGGCTGCGGCGTGCCCGCCGCGGCCATGCCGCCCGCCCGCAGCCGACCGAACTCGGCGGCGGGCATCGTTTGCAGGTCTTCGACCCGGGCAGCGAAGCCGGGGCCGGAGGGGCTGAAATCGGCGGAGGTGCAGGAAAGGACGAGACTGTGGACCCGCGCGGGTCGTGACGCCGCGAAGCGGGCCGCGACGATGCCGCCCATGGAGTGACCGACCAGGTCGCAGGCTTCGATCCGCAGGGCGTCCATGAAGGCGCAGAGCGATTCCGCATAGTCGTCGGGCGAGGGGTCGTCCGTGGGGAGATCGTTCGACGCGCCGTAGCCCGGCGCATCCCAGGCTACGACGGTCCTTCCGTCGGCCAGTCCCGCCAGTTGCGCCTCCCACGACAGGGAATTGCCGCCGAGGCCGTGCAGCAGCAGGAGGGTGTCGGGGCCGCTCCCGGCCTTGCGATAGCCGATTCGGCCGCGGGTCGTTTCGACGGTCCGCAGGGAAGTCGTCATGTGCCGTGTCACCGCTCCGCTCGGGGCCTGCGCCGCGCCATGGTCTCGCGGTGCAGGGTGTAGAGGCCGCTGGCGGCGATCAGCACCGAGCCGCCGATCGCCCAGGCATCGGGTAGGTCGCCCCATAATAGTGCGCCCAGCACCGCGGCATAGACCAGAGCCAGATAGCGCAGGGGGGCCACCGTCGCGGCCTCCGCGAGGAGAAAGGCCTGGATGATGAAGGAATGGGCGATGCCGACGAGGATGCCGGCGACGGCGAACAGTGCCCAGTCCGCTGCGGACGGCCAGCCGCTGAAGGCGATCAGGAGCGTCGGTGCCGTCCCCGCCACGGCGACCAGCTGCGTATAGAAGATGATGGTCGTCGCGGAATCGTGGCCGCCCAGTTTTCGGGTGGCGATGTCGCGCAGGGCGGAGCAGAGGGCCGCGCCCAGCGGGATCAGCACCACGAGTTCGACCCCCGCGGTCGAGGGGCGGGTCAGCAGCATCACGCCGAGAAAGCCGACCGCGACGCTGGCCCAGCGGCGCCAGCCGACCCGCTCGCCCAGCATCGGCCCGGAGAGGGCGGCGAGGATGAGCGGACTGGCGAAGACGATCGCCAGGGCTTCCGCCAGCGGCAGCACGCTGAAGGCCCAGACGATCAGGGCCGAGGTCGCCAGCGCGAAGAGCCCGCGCACGAGGTTGGCCCCCAGGCGGTTCGCCCGCAGTGCCGCAAAGCCGTCCGTGCGCGCCGCCAGGATCGCGATGGGTATGAAGGAGAAGATGCCGCGATAGAAGGTGATCTCGCCCGGGTGATACCCGTCCGTCAGCCACTTGGTGATGGCGTCCTGGGTGGTCAGGACGAAGACGCCGGCGATCATGCAGAGGATGCCGCGCGCCGATTGCGACATCGGCACGATGGTGGCGGGGGCGTTTCCGGGAGGCATGTTCTTCCTGTTCTCGTTGCCGGCTACACTAGCGGCACACCGACCGGAGGCACAGGCATGAGCGCAACGGACATGAGCGCGGCGAAAGATGCGGGAGAACGCGGCTATGCGCGCCCGGATCTGCTGATCGGGACGGCGGAACTGGAGGCGGCGCTCGGCGATCCGCGGCTTCGCGTGCTGGACTGCACCGTTTTCCTCCGTCCGCTGCCCGACTGGAGCGAGTATCGCGCCGAGAGCGGCCGTACCCAGTATCAGCAGGGCCATATTCCGGGGGCGGCCTTCGCCGATCTGATCGGCGACCTGTCGGATCCCGACAGCCGGCTGCGCTTCACCGTGCCGCCGGCGGATCGCTTCGCGGCGGCGATGGGCCGGCTCGGCGTGGGCGAGGGGACTCGCGCCGTCCTCTACTCGACGGACTCGCCGCAATGGGCGACGCGGCTCTGGTGGATGCTGCGGTCCTTCGGCTTCGACGACGCACGCGTCCTCGATGGCGGCTTCGCCAAGTGGCGGCGCGAAGGCCGGCCGATCTCGACGGCGCCGGCGGCCTACCCGGCCGCCGAATTCGTGGCGGTGCCGCGGCCGGGACTGTTCGTCGGCAAGGACGACGTCGCCGCCGCGACCGGCGACGCGGGAACCTGCATCGTCAACGCCCTGAGCCCCGAACAGCATCGCGGCGAGGGCGGGATCACCTACGGCCGGGCCGGGCGGATCCCGAACAGCGTCAATGTCCCGGCGCGCAGCCTGTTCGACCCGGCGGGGACCTTCCTGCCGGCCGACAGGCTTCGCGCGGCGTTCGATGCGGCCGGCGTGGCGCCGGATCGAAGGGTCATCGCCTATTGCGGCGGCGGCATCGCGGCGACCGGCGACGCCTTCGCCCTGACGCTGCTGGGTCGCGACGATGTCGCGGTCTACGACGCCTCGATGCAGGAGTGGGCGAAGGATCCGTCGGCGCCAATGGAAAAGGGCTGACCGGATCGCTCCGGCCAGCCCTTCTCGTGTCGTCCGGCAGAGCCTCGGCTCAGCCCACCAGCTTCCTGACGAAGTTGGGAAGTGCGAAGGCGCCTCGGTGCAGTTCGGGCGAATAGTAGCGGGTCTCGATGCCCGACGCCTCGTAGCGGCGGCGCAGGGTCGCCTCGTCGACGGTCCGCTTGGCGGGATCGAGCGAGGCCCAGCCCATCGCCATGAAGCCGCCGACATAGGTGGGCACCACGGCGAGATAGCAGTTGCCGTCCGGGAAGAGCGCCCGGAAATGGCCGACCGAACTCACCAGCTCGTCGGCCTGCAGGGCAGGCACGCCGTTCTGGGTGACCAGGATGCCGCCGGGGTTCATGCACCGCTTGCAGTCGGCGTAGAATTCCCGGCTGAACAGCACGGCGCCCGGGCCGATCGGATCGGTCGAATCGACGATGATCACGTCGAATTTCTCGTCCGTCTCGGCCATGAACTTGGCGCCGTCGCCGACGATCAGGCGCGTGCGCGGATCGTCGTAGGCACCGTCGCTGATCGAGGGCAGCCACTGGATCGAGGCGTCGACGACGCCCTTGTCCAGTTCCACCTCGACGGCCGCCTCGACGGGATGCTTCAGCACCTCGCGGAGGACGCCGCCGTCGCCGCCGCCGATCACGAGGACGCGCTTGGCGTCCCCGTGGGCGAACAGCGGCACATGCGACATCATCTCGTGATAGACGAACTCGTCGCCCTCGGTCGTCTGCGTGACGCCGTCGAGCGCCATGATCCGGCCGAAGGTCGGGTTCGTGTAGATCACGAGATCCTGGAAGTCGGTTCGGCCCCTGTGCAGGACCTCACCGACCTCGTAGGTCATGGCGATGTGCTTGTGGAGTTCCTCGCGGAACCACGAGCCGCCGCTCAAAGCACCAGGCCTCGCTTGTGCTCGATGACGTTGATGTTGTCCGGGCCGAACGCCTCTCGCAGGACCGGGATGCCCTTGTAGGGATTGCAGTCGCCGCACATGAACACGTCGAGCGCCGCGAAATTGCGCTCCGGCCACGTGTGGATGCTGATGTGCGACTCTGCCAGCACGACGACGCCGGAGATGCCGCCGTTCGGCTCGAAATGATGCAGATCGACATTCAGGATCGTAGCGCCCGACACGATCGCCGCATCACGCAGTGCCTGTTCGACAACCTCCAGGTTGTCGAGACGGCTCGCGCCCCATAGATCGATGATCAGATGCGTACCCGCGAACTTCAAACCGTCGCGTTCAACGAAATAATCCTTCTGCTCCGGTTCGACGGGAGTGGAAGGGACGACGGTGAGCGTGGTGTGGGTTGCGCTGAACGGCTTCTTTGCGGACGCCGGATCCTTCGATCCATTGTACCCCGCGACAAACGCCAGCTCCCCAAGAGGGTTGGTCATTAGGCAACTCCCAGAGGCCAGTGGTGGGGGTGGAAAACGAGGCGCGTGTTTTGTGCGAATTACCTCGTCGATGCAAGGCCCCAAAAGCTGGGGGACCCCCCCTGCGAATCAAGAGATAATTCCAGGCCGGGCCTAGGGTTTTTCGCTTGTGTGGAGCGAAGTGGCGGAACCCCGCGCTATACGGGCCTGTCGGCGCGGGCGAGCCTGCTTTCGCGATAGGCGATGTAGGTGGCGCTGGAGAAGATGACGGTACCGCCGATCCACGCCCATACGTCCGGCAGCTCGGAAAAGACGACCCAGCCGGCGAGCGTCGCCCAGAGCAGGCGCAGGAAGTCGAGCGGCAGAACCGCCGTCGCGTCGGCCAGCCGGAACGCCTGGGCGAAGCAGAGGTGGCCGAGGGTCCCGGCGGCGCCGATCAGGACGAACCAGCCATAGTGCTCCAGGGTGGGCCACTCCCAGACGAACAGGGCGGGGACGAGCGTGATTGGCGTCATGAAGAGGCCCATGTAGGCGGTCTGGGTGGCGCTGGAATCCGTCCGCGACAGGATCTTGATCAGGACCATCGTGCTGCCCCAGCTGATCGTCGAGGCCAGGATCAGCAGGGCGCCGGGGCTGATCTCGGTCAGGCCGGGCCGCAGGACCACGAGCACGCCGGCGAAGCCGACGATCATCGCGGTGATGCGGCGCGCCCGGACCATCTCACCCAGGACGAGGACGGCGAGCAGGCTCCCGACCAGCGGCGCGGTGAAGCTCAGCGCCGTCACGGTGCTGAGCGGGATCAGCGTCACGCCGGTGAAGAAGCAAAGCATGCCGACGCTCTGGAGGGCGCCGCGAAAGGCGTGGAGACCGATGCGGTCGGTGCGCAGGGGTTCGAGACCGTGGCGGAGGAACAGCGGCGTGAGCGCGACGAGGCCGAACAGGTTGCGGAAGAAGGCGACCTCGAACGGCGGCAGTTCCTTGCCCACATGCTTCGCCATGCTCTGCATGACGACGAAGCAGAGCGTGGCCACCGCCATCAGCATCATCCCCTGGGCCGTTCGGGAACTTCCTCGAATGCGGCCCGTTAGGCCCGTTCCAGTGTCCGGCAATGCGGCTCGCCTGTTGGTTTCGGTGGGGTGGCTCGACGGGACCGTGTGACGGTTGATCCCGGGACGGTGTGGTCTACTGTTCCGTCCGGACGCGGCATACGCAAGAAACAAAGGGAGCATCTCATGGCTGCCGTCGTCGATCCGATCCGGTCCGTCGGGGCTGGAGACCAGTGGAACGACCTATCCGCACGCTTCACGGCGGTTCGTGATCTGACCGAGCGACTGTCGGCGCCGCTGTCGCCGGAGGACCAGACCGTCCAGTCGATGCCCGATACCAGCCCAACGAAGTGGCACCGGGCGCACACGACCTGGTTCTTCGAGACCTTCGTGCTGATGCCGCACCTGGAAGGCTACCGGCCGCTCGATTCCGCCTATGCCTACCTCTTCAATTCCTATTACGAGCAGGCGGGAGCCCGTTATCCGCGCCCGCAGCGTGGGCTCGTGACGCGGCCGGGCGTGGCGGAGGTCGGCGACTACCGGCGGCATGTCGACGAGGCGATGCGTCGGCTCCTGGCGCAGGAACCGGGGCGCGAGGTCGCGGAACTCGTGGACCTGGGCCTGCATCATGAGCAGCAGCACCAGGAACTGCTGCTCATGGATATCAAGCACGTGCTGTCCTTCAACCCGCTGCGGCCGGCTTATGCCCCGCCCCCGACGCGGCAGCCGGGAAGCATCCCCGCCGAGTCCTGGGTCTCGTTCGAGGGCGGCCTCGTCGAGATCGGCCATCGGGGCGAGGGCTTTGCGTACGACAACGAGACGCCGCGACACAGGACCTACGTGCCGCCGTTCCGGTTAGCGGGGCGGCCGGTGACCTGCGGCGCCTGGCTGGATTTCATCCGCGACGGCGGCTACCGAACGCCGACTCTGTGGCTGTCCGACGGGTGGGCGGCGGTGAAGTCGGAAGCTTGGGAGGCCCCGCTCTACTGGAACCGCGACGGCGAGGACTGGTCGCTGTTCACGCTGGGCGGGCAGCGCGAGATCGACCCGCGCGAACCGGTCTGCCACGTCAGCTACTACGAGGCGGACGCCTTCGCGCGGTGGGCAGGCGCCCGGCTGCCGACCGAGGCGGAGTGGGAAGTGGCCGCCGGCTCGGTGCCGGTCGCCGGGAACTTCGTCGCCAACGGCGCCCATCACCCGCTGCCGGTGCGCGATGCGCCGGGCCTGCAGCAGATGTTCGGCGACGTCTGGGAATGGACCATGAGTGCATATGCGCCATATCCCGGCTATCGCCCTCCGCCGGGCGCCGTCGGCGAATACAACGGGAAATTCATGATCAATCAGATGGTGCTTCGCGGAGGTTGCTGCGTGACCTCCGAGGATCATGTCCGGCCCACCTACCGGAACTTCTTCTATCCGCACCAGCGCTGGCCGTTTTCGGGCGTCCGCCTGGCCACGGAGGCCGCGTGAACGCCGGGGCGGCGGCCCTGCAGACGCTCGACCTGGCGCCCGGACGGGGGCCATTCCTCAGCGACGTGCTGGATGGGCTGTCCCATCCGCAGAAGCGCTTGGCGGCCAAGTATTTCTACGACACCCGCGGCTCCGAGATATTCGAGGAGATCACGGAGCTCGAAGAATATTATCCGACCCGCACCGAGATCGGCATCCTGGAAGCCCGGGCGACGTCGATCGCGGCACTGGCGGGGCCGGGCGTCGTGCTGATCGAGCCGGGGGCGGGGGCGACGCGCAAGGTGCGTATCCTGCTCGACGCCCTCAAAGCACCGGCGGCCTTCATGCCCGCCGACATTTCCGGGGAGCATCTGGTGGCGGCCGCCGGGCAGCTGGCCGCTGACTATCCGCACATCCCGATCATCCCGGTGATCGCCGACTACACGCGCGGCTTCGACCTGCCGCTACCGGCGGGGGCAGAGACCGCGAAGCGCGTGGTGTTCTTCCCCGGGTCGACGATCGGCAACTTCGACCGCAGCGAAGCGGCCGTGTTCCTGCGGCGGATGGCCGACCTGGTCGGATCGGGCGGCGGCGTCATCGTCGGTGCCGACCTGAAGAAGGATCCCGCCGTGCTCGTCGCCGCCTACGACGACGCGAAGGGCGTGACAGCCGCGTTCAACAAGAACCTGCTGGTGCGGATGAACGCCGAACTGGCGGCGGACTTCGACCTCGATGCCTTCCGCCACCGGGCGATCTGGAACGAGGCGAAGGGCCGGATCGAAATGCACCTGGAGAGCCTGCGGGCGCAGGACGTGATGATCGACGGCCGGCGCTTCGCCTTCGACGTGGGCGAAACGATCCATACCGAGAACTCCCACAAGTTCACGATTGCCGAGTTCCAGGCGATGGTGAAGACCAGCGGCCTGTCGCCGCGGGCGGCCTGGACCGATCCCCGGGAGCGGTTCAGCGTGCACTATCTGGAAGCGATCTAAACGCGCACAGCCGCGTATGCGGGCAGGCCGTCCTTGCCAAGACGGCCCTCGCTGCACTATCTAGCGCCAACTTCGCACGCGGGAACGCGGGCGGCGCCGTGCGTCGCTCGCTCCGGTGCCCGTGTCCGGCTCGTCCGGACGGGTCACATCCCGCGGAGGCACAACCGGAAAAGAGAACGACACATGGCTATTCCGACATTCACGATGCGCCAGCTGCTGGAAGCCGGCGTCCATTTCGGTCATCACACCCGGCGCTGGAACCCGAAGATGAAGCCGTTCATCTTCGGCGAGCGTAACGGCATCCATGTCATCGACCTGCAGCAGAGCGTGCCGATGCTCTATCGCGCGCTCGAGGTCGTTCGCGACGTCGCCGCCGGCGGCGGGCGCATCCTATTCGTCGGCACCAAGCGCCAGGCTCAGGACGCCATCGCCGCCGAGGCGCAGCGCTGCGGCCAGTACTATGTCAACCACCGCTGGCTCGGCGGCATGCTGACGAACTGGAAGACGATGTCGCACTCCATCCGCAGGCTGAAGGAGCTCGAGGCGATGCTCCAGCAGGGCACGACCGGCCTGACGAAGAAGGAGACGCTGAACCTGACGCGCGAGCGCGACAAGCTCGAGCAGACGCTCGGCGGCATCAAGGACATGGCGGACCTGCCCGACCTGATCTTCATCGTCGACACGAACAAGGAGCACATCGCCGTCGAGGAGGCGAACACGCTGCGCATCCCGGTGGTGGCGATCCTCGACAGCAACTCGGATCCGCGCGGAATCACCTATCCGGTGCCGGGCAACGACGACGCGATCCGCGCCGTCAGCCTGTATCTGGAACTCGCCGCGGGCGCCGTGCTGGACGGCCTCGAGCGCGAGATGGTGACCTCCGGCGTCGACATCGGCGAGCAGGATCAGCCGATGACCGAGGTTCCCGCCGAGGCGACCGAAGAGGAGAGCGCGCCGGCCGCGACGGCTTGAGCGCGACATCCGCTAACTGCGGCCGGCGGTAGCCGGCCGAAACCGAGGACGGAAGAGCAATGGCTGCAATCTCCGCCGCGCAGGTCAAGGAACTGCGCGAGACGACCGGCGCCGGCATGATGGACTGCAAACAGGCGCTGAATCAGACCGACGGCGACATGGAAGCGGCGGTCGATTGGCTGCGCAAGAAGGGCCTCGCCGCTGCGGCGAAGAAGGCGGGTCGCGTCGCCGCCGAGGGTCTAGTCGGCGTTGCCGTGAAGGGCACGACGGGCGCCGTCGTCGAGGTCAACGCCGAGACCGACTTCGTCGCGCGCAACCCCGACTTCCAGACTTTCGTCAGCACCGTCGCCGAGGTGGCGCTGGGCGTCGAGGGCGATGTCGAGGCACTCAAGGCCGCCGCTTATCCGGGTGGTGGAACGGTTGCCGAGGAACTCACAAACCTGATCGCGCGGATCGGCGAGAACATGACGCTGCGCCGGTTCGCCCGCCTGTCGACCTCGCAGGGTCTCATCGGCAGCTACGTGCATGCCGCGACGGCCCCGGGTCTCGGGAAGATCGGCGTGCTGGTCGCGCTCGAGACCAGCGGCGACGTCGGCAAGATCGAGGAACTCGGCCGGCAGATCTCAATGCACGTCGCTGCGGCCAACCCGCAGTGGGCGAGCACCGACGAGGTCGACACGACGGCGCTCGACCGCGAGCGCGCGGTGCTGAGCGAACAGGCCCGGGCATCCGGCAAACCCGAGAACATCGTCGAGAAGATGGTCGAGGGCCGCCTGCGCAAGTATTACGAGGAAGTCGTCCTCGTGGAGCAGGTCTGGGTGCTCGACCCCGACCAGAAGGTGAAGGCGGTTCTGGCGGAGGCGGGCAAGACGGCTGGTGCGCCGGTCAGCGTGCCCGGCTATGTTCGCATGGCCCTCGGCGAGGGTGTCGAGAAGGCCGAGCAGGACTTCGCAGCCGAAGTCGCAGCGACGCTCAATCGCTGACCAGCCGGTGCGGCGGGATCCCGGTCCCGCCGCCAGCCATCGGAGGATCCGCCGCACATGACCGTCCAGCCGCGCTATCGTCGCGTACTCCTCAAGATTTCGGGCGAGGCGCTGCTGGGGGATCAGGAGTTCGGCATCGACGCGAAAACCGTGAACCGAATCGCGGCCGACGTGGCCGAGGTCCGCGCCATGGGGGTCGAGGTCTGCCTGGTCGTCGGCGGCGGCAACATCTTCCGCGGGATCTCCGGCGCCGGCTGGGGCATCGACCGCGGAACGGCCGACCATATGGGCATGCTCGCGACCGTGATTAACGCCCTGGCGATGCAGAGCGCGCTGGAGCGCATCGATGTCCCGACCCGTGTCCAGTCGGCGATCCCGATGTCGTCGGTGTGCGAGCCGTACATTCGCCGGCGGGCTCAGCGGCACATGGAAAAGCAGCGCGTCGTGATCTTCGCGGCGGGGACCGGCAATCCCTTCTTTACGACCGACACCGCGGCGGCGTTGCGCGCGTCCGAAATGGCGTGCGACGCCCTTCTCAAGGGAACGCAGGTCGACGGCGTCTACAGTGCCGATCCGAAGAAGGATCCGAAGGCCGTCCGCTACGACCGCCTGACCTACATGGAAGTGCTGACGCGGCAGCTCGGTGTGATGGACGCCTCCGCAATTGCCTTGTCGCGGGACAACGGCATTCCGATTCTTGTATTCTCGATCCACAATGATGGCGCGTTTGCCGAGGTCGTTTCGGGCCGCGGCAAGTCGACCATCGTTTGCGATGCGAACGGGTGATCTCGTGGCCGATCCCGACATAGACGACGTTCAGAAGCGGATGGATGGGGCGCTCGAGGCGCTCCGCCGGGAATTCCAGGGCCTGCGTACCGGGCGTGCCTCGGTCAGCCTGCTGGAGCCGATCACCGTCGAGGCCTATGGCGCGAAGATGCCGATCGCCCAGGTGGGCACGCTCGGCGTGCCGGAGCCGCGGATGATCACGGTCCAGGTCTGGGACAAAGCGGTCGTGGCGGCCACCGAGCGGGCGATCCGCGAGGCCAATCTCGGCCTCAACCCCATGCGCGACGGGCAGCTGCTGCGGATACCTATTCCCGAACTGAGCGAGGATCGCCGGCGCGAACTGTCGAAGATCGCGGCGCGCTACGGCGAGCAGGCGCGCGTGGCCATCCGCAACGTCCGGCGCGACGGCATGGACATGCTGAAGCGGATGGAAAGGGAAGGCGAACTGTCCCAGGACGAGCAGAAGGTCTGGGCGGAGGAGATCCAGGAACTGACCGACCAGCACATCAAGGCGGTCGACGATGCCCTGGCGGCCAAAGAAAAGGAAATTATGCAGGTCTGAGGCATGGTCAGCGCCGTCCAGAGTAGCGAGGGGTCGTCGCCGCCCGCGCACGTGGCCATCATCATGGACGGCAACGGCCGCTGGGCGAAGAGCCGCGGGCTGCCGCGCATTTTCGGTCACAGACGCGGCGCCGAGGTGGCGCGCCAGGTTCTGCGCCGCGCCGACGAACTCGGCGTGTCGTACCTGACTCTCTACAGCTTTTCGTCGGAGAACTGGCGCCGGCCGCCGCCGGAAGTCGAAGACCTGATGGGCCTGCTGCGCGTCTATCTGCGCAGCGAGGTCGCCGACCTCCACCGCACCGGCGTGCGGGTGCGCATGATCGGCGATCGAACTCGGATGCCCGGCGACATCATCGACCTCGTCGAGCACGCCGAAGAACTGACTGCCGCGAATACCGGCATCACCATGGTGCTCGCGCTGAGCTATGGCAGCCGCGACGAGCTGGCGAAGGCGGTCAGGCAGATCGCCAGGGAAGCGGCGGACGGCAGCATTCGGCCGGACGAGATCGACGAGGGCACCATCGCGCAACGGCTCTACACCCGGGACATTCCCGATCCGGACCTCGTGATCCGCACCGGGCGCGAGAAGCGCCTGAGCAACTTCCTGTTGTGGCAGGCGGCATATGCCGAACTGATCTTTACCGACGTTCTCTGGCCGGACTTCACGGCACGAGATCTGGAGGATGCCATCGGCGAGTTTCACAAGCGGGAGCGTCGCTTTGGCGCGACCAGCGCCTGATGGCCGTGGCGGGGAGTTGCAGCGGCGCATCCTCTCAGCCGCCATCCTCGCGCCGGTCGCTCTCCTCGCCGTCCATCTCGGCGGCATCGCCCTTGCCGTGCTGATGGTCGCGGCCGCCGGCGCACTCGGTTGGGAATGGTCGCGGCTGTGCGGTTTCGCCCCGCCACGTCCCCTTGGGGTGAGCCTGATCGTGCTGCTCGTCGCAATGGTGATCGCGGCGCAGGTGGGCGAGGCGTACGACGCGTCGGCAGCGGCGCTTGCGATCGTAGCCGCCGGCATGGCCACCGCTTCGATGGTAGGGGCGACGGCGTCCTTGCGCTGGAGCGCCGTCGGTCTCCTCTATCTGGGGCTGCCCTGCGTGGCGCTCCTTTGGCTGCGTGCGGCCGGTGCAGATCACGTGTTCTGGGTCCTGTGCGTGACATGGGCAGCAGATATCGGCGCCTACTTCACCGGCCGTGCGATCGGCGGTCCGCGCCTGGCACCCGCGATCAGCCCGAACAAGACATGGTCGGGCTTCTTCGGCGGCATGGCTGCGGCTGCGGCGGTCGGCGGGATGTTCGGGTTCTCGCTCGGGGCGAAGGGCTGGGCCGCTGCGGCCGCGGCGGCTTTGATGGTGGCACTGGCCGCCGTCGTCGGCGACCTGGCCGAGTCTGGACTCAAGCGGCGCTTCGGGGCGAAGGACGCGGGCAACCTGATTCCCGGGCATGGCGGCGTGCTCGATCGCCTCGACAGTCTTCTGCTCGCCGCGCCGATGGCGGCGTTGCTGCTCGCTGCCGGCTGGCGGTGGCTGTGACGACCGACCCGCGCAGCATCACCATCCTGGGGTCGACGGGGTCCGTCGGCTGCAGCACCCTGTCGCTGGTGGCAGAGGCCCCGGAACGGTTCGTGGTCGAGGCGCTGACGGCCAAGGGCAGCAGGATCGACCGGCTCGCCGAGCAGGCACGCCGGTTCCGTCCCCGCTTCGTCGCCGTATCGGACCCGCACGCGTGGCGGCCTCTGAAGGCGGCCCTCGGCGGGACGGGCATCGAGATCGCCGCCGGCGCCGAGGCGGTCGTCGAGGCCGCCGGCAGACCGGCGGAACTGGTCATGGCTGCGGTGGTCGGGGCCGCGGGCCTGCGACCGACGCTCGCGGCGATCGACCGCGGCGCCACGGTGGCGCTGGCGAACAAGGAGTGCCTCGTCTGCGCCGGCGATATCGTCATGGAGCGGGCGCGGCGCAGCGGCGCGATCATCCTGCCGGTCGATTCCGAGCACAGCGCGATCTTCCAGGTGTTCGACGGCGCCCGCCCGGAGGGCGTCGAGCGGATCATCCTCACCGCCTCCGGCGGCCCATTCCGGGCGATGCCTTTCGAGCAGATGCGCCGGGTTTCGCCGGCCCAGGCGCTCGCCCATCCGAACTGGGAGATGGGGGACAAGATCACGATCGACTCGGCCACCATGATGAACAAGGGCCTGGAACTGATCGAGGCTGCCCACCTGTTCCCCGTGCCCGCCGTGCGGATCGAGATCCTGGTCCACCCGGAATCGGTCGTGCACAGCATGGTTGCCTACCGCGACGGCTCCGTCCTAGCCCAACTCGGGCTTCCCGACATGCGCACGCCGATCGCGGTGGCGCTCGCCTGGCCGGAACGCATGCCCGTATCCGGGGCGCGCCTGGACTTCGCGTCGCTCGGCCGGCTGACGTTCGAGGCCCCGGATCCCGTCCGCTTTCCCGCCCTGCGGCTCGCCCGGGAGGCGCTGGTCGCCGGGCGCTGCAGGCCGGCCGTCCTCAATGCCGCCAACGAGGTGGCGGTGGCCGCCTTCCTGGCCGAGCGGATCGGTTTCCTCGACATCATAGCGGTGGTCGAATCGACCCTCGCGGCGGCTCCGGTGCGATCCCTGACGGGGCTGGCGGACGTCGTAGAGGCGGACATGGCCGCGCGGGAGATCGCTCGCGGCTTAATCGGACGGATCGCGGTTGCCCCGACCGGCACCGCTCACTAACGTGGCCCCATGTCGCTCATCCTAGGCTACATTCTCCCATTCCTGGCGATCCTGACCGTGCTCGTGTTCGTGCACGAAATGGGGCATTTCTGGGTGGCGCGACGCTGCGGTGTGAAGGTGGAGGTCTTCTCCATCGGCTTTGGACCGGAGCTGTTCGGCTGGAACGACCGGCACGGTACGCGCTGGCGCTTCAGCGCAATCCCGCTGGGTGGCTATGTCCGCATGTTCGGCGATGCCGGCGCGGCCAGCAACCCCGGCCGCGACCTGGATGCGATGTCGCCCGAGGACCGGGCGCGCTCTTTCCATCACAAGGGCCTGGCGCAGCGGGCAGCGGTGGTCGCTGCCGGGCCGGCCGCCAACTTCCTCCTGGCGATCATTCTCGGTGCCGGGCTGTTCATGACCGCGGGGCGGCCGTTCACGCCGCCCGAGGTCGGCATGGTGATGCCCGACAGTCCGGCCGAGGCCGCCGGTCTGCGTCCGGGAGACGTGATCGTCAAGCTCGACGGTGCTTCGATCGACCGGTTCGAGGACATCCAGCGCATCGTCCAGTTGAACCCGCAGGTGCCCCTCCAGATCCTCGTCGACCGCGACGGCAGCCCCGTGTCGATGACGGTGACGCCGGCCATGCAGGAGCAGGTCGACCGGTTCGGCAACACGCATCGTTTCGGACAGCTCGGCATCGCGCGCGGCGGCCTCGAAGTCGTCCGTCTCGGTCCGTTGGAGGCGGTCGGCGCAGCCGTCGAGAACACGATCACGATGTCCGCCACGATCCTGAAGGTCGTGTGGCAGATGATCGTCGGGGCGCGATCCGCGGACGAGTTGGGAGGAGTGGCACGGATTGCTCACCTCTCCGGCGAAGTGACGCAGGTCGGTATCGTCGCCGTGGTCAACTTCATGATGCTGCTGTCGATCAATCTCGGCCTGATCAACCTCTTTCCGGTACCGATGCTCGACGGCGGCCATCTTATGTTCTATGCGGTGGAGGCAATTCGTGGCCGGCCCATGGGCGAGCGTGCACAGGAATACGGCTTTCGGATCGGCTTCGGCCTCGTTCTCGCGTTGATGCTGTTCGCAACGTGGAACGATCTCGTCTATTTTCGCGTCGTCGATTTCGTCAGGCAGATCGCCAGCTAACTGATGCAAAATTCCGTCCGACGCGGTCTCCGCGTAACTCTCGCCGCGTGCCTCGCGCTGCTGCCCCTGCTTGGGCCGTCGCCGGGTACGGCGGAGGCCCGATCGTGGACCCAGCTGGCGCAGCTGGCACCTGGAGGGGGGACTGCGGCCCCCGCACAGGGATCGGGGATCGTGCGCAGCATCCGGATCGAGGGCACGCAGCGCGTCGATCCGCAGACCGTGCGCTCCTACCTCACGATTCGCGAAGGCGACCGGCTGAGCGCGGCGCAGCTCGACGACTCGCTGAAGGCGCTGTTCGCCACCGGATACTTTGCGGATGTGGCGCTGAACCCCGAGGGTGACGTGCTGGTCGTGCGGGTCACCGAGAATCCGGTGATCAACCGGGTGGCGTTCGAAGGCAACAGCAAGATCGAAGATGAGGCACTGAGCAGCGAGGTGCAGTCCCGCGCGCGCATCGTCTACACCCGCACGCGGGTGCAGAACGACGTGAAGCGAATCCTCGAGCTGTACCGACGCAGCGGCCGTTTCGCTGCGCGCGTCGAGCCGAAGATCATCCAGCTCGAGCAGAACCGGGTCGACCTCGTGTTCGAGATCGAGGAGGGTGACCGGACAACGGTCGAGCGCATCAACTTCGTCGGCAACCAGAAGTTCGACAATGGCGATCTCCGGTCGGTGATCCGCACCGAGGAAAGCCGGTGGTGGAAGTTCCTGACGTCCGACGACGTCTATGACCCCGATCGCCTGGCCTTCGACCGTGAGCTGCTTCGGAAATTCTACCTCTCCGAGGGCTATGCCGACTTCCGCGTCGTGTCGGCCGTCGCCGAACTGACCCCCGATCGCAGCGCCTTCGTGATCACCTTCACGATCGAGGAGGGCGAGCGCTACCGTTTCGGCGATCTCGACGTCACCAGCCGGCTGCCCGACCTGAGTGCAGAGAAGGTGAGGCCGCTCGTCACGATCAAGGAGGGCAGCTGGTACAACGCGACGCAGGTCGAGCAGACCGTCGAGAAGCTGAATCAGGAGATCGGGAAGTTCGGCTACGCCTTCGTCGACGTCCGGCCGCGGGTTCAGCGGCGGCGGGACGAGCGGCTGATCGACGTCGTCTTCGAAATCGGCGAAGGGCCGCGCGTCTATGTCGACCGCATCGAGATCGAGGGCAACGTCCGAACCCTCGACAAGGTGATCCGACGGGAGTTCCGCCTTCTCGAGGGAGACGCGTTCAACACGCAGAAGATGCGGCTTTCGCGGCAGCGGATCGCGAATCTCGGGTTCTTCGAGAAGGTCGACGTGACCAACGTGCCGAGCAGCCAGCCCGATCGCACGACCGTAAAGGTCAACATCACCGAGCGGTCGACCGGCGAGATCTCGCTTGGTGCGGGCTTCTCCTCGACCCAGGGCGCGCTCGCCGACATCGCGCTGCGTGAGCGCAATCTCCTCGGCCGAGGCCAGGACCTGCGCCTCGGTTTCCAGGTCTCCCAGGAACAGCAGCAGATCGACCTCAGCTTCACCGAGCCCTACTTCCTCGACCGGCCCCTGCTGGCCGGCGTGGATGTGTTCCGGATCATCCGGGACAACACCGACGAGAGCTCGTTCGATCTCGACACGGCGGGCGTCAGCCTGCGGATGGGCTACCGCATCACCGAGCCCCTGTCGCAGCGCTGGAAGTACACGTTCCGGCGAGACGACATCGACCCGGAGAGCGACGCCTCGCGCTTCATCCGCAAGGAGGAGGGCGTCAGCTACACCTCGTCGATCGGCCAGGATCTGATCTACGATACGCGCGACAACCGCTTCGAACCGACGGAGGGATATACCCTCAGCCTCAGCAACGAGATCGCGGGCCTCGGCGGTTCGGTGCACTATCTCCGGACCGAGGTCGGCGCGTCCTGGTACTATTCCCTGCTCGACGAGGTCGTTCTGGGTCTGGGCGGCAAGGCGGGCTACGTCGTCGGCCTCGGAGAGGATGTCGGGCTGAATGACCGCTTCTTCAAAGGCGGCGAGTCGCTGCGCGGCTTCGCGGTCAGCGGCATCGGTCCCCGCGACAGCCTTACCGACGACGCGCTCGGCGGCAACCGCTACACCACCGCCTCCGCAGAGGTGACGTTCCCCCTCGGTCTGCCCCAGGAACTCGGCCTCAGGGGGCGGGTCTTCACGGATGTGGGCACGCTCGGCGGAATCGACGACAACGACTCGCTCATTCAGGAGAGCGAGTCGCTGAGGGCCTCCGTCGGCGTCGGCCTGACCTGGCGGTCGCCCTTCGGCCCGATCCGGCTCGACTTCGCGGAGCCGATCCTCAAGGAGGACTTCGACGAGGTCGACCGCTTCCTGTTCAGCTTCGGCACGAGGTTCTGATGATCCGGTTCGCCCTCCCGATGGTCGCCGCGCTGATGGCGGCCGTCTGGGCCGTGCCGGCGTCGGCTCAGGCGAACGCCATTCCCACGCCCACGGTCATGGTGATCGACACGAACCGGATCATGAGCGAAGCCAAGTCGATGCAGTCGATCCGGGACCAGATCGAACGTGTGCGCACCAACTTCCAAAATGAGATCAAGAAGGAAGAGGATGAACTGCGCCGCGCCGATCAGGCAATGGCCGAGCAGCGGAAACTGCAGACGGCCGAGGCCTTCGATCAGGCAAGGCGTGACCTCCAGGAGCGGGCTGCCGCGCTGCAGGTGACGGCACGCACGCGTCGAACGCAGCTCGATCAGGCGCTGCGCAATGCGATCCAGATCGTCCGGACGACGCTGATCGAACTGGTGCAGGCGACCGCACAGAAGTACGGTGCCAACGTTGTGATCCAGAAATCCGACCTGGTATGGGCGGATAAGCGTATGGAATTCACGGATGAGGTGCTGCGGCAGCTTGACGCGAAGCTTTCGACGGTGAAAGTCGAACTGCCGCGGGGCTGATGCCGCTGCAGGCAGCGAACGGTTTGCCAGGGAGCGAGACGTGCAGGCGAGCGAGAACCAAGCCGGAACCGGCAAGACGATCGATATCTCGCGCATCCTGGAGATGATACCGCATCGCTATCCGTTCCTGATGATCGACCGGGTGGTCGATGTGATCGCCGGTCAGAGTGCCGTGGGCATCAAGAACGTCTCGATAAACGAGGGCCACTTTCAGGGCCACTTCCCGAAGCGGCCGGTGATGCCCGGCGTGCTGATCATCGAAGCGATGGCCCAGACTTCGGCGGTTCTGGTGGTCGAGACCCTGGGACCAGAGTCGGAGGGCAAGCTCGTCTATTTCATGACCGTCGACAATGCGCGCTTCCGCAAGCCGGTCTTCCCTGGCGATCAGGTCCATATCCATGTGGAGAAGGTACGGGCCCGCTCCAACGTCTGGAAGTTCCAGGGCCGCGCCAAGGTCGACGGGGTAACGGTGGCCGAGGCGGAATACAGCGCGATGATCCTCGACCAGTAGTCCGGGCGGCGCATGGCCGGCATCCACCACACCGCGATCATCGAGGACGGCGCCAGTCTCGCGGAGGGGGTATCGGTCGGTCCCTGGTGCGTCGTGGGGCGGGAGGTCGAACTCGACGCGGGTGTGACCCTGCTGTCCCACGTCGTCGTTACCGGCCGGACCCGGATCGGCCGCGACAGCGTGATCCATCCCTTCGCATCGGTCGGCGGACCACCGCAGGACCTGAAATATGCCAGCGAACCCTCGACGCTGGTTATCGGAGAGCGCACGGTCGTGCGCGAACACGTCACCATGAATCCGGGCACGGCCGGCGGCGGCATGGAGACGATCGTCGGCAACGACTGCCTGTTCATGGTCGGATCGCACGTGGCGCACGACTGCCGGATCGGCAACCGCGTCGTGCTGGCAAACAACGCAACCCTGGCCGGGCACGTGACCATCGACGACCATGCCATCCTCGGGGGGCTGACGGGCGTGCACCAGCATGTGCGCATCGGGGGGCATGCGATGGTCGGCGGCATGGCCGGGGTCGAGCACGACGTGCCGCCGTTCGCCCTCGTCTCCGGCAATCGTGCGCGGATCGACGGGCTGAACATCGTCGGGCTGCGCCGGCACGGGTTCGTACGTAGCGAGATAGATGCCCTGCGCGCGGCCTTTGAGACGCTGTTCGCTGGCGAGGGTGGTATATACGAGAAGGCTGAGCGGGTGCGGCGCGAACATCCCGGCAGCGAGGCCGTGGCCCGTCTCCTGGCGTTCGTCCGGATCGAGGCGGCCCGTCCGCTGTGCCGGCTCGCCCGAGCCGATGCATCCTAGGCTCGCGCTCGTCGCCGGCGGCGGCGACCTGCCCGCACTGATTCTCGAGGCCTGCCGTTCGGCCGGGCGACCCTGCTTCGTCATGGCCCTGGAAGGGCACGCCGATCCGGCGCTCGTCGTCGGCGCACCGCACGCCTGGATCAGGCTCGGCGCCGCGGCGAGTGCGGTCGACAGGCTGAAGGCTGAGGGCGTCGAGGAGGTAGTGCTGGCGGGCGCGGTGCGCCGCCCCTGGGTGGCGGAACTCCGGCCGGACCTGCGCACGCTCCGTTTCCTCACCGGGGTCGCGCGTCACGCAGCGGGTGACGACGCGCTGCTCGGGGCTGTCGTCCGGACCATAGAGGCGGAAGGATTCCGCGTGGTGGCCGCGGAGAGCATCGTTCGCGACGTTGCACTGCCGGTCGGCCTGGCGGGGCGGCATCCCGTGCCGGACGGCGCGCACGACGACATCGCCCGCGGCATGGCGGTGGTCGGGGCACTCGGTACGGTGGATGTCGGTCAGGCCGCGGTGGTCCAGCAGGGGATTGTGCTCGCGGTCGAGGCTGCCGAGGGCACAGATGGGGTGCTGGCGCGTTCAGGGTCATTGCGCCGCGCCGGCCGCGGCGGGGTGCTCGTCAAGATGGCGAAGCCCGGCCAGGACAGGCGGGTCGACCGGCCGACCATCGGGCGCGGCACGATCGAGGCCGCAGCGGCGGCAGGCCTCTGCGGCATTGCCGCCGAGGCTGGCGCGACCTTCGTGATCGAGCGGGCGGCGACGGTCGCCGATGCAGACGCGGCGGGCCTGTTCCTGCTGGGTGTCCGCCCCGACAGGGAGGGCTGAACGGTCGAGGCCGGCGATACCAAAGCCCATCCCAAGGTCATGCTGGTGGCGGGCGAGCCTTCCGGCGACGTCATTGGTGCCCTTCTGATCAAGGCTCTGTCGGAGGCGACCGCCGGCCGGCTTACCTGCTTCGGCGTCGGCGGTCCCGGGATGGTCGCGGCCGGGCTGGAGCCGCTCTTCGACCAGTCGGACCTCGCCGTCATGGGGCTGGTCGAGGTGGTGCCGCGCCTGCCGCTGTTGGAGCGGCGGCTGCGGGAATGCGTGTCGGCGGGACTGGCCCGCGCGCCCGACATCGTCGTGACGATCGATTCGTCGAGTTTCGGGCGGCGGCTCGCGCGCCGCCTCCGGCGAAACGGCCTCCACGCGCCGCTCGTGCATTATGTGGCGCCGATGGTCTGGGCGTGGCGGCCCGGGCGGGCGGCGCGGCTCGCGCGCGAATACGACCACCTCCTCACGCTCTTTCCGTTTGAGCCCGAGCTCTTCAGGCGGCATGGCCTGAACGCGGAATGCGTGGGGCATCCGGTACTGGAGGTCCCGGTGGGGGACGGGGCCGGGTTCCGTCGGCGGCATCTTATCGATCCGGCTGCACCGCTCCTGCTGGTCATGCCCGGCAGCCGCCAGTCCGAGGTCGAGCGGCTTGCCGCTCCGTTCGCTGAGGCTGCCCGGCGCCTGACAGTCGCGGTGCCTGGGTTGCGTGTGGCCCTCCCGACGCTGCCGCACCTCGCCCCGAGGCTGATCAGGCTCCTTCCGGAGGCCGCCGTTGCTGCAACGGAATGCGAGCGCCGCGACGCCATAGCGGCGGCGGACGCGGCGCTGGTGGCGTCCGGGACGGCGACGCTGGAACTGGCGGCGGCGGGCGTGCCGATGGTGGTCGGCTATCGTGCGGCACCGCTGACGGTCTGGGCGGCGCGGCGGCTGCTGCGGCTGAGGCACATCGCTCTGCCGAACATCCTGACGGAAGAAGTCGTCGTGCCGGAACTGATTCAGGGCGACTGTACCGCGGGGGGATTGGCCACGGCGGTGGCGCCGCTCCTCGCCGGTGGGGAGGCCGCTGCAGCCCAGAGGCGAGGGCTGGCGGAGGCTGTCGGGCGCCTCGGTCCCGCCGGGTCGCGGCCCAGCCGCCGGGCAGCCGCGGTCATCCTGTCCCTTGCGAGGCCGGCATCACCGCCGCAGATTGATCGGGGAGCCACATGAGGAGGAGGCATACATGAACGACGACAGCCCAGCAGGAGCCTCGACGGCCGCCGTCCCCGGCGCGGACAAGTTCCGCTACCTGCATACGATGCTGCGGGTGTTCGACCTGGACAAGTCGATCGATTTCTACACCCGGCTGCTCGGGATGAAGCTGCTGCGCCGGAAGGATTTCCCGACCGGCGAGTTCACCCTCGCGTTCGTCGGTTATGGCGACGAGGCGGACAATACGGTGATCGAACTGACCCACAATTGGGGCCAGAAGACGCCCTACGACAAGGGCGACGCTTTCGGCCATCTGGCGCTCTCCACCCCGGACATCTATGCAACGTGCGCGGTCCTGGAGAAGGAGGGCGTGAAGATTCCGCGTCCGCCGGGGCCGATGAAGCACGGCACGACCGTGATCGCGTTCATCGAGGATCCGGACGGCTACAAGATCGAGTTGATCGAGCGGAAATAGCCGCCACCCGAAACGGGGCGCGGACAATTGTCCGCGCCCCGTGCCGCAACGAGTTTCGTCGAAGCTCAGCGCTTGTCGACCGGAATGTAATCCCGCGACGTCGGGCCGGTATAGAGCTGGCGCGGGCGGTTGATCTTCTGGGACGGATCCTCGATCAGCTCGTTCCACTGCGCGATCCAGCCGACCGTGCGGCCGACGGCGAACAGTGCCGTGAACATGCTGGTCGGGAAGCCCATCGCCTTCAGCATGATGCCCGAATAGAAGTCGACGTTCGGGTACAGGCGGCGCTTGACGAAATACTCGTCCTCGAGCGCGATCTTCTCCAACTCGATCGCCACCTCGAGCAGCGGATCGTTCACGCCGAGTTCGTTCAGGACCTGGTGGGCCGCCTTGCGGATGACGTTGGCCCGCGGATCGTGGTTCTTGTAGACGCGGTGGCCGAAGCCGAACAGGCGGAACGGATCGTCCGGATCCTTCGCCTTCTTCACCCAGTCGCCGACCTTGTTCTTGTCGCCGATCTGGTTGAGCATCTTCAGCACTTCCTCGTTGGCCCCGCCGTGCGAGGGACCCCAGAGGGCGGCGCAGCCGGCCGCGATGCAGGCGAACGGATTGGCGCCGGTCGAACCGGCCAGACGCACCGTCGAGGCCGATGCGTTCTGTTCGTGGTCGGCGTGCAGGATGAAGATCAGGTCGAGCGCCTTGGCGACGATCGGGTTGACCTCATACTCCTCGGCCGGAACCGCGAAGCACATCCGCAGGAAGTTCGCCGCATAGTCGAGCGTGTTGCTCGGGTACACGAACGGCTGGCCGACCGAGTATTTGTAGGCCATGGCCGCGATTGTCGGCATCTTGGCGATCAGGCGATACGAGGCGACCTTGCGGTGCCAGGGATCGTTAATGTCCGTGCTGTCGTGATAGAAGGCCGAAAGCGCCCCGACCACGCCGCAGACCACCGCCATCGGGTGCGCGTCGCGGCGGAAGCCACGGAAGAAGTTGCTGATCTGGTCGTGCACCATCGTGTGGTGCGTGATGTCCCAGACGAACTGGTCCTTCTGCTTCTTGTCCGGCAGCTCGCCGAACAGCAGCAGATGGCAGACTTCCATGAAGTCGCTCTTCTCTGCGAGCTGCTCGATCGGATAGCCGCGGTACAGAAGAATGCCTTCGTCGCCGTCGATATAGGTGATCGCCGACTGGCAGCTGCCCGTGGCGGTATAGCCCGGGTCGAAGGTGAAGTAACCGAGATCCTTGTACAGATTTCGGATGTCGATGACTTTCGCCCCCGCCGTACCACTAAGCAACGGGAACGTCGTCTGTTTTCCCGTCGTATTGTCGACGACGGTAACGTTCTCGTTCGACTTCGGCTCCGTCATACGTCCATCCCTTCGCTGGAAGGGGCCGTGTAAGGCCCTACTCTGGGGGTGAGAATAGACCTCACACCGGCGTTTATCAATTCGCGCCCTGGCCGGCCGCTTCGTTTCCGCTCGCGTCGGCGAGGCGGCCCAGCGCCTCGTGGCGGCCGAGGATCTCCATTACCTCGAAGATCGGCGGCGAGGTGCCCGCGCCGGTCAGCGCAGCGCGCAACGGCTGCGCCACCTTGCCGAGCTTCATGTCCCTGGCCTCAGCGAACGCGCGGATCCGTTCCTCGAGCGCGACGGCCGTCCATTCGTTCGATGCCGCGAGCTCGGCGGCCGCGGCGGCGACCGTTTCCCGACCCGCCGTGTCGAGCAGCTTCAATGCGCTGGCATCCATCGGAAGCGGGCGGCGACGGATGTAGAAGGCGGCATTCTCGGCCAACTCGTTGAGCGTCTTGGCGCGCGCTTTCAGGCCGGGCATCGCCGCGGTGAGGCGGGCCAGGTCGGCGTCGTCGAGCTCGCGTCCGACGATGGCGGCGACGCGCGGCCCGATCAGACCGGCGAGGCGGGCGTCGTCGGCCTCCCGGATGTAGTGCCCGTTCAGCGACGTCAGCTTCGCCATGTCGAACCGCGACGGCGACCGGCCGGCACCGTCGAGGTCGAACCAAGCGATCGCCTGCTCGGTCGAGATGATCTCGTCGTCGCCGTGGCCCCAGCCGAGGCGCAGCAGGTAGTTGCGCATCGCTTCGGGCAGGAAGCCCATGTCGCGGTAGGCATCCACCCCCAGCGCACCATGCCGCTTCGACAGCTTTGCGCCGTCGGGACCGTGGATCAGCGGAATGTGCGCGAAGCGCGGCAGGTCCCAGCCCATGGCGATGAATATCTGTGCCTGGCGGAAGGCGTTGTTCAGGTGGTCGTCGCCCCGGATGACATGGGTGATGCCCATGTCATGATCGTCGACCACCACCGACAGCATGTAGGTCGGCGTGCCGTCGGCGCGGAGCAGGACCATGTCGTCCAGCACCTCGTTGGCGACCCGCACCTCGCCCTGGACGAGGTCATCGATCACCGTCTCGCCCGTCTGGGGCGCCTTGAGACGCACGACGGGCGGGACTCCGGGGGGAGCCTCGGCCGGGTCGCGGTCGCGCCAGTAACCGTTGTAGCGCATCGGCCGCCCCTCGCGCTTGGCGCTCTCGCGCATCTGGGCGAGTTCTTCCTGAGAGCACCAGCAGTGATAGGCGTGGCCCATCTCGATCATCCGGCTGGCAACTTCGGCGTGCCGCTTCATCCGCGCGAACTGGTAGACGACCTCGTCGTCCCAATCGAGCCCCAGCCAGGACAGGCCGTCGAGGATGGCGGCGATCGCCGGTTCGGTCGAGCGGGCGCGGTCGGTATCCTCAATGCGCAGCCGGAAGGTCCCGCCGTGATGGCGGGTGAAGAGCCAGTTGAACAGCGCGGTCCGCGCCCCGCCGATGTGCAGGAAGCCGGTCGGGGAGGGGGCGAATCGGGTGACGACGCTCATCTTTCTCCGGCGGCCGGTGGCCTCTAAAGTCGAGTCGGGCGGCGCGACGCTTTATCGACGGGGCGGGCATGAGCGTCAATAGCGCGGCGGCCGACGCGGCGGGGGATGTCGAGCGCCGGGCTGCGAGACTGTTGGCCCGGATGCGCGACCGAGCCGTCGTCACGCTGGCTGCGGAGAGAGACAGGCTTTTCCTGTGGCTGCCCGTCTTTCTCGGCGCCGGCATCATCGGCTATTTCAGTCTCCCCTACGAGCCGCCGTCGGTATTCGGCTGGTGCTTCGCGGCGCTCTGCACCGCGCTGTGCGTCGCCATGCGGCGCCAGCCTGCCTGGACGCTGGTGTGCGTCGCATGCCTCGCGACGACCCTCGGCTTCCTCGCCGGGCAGGTGCGCACGGCATGGGTGGCGGCACCGCGACTGGCGGCCCCGCTCGGGCCGGTGACGGTGACGGGGATGGTCACTTCCGTCGAGCCGTCCGGGAGCGCTTGGCGCGTGCTGCTCTCCGATCCTTCGATCGTCGGTCTCACGTCCGACCGCACACCGCATCGACTCCGGGTCAGCGTGCGGAGCATTCCGCCCGAGCCTGGCGACCGCGTGCGGTTGCGCGCCCGCCTCCTGCCGCCGCCGACACCCGCGGTGCCGGGCGGGTTCGATTTCCAGCGGCAGTCGTGGTTCGTGGGACTCGGGGCGGTCGGATACGCGCTCGGCCGCGTCGAGATCCTCGCGCCGCGCGCTGGGGGCGGGTTCGCCGAGGCGGTGGCATCGGTGCGGCATGGAATCGACAGGCGGATCCTGGCCGTACTCGACGGCGACCGGGGCGCTCTGGCGAACGCGCTCGTCACGGGACTGCGCGGCGGGGTCTCGGAGGAGACGATCGCGGCCATGCGAGATTCCGGGCTGGCGCATCTCCTCGCCATATCCGGGCTGCACATGAGCCTGGTCGCGGGGTTCGTGTTCTTCGTTGTCAGGGCCGGGCTGGCGGCGATTCCCAGCCTCGCGCTGCGATGGCAGACGCGCAAACTTGCCGCCGTCGTGGCGCTGCTGTTCGCCGGGGGCTATCTGCTGCTGTCGGGCGCGACTGTACCGACACAGCGGGCCTTCGTGATGTTGACGCTCGCGCTGGCGGCGATCCTCGCCGATCGGCTAGAGATGTCGATGCGGCCGATCGCGTTCGCCGCGCTGATCGTTCTCGTGCTGACACCGGAGGCCGTCCTCGGGCCGAGTTTCCAGCTTTCCTTCGCCGCCGTCGTCACGCTGGTGGCGGCATACGAGGCGCTGAAGCGGCGCCGCGAGCGGCGGGCGGCGGCAGGCCTGCCGCCGGCTTCGAGATGGCTGTCCTATCCGGGGGGCCTCATCTTCACGTCGGTGGTGGCGGCCGTGGCGACGGCGCCATTTGCGGCCTATCACTTTAATCAGGCGGCACTCTATTCGGTCGCGGCGAACCTCGTCGCTGTGCCTGTCACCGGCCTCTGGGTGATGCCGTGCGGGATCGTCGCGCTCCTCGCGATGCCGATCGGCCTAGAGGCCTTGCCGTTGCGGGCGATGGCGGTCGGGCTCGACGTGATCACCTGGGTGGCCAGGGAGACGGCCTCCTGGCCCGGATCGGCCCTGCGCGGCGTCATCATGCCACCGTCGGGGATGGCGGCGGTTGCGGTGGGCGGGCTCTGGCTGTGCCTCTGGCGCACGGGGTGGCGCCTCGCAGGTCTGCCGGCCGTGGTCGCCGGGCTCGCGATGGCGTCTTTGGCCGCACCGCCCGATATCCTGCTATCCCAGGATGGGCGCCTCGTCGCGGTCCGCGATGCCGACACGCTGTTGCTCACGTCGCTTCGCGCCGCCGGCTTCGAGCGAGAGAATTGGATGCGGCAGACCGGAGCGGACGTTGCGGAGGCTTGGCCCGAACATGCGTCGGAGAGCGGGGCGATGCGTTGCGACATCACGGCCTGCCTCTACAGGCGGTCAGGCCGGACGGTCGCCTTCATCCGTCACGAGGATGCGATGGATACCGACTGTGCGAACGCGGATCTGGTCGTGCTTCTGGCACCGATCTCTTCACGCCTCGCGAATCGACGGTGCAATGGCCCGCGGCTTCTGCGGCACCGCGACCTGCGTAGCGAAGGCGCCCACGCGATCTGGCTGAGCCCGGCGGGCGTGACGGTCGAAACCGTCCGGGGACGGCGCGGCGACCGGCCCTGGACGAAGGCGGGTCAGGCGGGCGATCCGGACGCCAGCGCGGACGATCAGTAGCGGCGGAGCAGGGCGACCAGCCGTCCCTGCACCTGGACGCGATCGGGCGGGAAGATGCGGGTCTCGTACCGCGGATTCGCCGCCTCGAGCGCGATCGACCCTTTATGCCGCCGCAGGCGCTTCAGCGTGACCTCCTCCTGGTCGATCAGCGCAACGATGATCGTTCCGGGATCGGCAGTGTCGCATTCCTCGACGATGACGGTGTCGCCGTCGAAGATGCCGGCGTCGATCATCGAGTCGCCGGCGACCTCGAGCGCATAGTGCTTGCCGCGGCCAAGCATGCCGTGCGGGACGCCGACATAGCTCGTCGGGTCGCGGAGCGCCTCGATCGGCGTACCGGCGGCGATCCGCCCGTAGAGCGGAATCTCGCCCTCGTCGATCGACTTGGATGGTGTCCGCCGCTCACGGAACGGTCCCTGGATCAGCGTACCGCCGTCGGCGGGCGCCGGCACCGCCGTCGGCCCGGCACCCTTGCGCGCCGCAGAATCGGGCAGGCGCAACACTTCCAGCGCGCGGGCCCGGTGGGGAAGGCGTCGAATGAAGCCACGCTCTTCGAGGCCGGTGATCAGCCTGTGGATGCCCGACTTGGATTTCAGCGAGAGAGCTTCTTTCATCTCTTCGAAGGAGGGAGAAACGCCGTCACGGGTCAGCCGGGCGTTGATGAAGAGAAGCAGCTCGGTCTGTTTCCTGGTCAGCATGCCTGCGGCTCCGGTCGTTCAGCAAAGAGCCCGAGGCGGAGAACTCGGACGGTCAGCCTAACGTCGTCGGTCTGATCGAGTTGCACCCTCGGCGGGAGAGGGCGCAACGCCTTACATTGCGCGGCAAGAACAAAACGACAACGATGTGTGTTCTATTTTAGTTCCTCTTCTCCGTCAATACGAAACACCCGCGGGCGTGGGCTCGCTCACACGACCTGCAGAGGCGACGCCTCGGTGCGCCGCCCGCCCGCGCGGCGGGCGGTACGGAGCGCCTGCCGAGGCTCGGTTGAAACCTCCCGCAATTCGGGATACTTAGGATCTCAAAATAAGCTCATTCTGGAAGGCTACGCAGGCCGACATGCGCTTGCGGGGAGAGGCCATGGCACGAGCTACCACCGCCTCCGCCGGTCGCAAGACCCGCGCGGACAAGGACAGCGAAGACAAAGGCTCCGGCCGGAAGGGGGGGGCGGCCAAGACGGCGGCAGCCTCTTCGCCGACTGCGACGAAGGGCGCCGCGCCGAAGAAGCCTGCGGCGAACGCCTCCGCCGATACCCTGCTGAAATACTACCGCGACATGCTGCTGATCCGACGCTTCGAGGAGCGGGCGGGCCAGATGTACGGCATGGGGCTGATCGGCGGCTTCTGCCATCTGTACATCGGGCAGGAGGCGGTGGTCGTCGGAGTCCAGGCCGCCCTCAAGGAGGGCGACACCGTCATCACCGGCTACCGCGATCATGGCCACATGCTGGCCTGCGGGATGGATTCGCGCGGCGTCATGGCGGAGTTGACCGGGCGTCGCGGCGGCTACTCCAAGGGCAAGGGCGGCTCGATGCACATGTTCAGCCGCGAGAAGAATTTCTTCGGCGGCCACGGCATCGTCGCGGCGCAGGTGCCGCTCGGCAACGGCCTCGCCTTTTCCCATCGCTATCGCGAGAACGGCCTAGTCAGCGTCACCTATTTCGGAGACGGCGCGGCCAACCAGGGGCAGGTCTACGAGTCGTTCAACATGGCGACGCTCTGGAAGCTGCCCACCGTGTTCGTCATCGAGAACAACAAGTACGGCATGGGGACCTCGGTCGCCCGCGCGGCTGCCGGCGGCGACCTGTCGCAGCGGGGAGTCGCGTTCGGCATTCCGGGCCGCAAGGTCGACGGAATGGACGTGCTCGCCGTGCGCGAGGCGGCGGACGAGGCGATCGCCCACGCGCGCAACGAAGGACCGGTCATCCTGGAGATGGAGACCTACCGCTATCGCGGTCACTCCATGTCCGATCCGGCGAAGTACCGGACGCGCGAAGAGGTCAACAAATTCCGCACCGAGCGCGACCCGATCGAGCATCTTCGCGAGCTGCTGCTCGCGGATAAGCACGCCGACGAGAACCGACTGAAGCAGATCGACCGGGAGATCCGGGATATCGTCGCCGATGCGGCCGAGTACGCGCAGAACAGTCCGGAGCCCGATCCGTCGGAGCTCTATACCGACGTACTCGCCTAGCCTGACCCGGAACGGCAAGAGACCGGAAACCGCCCATGCCGATCGAAGTACTGATGCCGGCCCTGTCGCCGACGATGACCGAGGGCAAACTCGCCAAATGGCTCATCAAGGAAGGCGACGAGGTCCAGGCGGGTGACGTCCTGGCCGAAATCGAGACCGACAAGGCGACCATGGAGGTCGAGGCGGTCGACGAGGGCAGGGTCGGCCGACTGCTGGTCGAAGAGGGTGCCGAGGGCGTGGCGGTGAACACCCCGATCGCCCTGCTGGTCGGCGGCGACGAGGAAGCACCCGCCGCCGAGCAGAAGGCCAAGCCGAAGCAGTCCGGCGAGCCCAAAGCGGCAGCGCAGGCGCCGGCTGCCGACGACGAGGAGGAGACGGCCGAACCGGAGGCCGTCGACGAGGCGGGCGGCGAGGAAGGAGTCCGCCTCGACGCCAAGTCGCGCATGCCGGCGGCACCTGCGGCGCCGAAGACGGAGCGGCCGGCGGCGGAGGACGAGGCCGCCTTCGCCGATGCGTCGACCATGACCGTGCGCGAGGCTCTGCGCGACGCGATGGCCGAGGAGATGCGCCGCGACGACACCGTCTTCGTCATGGGCGAGGAGGTCGCGGAGTATCAGGGCGCCTACAAGATCACCCAGGGCCTGCTCGACGAGTTCGGCGCCAAGCGCGTGGTCGATACGCCGATCACCGAGCACGGCTTCGCCGGGCTCGGCGTCGGCGCTGCCTTCGGCGGGCTGAAGCCGATCGTCGAGTTCATGACGTTCAACTTCGCCATGCAGGCGATGGATCAGATCGTCAATTCCGCCGCCAAGACGCTCTACATGTCGGGCGGCCAGATGGGCTGCCCGATCGTCTTCCGCGGTCCGAACGGGGCCGCGGCCCGCGTCGCGGCCCAGCATTCCCAGTGCTATGCCAGCTGGTATGCGCACATTCCGGGCCTGATCGTGGTGGCACCCTATTCGGCAGCCGACGCCAAGGGCCTGCTGAAGTCGGCCATCCGCAGCCCGAACCCCGTCGTCTTTCTCGAGAACGAGATCCTCTACGGCTACAGCTTTCCGGTACCGAAGGACCCCGACTTCACGGTGCCGATCGGTCGCGCGAAGGTGCTGCGCAAGGGCAAGGACGTGACGATCACGGCCTTCTCGTTGATGTGCCACCATGCGCTCGAAGCGGCGGAGAAGCTCGCCGAGGAAGGGATCGACGCGGAGGTGATCGACCTGCGCACGCTGCGCCCGCTCGACACGGAGACGATCGTCGAGTCGGTGAAGAAGACCAATCGGCTGGTCTCGGTCGAGGAGGGCTGGCCCTTCGCCGGCATCGGCTCCGAACTCGCCGCGGTGATGATGGAGCAGGCGTTCGACTGGCTCGACGCACCGGTGAAGCGGGTCACCGGCGTCGACGTGCCGATGCCCTATGCCGCCAACCTCGAGAAGCTCGCCCTGCCGCAGGTCGAGACGATCGTCGAGGCGGCCAAGGCCGTCTGCTACCGCTGAGCTTCCTGCGTCCGAACGACCCCGATCCGCGCCAGAGCGAGACCCGGCCATGCCCACCAACATCCTGATGCCGGCGCTGTCCCCGACGATGACCGAGGGCACGCTGGTCAAGTGGAACGTCGGCGAAGGCGACGCGGTGAAGGCGGGCGACGTCATCGCCGAGATCGAGACCGACAAGGCGACGATGGAGGTCGAGGCGGTCGATGAGGGCAAGGTCGGTAAGATCCTCGTCGCTGAGGGCACCGAGGGCGTCCAGGTCAACTCGGTGATCGCCGTCCTGGTCGAGGAGGGCGAGGACGCCGGCGCGATCGAGGCGGATGCGGGCAAGGCGAAGGCCGGGCCGCCGAAAGAGGCCGCCGAACCCGAGCCGGAACAGGCTTCCGAAAAGCCGCCGAAGAAGGCTGAGCCTGCGCCAGAGAAGGCGAAGGACGCCGCAGCGAAGCCCTCGTCGGCCGGTGCGAACGCGTCGCCGCTGGCGGCGCGGATGGCCGATATTGCCGGCATCGACCTCTCGGGGATCACCGGCAGCGGTCCGGGCGGCAAGATCGTCAAGGCGGATGTCGAGGCGGCGGCGGGCGGCGGTGCGAAGAAGCCGGCCGGCCCTGGCCCCCAGCCCGTCGCGAACGGCCACGACCGCGTGTTCGCGTCGCCCCTGGCGCGCCGGATGGCGGAGGAGGCCGGGCTCGACCTCGCGGCCGTCGCGGGCAGCGGGCCGGGCGGCCGGATCGTCAAGAGCGACATCGAGAGCGCGAAGGCGGCCGGCACGGCGAAGCCGACCGCGGCTAAGGCGGACGCGGCTAAGGCCGACGGGCCGCCGGCCAAGGCGCCGCCGGCTGCGGCGAAGCCGGCCGACATGCCCGGCATGCCCGAGTTCGAACTCCTGCCGCTGTCCGGGATGCGCAAGGTCATCGCCCGGCGCCTCGTCGAGTCGAAGCAGACGGTGCCGCACTTCTATCTCACCATCGACTGTGCGGCGGACGAGATGATGAAGGTGCGCGCGGCGCTCAACGAGCGGGCGCCCGAGGGCGTCAAGATCTCGGTCAACGACCTGATCATCAAGGCGCTGGCGCTGGCGCTGCGCAAGGTGCCGGACGCCAACGCCTCCTGGGCGGAAGACGGCATCCGGCGTTGGAAATCCGTGGACATCTCCGTCGCCGTGGCCATCCCGCAGGGCCTGATCACGCCGATCATCCATCGGGCCGACGAGAAGGGCTTGGCGCAGATCTCCGGCGAGATGAAGGATCTCGCCAAGCGTGCGCGGGACGGCAAGCTGAAGCCCGAGGAGTTCCAGGGCGGCACCTGCAGCATCTCCAACATGGGCATGTACGGCATCAAGCAGTTCGACGCCGTCATCAACCCGCCGCAGGCATGCATCCTCGCCATCGGCTCCAGCGAGCAGCGGCCCGTCGTGAAGGACGGTGCGGTCTCGGTGGCGACGATGATGACCTGCACGCTCTCCTGCGATCACCGCGTCGTCGACGGCGCGCTCGGCGCCCAGCTGCTGGCGGCGTTCAAGAGCCTGATCGAGTTCCCGGCGGCAATGCTGCTGTAGGGACGGCTCGACGGCCGCACCGGAAGAGGAGCCATCCGTGGCAGAGACCAGCTTCGACCTGATCGTCGTTGGCGGCGGGCCGGGCGGCTACGTCGCCGCCATCCGCGCCGCGCAGCTCGGCATGAAGACCGCTGTGGTGGAGCGCGAGCATCTGGGCGGCATCTGCCTGAACTGGGGCTGCATCCCGACGAAGGCGCTGCTGCGCTCGTCGGAGATCAACCACATCCTGCACAATCTCGACGCCTACGGCTTCACCGCCAAGGACATCAGTTTCGACCTCGCAAAGGTGGTGAAGCGCTCGCGCGGGGTGGCCAAGCAGCTGTCCAGCGGCGTCGGCTATCTGCTCAAGAAGAACAAGGTCACCGTCATCGACGGGCATGCCCGTTTGAACGGCGCCGGCAAGCTGAAGGTGGAGAAGGACGGCAAGGCCGTCGGCGACCTCACGGCGAAGCACATCATCCTGGCGACCGGCGCCCGTGCCCGCACCCTTCCGGGGTTGGAGCCGGACGGCAAGCTGATCTGGACCTATCGCGAGGCGATGGTTCCGGACCTCATGCCGAAGTCGCTGCTGGTGATCGGCTCGGGCGCCATCGGCATGGAGTTCGCCAGCTTCTACGCGGACATGGGCGCCGAGGTGACGGTCGCGGAGGTACTCGACCGCATCCTGCCGCAGGAGGACGAGGAGATATCGGCCTTCGCGAAGAAGGCGTTCGAGAAGCAGGGCCTCAAGATCCATACCGGCGCGAAGGTCTCCGACCTGAAGGCGGGCAAGGACAGCGTCAGCGCGACGATCGAGGCCGGCGGCAAGAGCCAGTCGATCACCGTCGACCGCGTCGTGCTGGCGGTCGGGATCACCGGAAACGTCGAGGACATCGGCCTGGACGGCACGAAGGTGAAGGTCGAGCGCGGCCACGTCGTCGTCGACGAATGGCTGCAGACCGGCGAGAAGGGTGTCTATGCGATCGGCGACCTGGTCGGCGCGCCGTGGCTGGCGCACAAGGCCA